>Ga0228535_1000011_pt1 | contig 672983 bp, 639 predicted proteins | sample SJ1metagenome_FD_168457 | JGI IMG/M metagenome (GOLD analysis project Ga0228535, IMG submission 168457) | Enriched culture of PCE-dechlorinating microbial communities from Ithaca, New York, USA - SJ1 | ecosystem: Engineered > Modeled > Simulated communities (microbial... > Unclassified...
TGTGAAGGGCAGGACGCCCCGGCAGCCCCTGTGGGACTCCGGACGTTCGAAGCAATTCACGGGACCGGCTTAGAGGAATAAAGCCAGCGACGCTGCCAGTTTGGCAGCTAGTACCGGCGAATAGAAGGACATTGGCCTGACCGCCGGTGGAAATTTTATTTGTCACCCAAAGGCTCTGCGATAGTGCAGGGCTTTTGTTATATCTACCTCAAACCAACATTCCGGCTGTGCGCACATTGAAGATAGGTCATACCCATGGCCGCAACTGATTTTATGCTATGATTAGAGCAGATTTGCCGGGCTGCGGCTTCATAAACGGTATGGCTTGTGACATCCTTATATCAAAAAAGGGGTGATTTAAGGTGATTGCCAAGAAGACCGGTTTGATGTTTATAATCCTACTGATTGCAGTTTATCTGGCCAGCATGGCGGCAGGCTGCTCATACCAGGGGCCCGGAAATTCAAGCCAAAAACCGGGAATAGTGCCGCTGACCGCTCAAGAACTAAGCTATTTCAACGGAAATGAATTTTTCAACGGAGAGAACATGAATATCCGCAACCAGTTTTTGAGCTCTCTCTATGACACACCAGAAAAGATAAATCTATTCGATCTATTTTACAGTGGCAGCGGGCAAAGGGTATATCCCTCCAAGGCTGAAATGGATGCTGTCATTGCTCAAAACGGATGGAATTCAGCTCCGGACTGCGGCTGCGATAAAATCGACCGGGCGGAAATGGATTCGATTTTGAGCACCCATACTGGGATTACCCTGGCTGAATCTGAGAAAATAGGGCTGGAGAAATTTACTTATTTAAAGGAATATGACGCATATTACCATTATCACGGTGATACCAATTACCGGACGAAGATTACTTTTTTGGGCGGTGAGCGAAAAGGGGAAATCATCAGGCTTTTCTATGATGACAGCTTCATGGCCGACGGATATAAGGTGCTTACCCTGCACAATAAGGATGGTCGGTATCTCTTCATGTCCAACCAAAAAACGGGGGTTAGGCCTGCCGGTTCATGATCTCCGCCAGGTGGTAATCTGAAGAAAAGGCCTAATCCCATTGGGACACATCTCGTTGAAAAAAGGTGAGGATAAACTAAAAGGGTCCGGATCAGGCAAGATCCGGGCCCTTTTTGCTCAAGTATGGTTATTTAACTCTTACGATCCAGTTGAAGGGATCTGACAGGGTGCCGTTCTGGATACCGGTTATGGTATCATAAATCCTCTGTGACAGTTCGCCGATCTTACCATCGTTGATGGTGATCGCATTGCCTTCATAGTTTAGTTCACCGATCGGGGAAATTACGGCAGCAGTGCCGGTGCCGAAGGCTTCATCCAATTTGCCGCCTGCATGGGCTGCATAGACTTCCTGGATGCTCAACTTCCTTTCTTCCACCGGGATTCCCCATGACTTAAGAAGTTTAATGGTAGAGTCCCGGGTAATGCCGCCTAGGATACTGCCCTCCAAAGCCGGGGTGACCACCACACCGCCAATCTTGAAAAAGACGTTCATGGTGCCCACTTCTTCAATGTACTTCTTCTCGACCCCATCCAGCCACAGCACCTGGGTGTAGCCCTTCTCATGGGCTACTACCTGGGCTTTAAGGCTGGCCGCGTAGTTGGCCGGTGTCTTGGTGAAGCCCAACCCGCCCACTACCGCCCGGACATAATTGTCTTCCACATATATTTTGACCGGATTGATGCCTTCAGGATAGTAAGCGCCAACGGGTGAAAGGATCACTATAAAATAATAGGTATGGGAAGGCCGAACCCCCAGATACGGATCAGTGGCAAAGATGAAGGGGCGGATATAGAGTGAGGTCCCCTCTGCTTCGGGGATCCAATCCTGATCCACTTCCACCAATTTCTTGATGGCCTCTACTGCGAAATCTACATCCAGGGTAGGGATGCACAGCCGTTCATTGGAGATATTCATCCTTTCCATATTTGAGTAGGGCCTAAACAGCTGGATGTGCCCGTCTTGAGTTTTGTAAGCCTTCAATCCTTCAAAGGTGGCCTGGCCATAATGAACAACCATGATGGAGGGATCCAGGGGGAGGGGACCATAAGGGACGATGCGCGGACTGTGCCAACCTTGGCCTTCGGTGTAGTCCATTATGAACATGTGGTCGGTGAACAGCTGTCCGAATCCTAAAGCATTAGGGTCCGGTTTGGGCTTAGGATTGGGGTTTTTCTGGATGGTGATAGTTTCCATTATGTAGTCAACTCCTTAAAAAATACTAGCGACGAAATACTCTGGGGCTGTATACAGCTTTGACCAGAAAATTATTAATAATAATTAAAATACATTACGGGCAAATATGAAAGTCCCAGGCAGATGAATTTTGTATACAATACAGCAAACCACTTCATAGGGCAAGGGCAAGGGCAAGGGCAAATTCATGCGGATGCCAGTGTGGTATTGCGCAACCGGGAAGAGAGGAGAGGCAATCGGGGGACTGCCTCTCGGGTATGAACGCGGTGATCTATTTGGGTTGATAGTAACAACGCTTGGGGGATTCAAGCAGGTCCTTGTCCTTGAGTTTCTTGATGATCTTGTCGACCTCTTTTTTGTCAAGGGCGGCAATTTCTGCAACTTCCTTGGAGCTAAGGGGTTTTTGTTCTTTTTTGAATACCGCCATTACTTTGGCTTCATTATCCATTTCTCAACCTCCTCGCCATTTGCTGTATTAAATATAAGAAATGGCTATGGACCTGTCAATCCCCAAGGTTGGAGTGCAGAATCACCCCAATATGCAGTAATTTTACCGGACGTGTCCTTTCCTGATAGTGGAATAACTGGTATAATAAAATGTAGTTGTGGCCAAGCATGACAAGTGTATCAAAATGTCCTTCCCAGAAGTATTCCCGCCAATACAACTGAACTTCAGCTTATGGATCCGATATTGTTAATGACACTATCGGTTTTGTTATCGCAATCGATTGAACCTTGAGCCCCATGCAACCTTAACCACATGATTAAAAGAATGGTTTTCGACTTGGGCAGCTCAGGTGGCAGGGGGCGATGGAGCCGGCAAGAGGAAATGGCCCATACCATATGGGAAGTAACCCGATGTTTATAATATATGATGATAGAGGAGGAATTACAATGGCAGAAAACAAGGACAGTTTGATGACAAGTTTCAGTATGATCGAAAATTCGTTGGAGAAGATGTGGGATATGTGGCTGGTGAGCCTGGGGAGCCTATCCTGGACCCAAGACCAGATTGAGAATATGACCAGAAAACAACTGGATCAGAACAAAGCCGCCCGGGAAGAAATGATGAAATTAGTGGAAGATCTTAGCAAACAGATGCGCCGCAATCAGGAACAGTTCCAAACCATCGTCGAGGAAGCGGTAATGAATACCTATGAGCAAATCAATGTCACCAACAAAGGTATGTTTTCCGACCTCACCAAGAAGGTCGAGGATTTATCCAAGAAAGCTGAGAAAAAATAGCTGGCCCATCGGTCATAAGATTATTATAGAATAAGCGCAGGGCCCAATCAGTTTTGATTCTAGTGGAAGAAAGAGGTGCAAATGTGACTGCTGAGGAAAGCCAGAAAAAAACTCTAGGGCAGGAAGAGATGCAAAAACAGATGCTAGACTTCACCGAAGCATGGAAAAAGCTGTATTTTGAGACCGAATCGGCTTTTGCCAAAGCTGTGGAAGAGTATGTATCAACCGATAGTTTTTCTGAAATCCTTCAGGATTTCGGAAAACAGTACTTGGCCATGTACAAGAGTACCAGCCAGAACATCGATCGTTTTTTTGATAATCATCCCCTTCCGACCAAAAAGGACATCGCCAGGATTTGCGAACTGGTTGTCGACGTAGAGGAAAAGGTCGACCAGTTGGAAAATGATTTCAACACCAATATGGCGGGTTTAGCCTCCAGCCTCATCAGGCTGGTGGATTTCCAGGTAGCCCTAAAAGATGAAATGCTGGCCATCCGCAAAGAAATGCTTTCCATGCAAAAAAATCTGGTGCAAATACAGGGCAAAGCGGCGGCAGAAATGGTTAAGACACTGCCCATGGACAAGGCGGGTGGAGTACTCACTATGGAAACAGAGCCGACTGCAGATGCAGAGCCTCCTGCCGCGGTTCGGCCGAAAGCAGCTCGTCCCAGAACCCGTGCCACCCAGCCGAAAGCCAGTAAATAGGCGGCGGCACCCTGGCGAAGCAGCAACCATTCCGCCACGGAAGCATTAAATGATCCCAGGACGTGAGTAGAAGGAGTGGAGAAGTTGTCAGAAGAGAAACAATTTCAAGGACAAACCGCAGGTGATATCGGGGAACAGATGCAAGAGAGCTTGGATAAAATGATGGCTGCCACCCAGAAGTGGGCGGAGATATTGGCGTTGGATCCATGGCCGGAAACAGGCAAGACCCCCAAGGAAGTAGTCTGGCGTAAAAACAAGAGCAAATTATATCATTATTATTCGGACAAGCCGATCAAACACCGGATTCCGGTGCTGTTCACCTATGCCCTGATAAATAAAGCCTATATTCTTGATCTGACTCCGGGAATGAGCATGATCGAGAGCCTGGTCGACAACGGATTTGATGTGTATATGCTGGAATGGGGCAACTTCGAATGGGAAGACCGCAACCTGACCTACAACGATTTCGTATACAAATATATCGCCCGGGCGGTGCAGAAGGTTTGTCAGATTTCCCAGACGGAAGAACTCAGTATTGTGGGTTATTGCATGGGCGGCACTATGGCCTGCATGTATGCGTCCCTGTTTCCTAAGCCCACCCTCAGAAATCTGGTTTTGCTGGCAGCCCCCATCAGGTTCGATATTGGCGGAACTGAAACCCGGTGGCTCAATACCACCTTTGGCAATGATGTGGATACCATCGTGGACACCTTCCAGTTGGTTCCCAAGGAATTCATCGATATTGGGGTGAAGATGCTCAAACCGGTCAACAATTTTATCGGTACCTACAGCCGGCTATGGAAGCTGGTCGAAGAGGGTGCGCCGATCGACAACTGGAAAGCCCTAAACAAATGGGTGGATGACAATCAGAATTTCCCTGGCGGGGCCTATCGCCAGTGGGTGAGGGACTTTTATCATGACAACAAGCTTATAAAAGGAGAGATAAAACTGCGCGGCAACCGGGTCGACCTCAGCCGCATCACCTCCAACCTCCTGGTTTTGGCTGGTGAAAACGACCATCTGGTTAGGCCCGAGCAAGCCAAAGCGGCAATGGATGCCTTGTCCTCCTCGCTGGACAAAGAGTATCACGAATTTCCCATCGGCCACGGGGGGCTGGTATTTGGCAAGGTGGCGGTAAAACAGGTCTATCCGCTGCTGGGCAATTGGCTGGCCGCACGTTCAGATTGATCCCCGGATAATCTCAAAAAGAAAAGGCATAACGGAGGGAGAGGTTTCAAGACTTCTCCTTTCTAAGTGGAGGCAGGTTATCCGCCACCAATAGTTGGGCCGGCATTCATTGAAATATGTTATAGTGGATACAGAAGTTGTAAAAATAGTACATATGAAGGAGGGCGATGAGACATGTGGGCGGAGTTTAAAGAATTCGCAATGAAAGGCAATGTTATGGACCTGGCAGTAGCGGTAATCATCGGAGGTGCGTTCGGGAAAATCGTTACTTCGCTGGTCGGGGACGTGATCATGCCCCTTGTGGGATTGGTGATGGGGGGCCGCAATTTCTCCAGTCTTAGCATCACCATCGGCGATGCGGTCATCAAATACGGAGCCTTTCTGCAAAACGTAGTCGATTTCTTGATTATCGCCTGGGTCATCTTTGTGATGGTCAAGGCTTTGAACCGCATTCACAAAAAGGAAGAGGCTCAAGCGCCGCCTCCTGCTCCTGGCAACGAAGAGGTGCTGCTGTCGGAGATCCGGGACTTGCTCAAGGCGGGCCGCTAGGCATTATTGGCACCGGAAAAGGACAACTGAAAATCACCGCGAGAGGGAGCAGCCGAGGCTTGCTCCCTCTTTTTATGGGTTGGTGGGTTGATTCAGCTGCCGCCGCCACCAAACATCAATCAGGTCCGGTAACTGAAATAGTAACTGGCAATATATCCCTTGGCAGCGAAAAAAGGGCTGTCCCGCCTAGCATCCCATGATGCAAGGAGGTGATCGGCCCTTTATTTTCAGGTGTTCGATGTAATTATGCCTGCCCAGTTTCTTGATCCCGGCTATTGCCCGGGGGCAAGCGCCCGGCTTTTTTCAAAGCCTCCCGCAATAAATATTCTATGTGTGAGTTGACGCTGCGCAATTCGTCCTGGGACCATCTTTCCAAGGCTGCATAGAGCTGAGGATCGATGCGAAGAGGGAAGTTTTTCTTTTCGCCTGCCATTGCCGTATACCCGCGAATCAATAAAGACTGCTGGTGTTGATTATCGGCTGAGCGCCACGTTCCGAAATGATGGCTACCAGCAGATTGTTGATCATGGCAACTTTGCGCTCCTGGTCCAGCCCCAGTACGCCTTCATCTTCCAGGCGCTGCAGAGCCATCTGTACCATGCCCACCGCACCTTCCACAATGATCTGGCGGGCTGCCAGGATTGCCGCTGCCTGCTGCCGCTGCAGCATGGCGCTGGCGATTTCGGTGGCATAAGCCAGGTGGGTCAAACGGGCTTCCATTACCTCTACCCCGGCCAGGGACAGGCGGTCCTGCAACTCCTTGGTCAACTCCGCAGATACTTCCTCAGCGTTGCCCCTTAGAGAGATGCCCTGCTCGCCATAATTGTCGTATGGGTACTTGGTGGCCACGTGCCTGAGTGCGGTCTCGCTCTGGATCTCGACGAATTGTTCGTAATTAGCCACGTCAAATATGGCTTTAGCCGAATCGATTACCCGGAAGACTACCACCGCAGCTATCTCCACTGGATTTCCGGCTACATCATTGACCTTAAGGGTCTTGCTGTTGAAATTGCTGATCCGCAGGGAGACGTGTTTGGCGATGGAAAAAGGCACCGTCATCCAGAATCCAGCTTCTCGCAGGCTGCCTGCATAGCGGCCGAAAAATATGATTACCCGGGCCTGGTTAGGCTGGACAATAGTCAGCGAGGAAAATATGACCAGGGCGGTCAACAGGCATAAGACCGAGACTGCAATCTGGATCTGAACCACGAAGAGGATGGCAAATACCAGGAGGGCCAGAGCCAGGCCCAGGGCGGCGAATCCGTTAATCTTCCATACCGGGTATTCTTTCACAATTTTTCAACCTCCCAAATAAATTATATCTAAATGATATCATAAAGATATATTAATGCAATCATAATCGGGCGGTCCTCTGTTTGAAATTTATGTATTCAGCAGGGATTCCAGTATTTCGGTTTTATTCTTCCCAGCCAGTTGAAGGTCCAGGGCTTTTTCCAGCAGGGAGGAGTAGGCTGGTCCCGGGGCAATCCCCGCCGCCAGCAAATCGCGGCCCCTTACCAGGGGTGCGAGTCTCTGGCCAGGTTCAAGCCCCAGCCGCGAGATCCTGGCTTCCAGCCATTGCCGGATGACCAGGAAATCCATATCCTGGCCACGCCCCAGCAGGTCGGCTTCGGCTAGTAGGAGCAACTCACGCAGGTCGACCCGCTCCAGCAATTTAACCAAGGCCTTATCGCCCACATGATCCCGTTGTTTATACAGCAACACCGGCTGCATATGCTCTCTGACCAAGCTGGTAACCGCTTCGATCAGCCGGCGATGCCTGGTCAAGCCTTGCAGGAAGTCAAGGGCCAGAAGCGCTCCTTTCTGATCATGCCCGTAAGTGGTCAAGCCCTTGGGGCCATCGCGGGTGGTCTGGGGTTTGCCCAGGTCATGGAGCAGTGCCGCCAGCATGATGGCTTCCGGATAGGCGGAAGAGCTCCTCAGGTCGGCAGCCCGGTCGACCACCAGCAGGGTGTGTTCCCAGACGCTGCCCTCGGGATGCCGGGTGGCGTCCTGGGGACAGGTGGTCAGGGCAAATAGCAGGGGATGGACCTTCACCAAGATGCCGCTGTCCAGCATATAACCCAAACCCACTGAGGGCCGGGATGATAGAACCAGCAGTTTGACCAACTCCTGGAAGATACGGTCCGGCTGGACCTGGCTCAGGTCAGAGCGGCTGATCAGGGACAGGGTGTCGGGGTGGATCGCGAAACCGAAGCGGGCGGCGAATTGACAAGCCCGGTAAGCTCGCAGGGGATCTGCTGCCATTACGCCCGGGCTGGTATGACGGATGATCCCCTGGCGCAAATCAGCCTGGCCGTCGAAGTAGTCGATGATTTCTCCGCTCAAAATGTCCATCATCATCGCGTTGATAGTGAAATCGCGCCGTGAACTGGCCTCGAGCGGGGAAAGACCAGGCTTCGGAGGGACGGTGAAATCCCAGCGAGGGCAGCCTTTGATCAGCATGACTGGAAATGACTTGCCAACCAGTCGGGTATCCCCGTAACCGGATAAAATGGATTGCAGAGTTTGAGGGTCCAGGCCTATGACCTCAACATCCACATCTTCCTCCTGGCCATGCGGGCGCCCCATTAAGTGGTCACGTACATAGCCGCCCACATAATAAGCCCGGCCTCCGGCTGCTGCTATATCGGCTGCGATTTTGGCCAACATGGTATCCCTCCTATCTAGAGTATATAATATTCCCCATTGCCTGGAGAGAAACAGGTTGGCCGGACTAAAGCAACCGGAGAGGGCTGCGGAAAAATTTCTGTAGGTCGAGATTTTAATATAGAATTATAGGGAAAAGTGTTCATCATCTATGGAAAAGAGAAGAATTATGGCCGGAGTTACACCGCTCTACAACGCATTAAGAGCATACCGGGAACACCAAACCTTGCGCCTGCATATGCCAGGGCATGGTGGCATGGGGCTGCCCGGCTGCCTGGAAGGGCAGGCACCCGCTGCCTTTGATGTAACGGAGATTCCTGGATTGGATGACCTGCACCAACCCCAAGGGGTGATCGCCCAGGCCCAGGAAATGTTAGCCCGGGCGGTGGGATCTGAAATCAGCCTGATACTGGTTAATGGGGCCAGTTCGGGTATCCATTCCCTCCTTTTGGCTATGGGCGAGAATGCACAGGTTATGATACCCCGAAATGCCCACCGCTCATTCTACGGTGGCTTGGTAATTTCCGGGGCTTGGCCGGTTTATATCCCGGTCCGCCAGGACGAGGAGCTGGGTCTGGCGCTGACCGTAACTGCCTCTGAGGTAGAAGAGATCTGGGCAAAAAATCCGCAAGTGGATGCCCTGTTTATAACCAGTCCCAGCTATTACGGGACCTGTGCGGATTTTGCAGCCCTGGCAGGAATTGCGGCAGGTAGGGGGAAGCCCTTGATGGTGGACGAAGCTCACGGCGCTCATTTCCCCTTTCATCCCGAGTATCCTGGCACAGCCCTGGATTCAGGGGCTGCTGCGTCAGTGTATGGTCTGCACAAGACCTGGCCGGTATTCACCCAGGGGGCCTGTCTCAACCTGAGCCCCGGATTTTCCTGCCATGCAGCGTTAAGGACAGCCTATGACCTGCTCACTACCACGTCACCATCCTATCCTTTGATGGCCTCCATCGATCTGGCCAGGTCCTACATGGAGACCTACGGCCGGGAGAGCCTGGAACGAGCTCAACTTTTGTCCGCTGAATACAAGCCCCGGGTGAATAGGATACCTGGGCTCAGATGCCCCCAGCCGGAATGGCTGCAGGTGCCTGGGGTGACAGGTCTTGATCCATTGAAGTTCCTGGTAAGCATCCCCGGTCTCAGTTTGACCGGTTATCAGCTGGATGCGTTATTGCGCCGGGAATACCAGATACAGGTGGAGATGGCAGCTGAAAATTACATCCTGGCCATGTTTTCCCTGTGGCACGAGCAGGCAGACTGGCAGCATTTCTACCTAGCTTTGGAGGAGATTGCCATGCGCTACCAGTCGGTTAACCGGTGCCGGGTGAGCCCGGTTGTCCCGCCGACCGGGGAGCTGGTTATGAGTCCTCGCCAGGCTTTTTTCGCGGCAAAACGTTCTGTGCCCCTGGCCGAATGCCGTAACCGGCTGGCGGGAGAGATGGTGGCCGCCTACCCGCCAGGAATACCCTGCCTGGTGCCGGGAGAGAAGATTTCCGGGGAGGTCTGGGATTACCTTGTATACCTGCAAGCGACCGGGGCTCATATCCAGGGCCCGGAGAGACCCGATTTGGCCCGGATAGTTATCATAGATTAGCGAAGAGGAGTACGTTTATGCGCGCAAGAGGAGTATTAATAAGTCTGGAAGGCATTGACGGCAGCGGCAAGTCAACCCTGGCCAGGAGCCTGGTGGATGTTTTGGCAGGGAAGCACAGGGTCTTGGGATTGAGGGAACCCGGAGGTACAGTGATCTCGGAAAAGATAAGAGAGATGCTTTTGGACGCACGCAATGATGGTATAATAGGGAAGGCCGAAGCGATGCTGTATGCAGCTGCGCGCTGCCAACTGGTGGAGGAAGTTATCCGCCCGGGGCTTGACCGGGGGATGATCATAATTGCTGATCGCTACCTGGATTCCACGGTGGCTTACCAGGGTTACGGACGCGGCCTGGACCTTGGTTTCTTGGAAGACTTGAACCGCCTGTGCACCGGAGGGCTCAAACCTGACCTGACCTTGCTGCTTGACCTGGATCCCCAGGAGGCTCTGCTGCGCAGGTCCGACGAGATACCTGACCGGCTGGAACAGGAAGGACTAGCTTTTCAAACCCGGATCCGGGAAGGATACCTGGAACTCTGGGGAATAGAACCAGAGCGCATCAAACGCCTGGATGCGACCCGCAGACCTGCGCTTCTATTGCAGGAAGCCCTGTCGCTGGTGGAGAGGCGGCTGGCTGATTAGGAGAGGGGCGCTGCCATGGCAGGGCATCCCGGTAGATATAAGGACATGGAAATGGATTACTTTGCAGACATAATCGGACAGGAAAGAGTTTTGGGGGTCCTGCGCCAGGCACTGAGCACAGGGCGAATGAGCCACGCTTATCTTTTTTCGGGTCCTCCCGGGGTGGGCAAAATGACCACGGCCCTGGCCTGGGCCAGGGCCATCATAATGTCATCTGACCCCCAAGGTGAGCTCTATTGGCGGGAAGGGATCCATCCCGATTTTTTACTCATCGCAAAAGCTCCAAAAAAGACCTTGATCGGGATTGAACAGATCAACCGGGAGATGGAAACTTGGTTGGCTCTCAAGCCTTACCGGGCCGGGCACCGGGTAGTAGTAATCGACCAGGCCCATTTACTGAGCTTGCCGGCCGCCAATGCACTGCTCAAGACCCTGGAAGAGCCGCCTGCCCATGCGGTGATCATTTTGACCGTTGAAGACCAAAGAGTGCTGGAAACTATCTTGTCCCGGTGTCAGTTGGTAAGATTTGCTCCGGTCAGCGAAGCTGACATCAGTTCGCTGCTGGAGCAGCGCGGAATAGCAGCGAATCAAGCCCGGCAGATAGCCCGTTTGAGCCAGGGCAGTATCTCTGCCGCGGTCCAGTGGGCAGAGGAGGGATTTATTGATCAAATCATTCCCGCAGCCCGGGACCGGATCAGAGCGCTGCAGACAGGCACCGACCTGGAAGTATTCCGCTGTGCCCAGGAGATGGAGAAACAACCCCTGCTCCTGGCTGGCTTGTATACAGCCATGCTCAGGGATATCCTGGTGCTGCAGAATACCGGTCAGGCTGATCTATTGATATTGGAGGACAACCGGGATTATTACGGCCAGCTCAAACCTATGGATACGGCTAGAACCAAAGCCCGTCTGCAGAAGATCGACGAGTTGAGCCGTCAATTTCGAGGCCCAGCCAATCCTCTATTGTTGAGCATAAACATTTCCTATCTTTTGCGGGATGCATTAAAATAAGAAGGTAGCCATAAATGGCTGGAAAATCAATTTGCAGTATATATTAGGGAGGTCGTCAAGTGGCATGGGTAGTAGGGGTCCGGTTCAAACCGGCTGGTAAAATATATTATTTTGACAGTGGAGACGTCGAACTGCAGGTCGGGGATGCAGTGATTGTGGAGACAGTCCGGGGAGTAGAATATGGCTTGGTTGCCCTGGCCAAGAAAGAAGTCGGCGATGAACAACTGGTTCAGCCGCTGAAAAAGGTCACCCGCAAGGCTAATGAAGAGGATCAGCGCATCTATCAGCAGAACAAGCTGCGGGAAGCGGAAGCCCTGGAAAAATGCCGGGAAAAGATAAAAAGTCACAACTTGCCGATGCGGCTTATCGATGTGGAGTATACCTTTGATCTAGGCAAGATAATCTTTTATTTCACTGCCGAGAGCAGGGTGGATTTCCGGGAATTGGTGAAGGACCTGGCATCCATCTTCAAGACCCGCATCGAGCTGCGCCAGATAGGGGTGAGGGACGAAGCCAAAATGCTCGGCGGTATCGGCACCTGCGGCCGGGTCTTGTGCTGCAACAAGTTCCTGGGGGAATTCGAGCCAGTCTCGATCCGCATGGCCAAGGAGCAGCATCTTTCCCTCAATCCAACCAAGATTTCGGGAATATGCGGCCGGTTGATGTGCTGCTTGAAATATGAGTCTGAGCTTTACGATTCCAAGCGTCCGGAGAGGGGTAAACATGGAAAAAACGGTACAAGAATTGAAGGTATTGATCCGGGAGCTAATTCTGGAAATAGGAGACCTTAAAGAGAGGGTAGCCCGGCTGGAAGGCGGAGTGGCAGTAGGGCCGCCTCAAGAGTCCCGCCCCCCGGCGGATCTGATCCGCTTGCAGGGGGAAGGCTACACCCAACTGGGGCGCCTCTACCAGGAGGGATATCACGTATGCCCGGCAGCCTACGGCGAACCGCGCCGGGACGGCTGTTTGTTCTGCATAGCTTTCATGGAGAAGGAGTAGTTGTTTGGCAGACCGGGTTAAGTTGTTAAACGGAGATGAAACCCTGGACGACCTGATCCTGGGGGGGATGAAGGTCATCCAGGCCCGCCATGGCTACCGTTTTTCCCTGGATTCAGTATTGCTGGCCCATTTTCCTGACCTGGAGGCTGTAGCCCAAGCGGTCGACCTGGGTACCGGCAGTGGAGTCATACCTTTGATCCTGGGGGCCAGGAGCCCACAGCTCAAGGTTGCCGGAATCGAATTGCAGCCAGCCATGGCCGATCGGGCCCGGCGCAATATGAAGCTGAACCGGGTCGAGGACCGGATCACCATAATCGAAGCTGATATAAGGCAAATTGAAAAGCAACTAAGCGGGGGATATGCTGAGCTAGTCTTGAGCAATCCCCCTTTTTGGAAGCAGGGGCAGGGTAAGGTCAGCCGCCATCCGGAGCAAGCCATTGCCCGGCATGAGCTTTGCCTGGAACTGGGAGACGTGTGGTCCAAGGGCGCTTACCTGCTCAAACCGGGGGGACATATGGCGGTCATCCAGCCCGTAAGCCGCATGCTGGAGTCTTTGGCCCACATGGAAAAACAGGGACTAGGCATCTGCCGGCTGCGGATGGTCCATGCTTTCCGGGAGAGAGAGGCAGGGCTGGTTCTGCTGGAAGCGGTTAAGCGCAAGCGGCCGGTTCTTAGAATCCTGCCGCCCCTGATCATTTACGCTGATAACGGGGGTTACAGCCAGGAGATTCGGACCTGGTACGGGAAAATGGCTACCGAGAATCAACTGCGATATTAACCGAGGGCGGGGAACAGCCGCAGCGGGGGGTTATCCATGGACGGTAAATTGTATGTTTGCGGAACACCGATAGGCAACCTGGAGGATTGCAGTATCAGACTGCTGAAGACCCTGCGCCGGGTAGACTTGATCGCCTGCGAAGACACCCGCCACACGGTGAAGCTGCTCAATCGCTTCAAAATAAAAAAGAAACTGATCAGTTATCACGAACACAGCCAGCCCCATCGCGAGCAATATATCCTGGACCAGCTGGCCGGGGGTCTGCAAATCGCGCTGGTTTCGGATGCCGGAATGCCGGTCATTTCCGATCCCGGACAAAAATTGGTAAAAAGAGCCCTGGAAGCGGGTATCGAAGTCGAGGTCATTCCTGGCCCCAGTGCCTTCACTGCCGCATTGGCCTGGTCAGGGCTGGATGGTTCTTCCTTCACCTTCATGGGGTTTCTGCCGGCCAAGCGCAGCCAGAGGCGAGCGGCTTTATTGGACCTGGAGCGGGAGCAACGCATGGTTATATTCTATGAGGCCCCCCACCGCCTGGTGAAGACCCTGGAGGACCTGTCGGAAATCATGGGGACAGAGCGTCCGGCTGCAGTGGTGCGGGAGATTACTAAATTGCACCAGCAGGTCAAACAGGGCTCGATTAACGAGCTCCTGCAATATTACCGGGAAAATCCACCCCGGGGCGAGATCTGCCTGCTACTGCCGTCGGCCCGCCCAGATGCCCTGCTTGTGCCTCTGGACCAGGTTATCCAGGAGACAGCAGCTTTGATAGACAGCGGAGTAGATAAAAAAGAGGCTTTCAAGATGAAAGCCCGCGAGTATAATGTCAAAAAATCGACAATTTATAAACAATTTTTGGATAAATAGTTATCAGCTAGGAATAGCCTAACCTACCTGCTTGCCAAGTTCGATGAGACAGCTCTTGCAAATATTTTTGCCTTTATAGTTGGTCACGTCTTCGGCATTTCCGCAGAAGATACATGCCGGCTCATATTTCTTGAGAATGATCTTCTCGCTGTCCACGTAGATTTCCAGAGCGTCTTTTTCTTCTATTCCCATAGTGCGTCTTAACTCGATAGGAATGACGATACGGCCCAATTCATCAACTCTTCTGACCACACCGGTTGATTTCATCATCAGTGTTTACCTCCTTCTTAAAAAGATTCCAGCCCATACTGAAAAGATACCAGAATTGGTAGAAATAGTCAAGCTATTTTCAACAAAAATATACAAAAAATAAAAAATTAGTTGATATTTTTGTCGAAGGGCCGGTGGTTGCAGGATATGCCCCGGCTTTTATGGTAAACTATACAGAATGTAGAGCATTTAATCGTTAAGTGATGGAGGGACCAGCATGGAGGAGAGAAAGAGCTACTATATCACCACGCCGATTTATTACCCTAGTGACAACCTGCACATAGGGCATGCATATACCACCGTGGCTGCGGACTGCATGGCCCGCTTCAAGAGAATGCAGGGCTACGATGTTTTTTACCTGACCGGCACTGATGAGCACGGACAGAAGATAGAGCGGGCTGCCCGCGAAAAAGGCATGGAGCCTATCCATTACGTGGATGGCATTGTGGAGAATATCCGCAAACTATGGGAAATTTTGCAGATAACCAACACCGATTTCATTCGCACCACGGAAAAACGCCAGGAAGAAGTGGTGAAGAAAATATTTGAGCGGGTCTATGAACAGGGGGATATCTACTTGTCCCAATATGAAGGCTGGTACTGCAGCCCTTGTGAGACCTTTTTCACCGAGCGGCAGTTGGAGGACGGTAAATGCCCGGATTGCGGGCGGGAAGTGGAGCTGCTCAAGGAAGAGAGCTATTTCTTCAACATGGCCAAATATGCGCCACGTTTGCTCGAGCATATTGCCACCCATCCCGATTTTATCCAGCCTGAGTCCAGGCGCAATGAAGTGGTGAATTTCATCAAAGGTGGCCTGGAGGACCTGTGCGTCTCGCGCACCACTTTCAAGTGGGGAATCCCCGTCCCGTTCAATTCCAATCATGTGGTCTATGTTTGGTTCGATGCCCTGATAAACTACCTGACCGGAGTGGGCTACCTGCAGGATGATGCCCTGTTCAACAAATACTGGCCCGCTGATGTCCACCTGATGGCCAAGGATATAATTCGCTTCCATGCTATAATCTGGCCGATCATGTTGATGGCCCTAGACCTGCCGCTGCCCAAAAAGGTTATGGCCCATGGCTGGATTCTTCTGGAGGGGGGTAAGATGTCCAAGTCCAAGGGCAATGTGGTCGATCCTCGCATCCTGGTAGAAAAATACGGGCTGGATGCGGTGCGGTATTACCTGATCAAAGAGCTGAGCTTCGGGCAGGATGGAATCTATTCGGAAGAGATCATGGTAAGCCGTATCAATTCAGACCTGGCCAATGACCTGGGCAATCTCATCAGCCGCAGCGCGGCGATGATCATCAGATATTTCGGGGGAAAGATCCCGGCTGATCGCACCTATGCAGCACTGGATGATGAACTTCAAAACACCGCCAGGCAGGTTTACCTGGAAGCCACCGAAAAACTTGAAAAACTAGATTTCTCGGCTTATCTCCATGCGGTATCTCGACTGGTATCGAGAGCCAACAAATATATAGACGAAACCGCCCCCTGGATTCTGGCCAAGGACGATGCTCAAAAAAGCAGGCTGGCGGCGGTGATGTACACCCTGTTGGAGTCTATCCGCATTGCCTTGATTTTGGATGCCCCGGCCATGCCAACCCTCCTGGAGCGAGCCAATCAGCAGCTCAACCTCTGGGATGAACCGGCCCGGGTCAAGTGGGAGGAAGCTGGAAGGTGGGGACTCAGCTCTCTGCCCACCAACGTGCAAAAGGGAGAAGCCCTCTTCCCGCGGATCGATGTCAAGTTGCTGGAGGGGGAGGCGCTGCCCGATACAGTTCCGGCACCCCAGCCACCTGCCCCAGTGGAGAAAACTGTAACCAGCCCGGTTCCGGTGGAAACCAAAATGGTGGGTATAGAAGACTTTGCCCGGCTGGACCTCAGGGTGGCCGAAGTTGTAGCCGCCGAAAAAATGCCCAAAGCAGATAAACTCCTGATCCTGAAAGTCAGGTTGGGAGAAGAGGAACGTACGGTAGTGGCAGGCATCGCCCAGCACTACGCGCCTGAGGACCTGGTTGGCAAGAAAGTGGTAATTGTGGCCAATTTGCAGCCCACCAAACTCAGGGGAGTCGTGTCCCAGGGGATGATCCTGGCGGCATCTGATGAACAACGGGTGGAGGTTCTGACCGTCAGCCCGGGCATAGCCTCCGGCAGCCGGGTCAAATGAGGAGTTGAGTTTAAGGAGGCGACGACCTTGTTGTTTGATAGCCATGCCCACCTGCAAGATCGCAAACTGCGCGGGGATATTGATAACATCCTGCGCCGGGCCAGCGAAGCCGGGGTGGAAAAAATCTGCTGCGTGGGCTACGATCTGGAGTCTTCCCGGGAAGCCGTCCAGATCGCCCGTAAATATAGGCAGGTGTATGCGGCGGTGGGGGTACATCCCCATGACGCCAAAACCCTTGATGACGGCGTGATCCAGAAGCTGCGGGATTTGGCCAGTGAGCCCAAGGTAGTGGCCATTGGCGAGACCGGGCTGGATTATTATCGGGATCTCTCGCCGCGGGATGCGCAAAAGGAGGCCTTTATCGCCCAGATCAAACTGGCCCAGGAGTTGGGCAAGCCGGTCATTATCCACGACCGGGAAGCCAACCAGGATGTAATCGATATCGTGAGGAAATACCGGGCCGGAGTCAATGGTGGCATAATGCACTGTTATTCCGGCAGTTTGCCCCTGGCTTTGGAATCGATCAAGGCCGGGTTCCATATATCCCTGGCTGGCCCCTTGACTTATAAAAACGCCCGCCGCACCCAGGAGGTCGCGGCCAAATTGCCCATGGACAGGCTGCTGGTGGAAACCGATTGTCCCTATTTGACACCGGAGCCCTTGCGGGGCAGGATAAATGAGCCGGCCCATGTGCGCTATGTGGCGGCTAAAATGGCGGAACTGAGGGGGCAGCATCCGGATGAAACGGCTTATCTGACCTGGCGCAATGCCTGCCAGGTATATAGGATCAAGGACTAAAAGACTGCAATGCAAACAGTGCCCAAAAGACTTATCCCGAGGGTCCGGAAGGGCCCTTTTCCTATTTGCAGCTAATAACATTAATGGCAAATATTAGGGCTAAATTTTGACACAGGGCAGACCTAAGGGTAGAATATGAGTACTTCAATTGGTAGCTGATGGGGATGATAACTAAGGGAGGAATGCTATGAGTATTGCCTGGTCAAAGAAAGGAGCAATCTTTTCTGCCGGCATACTAACTCTGGGTTTGCTCTTCTACGTGTTGTTATTCGTGATCGAAAAGCCGATCGCCATCGCGGTGGACGGCCAGGTGATCCAGACCAGAGCGTTATTTACCAGGACAGTAGGACAAGTTCTCGACCAGAACCAGATCAAATTGGAAGGCCAGGATGTCGTTACCCCTTCTGCAGATACCCGAGTGAGCAAAGACCTGCAGATAACTGTAACCAGGGCATTTGCCGTCAAAGTAATGGCTGACGGGTCCAGCCGGGAGATTTACACCATCCCGGTCACGGTAGCGGAAGCTGTGACCCTGGCGGGCATAACCCTGGGGGAAAAAGACTTCCTGAAACCTGAACCCGGCGAAATGGTAGTTCCCCAGCAGGCGATTGAAGTGATTCGGGTAACCGAAAAGGTAACTAGCGAGGACCAGGAGATGCCCTATCAGGTGGAAAAGACCACCGACCCGACCCTGGAGAAGGGTTTGACCAGAACCTTGGTGTCTGGCAAGAACGGGCTGACCCGTAATACCCTCAGGGTGACTTACTACAACGGGCAGGAAGCCAAGCGTGAATTGCTCAAGATGGAAACCCTGGCCCAGCCTCGCAACAAGGTGGTCGCCATGGGCAACATTACCTCAGTTTCCCGCGGCGGTCAAAGGTTTGATTTTTCAGAAGCACGTTACATGCAGGCTTCGGCCTATACCTACACCGGGCGCAACACCTCAGGAGGAGAGAAACCGGCGGTAGGAATGGTAGCAGTTGATCCCAATGTTATTCCATTGGGCACCAAACTATATGTGGAGGGTTACGGTTATGCATGGGCAGCCGACACCGGTGGGTCCATCAAGGGAGACCGTATCGATCTATTTATGGAAGAAAGGGCCCAATGCTTGAACTGGGGTCGCAAGACCGTGAAGGTCTATATACTGTCCTGATTCAAGCAGAAAGAGCAACCTGGTGTAAGTTGGCCGTCAGATCAGTTGGTCCGGCGGCCCCGGGCAGGGACGAATCATCGAGGATTCGCCCCTGTTTTAGTTTGGCCGTTCATGAGTATATAGTATAATAGTCCCATGATTTTAAGCGAGGTGTCAGCAATGGCGGATCCTACATCTCCAACCGCGGCCCGGGCTATACTGCAGCATTACGGGCTGCATCCCAAAAAGCGCTTGGGGCAGAATTTTCTGGTAGATAGAAATGTGCTGACTAAAATCGCCGAGGCCAGTTCACTGAGTACGGAACAATATGTGATTGAAATCGGACCTGGCCTGGGCGGTTTGACCCGGGAACTGGCCCAGCGCTGCCGCGGAGTGCTGGCGATCGAGATTGACCGGTCCCTGCAGCCGGTGCTGGAGGATTTGAGCGCAGAGCACCCCAATGTCAGACTCTTGTTCAGCGATGTACTGGAAGTGGACCTCGAAGCTGGCCTTCGCCAAGCTTTTACCTTGGCCGGCCCCCTCGACTACCGGGTATGTGCCAACATACCTTACAACATCACCAGCCCCATCATCTTTAAATTGCTGGAACAATGCCCGGGGATGAAATCTGCCACCCTGATGATGCAGAAGGAGGTGGGCCTGCGGCTCCTGGCCAAGCCGGGCAGTAAGGATTATGGGCGACTGACCCTCACTACCGCTTATTTCGCTCGGGTAGAGACGGTTATGGCTGTTTCGAGAAATTGTTTTTACCCCCGGCCGGAGGTAGATTCTATCGTAGTGAAGCTTATTCCCAATCCTGACCGGATTCCTACGGAGCGCGAAGACATGTTGCATAACTTCATCCGGGCAGCATTTCAAAAACGGCGTAAAACCATATTGAACATCAGCGCCGACTTCTTTGGCCGGGACAAGGAGGAGACCGGGCGTATCATTGAATCCCTGGGTCTTTCTGCCCAACTTCGGCCTGAGAATTTGAGCCTTCCCGACTTCGCCCGCCTGGTCGAAGCTCTGCTCTCCTAGCGTCATTATGTAATGCGGAGGATTACTTCTAGGCAAGTAATTAATGATCAATATTAATAATATATTTGTATTCGGTTGACACCTCCGTTGTTTTTTAATATACTATCTGATTAATCTTGACATTATACCCCCTGTGGTATATCATTACAAGTAGATTTATATAAAGAAGGTGATCGTTTGAATCCCCCTAGGGCTATTTCGGAAATCAAGAAAGATCTGGAATTTTTCGTGGGCAGCAAGGTCAGACTGAAAGCCAATCGCGGAAGAAATCGCATTATTGAGAGAGAAGGGATTTTGGAATCCATATATCCAAATATATTTGTGGTAAGGTTGAATGAACGCAAAATAGAGAGAAAGGTTTCATACACCTACGCAGATGTGCTCACCGAAACGGTAGAATTGTTTGTTTATGACAAACAGGATTTGGAGATCAAAATCGCTTCCGCCAACGCCTAAGATAAACAACGAAAAGGACTGCATACCGGATGCAGTCCTTTTTTCGTGGTAAAAAATAACAGGGATGATTGAAATCGAGCTGAAGTGTCCCAGGGCTATCCACTGCCGATCCTTAGGATATGATCAGCAGTAAGCCCAGCATGGTCAGATAACTGACGATTATGAATCCGGTGGCCCCCACCGCAGTCTGCACAAATTCCCGCTTGTTGTATTCGGCAAACATTTTCACCCGCTCCTTTGCATGTATGGACGAACATAAGTTCTATAAACAATTCTAAATGCAAACAGGTGTTCTGTCAACCGAAAAAAGAATAAATGTTCGTAAAATATTTTGGGCGATTACAGGGACTGGGTGCAGAAATCCGTTATCAAACGGTTGACTTCCATCGGTTTTTCTATCATGGCAAAATGCCCGGCTCCGGGAATGACCTCCAAACGAGGGCGGGCTATATGTTCGGAAATATACAGGGCGAGTTTCTGCGGGGTCAGCTTGTCGTCCACACCCACAATGAGCAAGGCGGGTAAACTGATCCCCTCCAATTCCTGGCTGAGGTCAAAATCGTTGCAAGCAGAGAAATCGGCATAGAGCACCGCAGCCGGAACCAGGGCTATGGTCTGGACCATTTCATCTACCATCTCAGGAGGGGCATCAGGCGAGAAAGCCAGCTTGAAGAAACCGGGATCACTGTTGCCAGAGCGCAAGGCATCCAGGAAAGAAGGCATGACTTTCATGCGCGGGCCGGCCCCGATCAGGATGATGCCATCCAGCAGTTCGGGTTTGCGCAAGGCACAGGTGAGGGAAATAGCTGCACCCATGGAATGTCCAACCAGGTAAATGGGGTGGGTGAGTCGCATCTGGCTCAGGAAATCCGTTACTCCCGCGGCGTAATCACTGATGCTTGCAGCAGGCTCGCCGCCGGACTGGCCGTGCCCGGGCAAGTCCAGGGCTATGCAGTCGAAGCCCAGGGCCATCTGTGCCTCCCACAACCGGTGACTCCCGCCGCTGCCATGGATGAATACCAGGGTGCCCGGGTATTTTGTGCCGGGTTGATGCTTGAAAAACCAATCAGTGCCGGAAATATTGATTGAATCCATCGCGATACACTCCTTTGCAGTTCAGTTGATTCCAGTATAACTATTTTGAGGCCCGGGCGTCCATGCTACCGGGAATCGAGCCTGGCGACCTGTTGTATTACAAACTCCAAGGATTATGGTATTGCAAACTAGTTGGGGTTTATTTAATATTAATCCTAGAACAAAATATATTGTCTCCGAGTTCATAGTCCTAAAGCTGAAAGCATGAAAGCCATGGATTATGGACCAATAGGGTGCAGTTGGAAACAACTGGGCCTCCCGGTGCGGAAAGGAGCGATGCCATAGATTAAGGGATTGCATTGCCTTACGCAGGATGCCTCCTTTTTTTTTTGGGAGGGTCTGCCAGGCGAGAAGTACAAAATAGTGGTACATATACTTTGATGGATTTAGAGGAGGTTTGGATGATTTGAAGAAGAAAAGCTTAGCCCTGATTCTGGTTTTGATATTTGCCATTGCCTCCCTGGGCGGTGGTTGCGCCAAGAAAGCCGCTGAGACCCCGGTTCCCACCCTGCCAGGTACCGGCAAGGTTCTCAAGCTGGCTACCACCACCAGCACCCAGGATTCAGGATTGCTGGGGGTGCTTGAGCCCGAATTCGAAAAGGAGACCGGATACGATCTGCAGATCATCGCGGTTGGTTCGGGAGCGGCCATGGAAATGGGAATGAAGGGGGACGTAGATGTGCTGCTGGTCCACTCCCGGGCAGCCGAGGATAAATTCGTCGCTGATGGCTATGGGGTGAACCGCAAGGATGTAATGCACAACGATTTCATCATCATCGGCCCGGCCAGCGACCCGGCCAAGATCAAAGGCCTGGCCGACAGTGTAGCTGCCTTCAAGAAGATCGCTGAAGCCAAAGCCACTTTCGTTTCCCGCGGCGATAAATCAGGCACCAACACCAAGGAGCTGGACATATGGAAAAAGGCGGCGATTATTCCCGCCGGGGACTGGTACAAGAACGTGGGCATGGGCATGGGCGACACCTTCAGGGTCACCAATGAGCTAAAAGGCTACACCCTCATCGATCGGGCGACCTTCCTGGCCCTGAAAGCCAATTACCAGCTGGAAATGTTGGTAGAGGGTGATAAGCCTTTGCTCAACCCGTATGGAGTCATTGCGGTGAATAAATCCAAATTCCCCAATGTGGACATGGATGGGGCCAATCTGTTCATCACCTGGATAACCTCGGAAAAGATCCAGAAACTGATATCCGATTTCGGCAAGGATAAATACGGCGGGTCCCTTTTCTTCCCGGATGCAGTACCAGAAAAATAAGTGTGCATTGATGGGCAGGAGCAGGGCCGCGTAGAACCCTGCTCCTGTTCTGCTGCTGGACTTGTGCTAAAATTAAAAAGGTCCGCCCTTGGCTTCAGGCCACCATCCCGGGTCATGAATCCCATCAGGCCGGTTAAGAGATTCAGGCTCTTCTGCCGGGGCAGTATCTGTATGGACCAGGAGGAACAATGTTTTGCAGACTATAATCGAAGGACTTAAACAAGCCATTATATTGATATTGGCGCTGGATCCGGAGCTGATCCAGATCACCCTTTTATCCCTGCGGGTCTCGCTGACCGCGCTTCTCATTGCCGCTATATTGGGCATACCCTTCGGATCGGCCCTGGCTTTGAAGGAGTTTCCAGGTCGGCGGGGGATACTCAGCATAATCTACACACTGATGGGATTACCTCCGGTACTGGCCGGCTTATTGGTGTATTTGCTGCTCACCAGCCAGGGGCCGTTCGGCCAATACCAGCTGCTGTTCACACCCACGGCCATGATCATCGCCCAGTTAGTCCTGGCCTTTCCCATCGTGACCGGATTGACCGTTCGCTCGGTTCAGTCCCAGCATCAGGAGGTATATGACACCGCCGTAACCCTGGGAGCTTCAAGGCGCCAGGCCGCCTGGGCCATAATCAAGGAGTCCCGGAGCGGCATCATCGGGGCTCTGACCACTGCCCTGGGCCGGGTCATTGCTGAAGTAGGCGCGGTGATGATGGTGGGCGGCAATATCCAGGGATATACCAGGGTCATGACTACTTCCATCGTCCTGGAGACCAGGATGGGCAACGATGCCCGGGCCATTGCCATAGGGCTGATACTCTTAATGATTGCTTTCCTGCTCATCCTGATCATCAACTTGATCGAAAAGAGGTCATTTCAATATGCAGCCAGTATTCAGATTACATGAGGTGACCAAGAGCTTTGGTCACCGCGAGGTCCTCAAAGTACCCGAGCTCACCATGCCTGGACAAGAGATTTACGCGATGCTGGGGCCCAATGGTTGCGGCAAGACCACCTTCCTGCGCATCCTGGCCCTTTTGCACCGCAACACCACAGGCCGGGTAGAAGTCCTAGGTGAGGAGGTGGACTGGGGCAAGGACCAGCTCCTGCGGCTGCGAAGGCAAATGGCCATGGTCACCCAGACCGGGTTCATGTTTGAAGGGACGGTGTTCTATAATGTAGCCTATGGACTGAAGGTTCGCGGCGAGAGGGGCAAAGCAGTCAAACAACGGGTGGAAGAGGTCATAGAGCTGGTGGGAATGACTCCTTTTCTCAAGCAGGATACCCGCGGCCTGTCGGGTGGGGAACGGCAGAAAGTAGCCATCGCCAGAGCCCTGGCAGTAAAACCCCAGGTCCTGTTCCTGGATGAACCGACGGCCAACATCGATCCCCATAGTTCACTGGATATAGAAAAATATATCAGGCATATCAATCAGGAAATGAAGACGACCATAGTCATGGTTACCCACAACCTGTTTCAGGCTCGGCGCTTGGCCGATAAGATCTGTTTCATGTGGGACGGGAACATCATTGAATCTGGCACCACCCAGGAGATGTTCCAGTCACCCCGGGATAAACGGACCCGCCTGTTCCTGCTGGGTGACACGGTGTTTTGATCAGCGGGTTGGAAAGCAGAAGAGCGGTATGATCCTTGCCCCGGCTTAAGTCAGAGTTTTGGGGGCGAGGATTTTTGTTTTTAAGGGCGCATTTTTAGCTGGGATCTGATGGGTCGATAGATCAAGAGATGTATATATACTCATTAGGTGCCAGCAACTTTTGTTTTCGGCCGGCGGAAGGCTATACTATAATAGAAAAAAATAGAAATTAGAGTGAGGAGTCAGGCAAGATGCAAGAGCAACTGGTGATAGAGGCTCCGGCCAAAATCAACCTGACCTTGAATGTGCTGGGAAAAAGGCTGGACGGTTATCATGAATTGGAAACCGTCATGCAGCAGATCAGTCTCGAGGACCGGGTCACCCTTTGCCCAGGTGGAGAGGGAATCGGAATTAAAAGCAGCAGTGCCGGGATACCGGGTGATGAAGCCAATCTGGCCTGGCAGGCAGCGCGGTTGATGTTTGAGGAATTTTCAATTGCAGCAGGATTGCAGATATATATAGAGAAAAATATACCTGTAGGAGCAGGTTTGGCAGGGGGGAGCACAGACGCTGCCGCCGTGATAAAAGGCATCGACCGTTTGTGGAACTTGAACCTCTCCCCGGAGCGGATGTCCTCTTTGGGCCTGGAGTTGGGTTCGGACGTGCCCTTTTGCCTTATGGGAGGTACGGCTCTGGCCAGGGGCCGGGGCGAAATATTGACCGCTTTGCCGGTTGGCCCGTGCCTTGACATGGTGCTGGTCAAGCCGGATTTTCAGCTTTCCACCGCCGAGATATACCAGAATTTCCGCCTGGACCAGGTTAAGATTATTCCTGACAACCGGGCTTTTCTTGAAGCCTGGCGTCAATGTGATATCATGGCTTTAGCGGCCCAGATGAAAAACGTATTGGAATCGGTTAGTATTCCCCGCTGCCCGGAGGTAGCGGTAATAAAACAAAAGTTTGACAATTGCCGGGCCCTGGCAAGCCTGATGTCCGGAAGCGGACCCAGTGTAGTGGGTCTGTTTGCCAGCCGGGAAGCCGCCCGCCTGGCCTGGGAGATAATGAAGGACCAGTATGAAGAGAGCTATCTGGTCTCATCTTACGGAAGAGGTGATTGATATGCCGGAAAGACGCTTGACCCCTGTAAATCTAGAGTCTTACAAACCTCTGCGCGAACTGGTCCTGGACGCAATCAGGTCTGCCATCATGAATGGTACCCTGCAGCCGCGGGAGCGGTTGATGGAAATCCAGATGGCCGAAGAGTTGGGAGTGTCGCGCACTCCTATCCGGGAAGCCCTGCGCAAACTTGAACTGGAAGGTTTTATCGTCATGGTGCCCCGCAAAGGCGCGTATGTGGCGGATCTTTCCTTCAAGGATATCGCTGATGTATTCGAGATACGGGCTGCCCTGGAAGGCCTGGCGGCAGGTTTGGCAGCTGAACGCATAACCGAAGAGGAATTGGAGGCCATGGAACGCAATCTGGTGGAAAAACAGGAAGCCATCCGCAACAATGACATCGATCGCTTGGTCCAGGTGGACACCAGTTTCCATGAATTGCTTTACCAGGCCAGCCGAAATCAGAGGCTTTCCACCATAATCAGCAACCTGCGCGAACAGATCCAGCGTTTCCGCCTGGCGTCCCTTTCCTATCCGGGCCGCAACAAGGAGTCCCTGGAAGAACACAAGAAGCTGGTGGAAGCTATCCAGGCCCGGGACAGCCAGATGGCTCGCCAATTGGCCACCGAGCATATAGAAAATGCAGAAAATATACTGATCGAGTGTTTGAAATTGGAAACCCTGAAAAGCAAGGAAGTCCTAAAACCCAATGCTTAAGGAGGATGGGGGTATGCTATATGACGCCGTCATCATGGCCGGCGGAGAGAATAACAGCGAGTTGCAGAAGATAGCACCCTTTGATAACGAAGCCCTCATTTTGATAGGCCAGTATCCAATGATCTATTATGTTTATCAAGCCCTCAGGGCTGTTCCCATCATAAACCACATCGTGGTCAGCGGACCGGTGGAGTCCCTGCGCAGCATCCTGCCCAAAGACGACAAGCTCTTGTTTTGCGAGGGCGGTATCAATGCGGTGCAAAGTTTCGCCCACGCTGTGGACGTCCTCTCAGGTCGCGGGCTGAGCCCCATGGTAATAGCCGTCCCCACCGATGTGCCCTTAATCACTCCTGAAGCTATCGTTGATTTCCTGGAACGCTGCCAGGCTGAGGATGCGGACGTCTATTATCCGATCACCAGCCAAGCCGTCAACGAACGCAAGTTCCCTGGGGTGCGCAGAACCTACGTAAAACTCAAAGAAGGCGTTTTCACCGGGGGCAATCTTTTCCTGCTGCGCAGCCAGGTGATTCCGGCCTGTGTAGAGATTGGGGAAAAACTGGTAGCCCGGCGGAAAAATCCCCTGGCCATAGCCCAATTATTCGGGCTGGGCCTGGTTTTTAGCTATGTGCTGGGACGCCTGAGTATAAAGCAGGCAGAAAAAAGATTCTACAAAGTGTCGGGGGTGCGAGGCAAAGGGATAATATCACCCTATGCCGAGGTGGGAGTGGATGTGGACAAACCCGATGACCTGAAACTGGCCCAGAAATTCCTGACCGGGATTCAGTTTGAACGCTGAATATCGGCCAGGTGCCCGCTGGAGAAAGTTTTTACACCAACTATGTTTACAGGTTATAATACAATAGGAAAACCGTCCGGACTTGAGTTCCGGGAATATATTTTTGTGCTTATGGGAGAGGAATAAGACAAGTGAAATTTACAGCAGTAATATTGGCGGCTGGAAAAGGAGTGCGGATGCATTCCGAGCTGCCCAAGGTGGTGCACCGGGTAGCCGGCAAGCCGATGGTGATGCATGTATGTGACGCAGCGCGCCGGGCAGGAGCCTCGCGGCTGGTTGTGGTGGTCGGCCACGGAAAAGAAGCAGTTCAAGCCCTTTTTGCCCCGGGAGAGGTGGAATTTGCAATTCAGGAAGAGCAGCTGGGCACCGGCCATGCCCTAAAGCAAACCGAGTCGCTGTTGAGCCAGGAAAATACCATAATGGTCTTAGCTGGGGACACCCCTTTACTCCAGGCTCGCACCCTGCAGGAGCTGGCGGACTATCATGTGACCAGCGGTGCGGCAGCCACGGTTCTCTCCACCCGGGTGGAGGAGCCCTATGGTTATGGCCGGATCATTCGCGATGCCAGAGGCTGTTTCCACTGTATCCGGGAGGAACGGGACGCAAACCTGGATGAAAAACAGGTCGAAGAGATAAATTCCGGAATGTATTGCCTGGATGCGCGGCAAGCCTTCCGGGCCTTGGCCCAAATCGGCTCCCAAAACGCCCAGGGCGAATATTACTTGACCGATATCCTGACTATCCTTAAGAACGAAGGGCAGCGGGTGGAGGTTTTGGAACTGGATGCCAGGGAGGATATGTACGGTATCAATGACCGGCTGCAGATGTCCCAGGCGGAATCTATCCTGAGAAGGCGCAAAAACGAAGCACTGATGCGTGCCGGTGTAACCATAATAGATCCGGTTACCACCTACATAGATAGCGACGTGGAGATTGGGGCGGATACCATAATCTACCCGGGAACCATTATAGAAGGCCTTACCAGGATAGGGAATACCTGCGAGATTGGACCCCAGACCCGCATAAGTTCTTCCCAGATCGGGAACAAGGTAGTCATAGAAAATTCACGTCTTAAAGAAGCCCAGGTAGGTGATGAGTGCACTATCGGGCCCTTCGCATATCTTCGTCCCCAGGCGGTCCTGCATCGCAAGGTAAAAGTGGGTGACTTTGTGGAGATCAAGAAATCTACTCTGGGTGAGGGCAGCAAAGCCCCGCATCTAAGCTATATCGGTGATGCTAAAATAGGAAAATATGTCAATATAGGTGCGGGTACCATTACCTGCAACTACGACGGCGCCCATAAATATGAGACCATCTTGGAAGACGGCGTGTTTATCGGCAGCAACACCAATCTGGTGGCGCCCATCAAAGTGGGAACTCATTCGATTACCGGGGCCGGTTCGACTCTTACGCGGGATGTCCCGGCGGAAACGGTGGCTGTGGAGAGAGCGGAGCAGCGGCATCTAAAAAAGATCAAGAAGAGCATACCGCACGACTAGAATTCCGATATCTGAACGGAGGTCAATGATGATGAATACTTCCAGGTGGAGGATGAAACTGTTCACCGGCAATGCCAATCCCTACCTTGCCAAAGAGATCGGCAATTACTTGGGGCTATCCCTGGCCAAATCCAATGTGACCCACTTTTCCGATGGGGAAATCAGTGTGGAGATCCACGAGAGTGTGCGCGGCGTCGATACCTTTGTCGTCCAGCCGACCTGCAGTCCAGGCAATGAAAACCTGATGGAGCTCCTCATCATGATCGATGCTTTCCGCCGGGCTTCAGTAGGTCGAATCAATGCGGTAATACCCTATTTCGGATATGGCCGGCAGGACCGAAAAAGCCGGGCGCGGGATCCTATCACCGCCAAATTGGTTTCCAATCTGATCGTTGAAGCAGGGGCCGACCGGGTGGTCACAGTTGACCTGCATGCTACCCAGATCCAGGGATTTTTTGATATCCCGGTGGACCATCTCCCCGGAGTTTCAACCCTGGCTGATCACATAGTCAAGAAACAGCTGGGCGATAGAGCGGTGGTCGTATCCCCCGATGTGGGCGGTGTGACCCGGGCCCGTAACCTGGCTGCCAAGTTGGGGGCCCCCCTGGCCATAGTCGACAAGCGCCGGCCGGCTCCAAATGTGTCGGAAATCATGCATGTCATCGGTGAAGTCGAAGGAAAATCAGTTATACTCATCGACGACATAATCGATACCGCTGGAACAGTCTGCAATGCCGCCGAAGTCATGATGGAAAAGGGAGCAGCTGAAGTATTCGTGTGTTGTACTCATCCGGTTTTCTCCGGTCCAGCCATTGAGAGGCTGGCCGCAGCCCCCTTCAAAGAGATAATAGTAACCAATACCATCCCGGTTCTAGGGGAGAAGATCCTGCCCAATATGAGAGTCCTTTCCATTGCCCCGCTGATTGGGGAAGCGATATTGAGGATCCACGAAGACTTGTCAGTCAGTAAGATATTCGAAGATTAATAAATTGTGTATAAATAATAGGCCGGTAGAAGAGGCGCACTTTTTTGGGGTGTGCCTTATGTGCTTGCTTGAATCAACATTCCCGGGGGGAAAAGCATGAAAATAATAGTTGGACTCGGAAATCCCGGTCCAGAATACAAAAACACCCGCCATAACATCGGCTACCTGGTCCTGGAAGAACTGGCTGCCCGCCACCCGGTCGAAAAACAAGACGCCAAATTCGATGCCCTGATCGGGCAAATCCGGATCGCGGGACAAAAGGTGCTCCTGGTCAAGCCCCTGACCTATATGAACTTGAGCGGGAGGGCGGTTCAGCCGCTGGTGCATTGGCACAAACTAGAACTGAACGACTTGATGGTGGTTTATGACGATATGGATCTGCCCCTGGGCCGCTTGCGCATCCGTGCCGGCGGTGGCAGCGGGGGACACAAAGGTGTCAAATCGATCATAGAGAGGCTGTCCACTCCGGATTTTGCCCGCATCCGCCTGGGGATAGGTCGAGCCGCTGACCGGGATGCTGCCGATTGGGTTTTGGGAAGGTTCGGTCCCGGGGAAAAAGACGAAGCACAGCATGCAGTGAAGCGGGCGGCTGATGCCCTGGAAAAATGGGTCACAGCCGGCCTCGACGCAGCTATGAACACCTACAACTAACATGTGTCAGGGGGACGGGGTTGTTGACACCCCAGTCCGATTAACCTGGGAGAGGGTGTCAACAACCCCGTCCCCCTGACAGGAGTAGGGAATTATGGTGGAGGCCGCCGGGAGGGCGGTGTCCACCTTTCAGGCGTGGCTTAGCGAAGTTCAAGTCTCATAGGGAAAAGGACTGGCAGAGGCAAGAGATGAACAACCAGGGAGGAAACAGGGATTGAATCAGGAGATATTGGAGCAGATAAATAAAACTCTCGACGATAACAACAAGGTGCTGCTGAGCGGCCTGTCCGGCTCAGCCCGGAGCTTTGTGCTGCAGGAATTGTTCCGCCATGGATCAGGCCGGCTCCTGTACATCGCCCCGGAAGAAGAACGGGCCTATGACCTGGCCCGGGAACTGCAGCAGCTGCTGGGGCGTGAAAAAGTTGCCCTATTCATGGAACGTGACTTCGTGTTCAAGAGCGAAAATCCAACCCCGTCAGCCATGGAGAGGATCGCTACCCTGACGGACCTGGTTAGGCATCCCCGCCGCAAGGCGATCATTATAACCACAGTGGGCGCCCTCCTGTTCTGCATCATGTCTCCGACCCAGATGCAAAAGGCCACCCGCAGCCTGGTCCTGGACCAGGATATTCCCATGCATGATTTTATTCGCGACCTGGTGGGGAGCGGCTATGAGCGAGCCGATACCGTGACCCGAACAGGGCAGATGGCCCTGCGGGGCGGCATTTTCGATATCTTTCCCGCTGGAGCCAGAGAGCCTTACCGGGCCGACTTTTTTGGGGATACCGTGGACAGCCTGCGCCGCTTCGATATTAACAGCCAACGCTCCGGGGAAAAAGTCGACCAGGTGGTGATAAGCCCTGCCGATGAACTTGCTGGAGAGGGTCTGACCAGCTCCTTGCTGGATTATCTACCGTCTGACAGCCGGATTTTCCTGGACGAACCCGGTGAAATTTACAACGCCCTGGATCGCCAGAGCCGCCGTTACCGGGAATTCATCAAAGAAGCCCGTAAAGAAGACAACCGCCGGGCAGAACTAGCCCTGCTGGACAGGGAGCGCTTGGACAACAGTTTGGCCCAGCACCCCCTGGTCTATCACTCGTTTTTCCCGGGCAACCCGGCAGAAATTCGCAGCGCATTTTATGCCCATATCTCCCAGATCGAGATGGAGCCTTTTTACCACCATCCGGAAACCCTGTTCAACCGGATTGCGGACTGGCTGGCCCATGATTACACAGTAAGAATTGCAGTCAGATCAAGTGCCCTGCGCAGTGAAATCAGCCGGGAGTTAACGGACCGGCACCTGGCCGGGGTTGAATTCCTGGCGGCTGACTACCCGCGGGGTTTTGCCAGCCAGACCCTAAAGCTGGCCCTGATAACAGACCATGATATATGGGGCAAGAAGAGTCTGCGCCGCACCCGCTCCAGGCCGCCCATCGAACAACGGGTCTTGGTGGAGGATTTGCAGCGGGGCGACTTTGTGGTCCATGAACAATATGGCATCGGCATCTTCCGGGGTGTGACCCAGGTGGAAACTGACGGGGTGACCAGGGAGTACATCCTGCTTCAATATGCCGGCACCGACAAACTGTACCTGCCGGTGGACAAACTGGATTTGCTGCACAAGTACTCAGGTGACGCGGAGCGTGAACCGCGTCTCAGCAAACTGGGGGGCAGTGAATGGGAACGCACCCGCTTGAAAGTGACCCGCTCCATCCAGGAGATGGCAACGGAACTCCTCAGACTCTATACCGAACGGGCAACCACCCCGGGGCACGCTTTCCCCCCCGATACTCCCTGGCAGGCGCAATTCGAAGATGAATTCCCTTACCAGGAGACCCCGGATCAATTGAAAGCCATCCAGGAGGTCAAGCGGGATATGGAGAGTCCCAAGCCCATGGACCGCCTGGTGTGCGGTGATGTGGGTTATGGCAAGACCGAGGTGGCCTTGAGGGCAGCCTTCAAAGCTTTTATGGATTCAACCCAGGTAGCCATCCTGGTGCCTACCACGGTATTGGCGGAACAGCATTACGATACATTTAAGAAAAGATTCAAAGACTTCCCGGCCCATATCGAAGTATTGAGCCGTTTCCGGTCGCCGGCGGAACAGAAAAAGATCGTGGCCGACCTGAGTCGGGGCGCCGTCGATATAGTGATCGCCACTCATCGGCTGCTGTCCAAGGACATTCAGTTCAAAAACCTGGGGCTGCTGGTAGTCGACGAGGAACACCGCTTCGGGGTAGCCCAGAAGGAAAAAATCAAAGCCTTGAAAGCCCAGGTGGATGTGCTCAGTTTGTCGGCCACCCCTATACCCCGGAGCCTGCATATGGGCTTGACTGGACTGCGGGATCTTTCCATCATCGAAACCCCGCCCCCGGGGCGCTATCCCATCACCACCTTTGTTATGGAATACAATCCGGAGATAGTGAGGGAAGCAGTCCTGGCCGAGGTGGGGCGTAACGGGCAGGTTTTCGTGGTCCATAACCGCATCCAGGACATTTATCGTTTTGGCGACGAGCTGCAGAAGCTCCTGCCCGGGGTGAAAATAGGCGTCGGCCATGGCAGGATGAACGAGGAAGAACTCTCCCGGACCATGCTGCAGTTCATACAGGGGGACTTCGATGTATTCCTGTGCACTACCATTATAGAATCAGGCTTGGATATGCCTAATGTAAACACCATGATCATCGATATGGCTGACCGCATGGGCCTGGCCCAGCTCTACCAGCTGCGCGGCCGGGTGGGGCGGTCCAATCGGGTGGCTTACGCATATCTGACTTATCACCGGGATAAAGTCATCACCGAAGCATCCCAGAAACGACTCAATGCCATCCGTGAATTCAACGAACTGGGCGCCGGGATCAGGATTGCCCTGCGGGACCTGGAAATAAGAGGGGCTGGAAATATCCTGGGCTCCGAACAACACGGCTACATCCAGGCGGTTGGTTTTGACCTTTATGGCCGGCTTCTGGAACAGGAAACCGCCAAACTAAAAGGGCAGGTAATGAGTGAGCCGCTGAATCCCCAGCTGGATATGGATATCGATTACTTCATCCCCGACACTTATATACCCGACGCAGGCAGTAAGATGAGGATCTACCGGCGCTTGCTGCTGGCGGATAAACAGGAGGAAATAGAATCAGTCCGGGAGGAGATCCGGGATCGTTTTGGCCCCCTGCCGGCCCCGGTCGAAAATTTTCTACAGGTGGCGGCCTTGCGGCTAAAAGCCCGCGACAAACAGATCAAAGGTCTGCGCCGCAAGGGGAACGAGATCGAAATCCACCTGGTCAGTCCACTTCCCAGCGAGTACCACCCCCCGGACGGGCTGCCGCTTAAGAAGATCAATCCCCATACCCTGTCGCTGCGCCTGGACCAGGCCCAAACCAAGTCCCTGAAGAGTCTTCAGGAATTGCTGGACCGCATCTGATATTGCGATCCTTGACTGGACAGAAATCGAGCATTATGGTCCTGGCTCGGCGGGGATATAATTAGTATAGGCCGACATAAGTTACCGCGTGGAAAACTGGAGGACATTTATTATGGAATTCGAAAAAAGCGATATCGAAAAATATACTGATAAATACAGCCGGATTTGTTTTGAAAAAAGCTGGATTGACAACAGTCTCTACGAAGACTTCGGGGTAAAAAGAGGACTGCGGGACATAAGCGGAAAAGGCGTTTTAGCTGGAATCACCAACATCTCTTTAATCAAATCCTTCGCTGATCAGGAGGGCAGGAGTGTGCCCTGCGAGGGGGAATTGTATTATCGCGGCTATAATATTTTCGACCTGGAGAAAGGATTGGAAAATGCCAACCGCTTCGGCTTCGAGGAGATAGCTTATCTGCTCTTGTTCGGGGCTCTGCCTACCCGCCAACAATTGGAGGAATTTACTAAAATACTGGCAGGGTGCCGGGATTTGCCCAGAAATTTTGTTCGCGATGTCATAATGAAAGCCCCCAGTAAAGATATCATGAATTCCCTGACCAAGAGCATTTTGACCCTGGCTTCATATGACGAGCGGGTTGAGGACCTGTCATTGGACAACGTTTTGCGCCAGTGTTTGAACCTTATCAGCGTTTTTCCCATGTTGTCCGTTTATGGCTACCATGCCTACAATCATTACGAATGCGACGACAGTCTATATATCCATCGACCTTTGGGCAGCCTATCCCAGGCGCAAAACATCCTAAGAATCCTGAGGCCGGATAAGGCATACACCGATCTGGAAGCCAAGGTCTTGGATACGGCCCTGGTTCTGCACATGGAACATGGAGGGGGCAACAACTCCACGTTTACCACCCGGGTAGTGTCATCATCAGGCTCCGATACCTATTCGGTTATGGCCGCTGCCCTGTCGTCTCTGAAGGGCCCCAAACACGGGGGAGCTAATTATAAAGTAGTAGAGATGATACAGGATATAAAATCCCAGGTGGCTGATATCAAAGATGAAACCGAAGTAAAGCGTTACCTGGCCAAAATATTGAATAGAGAGGCTTTTGACGGGAAAGGTTTGATTTACGGGATGGGACACGCGGTTTATTCGGTTTCCGATCCCCGGGCCATCGTGTTCAAAGGATTTGTGGAAAAATTGGCAGAAGCCAAGGGCCGGAGAGATGATTTCGAGCTCTATGCTCTCATAGAGAGACTGGCCCCGGAAGTGATCGCCGAAGAGCGGCGAATCTATAAGGGAGTCAGTGCCAACGTCGATTTCTACAGTGGTTTCGTCTATAGCATGCTGGACGTCCCGTTGGAATTATATACCCCTCTTTTTGCTATGGCCAGGATTGTGGGGTGGAGCGCCCATCGCCTGGAGGAACTCATCAACGCGGATAAGATTATAAGACCAGCCTATAAGAGCAACGTCACACTCAGGGAGTATGTGGAAATTGACAAAAGGTAAATCCTTATGACCGGCTCTCCCCGTCATCAATCAAGCCGTTTGCGATTCACGGCTTGACCAGACCCAAACGTTGCAAGAGGGCAGTGATGCTCAGGCCCTGCACTACCAGGGAGAACAGTACCACGGCGAAAGTCATGTTGATCAGGAAAGCTCGATAAGGGAGACTGGCATCCAGCCCCAGCACCATGGCCATGGAAAGGGCACCCCGCAGACCGCTCCACACCAGGATATGACGCCAGGAATGGGGGATGCGCGATCCGGCTAAACTGAGCAGGCTGGATAATCCGTAGACAGAGGCCGCCCGCCCCAGCAACACCGAGGCATTGGCTGCGACCACCAGCAAGACGGTCAGACCCATAGTAATGCTGGCTTCTTCAAGCCCTACCAGCAGGAAGACCAGAGAGTTCACAGCGAAGGCTATGTATTCCCAAAACGAGATGACCCCCAGCCGGGAAACGGCATTCATTCCATAGGGCATACCATAGTTGCCTACCACCAGCCCTGCGGATAAGACGGCAAAAACTCCGGAGACTCCGAAATGTTCAGCAGCCAGGTAAGAACCAAAGGCTACCACAGTGGTGAGCATGATTTCCAGCAGGTGGTCATTATACTCCCTGGTTACCCGGGACGCAATTCCCCCGATCAAGAGACCCACCAGGGTGCCACCCAAAATGGTTTTGATGAAGGCCAGGAGCGCAAAATGCCAGGTCATGGATTGACCGGCGATCAGACCCTGGATGATGATGAACAAGACCACCGCGATACCATCATTGAAGACGCTCTCCCCTTCGATCAGATTGGACAAGTGCTCATCAGCGCCCAAATCTTTGAAGATGGCCAGGACCGAGATCGGATCAGTAGGAGAAATCATGGCTCCGAACAGCAAAGCGGCCAGCCAGGGCAGGTCAGTCAAATAATGTACTGCTCCTCCCACCACCAGGGTTGAGAACAGGGTTCCAAACAGGGCGAAGGCTGCGATCGGAAGCTTCTGCTTCTTGAGCAGAGTCAAATTGATATTGATGCCAGCATCGAAAAGGATAGGGGGCAAAAATATAGCAAACAGCAGGTGAGGATTAAGATGCAGTCCCGGCAGCAAACCAGCCCAACCGATACCCAAGCCGCACAAAACCAGGGCAATGGTATAAGGGATTTTGATATACCTTCCCAGCATGGCTACTATGGTGGCCAGAACCATGAGCCAGAAAAAATTGAGGGTGACCTGGTCCAAATCGCTCTCCTCCTGTGGGTGTATTTGATATTATTTCCACAGCGGCTGCTTCCAGTCCTGCTTAGTGCTGTGAGGAGCAATTATATTATCCGGTTGAACCATCATTGCCGGGGGAAAAGCAGGATAAGCTCCGGTCGGTGTGGTATAATAATCCTCGTGAAAACGGAGGATAGATATGGATAAGAGCGGGACCTTTTTAAAGGGCGCCCTGATTTTAAGCGCAGCTGGTGCCCTCAGCAAAATCCTGGGAGCCCTATATCGCATCCCCCTGGCCCGTTTGCTGGGCGGTGAGGGGATGGGCCTTTACCAGATGGCCTACCCTATTTATACGGCTATCCTGGCCCTGGCTACCGCCGGGGTCCCTGTGGCCATAAGTGTGCTGGTGGCCCGCAAGGAGACCCAGGGTTACAGCGGGGACAGCCGCAGGATACTAAAGGTCTCCCTGATAATCATGCTCATCTTCGGCTTTCTGCTGACTGCCCTGGTGATGCTTTGCGCTCAGGCTATTGCCAACCAGGTACTCCATCAGCCCCGGGCTTACTACCCCATCATGGCGGTTGCTCCGGCTATCTTTTTTTCCAGCCTCTTGTCGGTTTTTCGCGGCTATTTCCAGGGCTATCAGCGGATGATGCCGACCGCGGTTTCCCAGGTGATCGAACAGCTATTTCGGGTGTCGGCAGTTATTACCCTGGCTTATCTGCTGTTTCCCCGCGGCTTGGAATATGCTGCCGCCGGCGCGACCTTTGGCGCTGTGGTGGGAGGGGCGGTAGGGCTTTGTGTGCTGGTCATCTACCTGGTTAATTTCAGGCGCAGTCAACCTGCCCTTGATGGGCAACTACTATACAGTGGGACTGATTCCTCCACCCTGGCCCGGGAAATGATAGCCCTGGCCATACCGGTTTCATTCGGGGCTTTCGTCCTGCCGCTGGTACAGGTCCTGGACGCCATCATCGTCCCGGGCCGCTTGCTCGCCCTGGGCTACAGCTCCTCCCAGGCTACAGCTCTGTACGGACAGCTCTCCGGGATGGCCGCGGTTCTCATCAGCCTGCCCACCATATTCACCATCAGCATCTCTACCAGCCTGGTCCCGGCCATCAGCGAAGCCTGGACCCAGAAGGACCAGCCCTTGCTAAACCAACGCCTCAACAATGGGCTGAGAGCAGGGATGATCATATCTTTCCCCTGCGCCGCAGGGCTGTTCGTTTTGGCGGTGCCCATCTGTGCCCTGCTATACGCCACCCCCGAAGCCGGCATACCGCTGGAGCCCCTGGCTTTCTCAGCAGTGGCCCTGGCCGCCTTTCAGTTGTCCAGCGCTGGGCTGCAGGGAATAGGGAGGCCTGAGATAGCCATGCGCAACCTGATCATCACCGGGGTGCTGAAAACCATATTCAATTATTCCTTGACCAGTGTAGCCCTGCTGAATATAAAGGGAGCCGCTATCGGCACCGTCGCCGCATTCGCGGTGGGTTCGGCCCTTAACATCTACTTCCTGAAGCGTCTCACCGGAGTCCGCTACGAAGTGGCCCGCATGGCGAAACTGCTCATCGTGACCACCGCCATGGGGATCAGCGTAGTGCAGGTGTATAGCCTGCTGGTTGCCGGAGGCACAGGTTCTGCCCTGGCCACCGCCCTCGCCATTGCGGTGGGGGTGCTGGTATACGTGGTATTGCTGCTGGTGATCCGCGAGCTGAACCTGGACATGCTGAGAAAAACTATCCGCCGCTGATATGGCCGGCCTTCCCGCCGGTCAAAACGAGTCATTTTAAAAAGGAGGAAGCCGATGAGCACAAGCGGTGACGCCCTGGACGAATTGCTGGCCATCCAAAAGCGCCTGCTGGCCCCGGGAGGATGCCCATGGGACCGGGAACAGGACCACCATTCACTGATACGGTATCTGGTTGAGGAGACATATGAGGTTATCGAGGCCATAAATGAAGGAGACATGGACAAGCTGCAGGAGGAATTGGGCGATCTTCTCCTGCAGGTAGTATTCCACGCAGCCCTGGCCGAAGCCAGGGGTGATTTCGATTTTGCCCATGTCACCAGGACCGTAAGCCAAAAGATGGTTGACCGCCACCCCCATGTTTTCGGTACCATGCCTTTGCACACCAGTGAGGACGTTCTGGACAAATGGGAAGGCTTCAAGCGCCGGGAAGGCAAAAGGCACCTCCTGGAAGGCATACCTGCTGCCCTGCCGGCTTTGTTGCGGGCTCAGAAAATCCAGGAAAAGATGGCCCGGGTCGGCTTTGACTGGCCTGACATTGAAGGGCCGCGCCAGAAGCTTGCGGAGGAGATACAGGAACTGGAGGAGGCCGCCACACCGGATGAAATCCTGGACGAAGTGGGGGATGTGCTTTTCGCCGCAGTCAACCTGGCCAGGTTCCGGAATATTATAGCCGAACAAGCCCTCCAAAAGGCCAATGACAAGGTCAGCCGGCGTTTCCGCTATATCGAACAGAAGCTCGAAGAATCCGGCCACAGCTTTGCCGAGATGAGCCTGGCAGAAATGGATGCCTGGTGGGAGGAAGCCAAGACCCGGGGACTATAGGGGCCCTGGGACCATTAGCCGAGGGAAGGGCCAAGGGAGAGAAAATTTTTTCACAAAAAAGGATTAATGGTTATGAGGGCGAATAGCCTAAGTATACTGCAGATTTTGCGACTATAAATAGTAAAGGAGGGATATCTTGAATAAGACCGATTTAGTAAGCGCCGTGGCAGGACAAGTTGGAATTACCAAGAAGGATGCGGAAAAAGTCATCAACGCATTTTTCACCACTGTAGCAGATGCCCTGAAAGCTGGAGACAAAGTTCAGCTGATAGGCTTTGGTACCTTTGAAGTCAGATCACGCCAAGCCCGTAAAGGCAGAAATCCACAGACTGGTGCCGAGATCAATATACCCGCGGCAAAAGTGCCGGCTTTCAAACCGGGAAAAGCCCTGAAAGACGCTGTCGACTAGAATGCGCCTGGACAAATTCTTGAAGGTCAGCCGGATTATCAAACGTCGCACTGTAGCCAAAGACTTCGCCGAACACGAACGAGTGATGCTCAATGGAAGAGTGGCCAAACCCTCAACCGAGGTCAAGGTTGGGGATGTCCTTACAGTCAGGGCTGGAGGCAAGGAAGCTTCATACCAGATCCTGAAGATTGTGGATAATGTAAAGGCGGCTGAAGCCAAGGAACTTTATAAAAGTTTAGATTGATAAGATTAGTCTAACTGATCACCCTGTAAATACAGGGTGATATTTTTTTGTCCTGCCCTGGAGCAAGCAGTGATGGAATTCGGGGAGGCATAGGGCGAGTTAGGCCGCAGATAAAAGCAAAGAAATTTTATCCACAGGCAGGAATATCAAAAGCGGGCCCAGAATAAAGAAGTAGCAAAAATGTCGTCATTTTGTGGAAAAAATGTGGATAGTGTGTAATAATAATGAAGATAGAAATCAGGGGAGCTGAAAAATTGAGTTTCCGGGAGCGCCAGGTAGTGGTGCTGAAGGAGATGGGCAAAACCAGCCCGGAAATCTGCAAAACCCTGAAAATCAGTGCCAGCACTGTAGCCACTCTATACAATCGGGCACGGTCCAAGGGTTATGAAGTAGTGATAGTGCTGCCCGGAGATACCCTGGGTATATTTGGAGGGGAGGAAGAAAATGCCGAAGCAGTTGAATAATCCTCGCTTCAGACTGGTGCTGACCGGACTTTTATGCGCTTTGTTCCTGTTTACGATTGTGCCCCGAGCCAAAACGATTTATGAACTGTCATCCCGTAAGCATGATTTGCTCCAGGAACAGACCCGCTTGCTGGAAATCAAAGCCGAAAGGGAACAAGTCCTGGCCACTGTTGATTCGCCTGAGAACATGGAGCGCATCGCCCGGGAGCAGTTGGGGATGATCAAGCCCGGAGAAAAGACTATCATACGGGTTCTAAATAAGGAATAATTTACATTTCTCGATTGACTAGATGCCCCTCATCCCATACAATAAAATGTAGCACAAATTGAGGGGGATCTTTTTTTCTATGCCAACTGAACAGACTAATATTGAGCCTGGCGAGATTCTGGACGGGAAGGTACAGGGTATCACCAATTTCGGGGCCTTCATCGAGTTGCCGGGGGGACTGGTAGGACTGGTACATATCTCTGAAATCGCTGACACCTATGTCAAGGATGTAAAGGATTTTGTCAAGGAAGGTGACAGCGTTAAGGTCAAAGTGCTGAATGTGGCAGGCAAGAAGATAGGCCTGTCCATCAAACAGACCCTGCCGCCCAAGGTGGTGCCGCCGCGCGCTCCCAGACCGGAGGTCCGCTCAGATGCACCCCGGAGGGATAACAGGAATTTCGCTCCGAAGCGCAGCGAGGTGCCCATAAGTCTGGATGATAAGATCGCCCGGTTCCTGAAGGAAAGCGATGAGAGAATGCAACCCCTCAAGAACAAAATCGAGACCCGCAAACGCAGCAAGAACAATTTTTAGTCCACCGCCGAGCACTTCTTCTTGAGAAGTGCTCTTATTTTTGTCAAAGGAGCGTAATTGACCATGCGCTATGGAGCAGTGGATATTGGTACCAACTCCTGCCGACTGCTGATCGCCGAAGTGGATCAGTACCGGCAGATACAGCCGATTTATCGGGTGATGGAGACTACCCGCATCGGAGAAGGCATGGATGGATCCGGGTTGCTGGGAGAGGAAGCCATGGTCCGCACCATTTCCTGCCTGGGGGGATTCAAGGGACAGCTGGATAAGATGCAGGCCAAATACCGGGCGGTGGCTACCAGTGCTGTCCGGGAAGCGGCCAACCGCGCGGAATTCGAGGCCAGGGTAGCGCTGGAGACAGGAATGGATATTGAGATCATCAGCGGCCATGAAGAGGCCCGCTTGAGTTATGAGGGCGTGATACGGGGCCTGGAACTGGACGCAAGCCCCATGGTGGTCGATCTGGGTGGGGGCAGCACCGAATTCATCTTCCCCGAACTTGATATGCTGATATCGGTTCCATTGGGAGCGGTTCGGGCTACTGTAGCCAAGATGAGCGCGCTGCAGATGCGGGACTCTCTGAAGGAGCTCAGCTGCTTCAAAGACAGACTGGTCCGCCACCCCCTGGTGATGGTCGGCGGGTCACCCAGCACCATGGTGGCCATCAAAAAGGGGATGCTTGATTACCGCCCCGAACTGGTCCACGGAGAAAGACTTTCTTTTACTGAGATCGGGGATTTATATGAATTGCTGGAGAGCCTGCCCTTGGAACTGCGGCGCCGACTGCCCGGGCTCCAGGTTGAACGGGCTGATATAATAAACAAAGGCGCCCTCATCATGTTGATCATCATGGAGGTAATGGGCAAGCGAGAGATCATCGTAAGTGAGAGCGACATCCTCCAGGGAATTATCTGGTCCCTGGCCGATGCTGACCGCTGAATCCGGGCTGAGAGAAGAGGAATCGAAAGCGAAAAGGTACGGTTTGTTTCCAACCAAACCGTACCTTTCTCATTACTTGCCGCTAAACAGGTCCAGCCTGAGCTCCGGGCCAGAGGCCTGCTTCCCATATTTCGGCATGGGGTGCGGCCTGACCGCTCAATATGGATGCGAAACTCAGCAGGGACTTGAGCGCGTCTCCGGCCGGGTGATAGAAAGCCGTCCAGTTTTCATGGTCTTCCCCGTCGTGGTTGGGGATGACATAGTCGAATTGCCACGCCAGATCGAGCTCCGACGGTGCGCTGGCCGCCCTTTTCTCCACATTGGCCAGGTCGGGCTGGGAAAGGATGCCTTTCTGTCGCTGGGTACGCCGGAGCAGCTTGCGCCGCTGCATGTCGATCAACAGTTCCGGCAAAACTGCCCCCCGCTCCTTGAACCATAAAATTTCCTGGCGGGACAAGGGGGATAAAAATATTTTGAGCATGGGGATCTCGGCCAGCTCCTGCAGGTTCCAAAGGGCCCGGGGGATGAAGGGATTGCCTTCGAAAAAAGCATCCCGCCCGCTGGACAGGATATCCTCAAGTTCGGATAGATCCAATCCCTGCAGATCCCCCCGCACCTCCACGACTATAAAGCCAGGGCGGTTCATCAGGGTTTCTATTTCCTGGCGGGAGCGGAAGTAGTAATCCACGCCCTCTTTCTCTCCGGGGCGGGGTGAGCGGCTATTGTAAAGGACCAGCTTGTGCAGATTTTGCGCCAGTTCCGGGAAAAATGATTGCAGTGCCTCGCAAAGCGGCCCTTTGCCTACACAGGAAGGCCCGCCCAACATGATCAGCCTGCCGGTGGTTTTCATGGCTTTGCCCTCCTCCGTCGTGTTTCTACTGCAAGCGCTGGGCCCGGGCGGCAAAACCGCCGATATCGGGCATGGAACTGATTGCGGCGGGATCCTTCACGCCATTGACGTTGGCCGTGTATACCTTGCCATAACCGCCCCCGTATAGATTGTGCAGGTCCACTACCACCCCGATGATGTAGAGGGATTTATGGGCAACCAGGGGGGCTACTTCCGGGATATTTAAAAGGGCTTCGACTTGCTGGTCCACGTTTATTTCCGACAGCCGGGCCTGATTCTGGGCTGCAGCCGCCAGATCCACCTTGATGCCAGCGCAGGCTTGTACCAGCGATCCCTTGACCGTGTTCAGTTCATTGACCAGGGCAGGTGGTTCCGAACTGTATTCCGAGGTGGCTGCCTTGATGGCTCCGCATTCGGTATGGCCGGCAACGATCATCAAAGGTGTGTGCAGATGCAGTATTCCGTACAGTACTGATCCTTCCGAATTCTTAACCTGGTTGCCGATGTTCTCGATGCAGAAAACCCGGTTGAAGGTATCGCCCAGCATGGAGGGCGGGACCCGGGAATCGCAGCAGGTCAACAGGGTGACGAAGGGGTGCTGCTGGTAATTGCCTTTTCTGAATTCCTCCAGGGGAAATCCGGCTGCGAAGGATTCAAGGCTGGCGTCCAGTTCCTGTAAAAGAGCAGGCAGGTTAAATTGGGTGGGCTCATGTGACATAATTACAACCTCCTATTATGATAATTAATAATTATATAAACGATAACATTTGATTATAAATAATCGTGGTGCAAAGGGATTTATAGATTTTTATAGAAATTATCTTTTGGTAACTTGATATGTGGTAGATACCGGATCCAGATACAGCCTCAGGGATATTTTACCACCCGGAGCATAGCTCTACAATACATACATGGACAGATGCGGATTGGCTGAAGACGGTGGTGCAACCGTCTCATATAGGCTCGGGTATTAACTCAAACTCTGGCATGCTTCGGAAAGCGTACGTTTGGAGGTTTGAGTCGAGAACCATATAGGACACAGGGCTCGACCGATGACTGTGTCACAAATTTCAAGGGGGGGATAGACCGGACCGCCATAAGAAATATCAATGCGTAATATTAAGTGTGAGGGAGAGTGAATTGTAGGATGAATTTTATGACTCCAGGCGAAATCGCGGTTGCGGCAGCAAATGCCGGCAAAGTAAAATCTGAACTACCGATTCTCAAAATGTTTATCCTGGGTATGTTGGCGGGTGCTTACATAGGTTTTGGAGCCAACCTGGCCACCAAGATCGGGTCTATGGAAGCATCCGGAACCGCCGGCGGACAGTTCCTGTTTGGCGCTGTGTTCTCCGTAGGTCTGATGATGGTGGTTATCGCCGGTTCCGAACTGTTCACCGGCAATGCCATGGCATGTTTCATTTCCGCCTGCAACGGCCAAGCTGGCTGGGGCGGACTTATGTACAACTGGGTAGTAGTTTACATCGCCAACTTCGTTGGTTCCGTTCTCTTGGTTTATATCATTTATCAAGGTGGATACTGGGTGGATCACTCCGCTGCAGCCACTGCCGGCATCAGCGCCATGGGCGTAAAAGCCCTGGGAATTGCCAAAGGCAAACTGACCCTGACCTGGATGCAGGCCTTCATGCGCGGCATCTGCTGTAACTGGTTGGTATGTCTGGCCGTTTGGATGGCCTTCTCTGCCAAAGACATCGTGGGCAAGATCTTCGCTATCTTCTTCCCCATCATGGCCTTCGTTTCCAGCGGCTTCGAACACAGCGTGGCCAACATGTACTTCATCCCCATGGGCATCACCATCGCTAACGGTGCACAGGCCAGTGTGGCCACAGCCCTGAAGATGACCCCCGAAGCAGTAGGAGCGCTGTTCAACTACCAGACCTTCGCGATCAACAACCTGGTTCCGGTAACCCTGGGCAACATCGTGGGCGGCTCCATCATGGTAGGTCTCGTATACTGGTACCTGTACCTGAAGAAATAGTCTTACCGCAACTGAATAATCTAAACCCAAAGGCTTCCGGTAAAACCGGAAGCCTTTTTTGTTCCTAGCGCCATGTTTGCGATTAAGTAGGCTTCGGGACACAGCCCAACTGAGACGGGCCTTAAGCTATTGTGATATCATGAATAGGAGCCTGGCATAACAGGCGCCGCCATATTTTTGCCGCAATCGATGGGAGAAATAAAGCTTGTGGCCAGCAAGTCGGGGGATGCAGGATGTTAGTCAATAAGGTGGAAAGATTCATAACCAAGCACCAGCTGGTCAAACCGGGAGACAGGATATTGCTGGCTGTTTCCGGGGGGCCGGATTCCATGTGCCTCCTTCATATGCTGCACAGCCTGGGGCCAAAGCTTGAGCTGGAAATAGCCGCGGTCCACTTGAACCATGGTTTGCGCGCTGAAGCTGGCTCGGAGGAAGACCTGGTCCGGGAACACTGCCGCAGGCTGGGCCTGGCCTTGTACAGCCGCCAGGTCCAGGTGGATCATTTGGCGAGGGAATGGAAGACCTCCCTGGAAGATGCCGGGCGCCGGGCCCGGTACAGCTTTTTCGCAGAAGTAGCCAAAGACCTTGAGTTCCGCAGCATCGCCACCGCCCATCACTATGATGACGTTGCTGAAACCGTTCTCCTGCACCTGCTGCGGGGCAGCGGGATTCGAGGTCTACGGGGGATAATGCCGTTAAACGGTCTCCTGATCCGGCCCCTGCTCGGAGTCACCAAGGCGGAAATCCTGGCTTACGCGGAGGAAAAGGACATCACCTATTGCCTGGATCCCAGCAACACCGATCCTGAATTCATACGCAACCGCATCCGCCACCGCCTGATACCCTACCTGCAGAGGGAATATAATCCCCGCATAGTGGAGGCGCTGAACAACCTGGCGGTCATTGCTCAAGCAGAGGATGAGGCCATAGAGAGCCAGATCGAACATCTTTGGCCTGGTCTGTGCCGGGAAGAGGAGCCCGGACTGCTGGTTTTGAGCTTGAAAAGATGGACGGATCTCCACCTTGCTTACAAGCGGCGTATCGTCTACCGGGCTCTCAAGCGGATGTCCGACCAGGCTCCTTGGAGCCAGGGAGATGTAGAAAAAATTATAGACCTGGAGGGCAAGAGCGGATCATCGTGTACCCTGAATTTGAAAAAAGGCGTCCGGATCACCAGGGGCTATGATAGAATTATATTTACGACCCTAACCGCACCGAAGACCCAGTTCAGGGAACAGGTGTCCATCCCAGGCGAGATCCGTATTCCCCAAACCGGTATTTCACTTCACCTGTCCAGGGTGAAGCGCGAGCATTACCAACTTCAGCCGGGAGATATGTTGCTTGACCTGGACCGGTTGCCGGGCAAGCTCTGGCTGCGTTCACGCCAGGCGGGGGATGTTTTTCGACCCCTGGGGATGCAGGGCAGCAAGAAACTCAAAAAATGGTTTATCGACAACAAGATTCCGGCTGCCGATCGCGGCCGGATACCGCTGCTAGCCGGTGACGAAACTGAGATATACGCGATTTGGGGCCATGCGGTCAGCAGGCTGGCAGCCATGGACCAGGGGACCATTAACCTTCTGGTCATAAGCCAGGGCAGATAGTTTTGGCCAGGTGAGCCAAAGGCTGGTCAAACAAAGGCCCCCGGGGCCACCGTCCTTGAAAATCCATGTTGCTTGTGCTACACTGAACCAGAATTTACCGTCCTTCCTGTCAGATCAGGAGTGGCGTGCAAAAAATAGGAGGAAGTCTTTTGGATAGGACCCTGAAAAATATCGCCATTTATATACTGATAGTCCTGTTGGCCCTGGCGGCGGTCAAAATGACCTCGACCCCGGAAATCAAAGCCCAGGAGCTGACCTATTCGCAGTTCTATACCAAGGTGCAGGCTGGAGAGGTTGTGGCGGCGACCGCGGAAGTCGACGAACTGGTGTACAATATCAGCGCCGAGCTTGCCAATGGCGCCAAGGTCAAAGTCACGGCTCCCAAGGAGAGCGATATCATCAAAGTGATGCAGGATAAGGGAGTTGCGGTGGACACTCCGGTGGTGCCGCCTCCTGCCTGGTGGGTGACCCTGCTCTCCACCCTCTTCCCGATATTGATTCTCATCGTGGTCCTGATCTTTTTGATGAACCAAACCCAGGGAGGGGGCAGCAAGGTCATGCAGTTCGGGCGCAGCAAAGCCAGGCTGATGACCGGAGAGGAAGTCAAGACCACCTTTAAAGACGTAGCCGGGGCTGAAGAGGCCAAGGAAGAGATGGTAGAGGTGGTTGAATTCCTTAAAAATCCCCAGAAATTTGTCAAGATGGGTGCCAAGATTCCCCGGGGAGTGTTGCTGTTTGGCGCCCCGGGCACCGGTAAAACTCTGATGGCTAAGGCGGTGGCCGGGGAAGCCGGAGTTCCCTTCTATTCCATCAGTGGTTCCGATTTTGTGGAGATGTTTGTAGGGGTAGGTGCGGCCCGGGTACGGGACTTGTTTGAAACCGCCAAGAAAAATGCCCCTTGTATAGTTTTCATCGATGAGATCGATGCCGTCGGGCGCCAGCGTGGTGCTGGTCTAGGCGGTGGGCATGATGAGAGAGAACAAACCTTGAACCAGCTGTTGGTGGAGATGGATGGTTTTACTCACAACGATAGTCTCATCGTTATGGCAGCTACTAACCGTCCCGATATCCTGGATCCGGCTTTGCTCCGGCCCGGACGTTTCGACCGCCACATCCTGATCGACCGGCCGGATGTTAAGGGGCGGGAAGCCATCCTAAAAGTGCATATCCAGGGTAAACCCCTGGCCGATGATGTGAACCTGGAGATCCTGGCCAAGCGCACCCCCGGATTCACCGGAGCCGACCTGGCTAACATGGTCAACGAAGCGGCCCTGCTCACTGCTCGGCGGGACAAGTCCCTGATCGGCATGGAGGAAATGGAGGAGTCCATTGAACGGGTCATAGCTGGACCGGAAAAGAAGACCCGGGTCATCTCGGAAAAGGAAAAACGCCTGGTAGCCTATCACGAAGGCGGGCATGCCATAGTAGCCTATAATTTGCCCAATACCGATAAACTGCACAAGATATCCATCATCCCCCGGGGGCGGGCTGGAGGGTATACCCTGCTGCTGCCGGAAGAAGACCGCAACTATGTGACCCGTTCCTATATGCTGGATGAAGTCACCACCCTACTGGGGGGAAGGGTAGCTGAGGCCATGGTGCTCAAGGATATTTCCACCGGGGCCCAGAATGACCTGGAGCGGGCCAGCAACATCCTGCGCAAGATGATCACCGAATACGGGATGAGCGAAGAACTGGGGCCCTTGACCTACGGGCATAAGACGGAAGAGGTGTTCCTGGGCCGGGATATCAGCCGCGACCGCAATTATTCAGATGCCATAGCGTTTGCCATTGATAAGGAAGCCAGCCAGTATATGGAGAATTGTTACAACCGGGCCGAGGAGATCCTGAGCCGCAACCTGGATGTTCTCCATCAGGTGGCTGGGATCCTGATTGATAAAGAGACCATTGACGCCGAGGAATTTGAGCAGATAATGACCGGCAAGTATGAGGGGGCTCCAACTCAGGCGGCTGATGAAACGGTCGCCGCACCTGCCTCTCCCGGGGCCGACTAGACACTGGAATTTCACCTGGACGATCCCTGATGCGTGAACAATCCGGATAATTTTTTGTGGCGGAGGCAGGCATTTGTATAGGATTGCAAGGCTGAAAGAGAATAGCAGAGACCCTGCCTCGACCAGGATGCTCCGGGCAGAAATCCCTGCCCGGAGGTATTGATATGACCGGGCATCATGCAGTGCTGGTCAATGACCAGCGGGAGGCCAGGCGTTTCCTGGAAGAGATCGGTTCCACCCCCATGGGGGTGGGCTTTATGGTGCCCAAAGCAATCTTCAGGTGCATCAAACTCAAAAACATCCCCGCCCGGGCGGCCAATATCCTGAAACAGGAGATGCTGGCCAATGGCGGTGAAGCTGCGGTAGGCCACAATGCAGCCCGGTGCGAGGGCACCACCGACATGCTCCTGATGGGAACCCTCAAGCAATACCGGCGCCTGATTGCCAAACTAAAGCTGCAGCCTTTCGGGCTTAAAACCGTAGCTGCTGAAATCAAGGCCATACTGGCCAACCTGGAAATTGAAACCTGGCAGGTTCCCCTGGCCCAGGGCAAAGTACTGGAACTGGGGAAGCGCAGCCTGGTCATGGGGATACTGAATGTAACGCCCGATTCCTTTTCGGATGGGGGGCGTTTTTTTGCGCCCGATGCGGCCGTCGAGCATGCCCTGCAGATGGCGGTTGATGGGGCCGATATTATCGATGTGGGCGGGGCCTCCTCCCGTCCAGGTTCGCAGATGGCGGATGAAGCCGAGGAATTGCGCCGGGTCTTGCCGGTAGTGGAGAGGCTTTCGGCCCTGGGACTGACCATTGCCGTCGATACCTTCCGGGCGGGAGTCGCCCAGGCGGTCCTGGAAGCCGGGGCTCACCTCATCAATGACATCGGGGGATTTGCTATGGATCCAGGCTTGTTGCCGGTGCTGGTCAAATGGCAGGCGCCCGTGGTCTTGATGCACAACCGCCTGCAGATCAGGCAGGATAGTCCCTACACCGACTTGATCGCGGAGATAATCCAGGAACTGCAGGCGGCTATGGAACAGGCTGCTGCAGCAGGGCTGGGCCCGGAACGTATCCTGATCGATCCGGGGCTGGGATTTGGCAAGAATCCAGCCGAGAACCTGGAGATAGTAAGACGCCTCCAGGACTTCCGCAGCCTGGGCAGGCCTATCCTAATAGGGGCTTCTCGCAAGCGCTTTATCGGCCATGCCCTGGACCTTGACACCCCCGAGCGCCTGGAAGGAAGCCTGGCTGTGGCTGTGATGGCGGTCATGAACGGTGCGGTTGTCGTTAGGGTGCATGATGTGAAGCAATCGGTCCGGGTGATGCGCATGACCGATGCCGTGAGGTGTAACCGTGGATAAGATAATCGCCAAAGGCTTGACCTTCCGAGCCTGTCATGGAGTGGGGAGCGAGGAGAAAATCCATCCCCAGAAGTTCGTAGTTGACCTGGAAATGGGGCTTGACCTGTCCCGGGCCGGCAACAGCGACCAACTGGACCATACCGTCAATTATGACCAAGCCTGCCACCTGGTGGAACACATCGTGTCGGGGAAGGTCTATAATCTCATCGAGTCACTGGCTGAGGACATAGCCAGATTGCTCCTGGACAACTTTGTCCTCCTCCAGGAAGTGGAAGTGACGGTTTATAAGCCTGAGGCGCCGGTTGCGGCCGAATTCGAATATTTTGCCGTGAAAATTAAAAGATTTCGCAAATAAATTCTTGCTCTCAGGCGGTTATTATGCTAGCTTATAGGTGGAAAAATATATGATCCAGACAGTCTACCTGGGTTTAGGATCAAACAGGGGAGACCGGCAAGCCAACCTCGACCGGGCTAGAGGCTGCATTGCAGCCGTCGAGGGGATTAACATCACCCGGATCTCATCCCTGTACCTTACCGCTCCCTGGGGCAAAACCGACCAGGAAGAGTTTTTAAATCAGGTTATCGAGATAGAGACCGAACTTGAACCCTTGCAGCTGCTGCGTAAGCTGCAGGAAATCGAAATCAAATTGGGACGCCAGCGCTATGAGCCATGGGGTCCCCGGGTTATAGATCTGGATGTTCTCCTGTACGGAAGGGAGAGCATGACTTCGCAGGAATTGACTATTCCGCACCCATTTATGTCGCAACGTTTGTTTGTCCTGGTACCGCTGCTGGAAATCGCACCACAGCTGGTTTTTCCAGACGGGTCCACCATACGGGAGGTGTTGGGTAGAGCTGAGAGCCGACCAGACGGCAACATCATACAGAAACTATAGTCTTTAAGAAATTTCCCACCGGTGCTCCTTGGGAAGAACTGCTTGTATCCCTGGCGGAACAAGACGGCGATTAACATTGAGGGTCGAGTGCTTTTTTGACCCGTTTTTTAAGGAGGTCAATATTGAACCAGAGGATCGGTATTATCGGGGCGGGAGTAGTAGGTACAGCTGTAGGGGTCATCTTAAATGCCAAAGGCTACGAGATTACGGGGGTATACGACCATAAAACCGAATCTACGCAGAAGCTGGTGGAGCGGATCGGATGCCCAGCACATTTAGACCCTTGCCAGGTATCTCGCTCAGCCGATATCGTTTTTATTACCACCAACGACACTGCCATCCAAGGGGTGGTAGAACTTTTAGCTGCCGGCGGGGCTTTCCGGGCCGGCCAGACAGTAGTGCACATGAGCGGAGCTGAGACGGCGGAGATTTTAGCCAGAGCAAGGGAATTGGGAGCCCGGGTCTTGTCGGTCCACCCGCTGCAGTCCTTCGCCAACCTGGACGGGGCCCTGGAGAACCTGGCCGGGTCGGTTTTCAGTATCGAGGGCGATGAGGAGGCCCGGGCTACCGGGGAAGCCATTGTGGAGGCACTGGGAGGCCATTATTTCTTCATCGCCAAGGAGGCCAAGCCCTTGTATCATGCCGGGGCATGCGTAGCTTCCAATTACCTGGTCACCCTGTTGGATTTGGGGATTAAACTGCTGGCTGCGGCTGGCATACCTGAAGATAAGGCCGGGCAGGCTTTGATGCCGCTGGTAAACGGAACCTTGAAAAACATCGCCAACATAGGAATCCCTGCGGCACTCACCGGACCCATCGCCCGGGGAGATATTGCAACCGTGAACAAACACCTGGACCGTATGCGGCAGATGGCGCCTGAACTGGTGCAGCTTTATGCGGTACTGGGTTTGCATACCGCGCCCCTGGCTGAGGCCAAAGGCACCATTAATGATCCGGTCCGGGCTGAATTACAGGAGATTTTTCGCCGGGAACTGGATACAGGCATTACGACAAGTTAAGGAGGAGACTATACGATGGCAAGAATTTCGACCGCCAGCCTGAAAGCCAAGAGACTTAATCAAGAAAAAATAACCATGCTGACGGCTTACGATTTCTCCATGGCCAACATGGTGGATGAAGCCGGCATAGATATAATCCTGGTAGGAGATTCCCTGGGCATGGTGTTCCTGGGTTATGAAAACACCCTTGCGGTCACCATGGATGAAATGATCCATCATACCAAAACTGTGTCCCGGGGCACCAAGAATGCCATGGTGGTTGGCGACATGCCCTTCCTCTCCTATCATATATCCATTGAGGAAGCGGTGCGCAATGCAGGGCGCTTCATCCAGGAGGGCGGGGCCCAAGCGGTCAAGCTGGAGGGTGGCCAGGAGCGCATCCCGGTGGTGAAGGCTATATTAGATGCCCAGATACCGGTGATGGCCCACATCGGGTTGACCCCCCAGTCGGTCCACGCTTTCGGGGGCTTCAAGGTTCAGGGCAAAGACCTGGAAACCGCGAAAAAACTGATCCGCGATGCCAAAGCCCTGGAAGAAGCAGGAGTGTTCTCCATAGTCCTGGAGGGAGTACCCACCAAGCTGGCCAAACAGATCACTGAATCGGTGTCGGTGCCGACTATCGGTATAGGGGCAGGTCAGTATTGCGACGGCCAGGTCCTGGTAATCAACGACATGCTGGGGATGTACAAAGGTCATATCCCTAAATTCGTCAAGAAATTTGCTAATTTGGAACCCCTGATCATGGAAGCCCTGAAAAATTACAAACAGGAAGTCGAAGCCGGCACTTTCCCGGCGGACGAGCATGGTTTCACCATAAGCGACGAAGTACTGGAACGACTATATTGATGGGTGGGGATGAGATGCAGACATTTACAACTGCCAGGGAAATGCAGGCCTGGTGCCAGGCGCAGAGGAAGGACGGGAAGACCATCGGGCTGGTTCCCACCATGGGGTACCTCCATGCCGGGCACATGTCCCTGGTCAAGGAAGCCCGGGCCACCTGTGACAGGGTAGTGGTTTCGATTTTTGTGAATCCAACCCAGTTCGGGGTAGGGGAAGATTTCGAATCCTATCCCCGGGACCTGGATAAGGACAGCCGGATGCTGGCCGAGGGCCAGGTAGATGCCCTGTTTGCACCCACCATAAGTGATATGTATCCTCCTGGTTACAACACCTTTGTGGAAGTTGGAGGCGAAATAAGTACCAAGCTCTGCGGGCGTACCCGCCCCGGGCATTTCCGGGGGGTGACCACGGTGGTCGCCAAGCTGTTCCATATCTGCGTTCCTGACATGGCCTTCTTCGGACAGAAGGATGCTCAGCAGGTAATGATCCTGGAGAAGATGGTGGAGGAACTCAACTTCCCCCTGCAGATCAAACGGGTGCCCATAGTCCGGGAAGCAGACGGACTGGCCATGAGCTCGCGCAATGTGTACCTCTCTCCCGAGCTGCGCCTGGAAGCCCTGGTCTTGAACCGGTCCCTGCAGGCCGCCCGGGATCTGATCAAAGCCGGGGAGCGGAGTAGTGCCCGGGTCAAGGAGTTGCTGGAACAGACCATCAGGACCAGTCCTCATGCGGAGATAGTATATGCTGAGATTTACGATTACCGAGAGCTCAGCGATGTTGAGACAATCAAAGGCCCGGTGCTCATTGCCCTGGCGGTTAAATTCGGAACAACCAGATTGATCGATAATCTGATAGTGGAGGTTTAGAAGACAATGATCCGTTACATGCTGAAATCGAAAATCCATCGCGCCTGTGTCACTGAAGCGAATCTCAACTATGTGGGCAGCATCACCATCGACCGGGATATAATGGATGCAGCTGATATAATAGAAAATGAGAAGGTCACCATCGTCAACAACAACAATGGTGAGCGTTTTGAGACCTATGTTATCGAAGGTGAGAGAGGTTCCGGCGTGGTCTGTCTGAATGGGGCGGCCGCCCGGCTGGCGATGCGCGGCGATATCGTGATCATCCTCACCTACACCATCTTGAATGATGAAGAATGCAAGACCCACCAGCCCAGTCTGGTCTTTGTCAACGAACGCAATGAGATCGTAAAGACCTGCCGGGGCAAATATGAATAAAAGGGCAGATGGATCGGCCGGTTTCAGCCGGGGGAGCGGTCTGCCCGGCGGGGTGCAAATATGATAACGACCAGATATATAGGGGAGTTGGAACCAAACACTCCCCTGTTCTATACTGATTTCCTCATCATCGGCAGCGGCATCGCCGGGTTGTTTACGGCCATAAAAGCCGCTGCCCATGGGCAGGTGACCATCCTTACCAAAAAAACCCTCAAGGATTCCAATACCGGCTTGGCCCAGGGGGGCATAGCCGCAGCCGTCCATGAAGAAGATTCGCCTTTCCTGCACCTGGAGGATACCCTGGAAGCGGGGGCGGGGCTATGTGATATTGCGGCGGTGAATGTGCTGGTCAGCGAAGGCCCGGACCGGGTGCGCGAACTCATCGCAGCAGGGGCAGCCTTTGACATGAAAAATGGCAGCATCGATTTCACCCGGGAAGGGGCTCACGGCCGGGCTAGGGTGCTGCACGCGGCCGACGCTACCGGGGAAGTGATCCGGGTAGCGCTGGTCAACCAGTGTTTCGCCCATCCTGAGATTACGGTGCGGGAAAACCATTTCCTGATCGACCTGTTGGGCAACAGCGAGCGGGAAGACTGCTATGGGGCCCTGATTTACGACACAGCCACTGGTCAGCAATCGGTCTACCTGGCTCGGGCCATTATCATCGCTACCGGCGGGGCCGGACAATTATACGCCAACACTACCAATCCGGATATCGCTACCGCCGACGGTCTTGGAGCAGCTTTCCGCATCGGCTGCGAAATAGCCGACCTGGAATTCATCCAGTTCCACCCCACCGTTCTGTTCAGCCATGACATCCAGCGCTTCCTTATATCTGAATCGGTCCGGGGAGAAGGTGGCCAGTTGTACAATATTCGCGGGGAGCGCTTCATGGGCAAATACTCTCCCATGTTGGAACTAGCCCCCCGGGATGTAGTGTCCCGGGCGATTTTGAGTGAAACCACCGCTACCGGCAGTGAATACGTATTTTTGGACATGACCAGGATTCCTGGCGCCAAAGAGCGCTTCCCCAATATTTACCGCACCTGCCTGGAGCGGGGCATCGATATCGAAAAGGATATGGTCCCGGTTTCCCCGGGTGCCCATTATACCATGGGCGGGATCAAGACCAGCTTGTGGGGCGAAACCGGGATTTACGGGCTCTATGCCTGCGGCGAAGCAGCCTGCACCGGGGTGCACGGCGCCAACCGTCTGGCCAGCAACTCCCTGCTGGAAGGGATCGTGTTCGGGGAACGGATTGTGGCCAAAGCTGGGGAAATCATGTATCGCCGCAAAGTGAGGGAGGAAGAGGTTTACCAGGACTTCGACCGGGCCTGGGTGCATCGCCCCGCCGAGGAAGGGATAACTCCCGGAGCAGCCAAAAAAGCCATGCAAAACATTATGTGGGAACACGTGGGGATCATCCGCGACGAAAAGGGACTCAAGCAAGCCAGCCAGGAGATCGAAAAGCTTTACGTAACCATGACCCGGGGCGAGAACCGGTTGGGCTATTACGAGATGGTCAACATGCTCACCACCGCCCGGATCATCATCCACGCGGCCCTGTGGCGCCGGGAAAGCCGGGGCGGACACTACCGCTCCGATTATCCCCAGCGTGACGACCTTCACTGGCTGAAACATATGAGCATCGTCAACTGCTAAATGTCACGGGGACGGTCCTCCTGACACTTTTTTCGCTCAACTACTACCGCGTGTCATGGGGACGGTCCTCCTGACACGTTTTTTGACCAAGAAGTTCCGGAGATGATTGCAAGTAGCCCAAGGAAGGGCGCAACAAGGAGGGCATTATGGAATACCTGGGACTGGATGAAACCATTAAGCGGGCCCTGGAGGAGGATATCGCCCATGGCGATATTACCACTGAAAATTTGATTGCCCCTGAACAGAAGGCCAGGGGGGTATTCCTGGCCAAAGCCCCGGGCATTGTAGCCGGGATAGAGGTGAGCAAGCGCGTTTTCACCCTCCTGGATCCAGACACTGAATTCGATATCCTAAAAAAAGACGGGGAGGAAATCGAGCCCGGGGATATTATCGCTGTGGTCCGGGGAAGAGCCCGCACCCTGCTTACAGGGGAGCGGACCGCCCTCAACTTCCTGCAGCGCATGTCGGGCATTGCCAGCCAGACCAGGCGGCTGGTGGACATGATAAAGTACAGCAAAGCCCAACTGGTTGATACCAGGAAGACAACCCCCGGACTGAGGGTGCTGGAAAAGTATGCAGTCCGGGTGGGGGGAGCTCGCAACCACCGGTTTGGGCTTTATGACGGGGTGATGATCAAGGATAATCACATCCAGGCAGTGGGCAGCATAACCCAGGCGGTTACCGACCTGCGCCAAAAGGTGCCCCATACGGTCAAGATCGAGGTCGAAGTGGACAACTTCGAACAGCTGCACGAGGCCTTGCAGGCCGGGGCGGAAATCATCTTGCTGGATAACATGGATGTATATGAATTGGCCCAGGCGGTGGAAGCGGTTGAAGGCCAGGTTCTACTGGAAGCCTCCGGGGGCATTAATGCCGGCAATATCGTAGAAGTTGCCCGTACGGGAGTCGATTTCATATCCATGGGAGCCCTGACCCACTCGGTGCACAGCCTGGACATATCCCTGGATTTCGTCCCCGAGGACTGATAAACGGCAGAATATTTTCCAACCGGCGATAATTAAGGTAAATTGAGTGCCCATGCGGGCCGTGAAACGACTGGATTTTAATGATGAAACCTGAGCAGGAGGCGGATTATGGTACTGGTTTTTGATGTAGGCAATACCAATATTGTGGTGGGGGTGTATCACCGCAATGAACTTATTACCCACTGGCGGATTAGAACCGATACCTTGAGGACGGCGGATGAATATGGAGTTATGTTAAACTCGCTGTTTCATTATCATGACCTGTCCATGCGTTCGGTGACCGCGGTGGTTATTTCTTCGGTGGTTCCGCCATTGATGATGGAAATGGAAAACATGAGCGAGCGTTATTTCGGCTGTAAACCCCTGGTGGTCGGACCGGGCATAAAAACCGGACTGCCTATTAAATATGATAATCCCCGCGAAGTGGGGGCAGACCGGGTAGTAAACGCGGTCGCAGCCCTAAACAAATACGGCAGCCCGCTGATAATAGTGGATTTCGGAACGGCGACCACCTTCTGTGTCGTCAACGAGCATGGCGAGTATCTGGGGGGGGCCATTGCCCCGGGGGTGCGCATATCTACCGAAGCCTTGGTAAATAGGGCCTCCAAACTGCCCCGGGTGGAGCTGACCGTTCCCCGGAGTGTCATCGGGAAAAACACGGTAATGAGCATGCAAGTCGGCATAGTATATGGATTTGTGGGCCAGGTCGAGGGCATCATCAATCGAATGAAAAAAGAGATCCACGGACAACCCACCGTGGTGGCCACCGGTGGTCTGGCTTCGATAATAGCCGGGGAGACGGATTGCATCGATGTGGTCGATGAATTCCTGACCCTGGAGGGCTTGCATATGATTTACGAGATGAACCGGGGCTAAAGATGCTTGCAATTGGAAATGTACCCCTAGCCAACCAGGTGATCATGGCCCCCCTGGCTGGAATCACCGACAAGGCTTTCCGGGTAATCGCCAAATCCTTCGGCTGCAGCCTGGTGACTACCGAGATGATCAGCGATATGGGGCTGGTCTATGGCCAAAGCCGCACCTTTCGCATCGCTTCGACCAGCGGCGAGGAGCGGCCGGTGGCAGTGCAGATATTCGGTTCTGATCCCAACACCATGGGGCAGGCAGCCAGGATCGTACAGGATTTGGGCGCGGACATAATCGATATAAACATGGGCTGTCCTACCCCCAAGATCGTCAAGAATGGGGAAGGGGCAGCCCTGATGCTGGATATTCCCCGCTGCCGGCAAATAATCAGGGCAGTGGTGGCAGAGGCACGGGTGCCGGTGACGGTTAAAATGAGGTCCGGGTGGGACCAGGATCACCTCACCTATCTGGAACTGGGCCAGGTGGCGGAAGCAGAAGGGGTCGCAGCTCTGACCCTCCATCCCCGCACCCGCATGCAGTTTTTTGCCGGGATCGCTGACTGGGGCCAGATCAGGCAACTGAAACAGGAGGTCCGGATCCCGGTTATCGGCAATGGCGATATCTACACCCCTCAGGATGCCAAGCGCATGCTGGATGAAACAGGTTGTGACGCGATCATGGTAGGCCGGTCCGCCTTGGGCAACCCATTCCTTTTGGGTGCGATCGTCGCCTACCTGGAAAACGGTATAATCCCGGATCGGCCTGGCCGAAAGGAGCGAGCGGAGGTGGCTATGCGCCATCTGCATCTGGCCATCGAATTTAAAGGAGAATGGGTGGCGGTGCGGGAGATGCGCAAACAGCTGGCTTGGTACGTCAAGGGCCATCCTGGCGCTGCCCACATTCGGGCTGAATTAAATGCTGCGACCTCACGGGAAGAGATAACCTCGATCTTCACGGCTTGGGCCCGCCAAGAGGACCGCAATTTACCGCAATAAAAAGTTGTCAAGAGGACCGTCCCCGTGACACAAGATCTGGGAGAAACTAGCATTGTCAAGCTGGCAGTGCTATAATTTTGCCATTGATGTACACAAAGTCGTGCTCAAGGAGTGTGTGCCGGTGGATTTCATCCGCATCCAGGACAAGATCATATCTGTGCAGAAAATCGACTTGACCATCCGCAAGATCCTGCAACTGCGGGCCCGGGGGCTATCCCAGCAGGAGGTGGCTGAACGTTTGGGAGTGGACCGCACCTTTATATCCCGCCTGGAAGGCATCGGCGAGTTGCGCAAGGGTAAATCCATCGCCTGTATCGGCTTCCCCATCAGCAACAAACCAGAGATCCAGTCGATCCTGGAGGAGGAAGGGGTCGACTTTATCTTCCTGATGACCGAAGCAGAACGGTTGGCCTATGTGGATGAACGGACCGGCCGGGAAATGTTAGGTGAACTAATGGATATCATAGCCAGGCTCCATGACTACGAGAACACCATCTTCATCGGTTCAGACCAACGCATAAAATTAGTGCAGAGCATGCTGGACAGTTATGTGATTGGAATAGAAATCGGCATTTCGCCTATCACAGAAGACAAATGGGTGGACCCCAAGGAGATCCGCAAGATATTGCGGGCCATCAAGTCCGGTCGCTAGCAGACTAACACAAGGGGGCTTAGAGATGAAACATATCGTGAGCGTAAGCCTGGGTTCGTCCAAACGTGACCATGCCTTTGAAACCGATTTTATGGGGGAAAAATTCCGCATAGAACGAATCGGCACAGACGGCAACTGGGATAGGGCCACCCAGCTGATCCGCGACCTGGACGGCAAGATAGACGCTTTTGGCATGGGGGGAATCGACCTCTATGTCCAGCTGGGCGGCAAACGCTATGTTATAAGAGATGCCAAAAAACTCATAGCCGCCGCCGTCAAAACCCCCATGGTGGATGGCAGCGGGCTTAAAAATACCCTGGAACGCAAATGTATCATGGATGTGCAGCAGGACGGCATCTATGATCTGCGGGGCAAGAAAGTGCTGATGGTAAGCGGAGTGGACCGTTTCGGCATGGCGGAAGCTTTCGAAGAGGTAGGGGCCAAGTTGACAGTCGGGGACCTCATATATACCATAGGGGTGCCGATCCCCCTGCACTCCCTGCGGATGCTGCGCCTGGTCGGCCGTTTGATTGCTCCCATCGTGGTGCAGCTGCCCTTCGACATGCTATATCCCACCGGAGCTAAACAGGACGAGATCATCCCCAAGTATTCCAGGTATTATCACGAAAATGACGTCATCGCCGGGGATTTCCTGTATATCCGCCGCTACTTGCCGGAACGGATCCAGGGCAAGGTCATAATCACCAATACCACCACCCGGGACGACCTGGTCCTGCTGCAGGAGCGGGGAGTAGCCAAGGTCATCACTACCACCCCGGACATGGGAGGGAGATCCTTCGGCACCAATGTCATCGAAGCCCTGATGGTGAGTATCATGGGCAAGCCCCTGGCAGCCATCACCCCGGATGACTACTATGCTATGCTGCAGCAGCTGAACCTCAAACCAGGGGTCATCGACCTCAGCACCTGGACCCCCTGAGAATACTAGAGGTGGAATATTAAGATTGCAGCGCCATAAGCAGGAAAAAACGAGAGCCGTGGCGAAGAAAACATAACCTGATGAGAGTGAAACCCACACCAGCGGGGGCCCCCTGTCTTGACAAGGATTTAGGAGGCCTCTATAATTTATTGCATTGACCAGAGGAGTTTACTGTAAAGCTGCCTGCTGACCGCTGCCGGCCAGGGAAGGCAGCCTTGTAGCATAGCAGAGGATTTAATGTAAGGAGCGATAAGATGGCTGAGCACTTCAACAATCACGACAAAGAAATCATCTTAACCAAAGAGGGTTTGCAAAAGCTGGAATCGGAGCTGGAAACGCTGAAGTCGGTGCGCCGCGAAGAAGTAGCCGAGCGCATCAAACAGGCCATCGCTTTTGGTGATATCTCGGAAAATTCGGAATACGAGGACGCCAAGAACGAACAGGCCTTTATCGAGGGGCGGATCCTGACCCTGGAGAAAACCCTCAAGAAAGCCCGCCTGATGGAAGACGACGAGATCCGCACCGATGTGGTATCACTGGGGTCCAAGGTGAAGCTGAAGGAGATGAAATCGGGCCGGGAAGTGATTTTAACCCTGGTATCATCTGCAGAATCCAAACTGAAAGATGGGAAAATATCGGATGAATCACCGGTGGGCCGGGCGATTATGGGCAAGTCGGTCAAGGCGGTAGTCCCGGTAGAGGCCCCAGCCGGAACCATCAAATACAAGATCCTCAAGGTTGAAAAATAGCGGCCAAATTGATATATAAGGAAGCGTTCTAATGTCAGAGCAAGAAATTACTACCAGCGAACTCAAGCAGGTGCGCTTGGACAAACTCAGCGAACTGCGGGAGTCAGGTATCGACCCCTTCGGCAGCCGTTTCGAAAGGGACTGCCAGGCTGGCATCATCCGCGCCGGGTTCGACAGCCTGGAGGGGGCGACAGTTAAGATCGCCGGCCGGATCATGTCCAAACGCCGCCACGGCAAGGCCGGATTTGCCAATCTGCAGGACCTGTCCGGGGACATCCAGCTGTATTTTCGCAAAGACGATCTGGGAGAAGGCCAGTATGAGCTGTTCAAGAAACTCGACCTGGGCGATATCCTGGGGGTGGAAGGGATAGTATTTCGCACCCAGAAGGGCGAGATATCAGTCCATGTCCATGATTTCACCTTTTTGAGCAAATCCCTTAATCCCCTGCCCGAGAAATGGCACGGCCTGAAAGACGTGGAACTGCGCTACCGCCAGCGCTATGTGGATCTGATCGTAAACCCCTCGGTGCGCCAGGTTTTCATCAAGCGCAGCCAGATCATCAAGGAGCTGCGCAACTACCTGGATGAACGGGGCTTCCTGGAAGTGGAGACCCCCATGATGCAGCCCATCCCGGGCGGGGCCACGGCCCGACCTTTCATTACCCATCACAACACCCTGGATATGAAACTCTATTTGCGGGTAGCCCCCGAGCTGTACCTGAAGAGACTGCTGGTCGGCGGGCTGGAAAAGGTTTATGAGATCAACCGCAATTTCCGCAATGAAGGTATTTCCACCAAGCATAACCCGGAATTCACTATGCTCGAACTCTACCACGCCTTCGCGGACTTCCAGGTCATGATGGACCTGACCGAAGACCTTATCTCCAGTGTGGCTCTGAAGGTGAATGGCTCCATGCAGGCTGAGTTCGACGGACGGCTCCTGGATTTCGCACCGCCCTGGCCGCGGGTGACCATGCTGGATGCCATTGCCGAACATACCGGCGTTGACTTCAGGCAGATCAAGAGCGACCAGGCAGCCCGCAAGGCAGCCGAAGGGCTGGGCCTGGAGGTCAATCCCGAGGGCAGCAGGGGCGACATAATAAATGACGTCTTCGAGGAATTCGTAGAAGACAAGCTCATCCAGCCCACCTTTATCTATGGCCACCCGGTGGAAGTATCCCCCCTGGCCAAGCGCAACAGCGATGACCCTCAATTCACGGACCGCTTTGAACTGTTCATCATGCAGCGCGAGATCGCCAATGCCTTCTCCGAACTGAATGACCCCCTGGACCAGCGCCAGCGCTTCCTAAAACAGGTGGAGCGCCGCGAAGGCGGAGATCCGGAAGCCCATATGATGGATGAGGATTATCTGAATGCCATGGAATACGGAATGCCCCCGGCGGGTGGTCTGGGTATAGGCATCGACCGCCTGGTCATGCTGATGACCAATTCACCTTCGATCCGGGATGTCATCCTGTTCCCCACCCTGCGCAAGCGCGACTAGGCGCTGACCACCAGGTAGCTAACCTTATAGCAATATAAAAAGGGTGCCTCTTTTTGCGGAGGCACCCTTTCAGTCAATCTGGACAGTTCCGGATCATTGCGAGACGCTGGGTCCCGGTTGCGCTAAGCAGTCAGTTTGGCGAACAGCCACTCCCCCAGTTTGACCACTATCATCGCTCCCAGGCCTACCAGGACGCCGCACAGGAGTCCGGCCAGGGTACGGTTGATCGAGACCATCACAGCAGTGAAATCATGGCAGAAGGAGTTGACCATGGAAATACTGCCCATCATCACCCCGAATCCCAGGACCAAGAGGATCAGGTCCAGCCGGTAGCGCCGGTACCAGTAGACCATCACCATCAATGCCGGGTAGCCGATAACGAACTCCTTGAAGCGGGGCCGGGCCAGGAATATGCTTTCCAGGATCTCCCGCAGCCTGAGTTCCAGGCCGGAGACAGCCACCACCGCGTTACCGGTGCGGCCCAGGTAGTAATAGCCCCCGGCACCTCCTACCAGGAGCAGCACCATGACCAGGTAATTGGGATGGGCCAGCAGGAAGCGGGTGGCCTTGGCTTTGAAATCTGCCCAACCCACCATGACACTGACATAGTTAACCGGGAACAAAGCCAGGGGGGCCAGGAAAGAGAGCTTGACCCCGCTGAAATAGAGGAGGTTCATGTTGTAGCGCAGATCAGCCATACTGGTCACCACCGTATACATGCCCAGGGCGTTGATGCCTAAAATGATGGCCAGGGAGACAAGGCATTGTTCCAGCCAGGTGCGGTGCCGGTTGACTTTAAGATACATCAACAGGACCAGGCTGGAAAGCACCGGGTAGATTATGGCCGCCCCCAGTGCGTACACTTTGGTCAGGTCGATGGCAAGGACCAGATTACCTATCACCGCCGCTGCCAGGCCCAGGGCCAGCCAGGCCGCCAGCCAGGTTGGCTGCAGCCGGGGGCGGAACAGGTACAGCAGGTAGATGGTGCTGGCCAGGAAAAGGCTCAAAGCGACCAGGAAACGGTGCGTGGCACCGGGGATAGCTCCCGACAGATCATTTAAGGGCTTGTCCATCACATAGCCTTTGTCCGCCATGGTCGCCTGGAACCGGGTGATTACTTCCAGGGTGTTGGTGAGGTTCTGCGCATAACTCAGCTTCTGGTCTTTGAATGGCACGATATATACGATGCGGATGCTGCGGTCGATGACTCCCCGGACCCAGCGGTAATAGCGCTCATCCACGGAGGTCACGAACTCGTCATTGGTGGTGGAATAGACCCGGTTAATGGGGTAGCTGGTAGCTGCCATGACCTGTTCCAGGCCCTTCTGGCTGACGAAACCCAGCTGGGCGGAAGGTTCGATTATGCCCACGATGAGCCGGTTGTCTCGGACCAGATCCTCCAGCCAGCCCAGCTGGTCGGGATAGCCGGGCAGGTCGTTGCCGGCAAAGATCAGGTATTTGATCCGGTTCTGGGTCACCATATTGGCGATCTCTTTTTGGTAAGCAGGGTTGGAACCGGTATTGCTGCCGGGGCGCAGGACTATGTCGAACCCCTGGGACTGCAGGCCGGTGATCAGGGCTTGATCAAAACCCAGCCGCGCATCCAGGTCTTTGCTGACCTGTTTGCTGGCACTGGCCAGGTAATTCTCCACATTGATGGGATTCAGCTGGGCATTGATAATGAAAAAATACCTGTCTCCGGTTGAGAACCGGATGAGTTCATGGGGGAGGAAACGGGCCCCCAGCCGTTCGTCCAGGAATCTGGCCACAGCCGGGTCGGAGGTCACAGCTGCCAGATTGGAAGGAGCTATGTAATTGGAACCCACCGCCTGTTGAATGGACTCCCAGATCTCCGGCTGCAGGGACCGGGTTTGAGCGGACATTTCGCCAAAAGAAGCGATGTAGAGGTCGCCGCGGTAAGCCAGGTCCCTGAGGGTCACTTCATTGAGGGCTACGGTATGAACGCCTTGTGCTTTCAAACGTGCCAAAACGCTGTCCATGCTCATATTGGCGGTATCGGCAGTTTTCGCGAATTCCTTGTAATCCACGGTGGTAAGCACAATTTGATTTTTGGCCTCATTGTCCATGCGCAGACTGATACCGGTGTTGGCCAGGACCAGGGTGATGATGAGCAGGACCCAAAGCAGGCGACTGCCTTTGCTAATCAGTCGTTTCGGCATAATGCATATACTCCTTCACTATAAGAATAGAACTGCACCTGGCAGAGTCGATTACCGGGCTGATCACTAATTGCCTTTCACTAGAATACTATAACGGATGTTGCTGAAATACGAAATCCCCAGGTAGGCCGCCCCGCTGAGCAGGAGCGGCACAAGAAAAGTGAATCTGCCGTCCAGGTGGAGGAAGCGTCCCCCCATGATGACCAGCACCATACCCGCCACCGGCAGCAGCAGCTGCAAAGCAAAAACACCCAGCTTCCGGTCCAGGAATGCACCGAGTTCCCGGTGCAGGAGCACCGCCAGGATGACCGCATAGAGCAGCAGGCAGGCAGAGGTGGATACAGATATGCCCACGATTCCGGCACTGCGGAACAGAACCAGGTCCAGCACCACCTTCAGGGCCAGGCAGATCAGGCTGGTGCCCATGGGGACCATGAAACGTTTCAGGGCATAATAGACCCGGTTGAATATCTCCTGGCAGGCGTAACCAGCCACAGCCAAGCTGTAACCCAGGAAGGCCAGGGCGGTGATGGAGGTGGACCGGTCGGTGAAGGCGCCCCGCTGGTAGACCAGGGCAATCAGCTCCCGGTTATAGAAAACTACCAGGACCAGGTAGGGCAGGAGGATGAACAGCAGGATCTTGAATATATTGCCCAGCAGAGCCCGGATCTTCTCCTTGTCTCCATCCAGGCAATACTGGGAGAGGCGGGGGAAGATCACCGTGGACATGGCCACGATAAAAATGCTGGTCACAGTCACAAACAGATTGCTGCCGAAAGCCAGGGCCGAAGTGATGCCCGGTTCCAGGTGGGTGGCAAAGGAGCGGTCGATGATCAGGCACAGCTGCAGCAGGGAATTGCCCAGCAGGATTGGCCCCAGCTGCTTGAACATGGAAACGGTGTAGGGGTCGCCGAAATCGATCCGCCAGAAAAAGCGGTATTTTTCTTTGATCAGCACCGGGATCTGGATAAGGAATTGCAGCAGCCAGCCGATGGTGGTGACATAACCCAGCAGGACAATATCCTCGCCCCTCCACAGGAGAGCGGCTATGACCAGCAGATTGAAAGGGATGGAAATCGAAGAGGACACCAGGAAATACCCGTGGACCTGCAATACCCCGGCAGCTACATAGGATAAGCTCACCAGGAGCAGGGTAGGGATCATGATCCTGGTCAGGAGCACTGCCAGGGACACCATCTCGTCGCTCAAGCCGGGAGCTATCAGCCCGGTCAGGGTAGGGGCAAAAATGATCCCCAACAGGCTGAGCAACGTAGCCCACAGGGTGATCTGGGCGAACAGGTTGGACAGGTAGCGGTTGCGCTCTTCACGGCTGCGGTTTTTCAGGAAGAAGGTCAGGTCGGGAATATTGACCGAGGACAAAGCCGTGCCGACGGAGGCGAAAAGATAACCGGGAAAACTGAAAATGAGCTGGAAAAGATCCGTCAGGATAGTGGTGCCGAAAATGGAGGCGAATACAATATCCCGGGCGAATCCCAGCAATTTGGACAGGAATATCACCGCCGAAACCCCCACGAAGGTCTTGCCGGTCTGCTGTGCGGCCCTATTCATGCCGTCTACCCCTTGTCCTGGATTTGACCAGGTCCAGGGCCAACCGTGCATTTTCTTCGGCCTTGGACCGCATATCGGCTGCTTTGAGGCTTATTGCGCTCTGCAGCTGCGTGTTCTGCAGCAGTTCCTCCACCTGGGCCAGCATGCCCTGGTAGTCGGTGGGCAGGGGAGAACGGCCGAAAGATTCAAGGAAAGCCTCCACCTTGGGATCGTAAGAGATGCCTGCAAAGGGAATTCCCCGGTTGGCGGCGAAGATAAGAGCATGCAGGCGAACGGAAATGACCAGCCGCATCTGGCTTATCAAGGCCAGGTGCTCTTGGCTCTTCAGGTTTTCATCCAGGACCAGAGCCGGCTGCTGCATGAGATCGGCTACCCGCCGGGATTCTCCTAGATCTTCCGGGTAGGCCATGGGGACAAACACGATTTTATAACCCTGCCCGGCCAGGTTGTCAAGGACCCGGGCCAGCGAGGTCTGATAGCCCTCCAGGGGCTGCCACTGCCTTACGGCCACTCCCACTATTGACTGGCCGGTCAAACCGTAGCGGGTGAAGAGCAGGCTCACCTTCTGTTCGGCTTCCCCGCTGGGCTGGAGTGAGAACACCGGGTCGGCAGTTACCAGGAGCGGAGGATGGATTATCCCCATATCCCAAAGCAGATCCAGGGACTTCTCATCCCGCAGGGTGATCATATCCGCACGGTTGCCCACCAGGCGCATCAAAAACTGGCTGAAGTAACGGTTGATGGGCCCTACTCCCTGGGCATAGAAAATGACCGGAATTCCAGCCAGCTTGGCCAGGGCGACCACACTGATGTAATACGGCAGAGAACGGGGACTGGTCACATCCTGGAAGATGCTGCCCCCGCCGCTGATCAACAGGTCCGATTGGCATAGTTCCAGCCAGACCTTGAAGGGATTCTTATAATAGACTGCCTGCACCCCGTGCTCTGAGGAGGTCTTCTCCGGCGCGCCGGAAAACACGACGAATTCGGCTTCCGGTGCCAGCCTCCTTATCGAGGAGGTAATAGCATTCAGCAGGGCTTCGTCCCCGGCGTTATCAAATCCATAATATCCTGACAGGGCTATCCTCATTAAGTCTATCCCCATTCCTGGTCCAAAACTTTTTTTTGAGCACTATCTTCAACAACTGATTATAACATTCCTGCCATGGGGGTGCATCCTTTGTCTATGGACAACCGGGAATAAGCCATGTGTCAGGGGGACGGAGTTGTTGACACGCGTGTCAACAACTCCGTCCCCCTGACACATGGCACTGCCAAGGTAAACTCAGATCGGGCTTCAGAACCTTCAGGTATTTTTAAGCCGAAGGAAGGGGCGCAGTGCCGCTTATATGTGGACAACTGAAGGTCAGGATGATAGAATAAGCCTAGATTCCCAGAGTTGAGGAGGATAAAGGTATATGTCCATCTATAGACTGGCCGTGCTGGTATTAGCGGCCTGTGCTATTGCATATTTTATAATGCCCCACGTTATCAAACTGGCCCACCGCCTGGGCGCTGTCGACCAACCCGACCCACGCAAAGTACATAGCCGGATCATGCCAAGGCTGGGTGGCCTGGGTATTTTTTCGGCGTTCATAATCGTCGCCCTCCTGGGGGTGCCCTTTGATGGGCCGCTGGAAGGCATCATATTGGGAGCGGTGGTAGTATTCCTGGTGGGTATGCTGGATGACATCTTCCAGCTCTCGCCTTACCTCAAATTGCTGGGCCAGTGTTGTGCCGCCGCGATAGCCATCCATTTCGGAGTGACCGTGGAATTCCTGACCAATCCCTTCGATGGCCAGTTGGACCTGGGCTGGGTGGGGATACCCCTGACTTTTCTGTGGATAGTGGGGATAACCAATGCCATCAACCTCATCGACGGGCTGGATGGCCTGGCAGCCGGGGTCTCATCAATAGCTGCCGCGACCATGGGCCTCGTTGCCTACTCCCAGGATCAGCAGACCGTTTGCTTCCTGGCCTTTATCCTGGTGGCAGCGATTGCGGGTTTCCTGCCCTATAATTTCAACCCGGCCCGCACCTTCATGGGGGACGGGGGCTCTAATTTCCTGGGCTATATCCTGGCCTGCCTGGCGGTTATGGGTCTGACCAAAACCACTGCGGTCATCTCGCTGTTCTTGCCTATCGTCATCCTGGGGATTCCCATTTTTGATACCTTTTTCGCCATAATCCGGAGGATAAACAACCGGGCCCCGATTTTCAAGCCCGACAAAGCCCACCTGCACCATCGCCTGATGGCGATCGGCATGAGCCACCGCCGCAGTGTCCTGATCATCTATGCAATATCGACCTTCTTCGGCGGGGTAGCCCTGGTCCTGAACTATCTCAATCGGCCCAAAGCCACCCTGGTGTTGGCGGTGTTGCTGATGGCCATCGTGCTGGGGGCCGAAAAGATCGGGATGCGGACCGGCGGCAAAGGGGCTGAAATAGTAGTGCCCAGGCAGGAAGCCTCTACCCAGCATTCTTGATCGCTGACTCATAGCTGTATGATAAAACTGGAGGATCATAATGTCCCGGTTTAAAACCTACCTGAAAAAATCCCTGCTCGTGATCCTGGTATTCCTGGTTTGTTTCGGCCTGGGGGCTGGGATTTCATCTTTCTTCAATCCGGCTGGGGAACTCGCCGACCAGGTGGTCACTGCTCCCCCGGTGGCCTTTAAGGAGCGGGTCAATATACTCCTGTTGGGGGTCGATACACGCCCCGGGGAGACTGACAACACCCGATCCGACACCATCATCATGGCTTGCATCGACCCGGAACTGAACCGGGCTGCATTCATCTCCATCCCCAGGGACACCAAGGTGAGCAGCGTCGGCTTAAACGGCATGGATAAGATCAATGCAGCCAATGTGGTGGGCGGGCCGGAACTGGCTGTCGAGAAAGTATCGGAACTCCTGGGCGAGCCCATCGATTATTATATCGAGGTGGACTTCGAGGGTTTCAAGAATATCATCGATATCATCGGAGGCATAACCGTTGACGTGGATCAGCGCATGTACAAACCAACCGAGAACATCGATCTTCAGCCTGGGGTGCAAAAACTTGACGGGTACGATGCCCTGGCCTTTGTGCGCTTCCGGGGCTATTTGAACGGGGATATCGACCGCACCAAACACCAGCAGGAATTCATGAAAGCCTTGGGCCAGGAGCTCCTGCAGCCTGCCACCCTGGTCAAACTCCCGGCTTTGATTCGCGAAGCCCGCTCCGATGTGCGCACCAATTTAAGCCTAACTGATATGCTGAAAATCGCTGCCTGGGCCCCGGGATTCAGCAGTGAGAACATAATTGCCCAGACCCTGCCCGGCTATTTCGCTGATCAGCGCAATGCCGAGGGGGTGTTGACCGCCAGCTATTGGGTAGCTGATCGGACCATCGCCTCAACCTTGTTGGATAAGATGCTGGCTGGGGAGACAGTGCCCTACCTGGTGGCTTCCCCGCCCGGGGTGCGCACCACCACTACCGCCGCCAGCACCAATTCCGATACAACCAAAACCGGCCTGGAGCGGTCGGCACTGCCTAGTCCGGGCCATGAAACCCGAACTACCCGGACGGTGAAAAAAACCTAAACCTTACGTGTCAAGGGGACGGAGTTCCTGACACTGTCCGACCAGACCAGTTGTGTGTCAGGAACTCCGTACCCTTGACACATAGAGTGGATCGGGGCAAGAAAATGTTTAGAAAAGTCTGGACACATTAGGAATTTTATGGTTTAATATCAACACGTGTACTCTTGAATAAGGGCAAACTTGCCGAAAGGTGAGGACGCAAAGCCACGGGTCTAAGGCCATATGGTTATGATCGCCGGGTTGCCGAGAGCAGAAGCAAAGTTTTTCTGACCTGCTTGGGCATTGGGCTGGAGCAGGTTTTTTTGTCGGTTCCATTAGCTGGGAACAATTAAATATGATATTGGCGGGCTCAAGAGCCTGCCGGTGTAAAAGGCAAACCTGGCGAAAGCCAGGGACGCAAAGCCTAGGGTCTAAAGCATTGATTGCCATGATAGCCTGGTTGCCACTGACGTATTTGTCACCGGATATAACTGCGGCAACGGCTGCAGTTATTATTTTTTCGGTAATTTCTGCACCGCTCCTCGCAGCCGCCGGGAGTCATAGACCAGGCCAGGCAAACAAAATCCAAGGTTCAGACGGGCGCAGGTTCTTGATTTCGGAGGAGGGTTAGCAATGGTCAATATTTTAATGGCTGATGCAGAACTGGAACAACTTGAAAAGGTCAAGCAAATTTTAGAGACTTCCCCGCGTCCCTACAATTTCTACCCGGCCACCACCGCCCAGGAGTGTCAAGGGTGGTTGGACCGTGCCAAAATGGACATCGTGATCCTTGATACCGGTCTGCGGGATAAACCGGGGATCGACGTGGCGCAGGAAATCAGGAAGATGCCCGGCTACGAATTCGTGTGGATGATCATGTCGAGCCCTGACTATGGCCAGGAGTCTGCAGCCTATCGCCTGATCCATTGTTATGATTACCTGGTGAAGCCCTATGACCCAGAGAAACTGATCGATATCATTGAAAAACTAGGGGATTACAAAATCACTCCCAAATCCGACGAAGACCGGGAAATAATAACCTTCAAACAGCGAGACCAATACATTAGAGTGCTGGCCAAGGATATATTATACATAGAAGTGATCGGCAACAATTCCACCCTATATACATATTCCCACGTTTATTGCCTGCGAAAAATGTCCCTGCGCAGGCTCAAGATGATGCTGCCGGACTATTTCGTCCAGTGCCACAAATCCTTCCTGGTCAACCACAACCAGGTGGAAGCGGTCCAGAAGGGGACCTTTGGATGGGAAATCAAACTCAAGAACTACAGCCGCTCAGTGCCCAGCGGGGACAAATACAAGGAAAATGTGATGGCTTACGCGTAAGGATGGGAAAGGCTAGCGGTTTTGTGGCTGAACCGCGGCGTTTCGTCACCACACCCTTGAGTTCGTTTCTGCCGGCTGGTATATTTGGATATATCTATCCAAAATCCTGCCTGAAATAAGGTTAGAATTAAGATAGATCAGGATTTCTGTTATGGGTCGTGAGAAAGGCAAACTTGGTGAAAGCCAGGGACGCAAAGCTACGGGTCTAAAACCGCGAGGAGATGACGGCCGGGCTGCCAGGAGCGGATCAAAGCATTCGACACCTGCTCGGCAGCTTCCGAGCAGGTGTTTTATTTCGGCAACCAAACCATACGGCGGGGTAGCGAGTCCATCCGAAAAAGGCAAACCTGGTGAAAACCAGGGACGCAAAGCCAAGGGTCTAAGGGCAGCATTGCCTATGATAGCCTGGCTGCCGAAGAAGAGTCTGTTTTTCCTGCTTGGTCAGCGGCCCGGGCAGGATTTTCTTTTGGCTGGGCCTAGGCCCGGTTGGCAAGGCGGCAGACTGGCTCCCATATGATAAACTCTTGGGACCTACTGCAAAAATTTGTCTGCCAATAACGTATAATTTATATGAGAGACCAACATGCTACAACCATAGGTGAGGTGTTATCAAATGCAATCATCGCGCAGGCTTTCCCAGGTCAAATCTGTCAGCGCCCTAGATGCGGCTGAATCGGGTCCTGCGGTTTTGCACGCCGCATTCGAGGAGATAGAAAAACGTTGGGGAATCGACAGGTCCAATATTACTGCAAACCGCAAAGCTTATCCGCGGATTCCTGAGTGGCAGGAGGACCAGCCTTACGGCAAACTCCGGTTCGCCTGGCGCATATATTTCCACCGCTTCTTCAGCTATCTGCACAAGACGCAAAAAAATTAGACGACCATACCTTATCCAGCCGGAAACGCAACGGATTATTTGATTTTGTGATATTGAAGCCGTTGGATTTTCATGAAGTGACTCTTAGGGGGGATGATCCTTGTTGCAATCTTTTTCGCAGAGAAGATTCATAATGCTGGCTGCAGACGCGGTACTAGTAAACCTTTCAGTACTTTTAGCCTTACTGCTGAGATTTGACGGGCATATCCCGCCTGAATTCATGGCTGCATTTGTTACCCTGATACCCCTGCTTACGGGATGTAACCTGGGTTTTCTCCTGGCTTTCAAATTGTATGGGCGGGTTTGGGAATATGCTAGCTGGGGTGAATTATTCTCCATAGTAATCTCGACCTCCTGCAGCATGGGTCTATTTGTCATAATCATAGAGGCTTCTCACCTGCCCAGTTTACCTCGTGCGACCTACCTTTTGGGATGGCTGTTCATTGTTTTGAGCATCTCGGCTTCCCGCCTATGGTGGAAGCTCACCCGTGATTATTTGACCCAACGCCAACATAGCGGGAGCCGGGTCCTTATCGTAGGCGCCGGAGATGCAGGTGCAACTTTGGTTAGGGAAATACAGCTCAATCCCCATCTAGGCCTTGATCCGGTGGCGTTTGTCGATGATGATCCTCATAAAATGGGCAAAATGATGCTGGGACTGCCTATAAAAGGCAACCGTTACGATATTCCGGAATTGGTCTCCGATATGGAAATAGAAGAAATAATAATCGCCATGCCTTCGATCAAAGGTCCAGCCATAAGAGGCATAATCAACATCTGTGAGGAAACTACGGCCAGACTCAGAATCCTGCCCCACATCTATGAAAACTCCCAGGGCTCGATTGTCTCCCAGGTGCGCAGAGTCAAGATGGAGGACTTGCTGGGACGGCACCCGGTACAAATTGATTTGCAGCAGGTGTGCGGCTATATTAATGGTAAAATCGTGATGGTCACTGGGGGCGGCGGTTCCATCGGTTCCGAATTGTGCCGGCAGATTACGAAATTTATGCCCAGGCAATTGTTGATCATAGATACCTCAGAGAACGACCTGTTCGATATCGAAAACGAGCTCAAGGAAATGGGTTGGGGAGCCAAGGTAGTGGTGCAGCTACTGGACATAAAGAACCGGCAGCATTTGGAAAATATATTCGCTACCTATAAACCCCAGGTTATATTCCATGCGGCTGCGTACAAGCATGTTCCGATGATGGAGAAGCATCCCGAGGCGGCCCTCAGCAACAATGTGATGGGTACTCACAACGTTGCGGAAATGGCTGACCAATATGGTGCGGAAACTTTTATTCTCATCTCTACTGATAAAGCAGTAAATCCTACCTCGGTAATGGGAGCCAGCAAACGGCTGTCGGAACTGGTTATCAAGGATATTAACCGTAACTCCAAGACTACTTTTGCGGCGGTGCGTTTTGGCAATGTTCTGGGCAGCAGGGGCAGTGTTATTCCCACCTTTGAGAAACAAATAGCCAAAGGTGGACCCATAACAGTAACCCATCCCGAAATGACCCGCTATTTCATGACCATCCCTGAAGCCGTGGAATTGGTTATTCAAGCCGGCGCCATCGCCCGGGGTGGCGAGATATTCGTCCTGGATATGGGGGAACCAGTCAAGATTGCCGACATGGCCCGCGATTTGATCAGGCTTTACGGATTGGAGCCGGGTCAGGATATAGAAATTGTCTACACCGGAATCAGACCTGGGGAAAAGCTCTACGAAGAGCTCTTTTCCAGCAAGGAAGAGATGGCCTCAACTCGTCACGAAAGGATTTTCATTTCCCGGAAAGATGTGGACGAGGATTATGCCGGCATCAACCAAAACATAGAGCAATGGGTGCGGGAATATTATTATAACCGCGATGCGATTGTGGCTTTGTTCAATACCTGGATTCCCGAATACCGGAAGAATGACCGGGCGGAATCCACTTCTTCAAAAATTGTACCAATCAAAGCCATCCGATCAACAGGATCACAATAATCGAGTGAAATGCTATGTGGGCTTGATTAGAGATAAGATTTTTTGGAGGCATTATAAATGAACTTCATTGATATTCATACCCACATATTGCATGGGATCGACGATGGTGCCAGCGACTTGGAGCAATCCCTGGCTATGGCCAGCGCAGCTTATAAGGATGGAGTAAAATCTTTGGTGGCAACCCCGCATGTGATAAAAGGTGTCTTCGAGAATAGCAGGGAAGATATTTTGAAAAATGTTGCCAACCTGAATTACTGCCTAAAATATTCAGGCATTAAAATGAATATTCTACCCGGAGCTGAATATTATTTGGAACCCGACCTCCCTAAACGTCTGGCTGCCGGAGAATTATTGACCATAAACGATAATGGCCGTTACTTGCTGGTAGAATTGCCTGCCACCATTGTTCCGGAATATACTGACCAGCTGCTCTATGATATTCAACTGCAGGGAGTCACTCCTATCATTGCCCACCCGGAGAGAAACGCGGTCCTCATGCAAAAACCGATCCTGCTGAATGAATGGGCCAGCCGCGGAATACTGGCCCAGGTCACTACAACTAGTATCAATGGCGGATTTGGCCGGGAGGTTAAGAAAAAGGCGCTGCTATTTCTGCAGACCGGTTCAGCCCAGATAGTCGCATCTGATGGGCATGATGCCCGTAAGAGGGCGCCTGTTATCTATGATGCGTTCATGGAAATTGAGCACTTCTGGGGTATGGACACAGCCTGCAAACTCACATATGATAATCCTGAACGCATAGTTAGTGGAAAAAGGATAAACCAGCCCAATGCGGAAAAGACCATGCAGATTTGGAAGCAATACCTGAAGAGATTTCGCACTGCACTCGGATGACCCAAGCTATGCTCCGGTGTGACTGAAACGCTAGCAACTTTGCCCCGGTAGGGGCGCTATAATTTACCGGCAGGGATGATGTCGAACTGGAGAGGAGACAATGAATTGGCCGACTTCAATAAAAATCAGAACACCTTAAGGGAAAGTACCGAAATGGACTTTCGCCGATTCCTGAAGATCATGTATAAGTGGCGCAAAATCCTTCTAGCTGTTACCGTGTGCTGTGTTTTTTTAGTCGGATTGATCAGCCAGTTCCTATTGTCTCCGGTATACCAGGCCAATACTCTGCTTATGGTGACTGTAGCATCGGATAAACTTCAGACTCAGACTACAGTGACCCGTCAAGTAACCCAGAACGGCCAAGGCAATACCGTGACCAATATGGCGCCTATGCCGGTTTTGACCATGAACACCTATTTAGGTCAACTTAAAAGTGATGTAGTCATGGAACGGGTATTGAAAGAGCTCAATTTGCCCAATCAAAACATAGTAGAATTCTCCAAGACCATTGATGCCAAGATAGTAACCGATTCAAATCTGATACAGGTCAAAGTCAATAACGAAGATCCTGTTTTGGCAGCCCAGATAGCCAATACCCTTTCCAAACAGTATCTGAAATTGATGGACGAGCTGATGTTCTCTTCAGTGGTAGTTATATCCCCGGCCATGGTTCCCATAGAACCCATTAAGCCCAACAAGACTCTGAATGTGGAAATAGCCCTGGTATTCGGTATGATGCTGGGAGTCTTCCTCGCATTTTTACTGGAATATTTTGATAATACTATTAAGAATGCCGAAGATGTGGACCGCACCCTGAAACTGCCAGTACTAGGCATCATCCCTTTGAAAAACGATCAAAACATTCGTCAGAATTGATAGGGAGGTATCTCGTTGAGTAAGAAAGGGCAGCCCTTGGAGGAAAGAAATTTAGAAATAGGCCTGGTGACATACAAAAGCCCTAAATCTGCTATGGCTGAAGCTTATCGTATCTTGCGCACCAATTTGGGATTTACAGGGATGGAAAAGCCCTTCCGCACGGTGCTGGTAACCAGTGCAATGGCCAAGGACGGCAAGTCTACTATTGCTGCTAATCTGGCTGTAGTTACTGCCCAGGCTGGATACAACGTGATACTGGTGGACTGTGACCTGCGCAAACCCATCCAGCACAAAATCTTCCAGATTCCCAATAATACCGGCTTTACCAACTGTGTGCTGAGTAATATCGATTTAGAAGATGCAGCTTATACTTTGACCTTGAGCAATCTAAAAGTATTAACCAGTGGACCAATACCTCCTAATCCGGCGGAGATCCTAAATTCCGAACGTACCCGAAAAATTTGGGCCCAACTGGCATTGAAATATGACTACGTATTTATTGATTCCCCGCCGTTACTAGCGGTTACAGATGCCAGCATAATCGCTTCCCAGGTGGATGGTGCCATAATGGTGGTGCGTTCCGGGGCTACCCGTATCGATATGGCACGAGAGGCCCAGGAGAGTCTGGCAAAGGCCAATGCCCGCACCATCGGGGTGGTCCTGAACCAGGTCAAAATGAATTCAAAGGGTTACTATGGTTATTATGCTTGAGGCCGGTGCCGCCATCGCATTCCAAAAACGAACATTCACGGGGACAGCCAAGCGCCTCGAGATCTGATTGCAGATACCTGCCCCTAAAATACATCTTGTTTGGTTGCCGGCGGAGCCGGTTTTATTGGTTTTCGCCTGACTAAAAACTAACCGGCATAAGTGGTGCCGCCAAGTTGATCATTTTGATGAGGAAGGTATGGGGAATGAAAATTACTGTAGCTGGAACGGGATATGTGGGTCTATCTCTAGCTGTATTGCTGGCGCAGCACCACGAAGTGTTGGCCCTGGATATCATCAAGGAAAAAATAGAAATGATCAATCGTAAGGTGTCACCGATAGTTGATCATGAATTGCAGGATTATCTTGCTAACCGGAGCTTGAGGTTGAAAGGCACCACCGATATTTATGAAGCATATAAGGATGCGGATTTCGTAATTATCGCTACGCCCACGGACTACGACCCTGAACGGAACTATTTCAACACCCGTACGGTGGAAAGTGTGATAGCTAATGTCCTGGCCATCAATCCTGATACTGTCATCGTGATCAAATCTACCGTGCCGGTAGGTTATACAAAGCAGGTCAAGGCCATGTTTTCTACTGACAACATCATCTTTTCGCCAGAATTTTTGCGTGAAGGAAAGGCACTGTACGACAACCTGTATCCATCCAGAATTATTGTGGGCGAAAAATCGGAACGGGCTCAAAAATTTGCTGAACTCCTGATTGAAGGAGCCATCAAGAAGGATATCCCCGTGCTCCTGACCGATCCTACCGAAGCAGAAGCGGTGAAGCTGTTTTCCAACACCTATCTAGCCTTGAGAGTGGCCTATTTCAATGAATTGGACACCTATGCCGAACTGCGCGGCTTGGATACCGGGCAGATCATCGAGGGTGTGGGCCTGGATCCTAGAATAGGAAATCATTACAACAACCCTTCTTTTGGCTATGGAGGATATTGTCTGCCAAAAGACACCAAGCAACTGCGAGCCAATTATGAGAATGTTCCCAGCAACCTGATCCATGCCATTGTTGAAGCCAATTCAACCCGCAAAGACCATATTGCGGATAGGATCATAGCTATGAATCCTTCCGTTGTGGGCATCTACAGGTTGACCATGAAAACAGATTCTGACAATTTCAGAGCATCTTCGGTTCAGGGTATTATGAAACGTATCAAAGCCAAAGGCATTGAAGTGATAGTATACGAACCGGTTTTGCAGGAGGATAGATTCTTCAATTCCCGGGTTATCAAGGACCTGGAACAATTCAAGACCCAATCCGATGTGATTGTCTCTAACCGGATGGCGGAAGAGCTGAGGGATGTGGAGGAAAAAGTCTATACCCGGGACCTGTATAATCGGGACTAAGCCCGAATAAGATAAGCGGAAGGGAAAGATCACATGAACTTGTTCGAAAGAATAGCGGCCAGGGAAGAGAAGATCGCCTTGATTGGCCTGGGATATGTGGGGATGCCTATTGCCGTCGCTTTTTCCAGAAAAGCCCTGGTGATAGGATTTGATATCAATGCCGACAAAGTCAACCTGTACCGCCGGGGTATAGACCCCACCAGGGAGGTGGGCGACGCGGCCATCAGCGGCTGTAGCGTAGATTTCACCAGTGATGAAGCGAGACTGCGTGAAGCCAAATTTCATATCGTAGCGGTACCAACACCGATCAAGCCGGATAAGACCCCTGACCTGTATCCGGTGGAATCCGCCAGCCGCCTTGTGGGCCGAAACCTTGATCCGGGTTCCATAATAGTCTATGAATCCACGGTCTATCCTGGGGTTACTGAAGACATATGTGTGCCTATTCTGGAAAAAGAATCGGGTTTGAAGTGTGGCCGGGACTTCAAGGTGGGATATTCTCCGGAGCGGATTAATCCCGGGGACAGTATCCATCGCCTGGAAACGATTGTGAAAGTGGTTTCGGGTATGGATGAAGAAAGTCTCGACATAATAGCCAGGGTTTATGGATTGGTGGTCGAAGCCGGTATCTATAGAGCAGAGAGCATCAAGGTAGCTGAAGCAGCGAAGGTCATTGAAAATAGTCAGAGGGATATCAATATAGCCTTCATGAATGAACTGTCCATAATTTTTAATAAGATGGGCATAGACACCCAGTCAGTACTGGCTGCAGCCGGGACCAAATGGAATTTCCTGAAATTCGTGCCCGGTTTGGTTGGGGGGCACTGCATAGGCGTGGATCCCTATTATCTAACCTATAAAGCCGAACAAATAGGGTACCATTCCCAGATAATACTTTCGGGGCGACGCATCAATGATGATATGGGCAAATATGTGACTGAGAACATTATCAAAGGCCTGGCCAAGGTGGACATCCCTATTAAGCATGCCCGGGTGGGGATATTGGGTTTCACCTTCAAAGAAGATTGCCCTGATACGCGTAATACCAGGGTCATAGATATCGTACGCGAACTTGGTGAGTACGGGATTGAACCCATAATAGCCGATCCGGTGGCTGATCAGGAGGAGGCTTGGCATGAGTACGGGATTAATTTTGTGGATATGAAAGAGCTGAAAGACCTGGATGCGTTGGTCATAGCCGTGGCTCATAGGGAATTCAACCACATTGATCTGGCCGATATCGAGGGCATGTTCAAAAAAATTGGCAATGACCACAAGGTTATTCTTGATATAAAAGGTATAGTCAACCGCCGGGCGGTTGAAGACGCAGGGTATTATTACTGGAGGTTATAATATGGGCTATAAACACCTATCTTTTGCTCCCGGGACAGTATTCTTGGTTACCGGCGGAGCAGGCTTTATCGGCTCCAACCTTTGCGAAGCCATATTGGACATGGGCTATGCAGTCCGCTGCCTGGACGATTTTTCCACCGGCAAGAGAGAAAACCTGGCCACTTTTCAGGACAATCCCAGGCTTACAATTTTAGAAGGGGATATTCGCAATCTAGGCACCTGTAGGGAAGCATGCACAGGAGTGGATTATGTGCTGCACCAAGCGGCCTGGGGATCAGTGCCCCGCAGCATAGAGATGCCGTTGCTCTACGAGGACATCAACAGCAAAGGCACCTTGAATATGATGGAGGCGGCCCGCCAGGCGGGGATCAAGAAATTCGTTTATGCATCGAGTTCAGCGGTTTACGGGGATGATCCGGCCCTGCCCAAAATGGAAGGAAGAGAAGGGCGACTGCTTTCCCCGTATGCCTTGACCAAGCGGGTCAATGAAGAGTACGGGCGTTTATATTATGAGTTGTATGGACTGGAAACTTACGGATTGAGGTACTTCAACGTATTTGGTCGAAGGCAGGACCCCAATGGTCCTTACGCCGCAGTAATACCGAAATTCCTAACCCAGTTGTTGCGCGGTGACAAGCCCACAATCCATGGGGACGGAAGGCAAAGCCGCGATTTCACCTATGTAGATAATGTTGTGGAAGCTAACCTTAAAGCTTGCCAGGCTTCAAGTGAGGCTGCCGGGCAGTCTTATAACATCGCCAACGGAGCCCAGGAGTTTTTACTGGATGTTTATTATGAATTGTGCCGGGCTTTGCAAAAAGCCATCGAACCTGAATTCGCCCCCGATCGCCCCGGAGATATCAAGCACAGCAATGCCGATATCACCAAAGCCAGGGAATGGCTGCACTATGAGCCGGACTATGATTTTGCCAGCGGGTTGAAGTTGGCGATAGACTGGTATCGGGAGAATCTTTCCTAGAGGCGCCCCTGGGTAGAGGCATTTATCTTTTACATACTAGAGGTCGGTACAAAAGTTTTGGCAATTTACAATTGAGAAAGGTGAATCTATTGCCTATCAGAGTCTTGCAAGTGGTCACCAAGATGGACCGGGCCGGGATTGAGAACCTGCTGATCGAAATATATCGGCATATTGACCGGTCCAAGGTGCAGTTCGATTTCTATACCTTTCGATTGGATCCAGGGCACCTGGATGGCGAGGTACTATCCCTGGGCGGCAAAATATATTACAATCCCCCCCTTGCTCTGACCAGTTTGCTGAGAAGCGATGCCGATCTGGTCAAATTCCTCCGCCAGCATCCCGAGTACAAGATAGTCCATGCCCACATGAACGCTTGGTGCGGGCTGCTGCTCCGCAGTGCCCTGAAAGCAGGAGTTCCGGTGCGCATTGCTCACTCCCATACCAGCCTCAAAGCGGCAGGTTTAACAAATCTCATAAAAAATATCATCAAATTGCCGGTCAACCGCTTTGCAACCCATCGCTTTGCCGTTTCCCGTCAAGCGGGGATCTGGCTTTACGGCAAGAAGGCAGTAGAGAAAGGCTTGGTTCAGATATGGGCCAACTCGATAGATTATCGCAAATTCACTTTCAATCCGGATGTACGCCGGGAAATGCGCAGCCAGAATGACTGGGAAAACAAATTTGTCTTGATGCATGTGGGAAACTGCAGGTTCGAAAAGAACCATCCGTTTTTGTTGGAGGTATTTGCCCAGGTGAGAGATCAAGATCCCTCGGCCCATCTTGTCTTGATCGGGGGAGGCGATTGGCATTCTATACTCAGCCAGGCTGGCCGTCTTGGTGTGGGCAGCAATGTATCTATCACCGGTTCACGTCCGGATGTTAACCTGCTCCTCCAGGCCGGGGATGTCTTTGTATTTCCCTCCCTATATGAGGGAATGCCGGTAGCGGTGATAGAAGCCCAAGCAGCTGGTTTGCCATGCCTGATTTCAGACAGCATCACCGATGAAGTGTGTATAACACCTCTGGTAGAACAATGCCCACTGGCTGCAGGACCAGAGATATGGGCCCAGAAGGTCCTGGAACGGAAGAATCAGGCCGGAAGAACTGACTGGGGTGAATATTTTTTGCAGAGCGGATTCGACGTTGAAAACATGGCGCAAAAACTTACCTCATTTTACCTGGCGGTTGCGGGTGAGAACTGAATAAATAGAATGGCGGCTTTTGAAGTTTGGAATTATTTACGTATATATAAATAAGAAGGAGAATGCTCAGAAAAATATTTCGGGCGACAGGGGAAAAATCGGATGTTGACCACAACTTACAAAAAACGAGGTATCAGCATAACCCATGTTTGGTTCATGGAAGAAACTGATAAGTTACCCGCGATTAAAACCGATATCTTCTACATCCATGACTCCCCGATCGACAAAATAGCGGCTAGCCCGTCTGTGATCTTGCCCCACAGAACCCTGATTTCAGATCTGACCGGAAGCGAAGAAGCTTTATCCAGAACTGTTTCCCGCAAATGCAGGCAGATGGTCAATCAGGCAGAGAAGGATGGCATCACCACAGTTGTTTATAGTTCCCCGGAATTATTGAAAAACGAAAGCCTCGTGAAGGAGTTCGGCAGCAGCCATGTCAGAATGTACGAACGAAAGGGAATTCAGACCATTTTCAATTATGATCTGGTAAAAAAGTATATAGATGCCAATATGCTCATGGTATCCGTGGCTTCATTCGGCGGACAAAACCTAGCCTTTCATTCGTACATCATTTCCGACCAATGTGCCCGGGGTCTCTATTCTGTTTCCAATTTCCGTGAAAATGGCCCGGATCACCAAATTATGGCTAAAGCCAATACATATTTACATTATAAAGACCTCCTCCACTTCAGGAATCAGGGCTTGTCAGTCTATGATTGGGGAGGGATTCAAAGCTTTGATGATCCAAGCGGTATCGATCGCTTCAAAATGAAATTTGGCGGGGAGAGGCAGACTAATTACAATATTATTGCCGGACGGAGTTTTCTTGGCAAAGCCGCGGTAAGCGCCATAAGAACATGGCAAAAAATCCGCACTTTCCTGGCAGGGTCTGAATTATCCCATTCATCGGACCAAGGCAGATAGAAGGCTGACTTGAAGGGCTGACGATTCGTGAAGAGCCAGACTTGGTGATGGAGGTATTATGTTAATAACCACATATAGAAAAAGGGGCATAAGAATCAGCCATGTCTGGTTCATGGAGGAAAGGGACAGCCTGCCCGACATCGACACAGACATATTTTACGTTCACGACTGCGCGTTTGATAATATCCCGACTTTTTCTGCAATCGTGGCAAAGCAGCGGACCTGGGTGTCTAATCTCACCATGAGCGAAGATGACATCATGAGGGGCCTTTCCAGTGAGAGCAGAAGGCGCATAAGAAGAGCCCAAGATGACGGCATTTCGGTTAATGTATTTACCTCCCGGGAACTGCTGGCAAGGGAGTCGCTGCTGGAGGAGTTCGGGAGTTGCCATGAGAGGATGTTCGAGCAAAAAGGACTAAGTTCCATTTTCAATAACGACATCCTGAAAACATATATTGAGGCAGATATGCTGGTCCTGACGGTTGCATCTTACGGAGGCCGGAATATTGCGTTCCATTCGTATATTACGTCTAAAGAACGGGTGAGGGGCCATTACTCGGTGTCTGTTTTTCGCGATGGCAACATGGATTCGAAAATACTTCAGAATGCGAATCTATATTTGCATTTCAAAGACATGCTCTATTTCAAAAATAGGGGGGTTACCTATTATGATTGGGCAGGCATCCAGAGTTTCGAAAATCCCAGCAGTATAGACCTTTTTAAAATGAAATTTCCCGGAGAAAAAAGGATTCACTATAACCTTTTCGTGGGAAAAAGTATGGTTGGCAAAGGGATTTTATCAATGATGAAGATAAGGGATCGAATATTGGCGAGAGATGCCGATATTAGGTCCAGTAAGTATAGTCAAAAGGATAATGAAGTGAAGATAAACGGGCTGATACTAGCCATAACATTCGGTTTGGGAAATATCGGGGTTGGTCGCGGTGCCGCAGTGATGCTGGAAATTATTTCGAATAATTTGAACTGGATGGTGTAGAAAAATACTGGACTTGCGATAGGAGATTGACTGATGGTCTTTGCCACTTACAAAAAAAAAGGCATTAGTATAACCAACCTGTGGTTTGTGGGCAAGAATGATGATCTCTCGCCTATTAAAACAGATATATTATACATTCATGCTGCCCCATTCGATGAAATCCAATTTTCACCGGCTATTTTGTGGCCACAGCAAACATTGATCCACGATCTGACGGTGGGCGAAAATGCAATCCTGGGAACTCTTAACCAACATACCAGAAGAAAGTTGAAGCAGGCTGAGAAGTCCGGGATAACCACCGCTTTTTATACCAGCCGTGATCTGGCGGCTGACCAATATTTGCTCCAAGAATTTGGCAGATGTCACGACCGAATGTATCAGCAAAAAGGGATGAAACCTATATTTAATCGAGCCCTTACCCAGGCATATATTGATGCGGATATGCTGGTCATGACGACAGCGGCACATGAGGGCGCCAACCTTGCTTTTCACGCGTATATTGCCTCTGAACAAGGGGCGCGCTTGCTTTACAGCGTTTCGCTGTTCCGGGACCAGGATGTGGATGCCAGGTTGGCGTCCAGTGCAAACTCGTATTTGCATTTTCAGGACATCTTGTATTTTAAGAACCGGGGCGCAGCATTTTTTGACTGGGGGGGCATAAAGAGTTTCGACGATCCAACTGGCATCGACTCGTTTAAAATAGGTTTTGGCGGGGAAAGGCAGACTTTTTTCAATATAATCATCGGCCGGAGCATGCTTGGCAAAGCCCTGATAGGAATGATGAGGTTGCGCAGCAGGATTCTCGCCAAATCATAATCCCAGATATTCAATGCATAATTATGGGGTGCAGACCTATGAAAAATCTTCTGATTATAGTACCAAACCTTGGGATTGGAGGGCAGGAAATGGTTGCCGTGAATACTGCGGCCATTTTAAAGGATAGATATAATGTCACTATGGCCACCTTTAGCAAAGAGGAACCCGGTTTCACGCCGGACTGCAAGCTCATCGATCTGGATATTCCGCCTCTTCCGGGAGGCATTAGCAAGGCCTGCAATGTATATCGTCGTGCGCAGCGACTCAAAAAACTGAAAAAGGACTTGAATATCCACATTACCCTCTCCGTGGGCAGTACAGCTAATGTTGCCAACGTGTTTTCCAGGGCTGAGGATAGGATCGTCATCTCCGTGCATGGTTACGAATCCATTACCTGCGCAGGAGCCAATGGGCTCGTCAACAGGCTGGTGTTCAACCGGGCGGATGTAGTCGCCTGTGTAGCCAGGAAAATGGCCCGCGACCTTGCAGCTATATACCATATAGACGAAGAAAAAATAGTGACCCTGTATAATCCCTATGATTTCGAGAGTATTAATGACCAGGCCCGGCAACCCATCGACCAAGAACTATGGCACCCAGCCATTGTCACCATGGGCAGGTTGGAAAAAGTCAAGGGTTATCGGCATCTCTTGCGGATATTTGCCGGGGTGCAGCAAGTCATACCTGATTGCAGATTGGTATTTGTGGGTGATGGCAGCCAGCGGGAGGAACTGGGAAAATTGGCTGCCGATTTAGGCGTAGCAGACAAAGTAATCTTCACTGGCCGTCAAGCCAATCCATTCGCTTACATTTCCAGGTGCGATCTGTGTGTCTTGACTTCCATAAACGAGGGATTTCCCAATGCTCTGGTGGAAGCCATGGCCTGTGGCTTGCCGGTAGTAGCCACCGACTGTAAAACTGGACCGCGGGAGATAATATCAGCCGCCTACAGCGATGAACCAACCGGTGAAGTCGAAATGTCCGATTTTGGTATACTCACCCCGCCGTTTACAGCTGACGACAGTGATGAGCCGGAACTGGAGAGAAAATTTACCGAGGCGGTGTTGCTGCTGCTCACCGACGATAAATTGCGAACCGATTACCAGGTCAGGGGCCGGGAAAGAGCCCGGGCATTCTCTTTTGCCGCCTACCGGGAAAATATTATCAGGATTTTGGAAGGGGACCCGGGGCTAAAGGATTGATGACCAGGTTGAGGGCGGGGCGAACACCAAGGTGGAGGAGAGAAATATGGCTGAGAACCGTGGGGATTTGATAAAGACCGTTATGAAACGCAGCAAATTGGCGCAATATTACTATCTGAAGTATTATTGGGCGAGGCTGAAAGATTCCCAAAATCTTAATGATGTGGAGTATTTCAAGCGCCGCCACAAAAAAATAACCGGGCAGGATCTGGATCTCGAACACCCGGTGACATTTACCGAGAAGCTCTATTTCCTGTCCCTGAGCAACCGTGATCCCCTCCTGAAAAAATGTTCGGATAAATACCTGGTCAGGGAATATGTGCAAGATTGCGGATTGGGCCACATCCTCAACGATTTGTACGGGGTTCATGACAGTGCCGCGGATATCGATTTCGACCACCTGCCTTCGCCCTGCATCCTGAAATTGAACCATGCTTCGGGTTTCAATGCCATTTATGACAGGCGCAAGCCCTTTGATAGGAAAGACTTTGTCCGGAAATTCGACTTCATGCTGAAACAGGACTATTATTGGAACTGCCGGGAATGGAATTACAAGCATATCAAGCCCAGGATCATCTGTGAAAGGCTTTTGGAGGATGACCAGAGCGGGGTAGGACTGATTGATTACAAATTCATGTGCTTCGGGGGAGTTGCCAAGGCCCTGCTTATAACCATTGACACTTGCGATGCAGAGGGTGCTCCCAATGAGGCCATCAGACGCAATCTCTATGATATGGATTTCAATTTCCTGCCGGTGACCATGAATGGGCCCAACATACCCCTGGATCTGGTAGGGAAACCGGCCAATTTCGAGGAGATGCGCTCCTATGCCGAAACCCTCGCCCAACCCTTTCCCCATTGCCGCATAGATTTGTATAATGTGGGGGGCAAGATATATTTCGGGGAAATTACCTTTTTCCATGGCGCTGGCCTCATTATTTTTGAGCCCCATGAATGGGCAGTCCAGTTGGGTGACTGGATAGATCTCCACGGATACCATATCGCTGCGGATGCCTTGCTCCCGCCTGGCTAGAAATATCCGCCGAGGGATTGCTGAGGACGGGCATCCCAGGCGAAGTAGATATCGGGATTAAAAGTTGAGGGGTTGCTGGATTGCAGGATTTAGCGGTACAGACGCAACAAAATAATATAGGCAGGAATGCATGGAGCGAGAGGACCTTCTTGCTTTTTTGTGGTTTGACCATTTTTCTGCTGTTGGTGCGGGATCTAGGCTATTTCGATGTAAGCAAATGGATCTTCGTGCTCATTACCATAGTGGTATTTGCTGCGTACGACATAAATCACATGGCCATATTCACCTGTTTTCTCATCCCGCTCAAGGTTGGGATGCCTGGTTCATATATATTTGCGGTGGGCCTGGTCCTGCTGATAGTCAAAAATCTTGACTGGCTGCTGTTATCTCAATATATTTGGATACTGGTAGCTATTTTCATGGTTGAACTGCTCAGCTTTATCTACGGCGATTTTTCCATAGTTGATTACGTCCGTTTCGCGGCCCCTTTATTGTTTATCGCCCTGCTGATATTCAACGGCAAGGACAAATTCGATTATCAGCGGATGCTGATGTATTTCCTGCTGGGAGTGGCATTTGCTGAGGTATCGGTTATTTGGCAATCCATTGGCGTGAGCGGTTTGGAAAATTTGATATCATCCGGGGTACGGTTGGGTGAGACCAGCGAACTGCTCATCGAAGAAGGCATGCGGATCACCTTTAACCCTAACGGCTTTGCGGTATTGTGTGCCATGTCCATTAGCATACTGCTGGTTTTTCTTAGCAGGCCCACCGCCTACAAACCGGTATGGGCATCACTGCTGGTATTCCAGATATTTGTGGGCAGCCTTTCGATATCCCGCTCTTTCCTGGTTCTGCTGGTCGTGATCACCCTGATGTTTTTGCTCTCGAGGGTCAAATCGGCGCGGGATTTTGTGAAGAGCCTAGGCCTGATCATCCTGGTATTGGTGGCAGCCTATTTTCTGATCGATCATTTCTCCCCCAGCCTATTCCCCAGTTATGTGGCCAGATTTTCCGAAGCTGATATCTCCAATAAACGCCTGGATATCACCGCTTCCTATTTTTCGGCTATGGAGCGGGAACCTGACCGATTGTTGCTGGGGGTAGGCTTGCAGAATTATCCTGCAAAATATGGCCAGGAAGTTACCAGCCACAACGGAATTCAGGAGGTGCTGATAACCTGGGGTATAGTAGGGTTAATCCTGGCAATTCTCTTCATCTGGGGTATTTTTGCGGAGGGATGGCGAGGTGTTTCCCGCAATAACCAGCAGTATCTTTATCTGCTGCCGTTTATGGTTTTGCTGATCAGTATTCAACCCGGACAATTTTTTTCTAGTAACATCCCTTTTTATCTGCTGCCGGTTTTTGCCACCTTGCGGCTAGCCGAACGTGAGAATACCAGCCCCTAAGCTGAGAAAAAGAGGAAATAAACAAGTTGAAAATCATGTTCTATTATGCCTCCATGCATCTGGGGGGAGCCGAACGGATCATAGCCACCCTGGCCAACAATTTTGTAGCCCGGGGGGATGAGGTGGCGGTAATGGTGAATGACAGCCTGCCCACTGGTTATCCCCTGGATAGGCGGGTGCGGTTCATTAACCAGAATGCGGAGTCAGACAGCCATGGGATGTTGGATGCGATCCGCCACAACCTGCGCCGGGTCATCCTCACCCGCAAGTATTTCCGGGAAATAAGACCAGATGTGGTGCTATGCTTTGCCATAAACAACCTGACCTTCACGGTGTTGGCCCGACCAGGTCTGGGTATAAAAGCTATCGGTTCGGATCGGAATAATCCCAACTACAGTGAGTATGGGGTCTGGGACAAGGTGAGAAACCATATTGCCCCCAGGGCGGAAGGATTCATCTTTCAGACCCAGGCAGCCAGGAACTACTATCCCCATAGTGTGCAAGAGCGCAGTGTGGTCATTCCCAACGGCATAGCTCCTGAGGAGCTCAGCGCCCAGGTCGACCCGCTGGATCAGCGCATACCTGGCAGCATATGTGCGGTAGGCCGGCTGGAGCAGCAAAAAGGCTTCGATACCTTGATCCGGGCTTTTGCCATTTTTCTGGAGAAAAATCCCGGGTATACCCTGACTATATTCGGGGAAGGCACTGAAAGACAGAAGCTGGAGGCTATGATTGCAGGCCTGGGATTGACCAGCCAAGTGATCCTGGCTGGGCGGATCAGCAATGTATTCGAGGAGCTGTCCCGGCGGGAAATATTCGTTTTATCCAGTCGATTCGAAGGGATGCCCAATGCCCTGATGGAGGGAATGGCCTGCGGCTGTGCGTGTATATCCACCGACTGTGATTTTGGGCCGGGTGAGTTGATCCAGGATGGCTTGAACGGTCTGCTGATCCCGGTAGATGACCAGGCAGCCATGGCAGCGGCTATGGAGCGCCTTGCCCGGGACACAGTTTTTGCCCAGAACCTGGCTCAGAATGCCTTGAAGATCAGGGAAACCCACTCTATGGAAAACATGGCCGGGAGATTTTATGATTATATCACCGCAATCTGGCGGCAACCCAACCGGGAAAGGTAATTGAGAAATGCTGATATATATAACATTCCGCTTGGATGACATTTGTCCGCAAATGGACCGGGAGAAATTTCTTGCTTATCAAAGACTTTTCGACCAATATGGAATCAAACCGCTGATAGGCATAGTCCCTGACAATCAGGATGATTATCTGAAATGCCAGGATGATGATCCGCTGTTCTGGGATAATATGCGGGAGTTGCAGTCCCGGGGTTGGGCCATCGCCCAACACGGGTATCAGCATATTTACTGTACCCAGGTCCAGGGTCTGATCTGCCGCCGCCCTTTGAGTGAATTCGCGGGCCTGCCCTTTGAGGAACAGCGGGAGAAAATAAGCCGGGGCAAAAGGATACTCGCGCAACAAGGTTTGGACACCGATATCTTCATGGCCCCGGGACATTCCTATGATGAGATCACCCTGGACGCCCTGCGGGAATGTGGCTTCAAGTATGTCACCGACGGGTTATCCTCCTTGCCATATATGCTGCGGGGACTGAAATTTATCCCCTGCCGCAATATGAGCCCCTTATTGCTCCCAGGCATAAATACTAAATGCATTCACCCCAATTCATCGGACAACAAAGAATATAAACGTATTCAGAAGGCCCTGGCTAAAACCAGGTATACCCGGGATTTCCGGGAAGTACTGGGAATAGGTTGCGCAAATACTTCCCTAAGTCAAAATGAAGAACGTCTTTATGAAGCTGCCCACAAATATGTCATAGTGCCCCTAATCCTGGCCCGCCAAAGGATATTTAAAAGGGCACATCCCGGGTCATGATATTCAAAACATCAAACAGGGCCTGATGACAGAACCCGGTCGGATTCCAAGCTAAGGAGCCGGATATGAACGACAAATCAAGAACCAGAAATACGGTGCGAAATTTCTTTGTGGGATTCGGCGGTCAACTTTTCCAATATTCTCTTTCCTTTGCTACCCGTACCATATTCATAATGCTGCTGTCGGTTGAATACCTGGGGGTAAGCGGCTTATTCACCAATATACTTGAGGTATTGTCCCTGGCAGAGATGGGGGTAGGCGGGGTTTTCGTTTCCCTGCTATACAAACCCCTGCACGACAATGACAGCCAGAAGCTGGCATCGCTGATGAAGGCCTACAAAAAGGCATACATGCTGATTGGCGGTGTGGTGGCGGTGGCTGGGATGGCGGTATTTCCTTTTTTGGATTTGCTGATCAAGGAGAAGAACATACCGGACATTCCCCTGATATACCTGATGTTCCTGACCGGGTCAGTGGCTACCTACTTTTTCAAATACAAGATCGACCTCTTGATTGCCGACCAGAAGCTATACATAAATACCATCTACACCCAGGTATTCATATTCATCCAGTACGCCGCCCAGATTTTGGTTCTACTGCTGACCAGGAACTTCATCCTCTACCTGGCTATCCAAATAATCTGCCCGGTTGTGGGTAATCTGTTCCTGGTGGCTAGGATCAACCGGATGTACCCATTTTTGCGGGAGAAAAGCCTGCCCCTGGACCGGGAAAGCCTGGCGGATTTGAAACGCAAGGTAATGGCCGGCGTTTATCACTTATTCGGATATGTTATTGCCAATGGAACTGACAACATTATCATATCGGCCTTTCTGGGAGTATACTGGGTAGGTATTTATTCCAATTACCTGTTGATCATAGGGGTTATCTCAGCATTTATCACCCTGACTTTCAACTCGGTCAATGCCAGCATCGGCAATCTGGTGGCGTCCTCTGAGGGGATCAAAAGTTTCCGGGTATTTCAGAATGTGCAGTACATCAATTTCATGCTGGTAGGTTTTTCTTCGGTCTGTTTCATGACCCTGTTCAATCCTTTTATACGTCTCTGGATAGGGGAGCAGTATCTGCTGGACCAGAGCATCGTTATTATGATTGTTGTAATGTTCTATATCGGCCGGCTGGGAATGCAAAAATGCATAAGCACCTTCAAGTTCTCCAGTGGTCTGTTCTACTATGACCGGTATTTTTCCCTTATTGAGGGATTGCTGAAACTTGCGGTCTCAATTTACCTGGTCCAGCGTTGGGGATTGGCAGGAGTATTTGCGGGGACCATTTTCTCGATATTAGCCACCAAAAGCTGGATAGAGGCTTACGTAGTATTCAAACGTTTATTCCACCAGCCCCTATACGATTATTTCAGCAAGTACCTGCAATATGCCCTGGCCACTGTGGTGACCGGTTTTATGGTTTATTTCCTGGCCATGCGCATACCCCATCAGAATTGGGCGGGTTTCCTCCTGATGGCGGCAGCCACTGCCTTTTCGACCATGGGACTGTTGGTCCTGATGTTTTATAGAACCGAACAATTCAGGTTTTTCTATGCATTTGTTATCGATGTTGTAAAAAATGCAACAGAGGGAGTGCGGGGCAGCAAGATCGGCACCAGCGATCGATGAGGGCCCATTTTTTACAGGCAGGGAGGAATGCTGTTGACACGCTATATCCTGCGTTTGGATGATGCGTCACCATACCGCGATATCAGGAATTGGGACAGGATAGAAGCAATGCTGGACCAGTTCGGGGTACGTCCCATCGTGGGCATAATACCGGATAACCAGGACCCGTCCTTTCGCTGCTATGCACGGGATGAGAGATTCTGGGACCGGGCCCAAAATTGGCAGGCCAAGCATTGGGGCATGGCTATGCATGGTTGCGATCATCTATACATAAGCGATTGCGGCGGAATCAATCCCGTCAACGCCAGGTCAGAGTTTGCCGGCCTTCCCCTTGGCCAGCAGGAGGCGAAAATCGAGAAAGGACTGGCCATACTTACCAGGCAGGGCATTACACCAGAGGTTTTTTTTGCACCCGGGCACACCTTCGATGATAATACCCTGCTAGCTCTGAAAAATAGAAGTCAAATCCGTATTATCTCGGATACAGTAGCCACGGAAATATATTTCCGGGACGGATTCTATTTCATCCCCCAGCAGGCCGGAGCAGTGCGCAATTTACCGCTTAAAACAGTCACTTTCTGTTATCACCCCGATACCATGACCGAGGCTGCTTTCCATGAACTGCAGCGATTTCTGCAAATGCATGGCAATAGGTTCGTGGCATTATCGGACCTGGTCCTCCAACCACGCAGGATGACTTTATTGGACCGGGGACTGGCCTGGGCCTATATTCATCTGCGTGATTATTTGAAGCGATGAAAGGTGAGGTAAAAAAGGTCCAGGCGATTGCCGCGACAAAATACTTGCTTTTTGCAACCTGATAAAATATAATACTTTCAAACTATTCTTCGTGTAGTTTCAAAAACGATAAAGGCAAACCTGCCGAAAGACAGGGACGCAAAGCTACGGGCCTAAAGTCGGATTGACCACGGCCGCCGGGTTGCCGAAAATTTCGAGACTGTTTGTTTATCCCACAGGGATAAGCCAGTTCCTATTTCGCGCCCGCGGAATAGGATTTTTTTATGACCTGAAGGATACCCCCTCAAAAACAGTTGCTGGCTCGTATTCTATTACTATATATGCAGTGAAACTTCTTTTAGGAGGATAGTCTGTTAAACGCAAACGATGTAAAAATGATGTAAGGATGAGCGAGGAGAAAAGGAGGCCTAAATGATCAGAAAGAGTAAAAAACCACAGACTCTATTGATTACCCTGGTTGCGCTGTTCACATTTTTTATGATGTCCTGTGGAGGGACTACATATGCTGCTCCGAAGAGGAGCATCGTGACAACCCCAACTACTACTACGACTACTACTGCGACAACACCTGTCACTACGGTTGCGACTCCCCCTGCCACTGCTACCATGAGTGACGGCGAAAAAGTCGATGCTGCCGCCGCTGCCCTGGACGCAGTAGGGACGCTAAGACCTGTGGAAGGGGTAGACAGCAATGTGATCCCCATGGCCCAGGCGATAGTAAATGCTGCTGTACCGGGGGTGACTGTATCCATATACAGCACCAGCAATTCGCAGGTAGCAACATCTGGAGCCATCACCTACGGAACATCGGCGGTCAATGCCGGCTTGATCTTCAGGCTGACGGGCAGTTACGAGTACACTGGGGTATGGGTGCAGATAGCCGTGCCGGCACATACCGTGATCAATGCCGACGCCGACCAGGTAGCTAAAGCCAAGACGGCCCTGGCCGCAGCCGGCACCTTGAAGCCGGTGGAAGGGACCAATACCAACCTTGTGACTATGGCCCAGGCAATAGTTACCGCCGCAGCCCCGGGGGTAACGGTCAGCGTGGCCAGCTCAGCCAATTCCCAGGTATCATCGACCGGAGCCATTACCTATGGCACCGCTGCCGTGACCGGCAATGTGACCTTCAATCTTATAAAGGGCAGCGCCTCGGCCACCCAAGCTGTATCAGTAGCCGTACCGGCACATGCGTTGACCGATGCAGACCAGGTAGCTAAAGCCAAGACGGCCCTGGCCGCAGCCGGCACCTTGAAGCCGGTGGAAGGCACCAATACCAACATTGTGACTATGGCCCAGGCAATAGTGACTTCCGCAGCCCCGGGGGTAACGGTCAGCGTGGCCAGCTCAGCCAATTCCCAGGTATCATCGACCGGAGCCATTACCTATGGCACCGCAGCAGTGACCGGCAATGTGACCTTCAATCTTATGAAGGGCAGCGCCTCGGCCACCCAAATAGCATCTGTGGCCGTACCGGCCCACAGTACCACCGATGCCGATCAGGTAGCAGCCGCCAAAGCAGCCCTGGCAGCCCTGACCAATTTGCGGCCCTTGGAGGGTACCGATAGCAATGTCATAACCATGGCTCAGAAAGTAGTCAATGCAGCCTCATCCGGGGTGACTGTGAGCGTGGCCAGCAGTGCCAACTCCCAGGTATCAGCGACCGGAGCCATAACCTTCGGGACTTCACCGGTGGTCGGCAACGTTACCTTCAAACTCGCTAAAGGCACTGCTTCTGCCACCCAGGCTGTATCGGTTGCGGTCACCGCAGCTCGCCTATCCACTGATGACGAACTGGTCGACACTGCCGCCGCCATCCTGGAAGCCACCGGGACCTTGCGGCCGGTGGAAGGCACTGACACCAATGCTATAACCATGGCCCAAAAGATAGTCGATACAGTGGCTCCCGGCGTGGTCGTGAGCGTATACAGCACTTCGAATTCCCAGGTTTCATCTACAGGAGCTATCACTTATGGCAGCACGGCGGTGACCGGGAGCATGATCTTCCGGTTGACCAGGCCCAACTCCTATACCGGAGCCCTGGTGAATGTAGCCGTACCCGCCCATAAGACCGCTTCCGATGCCGACCTGGTAGCATCCGCCAAGACGGCTCTGGCCGCCGCTGGGACCCTGAAACCCGTGGAGGGGACCAATTCCAGCGTAGTGACCATGGCCCAGAATATAGTTAATGCAGCAGTTTCCGGAGTAACTGTAACCGTGGCCAGTTCTGCCAATGCCCAGGTCTCATCCGCGGGCGCCATCACCTATGGCAGCACGGCGGTGACCGGCAATGTGACTTTCACCCTGACCAAAGGCAGCGCTTCAGCCACCCAGGCTGTGTCGATAGCCGTACCGGCTCATGCCGTCGCGACTGACGCTGACCTGGTGGCATCCGCCAAGTCCGCTCTGGCTGCGGCCGGCACCTTGAAACCCGTGGAGGGGACCAATACCAGCGTAGTGACCATGGCCCAGGCCATCGTTAATGCGGCGGTATCCGGGGTAACCGTAAACGTGGCCAGTTCCGCCAATGCCCAGGTCTCATCCGCTGGCGCCATCACCTATGGCAGCACGGCGGTGACCGGCAATGTGACCTTCACCCTGACCAAAGGCAGCGCCTCTGCCACCCAGGCTGTGTCGGTAGCAGTACCGGCCCACAGCAAAACCGATGCGGAACAGGTAGCCGCCGGGCAGGCAGCCCTGGCTGCAGCCGGAACTCTGCGTCCGGTAGATGGCACCAACACCAATGTGGTTGCCATGGCCCAGGCTGTTGTCAATTCTGCGGCAGCGGGAGTTACCGTCAGCCTATACAGCAGCTCCAATACCCAGGTATCATCCACGGGTGCCATCACCTACGGCAGCAGTGCAGTGACCGGCAGTGTGAACTTTAAGCTGGTCAAGAACAGCGCTTCGGTGACCCAGGCTGTGACGGTAGCGGTACCGGCCAAAGTGGTCGTCTCGGGCACCAGTGTCAAGGATTATGGCGCCAGAGGCGATGGTGTAACTGATGACACCAGCGCCATCCAGAGCGCGATAAATTATGCCCAGAGCAAGGGTGGAACCGTATACTTCCCGGATGGGACCTACATGATCAATGTGAATTCAGGGCTCCTGATAACCAGCAGTGTAAAATTAGTCCTCTCGGCTAATGCCACGCTCCAGGCCAAAGCCACCAGCACTGATACTTACTATATCATCAGGCTGTGGAATGCAAGAAACGTAGAGATCACCGGTGGTAAAATAGTGGGCGACCGCCTGACCCACATCGGCACCAGCGGCCAATGGGGACATGGGATCTATGTTGAAGGCAGCAACAGCGTCTGGATTCACGATATTGCCGTATCGAACTGCTGGGGAGACGGGATCTACATTGGCAGCACCGATAACCAGTGGTACTGCGAGGATGTGACCGTAGAGAATTTCACCGTAGATAATGTCCGCCGCAGCGGCATCTCCATTATCAGCGGCCGGAATATAACCATTCGCGATGGTGTGATTTCCAACACCAATAACGCCCAGGGACTTGAACCCCAGGCAGGCATCAACATGGAGCCCAATACTTCCAGCGAGTTCCTGCAGAATATCGTGATTGCCAATATGCAGACCAAGTACTGCAAGGGATTCGGTATAGACAGCTACTGGGCCAATTGTTACGGATCAGCCTACACCTTCAGCCTGACGGTGACCAATTACAAGGATACCGGCAGCAGCCTGGGAGGGCTGAGGATGGACAACCTCAATTACTACCTGGCACACCCGTCACTTATCAAGCTGGTGTTGACAGTAAACTAGACATAGCGAAGAGCTATACTGACCAAGTCACGTAAAAAGGGATCCGGTCTTAAAGACTGGATCCCTTTTTTGTTGGGATTTTTACCGATTGTGGCCGATAACAGGCGATTATCCACGGCCATGTAAGCGATTATTCTTGACAATAAGGGAGAGATACAAGAGAAAGGGACGGTATTGACCGTCCCTTAAGTGCATTTAATATAGGTCCCCAGGTGGATGAATTCGTCCAGGTTGCCCAGGAGCACCGCACAGGCGATGATAAATTTCCTGCCTCTTTCCAGGGTCTTGCGCTTAACCCCACAAGCCTTTTCCAACTCGTTCAAGGGCAGCTGTTTTTTATGGGTGAGGATTTTCCAAAGCTCATCGGATTGGGTGATCTTGCGGGCTACCTTGAATAATGTTTCCCGGTAATCCTGGTGCTTGGGCGAAACCGCTATCAGGTCCTCGAAACCTATGGAAAAGAGGGACAGCATTTCTTCGTAGCGTTCCAATTCCTCCCGGCGTTCATGCTCGATAATCTGGTTAAGATACTCGTCCCGGGCGGCCTGCCCCTCGAGATAATTATTCATGGCTTCATCGTCCAACTGGACCACATGCTGGTGCTGTACCTGTTGGCGCACATAATCTTTCAAGCGATTGCCGATGACCACCCGGCAGTAGGACAAGAAGTTGGTTTGTCTCCCTGGATCATAAGTATCGACCGCTGAATTGAATGCCATCAGGCTGATGCTCAGCTCATCATCGTGTCCCCATTCCAGCATCCGTTTACAAAATTGTACCGTGGTCTTCATGATGAACGGCCTGTAATCTTCGATCATTTTTTCCAGTGCGGTTTGGTCTCCAGCTTTTATTTTACTGATGCAGTTCAATATATTAGGTTCGGCAACTAATTCCATAACAAAGATACTCCTAAAACCATTGGCCACTGACTGCTATATGTTCTCCATGTATATAATACGCGAGGCCTCAAGAATTTGAGGGGGTACCCATCACCCCCACAAAAACTTGGACGGGGCCGTATTCTATAGTCAAACCCGAAAAAGGAGGTATTAAATCAGGTTTTCAGACGTTTTGCCATAGCAGGCAGCAGGGCCTTTCCTTAGCTGGCAGGCCCTCCCAATAACTATTCATTTGGAAAGGGGAGTATCATTTTTTGATTCGCAAAAATCGTATTGGAATTCTAGCAATTGTTTTGATCTCTTGTCTGATGCTGCAGTTGGCACCGACCGCAGCACTGGCTCACACTTGGATTAGGAAAACCACCCCCACTACGACCAGTACCACAACTACTACCAGTTCAACTGGGGTTGTAGCTACCGATGCCCAGCAGGTATCAGCTGCCCAGGCGGCCCTGGCAACCTTGCGCAACCTCAGGCCTTTCGAAGGCACTGACTCCAACGTAGTTACTATGGCCCAGGCTGTAGTCAACAAGGCTTCTACCGGAGTGACTGTGACCTTGGCAAGCACTGCAAACGCCCAGGTTTCGGCTGCTGGTGCAGTAACCTTCGGCAGCCAGCCGGTTATCGGCAATGTCACCTTCAAATTGACCAAGAACAGCGCCTCTGTTACCCAAGCAGTATCGGTGGTAGTGACCGCTGCTCATCAGAATAGTGATGAAGCGCTGGTAGATGCTGCCGCACAAGCTCTGACACTCGCTGCAGCCCTGAAGCCGGCGGAAGGCAGCGACACTAATGCCATAACCATGGCCCAAAAAATAGTCAATACGGTTGCTGCTGGTGTGGTGGTAAGTGTGTACAGCACCTCCAACTCCCAGGTTGCATCCACTGGAGCCATAACCTATGGCACCTCTGCCGTGACCGGGGACGTAACATTCCGGTTGACCAGGCCAAACTCTTATACAGGTGCCATAATGTCGGTGGTGGTACCGGCTCATTCCGCAGCCTATACCGCTCCAGTTGTCCCGGCTGCTCCCACCACAACTGCGCCTACCACCGTAAAGCCGCCTGCTACCACTACCACGACTACCCCGGCTGTAGTCACAGCTCCGGCTGCCGCTCCTACGACTGCGGTCTCCACTACCTCACCTTCCGCAGCAACTGCTGCTGTTTCCGGCATCAATGTCAAAAACTATGGTGCCAAGGGTGATGGGGTGACCGATGATACCAGCGCTATCCAGAGCGCAGTCAATTATGCCCAGAACAACGGCGGGGCCACCGTCTATGTTCCGGATGGAACCTATATGATCGAAGCTACCCGCGGCATCCTTATCACCCGCAGTGTGAAACTGGTCCTGTCGGCCAATGCCACCCTCCAGGCCAAAGCTACCAGCAGCGACACCTATAATGTCATCCGCGTGTATGGGGCCAGCAATGTTGATATTTCCGGCGGCAGGGTGATAGGCGATCGCCTGAACCATATGGGTACAGGGGGCCAATGGGGTCATTGTATCGAACTGGAAGGCTGCAATGGGGTCAATATCCATGACATCGCCGTATCCAATGCTTTTGGCGACGGCATCTACATCGGCAGCACTGATTCCCAGCCCTACAGCCAGGACGTGACGGTCAAAAATTTCACCATCGATAACTGCCGCCGTGCCGGACTGACTATCATCAGCGGCCGCAACATCACCATTCAGAACGGAATAATATCCAACACCAACAACTCCCAGGGACTGGAACCCCAGGCGGGGATCAACATGGAGCCCAATTCCTCCAATGAGTTCCTGGTGAATATCCTGATCGCCGATATGCAGACCAAAAACTGCAATGGATTCGGCGTAGACAGTTACTGGGCCAACTGTTACGGTTCACCTACTACCTTCAGCCTGACGGTCAAGAATTATACTGACACAGGCAGTAAATTAGGGGGACTGCGCATGGACAACATCAATTACTACCTGGCGCACCCCTCCCTGATCAAACTGGTCTTCAACCGCGCCTAGGGGCAGGTTGACAGCAGAAGCCACTGGCCACAAAAGAAGGGGCATCCAACCCTCAGGTTTGGATGCCCCGGACTGCTCCAAGAACCCCCGCCATTTCTCGGGATTTGACGGGGGTTCTTGGACATTCTGCAGGGACGGGTTACCCCGTCCCTTTTTTACTTGGCCGGATATCTTTCTAAGGAGTGGTTACAATCTTGGTGGTGGCTCCAGTCCCGGAAAAAGCTTGTCCGGATGTTAACTGGCCCTCCAAGGTCAGGGATTTCGTGTCAGCATTTAAAACGCCGGCCGCAACTAAATCAGACAGCTGGAAATGACAGATCGCGTCCATTATCCCATCTCCATCCACGTCTTCAAGGGCAAACATGAGTTTGCCTTTTTTATTCTCTGCCAGACTAACTCCTCCGATTTGGATGGACGAGGCATCTATGGCCGCAACATCGAAGTCACCTTGTCCAAAGATAGCCACCGGCAGAACGCCCTTGAGATCAAGGTTGATAGCATTCGGGCAGCTGAAAGGCTTGATGTAGATGCTCACTTCGATTTTCTGCTCAGGCACCGTTATGGCCACAGTCTGAGAGCCGTAATTGACGCCGGCACTATCCACGGCCCCGATCGTAAAGTTGTAGGTGCCGGCATCCGTTCCCGCCGGAACCGTAATCTCAATGTCAAAATCGGTCGATACTCCGGTGGGCCCGGAGTATGAGGCCGGTGCAACCGAGGTGAGCCACGCTTCATAACCGGTCGAAGCGGCTAAGGTGAGTCCATCGATGGTAGGACTGGTGAGTGCAGTCGTTACCGCATTGACCACGTCAGCCACCAGATTGCCGGATGTAGTGATATAAGTGTCCCCGCCCGTAAGGCCAGTCCAATAGTCCCAATAGGATTGGGAGTAATTTGTGGTATGGCACTCCAGCAGGGTCACATTATTGGTGGCCATAGCTGCCAGCACGGTCTGCAGATCAAGGTCATCGGCATTCAAGATTATCTCGTCCCGGCCGGGATCCCCGCCGGTTGACCAGGTGCCAGCACTGATACCTTCTTCGAGATTGTTGTCATGGGGAACATTGTCTCCGAAATTGATAACTATTTTCTTGGCGCCCGCACGCCAGTTGACCCCAGAGTCGGCATAGCTCTCATAGAATATGCGGGTGTAGTCCTGGGGTCCATCCCCACCGCTGCCGATAACTAAGCCATTGATAGCGCTGGTAACATCAGTCCGGTTATCAGTCACGGCTTGATCCAGGTTGTAGGCATAGTCCCCAGCAACAGCATCTCCATAAACATTGTAATAACCGTAACTGTCATAGGTGCCGGGATAATCCATGTAGGACATGACCCCGTAATTTATATCCACACCAGTGGCATCCAGGGCAGTCATGATATTAACGGACTGGGCTTTGGCCGTATTGATTATGCCATACATGCTGCCGGTACAATCAAAGGCGAATACCACATCAGCCAGGGGAGGCATAGCCGGGATAGCCACCGTTTTGGTTTCGGAAACAGATTCTCCGGGATTCAGTGTCGCCGATAAGGACGCGGGAGTAACGGTGGCGAATGCAGAAAGGGAGGAACTCAATACAAATATGATGGCTAAACATAAACACAATAAGGATCTTTTCGCTTTTTTGGGGCCCATGTTTGTCACAATAACACTCCTTTTCGATTTTGTGCGGGGGATTTATTGGTAGCTATGAGCATGCTGCTTTGTATAAACAGACCTCCCTTCATAAAAAAATTGGGGTCTTCCAAGAAAAAACCAGACAGGTCAGGAACCCGATCGATGCTTGGCCCTCATCCAGCAACTTGGTTGCATGAGACCCAAACAAGGCCCTTTGGTGTCTGGTTGCTCCTATATAAAGACCATTGCTTGATGTAAAATGCGATCAAAAAAATTAGCCCAGTCCAGATCTCTATTACACTCCTAATACTATGACCCGCGAAATTAAATGTAAACGGTGTAAAATGCTGTAAAATGAGAACATTTGTCGAATACGAAGGGAAATATAATTTAGAATGAATGATAAAATAAGGTTAAAGGAAATTAAGCGGTCCAGAAGTTTCACCAATTGACGGAGGGATTGAGAACTCCATTGGTCAAAAAAACAGCAGGGATAATGCTGCTAGCGGTTATAGCCGGGCTGGCAGCCTACATATTATGGATTAAGCCGGCTTCCATAACCGGATTTAAAGACATCTCCGGATATGCGGCTGCTCCACACATCGACTTTCTGCGGACAATTGGGGTGCTCCAGGGATACAGGGACGGGACATTCAGGCCAGCCCAGCCGGTTTCCCGCGCTGAATTCATTGCCATGCTCAACCGGACCCACAATTTTACGGCCCTGGCCACGGTTGGTTTCGGTGGGGTCGCAAGCGGGCCATGGTATTATGAAGATCTGGGCCGGGCGGCGGCGGCGGGCTATCTTCCCCCATATCCCCAGGGGTACACGGACTTCGACCAGGCCATAACCCGGGAAGAAGCGGCTTACATGCTGGCCGGAGTCATTCCTGCACAGGGCAGCCCGGCCCCGGGGATCTCCTTCACCGACGGGTCATCCATCACCGGGACCTATCGCCCGGCCGTCTCATACGCGGCGGCGGCCGGCTTTATGAATGCCTACCCGGACGGATCCTTCAGACCCGGGGAGGCGATCAGCCGGGCTGATGCCGCGGTATTGGTCAGAAACAGCCTCAAACCGGGTTTTCAATTGGCGGACCGGATAAACCCCATGGACTATGGTGCAATAGGGGACGGGGCCAGTGATGATACCGAGGCCATCAACAAAGCCATCCGGGCTGCTTCGGCCCAAAACATCAGGACAGTCTATATCCCCGCAGGTACATATCTGATCAATGCCCTGGAATCTGTCCGGCCCCTAAGCCATATGCGGGTCTACCTGGCTCCCAATGCGGTTTTGCAGGCTATACCCAATGGCAGCGAAAACTATGCGGTCATCCGGATGGAAAACCTGGCCGATGTGGAGATAAGAGGCGGCACCATCATCGGGGAAAGAGAGGCGCACACCGGCACCACCGGGCAGTGGGGGATGGGCATCGATATGGAAGGGTGCAGCGGAATAACCGTTTCGGACATTTCCATCGCCAATTGCTGGGGAGACGGTATCTATATAGGCAGCACCAATGCCCAGAATTATTGCGAGGATATTTTAATCGAGAGGTTTGATCTGGACAACAACCGCAGGCAGGGGATCAGCCTTATCAGCGGCAGAAATGTGACCATCCGGGATGGGATCATTGCCAACACCCAGGGGCATCCTCCCCAGGCCGGGATCGACCTGGAGCCCAACGAATTTGACGAATCCATGCAGGACATCCTGCTAGAAAATCTGCAGACCATAAATAATGCCGGCTTCGGGATAGACTTCTGGCTGGGGCAGTGTGCCGGTTCGCCCCGTCAATTCAGCCTGACCATCAGGAATCACCGCGATAAGGCCAGTGGGGAGGGCAGCCTGCATACCGATAATATCCGCGACTGCCTGGATAACCCGGGTTTGTACAATTTCGATTTTATTCGGGACGGTTAAGTATCCCCGCCGGGGCCCATGTTCCTGAACCAAACCCTCAAATTATGGTAGAATATAATAACGTGTTTTTAGCTGCCCGGGACTCCACAGGATCAAATAGGGGGTATACATAACCGATGGGAAAAAATATCCGGCGCCTTGCCGGTATCTTGCTGGTGGTTCTGGCCATAACGACCTTGATCGTTCGGCCTCTTTACTGCGCCCAGAATTTCTGGGACCTCTCCGGCAACTGGGCTGCCTTATATATTGAGGCTTTGGCCGAGCGGGGGATAATCTCCGGTTACCAGGACGGTTCGGTGCGGCCCAATAACTCCATAAGCCGGGCTGAATTCATCGCCATGGTCAACCGGACCTTCGACATCTCTGCCACCACCCAGATTGATTATCCCGATGTGAGGCGGGGCAGCTGGTATTACAGCGATATAGCCAGGGCGGTTGAAGCCAACTATATTCAAGGCTTCCCGGATGGTACCATGCGCCCTGATGCCTTGATCAGCCGCCAGGAAGCGGCTGCGATCATGGCCCGGGTCATGCTGCCCGGTGTTACCAGGACCAGGTCCCTAGCTTTCAGCGATTCAGCCTCCATCCCCTCCTGGAGCCGGAACTCCATTGCCGTAATGGCAGAAGCCGGCTATCTTAGCGGCTATCCGGATGGTTCCATCAAACCCTTCGCCAACATCAGCCGGGGGGAAGTAGCGGCAATAATAGGCAAGGGGTTGGGGATTACCGTAACCCCGGTGATCCCGGTGACAGGGTATAACGTCAGGGACTATGGCGCCCGGGGGAACGGGTCCAGCGATGATACAGAGGCTATCCAGTACGCGGTCGATGAGGCTTATGCCCGGGGAGGGGGCACGGTATACGTCCCGGCCGGCACCTATATGATCGATGGGGAGCATTCTGTGTGGCTGAAGGACAATATTAAACTGCAGATGGACCCAGGCGCCAACTTAAAAGCCATACCTACCTACAGCGATACCTATGCCGTCCTGGCCATCTACGGCAATTCCAATGTGGAGATATCAGGCGGGAATATATTAGGGGAAAGAAATGACCACTATGGCAGCGGGGGCCAATGGGGTCACGGGATCAGGATAGAAGGCAGCAACAACATCAGGATCTCCGGGGTGTCAGTAGCGGATTGCTGGGGCGACGGCATATACATAGGCAGCAGTGACTATCAGAATTACAGCCAGGATGTGGTGGTGGAAAAATTCACCATCGACAATTGCCGCCGCAGCGGGATGAGCATAATCAGCTGCCGGGACCTGGTGATCCGCGACGGGGTAATCTCCAACACCAACAATGGGGATGGACTGGAGCCCCAGGCCGGCATAAATATGGAGCCCAACTACGCCAGCGAGTACCTGGAGAACATCCTGATCGAGAACCTCAAGACCCAATACTGTGCAGGATGGGGGATAGACACTTACTGGGGCAATTCCTACGGCTCGCCCAATCACTTCAGCCTGACCATAAGGAACTGCAGCGATGTAGGCAGCGGGTATGGCGGCCTGCGTATGGACAATATCGATTTCTATCTGGAAAATCCGTCACTTTTCAGCTTCGACTTTACACTCGAATAGCATTTTTCAGGCCCCGGAAACGTATTTATATATACAGGAGCAGCTTCAAGGAAAAAATCCAGCCGGCCCGGACTGCTTTCACGAATGGAGGATAATGCTTATGCAAAAGAATGTGTTGGAGTATTTCGAAAATACCCTGCTCGTGCACCGGAACAAGACGGCCATTATCGACCAGGATAAGGTATTGACCTTCGGGGAGTGGGAACAGGCCGCCAAGCGGTTATGTATGGCTATCCGGGAGAAGAGCGGTTCGGTAAGAAATCCAGTCGGGGTATACCTGCCCAAGAGCGCCGATGCCCTGGTTTCTTTTATGGCCATTCTCTACAGCGGCAACATCTATGTCCCGCTGGATATCAAGTCCCCGGCCAGCCGGATCCGCAGCATGATGGAAAACCTGCACCACCCCCTGGTGATCACCTCCGCCGAATACCTGGAGGAGTTGGCAGCATGCGGTGTGGACCGGGGGAACATTATAAATATATCGGCAGCCTGGGATGAATCCAGGACATTTGACCCGGCCCAGGTTTTAACCTATGCCGCTGCGGTGATCGACACCGATCCCATCTATGTGATCTACACCTCGGGCTCTACCGGCATCCCCAAAGGGGTGGTGGTATGCCACCGGGGGGTCATCGACTACATCGACTGGGCAGCGGAGTGCTTCGCGGTTACCTCCGAGGAAGTCATCGGCAGCCAGTCCCCGTTCTATTTCGACAACTCTACCCTGGATATCTACCTATGCCTGGCTACCGGGGCCACCCTGATCCTGATCCCGGAACAGCATTTCGCTTTTCCCAAGACCCTCATGGACTACGTGGTGGAACAGAAGATCAACTTCGTCTTCTGGGTCCCTTCAGTCATGATCAATGTAGCCAACCTCAAGGCCCTTGATGACATGGACCTCTCCGGGCTGAAAAAGGTCCTGTTTGCCGGGGAAGTCATGCCCAACCGGCATCTGAACTACTGGCGCAGCCGCCTGCCGGGCAGCCTGTTTGCCAACCTGTACGGCCCCACGGAAATCACCGTGGATTGCACCTATTATATAGTGACCAAGGAATTTGCCGACGACGACAAGCTCCCCATCGGCTTCCCGTGTCGCAATACGGATATACTGATACTCACTGAAGACAACCAGCCGGCCAAGGTGGACGAACTGGGCGAACTATGCGTGCGGGGCAGTTCCCTGGCCCTGGGCTATTGGAACAACCCCGAGAAAAGCGATTCGGTATTCGCCCAGAATCCCTGCAACCCGGATTATTTCGACCGGATCTACCGGACCGGTGATTTCGTCTATCTCAATGAAGAAGGGGAGATCTTCTTTATGGGCCGTAAAGACGCCCAGATCAAGCACATGGGCTACCGGATCGAGCTGGGCGAGATCGAGACCGCCCTTTTGAGCCTGGAGGGCATCCACAATTCCTGTGTGCTGTATAACAAGCCCAAACAGGAGATCACCATGTTCTATATGGGGGAAGAGGACGTAACCAAAGCTGTGATCAGGAAGAAACTGGTGCCGCTGCTGCCCAAATACATGATCCCCACCAAGATCTACAAGCTGGACCAGCTGCCAATGAATCAAAACGGCAAAATAGACCGGCCGAAGCTGATCAGGGAGTACCTGGAAGAAAACTGACCGTTCATGGGCCCCGGAGAGGTTTTTGTCATCCCGGCATTGTTGGGGTTTAGCCGGAGCAAGTATAGTAAATGTAATTGCATAACGTGTTTCTTGAGAAAAGCAGACTCGTCGAAAGGCGAGGGCGCAAAGCTTCGGGTCTAATACCGCAAGGTGATGACGGCTGGGTTGCCAAGAGCAGTACAATGGTTTATTGACCTGCTTGGCTAACCGCCTCTGCAGTTTTTTTTATATAACCACAATCTGCCGGCTGAAGGGAATAGAACATCCGGCAAAGGCTGGCCTGACGAAAGCCGGACCTGCGGCCAGGTCTTCGATCACACAAGCCGATGCAAGCCTGGTGGCCGAAAATGCATGCTGAATGCCTGCCTAGCAGAATTAGGCAGGATATTGGGCTTTGAGGAGATTTTGACGATGGAGAAATTGCTGGAAATCCTATCAGAGATAAGGCCGGAGGTTGACTATGCCAATGAGACCGATTTGGTCAACCGCCACCTCCTGGATTCCCTGGACATAGTGGTCCTGGTGTCCGATATCGAGGAGGCTTACGGGATCGTCATCGATGTCTATGATATAGCGCCGGAGAACTTCAGCAGTCTGGAAGCGATGCTCAATTTGATCGAAAGGCGGGGTGGGAAGATATGAATCTGAAGTACAAGAATAAGAAGATCAGCGGCTTGCTGGCAGTGCTCCCCCAAAACGAGCAAAAATTCGATGATGAGGTGGAGAATTATAATTTTTCGGTGAAACAGTCCATGAAACTCAAGAAGATCATGGGCTATGACCGCCACCGGGTGGTGACTCCCGGCACCTGTGTATCTGATTTGGCCTCTTTCGGATTGAATTACCTGTTTGAAAACGGCCTGGTGAAAAAAGATGAATTGGATGCCCTGGTGCTCATGACCCAGACCCCGGACTACCTCATGCCACCCACCAGCAATGTGGTCCAGGGCCAGCTGGGTCTGAAGCCGGACATGATCTGCCTGGATATCAAACAGGGCTGTGCCGGTTATCTGGTGGGGCTCATGCAGGCCTTCAGCCTGCTGGACCAGGAGTCGATCAATAAGGTGGCCCTGGTCAATGCCGATGTATTAAGCCGCAAGACTTCTGCCCAGGACCGCAATACCTATCCCCTGATCGGGGATGGAGCCGGGGTGACCATCCTGGAAAAAGACCCCGCCGGCTCTGATATTTTTGCCAATATCAGGATGGACGGTGGTCAGTGCAATGCCCTCATTATCCCGGCGGGAGGGCTGAAGATGCCTTCCACACCCGAAACGGCCGTAGTCCAGGTGGACGAGGAAGGGAATTCCCGCAGCCTGGACCATTGGTATATGGATGGCATGGCGGTATTCAACTATGTGGTAGGGGAAGTACCCTCCATGATAAGCGGGCTGCTGGAGTTCGCCGGTCTAAGCCTGGAAGAAGTTGATTACTTCATGTTCCACCAGCCCAACAAGTTCATGCTGCAGCGACTGGCGGACAAGATGGGCATCAGCTATGACAAAATGCCCAATAATATAGTCGAACACTTCGGCAATGCCAGCGGAGCCACCATTCCTATCAATATGGTCTATAACCTGGCTGACAAGCTTAAGACCGATTCCTATGAAATCTGCATGGCCGGATTCGGTGTAGGTCTGACCATCAGTTCGATGCTCATGAAGGTCGGGCATCTGGATTTCTGCCAGATGATCGAGTATTAAGAACAGGAGGGACTTAAATGGAGAATTTCTGCGCGAACCTAGCCGAAGTACTGGAGGTAGACGAAGTCCACCGGGAAGACGAACTGGACGATTTCGAGAACTGGGATTCCCTGGGGATACTGGAAGTGGTGGTCATGGTGGAGGAGAGATACGGCGTGGTCATCGACAGCAAAAAGGAAATCAAAGGCATGGTTACGGTGGGGGAACTGGAGGATCTGGTCAAGGCTAAATTCGAGGCCGCAAATAAATAGGAATTAGGAGGGCGAAGATGAAGAAATTATTAATAGCAGGAGCCGGGATCCGCGGCCGTGAGGCTTACCAGTGGGCGCTGGATATCCAAAAAGCTGGCCAGCGCTGGGAATCCATCGGATTTTTGGACGATAATCCCCATGCCCTGGATAAATACACCATGTCTGACAAAATAGTCGGCACCATCAGGGATTACCTGCCCAAACCCGACGAGGAAGTGGTATGCGCCCTGGGCGAAGTTGAAAGCAGGGCCGAACTGCGCCAGCTGCTGGTGGATAAGGGCGTAATCTTTACCAACCTGATCCATCCCACCGCCATATTGTCGGACCGCTATGTAATGGGCAGTGATGTCATGATCGGCCCGGGCTCGGTGGTATCAGTGGATGTCATAATAGGCGACTCGGTGTTTATCGACACCTACGCCATAATCGGCCATGATGTTACGGTGGAGGCAGGATGCATTATCCGCGACCATTGCGATGTAATGGGATTCGCGTACCTGGAGGAGAGGGCCCATCTGGGGGGGGGATCCAGGATCCTGCAGCATGTGCGCATCGGCAAGAACGCCAAAGTCGGTCCCAGCAGCGTGGTCATAAAGAGTGTCAAGCCCAATACCTCAGTATTCGGCAACCCTGCCAAGGAAATCTACTCACCCCATACCCATCCCAAAACCGTCTAGAGGGACGAGTTGAACCAGACAGGACGCGAGGTGAGGCGGATGCAACCTATGAACTATGATCTGGAGACCCAGCACCGCAAGGGCAAACTGCATGCCATCGAAAGAATAAATGCCATTGTTGACGAAGGCACTTTCCTGGAGATCAAATCCGGGGTCAGCCATATAGATATCGGCACCAACGGCAAGAGCTTTGGCATGGATGGAGCCGTGACCCCTTATGACGGGGTCATTACCGGCTTCGGAGAAATCAATGGCAGGCGGGTATGCGTCTATGCCCAGGATTTCACGGTCATGGGGGGGTCAATAGGGGAGAGGCACGGGAAAAAGATTGCCCAATTGGCCCAAATGGCCATCAATTTTCGCTGTCCCCTGATCGGCATCAATGACTCGGGTGGGGCCAGGATCCATGAAGGCATGCGGTCCCTGGTGGGCACCGGGGAGATGCTGTACTGGAATTCTTTAGCCTCCGGTTACATCCCCCAGTTCATTATCTGTGCCGGCCCCTGTGCGGGGGGATCGGTCTACTCCGGGGCTCTGAGCGATTTCGTCTATGTGATCGATGATATCACCACCATGTCCCTGACCGGATTCCGGGTGGTCAAGAACGTCCTCAACCAGAAGGTTTCCAACCAGACTTTGGGCAGCGCCGAAGTCCACGCCGTGCATAGCGGGGTGGCCCATTTCCGGCACCGCACCGAGGCAAACTGTTACGAACACCTGCGCATGCTGATTTCCATGCTGCCCCACCACAACACCGACCGTTCACCCTTCAAATTCGCCTGGACCGAAGAGATGGACAGCCGGGAGATCGAAACAGTAGTGCCTGAGGCCAGCAACCGGGGCTATGATGTGCGGCGGGTGATCAGCCGGGTATTCGATTACGCCAGTTTTGTGGAAGTCCAGGAGTCCTTCGCGGCCAATATGGTAGTGGGATTTGCCTATCTGATGGGCTGCCTGGTAGGAGTGGTGGCCAATCAGCCGGAATGCCTGTCCGGGGCTATCGAATGCAATGCCAGCGTGAAGGCGGCCCGCTTCATCCGCTTCTGCGACGCCTACAACATCCCTTTGATAACCTTTACCGATACCCCGGGCTTTATGCCCGGACTGGACGAGGAGCGCAAGGGGATCATCCGCCACGGAGCCAAGCTGGTCTATGCTTATTCTGAAGCCACGGTTCCCAAGATCAATGTGATCCTGCGCAAAGCCTTCGGAGGGGCGTATATAGCCATGTCCAGCAAGCACGTGGGCGCCGATTTCGTCTTTGCCTGGCCTTCGGCTGAGATCGCCGTAGTCGGGGCTGAGGGTGCGGTGGAAGTGCTGTTCCACAAATATATAGAAGCCCTGCCGGGGCAGGAAAGCAAAACGTTCAAGCAAGCCAAGATCGAGGAATATATGACCAATTTCTCCAATCCCAAGTTCGCCGCCGAGGCGGGGTATGTGGACGAGATCATCGCCCCGGCCCAGACCAGGAATATGCTGATCAAGGCCTTAAAGGTACTGCTCAGCAAGACCGATAATGTGGTCATCCCCAAAAAACACAACTGCATGCCCCTATAGCTGCCTGCTCCGCTGCAGCATGAAATCGATTATGGACCGGTTCACCCCATGCACCTCATATTTTTTTGCCACGAATTCCAGGGCCCGCCCGCCCATGACCGCAATAGCCTGGGGATTATCGATGAAATAGATAATCTTCTCCGCCAGCGCGCCGCTGTCCCTGACCGGCACCAGAAATCCGGTTTCTCCTGGTATGACTGTTTCCCGGCAACCCGGGGCATCGGTGGTTATCACCGGCCGGCCCACTGCCATGGCTTCCAGGCAGGTCCGGGGAGTGCCCTCATGGTAGGAGGGCAGCACAAACACTGAAGCTCCCTGGTAAAAGGGCAGCACATCATCCTGGCGCCCGAAATACTTGATGAGCCCGGCCTCTGACCAGGCCGCCACCTCGGACTCCTTGACCGCCGTAGGATTGGTATCATAGCCCCCCACGATCCAAAACTCCGCCTCCGGGTGGCAGGATTTCACCGACCTGGCCGCCTCCACCAGCTCATATACCCCCTTGTCCCTGAGGAGCCGGCCTACGAACAGGAAGACGACCCCGGCGGGAAGGGGAGACGGTATGAAACGGTCCAGGTTCACCCCGGACCCATTGACGATGACGCATTTGGCCTGGTCCACCAGCCCACGGCTGGCGAAATCATTCAAATCATCAGCGTTTTGAAACAAGACCCCGTTGGTCTTGGCCAATGAATACTTGAAAAGGCGGTTCATGACCCCGCCGACCAAATTGTTTCTGAAACCGGAGCCGCGGAATATGGATCCCAGGCCGTTTATCATGCAGAAATTGCCCGGCACTTTCTCCCGGGCGGCGGCCAGGGAGGTATATATGGCGGCTTTGGCTCCCCCGAACGCATAGGTCAGCTGGGGCTTTTCCAGTCTCATTATCTCCCGCAGCTGGCGGAGGAGCAGGAGGTCCTGCCAGGGATTGAGGCCAGTCCGGGCCAGGCTGATCTGGTAATACTTCACCGGCATGCCGGGAAACTCCCGGGCCAAAAAGTCTTGCGCTTCCGGCGCGGCCAGCACCACTTCATAGCCCATCTTCACGAATTCGGTGATGAGTTCCCCCCGTGACTTGTAGAAAGCTTCGGCTAAAACCGTGCACATGAAGATTTTTTTCTGGGCCAAACTCTTCACTCCTTACCCCCGGAAAATGACTTTCATTGATTTGCTAAAATATTCCAGAGGTGATATATCTGGTGGCTCGTCACCTGCTTGAAGCCCAGGCGGTGATATAGATTGATGGCGTTCAGGTTGCGGAGCTGGGTGCCGACTCTGATGGCTTCCATTCCCCGCCCATGGGCAGCCACTTCCACGGCTTTGACCAGGCTGCCCCCCACTCCCCTGCCTGCCTGGTCGGGTGATATGGCCAAAAGCTCCAGGCGGCAGTCGGAACCGGCATAAGAATGGAGGAGGTAGCCCATAATCGCCCCGGTTTGATCCAGGGACATGGCCCAATGCTTGTCTTCATTATTAAAGGCGTTGATGAGCCACTGGCGGTAGACCTGGTCGCCTCCCCGGCTTAAGAGCCCGGGATCGTCGGTAAACCTGGACCACTTGAATTCCGCCAGGTCCAGCAGCCGCTCTTCATAGGGCATGGGATGCGAGATCTGGATGTTGTCGGCTGGGGCATGGGTGCCCGAGACCCTCTTGCTGAACTGGACGTTGATATCCACCAGGTAGGCTGAGGTCTCCAGGCCAATGAGCCGAGCGTTCCACGGCTCGGAGTTCTGATTTTCCAGGTAGGCCAGCTGGAACTTCTCCAGGCGGCTCTTCAGCTCATTCCAGTCCTCCCTGCTCAAGGGCCGGGCCAGGACTGCCTTGGCACAGCTGAGGCCGAAGAAATCCGTGTCCCACTGCATGGGTGTGAGAGTATAGGCAAAATCATCCCTGACTGTCACCGCCGGCTAAACCTCCTCTCCCCGTTTCCGGTCTTCCCTTGAGTCCCCCGGGTTTTCGGGTACATATATATTCTGGCGTTTAAGGATGGAAGCAATCGTTTTAAAGAATATCCTGGCATCGAATCCAAAGGATATATGATCGATATAGTAGATGTCATTCTGGATGCGCTGCTTCCAGGGCAGGGTATTGCGGAAATAGGCCTGGCTGAAACCGGTTAGCCCCGGCCTGACTTCCAGTTTGCGAGCTTCGTTGCCCTGGTATTGGGCCAGGTGCTCGGGCAGGTCCGGACGGGGGCCGATGAGGGACATATCACCCCGGATCACGTTGAGCAACTGGGGAGTCTCATCCAGGCTGCTCTGGCGCAGGAATTTCCCGATCCTGGTCAATCGCGGGTCATCTTCGGCATTGTAGGTGGAGCCGTCAGCATTCCTGATATCCGGGGCGTTGATCTTCATGGTCCTGAACTTGTACATGGTGAAGGCCTGCCCGTCCTTGCCCAAACGTTTGGCATTGTAGAAGATCGGGCCCCGGTCCTCGAGGTATATAAGCGGGGCTGCGATCAGCAGGATCAGGAGCCAGACGGGCAGCGCGAGCAGGGACAAGACCAGGTCCAGGAGCCGTTTGAAAAAATAACGGTACATATGTTCACCTACCGTCGCCCGGCTGAGGCTTCCCCAGCACTTCATCCACCGAGGACTTCAGGCTCCGGCCCACATAGTAAAGGTCTTCATCGCTCATCAGGGTATGCAGGGGCAGAGTGATCTCGTCGGCATACATGGCAAAAGCATTGGGGAAGTCCTTGATGTCAAAGCCCAGGTTCCTGTAAGCGGTCAGCATCGGCAAGGGCTTGTAATGGACATTGCAGGCGATGCCCCGGCGGCCCATGGCCTTCATGATCTGGTTGCGGGACTCCTCGCCGATCCCGGGGATACGGATCATGTAGAGGTGGCCGCTGGAGGCAAAGTCATCCCCGTAATGCTCCAGGGGCTTGATGCCCAGGGGGGTCAGCTGCTGGTCGTAGATTCCGATCATCTCCCGGCGCCGGGCCAGCAGGCCATCATAACGGCTGAGCTGGATCAGGCCGAAGCCCGCCAGGATATCGGTCATATTGCATTTGAAACCCGGAAACATGATATCATACTCCCAGGCGCCCTTCTCCGTTTTGGCCAGGGCATCCTTGGACTGGCCGTGGAGGCTGTACAGCATGAACTGCTGGTACAGCCAGTCGCTGTCCAGGCCCCGGTCCTCCCGCCAGACCACAGCCCCGCCTTCGGCGGTGGTCACATTCTTCACCGCATGAAAGGAAAAACAGGTGAAGTCGCCCACCTGCCCGCATTTGCGGTTATGCCAGGTAGCCCCCAGGGCATGGGCGGCATCAGCGATTACGGTCACCCGGCCAAATAAGGACTGGAGTTCATTGCTGGCCTGGAAGACATCCCGGCGTTCTTCCACCGCCCGGTAGATGGCGTCATAGTCGCACATCCTGCCGGCCAGGTCAACCGCGATGATCGCTTTGGTCCGGGGGGTTATGGCCTCGGCCAGCCGGGCATAATCCATCTCGAAAGAATCGGGGGCCGTATCCATCAGGACGATTTTGGCTCCCACGTGGGCGATGACCGAAGCGGAGGCGGTGTAGGTATAAGCCGTGGTGATCACCTCATCCCCGGGGCCAATGCCCAGAATATGCAGGGTCAATTCCATGGCAGCGGTGGCCGAGCTGAGGCAGACGGCCCGGGGCGCCCCCGCATAAGCGGCGATCCGCTTTTCGAATTCCTTGGTACGGGGGCCGGTGGTTATCCAGCCAGACCGCATGGCCTGGATGACTTCCTCGATTTCGGCATCGGTGATATCGGGAGGAGAGAAAGAGATGCTGCGAGATTCGAATAAATCCATGTTGTTATGTATACCTCCTGCCAGCGGAGCCAATTTATCAGGCTCCGGATTTAAAATATCGATAGGCTTTGCACTTATTATCAATTATATAATATATTTCTGGCAAGCAGGAGAAGGGGAAGGACGCAGGTTTTCATCGCCCCCGGCCCGGGAATAGCCGCAAAAACCTGTTAAGGGCAGGATAGATGTCAAGACTGGAGAATATTATGAAGAACAGTCGAGCAAAGTCACTTTCTATATGCCCTTACCGCTGATTGCAGGCGCCCCTTATCGTATAGAATATTAGGAACAGCGGTCACACTAATAGCTGGGCTCATAAACGGGGGAGTATTTGGATATGGATGAGAAAATGACGGCCGCAAAAAATAGGGAGCAGTTCTGGCAGGCCATGAGGGGCATCTGCATAATCAGTGTAGTGCTCATCCATTGCCGCATGGGCACTGATTTCAAGGATGCCGGCCCCTGGTCATTCAACTATCACTACTGGCTCATTTTGCGGCAGTTTGTGGATTTCCCGGTGGCGTTCTTCATGTTCATGGCCGGCTACTTCATCAATATCAAGGGGGTTTCAGCCCAGCCCGGGCAGTTCATCTCCCAGCGGGCCAAGCGGATAATGATACCTTACCTGGTCTGGAGTGTCTTCTACCTGGTCCTGCAGATTCAACTGGGGAACAGTATGTCAATAAGGACCATAGCCTATAAGCTGGCCACCGGAGACGCATACATACAGCTGTATTTTGTCATCGCCCTGCTGCAGCTGACCATACTCACTCCCCTGCTGACCAGATGCATGCGCAATACCTATCTGAACCTGGTCTGCCTCTTAATTACCCCGGTTTACCTGATTTGGCTGTACCTGTATTGTTTCGTCTATCACCAGCAATTCCCGCTGTATCTCACCCTGTTCCCGGCATGGTTGATTTTTTATTATCTGGGCATGAAGCTGCAGCGCTACCCAGTGCCAGCAAGACCGGATTCACCCGGCCGCGATCTGTTCAATGCCGGATGGCTGGCGGCGGGGGCCCTGCTCCTGAGCTGCATCGAGTGTTACTACCTGCTGGCTGCGGGCCAGTGCACGTTCTTCGCCGTATCCCAGGTGAAGATATCCTCATTTCTCTATGCGGCTGCGGTGATCCATTATTTCTTTGTCATCAGGCGCTACAACCCGTGGGCTCCGCCTCTGCTGGTGAAGATCGGAAATTACTCCTTCGGGATATTCTTCATCCACCCATTCTTCCTGATTGTGATCGATAAGATCCTGAGCTGGTTCCCCGTCTTTTGCGAGTGCCTGATCGGGACGCATCTGATCCAGCTGGCGGGGGCCCTGCTCTTGAGCTACTATGCGGTGGTTATAGCTCGCAGGATCCTGGGGGAAAAAGTTGCCAGGCTGTGGTTGGGTTTCTAACCCTCTCTGTTCTGGGTCATGGCCTCATCAAATTTATGGTATCGTCAGCAGCGTCAATACTCGTCCGATTTGGGGATCATATATGGATTCCTCCAACACATAGGCTCCCGGTCTTGCTCTTTCGAACCAAATGCCTTCCTCTAATTTTGCGGTCCGCATCTCTCTTTCCCCGGGTAAGGATTTCATGAAGCCGGCTGCCAGGCTGTGGGGGTCCAGATCGTTTCGAATCGGTCTGGTCCCCTGGAAGGTCTTGATGATCTTTTGGCCGTCACTTTGTACTACCGCAAATTTGTCAGGATACATGTCCACCAGGGAATTGGCCAGGGCAAAGACCGAGACGTGGTATTTTTCTCCAGCCAGGTGACGCAGGGCATCCAGGGAAACCGTGGAGGCAGACAGGTCCTGGGAGAGAATGTCACGTGGCATCAGCAAGCAGGCTGCAAATTGCAGAGCCTCCATTTCCAAAGCATCCTCAGTTTTGAATGATGATTCTTGCCGGGCCCGATAGATAGAGTCTGTATGCCAGGGTATGACCAGGTGCCCTAATAATATTGCGATGGTAAATCTCCGGCGCTGCGGATTTTCGTGCCGGGGATCCAGGATAAGCAGGTTCTCTTTGCCTTTGACAAGCAGGCCTTCACATCCTTGCAGAGTCGCGCTGGTAAGGGAGACATTGAGCTGACTTAGGATGCTTTCCAAATCCACCGGCAATATTCCCTGCCCCATCCGGTGGAATATGTAATCTGCATAACTCCGTGGGTCATTGAAATAGGGCAGGGTCAGGGCGGATTTTCCCGACCCCAGCAACATGATGGCATAATCCAAGAGCATTTCACGTTTCTCAAAAGGCAGCATACCGGCTATATGGTTGATCAACCTGCTGAGGGAGTCCCCGCCTATTTCATAGCTGGAAGTCACCTCGCCTACCAGCAGATAATCACTGGGAACCCCCAGGGCGTTAGAGAGTTTGACCAGGGATTCAAAGTTGGGGGAGCGCGCTCCGGATTCATACTGGGAGATGGCGGGAGGTTTGAGGCCTGCTTTCTCGGCCAGCATAGCCTGGCTCAGATTGCGTTCCTTCCTCAACTTCTGTATGCGCTTGCTCACTGTCATTTCGGCACTACCCCTCGTCATTTTTCGTGATTATAACACTATATGTAGCGGATTGACAACATATGATAACAGATGTTATTATATAGATAACAGAAGGGCGGGTGATGGTCGGGTGTTTTTCAAAGTCGTTGTTGCCTGTGGACATTTAGGATTCCGGCGGGAGGTCGAGGTGACCCGTTATTTCCAAGCCGGCAATGCCCTGGAAGCTTGGGATTCAGCCATGCATATGCCCCGCGCCAAAAAGGGGCAGGGCAGCCGCTGCGTCCGCAGAGTGGAGCAGATAGACTACTTGGAGTACCTGTACGGCAAGATAGCCGAAGCCGAGAATCCATACCTGCAGGTTCACAAAGCCAAGCCTAAGATGAAGATGGCGGTTTGATAGACGGGCGGACGAAGAAAAGGGGGAGTCAATCTTGAACACGATTATGAGGGATTATTTCGGGCACATTTCCGGCGGGGAAATACGCCGGCAGAACAACCTCCAGCTCATTCCGTTATTCCAGGGTGCAGAAGCTGGCGCCAGGGACTACCTGTTGCTGGATGAAGCCATGGAGCAGGAAGCCATACAGCTCACCGAGGCCAGCGAACAGGGCATGGTCAACAACCTCATCGTAGTCAACCTGGGCAGCAAGCCGGTCCTGATACTGGATGGGGAGGAGCTGGTGGGAGCCAAGCAGAACCGCATGGTCAACGCCACCATGCTCATCCCGGGCCACGGGAAACTGGACATCCCGGTCAGCTGCGTGGAAAGAGGCCGGTGGCGCTATGAAAGCAACCGCTTTGACAAGTCAGATGCCCACGGATATGCAGAGCTGAGGCGCAAAAAAGCGGCGGGAGTGACCTTGAATCTCAAGGCGAATATGTCATTTGCCTCCGATCAGCATGATGTCTGGAATGAGATCGACCGCAAGCAGGCCCAGATGGGAGTCAACTCCCATACTGATGCCATGAACGACGTCTACAAGAAATATCAGAAGGAGCTGGATGAATTCATCAGCGGCTTGCGGCCGGACCCCAACCAGAGCGGCCTGGCGGTTTTCATCAACGGGAAGTTCACCTGCCTGGACATCTTCAGCCACCCGGATGTGCTGGGAAAACTGTGGACCAAACTCTTGAAGAGCTATGCCATGGAAGCCCTGGAGCAGAAGCAGCCCAAATCCACCCGGACCAGGACCGCCCAAATAGACCCTTTGATGACTTCACTGCAGAGGTCCAAATTGGAACAGTACCCTTCCGTAGGCCTGGGCACTGACATCAGATTGACGAGCAAAGGATATATGGCAGCCGGCTTGATCTACGAGGAAAAAGTCCTCCATTTGGCAGCTTTCCCCAACGTGGAACCGGCCATGGAAAACGGTAACCTGGCCCAGCCCAGCCGGCGCAGGAGAATGCATTAAAAACTGGCCCGGGCCGGGATGGTCTGGCAGTTAGGGCCTTATGCAAAATTAGATGGTGGTTGTTGCAGAGGGGGGATCGAGATTGAAAAGGCAAGTGTGGAGAGTACTGACCGGGGATTTGGAAGATACCTGTATAAATGTATATTGTGTATGTGCTACCGAAAAAGAAGCCCGGGAAATCGCGGCTCAAATCGAGGGGGAAAACTGCGGCGCTGTTGCCAGGGTGGTTGAGGCAGAGGCGGATGTGGAGTTGCTGGGGCTGCTGCCCGGGGATGCTACTGAGGAAGAAATCGATGAGTTCTTTGCATTGGTGGCCCGGAGGATTGATTCGCGGATGAAACAGCATTAGGAGGGGAACTAGTTGGTGGACGAAGGCATAATCAGAACTAAGATAACCCTGGAAAACCTGGAAAATGGTCAAATCCAGACCATAGGGGAGGTTATCGAATTTATCTTGATGGTTCGGTATAAGGACGAGAAGGGCGAATGTTTTACTCATTCGACCCCATGGTTTCGGCTCCAAAGCGGCCACCATCTGATCGGTAACGGCCTGGAATTGTTGCAAGAGATAGACGCCGAACTGCTGGCAGAGGAGGAGGGGTATACTGATCTGCCCCACCAACCCATCGTTAGCGGACACCAAAGAAAATAATATTCTGGTTAGGGGGAATTCGACAGGATTCCCCCTTTTTCGATTCCTAAAAAAAATAGCTATATATTGGAATTAGTTGCGGCAGTTTGCTAGAATAATAACCATGTATAAAGCCACCGGGCTGCAAGGATAGGGGGGGAGCATTTTTCATAATTCATCACCACTCAGGTAAAGGAGGTACATATAGTGTATAAGGAGAGCAAATTTCGCGTATTGTGGGCAAGCTTGCTGGTCCTGGCCCTGGCGGTGGGCCTGCAGGCGGCCCCGGTACAAGCGGCCAACCTGCCCAGTGACATCAGCGGCCACTGGGCCGGCAGCCAAATAACTGATCTGGTGGAACAGGGAGTCGTCCAGGGCAATCCGGACGGGACCTTTGCACCCGACCGGACCATTACCAGGGCTGAGTACATGGTAATGCTCAACCGGGTATTTGGATTCGGGTCGGCGGCGGAAATCAAATTCAGTGATGTAAACCCGGGTGACTGGTACGCCCCGGAAATATCCAAAGCCCTGGCGGCAGGCTACCTGAGCGGTTACGGCGACGGAACCGTCCGCCCCAATGCCCTGATATCACGCCAGGAGATGGCGGCCATGCTGGCCCGGGCCATGAACCTGACTTTATCGGGTACCAGTGAACTGGAGCGTTTCAAAGACTTTGCAGCTGTGCCCGCCTGGAGCGCTGCGGCCTGTGCGGCCCTGGTGCGGGAAGGCTTCATGAGCGGCTATCCGGATGGGACCTTTGCGGCTACGGAACCCTGCAGCCGGGCCATGGCTGCCGTCACTGTCGATAAGTGCCTGAGCCAGCGGACTATCGCCTACAATACCGGGGGGATCTATGGGCCGGAAAAAGGCAGCCAGATCCTGAAGGGGAATGTGGTGGTCAATGCCGGCTCCCTCACTTTGCGCAATCTGGTCATAGAGGGGAACCTCATAATCGCGGGAGGGGTGGGTCAAAATGAAGTCTCCCTGCAGAATGTGGCCGTCAAGGGGCGCCTCCTGATCAACGGCGGCGAGGTGGGCCTGAACGGGGTCTTCAACGATATCTTCATGCAGGAGAACAACGGGGTGGTAACCTTCACCGGGGAGGCCGCATCCGTCACCGTCAACTCCCCCACCAGCGGAGCCTTCCTGGATTTCACCGGCGGCCATATAGGTTCTGTGACCGTAGCGGCCGGGACCCGGGGGACCAAGGTGAATATCGCCAAGGGCATGGTCATAGATAATTTTTACTCCTATGCGGTATTGGACGCCACCGGCAGGGGTACCGTCCATACCTCCTATATCTTTGTCTCGGGGATCACCTCCACCCTCTCGCCGGATAGAAGGGTCATGGCCGCCAATACAGAGCCACCTACCAATCCGGAGGCCCTTGCTCCGGGAGGCGGAGGCGGAGGCGGTGGTGGTGGCGGGTACACCGGACCCACTCTGGGGATTATCTCCGTAGGCGGGATCAAGCCGGCAGAAAGCGGGACCGCGGCGGCTCCGTTCCTACTGTTCGACATAGATCCGGCTACCCTTTACACCACCGGCACAGCCGGCCTCAATACCGATGTGAGCTATGAGATAAGCTCCAGCCGGATACCATTTTTCGCTATCACCGGCACTGCGGCCCGGTCGGACAATCTGACAACTATGGCCCTGTCACTTCTGGGTACCACCCCCAACGGCGGCAGCGCAGCTGACGGAGGAGTCCGGGGCCAGACCCTGATCGATTTCTCTGATCTCACCATTACCCTGACGGCCGGGACGAAACAGACCGTTTATACCGTGAGATTTGTCTAAAACCCAGCTCCAGCTGCATCTAAACCTCCTCCTAGATCCCCGGGGTATCCGCCCCGGGGATTTAATATCTCCCGGCCAGGTATGGCTTTTATTCCGCGGGTGACATATCATATATGAGGAGAGATGAAACAACTGTTCATGCTCTTGACATTGCACCAGTCGATATAACTCTATTGCATAGGAGTGCCAATGGACACTGACCTGATCGACATCCATACCCACATACTGCCCGGCCTGGATGACGGCGCCCCCAACCTGCAGAAGGCCGTGGAGATGGCAGCCATTGCTGCCCGGGACGGGATCAAGAGCCTGGTGGCTACCCCCCACGTGATGCGGGGCGCTTTCGAAAATAACCGGACCGATATATTGCAGAAGGTCCAGGAATTGAACCTGTGCATCAAGGTCCAGAATACCAAGCTCAACATCCTGCCGGGGGCCGAGTATTATCTGGAGGAGGATCTCCCGGAAAGACTGGCGGCGGGAGAGCTATTGACCATCAATGATACCGGCCGGTATCTCCTGGTGGAGTTCCCCCTGGGCATGGTGCCGGCCAATTCCGGGGACATATTCCAGGGATTGATTTCCCAGGGAGTCACCCCGATAATAGCCCACCCCGAGAGAAACAAGCAGATCCTGAAAAATGCCCAGGTCCTGATGCGCTTCCTGGGCCGGGGGGTGCTGGCCCAGGTAAACGCCGGCAGCATCAGGGGCATCTATGGCAAGGAGGTCCAGGAGTGCGCCTGGAGGTTCATCGAGACCGGAGCTGCCCATTTCGTGGCATCCGATGCTCATAGCACCAATACCCGTGCTCCGGTCCTTTCGGATATCTTCGCCCGGGTGGAGAGCCGCTTTGACCATGAGACCGCCATGATCCTCATGTGCCGCAATCCCTGGCGGGTCACCCGGGGCAGGCCGGTGCTGAATATAGCTGCCCGGGCCTCGGATGACATGCCTTCTCCCAGATCCAGCCCCAAAATCGGCCTGCTGCCGAAAAAATTGCGCCTGCCCTGGAGGCAGGCTCCCTCTACCAGGTGGTAGGGACATCCAGGCTAATTTTTTATTCGACCCCAAAATATGGATGGCAGGTATCGTATACATTAATATAATTGATCACCAGTCTACTGACTAATCGTCACAGCCTTTCGATCCAGCAAACAGATCAAAACACCGACTAAAAGAATCCTACACCTCACCGGGGAAGCGATTGTGTCTAACCCATTGATATTTATTTCACATGAGGAGGCGGAGACCGGAGTGGACCTGATAGACATCCATACCCACATACTACCCGGGGTAGATGACGGGGCCCAGGACCTCAAAGAAGCCCTCGCCATGGCGGAAGCAGCGGTAAAGGACGGGGTGAACCTGTTGGCGGCTACTCCCCGGGTCTGCCCGGGAATGTTCGATAATACCCGGGCCGAAATACTGAAAAAGGTAGAGACCCTGAACCAATGCCTGGAATTATCCCGGATCAAACTCCCCATCCTGGCTGGCGCGGAATATGTGCTGACTCCCGATCTCCCCCAGCGCTGCAGCGTGGGGCAGCTCCTGACCATAAATGACACCGGACGCTACCTGCTGGTGGAACTGCCGCGCGGGGAAGTGCCCGGGTATACCCAGCAGGTCTTCCATGGTCTTCTGCAGCAGGGGGTCATCCCCATCATAGCCTGTCCCGAGCACAACCGGGCACTGGCCAGGGATCCGGAAATCCTGCAGGAATTATGCGCCCTGGGAGTCATTGCCCAGGTAAATTCCGCCAGCCTCACCGGCCGCTCGGGACGCAGCGCCAAAAAAGCAGCCTGGACCTTCCTGGAGAACGGCACCGCTCGGCTGATCGGCTCCGATTCCAACCCCTCCGCAGGCCGGATGCCGGTTCTATATGCCGCCTTCCAGGAAGTGGAACGGCGCATGGGGGCTGCCCTGGCTCGCACCTTCATCAGTTACAACCCTTTCCACGTTACCCAGGGCCAGGAGCTGGAAAGGGTAGAGCTGCCAGCCGCGAAGAAATCCTGGAAGCAATATCTGCCGAACTTCGACTGAGCTGCCCCCCGGGTCAGGCAGACCATATGTATATTTTGTTGATAAAAAGCCTAATTTGTCGAATATAGGGGGAAAAAAATTTGCTGCCCGCGAAGGATTTGCGGGCTTTTTGCCGTAATTAGTTAAAGGGCAGATATTGATACCTGCTTATCCGTTGCGGAGGGCAGTTTTTTTGTCCCTGAAATCATGCCCCGGATGTCCGGCTATTCGGTCTGTTAAGCAAGGAGGGGAAACAATTGTTTAAGGGTATAAAAATCGCAATGCTCATCGCCGGGGTCATCTTCTTGACCGCAGGAATCCTGCCGGGACAGGCCCAGGCTGTGGTCGCCCCGGGAGATATCGGAGGACACTGGGCTCAAGGCCAGATAATGAGCCTGCTGGAACAGAGGATCGTGGCCGGTTTCCCCGATGGCAGCTTCAGGCCGGAGCAGCCGGTGACCAGAGCCGAATACATAGCCATGATAAACCGGACCCTGAACCTATCCGCCACTGCCCCGGTCGCCTACAGCGATGTGGAGGCCAGCGACTGGTTTGCCTCCGAGATCGCCAAAGCCCAGGCCGCAGGCTACCTCTCCGGTTACAGCGACGGGACAGTCAGGCCCAACAACCAGATTGAGCGCCAGGAGATGGCCGCCATCCTGGCCCGGGCGCTCAAGCTTAGCCAGGCCGGAAGCCTGGAACTGAACTGCTTCACCGACGCCGGTTCGATACCGGAATGGAGCGCCCCTTCCTGTGCCGCCCTGGTAAGGGAAGGCTACCTGAGCGGCTGTCCGGATGGGAGCTTCATGCCCAGGGGCACCAGCAGCCGGGCTATGGCCGCGGTAGTGCTGGGCAAGGCCTGTGAGAAGCGGGCCACGGTATATAGCGGTCCCGGGACCTATGGGCCCGAGAGCGGGACGCTTACGATAGCGGGGAATGTGGTTGTCAACAGCACCGGGGTGATCCTGAGGAATCTTATCATCGAAGGCAATCTCATAATCGCTTCCCAGGTGGGCCTGTCCGGGGTCGTAACCCAAAACGTGACCGTAAAGGGCCAGACCATCGTCAGCGGCGCCCCCCCAGTCCCCGGCCCCAGCCCGGGGGGAGGCAACGGGTATCTGGAAGCCTGGCTCACCGATATATCGATTGGCGGGATCAAACCCTGCATTACCGGCAACCACCAGTGCGCCACCCTGGTATTCGACGTGGATATGGAAACGGAATATACTACCGGGACCGCGGTCTTGAACCGGGACGTGGACTTTGACATCTATTCCCCCCTGCTGGCTGCAGAGATGGCTGCCAAAAAGGGCATAGCGGATTTTCACATCACCGGTTCCCTCAAGCAGGGTGACGACCCGGTGGCCCTGGGACTTTTGCTCTTGGATCTTTACGGGCATCATACGGAAAACAGCGGAGTCCACGGCGATACCTTGATCGCCTATTCGCCCATCACCATCACCCTGGCCTCGGGCAAGAACCAGTGCGTATACACCGTGATCTTCCAATAGATTTTGGCATTTTATCTCAGACCTTTAGAGGAATTATCGCCAAGGCGGCGAAATTAACATAGGTTACACCGGATCGAAAGGAGCGGAACCTGTTGAGTGAACCCCAGGTAAATCCCAATATTGCAGACGATGAAATAGAGATAGACTTGCGCCAGATACTATCGGTTTTGAAGAAATGGCACCGAATGATAATCACCATGACCATCGTCCTGGCCCTGGGGGTAGGGGCCGTAAGCCACTACCTAATCACCCCCATCTACCAGGCGGACACCCTGCTCCGCTTCAGCCAGGCTACCGACAAACTGCAGACCAATCCCAATGCGGTCATGAACAATAACAGCGAACTGGACCAGTATACCAAGCCGGTCTTGACCATGAATACCCATCTGGCCCAGATCAAAAGCCGGGAACTGATGCAGCGGGTGATCGACAAGCTGCAGCTCCAGGGCTACTCCCCGGCGGCACTAGCCGGCATAGTGGATGCCTCCATCGTCAAGGACTCCAACCTGATCCAGGTCAAGGTGGAGAGCGCCTACCCTTACCAGGCCAGCCAGATAGCCAATGCTATCTCCGACCAGTACATGCGGCTCCTGAATGAAAAGACCCAGGAGCAGATCAATAGTTCGGTCACCTTCCTGACCAACCAGAAACAGCTGACCGAACAGCAACTGGCCCAAGACCAGGAGGCCTTGAAGAAATACCCCTCCAATCCCAAGGCTGAAGAAGCAGTAGCCCGGGACGAGCTGAGGCTCGAGATCGAACGCCTCAAACAGACCCAGGCCACCCTGAACAAGCAGATAGCCGATACCTTGATCGCCCGGTCGGTTGACCTGGGGGACAGCAGTATGGTCATAATGTCAGCAGCGGCCGTACCCACCGCGCCGATAAAGCCCAACCTGGTCCAGAACGTCCTGATCGGGCTGGTCCTGGGCCTGATGATTTTCACCCTGCTGGCCTTCGTGCTGGAATACCTGGACAATACCGTCAAGTCCCCGGACGACTTCCGGGAGATGGAGCTGTTGGTGCTGGGGATGATCCCCACCACCAGCAATGGCGATGGTCGCCGCGTTTATGGAGGTTAATCGATGGCAAAAGATATACTGGAACTAACTACCCTGGATAACCCCAAATCGATAGTGGCTGAAGCCTACCGCACCCTGCGTACCAATCTGGGTTTTGCCGGTATCGACAGCCCTTTCCGCTCGATACTGATCAGCAGTCCCAGTCCCCAGGACGGCAAGTCTACCATCACTGCCAACCTGGGAGTGGTCCTGGCCCAGGCCGGCAGCAAGGTGATCATAGTCGATTGCGATCTGCGCAAACCTATGCAGCACAAGATCTTTGCCGTCGAAAACCTGCGGGGCCTGACCAACTGCCTCTTAAAGGAGATGCCGGTGGAAGAAGCCGCCCACAGCACCCCGGTGAAGGGTTTGACCCTGTTGACCAGCGGAGCCATACCCCCCAATCCGGCCGAGATATTGAACTCCCAGCGGGTGCGCAGCTTCTGGCCCAAATTAATGGAGCAATATGATTACGTCCTGGTGGACGCGCCGCCGGTGCTGGCAGTGACCGATGCCAGCATCCTTTCCGCCCAGATGGAAGGGGTGATCATGGTAGTGCGGGCCGCGGTCACCCGCAAAGAGCAGGTCATGATCGCCAGGGATCAGTTCGCCAAGGCCAATGCCAACCTGATCGGGGTGGTATTGAACCAGGTGGACACGGACAATGACGACTACGGTTATTACTATTATTACTACACCCCGGAGGAGGCCCCTCATACCAGTATAAGGACCATATAGCCGGGCAATGATCAACTGGATAGCGCATGCGGGTACATGAGAAGGGGATGACCTAGATTGATTAGGGTATCCCCCTCAACCGTCTTCAAGAGAAAAGTCGAATAAGGTCGAAACCGCAAACATATTAGAGGAAACATGAAGATCAGTGAAAAAAGGACATGAATGGGGTGATATATTGCGAGCCGTTATATTGGCCGGGGGCAAGGGAGTATGACTCAAACCATATACCATAACTCTGCCCAAACCATTGGTCCCAGTGGGTGATGAACCCATCATGAAACTGCTTTTAAACAGCCTGAAAAGACAGGGCATCAAAGAGGCAGTTATCTGTGTGAATCACATGTGCGACCTGATCCAGGCCTATTTTGGCGATGGCTCGAAGCTGGGCATGAAGATCCGCTACTCCCAGGAGCCAGTCCCCTTGGGCACGGTTGCGCCCATCAAGCTGATCAAGAATCTCCCGGATGACTTCCTGGTGATGAATGGGGACCTCCTGACCGACATATCATTCCATCGGCTGTTCTGGGAGCACAAAAACAATGATGCCATACTGACGGTGGCAACCAATTCCAAAAAGATCAAAGTCGATTATGGAGTGATTCACTTCGATGATGAATGCATAGCTGACGAATTCACCGAAAAACCCGAATATAGACTCGATGTCTGCATGGGCATCTACGCCTTCAACAAGCGGGTCTTCGACTATGTTCCCGACAATACATATTTCGGCTTTGATGACCTGATGCATATATTGCTGGCCAACGGGGAAAAAGTAAGGATATATGAGCATCAAGGGTACTGGCTGGATATCGGCCGTCCCGAGGAATACGAGAAGGCCAACCAGGATGTGGCCAAAGTCTTAAAAACAAGCATGGCTTAGTAGGGGATAATACATGAAAGTACTGGTAACCGGGGCAGATGGATTCATAGGCAGCCATCTGACCGAAAGATTGGTCGCAGCCGGCCATCAGGTAAGAGCCTTTGTCTATTACAATTCCTTCAATTCCTGGGGATGGCTGGACACTTTACCCAAGGAAATATTGGCTGAAATCGACATATTTACCGGTGATATACGGGATCCCAATGGAGTGAGAAAAGCCGTGGCAGGGATGAATGAGGTATTCCACCTGGCCGCCCTGGTGGCAATACCCTTCAGCTATCATTCGCCCGACTCTTATGTGGATACCAATATCAAAGGCACCCTGAACGTACTGCAAGCCGCCCGTGATTTTGACACCGAGCGGGTGCTGGTGACCTCGACTTCCGAAGTGTACGGCACGGCCAGATATGTGCCCATCGACGAAAAACATCCTTTCCAGGGCCAGTCCCCCTATTCGGCTACCAAGATCGGGGCTGACCGGATGGCGGAGAGCTTCTACCGGAGTTTCGAACTGCCGGTGACAATCGTCAGACCCTTTAATACCTATGGACCCCGCCAGTCGGCCAGAGCGGTAATACCTACTATTATTACCCAGTTGTTGGCAGGGATTACCGAGATAAGACTAGGCTCATTGTCGCCCACCCGCGACTTCAACTATGTCAAGGATACCGTGGCTGGATTTGTGGCCATATCCAAGAGCGCCCGCACGGTAGGTGAAGAGATCAACATCGCCTCCCAGGAAGAAATCTCCATCGGCGATCTGGCCGGGGAGCTGATCCGACAGATCAATCCTGAGGCTAGGATCATATGTGATGAGGAGAGGCTCCGGCCGGAAAAGAGTGAAGTAGAGCGGCTGCTAGGGGCTAATGAGAAGATAAAGAACCTGACCAACTGGACCCCCAAGTACACCCTGGCTCGAGGATTACAGGAAACCATAGCCTGGATGCGGGACAACGTGGGGCGCTATAAAGCGGACATATATAATCTTTAATCCAAAATAATCAAACCGAGGTCTGCAATGTACCAAAAATGTTTCAAACGTATGCTCGATATAATTCTGTCAATGCTGGCACTGATTGTACTTTCACCTGTCCTATTAATCATCGCCATATTGATCAAACTCGAGTCTCCCGGCCCGGTATTTTTCACCCAAAAAAGGGTGGGGCTGAATAGACAACACTTCGATATCTATAAATTTCGGACCATGCGGGAAGGAACGCCAGCCGAGGTGCCGACCCATCTGTTCAAGGATCCGGAGCGGCACATCACCAGGATAGGAAAATTCCTTAGAAGGAGTAGCCTTAATGAGCTGCCCCAACTCGTGAACATAATCAGCGGCGATATGAGCATAATCGGTCCCCGCCCGGCCCTGTGGAACCAGTATGATCTGATCTCACTTCGCGACCGATACGGGGCCAACGACATCCGTCCTGGACTCAGCGGCTGGGCACAGATTAATGGGCGGGATACCATCGATGATGGGACCAAGGCCCAATTTGATGGAGAGTATGTGGAGAAGATGAGTTTTGTTTTTGATGTAAAATGCATCTTTGGCACTATACTAACGGTTCTAACAAACACAGGGGTTGTTGAGGGTGGGACCGGAGCACTTAAGCATCAAGAAATTGCCGAAGTAAAGAAACTGGCGGGAGAAAATAGGTAGACGATGGCTGTACGCGCTTTTTATAGAAATAGCCCAGAGGAATTTTACGGATGCGAATTCTAGTTGTATGTCAGTATTACTACCCGGAACCCTTCCGGATAACAGATATCTGCGAAACACTGGTACAAAGAGGGCATCAGGTCACGGTTTTGACCGGCCTTCCCAATTATCCTGAAGGACGGATTCCGGAGGATTACTGCAATGGTAACCGACGCAATGAAGTCATCAACGGGGTCAAAGTGATCCGTAATTTCGAAATTGGGCGGGGCGACAGCCGCTTCGAATTATTCTTGAACTACATCAGCTACGCCCTGTCGGCATCATTAAAAGCCTTGCGGATAAGAGACGAATTTGATGTGGTCATGGTTAACCAGCTCTCTCCGGTCCTGATGGGCTTGCCAGCTATGGTCTATAAACGAAGATATCGTAAGAAGGTATTGCTCTATTGCCTGGACTTATGGCCGGCCAGCCTGGCGGCCGGCGGAATCGAGGAGAACTCTGCTGTATATAAGCTGTTCCTAAAAATATCCAAGTGGATATACAATTCAGCCGATATGATCATGGTTACATCGAGCATGTTTAGGGCATATTTCGAAGGCACCCTGGAAATGGATACTGAAAAAATGGTACATCTGCCTCAATATGCGGAGGAACTCTATTCTACTTGTAATGGGCATGAAAGCGAAAATGCTGTCAGAGGAGATGCTGGAACCTATAATTTCGTTTTCGCGGGAAATGTAGGTGACATGCAAAGCGTAGACACGATTGTGAGAGCCGCCCATGAATTAAAGGAACATTCGGATATCATGTTTCATATTGTCGGGGACGGATCCAAAACCGGTGAGTGTAAACAGCTTGCCAATGACCTAAGGCTTGCCAATGTCATATTTCATGGGAGGCGCCCGGTTGACGAGATGCCATATTTTTACGGGATGGCTAGTGCTATGCTCATTACCCTTAAAGACAACCGGATTCTTTCATATACATTGCCTGGAAAAGTCCAGTCTTATATGGCGGCAGGAAAACCAATCATTGGCGCCATTAACGGCGAAGCTGCCCGCGTCATAGCAGAAGCTGGCTGCGGACTGTGCTGCGCAGCTGAGGATTATAAAGGGCTATCAGAATTAATATTACACTTCTGCCGTAGTGATAATGCAGAACAGATGGCCGCTAATGCCCAGGGATATTATAGTAGTAATTTCAGCAAAGAGAGATTCATCACGAAACTCGAAAATTCGCTCGTGAGTCTAGCGGACTAAACAGACCGAAATATTGATTAATTCTGCCAGGAGAACATTAGCATGAGGGTACTTCAGATCAATTCTGTTTGTGGTATAGGCAGCACAGGACGTATAGCCACAGATTTGCATCAGATACTAACTGAACAGGGGCATGAGAGCTACGTTGCCTTCGGAAGAGGTGAGCCCCAAAACTGCGAAAATGCTATTCGAATAGGGAACAAGTTCGATAATTATGCTCATGGGGCATTGACCAGGATATTTGATAGACATGGCTTTGGATCAGTGAGCGCTACCAGGCGATTTATTAATAAGGTAGAGGAACTCGACCCGGACATAATCCATCTCCATAATATTCATGGGTACTATGTCAATATCGAGTTGCTGTTTGATTACTTGAGGCACGCCAGCAAGCCGGTGGTCTGGACCTTGCACGATTGCTGGGCATTTACCGGGCATTGTTGTTATTTCGATTATGTCGTCTGCGATAGATGGAAGACTGGATGCCACAATTGCCCACAGAAGAATAGATATCCATCCAGCATATTAATGGATGCTTCCCGAGAAAATTATGGAAAGAAAAAAGCTTTCTTTTGCGAATTGCATAATATGACCATTGTCACCCCGTCCCAATGGTTGGCTGAACTGGTCAGGGAATCATATCTGCAGGTATACCCGGTGAAAGTCATAAATAACGGTATCGATTTGGAGATATTCAAGCCGACTGAAAGTGACTTCAGAAAGAGGCACGGTCTAGAAAATAAGTTTGTGATTCTGGGTGTGGCCAGTATATGGGAAAAGAGGAAGGGGTTAGACCATTTCATTGAGCTATCCAAAGGATTAAAAAGCGATGAAATCATAGTTTTGGTGGGATTAACTGCAAAACTGCTTAGAGATTTGCCGAAAAACATAATTGGTTTACCTAGAACCAATAGCACTAAGGAATTAGCCGAGATCTATTCTGCTGCAGACGTATTTTTGAATCCTACACTGGAAGACAATTTCCCTACAGTAAATCTGGAAGCCGTGGCGTGTGGAACTCCGGTTATTACGTTTGATACGGGTGGAAGTGTAGAGGCAGTTGATGAAAGCTGTGGCTTAGTGGTTCCTAAGGATGATGTGAGTAGATTAGTTGAAGTAATCAAAAACATGATTGGTTCAGATAAGACTACATTGGACTGTAAAAAACGTGCTGAATTGTTTAATAAAATTGCTAAAAACAACGAATACCTAAATCTATATAAATGCATTTTTTAAAAAAAGATGACTGTTTGAGGATATCAGAGTGCGAATCGTTCATATTTGTTTGTGTGGGCCGGTAACTGACAGCTGGTCATACCAAGACAATATTCTAACAAAATATCATGCAAAACTGGGACACGAGGTCACAATGATTGCTTCTGAATGGATGTATGATGATAATGGTAAGATAATTCAATGTGACAAAACTGAATATATTAATGAAAACAATGTAAGAATGATAAGACTCAAATCAAAATATATGACTAAGATCGATTCGAAATTTAAACTATACAATCAACTACCAACCGCATTGGAAAGAGAAAAGGCAGATATTATTTTTGTTCATGGGTGCCAATTCTTGGATATTAGAGAAATAGTTAAATACGCCAAGAAGCACCCCAAAGTCAGGATATATTTAGATAATCATGCTGACTTGTCAAATAGTGCCTCCAATTGGTTGTCTAAAAACATCCTGCACAGAATATTATGGAAACATTGTGCTCAGATGATAGAACCCTATACTACTAAGTTCTATGGTGTCCTTCCTGCACGAGTAGATTTTTTAATCGACATGTATAAGTTGCCAAAAAATAAAGTTGAACTTTTGGTGATGGGCGCAGACGATGAATTAGTGACTGCAGTCCATCAAGAAGGTGTTAGAGAAGCTATAAGAGAGGAACTTGGAATAGTAAAAGATGATTTCCTGATTATAACCGGTGGCAAGATTGATCACAATAAGACGCAAACCTTGTTATTGATGGAAGCGATCAAGCAGATTAATAGAGAAGACGTCAAGTTAATAGTGTTTGGCTCAGTGACCCAAGATTTGAAAGCCGCACTGGAAAAGTTATGTGACGGTAATTTAGTTCGGTATATTGGATGGATTCAAGCGGAACAATCCTATAAATATTTTGCAGCAGCTGATCTAGTTGTATTCCCGGGCCTTCATTCAGTATTTTGGGAGCAAGTCGTTGGTTTAGGTAAACCTTGTCTGTTTAGATATATGGAAGGATTTACGCATGTTGATCTGGGCGGGAACTGTGAGTTTCTATATGAGGACAGTGCTGAAGAAATTCAGATAAAAATCACCGCAATCGTTGAAGATCAGAACAAGTACGAGGAAATGAAGCGAATCGCGCTTACTGAGGGAATGAAAACTTTTTCTTACCGCGAAATCGCCAGGAAGTCTGTAGAAGCGTAGCGTTGAAAATTGGAATATTTTTTGGATCTGGTCATGTTGCAAAGCTGACTCTGTTTGCTGGCAACCATAATAATGGGGTAACAAGCAAAGATGAAGATACATGAAACACGATTCAGCAAGAAAAAATTGAATCCAGCTATTGTGGGGTATGACCTGATATGGGCATAGTGTATGGGGCTAACAGCAATGGAAAAGTAATAACATTCAATCAGATTAAGCGAATGATCATAATATTTCTGATTAGTATAACCGTGATTCAACAAATGCCTATAATAAGGGATATTTACTACTCGGAAATCAGGGCTTCACTATATATTTTCTTTGGTCTTTTTAGTCTGGTCTCTTTTGTTCCGATCAAAAAATATGCCAAACACAATTTGATTCGATACTTGCTTATTGTCATGCTTTATGCATTGCTCCTGACAGCCCTGGTCATTAGTCTTGGAAAAACCACTTATCCAGTTATGCAATTTCTATTGCCTTTTGGAATACTTATTTGTTCTTTGAATACTAGTTTCAGTTATAACCAATTAGGCAAGTTCTTACTACTTTATGCAGGATTGGTTGCCGTGATGGGAATTAGCTCTATCTATTACTACGGAGAAGGGTTTGAAATAACTCAAACTTATACGATACCCCTGAAAAATCAAATAGGACCAATGCTGGGAATTGCCGCAATTATTGGCCTGGTCGGGCTAATCGATAAAAGTCAACTAGCTTTGAAACGTAATTATTGGATTACCAAAATAATCATTGTCGCGATATCGTGTTCTGCCCTTGTCGTAATAAGGAACAGGTCCGGAATATTGGCATTGTTACTCGTGATAATAATGATGCTGTTTGCAGAGTATAGGCCAAGGATGACCAGAAAAATGGTAGTGGTTGGACAAATATCGCTAATTGTTGTATTTGTTTTACTCATATTGGGTAAGTTTGACCCTATTTATGAAGCTGTTTGGAAATCATTCACCTTGAATTATGATGTGAATGATTATCAGTCTTTAAGCGCGGGCCGGGTTGATACATATAAAGAAGCGCTGGCATTTTCATTTAACCATCCATTTGTTGGAGAAATAGCCACTGCTATTTCCTACAACTCAGTCGCTCACAATTACATTCTAAATAACTGGTTACGGTACGGTATTGTAGGCTCATTGCCCATCGTAATGCTTTACTTGTATTACTATGCATTTGCTATCAGAGGAATTGCCAATAAGCAGTCACAGAATGCGTTTACCTTACCGCTTTGGGTTTTATTATTTTCGCTCATTGTAAGCAATTTTGAGTATACCTATCCATATGGACCCGGAGTGAGCCAACTTATGCTCTGGTTTTTGATTGGTCAGTATTTAAAGGGAGTGGCTAAGTAATCTGAAAAGAGGGCAACTCTGTATTTTATAAAATTCTTCTTAATTGATATGGAAAAATGTTGATTGCGCGAGGGTCAATTTTGAAAAGGGTATATAAACAAGCGAAATCTTTTGGCGGAAGAATTTTGAGTGAACAGAAAACGGTGATTGAGTGCGAATATGCCGCTTAATATTGAACAGGCAACTATCCAAATAAAAATCAGAATTGGTGGGAAGTAATATCAAACGGAAGATAACTTTAGATTTTGGGACCAGTATTATGGGATCTATTGTAACGGTAATGTCGCTCCAATTGCTGGTTTACCCATATTTAGCCAAGGTTACCTCGGCTGAAACATATGGTGTTATTTTAACCCTTATGGGTATTGTAAACATTATCATTGTTGGACTGGGGAATTCCCTTAATAATATTCGGTTAATTCAAAATAATGAATATATAAACAAAAATGTTCATGGGGACTTCAACGCTCTTCTAATCGGTTCCCTAATCGTCGGATCTTTAATAATATTGATATTTTCGCAACTTTTTCCCTCAATTGCCCCACTTACTAGGTACCTGTTGATTGCTACTTTATTTGCGGGGATCTGCAGGTCCTATTTTTCGGCAAGTTTTAGACTGAACCTGAACTTTACGCAAAACATGATTTGCAGTTTTGTTATAGCATCAGGTTATTTGATCGGGTTGTTCTTGGTCAGATATACTGAATACTGGCCTCTAGCCTTTTTAATCGGAGAAACTGCAGGCTGCGTCTTCATCTATTTCACTACCCAGGTAATGAAAGAGCCGCTCACAGTTACGGTTCTATTTAGGCAAACATTCAAGAAATACATCACTTTATTAGTATCCGTATTGTTGGCCAACGTGATTGTATATCTTGATAGACTAATTCTATATCCTACATTAGGAGGGGATGCAGTCGCAACATTTACTGTAGCTTCATTTTTCGGCAAAAGCCTGGGACTTGTTATTAATCCAATTGCCGGTGTCTTGTTGGGTTATTATGCCCAAAAGGATTTTCTGATGACGAGGCTGTTATTTTGGAGAATCAATCTAGCGGTTGGCCTATTTTCACTTTTGTTTTGTTTATTTGCTTATTTTTCGGCTACCTGGTTTACTGGATTACTTTACCCAACACTTATTGGAAAGGCTACACCATATATAATGTTGGCCAATTTAGCCGCAATTATATCGGCTGCAGGTAATATGACTCAACCAGCGGTCTTGCGGTTTTCGCCAATACGCGCGCAAATTGTCATTCAATTCATATATGGCACCATTTATTTGGCAGGTGGATTGATTTTATTGAAATACTTTTTTATTACCGGATTCTGTATAGCAGCAATCGTTGCTGGTTTGATGAGGCTCCTAGCCTTGTATTGGATTGGGAACAACACCATACAAGGCATCTAAGGCGCACCACGGCGGACAGATTTGCATAGACAAATTAAATATTTAACCATCTGGAGGCAATAATTATGTTTGGAGATAAAACCCTGCTTATAACCGGCGGCACCGGCTCTTTCGGCCACGCAGTTGCGAACCGGTTTCTGGCCACCGATATCGGCGAGATCAGAATCTTCTCCCGGGATGAGAAGAAGCAGGATGATATGCGCAAGGAGTATAACAACGACAAACTTAAGTTCTACATAGGCGATGTACGTGACCTGCAAAGCGTGAAGAACGCTATGCATGGGGTGGATTACATATTCAGTGCTGCGGCGCTCAAGCAGGTACCTTCATGCGAATTTTTTCCCATGGAAGCGGTCAAGACCAATGTATTAGGGACAGATAATGTATTAACTGCAGCTATCAATGAAGGGGTGAAGAAGGTTATCTGCCTGTCTACTGATAAGGCAGCCTATCCGATCAATGCTATGGGTATATCCAAAGCTTTGATGGAAAAGGTTCTGGTAGCTAAATCACGAACTGTATCACCAGATAGGACTTTGATCTGCGGCACCCGCTATGGCAATGTCATGGCTTCCCGTGGATCGGTCATCCCCCTCTTCATAGAACAGATCAAGGCCGGGAAGCCGTTGACAATTACTGATCCTAATATGACAAGATTCCTGATGAGCCTGGAGGAAGCGGTGGAGCTGGTGGTGTTTGCCTTTGAGCATGCCCAGGCCGGGGATATAATGGTGCAGAAGTCACCAGCCAGCACTATAGGCGACCTGGCCCAGGCCCTGCTTGAGTTGTTCGAGGCCGATAATGAGATCAGGGTCATCGGTACCCGGCACGGGGAAAAAGCCGATGAGACCCTGTTGACCAGGGAAGAGTTCGTGAAGGCTGAAGATCTGGGCGGTTACTTCCGGGTGCCGGCTGACCAGCGGGATCTGAACTATGACAAGTACTTCGTGGACGGCAGCATGCAGCTGTCCATGGCCAATGAATATACCTCCAGCAATACCGAAAGGTTGGATGTGGAGGGGGTTAAGGCCAAGCTGCTGGAACTGGAGTATATCCGCCAGGAGCTGTCGGAATGGAGGGCTTTGAGGTGATGATTCTGGTTACCGGAGCGCGGGGTTTCGTAGGAAAAAATTTGCTGGCTGAACTGAAAAACCAGGGTTATTCGGAAGTCTATACATATGACCTGGCTACTCCTGGCGAATTCCTGGAAGAATATGCCCGCTCTTGCGATTTCGTGTTTCACCTGGCCGGGGTCAACCGGCCCCAGGATGAGAGCGAGTTCGATCTGGGCAACCGGGGCTTCACCCTGGAGTTGCTGCAGCATTTGCAGAAGCACGGCAATCAATGTCCCATCATCTTCGCTTCCTCCACCCAGGCGGAGCTGGATAATGCCTATGGACGGAGCAAAAAGGCCGCCGAAGAGCTGCTCCTGGAGCACGGAGCTAAATTCGGGGCTAAGGTCATGATCTATCGCTTGCCCAATCTTTTCGGCAAGGGTTGCCGGCCTAATTACAACAGTGCGGTGGCCACCTTCTGCCACAACATCGCCCGGGATCTGCCCATAGAGGTCAACCAGGCTAATCCAGAGATCACTCTGTGTTATATAGATGACCTGGTGCATGAATTTATAAGGGCTCTGGAGGGTGGGGAACACCGGGATCAAGAGGGCTTCTGCTATGTGCCTGGTTACTATAAGATCCGATTGCTGGATATAGTTGAACTTATCAAGTCTTTCCGCCATAACCGCCTTGACCTGGGCATCCCGGACCTGGCCAACCCTTTTGAGAAAAAGCTCCACAGTACCTACCTGAGCTACCTGCCAACTGATCAGTTTTCCTATCCCCTCAAGATGAATATGGACCACCGGGGCTCCTTCACCGAGTTTATAAAAACTCCGGACCGGGGGCAGGTTTCGGTCAATATTTCCAAACCGGGCATCACCAAAGGCAACCACTGGCACCACACCAAGAACGAGAAATTCCTGGTGGTGAGCGGAAAGGGCTTGATCCGTTTCCGCCGGATCGATTCCCTTGAGATCATCGATTACTATGTCAGCGGGGATAAGCTGGAGGTAGTGGACATACCTCCCGGCTACACCCATAATATCATCAACCTGGGGGATACCGACCTGGTGACCATCATGTGGGCCAATGAAGCCTTCGATCCTGATCATCCTGATACTTACTATTTGGAGGTTTAGCAGATGAAGAAGTTGAAACTCATGACCATCCTGGGTACCCGGCCGGAAATCATCAGGCTTTCAGCCACTATCAAGGCCTGTGACATGTACTTCGACCATATCCTGGTCCACACCGGTCAAAATTATGACTATGCCCTTAATCAGATCTTTTTCGAAGAACTGGGCTTGAGAAAACCCGACCACTACCTGGATTGTGCCGGTAATAACCTGGGGACCACCATGGGCAATATCATCGCCAAATCCTACGCGGTGCTGCAGCAGGAAAGGCCGGATGCCCTGCTGATCCTGGGGGATACCAATTCCGCCCTGGCAGCTATTCCGGCCAAGCGGCTGAAGGTTCCGATCTTTCATATGGAGGCCGGCAACCGCTGTTTCGACCAGAATGTGCCCGAGGAAATCAACCGCAAGATCGTCGACCATATTTCCGATATCAACCTGCCCTATACCGAGCACTCGCGCCGCTACCTGCTAGCGGAAGGATTTCGCAAAGAGCATATCTTCGTCACCGGATCGCCCATGCCCGAGGTGCTGCATAAGTATATGGATAAGATCGTGTGCAGTGAGGTGCTGAAGAAACTGGGTCTGGAAGCGGGCAAATACATAATAGTCTCTGCCCATAGAGAAGAGAACATTGATGATGAAGCCAATTTCATTAGCTTGATGGGTGCAATCAATAATATCGCTGAACGTTACCAGATGCCGGTGATCTATTCCACCCATCCCCGCAGCCTGAAGTTCATCGAACAGCGGCAGTTCAAGTTTCACCCACTGGTAAGAAATCTGGAGCCATTCAGTTTCAGTGACTATAACAAGCTGCAGTTGAACAGCTACTGTGTATTATCAGATAGCGGAACCCTATCTGAGGAGAGTGCCATCCTTGGCTTTGCCGCGGTGCTGATCCGCACCTCAACCGAACGTCCTGAAGTGCTGGATAAAGGGAGCATTGTCATCGGCGGGATAAATGGAAACCACATTGAACAGGCCATCGACATGGCTGTAGAGATGCGGGATAACCAGGAACCGACAGTCCTGGCCCCTGATTATATGGATGCCAATGTTTCGATTAAGGTGGTCAAGATCATCCAGAGCTATACCAAAATCATCGACAAGGTGGTTTGGGGGAAATAGTTGGGGGACTAAATATAACCAAATGCCAACACGACTGAATACAATTTTATCAGGAGAATAATATGAAAGAAATGCTGGACATTGTTGATGAAAGTGATAATGTGATTGGATTTGAAGATAGAGAAAAGATATATAGAAATGGACTTCATAACTTTAGAGTGGTTGGTATTTTCCTAATTGATTCCCAGGATCGTATTCTAGTTACCAAACGATCTGATGAATGTATTCTTTATCCAGGTTATTATGACTTTTCTGTTGCAGGACATGTCTTATCTGGAGAAACATATGAAGAGGCTGCATTAAGAGAAGCAGATGAGGAACTGAGTCTAAAATTAAATATCAGTGACATAAATGAGTTTTTATATACCAGATATCCGAACGACTACGGAATATTTTGCTTTTCTAAATATTTTATTTCTAGAAACCTTAACAAAATTCATGCAAACGCAGAATTAATTGCTGACTATGAATATCTCACGATCAATCAACTTGAATTAATGCTCCATGAACAACCAAACAAATTTAAGAGTGACTATTTGAAAGTATTTAGGGTATTTCGTCATATTACAAGGTTGTAGAAAGACTAGTTGTAGGAGTGACATACGTGAGTTTCGATATTTTAGAAAGTTATGAAAGAAAATATATCGATAAACTAATCGCTTCGAATATATCGTTTGACAACGCGCATGTTTCGATTTTGTTATTTTTTCGCGAATTTCCTCGGCCAGCTAGTGAAATCCCAGAGTTGATATATCGATTTTCCCCTTCATTAACAAATGAAAAAGTAGCGGAGTCAATAAATTGGATGATTAATAATGGACTAGCTATATTAGTTCAAAAATCAAACATGCAAATATTGAGTATTACTGATGAGTGCACACAAAAAATTGAGGAGCTATCAAAAATCAAGGGATTGGCAACTGAACTATCAATAACTAAAGAGCGCATCAAATTAAATGTCAATCTAGTTCCACTTAAGAAGGTCTCATCTGGTAATAACTACGATTCAATGATTACAAGAATGAAATCAGCCAGAGAATCAATTAAAATGCCTATGCTTTGTACACCATGCCATGAAGCCACGGCCATTGTGTTAGAGGAGCAGGCAAAAAACAATGTCTCCATCTTGTTACTAATGGGAAACGACAAAATCGTAAATAGGATTAGGGGACGTTCATCTAAGAGTAAAGTGAAAGAATGGGAAAAACGGTTTAAAGGTGTGAGAAATGTCGAAATTCGTACATTTTCGGACGAAAAAGCGGCTCAATTATGCTCGAGTGTTTTGATTGACGATTCCATTTTGAGACTGGTTGTTTATGACTGCGAGACAATGGCAAGCTTGGATGGTTACTTGCTTGAAATTACAAAAAAAAATGACCAAAATATCAATTTAATCAATTGGTTTAGACTAAAATTCGATGAATCATGGTTAAAAGCTGACCAAATTAATCGACCTAAAATAGTAAATGCCTTGATTCAAGAATTCAATTTTGTATTACTTTTTGATTCTGTTCTCATTTACATGTATTTCTACGTTCCGATGAATGAATTGTTTAGTAAATTTTTTGTAGTTGGCATAACCTTATGTTCTCAGAATTTACTAAAGCGTATCTGGGAAAATTATCGTTCAATTTTTATCAAGCTGTATTCGGCAATGAAGTCAATATGATCCACCTTAAGTTAAAATTAATATCCTTTGAGCTTGGTAATAATTGTTCCATTCGAAAATAACATCAAAATATTACTTACAAAGTAGGTGACTACTATAAAAAAAATATTTTTAGTAAATGCAACAACATATACAAATGAACTTGATAAAACTCTGCAAAAAATACGAGAAAATTATTTTAGAGTAAAAGGTATAGCCAAAAGTAAAATAATAGGATTGCCACCATTAAACAACATTAAGTCTAAGACATATTCTTTAGGACTATTACGTATTGCTACAATTCTTAAAGAAAACAGATTCGATGTTCAATACGTTGACATGGAAGATTTACTTCAGATAATTACTTCTACAACGGAACATGAGTTTCCTGACATTGTCGGATTTAGTTCGGTCACTCCAACAATTCCTTTATGTGCAAAATTGTGCGAAATAATCAAAAAAATTTCTCCGGTTACCAGAGTCATGATTGGTGGTCCACATGTAAATGTTGCTCCGCAGCTTACAATGTCGAAATACCCATGTTTTGATAAGTATATCGTTGGGTATGATTTACGGGCTGCTGCAGAAATATCCAGCCTTTCAGTCAATTCATTATCTATTCCCAGGAGTTATGTTGACTATTCCCTGCTTCCCTTGCCGTTATCCGAGTATTCAATAAATGTTTTTTCTACTCTGGGATGTCTTTATAATTGCGATTATTGTCAAGATAATTATGTACCGTATACTGAAAATGACATAAACGCAGGACTCCTTGCGCTAAAAGAATGTGTTCCCGAAGGAACTCCAATACACTATTTTGATAGTGTCCTTGGGGTGACTAAGCAACGAGCTAAATTAGTCTGTACTGATTTAATGAAAATGGGCCATGGTTATAAGTTAAGCTGTGATATGCGAGCCGAATTTATTACTCCATCTTTTGTGCGATTGCTTGAAGAGGCAGGGTTTGTTGAAGTACGGTTGGGAATTGAGTCAACCGACTCAGAAACATTAGCAATTAATAAACGAACATTATCTTATTCCAAATTATACGACGCAATTCAAACTATTAGGGAGAACTCAGATTTATATATAACACTCTATTGCGTCACCGGATTGCCAGGAAGCACCCAGGACTCTCTATGTAAAACCAGGGATAGATTGTGCGGCTTGTTAAGAAGCAATTATGTAGATGAAATCAAAAATACTATTTATGTGCCATATCCTATTGATTCAAAAGACTATTCAAGTAGAGGCTTAGAAATAATAGACAATAATTGGACTAATTACGATAGACAGAGTTTTCCTGTATACAACCTGAAAAACCTTTTGTCTCAAGAAATATGGGAAGAATTCATATTATTATCAAAAAACATTGTAGATAATTGGATAATTTCTTTAGGATACCAATCAATCAATCAGTTTCCCGAAATATTGTGGAGCGAATATTTAGTAGACAACCATTTGCTGAACCATAGGAAAATGTCAGATTCTGCTGTCCTATAGGGTTTTTGAGAAACCAGTGGTCAAGATCATCCAGAGCTATACCAAGATTATTGACAAGCTGGTTTGGAGGCAGAGAAAGCGACTTAATTATGGAGTAGTTATGCAGCCGCAACAAAATGAATCCAACCGCTTGAAAATATTGCTCTGGTCTTTAGTAATCATCTGGATGACGTTGATCTTCTTCCTATCTGCTCAGCCCGCCAGCACCTCAGATGCACTCAGCGGGCAGACTATCCGCATAGTAGCCAAACTGGTCGTACCAGGATTTTCAGAGCTTCCTCAGAATCAACAGGAGAGCATAGTATCGAGCTGGCAACATGCGGCTAGAAAAACAGCCCATGGGCTGGCTTATTTTGTTTTGGGCTCACTCTGTATGGTCGCTCTATTGCAGCATAGACTACCGATGAATCAAAGGGCCCTTATGGCACTGGGGATTTCCATAGCCTATGCTGCCAGCGATGAAATCCACCAACTCTCTGTAGTTGGACGCAGCAGCCAGTTATCTGATGTGGGGATCGATTCCTTAGGGGCCATGATAGGCATTCTATTGGTGGTTGTTGTGCATAGATTTTCGGCAGCGAAGACAGGAAGGGGATGAACAGGGAGATGTGTCCCCTGGATAGTTTGCTGAGAACCAAACCTGAACCAGTCCAAAATACTCACCCTATCCCGGGGGCAGTACTTTTGTTCTGCCATATATTAATTGACTTCTGCACATTAAGGCGATAATATAATGCAGAACCAAGCTTTTTTGTGCAGAAAGGGTGATGACAGTGAGGGAATTTGATTATACATCAGTGCCAAACGAATTAATGAACCATGAATTTATGAATCTGGTTTCAGCAATTCATGAATATAAAGGGAAACAAGAACTGTTTATTGAAGCGAAGGCCCATGTATTAGAGGCGATGCTTGAAATTGCGATGATACAAAGTACCGGGGCCTCTAATAGAATAGAGGGAATCTATACTTCCGATGAACGCTTGGATGCTTTGGTAAGGCATAAAGCGGAGCCGCGCAACCGTTCTGAGCGTGAAATAGCTGGTTATAGGGAAGTGCTGAGATTGATCCATGAAAGCTATGATTATATGTCGCCTCGTACCAATGTAATTCTGCAATTGCATAGAGACCTTTACCAGTTCAGTCCGTCATCCATCGGTGGTAAATTCAAAAATTCTGATAATCTTATTACTGAAACAGATGCATTCGGTCAAACCAAAATACGATTTAAACCATTGACGGCATTTGAAACCCCTGAGGCAGTTGAACGGCTGACAGGCACTTTTATAGATGCCATCAACGCTGAAAAATACGATCCTTTGCTCTTGATCCCCATGTTTATTTTGGATTTTCTTTGCATTCATCCTTTTAACGATGGTAACGGACGTATGAGCCGTCTGCTCACATTGTTGCTCCTTTACCGTTCGGGGTATATGGTTGGCAAGTATATCAGTATCGAGTTGATAATCGAGAAAACTAAGGGAACCTACTACGAGGTGTTGCAGGACAGTTCTTCTGAGTGGCATGAAGGGAAGAACTCCTACCTGCCGTTTGTCAGGTATTACCTGGAGGTAATACTAAGCGCTTACAAAGAATTTGCGGCTCGGCTAGAATTGATGCAAAATCGCAATCTTTCAAAGCCGGAACGAATCCGTAAGCTGTTTGACAGTAGTCTGCAAAAGCTATCGAAGCGCATGATTTTAGAGAAATATCCGGATATAAGTACCTCGACGGTAGAGATATCCTTGGCGGCTTTACTGAAAGAAGGTTATATAATTAAAACGGGTGCTGGTAAAAATACGGCCTATATCCGCAATATGGACCAGTAATTTTCGAACTTTTATTTGTGAATACTGGGAAAAATTTTGAAATTATATAATAGCAGCGAATGTTAAACAGGTGTTCTGTGGGAGAGAAAAAAGTGGATAAAAATATTTTTGACTTTCATAAATGGCAGGCCCCGACTATTACTTCTAAGGAAATCTTGTATCAGCAATTAGAAAAACTGGATCTGCCGGGAAAATGCATAAGAGAGATATGGAATATCGGTATTATTTTTGATGAGGACGCAGATGACGAACCGATCATGTTTGTTGAATTGGATGAACCGATAATCTTTGTATTGGATGAATTTAATCTTGAAGTCCTATTCTCAGATGGCAGTACAGTCAGAATGTCCCGTAATACCTTATCTTTGAATGAGGAGTCATATCAGGGTGTCGTTTGTGGTAGAAGAACGGAAAAATACTTATCAAGAGTATTAAATACACAGATTTCTGAAGTAAGTATAATAGCTCAAAACGAATGCACGTTTACTGGTGCTCATGGGCTTGAGCTGCCGGAGCAGGATGAATATATCGGAGAAATTGTCATAAAATTTGATTCTGGCTATTCGCTCCACATTCGCGCTTGGTATGATTTCATGCATGTGTTTATTAAAGACGAAGAGGGAAATATCCCGCATATTTAATAAACCACATGATCATTTGTTTTAGCATCTGAGTTTAGGCTGTCGCTGCCTGTTATAATGTAATAAGAGGGGCCAACCGCGTGGATTATTGGGAGTAAACGACGTTGATGGCTGTGCCCAGCTTTTGAGGCAAAAACAAGGAGGGGGATCAGATGCAGGAGCTCAAAAATCCCTGGTTTACCAGGATCCCACCCTGAATGCTGATGTATGTCCTGCTGGCGGCAGGATTCGCGGTCTATGCGCTGCTCAAATATTTATTCTGAGCCTGGACTGGCACCATACAGAGGGCAGGCAAGGCCAGGAGGGATGCCCCTTGCTGGTGCGGTAGGGAGTGGGTTGGTATAGCGCCCTATTGCGGGGCGCGGTTAGCAGGGAGGTGGATTGGCTGTGTTTACCCAGAGATTGAAAGTTTGCATTGCTACGGGAGCTGTTCTGGGTGTGTTCTGCATCATAGGGGCTTCCATACGGTCAGGTTTCGAAAGGGATGCGGTCTACTTGTTCGCCTTCTGGTACAACCGTCTGCTGATGGGGCTGGTTATAGGTCTGGCGGTGGCCACTGCCGATGTGGGCAAGGCTTTAATCCGGGGGGCTGTACTGGGTTTTTTAGTGTCCTTTGCCTTCTATAGCGCTACCGGTTTCGATGACGGCGTGGGATTCATGGCCGGGATCGTCTATGGGATTATTATCGAATACGTGGCCTGGAGATTCGAACAGGCCCGGCGCGTTGTATAATTATAATAGGCTGCAAAATAAAATACTTGGGCAACCGGGAGCGATGAATGCGGGGGTGCATTTGGACGCTTATCCCCGTGTAGAGCTGGTAGCGTAACCGACCGACAAGGTCGGTTTTTGTGCCTAAAAGGGGGCACGATGTGGGCTTGGCCCCAAATGGAAGGAGGAAAGATCATGACGGCACGGGAAAAAACCTTGATTAGAGGAATCGTTTTGACTCTGGCGCTGGTTTTTATCCTGCCCTGCATGGGCAGTTCATCCCGCACCCAGGCCGCTGCAGTTACCAGCGCACCGGCGGTCACCACCTTAAACGCCTCGGACGTGGGTTACGACAAGGCCACCTTGAATGGTGAGATAGCCTCCATCGGCGGAGACGACATCATAGAATACGGGTTTTATTATGGTATCACAACCTCCCCCTCCACCAAGGTGCGGGTAGGCCGTGACGGCATTTCCGCAGGTGACAGTTTCAGCTACGATCTTACCAGTTTAAGCAGGGATTTCCAGTATTATTTTATGGCCTACGCCACCAACCGCTACGGCACGTCGTATGGCAGCGTCAAAAGCGTGACTTCCACCGCCAATTCCTCCGACGCACCGACGGTAATCACCTACAGTGCCACGGATATAGGTGATGATTATGCCACCTTGAACGCTGAGCTAACCTCCACCGGCGGAGGCGCCATAACCGAATACGGGTTTTATTATGGCATCACCTCCTCCCCCTCTACCAAGGTGCGGGTGGGCCAGACCGGAATTTCCGCAGGTGAAAATTTCAGCTACGATGTTACGAGCCTGACCGCCGACAAGCGGTACTATTTCCAGGCCTACGCCACCAACCGCTACGGAACCTCTTACGGCAGCGTTAAAAGCTTCACAACCACCAGCAGTTATATAGACAGACCAACGGTAAGCACTGACAGCGCCACGGATATAGGTGATGATTATGCTACCTTGAACGGGGAGATAACCTCCATCGGCGGGGGGATCATAACCGAATACGGGTTTTATTACGGCACCTCGTCCTCCCCCTCCACCAAGGTGCGAGCAGGCCGCACCGGTATTGCCGAGGGTGATAGTTTCAGCTACGATCTTACCGATTTGAGGGCCGATCAGAGGTACTATTTCCGGGCCTATGCCACCAACCGCTACGGCATATCTTACGGCAGCGTCAGAAGCTTCACTACGGGCAGCGGCGTCACCAGCAAGCCTAAAGTCACCACCGTGACACCTGCAACTGGTAAAGGTACGGCCGCCTTGTATGGAGTTGTGACCTCTATCGGCGGCTCCGCTATAAATTCCTATGGGTTCTACTATGGAACCAACATTTCACCCGGCACCAAGGTGGAAGCAGGCTATGGTGACCTGGATCAAGATCAAACCTTCAGTTACAGGTTGACTGGCTTGAGCCCGGGGGCCACTTATTATGTGAAAGCCTATGCTACCAATAAGGCGGGCACCTCTTACGGGAGTGTCCTGAGCTTCAAGGTCCAGGCCTCAGCTGCGTATCAGAGCGTTTTTACCATCGGTTCTTACACCTACGATATAAACGGTTCGTATCAGAGCAGCGACGTGGCCCCATATATCAAGAACAACCGGACCTATCTCCCGATCCGTTTTGTGGCCTATAGTGTGGGTATAACCGACTACTACATCATTTGGGACGAAACCAATAAAACGGTGATCCTGATCAAAGACGGGGTGGTGGTTAAGCTGCAACTGAACAGCAGGGTTATGCTGGTCAATGGCTCCACCGTAATGCTGGACACTGCCCCTGAGATAAGGGGTAACCGGGTCTGCCTGCCGATCGCCCCGGTGGTTGGGGCTTTTGGATACATGGCCACCTGGGACCAATACACCCAGCAGGTCACGATCCAGTGATCCGACTATGGCCTTGCCGGAAAGGATATGGACTGGCTATACTGAAGACTGGGAATAATAATCAGTGCAACCAGTACTGAATAAAATGACAGGCGGGAAGAGGCAGGAGCAGCCTATGCAGCTAGCTATCCAAAATAATCGGACTTTGATAGAATTGGAAGTCACTCGCAGCCAGAGAAAGACCATGGCCTTAACAATCAGTCCAACCGGGCAGGTGCGGGTAGCAGCCCCCACCAGGATATCCAATAGAGAAATTATAGACTGGGTGAGCAGTAAAGCGAATTGGATCGCGAATAAACTGGAGGAGATCGACAAGCTGAGAGCCGCTCAAACCAGCCGGGAATATATGCCGGGGGAACTCTTCCCGTACCTGGGACTGGATTACCCCCTCCATATCGAGACCCATAACCAGCGGACCAGGCCCACCGCGGATCTCTGCTGCGGCCGGCTCATAGTTGCGACCCCGGATAATGATGCAGATATAATCAGGGGGGCCATAGAAGCCTGGTACCGGGGTAGGGCCGGGGAGCATATCCAGGCACGCATAGATTTCTTCCGCCCCCGGCTGGATGTATCACCGCAAAGGGTCACTATCAAGGATCAGAAGACCAGGTGGGGGAGCTGCAGTTCCAAGGGCAACCTGAATTTCAACTGGAGGGCGATAATGGCTCCCCTAAAAGTGGTGGACTATATCGTGGTACACGAACTCTGCCACCTGGTTCACCTTAACCATTCCCAGGATTTCTGGAAGCTGGTGTCCTCCACCCTGCCCGACTATAAGGCGGGGAAGGATTGGTTGCGGAAAAATGGGCGGCGCCTGAGCTTTTAACGGTTCGAAAGCGAGTATTTTACCCGGATTCCAACCTGGATGAAATAATGTATAAATGAGGAGGCAAAATTATGTGGTGGTTTTATTTATTACTGGTGCTGCTCCTGGCCCTGTTTATAGCCGGCATCAGGATCGTTCGGCCTACCCACCGGGGACTGATCGAGACCTTCGGCAAATATTCCCGCTTTGCCCCGCCGGGGTTCAACTGGATATTTCCCGGTATTCAGAAGCTCTACCAGGTGAAGGTCACGGAGCAGATGGCCAATGCGGAGCCCCAGGTGATAATCACCAACGACAACCTGAACGCCACCGTGGATGCGCTGGTCTATTTCAAAGTCAATCCCGCCGAGGAGAGCGTCAAAAATTCGGTATATAACGTGGACAACTACCAGGTCCAGATCGTGGCCCTGGCCCGCACCACCCTGCGCAATATCATCGGCACCATGTCCTTGAGGTCGGCCAACAGCGAGCGGGGCCGCATCAACAATGACCTGCTCCAGACCCTGAAGGTGGAGACCAGCAACTGGGGCATCGATGTGATGCGGACTGAGCTGAAGGAGATCGACCCGCCCAAAGACGTACAGGAAACCATGAACAAGGTGGTCAAGGCGGAGAATGAAAAGATCGCCGCTATCGACTTCGCGACTGCGGCTGAGACTACGGCTGACGGCGTGAAGCGAGCCGAGATCAAAAAGGCTGAGGGGATCAAGCAGGCCAAGATCCTGGCGGCCGAGGGTGAAGCCGAAGCCATCCGGCTGGTCAATGAGGCTGCCGACCTGTATTTTAAGGGCAATGCCCAGCTGCTGAGGCGGCTGGTGGCGGTTGAGACTGCCCTGAAAGACAACGCCAAGATCGTGGTTCCCGCCGAATCGGAACTGGTCAATGTGATCGGCGAACTGGCCGGGGTGCTGCCGGTAAAGACCAAACCCCAGGAAAAACCGGCCGGTTAGGAGATAAAAATATCCCCCCTCCCGCGGTCGCAAAGGGTAAGATTTCACTTGGGTTAAGAGCACTATCCCCAAGTTAATTGAATCTGGCTTGGCACTTATGCTAGAATGAGTTATAACCTGTGTTATAACTCTAGGGAGGGATTGGCAAAATGGCTTCTCTAAAAATAAGAAAAATCGGCAATAGTCTAGGTGTTATCCTGCCTGCGGATATTATTGAGAAATTCAATTTTCGGGAGCATGATATCTTGCATCTGTCCACCGAACGGGATGGCCTCCATTTGAGTCCTTATGATCCTGAATTTCAGGAATGGGTGGAAGCATATCGGAAAACTGACCGGAAACACCGCGATGTCCTGCGGGAATTGGCGAAGTGAAACCGATCAAATACATTTCGTTGAAGGTTGTGCTGGCTTTTCACAAGCAGTTGATCCTAGACTATGGAGGCTTGGAAGGGCTGCAGGATGAAGGTCTCCTGGAATCGGCCTTGGCCCAGCCTGAATTGACAATGTTTGGCGCTGAGCTGCACCATGATATTTTTGAGATGGCGGCAGCCCATGGTTATCATCTATATCAGAATCATCCCTTTGTTGATGGGAACAAGAGAATTGCTCTCGTGGTCATGGATACCTTTTTGAGGGTCAACAGCTGGGAGATGGTGGCCGAGGAACGGGATATCTATGCCTTGATGGTTGCCCTGGCCAGTGGCCAGCTTAGTGAAACCCAGTTGGCCCACTGGCTGAGAGAAAACTGCCTGGAATACTAGAATGGTGCTGGGCAGGATCGGAGCGAGTTAGATGCAGAGTGCCATAAGATGGAGGCAATGGGCGTGGCTGATCGGGACGATCGGCCTGCTGATAATTTTGGCCGGATGTCAAGGCTCCCCCAGCCAGGACACGGGCCGGCAGACTGGACCCGGCATATCTGCGCCCGAAACCGCAAATCCGGTTACACCCCCACCCCCTGGTCAAGCCCCCCCGGCAACCACCAGTGGGGGAGTCACGGTGAACCGGGGGCAAAGTTATTCCACCAGGGATGAAGTGGCCGCCTACATTCACCTGTATCATGCATTGCCGCCCAACTATATAACCAAGGGGCAAGCCCAAAAGCTGGGCTGGGACAATACCAAGGGCAACCTCTGGCAGGTTAGCGACCACAAGTCCATCGGCGGCGATGTATTCGGCAACCGGGAAGGGCTCCTGCCCAAAGCCCCGGGGCGCCAATATTTCGAGTGCGACATCGACTACTATGGAGGTTACCGGGGAGCCAAGCGCATCATCTATTCCAGCGACGGGCTTATATTCTACACCGACGACCATTACACCACCTTCAGCCAGCTCTACTAGGAGGCTACCTGATGAAAACGATTAATTTAAACGGAGCCAGGATGACTGACAAAGCAGCCACCCACGCTTACTTGAAGCGGAAACTGGCTCTGCCCGATTATTATGGCGAAAATCTGGATGCCTTATGGGACTGCCTCTCCACTGATTTTTCGGGGAAAACCATCACTATCCATAAAGTGGAAAAGATAACAGATAATTTAGGTCCCTACGGAGAAGCGCTCATACGGCTTTTCCAGGATGCCGCCGCAGAGAACCATGAGCTTGTGGTGATTTTTAAGGATTAATACCAATTAAACCTCGGGAGGCTGAAGCAGTGAAAGCATACCAGCTGAAGATAACCCTGGTGGGGTCGAAACCACCGATTTGGAGAAGGATCATAATTCCCGCCGATGTCACCTTCCGACGCTTGCATGACGCCATTCAGATCGCTATGGGCTGGCTGGATTATCATCTCTTTGAATTTGCTATCCCCCAGGCCAAGCTTACCGTCACCAATGATGAGGAAGCCTGCGATGATTACAAATACTATACCGCCCAACTCAAAGGCCAGCAGCTGAAAGCCCAGGACAACCTGCTCTGCGGATTGGCCAGGATGTTGACGGAGACCAAACGTGCTGACCGGGTGAAGATCGACCGATTTTTGGAGGAATACAAGACCATCCGTTACGTCTATGATTTCGGTGACTACTGGGAGCACAAGGTCGTATTGGAGAAGGTCCTGGAAGATTATAATTACGGGTACCCGGTCTGCCTGAAGGGCGCCGGGGCCTGTCCGCCCGAGGATGTGGGCGGTATCGACTGCTACCGGGATTTTCTGGAGGCCTGGAATGATCCTGAATACCCGGGACATGCGGAGGTGGTTGAATGGGGTCAATCCCAGCACTATCAGAACTTCGACCTGGATGAGGTCAACCGCATCTTAAAGTGCTCCCTTAAACTAAAAAAAGTTACATGATTTGGACTTTGGAAAAATTTGCGGTTAGGCTTGACCAGCTTTAATGGTATCGAATCCCTGCCTCAATTTTATCGGCATCGATGTGGTAAAATTAAGGTGGTGGGCAAGCCCTGGAAATGCCAAATCAATATAGAGGAAGTGATGGGGATGGACAGCAAAAAGCCAGAGTATTCCACAGATTTGGGCATGGTCAGGATGTCCAACGAGGTGGTTTCTGTAGCCGCCAGCATGGCCGCCAGTGAGGTGGAGGGAGTGGCTGCCATGGCCAGCAGCGGGACAACGGGTCTGATCGAAAAACTGAGCCGGAAGAATCTGCATAAGGGTGTGGCGGTGGAAGCCGCCGGGGAAACTGCCCTGATCGACGTGTACATCACGGTTTATTTTGGCTATGCCATGCCAGGTGTGGCCGGAAATGTGCAGCGGGCCGTCAAAGCTGCCGTGGAGAACCTGACCGGCCTGACCGTTGGGGCAGTCAATGTGCATGTGGTAGCGGTGACGAAGATGCAGGATGCCGAAGCTGCCAAGGCCAGTGCAGTCCAGGCGGACTGATCGGAGTAAGGTCAGAAAAAAATCCCCGTCAAGTCTCAGGACATGGCGGGGTTTTGGCTTTTCTTGGGCCTTGGACCGAGCTGCGCAGCCACAGGGTAGCGGTGCAGCACCGGGCTATGATTCAATAGCACTCAGATCCTTCATACTTAAAGCTATCCGCTTCCGCTCCTTGTCGACGCTCATTACCCGAACTTTGACGATATCGCCGGTGGACAGGATTTCCAGCGGGTGCTTGATGCGCCGGGCTGACATTTCCGAGATATGCACCAGACCATCTATTTTGACCCCGATATCTATAAAGGCACCGAAATCCACCACATTGCGCACTACTCCTTCCAATTCCATCCCGGCCTGGATGGCATCCAGGGTGAGGACATCCTGCCTGAATACAGGCGGAGGCACATCTTCCCGAGGATCCCGGCCCGGCCTCAACAGGGCCTCCACCACATCCTTCAGGGTGGGCAGGCCGGCCCCCAGCACAGCCGCCAATTGATCAAGATTGGCCTGCGGGAGCTTGGCCCTTAGGTCGGCACTCACTGGATTTTGCAGATCTGCTTCCAGGTGCTGGAGCAACCTGGTGACCAGGGGGTACGATTCCGGGTGAATGGGGGTGGCGTCCAGGGGGTTGGTGCCTCCGCTGATACGCAGGAACCCGGCTGCCTGTTCGAAAGCCTTGGGCCCCAGTTTAGGCACCTTGAGCAGCTGGCGGCGATTGACATAGGGCCCGTTGTCTTCACGGTGCTGGGCCAGGTTTTTGGCCACCGTGGAATTGATACCGGCCACGTAGGCCAAAAGGGCAGGAGAGGCGGTATTGAGATCGACCCCCACATAGTTGACCGCTGACTCCACTACTGCCTTCAAGCTCTCCTCCAGCTGCCTGGAGGGGAGATCATGCTGGTATTGGCCGACGCCGATGCTCTGGGGATCGATTTTCACCAATTCAGCCAAAGGATCCTGGATCCGGCGGGCGATGGAAATGGCGCTGCGTTCAGATACATCCAGATCCGGGAACTCCCGGGCAGCCAATTCCGAAGCCGAATAGACGCTGGCCCCGGCTTCGCTGACGATGGTGTAAGCCAGCTGGGGAAAAGGGGACTGCTGGATGAAGCTGGCCACCACGGATTCGGTTTCCCGGGAGGCGGTGCCGTTGCCGATGGCGATGGCATCCACCTGGTATTTCTCCACCAGGCGCTTTAGCACCGCTTGGGTGGCCTGGATATCGCTGCGGGGCGGGGTGGGATAAAAAACTCCGATTTCCAGGACCCTGCCGGTAGGATCGACTACCGCCCATTTGCAGCCGGTGCGATAGGCGGGATCGATGCCTATGATCGTCTTGCCTTTGACCGGGGCCTGCAGGAGCAATGCCCGCAGGTTTTGGGCGAAGACTTGCAGAGCCTGGGTCCCAGCTCTTTCGGTCAATTCGGCGCGGATATCGCGCTCGATGGCCGGGGCCAACAGGCGCTGCCAGGCATCCAGCACCGCTGCTTCCAAGTGGTCCTGGGCCGGGCCGCTCTTAACATAGCGGCGGTTCATCATCTGCACTATGGCCGGCTGGTCCTGCTCCAGCCCCACCCTGACTATTTCTTCTTTCTCCGCCCGGTTGATGGCCAAAATGCGGTGGGCGGGAATCCGGTTCACCGGTTCGCTGTAGTCATAGTACATGGTATAGACCGAGTCCTTATCCGCGTCCCTGGCCTTGGTGACCAGTACCCCCGCTCTCCGGGTCATGGCCCGGGCGGTTTGGCGCAGACCGGGATCATCGGCGACGGTCTCGGCGATTATGTCCCGGGCTCCCTGGAGGGCAACTGGGGCTGAATCCACCTGCCCGTTAGTATATTTTTCGGCCTCCTCCTGGGGATTGCCCTGGGGCGGGCAGCTCAGGATATAATCGGCCAATCCCTGCAGTCCTTTGTCCCGGGCCATAGAGGCCCGGGTGCGGCGTTTGGGACGGAAGGGGCGGTAGATGTCCTCAACCTCAGCCAGCTTGCGGGCGTCCAGGACCTGGGCTTGGATTTCCGGGGTGAGCAGGTTTTGCTCCCCGATATGGCGCAGGACTTCTTCTTTGCGCAGGGCCAGGGCGCGGAAGAATTTCATTAATTCATCGATCTGCCGGATCTGGACTTCATCCAGTTCGCCGGTCATTTCCTTGCGGTAACGGGCGATAAAAGGAATGGTCTTATCCTCATCCAGCAGAGCCGCAGTGCTGGCCACTTTATTCAGGGGCAGGCCGCTCTCCCGTGCGACCGCTGCGATGATATCATCCATTTAGTAGAACCTCCCTGTCGAATGCTCTAAGCATACCTCGGTTTTGAGGTTTAAGCAAAGAAACCAGCCCTCAGTTGCATTTCCCCGGCCCGAGGGGAAACTAAGGCCGTAACTTCCACAATATTTGACGATTATTGCGACCCCAATAGGCCTTTTCGAGCTGAAAAGGGGTAAAAATAAAGATCCCTCCAGCCTCGCTGGAGGGATCTATTTTGATTAGGTGGCGGAGTAAGGCGGACAATAAATCAAATACAAACCTCACTTTTAGATACCGATAAACACCTGCATTATTACCTAATTTTGTAGCAAACCGAACTCGAGTAAAAAACCGGGTAGGATACCTGAACTAAAACTTGATTGCCGATCACGGGATACCAGGTTAGGAAACGAACCGATCAAGGGACCAATCTTCCGGATTTCTCAATCTCTCCGCCACCTTTGTGAAAATTATAGCAGCGGGTATTTTGAAACACAAGCACTTTGAAAAGGTATTCCGGGATTAAATTATAGCCATAATACCCGGTTATTGGCACTGGGTATGTGTTGTGCCCAGACTGGTGTTCTTTCATTACCCTGCTAATCCCCATGGGCGAAATTTGTCGGAAAATAATTCTCCCCGAAGCCGATTCATGTGTTTATAACCAGCTCGATTCCATCCACCGCAAACTCGAGCACATCGAGCATATCATCGATCCCCGGCGGCTCAAAACCGAACCGTGATCCTGGATCGGGCCTGGAGGCAGCAGCCGTCCCTGACTGTCTCGCAGGCTGCGCATCTCCATCCCTCCTCAGTCCACTATGCAACAGGAAAACCAATTTGCGATACCAACAAATATATGAGTTAGCGGCAAGGTGGTTTAGAATGTAGTTAGGATAATCGATTAACACGGCAAGGGAGGAATGGAAGTGGGGAGCTCTATAGTTTGGATCATTGTGGTTTTTCTGGCTCTGTTCCTGGTAGTCGCGTACAACAACCTGGTGAAGCTGCGCCAGCGGGTGCAGAATGCCTGGTCCCAGGTGGATGTGCAGTTGAAAAGGCGATATGACTTGATCCCCAACCTGGTGAATACGGTTAAAGGTTATGCCCAGCATGAAAAGGACACCCTGGAGAGGGTCACCCAAGCCCGCAATATGGGCATGGCCGCCAGGAACCTGGACGAACAGATCCAGGCCGAGAATATGCTGACTGGGGCCCTCCGCAGCCTGTTTGCAGTTGCCGAAGCTTATCCTGACCTGAAGGCCAACACCAACTTTATCCAATTACAGGCTGAACTCAGCGATACTGAAGGCAAAATCGCCTTTGCCCGCCAATTTTACAACGATACGGTGCAGAAATTCGACACCCAGATAGAACTGTTCCCCTATAACCTGGTGGCTGGGATGCTGGGCTTTCAGAAGGCTGCTTATTTCACTCTCCAGGAAGAAGACGCAGCCCGGCAACCGGTTGAGGTCAAATTCTAGCGGGGTTGTTTTATGAAAAAAAGTGAACGCTCCTCGAAATTAAAATATGGCTGCCTCCTGGGACTTCTTTTGGTTGTCTTGTTATCCCCCCTGCTAAGTCCCCGGAATGCGGAGGCGCGCTCCTATACTATCCAGCGCTGGGGGATCGACGCCCAGGTCCTGCCGGATGCCTCCATGCGGGTAACGGAGAAGCTCTCCATCGATTTCGCCGGCCAGTGGAGCGGTTTCTACCTGAGCATCCCCCAGGGCAATACCCCGGTCAAGGAAATATCCGTCAGTGAGAACGGGCGGCCCTATACTTTCAATCCCGGCACGGCCTATGGTCCCCCCGGGACTTTTTTGGTTAAACAGCAGGGTGAAAGCGTCCTGATCGACTGGAGTATAGAGACCCAGGACGAAAAGCGCAGTTTCGATGTTTCCTACCGGGTCATCGACGCGGTGCAGGTGCATAGGGACGTGGCCGAGCTTTACCGGAAATTTATCGGCGAGGCCAACCAGAACCAGGTGGGGGAGGTAATAGTGAACCTGAAGCTCCCCCCCGGAGCCGAAAAATACCAGCAGGGGCAGGATATAAGGATATGGGGGCATGGCCCCCTGCAGGGGGAAGTGAATTTTGCCGGCCCCGATATGGTGGTCTGGCAGGTAAAAAACCTGCCCTATGAGACCTTTGTGGAAGGCAGGGTCGTCATGCCGGCGGACTTGTTCCCCCGGGCTCCTGCCAGTGCCCTTACCGGCAAGGTCGCTCTTCCCACCATATTGGCGGAAGAGGAAGGGTGGGCGCGAAAAGCCAACCAGGAGCGCTGGCTGGCCCGTATCAGCACCGGAGGAGCGCTGGCGGTTGTCCTGAGTGTTATCGGGACTTTAACACTGCTGTGGTATAAACTGAAGCGCCGCTATCCCACCCGGTTTCAGGGCGACTACTACCGCGAACTGCCGGCCAGCTACAGCCCGGCCGAACTCAGCGTGCTGTGGAATTTCAAGAAGATCAAACCCCAGGACCTGACCGCTACCATCCTGGATCTGGCCCGGCGAAAATTCCTGCGTATCCAGGAGGAAACCATAGAGGTGCATAAATTGTTGGTGCTCCATGAGCAGATAACTACCTATCGCCTTACTTTTCTGCCCCCGCCCGAGCCGGCAGCTTTGAAAAAACCCGAGGAAGCGGGATTGAAGGGCCATGAACAGGCACTGCTGGGCTTCCTGCAGAAGACCATAGCTGGGGATGAGAATTCGCTAACCTTTCGCGACATGGAAGCATACGCCAGGGATCACCGCCAGGAGTTCTATGAGTTCTGGACCAAGTGGACAGACCGAATCGAAAAGCAGACGGAGAATTTCAAGTTTTTCGACGACAGCGGCAAAGTGCCGATTATAACATTTTTGACGGGGATGGGCCTGTTCGTGGCGGGCTGTTTTTTAGTCATCCCCATGACCGCCTTAGGGGTGGCAATGATCCTGGGGGGATCGGCTTTAGGCATCGTCCCCCTGTTCTTTAACCGGCGTTCAATGTCCGGGGAGGAAGATATGGCCCGTTGGCAGGCGTTCCGCCGCTTCCTCCTGGATTTCTCGGAGATGGAGCACCATGAGATACCCAGCCTCGTCCTTTGGGAACATTACCTGGTCTATGCCGTGACCCTGGGGGTTGCCAGCGAAGTCATCCGGCAGCTGGAGCTGGTATTTCCCAACCTGCAGGAGGGTGATTATCATTTCGCCCAGGGTTGGTTTACTTACAGCAGCTTGGGGCACGTCAGCGCCTTGCCCGGCTCCTTCAATGACATCGTCACGGCCATGGACAAATCCATAAGCTCGGCCATGTCAGCCGCTTCCAGGTCTTCCTCGGGATCCGGCGGAGGCGGGGGATTCTCCGGGGGAGGAGGCGGCGGCGGGGGCGGATCCAGCGCCGGTGGCCGCTAATAACCGCTTCAGATGCCCGGGGTAACTGGTACCGACCTGAAGGCTTGGGCGGATTGCATAGAATTGAAGCCGTCAGCCAGGTGGCCAGGTCAATGATATCGGCGCTTATGATTGCAAAGACCGCTTATTAAGGGGGAGTATCGGTGAAGAAATGGTTTATTTTGGCGATTCTTCTGGGGATATGGTTGCCGGCTGCACCGGCCTTGGCGGCTTCGCAGCACAGTACCTTCAGTATCGGCAGCCCGGTGGCGGACATAAATGGGACTGGGATCACCATGGATGTGGCTCCCTATGTGAAAGATAACCGCACCTTTTTACCCATCCGCTATGTAGCCTATGCCCTGGGGATCGAAGACTCCGGGATCTTGTGGGACGGGTTGAACCAGACCGCGGCCTTGGTGAAGGGGGGCAAAACTCTGGCGGTTAAAATCGGCAGTCCCGTCCTGGTTATCGACGGGGAAAAAACCACCATGGAGGTGGCGCCTGAAGTCGCCAATGAACGCATATGCCTGCCCATCGCCCTGGTGGCCCAGGCATTTGGCGCAACAGCGGCCTGGGATGGGGACAAGACTGTCACGATTAGTTTTCCTGAGGCTATCCACGCCGGCCAATACAAGGTTTTCCTCCGGGATTTCCCGACCCGGGCTTATGTAAAGGGGCAGGGCGGGGTAAAGGTGGCCCAAATCCAGATCGAGCCTTTTGCTGCCTTTCCCCGGGAAAGCAGTGTGGAATTTACCCTGGCCAATGGCAGATTCGCCGGGGCTCCGACCGGGGCCCCCTTGGGATGGCAGGCTGGGCCCAGTACCTATAATGATAACCGCTCCATCTGGTTCATCCAGGACGGCAGTGATAGAACCGGCAAGGCGACCTTCACCTTGCCCAACGTCAATATCGACTCTGACGCTCCCCCTGGAGGACTTGTGCTCATCATAGAGGTAAACGGGCGCACGGTTGGCTATTACAGCATAGCCAATGTGGTGAAATCAGTGCTCATAACTGTCGATAACTAGGAGCAGCGGCTGGTTGTATGAATGGTTTTCTTGACCAAACATATGAAATGACCCCCAAATGTTAAACGCTCTGTTCGTATTAAAATATGTAGGCTTTTTTGAGCCCGGATGGATTTGCGTTAGCCAACAATAAATATTCAGCCGACACGGTCCAGGTTGGAGGATGCGTTCTGCAAGGCCGGTTGTGGTATTTGAGGGGGGATCAACGGAAAAACTTGTGACCTCACCAGGGTATTTAATCCTATCAATTGCGCGATACGGCATTTTTGGAAGGAGGAATCCGGGGAATGAAAAGAACGATATCGTTACTCCTGGCACTCACCCTGCTAATGACATTGGTGGTCGGTTCAGCTGCAGCCAAACCATTCAAGTCTCCCGGCCAGGGCCAGAACAAGATATTCTGGGATATTCAAGGGCACTGGGGTCAAGCGGCTATTGTCAAAGGTCAGGAACGGGGCTTTTTCAGTGGTTATGCAGACGGATCATTCTGTCCCGATAATCCCATAACCAGTGACGAATTGGCGGTGATCATCGACCGGTTGACAGGAGACCCCAACGATGATGAAGATGAAGATGGGGATGAAACGATCAGCGGGGTTCCGGCATGGGCCCGGCATTCAGTCTGGAAGGGCCACAAGCAAGGCTATATAAATTTGAAGAGATATCACTCCGCGGTGCAGATGAGCCGTTGGGAGGCATGTGTTGAATTGGCTGACGCCCTGATCGACGCGGGACTCATTGACCCGGTGGAGGAGGATGAATACGTTAACCCCTTTGGAGACTGCAGTTCAATTTCCGATGAGGACTGTGCCAAGATCATGGCTCTCTACCGGGCGGGGATAATCAAAGGTACAGCCAAAAATTTATTCAATCCCAACAGTCACCTGACCAGGGCCATGATTGCCATAATGATCTGTAATGCGTCTGACCTGGAGCAGAAAAGAGATCTGACCCTTAATGACAATACCCTGACCATAGATGCCGGCGATGAAGAGACCGTAACCGGGACCCTGGCCGACAAGAATTTGAATATAGAGGATGCGAAATGGGCGGTCACTGCCGGTGACGAGGCAATAGTCGACGATGTCCAACTCACCTGGGAAGATAACGAATTCGACGCGACCATCATGACTGCCGCAGATGCTGATAAGGGTGACCAATGCACTATTACCTTCACGGTCAGAGACCAGGATGACCATGTCTATAAAGTCAAATGCCAGGTCACCATCGGCACAGGCTCGACAGGCAGCGACAAGATCTGGCTGGATAAAGACCAGATAGACATGGATGAGAATAGGACCGCGGCAGTCAGAGTTTACCTGCCCGATGGGTTCGACACCGGTGATGTGGAGAGCGTAGAGTGGGACTCGGATGACACGGATGTGGCTGGTATTAACTACGATGACTCGGATTTGCTGGATAACAACAAATACTTCCTGGTGGAAGTGGAGTCCGAGGATGTGGACGGCGATGATTCCTGTACTATCACCATCAAGGTCAAACTAGATGGCGACTGGTATGAAACCGACCTGGAGGTCAATGTAGCCGACCTGGATTAAAGGGCAGGTTTGACAATTAGGGGCAAATTGATAGGGGCTGGCTAGCCAGGGTTCATATCTCGGCTGCTTTTTCCTCGCAGAAATATATTTCGTAGAGGCAGGCATCTATGGGCATCAAGCATTTTCTTAAAATTTGTTGACTGCGACCCCATTTTCATATGGTGCCTCCCGTATTAATATCCAGAGAGTTCAAAAACTCTTGATAAAGGCAAACTCGTCGAAAGGCGGGGACGCAAAACCACGGGTCTAAGGCCTATGGGCTAAGACAGCCGGTTGCCGGGAGCAGATTTATAGTCACATCACCTGCTTGGCAACCGTCCAGGCAGGTTTTTATTTGGGACTTAAAAATTTTTGAGGAGGCAGAATTTATGACCAGTGTAATGCTATTAGGATTGTTCGGTGCCGGGATGCTGCTGCATATCAGGGTGGAAAAACAAGCCAGGCATCATGTCTAAACCCATAGTGCCATCACTCCCAGGCTCAAAAGAAGTTGAACGCAGGAAATGAAGCGGGAGGCGCCGGAAGAAAACAAGTCGATATGGCCCGGGGGAATTCCCCCGGGCCATATTTTTGCTGTGGTTGGAGCACTGCAGACAATAGGCTCGGATGGACTGATCCATCGTCTTCTTGGCCATAGACTGCCCCCTTGCATTCAAAATGATCTGGAGGAACCGGGCTCCGCTTCCAGTTTAGCTCTGAAACTGATCCGCCGTGGAGTCGTCAGCTCATCGAACTTGATGATATAAGCTGCCTGGTCCAGGTCGATGTCTGTCACTTCTCCGGCGCCCAAGATGCTGTGAACGATCCGGTCGCCGGGTTGGAATAAGGATATGCCAGGCGAAGAATCCAGCATTTTCTCACTGCTCTCGATACTCCAGTTGGTTTCAGCTATGAGGCTTTCATCCAATTCATGGGTGTAAGCCAGCAGGTTCTTGTCCACATTGAAGATGAACCGGGACGGATAACGGTAAGAGCCATCCAGGTTGCGTCCTTCCGCATCGGTCAGGAACAATCCCTTTTTTGCCCGGGTGAAGGCTACGAATGCCAGCCGCCGCTCTTCTTCCATGCCCTCCAGGGTAGCGGTCTTCTTGGAGGGGAATACGCCTTCCTCCAAACCGCAGAGAAACACATAGGGAAATTCCAGACCCTTGGCGGCATGTACGGTCATGAGCTTGACTGCGTTCTGGGCGGACGCAGCATCGGTGTTGGTGAGCAAGGCTACGTGGGCCAGGTAGTACTCCAGGGTACATTCCTCGCCGCAGGCGGTCTCATACTCATAGACCGATTGCTTCAGTTCCGCCAAATTGTCCAGCCGCTCCTGGCTGCCTTCGGTCCTCAGCATGGTTTCATAACCGCTCTGGTCCAGGATTGCGCTTAAAAGCTCGGAGATGGGCATATCGTGATAGACCGCGGCAAAACGTTCTACCAGGGCCAGGAAGCGTTTCCCCTTGGTGCTCCTGAAGATTTCATCATCTATGGTTCTCTCCAGTGCGTTGTAGAGGGAACACTGATTCTGCTCGGCGTAGTTCTGCAGAAACCTGATCCGCCGCTGGCCGATACTGCGCTTGGGTGTATTGACCACCCGCAGGAAGGATAGGTCGTCCTTGTAAGCTATGAGCCGCAGGTAGGAGAGGGCGTCCTTGATCTCCATGCGGCCGAAGAACTGGATACCGCTGTATATCTGGTAGGGGATCTCTTCCTTCATGAAAACTTCTTCCAGGTTGCGGGAGATGTAATGGGCGCGATACAGTACCGATACGTCCCGCAATGCTGCGCCCTGGGAGACCAGCTCCTTGATCTGAGCTGCAATCCATAGAGCCCCGGCTTGGGCGGTCCGGGCATGGTGGTATACTACCGGGACTCCATCGGGCAGGGTGGCGTGAAGATCTTTTTTGATCCGGTTCTTGTTTTTCCCGATCAGGGAATTGGCTGCGGCCACGATCTGAGGGGTAGACCGGTAATTCTTCATCATCATGATGGTTCGCGCACCGGGGAAATCCCGGTCGAAGTCCAGCAGGTAGCGTACATTGGCTCCTCGCCAGGTATAGATGGTCTGATCCGGATCGCCCACGATAAAGAGGTTTCTGTGGTAGTCGCACAATACCTTCATCAAGCGGTACTGCAGCTCGTCAATGTCCTGATATTCATCGATCATGATATATTCCAGCCGCTGTTGCCATTTCAGCCGGATGTCCGGGGCGATGCTGAAGATATGGAGTACATATTTGATGAGGTCGTTATAATCCAGGCCGAAGCACTTCTTCTCCTGGTAGAGGTAACCGTAGAAGATTATATCCCCGGCCTTCTCTGCCTGGAGATACTTTTGCTGCAGCTTGTCCAGCGGCAGCGCGATCATGTCTTCGTAATAGTCAGGTTCCTTGAATATCTTGCGGATTTCGATCATATCCCGGGCTTTGGCGAAGGTCATGTGACGCAGGGTCAGATTCCGCTCTTCATAGATTACCTTCAGCATGGTGTCTATGTCTGAGTTGTCCAAAACCAGAAAGCTCTTAGGATACTGGACGGCATTGATATCCTCTTGCAGGACGGATACGCAGAAGCTGTGAAAAGTGCTGATATAGCCGGTATCATTGTCACCGGTCAGACGGCGGATGCGCTGTTTCATCTCATTGGCGGATTTATTGGTAAAAGTCACGCAGAGTATGTTGGCTGGCATGATGCCGATCTCGTTGACCAGGTAGGCGAAGCGGTGCGACAGGGCCCGGGTCTTGCCTGAACCCGCCCCGGCGATCACCCGGATGAAGCCCTCGGTAGCAGTAACCGCTTGCCGTTGCGCGGCGTTGAGTCCTTTTAATATATCGTCCATACCCGAGGCCCGCCCCTAACTTGCCAGAATCTTTGAGAAAGCAGCTTTTTGCCGTCAGAGCCACTCTGCTCTAATAATGATAACAGACCTTATGCTACCTGCGCTCCACAAACCATCTGCCGATATTGTTGCCGCTGGTGCCGGCGCTGCGTTCGAAGAACAGATGTTTTTCCTGGCCTTTGACACTGATCGTATAGCGGTCACCTTGCCCGCCGGCCTTCATGGCCGCAGCCGAACGGACATCCTTGATTTTGTCTATCATATAGATAGTTCCGTCTTCCCATTTTAAAGATATGGGTCGCATCGTGCCAGCGGTGTCGAAAGCAGCCAGAACAGTCACATATACCTTGGTTTCCATATCCGCTCACCTCTCAGTGGTGTTATTCTTAATCCTGTCCTCAGGATCACGGGATTGACACATCCGCGGGGGGATTATAGAATTAAAGAACACCTGTTCGATAGATATATTCTACGTCCCCTGGCATGATGCGTCAAGATGAGACAAAAAAACCGGATCGAGACGGCGGTGAAGAGAGTGGCAGCCATTTCCCAGCGGGTCATATTACATAGCGATCTAAATGCGTTTTACGCTTCGGTGGAATGCATGCTGGATCCCTCTCTGCGGGGCAAGCCGATGGCAGTCTGCGGAAGCACCCATGACCGGCATGGGATTGTGCTGGCCAAGAGCGAATCGGCCAAAAGAGCAGGGGTCATTACCGGTCAGGTTACCTGGCAGGCAAGGCAGCTGTGTCCCGGACTGATCACCGTTCCTCCCCGGTTCGACCAGTACCTGAAATATTCACGGATGACCAGGGCTATTTATAGCAGATATACCGAAAAGGTAGAGCCCTATGGCATGGACGAATGCTGGCTGGATTTGACCGGCAGCAATGCCGCGGGCAGCGGTGAAGAAACCGCTCACCTGATCAGGAACTCGGTCAAGGAAGAGTTGGGGCTGACGGTATCCATCGGGGTATCATTCAACAAGATATTCGCCAAATTGGGCAGCGATATGCAAAAACCAGATGCGGTCACAGTCATCGACCGCCATAATTTCCGGGACATGGTGTGGAAATTGCCGGCTACTGATCTGCTCTATGTGGGGCGGGCCACCGGCAAGAAACTGGCTGTTCAAGGCATTTATACCATCGGTGATATAGCTCAGAGCCAACCCGAATATCTAGAACGTTTGTTAGGCAAAAACGGGCTTACCCTGTGGATGTTCGCCAACGGCCGTGATGAGTCGAGAGTGATGTCCGGCGATTATCAGGTTCCAGCCAAGAGTGTGGGGCACGGCACGACCTGCAGCAGGGATTTGCGGGACTACGATGAAGTGTGGCCGGTATTGCTGGAGCTGACCCAGGATATCGGCCACAAACTCCGTGTATACCGACTTTCTGCTCAAGGTGTCCAACTAGCCGTAAAGGACAACACCCTCTCAACTATGCAGTTCCAGGCCCAGTTGGACTACCCGTCCCGAAGTCCCATGGAGATGGCGGTCAAAGCCGGGGAGCTTTTCCAAAAGCATTACTCCTGGAACAATTCAGTCCGCGCCCTTACTGTCAGGGCCATCAATCTTGTTCCCGATTCGACGGTGCAGCAGTTGCCCCTGTTTGATGACCTGGATTACAGGGCCAAACGAGAAAAGGCAGACGATGCCATCGAGATGATCCGCAGCCGGTTTGGCAAAAGGTCTATTCAAAATGCCAACCTGTTGGTTGACCTGAAAATGCCCGGGCAAAGCCTGTCCGAGATCATCCTGCCGGGACATATGTATCGTTGATCTATTCCATGCACAGGCTTTTGACCTTCGGGGCACAATCCCAACTCCCTGGGGAAGTACCCGCCGGCTGTGTTTACGGGAATATGGGAAATTCACTTTTTCACAAATGCACGAAACCATGTGGTTTCGTATATACTTGGATATAGAAGAATAATTATCCAAAAAGGGAGCGATGAATGCGGGGGTGCATTTGGACGCTTGTCCCCGTTGGAGCTAGCAGCGTAACCGACCTGGAAAGGCCGGTTTTTGTGTTTCACTAAATCGCCTCTTTCGATTCATGACCAGCCATAAAAATAATCGAGCAACCTGGCCATATCTGGTGGAGAAGCCTTAAAAGCAGGGGGGAATGAAGGTTGAGAAGAGTTGCGGTAATAGGAACGGGGCATTCGAAATTCTGTTTTAATTCGCCCAAGACTTCGGTTGAACTGTTGGCGGAGGTGTCCATGGATGCCATCCGGGAGGCGAACCTGGCTCCCCAGGATATCCAAGCCATCAATGTGGGCAATGTGCTGGGAGATTTCGAAGAAGGGCAAGGCATGGTCCAGTCTTTCCTGGCCAACGACATCGGTTGTTTCGGGGTGCCGGCCAGCCGGTTCGAGGGGGCCTGCGCTTCCGGGAGCATGGCAGTAAGGGATGCGGTCATGTGGATAGCCTCCGGGTATTACGATATCATGCTGGTGGGCGGGGTTGAGAAATGCACAGCCATGAATCCGGCCCTGGCGACCAGGACCTTTGCCATGTTCGGCGATGCCCGCTATGAGTTCCCGGCAGGGTTCACCTTCCCTGCTGTGTTTGCCCTCATCGCTCATCTTTACGCCAGCAAACACAACATACCGCTGGCGTCCCTCAAAGAGCAGATGGCAGCCGTATCGGTGCAGTCCCATGAATATGCGGCGAAAAACCCCCATGCCCAGTTCCAGAAGCCCATCACCAGGGAAGACGTCCTAAACAGCATGCTGATTTCCACGCCCCTCCAGCTCCATGATGCCTGTCCCTTCTCGGATGGGGCAGCAGCCATAGTGGTTGCCTCGGAAGATATAGCCCGCAAACTGGTCAGGCAACCAGTATATTTTGCCGGCATTGGCCAGGCCTCTTCCGGGAAAATAAGCGCCCAGAAAAAGTGGCTTCCCTATCTGCATGCCAGAGACCTGGCCAGTCAGCAGTCTTACAGTATGGCGGGTGTGACACCACAGGATATCCATATATGTGAGTTGCACGATTGCTTCAGTATCGCGTCCATAGTCGCCGCCGAGAGCCTGGGGTTTTTTGAATACGGCAAGGCTGGTTATGCCTGGTTGAATGGCGAGACCAGGATCGGGGGCAAGATTCCGATCAACATTTCAGGAGGTCTGAAGGCCAAAGGACATCCCATCGGCGCCACCGGGGTATCCCAGGTAGTGGAAGTGACCCGGCAGCTCAGGGGAGACATGGCGGAACAGGGCCGGCAGGTGGAAGGGGCTCAAAATGGCATGGTCGATACCCTGGGAGGAGACGGAGTCATCGTCAGCCTGGTTATGACCAACCGGTAAGGGGGGCAGGAATTGTGGAATACAGACTCACATTTAAGGAATACAACCAGGCCCTGAAAAAAGACAGGTTGATGGGGCTCAAGTGCAGTACCTGCGGGGCGGTCACCTGTCCGCCGATGATGGTGTGCGGGGAATGCGCCAGTACGGACCTGGAGATCGTGCAGCTGTCCGGCAAGGGCAAGATCGTGACCTTCACCAATTCCTATATCGCGGCCGAGGGCCGCGAAAATGAAGTCCCCTATACCATCGTGCTGGTGGAACTGGAAGAAGGGCCGTGGATCATGGGTAATCTGGTAGGGATAGATGCGAAAAAAGTGGCCATGGATTGCATGGGCCAATGGGTCAGACTGGGTTCCAGGGTCTTTCCGGGCGATAAATATTCCAATGGCGACCTGGCCCGACCGGCCTTCAGTATTATGGACTGACCGGGAAGGAGAAAGGTATGAGAAACTATGAAATTACGCGCCTGATCAAATCGGAGGACCTGAATCATCATGGGACACTCTATGCAGGCCGCTCGGCCCAATGGCTGGTCGAAGCCGGCTTTATTGCGGCTGCGAGCGAACACGGGGATCCGCGGGACGTGCTATGTGTTAAGGTACATGGCTTCACTTTTAAGGAACCGGTCCCGCCGGGAGATATAATAACCTTCTGGTCCCGGGTCGTCAAAACCGGCAATTCCAGTATACTGGTCTATGTAAAAGCCACATCGGAGATTTCCAAAAAGGCCCATTTGGACGGTTTCCTGACCTTTGCCTGTGTCGACCCTGTAACCCTGAAGCAGAAGAGGCACCACATAGTTCTGGATGAGCCGGCGGACCGGGAAGAGCGCGAAATCAGAGAAAGGGCCGCAAAGCTCTCCTCCTCTTAGATTTGCTCCTGGAATGGGAAATGAAGCCCGTTCCAGCCAGCAACCATTTTCTGTCTTCGTCTCCAGCAGGTCTATATGTTATCATACGAAGCGTGGAGTAATTAAGGAGAGGTATTAATTTGGTGAAACAGGTCAGGAATTCCGCGCCGTTGCTTTTGCTCGCGTTTGTTTTGGTCATACTGTTGGCCGGCCCACATCCATCTCAGGCTAATCCCGAAGGTGCAGCCGGGGGCGGCGCCCGGGTTTACAGTGATCCCTTCGCAGAGTTGAATAAAATCAAACCCATTTCCCCCGACTTTTTACATATGGAAGGTTTCATTGCCGGGTTAGTCCACCGCCATAATCCAGTTGATGCTAAAGCCCTACCACCCGGCCCTCCGGCTGCGACCTATATTGTCAAGAGCGGTGATACTCTTTGGGATATCGCCCTTGCCTACCATACTACCGTTGACCAGCTCCGGGAGTTCAATCGACTGGGCAGCGATGCTTTATCTCCAGGTCAGACCTTGCAGGTCAACGGAGGGGCGCAGGGTGCGGCGCAAGCAGTGCAGCCGGCAATTAGTCCCAGCCGTTCCGGCCAGGCGTCCCGTACCGGGGATCTGCTGCAATATGCGGCCCGCTATCTGCACACCCCATATGTATGGGGAGGGACTAGTCCCAAAGGATTCGATTGTTCCGGTTTTGTCCAGTACGTGTTCAAACATTCCGGTTACAGCCTGCCACGTACCGCCGCTGCCCAGGCCTCAACCGGCGTGCGGGTCGCAAAACCCGATCTGATGCCCGGGGATCTGGTGTTTTTCGCCATGCATGGTTCGAGTATCGACCATGTGGGTATCTATGCCGGGAGCGGCAGGTTTATTCATTCCAGTTCGCCCAGTTCCGGCGGGGTCATCTATTCCTCTCTATCCGAAAGCGCATATGCGAGAGGCTATGCTGGGGCCAGGCGGCTTGCCCAATAATAGAGAAGATTATTGAAGGATTTGTCACTATTGCGGCAAATCCTTTTTTTGTTGTACCAGCTCCGCTCCCGCAAATTCCACATTTAAACCGACGAAACCATATCCTGATAAGTATATACAGTTCTTTAGCCCTTCGCACGCTGAGAACTTGGGCACATCCGGGAAATTCGCTGCGTGCCTGCCTGGCCAAGGGCGGTTTCAAGGCAAAGGAGGACAAGCCCCTGGATTTGGGCACCATAACGGCCCATATAATGTAAAGGTTGTTGGAACATGGTCGCTAAAGAAAAGCCTACCTATAGGCTTTTATAATGGGTGACGAAAGCGGCCGATTGTGACACGAATTACTCTCCGCAGTCAAGCGGGATGGGTTATAATATAGACCAAATCACATCTCCGATAATGGCAAACCTGGTGAAAACCAGGGACGCAAAGCTACGGGTCTAAAGCATTTGATGCCATGACAGCCGGGTTGCCGAAGAGAAGGCAAGGGAACTTGACTGCATGCTTCGGCGTGCAGTTTATTTTTTTGACGGAGGTGGGAAAACAGAAAGAGAGGAACTCATTATGAAAAGCCAGGTAATCAGGCGGAAAATCTTTGTCGTTTTGCTGATGCTATTTTTCGGCATAATGAACACAGCTCCTGCGTTCAGCGCCAAAAACAATCCACACCGAAAAAATCCCACCAATGTCTTAGTGGAAGAGCCTACAGCTGAACCAACCCCGGCGCCAACTCCTGAACCGGCCCCAATACCAACTCCAACACCGGCTCCAACACCAGCTCCAGCACCGACACCGGAACCGGCACCAACACCGGTACAAACATCGACTCAGACATTGAGTGACGGCGAACGGGTTGATGCCGCGGCTGCAATCCTGGCAGCAGCAGGGACCTTGAAGCCAGTAGAGGGTGCCAACACAAATATTATACCCATGGCCCAGGCTATAGTCGAAGCGAAGTTGTCAGGGGTGACAGTATCAATTTACAGCACTTCCAATTCCCAGGTAGCCCAAAACGGGGCTATAACTTACGGCACAGCAGCAGTAACCGGCAGTGTGATCTTCCGATTGACAGGTATTAGCGAATATACTGGCGTGATAGTGCCGATCGCGGTGCCAGCCAAGGCCATTGCTCCCACATCAACCGCTGCTTCTGCTCCAGTGCTCACAACGATTATTGCACCTTTGCCGGTGACCGCTACAGTCTCCACTTATGATGTCAATGTCAAGGATTTTGGGGCGAAAGGCGACGGTAGAGCCAACGACACCCAGGCCATACAAAATGCCATCAACTCCATTGCCAGCGGGGTCGTGTTTGTACCTGACGGTGTTTATATGATCGATACCTTGACCCATATACGCTTGCACAGCAATATCAAACTGATAATGTCTGACGCAGCGACCCTCAAAGCAATCCCGAACTCCAGTGAAAACTATGCAGTTATTTGGGCCTGCAATATTTCTGATATAGAAATTAGCGGTGGGAATATCGTCGGCGACAGGTATGCGCACCAGGGCTCCTCCGGTCAATGGGGCATGGGGATAGAGGTGGAGGGATGTGACAATGTTCTCATCTCCGATATCACTATTACTGATTGCTGGGGTGACGGTATTTATGTGGGGAGTTCAGATGCGCAGAACTATTGCCAGGGGGTATTGATTGAGGGGGTTTTAGCGGATCACAACCGGCGCAACGGGATCACGGTAATAAGCGCCAAAGATTTGACTATCAGGGACTGTGTGGTATCCAACACCAATGGCACCCTGCCGGCCAGCGGCATAGATCTGGAGCCCAATTCGAGAGCTGAATTCATGCAGAATGTATTGATCGAGAATGTTCAAAGTGCCAATAATGGCATTGCAGGTTCGGAATTTGGGGGTTGGGCGCTAGATGTGTGGTTCGGTGCCGGGACCAATGATGCCTGCTTGGTGCCGTTATCGAATGTGAGCGTCAAAGTCAGGAATGTGACCGATAGCGGGAGTTATCGAGGCACGCTAGCTTCCAATTTCCGAGATTATATTGCCTACGGATATAATATCTCATTGCAGTAATTTGGAAGAAATCCAGTGCTCCAGGTTGATAATGCAAGATAAAGCACAGGGGAGGCTTGTTCCTCTCCTGTGCTTATATAGTCAGGAATTGCCTTAAGTCCCGGTTTTACATGTATCCCAGGCTCCGCAGCCATGCCGAAACCTGGTTCTGTGCCGTATTTACATTACCCTGCTGGACTGCCAGGCCCTCGCTTATGGTGGACCGCCGGCAGAGCTGCCTGATATGGGCTACCCCACCCATACCGCTTTGTTTGTAAGTGCAAAAAGGGACGATAGTTTTATTGGCGAAATCATAACTCTCCAAAAAGGTGAATAATGGCATCGGCATCGTCCCTATCCAGTAGGGATAACCCAGGAAAACGACCTCATAGGAGGCCATATTCTGAACCCTGGTCTTGAGCTGTGGCCGCATGTTCTCTTCACTTTCCCGGGTGGCCTGGTCCAAACAAGCATAGAATTCCTCGGGATAAGGGTTTACCGTCTTAATTTCGAAGATATCGCTGCCCACCAGGGAATGGATCTGATTGGCAATTTTGCGGGTGTTACCAGTGTGGGAAAAATAAGCTACGAGAACCGTATTGGTTGGTGATGGCGGTTGTACGGTTTTATCAGTGCTTTTATCGCCCGTTTTATCAGTATTACCGGCATTGGTTGTCGTTTGTGGTTGGCTGCCGGTCTGGCCGGTTGCTGTTTCGACGCTGTCTGTCTTGCTGCCGTTGCCAGCGTTGGCCGCCGGCAGTTCAGTGACTGAGGTTTTACTGCCCGGGGTCTCGCTAACATTGCCTTCTGGTTCCCCGGTATTTTGAATCGTTTCCAGGCCGCAGCCAGCTATGCCCAGGGACAGTAAGCCGGCGCCCAGACTGCTGATAAACTTTCTCCTATCCATATAAACTACTCTCCATTCATCGCTTGCAGTAAATTCACCGTAAAAGTTTCCCCGCCAACAGTTCCATCACCCTAATAATACAACAATACCGCTGAACAAGCAGGGAACGGATCTGATCTTTTATCCTAATCATCCCTGGCCTTGCCGTTTTAAGTATTACTGCAGCGGGCGTTTTAGCAGGCAAGTATACGAAAAATAACTCTCGGTGTAGGTGCAAGTTACCAGCTCCCAACCAGACTGGCCCAACTTGTTCAATAATTCCGTAAGACTCACCGGGTCACTATGGCGGGCAGAGGTGTATTCCCACTTTTGCACTACAATGTCTCCCTGGGTTTTTACTTGTTCCATCAACGATTTCCCCTTTCCTAGCGTCGGAATATTTATAGGTCTTACCATGCCTATGTACTAATTATAATACTTGACCATCAAGGCACACAGGCCAAAGATGAATGCTCTGGGACCATTTTCGACCACCTCGCTCCAAGCTCAGTAAGAACCACAGCCGTACCCCATCAGGGTAAAAAATGCTATTATAGTCTAGAGATGTAAAATGAGCGTATGAAAGCAGGGAAGAGCTGATGGAAGGTGCTTTGGCAAAATCACCCTCGGAACGGAGGATTTTAATCACGGGTTGTGCCGGTTTTATAGGTTTTCATCTGGCAAAACGCCTCCTGGACCTGGATTATAAAATAGTCGGTTTTGACAATCTCAATGATTACTATGATGTCGTTCTCAAACACCGGCGGCTCCAATTGCTCCATGAGTATAAAAACTTCAGTTTCATCAAGGGTGATCTGGCGGTCAAAAAAGAGGTAGAGGGATTATTTGAGACCACCCGTCCGGAGATAGCAGTTCACCTGGCCGCCCAGGCAGGGGTGCGCTACAGCATCGACAACCCGCAGGTATATATCAATTCCAACATTATCGGCTTCTTCAACATTTTGGAAGCCTGCCGCAGTTACCCGGTGCAGCACCTGGTTTATGCCTCCTCCAGTTCAGTCTATGGAGCCAATAAGAAAGTGCCTTTTTCCACTGAGGACAAAGTGGACAAACCTGTCAGCCTGTATGCAGCCACCAAGAAATCAAATGAATTGATGGCCTACACGTATTGTCACTTGTATAAAATCCCAGCCACCGGATTAAGGTTCTTCACTGTATACGGTCCCTGGGGGCGGCCGGATATGGCTTACTATTCTTTTACCCGGGACATCCTGGCAGGCAAACCCATTAAGGTCTTCAACCAGGGCGACCTTTACCGGGATTTCACCTATATTGATGATATCGTCACCGGAATAGTCAATGTAATGAGCAGGCAACCGGAGCCCGACGAAAACGGCACCCGGCACAAAGTTTATAACATTGGCAACAACAAACCCGAGAAACTGCTGGATTTCATAACCACACTGGAGAAATGTTTGGGTCAGGAGGCTATCAAGGAATACCTGCCCATGCAGGCTGGGGATGTCTACCAGACCTATGCGGATGTGACCGAGCTGAAGAATGATTTTGATTTCAAGCCTGATACACCCATCTGTGTCGGTTTGAAAAATTTTGTGGATTGGTACCGGCACTACTATCAAATCTAGTTTTGCCCGGTTAGATCTATTGTTCTCCGGAATATGGTCACCGGGGATTGGCTGCGGTGTTTGTCAAATTGATACGACAGATCACTCGATCCCTAGATCTATTGCATGCCTGATCTGACGCAGTTCATCCGGACGCAGTCCCACCAGGGAATTGCCTTCATAACTCTGGATGATCTTAATTTCCTCTATGTCTAAGGCCAGCCGGCTTTGAGAAGCCAGAATCAAGCCGGGCTCTCGGACCTCTCCTTCTGCTGGCCCGCCGCTGATAAAACACCTGCGGGCATCCATAACAACCAGGTCAGGTTTGTAGATTGTGTTCATCTCTGCCACATATTCCGCAACTTTTTGGCTCATATGCATTTTGATCCGTTCGCTGGGTTTCATAAAGCCCACGATGAGCTTCAATGCGCCGGTATATTGGGCAATGAAATGGGTCTTGCAGCAGGGCAGGAGGATAATTTTGTCCACCTGATCCAATAAGTCCGGCACCGATACTTTTTTCAAATATCGGGCGCCCGGAATGGTTTTTGTAACCCATTGATGGTCATCAAAAACGCATATTTCCGGTGCGACAGATGATTTCTCCAGATCATAGACGCAGGTTTTGCAGAGGATCTTCCGGGTAAAGAGGGCATGATCAGTGAGGGACAGGGTGGAACTCTCACCGACTATCACCCGGCCTGCTTGAGCTTCGAAACATAGTTCCACATGGGCTTGTAAAAAATCCAGGGCAGTCGATGCTGGAGGCGCATCGGCGGTGTTGTAGCTAGGCTTCAGTAAAACAGTATCACCTGGCCGGATGAATTTGTCAAAACCGCCCAACTCAAGCAGCAGCTGCTGGATGGAAGATTTAATGTCCTCGGTCGCCCTATGGATTATTACCCGCTGCATAATATGGTCACCCTCCTCCTCTGAAACCGGCTTCATTAGAAAACAAGGGATACAGACCGGGTGTTGGCACCTTTGGATTTGTATGTTTTGGAATCGTTTCCTGCTTGATTTAATGATAACAAATTCACCCGACCCGGCACAGCGGGCAATTAGGAGGCAGCTCTCCTGGCGATAGGTTTTGATCGATTGTTGCGCCGCCCCTGCTCACATAGGAATTTTATAGTTTGCAGTAGAAAAATGAATTATTAACAGTTACAATTGTAGTTAAATTGGGAAACAAGATGGCCGGGCAGAAAGCCCTCGCCGACAAAGGCAAAACTGGCGAAAGCCAGCGACGCAAAACCTAGGGTCTAAGGGCAAGGATGCCTATGATAGCCTGGTTGCCGAAGAAGAGGTTTTATGCACCTGCTGGTAAGAAAGACCGGAGCAGGTGTTTTTGTTTGTCCTGATGCATTTGACTGCTATCATCAATAGAGGCATCGGGTTAAGATGCACGTTGATGTTCCTTTATCATTAATGGAGGTGGAAGGTAGAGCGTTGACCGGTCTCGCTAGGAAAAGACCGGAATAATACATAGCTGGGGGTAGGTGGAATAATGTTTAACTTGCTGAAAAAGAACAAGTATAGTTATTTGAGCTTAGCTGTTACCTTGCTGGTCATCGTCTTCTATGCCCTCACCCCGATCAGTGCTGCCTATTCGAATAACGACACCGTTACCGGACAAAGCCAGTCTGGGGATCACAATATTGGGCAAGATCCCACCGGCGCTTTAAACAATGGCAACAACGGCCAGAGTGAAGTCAACAATGACCGGAACGGTGAATATAACGGTAATGGGAGCATTCATTTAGGGAATGGCGCAGTAGAATGCGATGGCGATACAGACTGCGACAGCGATAGTGACTGCGACAGCGATAGCGACAGTGACAGCGACAGCGATAGCGACAGTGACAGCGATAGCGACAGTGACAGCGACAGTGACAGCGATAGTGACAGCGATAGTGACAGCGATAGCGACAGTGACAGCGACAGTGACAGCGATAGTGACAGCGATAGTGACAGCGATAGTGACAGCGATAGTGACAGCGACAGTGATAGCGATAGCGACAGCGATAGCGATAGCGACAGCGACAGCGATGACGATATCCGTATTGGCAACCAGGGTGACAACGGAAGCAGCAACGAGACTAAAAGCGAAGTCGTGGCGCTCGGACAGGCACCTTTGGCAGCGCCTATTTCCTGGGTGCTGGCCCAGCTTCCAACTGAAGTTTTACCCCTCGCTCTCCCCAAGAGCGGCGTGGGCTGCCTAACGAGTGTCTTAGGTTTACTGGCATTAGGCGCAGGGATAGCTTGTTATAGACCGAAAAAATAATAACCCCGAGGACAGGAGACCCAAAGTATAGATTAACTCAGGCCACCGCTTCAGGTGGCCTGCTCTTGTTTTTATGAGGTGGATAAATTAAATCCTTGACAAGGAACGATACAGGTAGTATATTGTATACAAGCTCCAAGGAATTCCTAAGACGGAAAACCTAACGAGTCGGAAAATGGAAACAAAACATCGAGACAGATCAGAAGTACCGGTGGAGAAATTCACTATATCCGAAGGAAATCAGTGAAAAAAGTTTATAACAGCTTTACAATATGGATGTAAAATTCACCAGAGTCTGAAAAGACAAAAAGTGAAGAACAAGCGGAAATAAAGTAGAGTTGATATAGACAAGAGAGTAACTGAAAACCGGCAAGAAGAAGGTACAATGAGAAGTAGAGATGGGAAACAGAAATTGGAAGATGGGGATTAGGAAGAAAGTCGATAAAGGTTCGTTGGAGCTTACATTTTTGCGGCAACTTGATTTTCAGGGGATTTGTTGCTTGGCTGACAAATCCTTTTTCTTTGGTTCAAACCTAATAAGTTCCGGTTTGTTTCCATTGAAATCCCAATGGCTGTATAATCATTATACAGAGAACGTATTACTGGCATTGACCGGGGAGGATGGCATATGTTGAAAAAAATCATGGTAGCTTATGATGAACACCTGGGAGCGGTCAAGGCCCTTGACCTGGCCATCGAGATCGCCAGGTCGACGGGAGGATCGATATATATCGTTTCTGCCTATATGTCTGTAGACAATCCATCCCGGCGTGCTTTTCTGGAAAATCTCCAGGCCGAAGCGGCTGAAAGAGTAATGCGGGAAGGGATCACCGTATACACTAAACTGCAAGCAGGAGGTAAGAGTTTGGGGGAAACCCTGGTCAGAAATGCTGAGGATCTACTAGTTGATTTGGTGGTAATCGGATCCCATAATCGAGGAGCATTAGGCAAGATCATGTTTGGCAGCGTTTCGGACTATGTGGTACACAACTTGAAATGCCCGGTTTTGATAGTCAAATAACCTAGGGGACAATTAGGAAGCAGGGGATAGACCCCTGCTTTTTTTCAGTACGAAATTTTAGAGGGTGATTGTTCAATGACTGCAGTTGCCTTTACCCCTCGAAAGGTTGTTCCACAGCACCCATTGAAGCCGAAGCGGGCGGAGCCTGCAACGCCTTTTTCAACTCCTCTTTACCCTTGGTCACATAATCATTGGCCATCATGATAAATTGGGAAATGAAACGATACTCATTGAACCATTTAGCTGACTGGAGCCTTTCCAGGTCACCAGGGGGGATCCGGTCGCTGAACATTATCTTGGGATTGGGAGCTTTTTCGAATACATATTCATTGGTCCAGTGGAGCAGCAAAGTCTCTGCCTTTTCCAGGTCAACCAGCGCATTTTTAATAGCATTGCTGAGTTGGACATCTTTTTCTATCTCCATTAAACATACCTCCTTTTCACCCACGCCTTTGACGGCTCATTATCAAGCATCATTTTCAGTTTACCAGACTGGCTGAGGCTAATGGAAGACAAGTGATCTCCGGAAATAAATTTGTCAGGTAAGATCCCCATATTTTCCGGGGCAGGAAGGTATCAACCGTGGCCACAATATGGTTTAGACTTCCTGCAGCAGGAAATATTGGTTTGCATTTCCTCCATTTAAAGGTTTGAATATATAACATAGCAATGTAAAATTAGGGGTGGGAATGGAGTACCCCCAAAAATTGGACTGACAATGCGTATATTATACTAGTTGATTCGATACACATATAATATACGGGCCCTATTGGAGTATATGTTTATGGATTCAATTGCCCACCAGAGTCTGTTAGAAAATATTAAAAAGATTCAAAACGGTGATCAGAACTTACTGGAAAAACTCATAGATGACTACCGGCCTTTTATCATGAAAACTGTCGCCCAATTCTGCAAACGGATGCTGGTTTGGGGCCATGATGATGAATTGAGCATAGGCCTGATAGCTTTCGATTCCGCAGTCAATACGTATGATCCGGATAAAAATATTCCCTTCCAATCTTATTGCCGGGTGGTCATTGTCAACCGGCTCAAAGATTATGCCCGAATGCAGGTCAAATACGAGAATCTTATCCACCTGGGCGATGAAGACCTTAATACCTATTTTGAGGGACAGATCGCCCACGAAGATTACCTGAATAAGGCGATCGAAGCAGAGAGACGCGAGGAAATGGAGCATCTGGAGAACCTGTTGGCCGAGTATGCCATCGGTTTCGAAGACCTGGTGGATGTATCCCCCAAACACAGGGATTCCCGGCAGACATTACTGGAGGTAGCCCGAAATATTGTTCAGAATGAGGAACTGTGGAAAATTCTAAAGAACAAGAAGCAGCTGCCTTTGAACGAGTTGGAGAGGCTTTGCGGAGTCAAGCGCAAGACATTGGAAAGAGGCCGGAAGTTCATCATTGCCAGTGCTGTACTTATGTATCATATGGATCAGTTCATATATCTTGGTTCTTATATTAATTTTGGCTGAGGGGAGTTAGGACAAAAATGAACGGCTGGACAAACCGGGGCTTGGTCACCAAAATCCTGGTTGATAATTGTATAGTCCTGACTCCTGAAGGTACATACCACCGGATTCCCTTACCATCACGGGACATAAGAGTCGGGGCAGAGATATGCTATAGCCGTTCCAAGCTTGCCGACCTCCCGCGCAAACCATGGCTGCTGGCGGCTTCTCTACTGCTGCTATTTTTGGGATACCCCCTCTGGAATCAAGCTATGCTCCCCCAGGCTGCAGCCTATGTATCCCTGGATATGATTCCCAGCCTGGAGATTGCAGTCGATGATCAGATGCAGGTAATAGGAGTCAAGTGTTATAATGACGACGCTACAGACCTGGTTCAACCCCTGGCTTTGAAAGGCCAAGGACTCAGCGATGCCTTAACCGCTGTGATTGACCAGGCGGTTGCCCAGAATTATTTCACAGCGGGCCAGGACAATCTTATGATATCGACAGTCAGTCCTTCAGGTAAGGATAATCACTCCGTCGATGCAACCGCGTTATACCAGGTGGTGGAAAAATCCATTGCTGCCCATGGTTATGAGGGCCAGGTTATGATTTACGGTGCCAGCCCTGAAATACGAAAGGCTGCCGAGGACCGGGAAATAAGTGTTGGCAAGTATCTGATCTACGAACATTTGATCAGCTCCGGTGAGCAGGTCAGCATCGAAGAAATCAATCGTAAATCAGTCCGCGAACTCGCCACCAACTATAATATGGCTTTACCACCAAATGAGACTTTCAGCCTGCGAACCAGTCAGAACGAAGAGTCTGGAGCAGTCGAAGACGGCAGCAGCAGAAACCATGACGATAAATTTGATAGAAATACCATGTTGAGTGAGGACAGGGGTTTAAACAACCAGCGACCCGAAGCCAATGTCAGCCGCTCATTGTCAAACCGACCCACCGTACCTAAGAAAACAAATCAGGACCTGGATTCCATTGGTTATCAGCGGCAAGGAACTGATGAACTTAGGACTGACGTGGGTAAAAAAACTGCGGAAATAACCGGTTCTCATACCGCCAGAAATGAAAAGCGCCAGCTGTAACTCCAGTCGCAAATAGGCTATATAAAGACCTGGAAAGAAAAATCACCCCTGATGCACTGTCATGATTCAGGGTGATTTTTTCTGTGGTTTAGTTGAGCCGTTATCAGATACAATTTAAGTATGATCCTTGAAGAGGAGTCTGGCTTGGAGAGGATTCGTTCGAAATCGGCATTATGCGCCGGTGAAGGAAATCGGTTGGAAGTGAGCAAATAAGCCTGTGCAAAAAGAAACCATCAGAAAGGCAGCATATTATCTTAAGGCTGATCCACAGTTCTTATTTAGAACCTGCGCGGTCAAGTTCATGCGTCTGCCCGTAATCAGGAGAGTAGTTCCAGCCTCATTTTTTGCCAGCCTTGAGTACCGGTTGGAGATGGGTAAAAAATTGAACTTGAAAAATCCCCATACCCTCAGCGAAAAGGTACAGTGGCTGAAGCTCAATGATAGGAATCCCATTTATGTTCGATTGATGGATAAATATGAGGTGAGACAGTACATAAAGTCAGAAGTTGGAGAGCAATACCTGGTACCGCTTATCGGATTGTACGACACGGTTGATGAAATACCTTTTGAGGCCCTCCCCAACCAGTATGTAATCAAATGCACTCATGACAGCGGTTCGGTAATTTTTAAGAATGCCGCCAACCTGATAAGCACCCAGGATATAAAGACACACCTGGCAAAAGCCCTGCAAACGAATTATTATTACCAGCATCGCGAGTGGGGGTATAAGGACATAAGACCCCGCGTCATCTGCGAACATCTGATCCATACCCGGGATGGCAACCAGCCTAGAGATTACAAATATTTTTGTTTCGATGGTGAACCCAGGTTTTTGGTAGTGGTCACCGATAGAGCAACAGGTGCCATGATGAATTTCTATGATCTGGAGTGGAATGTATTGCCTGTAACCCAGCATTACCCGCCGATCAACTATGTGCTGGATCGCCCCGGCAAATTTAGCGCCATGATTGACATAGCGCGCAAGCTTGCGCAAGGTTTCAGGCACATGAGAGTAGATATGTATTTGGATGCCGAAGAAAATATATTCGTGGGGGAACTCACCTTCTATCATTTTGCGGGTATCGTGAAATTCGAACCAGAAGAATATGATGAATATTTCGGCAGGTTTTTCCATCTGCCTATTCAGGGCTAAAAAATGCAAACAGAGCTAACTCTTGTCTTTGCCGAGCCCGAACATGCTCCAGAACTGGTTTATGTTGTCTACGATCATTGTTTGGGTTTCGATCGCGGCAATCGCCATCTCAATATTGCTTAAGGCATCCAGATAGCCCTTTTCATATTGGGCTAGAACAGGATTTTGAATGTTCTGCCCATGAATATTTTTTAGAATTTCTATGGTCTTTTTCAGGCTATCCATTTCGTCTTTGGCATTCCTTTCCAGCATAATCTTAACCTCCTTCATAGAACCTTTTTTCGCAACTTTTTCAGGTCGAGCCCCCGATCAGTTGAGGGCTGATCTATTCATATTATACCAGCACCAACCTTGATCCGATTCAGCCATTTATGGGGCGAGAGGATCATGTCCCGCCCTCTCCAGCTATGGTATTATCCTGACTCCCGGTCAACCGGTGATGAAAACAGCATATACAGAGATGAAATCTGCCCGGTAAAGTGGCTGCAGCGCTGGACAGAGCCATCAAAACATGATTACATATAAATAATCTTACTCTTGAAAAAGGCAAACTCGTCGAAAGGCGATGACGCAAAGCTACGGGTCTAAGGCCATATGGCTATGACCGCCGGGTTACCAGGAGCAGTGGCATAGCCATTTGATCTGCTTGGAGCCTGTAGTCCAAGCAGATTTTTGTTTTTCAGTCTAAAAAACGGCAGGGCTTGAAAACCTTACCGATAAAGGCAAACCTGGGCGAAAGCCAGGGACGCAAAGCCAAGGGTCTAAGGGCAGAGATGCCTATGATAGCCTGGTTGCCGAAGAAGATGATCAGTGACCTGCTGAGCTCAAAGCTTGTGCGGGTTTTTTTATTCTCTAGGTGAAGCCGCTGCAAATAATCGGGAGGGGGGATAAGTGATGGGGACCAGCCGCAGGGCCAGGATAATGTTTTTCGTATTTTCAATACTGATCATAGGCCAGTTAGGTGCGGTTGATGGTTGCCTGGCCAGTCCTCTTACCCTGGGTAATTCGTCTCATCCCCAGTTGGCCCTGCAGGAAAACACCACCGGGCTGGATTCAATCCCTGCCATGCTGGACATAAAAGCTGACCGGATTTATTTTGCCATAAAGGTGGTCAAATGCCTGGCGTCATTTATGGCAATCGCCGTAACCCTGCTGACCTTGTATTTCAATTCGGTGTACAAACGCATAGACGAGGGTGAAGACAGATTCCAAAGCACCTAGTGGATTTCCCTTGAAGGGTCAGGCGAACAAGTGGTTAGGAGTGTAATTATGGCGCACCTGGATAGTAATGAATTGAACAGCCTGATACATAACTCGGTCTGTACATATCAAGCGGGTGACAAGCGCGCTTTGGATGAGATCTATGACCATCTGCACCGTTTTTGCCTGCGGATAATATCCAAGACCTGCGGTAAATATGTGCGGATGGAGGACGACCAGGCGGTCATAATCCCCCACGTGATCTTGGATGTGCTGGATAAATACGATCCCGAGCGGGGCAGTTTCATGGTGTACCTGAGCCGGGCAGTGCGCAACCGCACTATCGACGAAGGCCGGAAGGCCATGCGCAATCAAAGCGTTCCAATCTCCAGCTTGGATCGGGAGCAGACCCACTACCTGGAACAGGCGGATACGGAATTTGCTGAGACCATAGTCGACAATATCGCCCGCCGGCAGGAGATAGAAAACCTGGCCCGATTACTGTCAGGATTCAAGATCGACTTCCAGCAACTGGCCCAGGTGTGTCCCCGCCAGAAAAAGACCAGGCTGGAGGCCCAACAGGCGGCACTGATCATCGCCCATGACCCGGAACTCTGTCAATACCTCTTGGAGCACAAGATGCTGCCCAACAAGATGCTGGAGGGAAGATACCTGGTCAACCGGCAGGTCACGGACAGATACCGGAAATATATCATCGCTACTGTGCTGATCATGATTAACGACTTCGACTACCTGCGGTCTTACATCTCGCCCGCCTATTAGAATCATGGGACGCAGGTGATCTCCTCCGGGGTTATACTTAGGTTCTCCGGGCCGTGCTCGGTCATGACATAGGTGCTCTCGGTGCCGATAGCCCCTTCGGGAAATACGAACTTGGGCTCCAGGGCAAAGGTCATGCCGTTTTGCATCGGAATTTTGCAGCCTGGGGCAAAAACCGGGAGCTCATCGGTATCCAAGCCCACTCCATGCCCGATGAAACGGACCCGGTCATCCCGGTAGCCCAGGAAATTCTCTTCGTAGCCCATCTCCGCGGCCAGCCTGATCCCCAGGAAATAAGCCTCCTCCGCTAATACTCCAGGTTTCAGAAGTTTCAATATCTCCTGGTTTATAATCAGGGCATCCTGGTGCGCTTTTACCATTTTAGGGTCCAATTCTCCTATACAGAATACCCTGGTCTGGTCACCGGTATAGCCATTCACGATCGGGGCAAAGTCAACGATGACCGGTTCACCCCGGAGGATGGCTTTGCGGCTGGCTCCCATGGGATAAGCAGGAGTGAGGCCCGCCCCGCCGATCGATCCTTCCACTCCGCTGGAATACGCGCCGCTGCTTCCTGAACAGATGGCGCTCATGGTGAAATCCTGGTTGAAAGCCCGCATCCGCGAACTGCCGGACATGCCGGCCCGGCGCAAGGCGGATTCGAAGTAGCTGGCCAGCTCGTATTCAAGCATCCCCTCTTTCAGTACCCGGGGAACCTCCTGGAAACCCTGGTCCAGGACCCGCAGGCTGTCCCGGACCAGTTCTACCTCATAGGGTGATTTGACCATGCGGATAGACCTGATGCTAGGACCTATATCCACCCAGCTGGCCTGGGGAAACAGCTTCTGCAGATCAAGCACCCGGTTGTAGGGAAGCACATCCAGCTCCAACCCGATGCGGGAGGGAAGACCATGACCCAGGGAACTCAGGATGGCCGGGAATTCCTTGGGGCTTTTCATCAGGATGATGTTGGCCAAAGGCGCTTCCTGCCGGGCCCGGCTGTAACTCTTGCGCACCGCCAAGACCGGCTGTCCTTGAGCCGGGACATACAGCTGCGAGTTCTGCACGGTACCGGTGAAATAATACAGGTCACTGTTCTGCAGGATTATAACTCCTTCGCAGCCAATCCTGGCCATCTCCTGCTGCAAATTGCTCATCCGGGAGTCTATTTCCGACCGTGGTGTCAACAACATGGAGCGTCCTCCTCTATTAGCAGTCTGCCATTCTGGGCCCGGGTGTGAGGCTTAATCAATGATTCCAGGCTTCCACTCTACATTATATCCCCAGACCACATCTACCACCCAGCTGGCTACCCAGGCCTCAGTGCCCTGGCGTTTGACCTTGAAAAAGCCGTTCTGCTCATCCAGTATGGGCAGGGTTTCACCGGATAGGACGGCACCGGTGATACTGTAGCCCAGCCCAGGTCCGCTGCGCAGGTTCACCTTGGCTGGGCCGGCTTCGACTCCCAGGGGTTTGGCTCCTCCGGCGGGAGGGGCAGTGATATATACGGTGTTGACGTCGGAGTCCCAGCCCACGCAGCCGCCCAGGGACTCAGCCACGAACCGCAAAGGCACCAGGATTTGCTGCTGGTTCACCTGGGCGGGCACGTCCAGTTTCCAGGCTTTGCCGTTTACAGTGGCATTGGCCGAATTGACGGGCAGCATGATGGACAGGTTATGGCGGGATATGCTGGCGGTTTGAGTGGCCTGGTCCCACTTGATGGTGGAGCCTATCGCATCGAACACCGACCGCAAAGGCACCAGGAGCCGGTTATTGACCATGCGGGGGCTGACTGTAAAGGAGACCGGCCGACCGTTGAGCATCACCTGTGGGACGGCGGTAGCGGGTGCTGCCTGTTCTTCGAGAGCCAGGAAATCATCATTCACCCAACCCTGCACCTCCCCAAAGCGGATTTTGGCCCAGCCCGACTGGATGTCCAGGATGGTGACCAGGCTTTGGGCTTTTATGCTGCCCACGACCTGGTAGCTGGTACCCGGACCGGAACGCACATTGACCAAACTGGCCGTGATGCTGGCGGTGGCTGCCTGGGCATCGCTAACCGGCCCCAGCCCAGCGGTAATGAGCAGTAAAGAGACTATAAGGTAAATGCCACAGATCTTGTGTATTTTCCCGAGCACACAACCATCTTCTTCCTCTCGTATTTGGGGAACAATCCAGGAATGGATCCCGGTGACCATATTCACATTATATGCTGCGGATGGCTGATTGGCTAACCATATCCGCCCAAATGGCCCCTTTGCGATTCCCTGACAATCCGGTAAGATAAAATAGCAGACCAGAAAACGCGCATGATATGGGGGCAGAATAAATGCTGGATAAATTAGCCGTGATCGTACGCAAGGCCGGGGATATGGTTCGCGGGGCCAATCTGGGCGGGATGGTCATCGAGACGAAATCGAGCCCGGGAGACATGGTGACCCATTACGATATTGCCGTGCAGGACATGCTCTTTCAGGAACTGAGCAGTCTCCTGCCTGAAGCTGGTTTTATCGGCGAGGAAAATGGCCTCAATACCGGCGACGATTCCAGCTATTGTTTCCTGGTCGATCCCATCGACGGGACGGCCAATTTTGCCCGGGATTATCATCACAGCTCAGTTTCGGTGGGCTTGGCTCATGCGGGCCGGTTGGTCATGGGGTTGGTTTTGAATCCCTACCTGGATGAACTGTTTTATGCCCAGGCCGGGCAGGGGGCATTTCTGAATGGCCGGCCCATCCACGCCAGCGGACGCGGTTTGCCCAACGGGATAGTGCTATTCGGGACTTCGCCCCACGACAAGTCCAGGGTAGATGAGACCTTTGCCCTGGCCAAGCTGCTCCACCTGAATTCACTGGACGTGCGCAGGAGCGGGTCGGCGGCCCTGGACCTCTGTTACGTTGCTGCCGGGCGGTGCGAGCTGTTTTTCGAAATGCGGCTCGAGCCCTGGGATTATGCGGCTGCTTCCCTGATCGTCCAGGAGGCGGGGGGAGTTGTCACTACCCTGGATGGGGATCCCCTGGGTTTGGGAGGTCCGCATTCAGTACTTGCGGGCGGCCGGCAAGCCTACCAGGACTATTGGAATTTGCCAGGTTTGTCAAGGTGAATGAGAAGCGCTTAAGAAGTCCTCTGCACGGATCATTACGCACTGGACCAGCAGCCCGGACTATTTGTAAATTAATGTTTATTCCTTCTAGACATATTTAGAAAAATATGGTTGAATACTGTTATGTACTCTTGAAAAAGGGCAAACTCGTCGAAAGGCGGGGGCGCAAAGCTGCGGGTCTACGACTGTAAAGTTATGACGGCCGGGTTGCCAGGAGCAGGTACGCAATTTCAAGGCTGCTTGGCTATTGGGCAAGCAGTTTTTTATTTGACCGGGAGAAACAATATTTGGAGGTAGGTTTATGATGGAAAAATCAATTTTCCGGCAATATGATATACGGGGGCGGGTGGGCACCGAGCTGGATGAACAGGCGGTCCGGGAAATTGCCCTGGCTTTCGCCAGCTATGCCGCCGCGCGTGGGAGGAAACGCTTAATTGTTGGACGGGACAACCGCATCTCATCCCCCTCTTTCCGGGACCAGGCGGTTGAGGCCCTGCTGGATTCCGGTTTGGATGTGATCGATATCGGGGAAGTGATCACCCCCGTCTTCTATTTCGCCGCCCGGCATTTCGATACCGATGCAGGCATTATGATCACCGCCTCCCATAATCCAGGCCATGACAATGGATTCAAATTGCTGCTGGGGACTTCCACCATCTACGGTGATGAGATTCAAGCGGTGGCCCGGATGGCTTATGCCGGCAGCCGCCTTGAGAGCCCGGTTCGAGGGCAGTTGGAGTTCGCGGAGGTTCATCCGGCCTACATGGAAGCTATTAAAAACCTGGTGCAGCTGGGTCCCAGGAGCCTCAAGGTGGTAGTGGACTGCGGCAATGGCACGGCCAGCTATGTGGCGCCGGCGGTGCTGAAGGACCTGGGCTGCCAGGTAGTGGAGCTCTACTGCGAATCGGATCCCACCTTCCCCAACCATCATCCCGATCCGGTCAAGGCCGAAAACTGCCGTGATTTGATCCGCATGGTTGAGTCGGAAGGAGCCGACCTGGGCATAGGCTTTGACGGGGATGGGGATCGGCTGGGGGTAGTGGCTCCCAATGGGGATATCATCTGGGGCGATACCCTGATGATCCTGTACTGGCGGGAGATACTGGCCAGGCATCCGGACCAGGATTGCATCGTGGAGGTCAAATGCTCCCAGTCTCTGGTCGATGAAATAGAGCGCCTGGGCGGAAGACCAATGATATATAAGACGGGGCATTCCCTCATCAAGGCCAAGATGAAGGAAATCGGGGCCATATTTACCGGTGAGATGTCGGGACACATGTTCTTTGCCGATGAGTATTACGGCTATGATGATGCAGTTTATGCGGCCGCCCGGTTGCTCAGGATCTTGTCGAACAGTGAAAAAGGCATCGTGGAACTGCTGGCCGACATTCCTGTCTACCATGCCACCCCGGAGATCAGGGTGAGGAGCACCGATACGGAAAAATTCAGGATAGTCGATAAGGTGCTGGGGCATTTCAAGGAACATTACGAGGTTATCGACATAGATGGGGCCAGGATCTTGTTCCCCGGGGGCTGGGGCCTGGTGCGGGCATCCAATACCGGGCCGGAGCTGATCGTCCGCTGCGAGGGCCAGGAACCCCATGACCTGGAGAGTATCCGGGGCGAATTGTTTGCCTTCCTGGAGGACCAGGGGCTCATGGTTTGTTAGCCGGACCGGCCTTTTATTACCCCTGCATGCTGGCGGCTTGCATATGGTTTCACTGCAATAGTGGAAAACATGCTAATATATGTGGGGAGATGTGGAATCAGAATATGAGGTCTACCCTCGGAATCTTTAGGGGAGAGATTTAGCTATGAACAAAAAATCGTTTATTTCCATGGTCTTGATGATACTGGTGGTGTTTAGCGGTTATTATTTGAGCAAACCGTGGCTGGAGAGCCTGACTTCCCAGGCCCGGTCGCCGTTTACCGGGGTGGTAAATGAGGAGGCTCCGGCAAAGACACCTGGAAATGCAACGTCATCGTCTGGGCAGCCTCAGACCTCATCCAAACCCGGCTTGGTGCCGTTCCAGGAAAAAGGCCTGTGGGGTTACAAGGATGGGGCCAGCGGAGAGGTCAAGGTAGCGCCCCAATATAAAAGTGCCGACAATTACCGGGAAGGACTGGCCCTGGTCAAGTTGCCGGACGACCGTTTTGCCTATCTGGACCAAGCCGGACTGATGGCGGTCGAACCCTTCAGTGCAGCCTATGCACTGCCCTTTTCGGAGGGCCTGGCTGCCAGGGGCGACCGAACGGTTGGACAATATATAGATGCCAACGGAAAGGTGGTCATGACCCTGGACTGCAAGGTCAACCACAGTTTCAAGTATGGTCTGGCCCGGACAGCGCTGGCGGATGACCAATGGGGATTTATCGATAAAGCCGGGCGCTGGGCCATATATCCGTATTTCCAATATGTCACCGAATTCAGCGAAGGGCTGGCTGCGGCCCGGATCAATGGCAAATTCGGATTCATATTCACCAATGGCAACTGGGCTATTGAGCCACAGTATGATAATGCATCCATCGTCTCCTACGGCTTAGCGGCTGTGGCCAAGGACAACAAGTGGGGTTATATAGAGAGGGATGGTCTCTTCGTGATAGCGCCTCAATACGATATGGCCCGCGACTTCAATTATTATGGTTTGGCTGAAGTTTTGATAGGGAAGGACTGGTACCATATCGACCGCGACGGGAACAAAGTCGATAAATTCCTGACCCTGGACTGAGGTCGAAACGATATAAAGATAACTTTCACAAATATTGACGGCGTTTCCAAAGGCTCATATACTATATGTAAGCTCCAAGGAATTCCTAAGACGGAAAACCGAAGCGAGCCAGAAGCAGAAACAGAAAATCGACAACCGGATCAAGATACCAGTGAAGCGATTTACTAATCCAGAGGAGATCAAAGAAATCAGTTGAAAAAGGAATAACCAAACCAGAATCAATATTTACCGAAGGATACGAGCCGGAGGCAGATAAAGAGGAAAGTAGAGTTAATCTAGAATAAACTGAAAGTACGTGGAATTCGCTAGGACCAAGGTATCAAGAGAAGTTGAAGATAGGAAACAAAGTGGAAGGCAAAGCAAGGAAAGAAGTCGATAAAGGTTCGTTGGAGCTTACCTATTTGGCGAATTGGCAGGGTATTAGTTGAGGTTCAACAGGTACTCTGCCTTTTTGACGTCTGGGGATACCACTTCTTTAGCTAATTTACCCCAAGGTAATAGGCCTGCATTCCTTCTCTCGTCTCAGCAGTTTCACGTTTTTGCCGCAGAATCAACCTAATCCCAGCAGCTGGCGTGCATTCCCTCCCAGGATCCGGGTGATTGCTTCACTGGGAATAGGGAGGTCCCTGATCATTTGGATGTTCTTTTTAACATCTACCGCCGGCCAGTCGGTTCCGAAGATGAACTTGTGAGCAAATCTCCCCATATCCGGATATAACTCGGTCAGCTTAAACGGGGGCAGACCGGTCACATCGATATAGACATTTTTGTGCAATCGGACCATGGTCATCGCTTCGTTATACCATGGCCCCCTTCCCCCGTGAGCCATGATTAATTTCAGGCTGGGGAAATCAACCGCTACATCATCCAGGAGGATGGGGTTGCCATATTTGATGCGGGAATTGGCAAAGATCGAGGAACCTGTATGAAACAGCACTGGAATGCCCATTTTTTCGGCAACTGAATAGACCGGGTACATGAAGTTGTCATTTGGGTAGAAGTGGTTGTAGGTGGGATAGAGTTTGAGCCCCTTGAAGCCATGATTAAGGCACAAATCCTCCAGCTTTTTGCCCATGTTGTCATGCAAAAAGGGATTTAAAGAACAGAACGGGATCAATCTCGGATTGGCCCGGCAAAAAGCCTCCACTTTTTCATTGCTGGCGATACCGGTTGTCAAAGGGGCGTACTCAGCTAAAATCACCGTATAATCGACGCCGTTTTCGTCCATCAAGGCGATAAAATTCTGGGGGTCACTGTATTTTAGGCAATAGGCAAGGTACTCTTCCGGGCTCGGATAGGCACTGGCACCGAATTCGAAGGTGCTGGCGCTGAGGTCTTCGTAGGCCGCCAGGTGAACATGAAAATCAATTATCAACTCTTTCAATTCTAAAACCCTTCCCCTGTCTGATTATTAATTTGGGACTACCTTACATTATTGCAGACCTACCCCGATTTGAGAATCACCAGCCGGATTTGGGCTCTGATTGGATCGAAGCCGCCGGATTCCCGGTTTGGCCGAGACAGATATTTGACCGTTAACCGCGGCGCGGTAGGAGCTGGAGCGACATGATTGGGCCATGCCCTGGAAGGTCGGCTGCCCAAGCCCTTGCCACGAGTAGCAGATAATAACGAAACGACATCCCAGGTAAAGTTGGATCAATCTATACGAAGCGCAAGGAAGGACTCTTTGCAGGGGGCTCATGCACCGCGAGATGCGGGCCTTGGCCATACGCCCGAAACAGGCCTGCTCCAAAAATCCTTCCTCTATGCCGAGTATAACACCAGCAGCCCCCAAAAACAATCCGCGTATGGCCCTATGCAGTATGCACCTTAGGCTATGCAGAATCCGGAATTCAAAGCTGCCCAAAGAGCTGACCTCTGATGCCTTGGCCGAATCAATGCTGGAGCCAAGCTTCTGGGCGCGAGTCAGGACCCAAGCGCCGGAGCTCTTGAAGCCCCTCCTGGACAACATGGACCGCCTCATAAACACTTTCCGCCAGAAAGCCCAGCGAGACATGAGCATTATGCCTTATCTCCAAGATGTAGAGGCCATGAGGAACTGCTTGGCGGATGAGTACCAGGCTGCCTGGTGGATGTGAAGAGCGGGAAAATCCAGTCCACAGCCGCTAAACGGGAGTTTAATTTCAAAATCGGTGAGTGTGAGCACTCGCGCATCGACGAGGTCAAAGACGTGGTACTGACCGGTACCCGGCGGCTCCAGGAGTGCCCTGACTTTGACACGTGGAAAGCTCAGATGTTGAGGGAATTCCCTCAGGGTGCCGATGAGCGCCAGGCAGAGACACTGCTGCAACAGGTATATAGCCTGGCTGAAAACTCAGCAAAGGCACATCTATTAAGCTGAATGACCGCGGACAGACCTAAACCATACGCAAGAACAACCTGCTAGCAACGGGCAGCGCCTGTGAACCGCTCCCGTCTCCATGCGGGACGTTAGCTGGACTTATGACACTACCAAGGAGCTGCTCAACCAGGAGCTGGTACCCGAGGCCGGGGGGCTTATAACCCTATCACTCTGCGGGGAGTGGATGCCGAGGCTCAGAGCTTAGTTGACCGGGATTTAGAGCAAGCGATCAGGTATGCTAACAATGGCGAACACCCCGACGCACTCAAAATCGCCACCGGCATCCGCTTAGTTGAGAAACCGCAGGCCCAGGGCGACCATGAACGCGCGATCGATGCTGCTATTAACCTGGCCGACAGACTGACCCGGTCAGGGCAGGCCATAAGCCTGGTGATCTTGATCATGGAGATGAAGTTTATTTTAGTATACACTTGGAATAGAAGCATAATTTGCCGATCAAGGCGGCTGGTGCCGGGTATTTATCGAGTAGTGCCAAGTTCTTATTTGCATTTGAGACTAGGGAGGTAATGTTATGGACGGAAAAATCACCGAGCAGCTATTAGCGAAAATGGACCAGGATATTAAGGGATTTGCAGATGTTGCCGAAAGACCTGGCCTGGAAAAATGGTTTATTGATTTGAGGAACTACCATTTTACAGGTTTCATCGCCTGTGAAGACAATATGGATGACATCATTACCCCAACCATCAGGATCGCTATTTTTGTGGAGGATATCACCGGGATTTCCAGGGACCAATTATTGGAGCTGTTTGCCCTCAATGGGGAGTTTCATGCCTGCACCCTGTCTGTCGAGAACCTGGAAGAGCGGTGGAAACTGTTCATTAACCGGCGGATCCGGGTAGAAGATTACCACTACGGAGAACTAGAGGGATACCTGATGGTTATGCTGGAGTGGTTCAGTGTTTTTCAGGAGAGAATCGAAGCAATTCTGGGGTGAACCCAATATGATAAAGATAACTTTCACAATTATTGACGGCGATGCAGAGCTAGCATATACTATATACAAGCTCCAAGGAATTCCTAAGACGGAAAACCAAAGCGAGCCGGAAACAGAAACAGAAAATCGACAACCAGATCAAGATACCAGTAAAGCAATTTGCTAATCCAGAGAAGATCAAAGAAATCAGTTGAAAAAGGAATAACCAAACCAAAATCAATATTTACCGAAGGATACGAGCCGGAGGCAGATAAAGAGGAAAGTAAAGTTAATCCAGAATAGACTGAAAGTAAATGAAATTCGAAAAGGACCAAGGTATCGAGATAAGTTGAAGATTAAGAAACAAAGTGGAAGGCAAAGCGAGGAAAGAAGTCGATAAAGGTTCGTTGGAGCTTACTTATTTGACTCAAGGGGATCTGTTGATAAGTCTACAGATCCCCTTTTTCATCGCCGAGCAAGTTCTATGCTTATTGTATTTTTCCCAGGTTAAGAGCCACCGCCAGGACAAACCATTTCGGTGCGGGGTCATCGGGATGATGTTCACCAATGATCAGACCGGCAGCTTGCGACCGCTTGATAAGGGTATTCTTCCAGGTCTGTTGATCGAGTTTGGGCTCGAGACGGTTAAGTTCACGGATGAATCCCTGCCAAGGGAAATGGGCACCCGGGCAGTCGGTGGGAGTTAGGTCTGAGTGGCGGCAGATCTCCAGCGGGTTATAGTGCAGGTTAAGTGCCAGGACCAGTTCGGTGAGGGCGGTTAGCTGCTCTCCGGATGGGGGGGTCTGCATGAAGTTGCCGGTCAGGCAGACCCCGATGCTGTCCGAGTTAAAACCCTGGGTATGGGCACCTTCCATAGCAAGCGGCCTGCCTATCTCCACCGAACCATCGATTCTGATCAGGTAGTGATAACCGATGCCGCTGTAGCCCTTGTGGAGATGCCACTGGTGAATTTCAGCCGCGGGCACATCCTGGCTGGCTGAATGGTGGACCACCAGTCGCGAAGTCTGCCGGCGGCTGGTTAAGCCCTTGAATTCCAGGTGGGGGTCGACGATCTGCATGGATTTTTGCCTCCTTGTCAGAATCTGGCGGATTGGTAGCCGGGTTATTGTTGGTTTACCCGGGGATTGCTCTCAAAGGATGGCAGGGTAGGGCAGGCAGGGACTCCCGCGGCCTGCCACAGCTTGCCGGCTGGCAAAGTGATGATAGCTTCCCTCAGTTCGCCGATAACCAGGGTGAGCTTGTCCAACTGGGATTCCACCCGGATCAGGAGATAGACAGCAACGGCAATGGGGAAGCCCACATTGCCGACCAGGTTAATAAGTTCATCCATATTAAAACCTCCTTGCGCTTTCATTGATGGGCGGGCGGCATGTGCCGCCCGCCCGCAGTATTCAATCCGGGATCATGTTTAGACCAGGTCCAGTTCAGAGCTGTCAGTGACAATTATCCTGGCATCCAGTTTGCCGTTCAGGTCACCGCCGGTTCCGGTGAAGATGTTTTTGGCGATGATGCTGTCCATAGCTGCGGCAACCTCGGCTCCAGTCAATGGATCTTTGGCGTCATTGACGCGGATGCGCTGGGTTCTGCCCAGTTCGGTGCTGAAGTCCATCTCCAGTACTCTTTCAACTGCCATCTGCTGTTCCTCCTTTCGCAAATATTCCAGGTTGTCAGCTATTTACTAAGCTGACTCGATCTCCACCGTGTTGCGGCGTTGGATGGAATTGTTGGTCTTGCTCTGCAGACCGATCAGGGTCTGGGCCACATCGTAGATGTTCTGGTCGTTGGCTTCGGGTTTGACATTCCTGTAGGTGCGGTTGAGGCTAAGGGCCTGGCCTGAGGCCCCGATTCCATTGTCCATGACCAGGATCAGGTCACTGGCCAGGGAAGTAGCGGTAACTGCCATGCGGTTTTCACCTCCTTTCTGCGGTAGTGGACGCCAAATCTGCATCCACCTGCAGTTTAGAGCACCCGGGGTGGGGAATGAAAAAGCGCTCAAATCAAAAACTACCGGTTAAATCAATCTATTCCCCAAAAAGTGACCGCGTTTGTGCGGAGGCTCTGTTGTTTTGGTAAGGGTTTTACCTGACCTTTTCACTTTCCCCCTGTAATTTGAGTTGAGTGTTGGTGGGCTGCTGGTCGGTATGCTTGTAGAGGGATTTTCGCGTATAATGGGGGCATATAAACTGGAACGGCAAGGAGGGCCCCTATGGCGATAAAGACCGGTCGGGAGGAAGGGGTAGCCCAGGTCAGCATCGATAGATCCAAGTGCACCAATTGCGGCCTGTGTGCCCAGGTGTGCAAAGGAGCCCCTCTGCGCATGGAGCAGGGAGAGTTGGTTGTAGAACAGGACCGCTTTTTCGGCTGCGTCGGTTGTGGCCACTGCATGAGTGTCTGCCCATGGGACTGCATCACGATCAATGGCCGTGATCTCAACCCGGAGGACCTGATTCCCATGCCAGCCCAGGAAAAAAGGGCCGGTTATGATCAACTGCTGGCCTTGTTTATTTCGCGGCGCAGCATCCGCAATTTCAGGGATAAATCCGTGGAGCAGGATCTGATCGATAAGATAGTAGCAGCAGTTTCCACCGCTCCTATGGGACTGCCGCCCAGTGACGTGGAAATTATGGTGCTGGATTCCCATGAACAGGTCCGGGAATTTGCTGCCGACGTTATTGCCGCGGCCAAAAGTTCCATGTGGTTCTTTTCCCCGGTGGTCACCTGGCTGTTAAGACCCTGGTTGGGTAAGGAATATAAAGAGTCGGTGGACACTTTTATCCGTCCGGCAGTAAACATTTTCGTGGATGAATGGGCTGCAGGGCAAGACTACCTGCTCTATGGGGCACCTCTGGCCATGTACTTCCATTGTTCCCCCTATGCCGATCCTGCCGATCCCCTCATCGCCGCCACTTATGCCATGCTGGCGGCTGAATCCCTGGGACTGGGCACCTGTATGATCGGCACACCGGCGTATTTTGTCAAGTACAACCGGAGAATAAAGGAGAAATACGGCATTCCCAGGAAGAATCAACCTGGAATCGTGGTTATCTTCGGCCACCCCAAGCTCCAATTCAGGAAAGGGATCAGGCGGCGGTTGGCCAGGGTAACCTATACAAGCAATAGAGGAAGGCAGAGCTAAGCACCGCTCTTCCAGAGAGGGGGGGAATAGTGAAATACCTGATTATCGGCGCAGGAGGCACCGGCGGCAGTATTGCGGCTTATATGACCGAAGCAGGGCTAGATGTGACCGTAATCGACCGGGGGGCTCACCTCTTGGCCATTCAGAAGCAGGGGATGAAAATGCAGACCACCCGGAAAGGAGACTATCTGGTAAATCCGATTAAGGCGTCTGACATGGAGCAATACCAGGAACAGCCAGATGTGATTTTCGTATGCGTGAAAAGCTATTCACTGGAGGAGACCATACCTTTGATCAAACAGGCCGCCCACCAGGATACGGTGGTGATCCCGCTCCTCAATATTTATGGTACTGGCGGGAGGATGCAGGAAATGCTGCCTGAACTCCTGGTGACCGATGGTTGCATATATATTGCGGCGGAAATCACCGAACCGGGAACTATCCTGCAGAGCGGGGACATATTCCGGGTCGTTTTTGGGGTGAGAGACCCAGGGGATTACCGGCCGGTCCTGGAGCAGATCGCCGCTGACCTGGAAGTTAGCGGCATCACGGCTGTAGTGTCGGACAATATCAGGCGGGATGCCCTGCAGAAATTTTCCTATGTCAGCCCCATGGCGGCTTGCGGCGCCTACTACGATATAGATGCCGGCGCCGCTCAGCAGGAAGGCCGGGTCAGGGATACTTTCATCGCCCTGATGCGGGAGATCGAAACCCTGGCTGGGGCCATGGATATAGTTTTTCCGGTGGATATCGTGGCGGCCAACCTCGAAATACTGGGCAATCTCCTGCCCACCGTGGCCACCTCCATGCAGAGGGACCTGCGCCAGGGCAAGGAATCCGAGATAGATGGACTGGTGTTCGAAGTGGTCAGGATGGGCAAAAGGTTGGGAGTGCCGGTGCCCACCTATGAGAAGATAGCGTGTAAATTCGGCTTCAAGCTGGATTGAAGAGGATTGTTCGAAGGCAGAGCCGAGGAGGTGGATTTCGATGCGACCTAATCCGGTCAGAGGGGGAAGGGGTTTTTTAAGCGAAGAGGAAAAGGCCAATAAACCAGAAATAACCCTGGCTTTGCTGAAACGTATTTTCAGCTACCTGCTACCTTATTGGAAGCAGCTGTTGGTGGCCATAGTCGCTATCATCGCCTCCTCGATTTTCGGTATTATGCCTACCCTGTTGACGGGCAAGATAATAGATGACGGCTTGATCAAGCATGACCTGAGGATGCTGGTCATTTTGATCGCAGTCTCTTTCCTGGTGCTCATCATCTCCAACCTGATCGGCGTTCTGGAGAGTTACCTGAATGTCTGGATGGCGGCCAACATAACCGGGGATATGCGCAGCAAGATGTATCGGCATCTGCAGAGGATGTCCCAGCGATTCTTTGCCGACAGCAAGCAGGGTGACATCATCACCCGGGTGACCAGCGATATAGATGGCGTCGAGAATGTGATCAGCGGCACCCTGGTGAACATCCTCAAAAACCTCATCAACCTGACTGTTGCCCTGGTGGCCCTCTTCAGCAAAAATCCACTGTTGGCAGCAATCGGGATGATCGTCACCCCCTTGTTTATCTTGCCTACAAAGAGAGTGGGTAAAAGGCGCTGGGAGATAACCACCGAATCCAAGAAACACCAGGACGAGGTCAACCAGATCCTGGGCGAGACCCTCAGTGTCAGCGGGCAGCTGCTATCCAAGCTTTTCGTAAACCAGCAGATGGAGTTCGAACGTTATGACAAGGCCAACCGGGCCATGATCAGGCTCAATGTCAAGGAGAGCATGGCAGGTCGCTGGTTTTGGGTCAGCATGTATGTGTTCACCAATATAGGCCCGATGCTGATCTACCTGGTGGGCGGACTCCTGATCATCAGGTATGGCAATACCAGCCTCACCATCGGAGATATTACAGTTATGGTGGCGCTCTTGAGCCGTATGTACTTCCCGGTCAATTCCCTGTTGAATATCCAGGTGGACCTGATCCGCTCCCTGGCTTTGTTCACCCGCATCTTCGAGTATTTCGACCTCCCGGTGGAGATCGACAATGCCCCGGACGCGGTAGTTCCTGATAGGATCGAGGGCAGTCTCACCTTCGACCATGTCTATTTCCACTACAACCCGGGGCAGCCGGTCTTGAAAGACATCGACTTCCATATCGAAAAAGGCCATACCACGGCTATCGTAGGTCCTTCGGGGGCGGGCAAATCCACCATCATCAGCCTTATTCCCAGGCTCTATGATGTGACCGGGGGCAGGATTTTAATCGACGGGATGGACATAAGGCGGATGGAGCTAGATTTCTTGCGCCGCAACATCGGGGTGGTGACCCAGGATACCTACCTGTTCAACGGAACTATCCGGGAAAACCTGCTGTATGCCAAGTTCGATGCCACCCAGTCCGAGCTGGAACAGGCCTGTCGGGAAGCTAACATCCATGATTTCATCAGCGGCCTGCCCCAGGGGTATGATACCCAGGTAGGCAACCGGGGCATGAAGCTTTCCGGAGGGGAGAAGCAGCGCCTGTCCATCGCCAGGATCATCCTGCGCAAACCGGCCCTGCTGATTTTCGATGAGGCTACCTCCTCGCTGGATTCCATCTCGGAGCAACTGATCCAGGAGGCCATAGAGCCACTGCTGGCCAAGAGCACCAGCCTCATCATCGCCCACCGGCTCTCCACTATCCTGGCTGCGGATCAGATCCTGGTGGTCAAGGACGGGGAAATAGTCGAGAGAGGGACCCACCAGCAATTAGTGGACCAGGGCGGGGTATATGCCGAGCTTTATAAAACCCAGTTCAAAGATGCCGCCTGAGTTTCTGCGGTGAGAAGAGGTCATGTCATTACGGGAGGCCGTCTTCGGTCTCCCTTTTGCATTGCCTGCGATTAACCTGGCTCACTTGGGGGTCTTTTTTATCATCTTAAGTAAGAGCTTGCCCGAAGTTGAAAAAAGGACATATCCGGCGGCTGCACCGGCAAACAACAATGCGCCTAAACCAAGTGCTTTCTTTTCTTTAGCGGTAGGACGGTTTATCATTTGGGGATCTCTAGGTTCAGTGTTGGGTGCATCTTCGAATAGATCCATGTTTATTACCCCCTCACATGATAACGGGTGTGTACCAACAATTTATTGGGTCTCTTTCCATCATTATCTGCCCCCAAATCCTGAATTGCAAACGCAATCTTTTAGGCTCTGGATTTTATCTGCGCCAGGTCAGTTTATGTACCCTATATATTGAAAAAGTCAATATATAGGGATTATCATGGAGGTAATCAATCCCGGTTGGTATCCGAAGGTTTTTGAAAAATAGGGAGGGACACTGAATGGATAAGGAAACCATAGACATCATTTTACAGGATATCGGTTTGGAATCCGTCCAAAATGGCGCTAAAATATCGTTACCCCCTCCTGACAAGGATAGGTTGAACTCGATCATGATTGATCTGGGCTTGGAGTCTATTCATGACGAAAACGTCCCGGCCATAACAGAAGCGAAGAAGAGCTGTAAATAGGCGTCAAAACAACACAGAGGCAGGGTTGTTTTGGTATAATTTAGAATATGCCAATATCGGTTTTTATAAGCCAGGTGATGAAACGGCCCGATCGGGTGACGAAAACCTGCCGGTGAACAATAATAACTATATGGTGTAGACGGATATGGATAGGGTATGAGCTGGTAGATGAAAAGATTTTGGAGATATTTGGCCATAATATCTGTGCTGCCATTGGTCATGGTAGCCATGTCGTGGTTTTCACAAGAGCCATATACTGGCTTTATAGCCGATCCGGTCCAGGCAAACCTTGGTGGCGCGGAAGTGATGCTTCTTCCGGTGGGAGATGACTATGTGCAGATGTCTCTCCTGGCCAAATACTCCATTGAAGCGGTTGTGAAGAGTAAAAACGGGCAGTCCGACTATCCTTCCCGGATCTCCAAATATGACTTGGCCCTGGCCTGGGGGACCCTAAATGATCCTGATATTGACGCGCATATTACCTATGGACAGAGCGGCAGGTTCTATTTTTACCGGTGGTCGGAGGGTACACCGGTCAGCCCTGAATACATTGCCACCCATTCTGCCAATGTGCATGTGATTCACAGCAGCCAGGCAGTTCTTAAAGATATCCGGGCCCTTGGCAGAAAAGATCATATACGATTAAATGGGTTTTTGGTCAATGTGAATTTCCAGGATGGAGCCTGGAAAACCAGCTTGACCAGGAATGATACCGGCAACGGCTCATGCGAAATAATGTATGTGACCGATATCCAGGTTTTGGAAAATTGATGAAACTCCGAAAGTGTCGACGGTGACCGTATATGCTTATGCCTCTAATGAAGCCTATTTCGGGTTAGATGGCTGAAAGAATAGAAATCGTAATTATGTTGCGCTAACTCAAAATTTGCGAGAAAACGTTGAATAACCGCTCATAGGCCTGCTCTGTCAAATGAATCCCATCCTGGGTGGCATATTCATCTCGCAAAAAGCCGGTCGCAGGATCGGTGACCATCGGCCACAGGTCTAAATATTCGACTTTTTCTTGAGCAGCAATCTTTTTGATGGAGATATTGAGTTTTCTGACTGACTGGTTTATTTCGAGGGCGGATGGGTAGAAGTTTGCTGCCACCGGTAATACCGAGCATAACACGGGACTGATGCCTGCATTTTTTGCCAGCCTAGTCATTAGTCGAATATTTTCTGCAGATTTCTCAAGTTGTAGATCCATTACTATCATATCGTATTGGAAGGCGATCAACAGGTCGTTAATTCCGCCCAATATAACTACTCGCTGGGGACCTGATTCGATGACATCATGATTGAACCTCAATAACATACCGGTAGTGGTATTGCCATCGATACCAGAGTTTATGACCCGATACCCGCCTATCTCCTCTGGCATTTCCCAGCGGTGGGTTATGGAATCCCCAAGAAAGACCACCGTACCTTTTTCTTCAGGCGGGGTTTCTTCAACCGGGGCGACCTCCGATCCAGGCAAGATTTCTCGCCCAGGCAAAGTCCGCGCACCTGGGGTTTCCTCATATCTTTGCGCAATATTGTCCTGCGGGAAGAAATAGGCGACCACCTTCTCGCGGTAGACATAGGAAATGTAGCCTGCAGCAAAGAAAACAAGTACTAGTGCCAATGCCAGCGTGGTTTTTCCAATGCGCTTCATGAGAAAACCTCCGGTTTTTCTTGATAATAGGCAATTTGACAGCAGTGGGCCAAAATCCTGTTCACGTTCACGTCGCCTGTTTGGAAACCTAAGGTACATAGGAAAAAAAGATCAGTTGACCACGAATCTTGCTGTAATATATACCATATCACAATATTGTATACTATCAGCAATACAACTAAAGATAAGCATAATGGATGGTTTGGCATAGAGGACGGGTGAATTATTTCGTTGTCATGGCCGGAGCAAAATAATCAGGAGGACAATTGCATGGAAACAAGAGGCTTTTCTTTAACCACAGTTTTGCTGATTGCCATCTGCACCGCATTGTTGGCATCCGGGGGAGCATACCTTAAAGCCAAACAGGACTACTCAGGGCAGCTTGCCAGCCGGACCGCCCAGGTGGCTGAACTGAAGGCCCAGGTCGACAGCCTGGACCAGCAACTGCAAGCGGCCCAGATTAAGCCATCACCGGCTGGCGGGCGGGAACTGCGCGCGGTGATCCAGGCAGAGGGAGACGACATCCTGGCGGCCCTGAAAAACGGGGATGCAGCTGCCCTGGCCCCTTATGTCCATCCCCAGCAGGGTCTGCGCTTCACGCCCTATTCCCACATCGATCTCGAGAAAGACCTGGTTTTTCAGCCGGCGGATATCCCAACCTTGTTCACCAGCGATCAATTATATACCTGGGGAAGTTATGACGGATCCGGTGAACCCATCGTTCTGAATTTCAATAACTACTACGGCAAATTCATCTATGACCAAAATTTTCTGGCGGCACCCCAAACGGTCTTTAACCAGGTCATACAGCGGGGCAACACTATTAACAATTTCACTTCGGCGTATCCACGGGCGGTATCGCTGGAATACCATTTTGCCGGCTTTGATCCCCAGTATGAGGGCATGGACTGGAAGAGCCTCAAGCTGGCCTTTGAACCGGTAGGGGATACCTGGTACCTGGTGGGTATCATTCACGAACAATGGACCATCTGAAGCGGCGACGCCCGCTAAGCACGGAAGGAAGGGAGGCCAGGAATTGATGGGAAAAACATTTGCCATGATAAAACCGGATGGGGTCAGGAGAGGGTTGATCGGCGAGATTATCTGCCGCCTGGAGAAGAAGGGCCTCCAGATCGTGGCCTTGAAATCCATGGTTATCAGCCGGGAATTGGCTGCCGCCCATTACGCGGAGCACCAGGGAAAACCCTTCTTTGCCGGACTGCTTGACTTCATCACCAGCGGACCGGTGGTAGCTATGGTGCTGGAAGGGGACAACGTGATCGAAGTGGTCAGGACCATGATGGGTGTCACCGATCCTCAGAAGGCAAGCCCCGGGACCATACGCGGTGACCTGGCCATGACCATGGCCCAAAATGTCATGCATGGGTCGGATTCCCCAGCCAGTGCAGCAAGGGAGATCAGGTTGTTCTTTCCCGATTCGCAGTTCAAGACGGAGGAATAGATGAGATTAGCCATCTTTGATTTCGATGGGACCTTGATCGAAGAAGACAGTTTGCCCTGCCTGGGAAGGGAATGGATTCGCCAGGGGCGGTCCTTCCCCAGGTACCTGTCGGTATGGGCTGCGGTCCTGCCGGTATATTTATTTTACAAAAGCGGGCTCTCCTCCCGGGAGGCCATGAAAGAGAAGGCGTTCCGGAACTTCAATCGTTTCTACACAGGTTTGTCCAGGCAAGAGATCCAGGATTTCTTCCGCCGGGCCTATCCTTTCCTCAAGGCCAAGTTCAATCAGGCAGTTCTGGAGGAGCTGGATCTGGCCAGGCAGCAGGGATGCTATTGTGTGCTCCTGTCCGGATCCTACCTTGAACTGTTGGAGATCATCGCCCAGGACCTGGGGATGGAGACGGTGCTCGGTGCCCAGCTGGCTTACCGGGATGAGGTATTCGATCCCCAGGGGCAAATCCGATTCATCGACGGGAAGAGCAAGCTTGAACTGCTGCAGGCCGCTTTTGCTGATAAACCGGTTGACTGGCAGGCCAGCAGGGCTTATGGCGACAGCTATGCAGATATCTGTATCCTTGAAAACGCAGGTCAAAGGGTGGCCGTAAATCCTGATGGGGAGCTGCTAGCTCATGCCCGCCGCCATGGATGGAGGATAATTTCCAACAGATAAAGCCGGCCATTCAAACCAATCTCAAGGGGAGGATTCTATGGATATCGATTTAAACTTCTTGGCCCAGGACCGTTTTGCCGCCCTGGTAGGCGTGAGGCTGGTGCAGGTGGAACCTGGCCATGCAGTAGCCCGGTTGGAACTGGAAGATAAGCATCTGAACGCGGCCGGTGTCGTTCAGGGCGGGGCTATCTTCACCCTGGCAGATTTTGCTTTTGCAGCTGCCTCTAATTCCCATGGCCGGCTATCCCTGGCCATCAATGCCAGCATAGATTTTTTTGCCTCGCCCAGGGGCAGAGTCCTCACGGCTGAAGCCCAAGAGGTACATCGCAGCCCGAAGCTGGCCAGTTACAATGTGGACATCCGCGATGAGGGCGGGGAGATATGTGCAAGGTTTACTGGGACGGTGTATAGGAAAAAAGATCGGGTGGTGCTTTAACCATGAAAGGCAAGCGTAAAGATAAACATGGAATATAAGGATGTGAGGCCAGCCAGGTTTATCTCCCGGCCCAACAGGTTTATAGCCCACATAGAAATGGATGGCCGTACCGAAATATGCCATGTTAAGAATACGGGCCGCTGCCGGGAATTATTGCTGCCGGGAGCTCCCTTGATCGTCCAGGCGGTTGAGAGCCCCAGCCGCAAGACCAAATTCGACCTGATCGCAGTGCAAAAAGGTGACCGCCTGATCAATATCGACAGCCAGGTGCCCAATCGGATATTCCATGAATGGGTTACCGGCAGCGACTACTTTCCCGACCTGAAAATGTTAAGGCCGGAAAGAAGCTTCCGGAAATCACGATTTGACTTCTATATCCAGACGGAGAGCAAAGAGATCCTGGTGGAGGTAAAGGGGGTGACCCTGGAAGAAGAGGGCGTAGCATTGTTTCCTGATGCCCCAACTCAGCGGGGGTTGAAACACATCGCCGACTTATGCTCATGGATGGAAGCAGGTCATGAGGCATATTTGTTTTTTATCATCCAGATGAAGGACATAGACCATTTTGTCCCCAATTACGCCACTCACCCGGAATTCGGACAGGCTTTGGCCAGGGCCTCCGGCAGGGGTCTGAAGATAATCGCTCTGGATTGCGAAGTGGGCTGTGATTTCATAACCGCAAGGGATTTTGTGGAGGTCAGGATCTAATTCCCTTTCGGCAGATCTTGTGCTTTTCCAGCTTGGGAGTTTACGGAAGCCATGCCCTGCGACGCCGAAGGTGAATAGGTACTCGCCATATATATAGAATAGATAATGTTAAACAGCGGCTTGCGGGAGGGAGAGGTGCACTGATGGAAACGAAGAAATCTAGCCCCCGGTCAATCGATGAATATATAGGCCAGTTTTCGTCCTCGATCCAGGAGATCCTGCAAGAGCTCCGCCAGGCGATTCAAGCCGCGGCCCCGGGTTCCCGGGAGAAAATCAGTTACCAGATGCCTACTTTTTGGCTGGGGGGCAATCTGGTGCATTTTGCAGTCCACAAGCATCACATTGGCTTTTACCCGACTCCCAGCGCTATTGAAGCCTTCCGAGAGGAACTGAAGGTTTACAAATCATCCAAGGGAGCGGTGCAATTTCCAATCGGGCAGCCGCTGCCCATTGAATTGATCAGACGGATAGTCAAGTTCAGGGTGGCTGAGAACATTTCCAAATCTAAAAGTCATGAGCAATGAGCTTTGCGGATCGGCCTAACAATTGGTTCCGGTCTAATTCCAAAGTTGAGCCTGTCAAGATCAAACCCCTGCTAAGCCGAGCCAGGAGCAGCACCTGGTGAACAGGGCGCGGGCCGATCACCGGACAAAAATACCTGTGGCAGGGCCAGGTCTATCACGATGCCGCTAAAGCCTGTAGACCAGCTTCCAAACTAGGTTTGAAAAATATCCGGTTGCCCCGGTTGCACTCGCGCACGAAAGCCCTCAAGCTATGGCTCTGGCATAGGCTGAATTCGCCGATAATCGCCAGCTTCATATCATAATTCGAGAATTTCTGTAAAACTTCCCCGGCATAACCGCTTCTCAGGTCGAAAAAATCCTCCCCCAGGCTTTCCCTATATATCACCAATCCCCGGCAGTTGCGGGAGTATTGGGCATTGACCATCACATCAAGTATGTCCTGCACAGACCGGAGCCTGGTCGCCTGATCGATCACCGCAACTTTCTGCTGCTGGTTGTAAAAAATATTCATAATATATGCGTCTCCTTGAATAATATTTAAGCCGGTGCCACCCGGGTCAAACCCGAGAGACATGACATCATAGCTTCCATAAAACAGATATTGCCCCACAACATTATCCTCAACAACCCTTCTGGTTGGATATACTGGGTGTGGAGGGTAGAACGCCCGTATTCCGGTGGCTTTACGTTAAGCAATGCGGTTAGGGTGTTGACAATTCGCATGGCTTGTTCCCGGTCCAAGCCAGGGAAATCTATGACTGCAGAAACCAAAGCCTCCTCTTTCGGTATACTACTGATTTCCAGGGCCCTGCTCACGCCAGCTACTGGGGGGCTTCCCTCCAGGAACACACTCAGATCATGTCCGGACACTCGCCAATTTCTGCCCAGTTTACTGGCCTTGAGCCGGCCTTCGCGGATGTATCTCTGTATGGTTTTAGGGTGCATCGCCAGCAATTCGGCGATCTGATCTACTGAATAGTATTTCTCATACATCTTTATCAATCCCTTTAATTACTTTAGAGTAATTATAAGTAATAATAAGAAATATGGCTACAAAAATATCGGACCTAATCTGCAAGTAAAAAAAGCAAGTCGTGACCGGGGAGAAAACCCCGGCAGTACGGCTTGCATAAGTTGAATGTTTTGGTATCGGACTTGGGTAAGCTTGCAGTAATGATGGGAGACGGACTAGCTTATTCGAAACTGAATCCCTTTTCCCGGAAAAGCCTAATACATGCGGTTACCACCTGGGGATCGAAGATTCCACCGCTGTTTTCCTCGATCTCTGCCAGGGCTATGTCGATGCCCAGAGCCGGGCGATAGGGGCGATGGGAAACCATAGCTTCGACTACATCTGCTACCGCCATGATGCGGGCCTCCAGCAGAATGTTGTCTCCAGCCAGGCCCCCTGGATAACCGGAACCGTCCATCCGTTCGTGGTGCTGCAGAACTATCTGGGCAACCGGCCAGGGAAAGTCTATATCTTTGATGATGTCATAGCCTACCTGGCAGTGGCCGGCCATAACGGCAAATTCTCCCTCCGACAATTTTTCGGGTTTACTCAAAATCTCTGCCGGAACCCCTATTTTACCTATGTCGTGCAGGCTGGCGGCTACTGTGATGCCTTCGATCTGCTCCCCCGATAAATCCATCTCTTCAGCGATGGCTGTGGCCAGGAGGCTGACTTTGCGCTGGTGTCCAGCGGTAAAAGGATCGCGAAAATCAAGGGCCGTGCCCAGGGACCTGACTGCCTGCATGAGCAGGCGCTGCATCTTTTTGAAGCTGTGGGCTAGTTCTCTATTGGCCTGTAACCTTCCCTCCCGGGCCCGGATCGCGGCAATGGCAAAGACCAGGTTATCGCTCATCTCCTCTAGAAGCTTTTCCTCTTCCTGGTCAAAAGCGTCGACCTCGTCCGCATAGATATTCAGCACACCGAATGCGCTGCCGCCAGTAACCAGGGGAATAGCGATACTGGATTTGAAACCGCGCCGCAGGGCGTCTTTCATCCAGGGTTTAAAGCTCGGGTCTTTTTTGATGCTCTTGGTGATGACCGGCTGACCTGAGCGCAGGGCTTCACCAACCGGTCCCGAACCCCGCCGGGGATCAGCCATGTAAATATTGAGCTTGTTGAGGTAGCCGTTATCCCTGCCCGCATAGGCCAGGGGGCGTAGCTTCTCCCGTGGATCCGCGGGCATGTAGCCGATCCAAGCCAGGCTGTATTCGCCGACTTCCACGACCTGCTGGCACACAGCCTCCAGTAAATCTTTCTCCGCTTCCGCATGGATCATGGCGGTATTGACCGCACTTATAGCTCGTAAGGCCCGGTCGATGCGCTTGTAATCAGTCAGGTCCACGAAGGTAGCCACTGACTTCAGGGTTCCCGGGATAAGGTCGACGCTGAACAATCCCTGGTGTACCTGGCCGCGGCTGTCTATTAGCTGGCCTTCGTATTTAGTCGGGGCTGAACCGGGACATTCCCGGCGCTGGCGGTGATAACCGATCATTTTATCCAGCAGTTTGTCGGGAACCAATTGGGTCCATTGGCTCCCCAGGAGGTCTTCCCGTTTGTAAGCCAAGACCTTTTCGCATTCGGAATTTATGGCCGAGATAGTCATGTCGTCTTCGACGATCAGGGTCAGGGCGCCCGTATTTTCGAATACGGCCCGGTAATAATTTTCCGAAGCCTGCCAAGTTATAGATTCCAATTCCAGCAGCCTGTGCGGGGATGAACTCATGGTTTATTCCTGCCTTCCGCGATTTTATTTGGACTGGACACCGATCAATAAAGTTATTGCATGGTTTAGAAGGGGGATTCACTTGAATTGATCCGAGAGGTAACAAAAACAACAAACCTGCCAGGCGGGGTGCATGGCAGGTTAGATTAGAGCAACTGCTCACAGCAACCCGGCCGCCATAACCTTTCAGTCTTAGACCCGTAGCTTTGCGTCCCCGCCTTTCAGCGGGTTTGCCTTTATTCAAGCAATATTGTCGGTGCCCCTAAAACAACAAATTATTTGCTTTTTCAACAATATGACCATATTTTTGGGGTCATGTCCAGCCCGCGGTGATGTAATGGTGCTTACTTGCCGCGAAACGATAAAAGATAATAATCAGTCAAGGACAGGAATTGGCTCTCCCTTGTAGAAAGCATTTATGGATACAATTATTCCAAAAACCAGGTTTAAAATATTACTGCTGGTCAATGGCTCAATATTAATGCATAAGTTATGAATATTGGAGCTCACAGCCAGTCTCATAAAGGAGGGATATATGCCTTGGAAAAAATCAGATTCGAATACGGCTCGGCTCTGGGCTTCATGCAGATTGAGGATATAGATGGCTGGGCAGAGCGGGTGGGCGAATGTCATAAAATGCTCCATGAAGGTACCGGTCCCGGCAGCGAATACCGCGGCTGGCTGGACTGGCCTTCATCCATCACCGCGGACGAAGTAGGGCGGATTAAAACGGCTGCCAGGCGGATCAGGCAGGAAGCCCAGGCCTTCCTGGTGGTTGGAATAGGGGGATCGTATCTGGGTGCCCGGGCAGCCATAGAGATGCTGACCCACAGTTTCTACAACGAACTCGCTCCTGGCCGGCGGCAAGGGCCCAAGATATATTTCGCCGGCCATCAACTCAGTTCCACCTATATCAGCCACTTATTGGAAGTGATAGAAGGCCAGCAGATCATCCTGAATGTCATTTCCAAATCAGGGACCACCACGGAACCGGCTTTGATTTTCGGACTACTGAAGGCATTCATGGAAGAAAAATTTGGTCTTGTTGAAGCCCGGCATAGAATATTTATCACGACCAATAGAGAAAGGGGATTGCTGCGGGAATTGGCGAACCGGGAGGGATATACAGCCTTTGCGATCCCGGATGATATCGGGGGCAGGTATTCCGTGCTGACACCGGTAGGGCTTCTGCCCATGGCCGTGGCTGGCATCGATATTGAACAAGTCCTGGAAGGAGCCCAGGCAGCCGCCCGTGACCTGCAGGAATCCAGGCTGATGGAAAACCATTGTTACCAGTATGCGGCTGTGCGCAATATTCTTTACGGGCAGGGATATTCTATCGAACTCCTGGCTGCTTACGAACCGGGTCTGCATTATTTGGGTGAATGGTTCAAGCAGTTGTTCGGGGAGAGTGAGGGCAAAAGGGGGCAAGGCATATTCCCGGCAACGGTGAATTTCACCACAGACCTGCATTCCCTGGGTCAATATATACAGGAAGGGCCCCGCAACTTGTTTGAGACTGTATTGAAAGTGAAGCAGGCCTCGCCAGAGGTGGGGATCGATTGGGATAGTGCCCCGCCCTATCTGAACGGGCATACCCTGGATTTCGTCAATCAGAAGGCTCTAGAGGGAACGCTGCTGGCTCACAGAGAGGGTGGGGTCCCGTGCCTGCAGCTGGAGATTCCAGAAATTAGCCCTTATTATTTCGGCTACTTGGTTTATTTCTTCATGAAAGCCTGTGCCATCAGCGCCTACCTTGCCGGGGTAAATCCTTTCGACCAGCCTGGAGTAGAAGCGTATAAGCGCCACATGCAGGACCTGCTGAGGTGATTGAAGCAAATTCGAGCATCTTATCATCGCGGGGGGCTGGTGACCAGCACATGGTCGACCAGGGCATCCCTAAGTTCTTCGGGACCGGCACCGTGGCCGGATTCCAGCCAGATGAGTTCCTTATAAGGAGCCTGCAGGACATAGAAGTAGCGCTCCACCAATGAGGCCATGGCATTGACATCCTGCCGCCCGGCCAGGAAGTATACCGGCACCCGGAGTTCAGCGGCCTGGGTGGTGAAATCCAGGTCTCTCAGCTGGGGGTAGACTGCCGGAAAGGTGTTGAGGAGCCCGCGGCCGAAATTGATTTTATCCAGCAGGCCATATTCCCGGGACAGTTGTGGGGCCAGGAGGAGCACAGTCTGCAGGCTGGATGAGCCCATATAGTCGAACAGGACATTATTGTAGGCCGCATATTTCAGAGCCATACCAGGCCCGGTATAGGGCGGCTCGCCATAACCTTTCAGCCGCTTGGCGAGTCTGGCGTCCCCCCGTTCAATAGCCAGCTGCAGGGCCAGGTTGTAACCCAGGCGGTCGTTCTCCAACGTATTGACCATCTGGCCGTTGCCTATATATGCATAGTAGTCCTCGGGGTATTGCTGCACCAGCTTGGTCCCTAGGATCGTGCCCCAGGACAGCCCCAGCACATAGATTTTTTCCTGGTGAAACCGGGACCGCAGCATGCCGGTCAGTTGGTGGGCATCAGCTATGTATTTGTCCACAGTGAGATTGGAGAAGGGAGCTGCATAATAGGACTTGCCGGTACCGGGCTGATCCCAGTTCACTACCACGAAGTGTTCTTCCAGAGGCCGCAAGGTCATGTTGTTGGCCGGGAATCCCCCCGCCCCCGGGCCGCCGATACCAAGGTACAGGAGTACCGGTTTGCTGCTATCCTGGCCGCGGATGGTGATCCACTGCTGGGTGCCGCCCAGTTCCACTTTTTCCAGGGAAGCAACGCTGTTGGTTCCCGAAATGGGGGGTGTGGCCGCATATTTCTGAGACAAGATCACCGCCGCGGCTATTATCAACAGAAAACCCAGCAGGATGTAGGCGATCCGCTTAGCAGTGCGGCGGGGCAGGTAGAGGGCGATGATCAGGACCAGGTCCAAACCGGCCAGCCATAACCAGACACGCTGGGGGACTGCCGTGGCCAGGGGCAGGTCGATCACTGGGATTATGGCAACAAAAACCAGCAGGGTCAGGGAAATGTTGACCAGCGTATGTACGATTGCGAGCAAGATCCTGCCCATCGTTATGCTTCCACCTACCTTACCTGGACCTGTTTTTCGAGTGCGCTCCTTAGAACGGAGCCGCGAAATTCCTTATTACCAGAAAAAGCACGGCTAAGCCCATTATAGTTGCCACGGCAACTGTAATCGAATAGTCTTTTTCTTTCACCATGGCATACAGGCCGGTGATGCCACCAAGGATGGCGGTGATTACCGCGCTGAGCATGGGGATATCCAGAGGGAGGTTGCTGAACAGGGGCTGGTCTGGTTCCGGGTGTTGGATTGCCACTACTATCCTGGCTATGATCAGGAATAGACAGAAAACCAGCAGCAATGCCATGGATTGCTCTCCCCATTTGCTCTGGGGACTGAATTTAATTTTCAAACCATTTCCTCTCCTTAAATCATGATATCTTCGTTAAATAATATTAGCACAATCATCACCGGGAGCAAATCCTGCAGCACCCCAGGAAATTGCTGCTTGTCCAGAAACGAAAGCTGCCCGCCATCTGAGCCTGAATACCTTGAGAGGCATTCTAAAGAGTGCCGGAGACAAAAAGCCGGGGGAAATGCCCCGGCTTTCAGCTCGAATTTTCAAGTCCTGTGCAATAGCTTGCTTTTATTACCTACTTTGGCAGTTGTTCCAGGAGACTGACCATCAGCGCTTCTTCCTTCTCCAGATCCTTGCGCCATTCGCGTTTCTCGGTGCGGGCGATTTCCCGGCGCAAATCCAGCAGGTATTTCTCGACTAAACCTTTCAACAACCAGGCGTCTTTATCGTCGATCTGGAGGGTAAACATGGCCATCACACTCCTTTTCTCCAATTTTACCATATCCCCGGGAGCAAAATATAATGTGAGCAATGCTGTCTGGATGCGTGCACGCTATTCAGAGAACCTGCCCCCATGGTAAACTAGGTTGGAAATCAGAATTTTTGAAGAGCTGGGTGGTAACAGATGCGGTGGAAGAAATGGTCGAGTCTGATCGTAATAGTAGCTGCTGTGGCTGTATTAGCATGGGCAGGCTGGAGATATTATCTGCAGTCCGATGCGGAGACTGCCCGGCAGTTGGAGGAACAGTTCGGCAGCGAGTTCTTCAATTCATTCGTGGCCGAAGAACCTGGCAGCAATAACTTCCAATTGGATGAAAAATCCTTTACCGCAGAGGTAGTGAGGGACCTGGAAAGTCGCAAACCTGGAACCAGGATATCGGCGCCAGCTCCGGATGAAATCGATCCCGGCTTTGTCTCCGAAGAAGAGATCATCAGCAGATACGTCCCTCAATTCCAGGCTATGGAGTACAGTGCCAACAGCCGTTTGGACCAGCTATTCAACACTGCCCTGCAGGAATACCGCAGCCAAAAGGCGGCGGGTAACCTTGATCTGCCGGGGCTGGCCCGCAAGTATCTCCAGGCTGGAACCAAATTGGAGTCCGGGGTGGACAGTCAGTTCTACGCCCTTCTGTCTGTTATGGAAAATGAATTGATCGCCAATCATCAACCTGCAGATGTCATCCCGCTGATCAAGAAGGATTACCTGCAGGCTAAAGCTGCCAAACGTGCCGCAATGATGTCCAAAGCCCGCCGTTAAACTACTTCAGTCATAGGAGGTGGCGGCGGCTTTTCCGGGGTACGACGGACCAGGACCTGGATTATCTTCTTTTCGTCAGCCTCCTCCACCCGGAAGTTCCACTCGCCGAAGCTGATACAGGGATGGTCATCCCGACCCGGAATCCGACCTAATTGACCTATGATAAATCCGCTCAGGGTTTCGTATTCACCGGTGGGCAGTTCCAGGTCCAGGTAGTCTTTGACCGTTGCCAGGCTCACTCCGCCATTCATCACCAGGGTTTTACTGTCGATTTTATGGATGTGTTTTATCTCTTCATCATCCTCATCCAGGATGTCGCCCACGATCTCTTCCAGCAGGTCCTCCAATGTCACAATGCCGGCTGTGCCTCCATGCTCGTCCAGGATAATTGCCAGGTGGTGCTTGTTGCGCTGCAGTTCGGCGAACAGTTCGTTGGTCTTTTTCGATTCTGCCACGAAATATGGAGGGCGCATAGTCCTGGCTAGATCGAAAGCCTCTTTGGCCTGCTCATCAGACAGCACCTCGATCAGGTCCTTGGCATGCATAACCCCCACAATGTTATCGATATTGCCGGAATAAACAGGTACGCGTGAATATTTTTCCCGGTTGAAAAAATCCACCGTCTCATCCAGGCTGGCCTCAAGGGGCAGGGCGGCGATGTCGATGCGGTGCGTCATTATATCTTCAACCATCTTGTCGTTGAATTCAAAGATATTGTTGATCATCAGCTTCTCAGCCTTGTGGATGGTGCCGATCTCCTCCCCCACATCCACCATCATGCGGATCTCTTCTTCGGTCACCTTCTGTTCCTCTTCCCCGGGTTTCACCCCGAACATGCGCACGAAGAAATTGGTAGAGATCGTGAGCAGCCTCACAAATGGATATGCCGCCACGGACAATATATGGAGCGGCCGGATTGCGGCCATAGCAATGCGTTCCGACCTATTCATGGCCAACCTTTTGGGAACCAGTTCACCAAGCACCAGTGTGAAATAGGCCAGGACCAGGGTGATCAGTAAAACCGAAAAACTCCGCAGCCACAAGTCGGGCAGCGACAATCCAGTCTTCTGAAGCATTCTTACCAGTCCATCCGCGAAATTCTGTGCCGCAAAGGCACTGGCCAGAAATCCGGCCAGGGTGATCCCGATCTGGATGGTAGCCAGGAAACGGCTGGGTTCAGAAAGCAGGTGCTGGATCAACTGGGCTTTTTTGTCTCCATCTTCGGCCATGTATTTGATCTTGGTGTCATTCAGCGAGATCAGGGCGATCTCCGAGGCGGCAAAAAAAGCATTCAGCAAGATCAGGACCAGTAAAAACAACAGTTCAGCCAAAATAGATTCTGCCTCCTGTCCAACAAGTATTGTTTAGCCCCAAATAAACGGCAACTTCCGAAAGATGGCCCATTTCAACAGGGCGTGGCCTGCAGCTTCAGTTCAGCTCTGAGATTTTGGATCCCAGAGCCCTGACTATTCGTTGCTGAGCCTGATCGAATTTGGCAGACATTACGCCACCCCGATAGGTTAAGGAAATAGGAACCACTACTGTGCTCACACCATCAATTTCGTCCATAACATAGCAAGGGTAGTAACCTTCGCGGACGATATTCACACGTTTGGCGCGCTTTTCCAATTCAATCTGCAGGATGATCGCATCCCTATTGCCAGGGACCTCATCGGAACTGGCGATGAAGTTGCCCATGGAGTAAAGAACCGGAACCTTCCGGCCATCCGCTGATCTAACCCAATCATAAGGCTGCAGAACATGAGGATGGGAACCGATTATATAGTCAACCCCGGCATTGGCCATTTCCAATGCGTAACTACGCTGAGCACTGTTTACGGTGCTTTCATTCTGGTTCCCCCAGTGGATATAAGCGATAACGAATTCTGCTCCCTTGGCCTTGGCCTGGTCTATATCTGCTTTAATCCGCTGTTTGGAATAAACACCTACCATGGTGTTTAGTTCCTCCGGCATAAGGGCCGAATCCAGGCCGTTGAACTTCAAGGCGTAGGAGAGAATTGCGATCCGAATACCATTTACATCAGCCAGGATATAGTGGGGCTGTCCTGGAGCCGTGAATAGACCCGTGTGCAGCAGTTGATAACGATTCAAGTGGTCCAGGGTCTCATATATGCCCTGGGGACCGGAATCGCAGCTGTGATTGTTGGCATTGACCACAGCATCAAAGCCCGCGTAGCGGAGGGCATCAAGGTATGTAGGAGGCGCATTGCAGTTCCATTGCCCTTTGATGCTTGTCTCATCGATTTTATAGGGCCAGGTGTGGGACAACATAGTCTCCAAATTGCCTATAACAAAGTCACCTTGAGCTAAAATCGGCCTGACCTTTGCAAAAGAAGCATTGAAATCGAAAATGTCACCGGTTTGAGCTTGTCGCTGCTGGCGCAGCAGGCACATGAGGTCTCCAGTCACCATCAGGCGAGCCTTGCCTGATGCTGCGGATTCAGTGTTAACATATACTCCATCATGGAGCTGGAACCTGGCAGCTTCAATATAAGCAAGGGGAGGGAGGGGGTCACGATCAACAATGACTTTTGCCTGGACGTAGGCATGGCCATCCATAGTAGCTGCTTTTATCAGAGTTGTCCCTTTGGAGACGGCGATTACTTGGCCCAATTGATCGACTCTGGCGATTGTTTCATCCCGTGAGCTCCATACCAGGTTCTCTGCTGTTTTTCCATCCTGGCTGCAAATCAGGGTGTTACTGGATCCGGTGCGCATTACCAGAGTCGGTTTGTCAATCGTCAAGGAATTGAGGTCTTGACTGGAAATAGCCAGCGGTTTGGAACCGCAGCCGGCAAATAACAATAACAGAGATAAAAGGAGGAGGCCCAAATAACCCAGAAAAAGCGTTGTTGGGTTGCGATTGACTGGTCGCTGGCTGACTCCTTTGTCTATACCTTTCATTGAGACCTTGAAATCGCCCACTATCATAACACAATTCTCCCCCCCCCGGGAATCTATTCTATTATTATAGCACTTCGTTCGCGTTGGGCAGGAGCTGCTCTGCCTGCAACTGCTGAAATCGGGGAAAATATACTTGCTGGCGCATGGCCCCAATGCAGGACTCATTATAGTATAATGGAGGAAGTTGGCGACTTGGCCTTTTCCAAGGGTCGGGGAAAAATATAGCTGAAATGGGGCGAGGGTATGATTTTGGTTACCGGCGGGGCTGGCTATATCGGATCTCACGTAGCCCTGGAACTGTTATTGAGCGGGTATGATGTGCTTATCCTGGACAATCTGTCAACCGGGCATCGGGACACGGTAAACAACATCGAACTCATCAAAGGTGGATGTGAACAGGTGGGTGATTTGCATTTTGTCGTAGGTGATACCGGGGACAAAAAGCAGCTGATCAAAGTCATAAGGGATAATCCCATCAGGGCAATAGTCCATTTGGCTGCCTTCAGCCAGGTAGGGGAATCGATGCTTAACCCGGGCAAGTATTTCGAAAACAACGTGGCCCGGGCTATCAATATCCTGGAATGCATGGTCCAAGGACACATCGAATACATAGTCTTCTCTTCCACCGCAGCCGTGTATGGTGAACCCCAGGCCATTCCCATTACCGAAGAGCACCCCACCCAGCCAACCAATGTCTATGGAGCTTCCAAGTTGATGGTCGAAGAATTGCTGCGCTGGTATGAGCAGGTGCATGGCATCAAGCATGTGGCCTTGCGTTATTTCAACGCTGCCGGGGCTGACCGCAGCGGCTTGATCGGCGAGCGCCATGAACCCGAGACCCATTTGATCCCCCTGGTCATACAAAAAGTAATGGGGAAAAGACCTGGTCTTACGATATTTGGCAGTGATTACCCGACTCCTGACGGGACCTGCGTGCGGGATTACATTCATGTATCCGATTTGGCCCAGGCTCATATTTTGGCCTTGGAAGCCATCTTCAAAGGCATGGATTCTCGCATATACAACCTGGGCAACGGCAATGGCTATACTGTCAAAGACGTGATCGATACCGTCGGCCAGGTGACCGGGCAAGAGGTCGGATACGAGGTAGGAGCCAGGAGGGCCGGGGATCCTGCCCGGTTGGTTGCCTCCCCGGAGAAGATCCAGGCTGAGCTGGGCTGGAAGCCCCACTTCCCGGGGCTGAATGAAATCGTGGCATCTGCCTGGAAATGGCATAACCTTTCCGGGCGTAAATGAAATCAATCCGGGATATGAATGGACGACAAAACCTCCAGGCGAGCCTGGAGGTTTTTGCTTTCAGAATTATGAGATCAAGCGAATGGACTAATCCTACTTTTCCCCGCCGGGAATCTTTTCCTCTGCCTTGTCTTTCAAGCCTTCTGCTTTGCCTTTGAGTTCTTCCATTTTGGCTTCCGCTTTATCCTGGTAGGCTTCGGCCTTGGCTTCAGCCTGGTCCATAAGTTCTCCCGCCTTGCCCTTCAGTTCTCCGGCTTTGACTCCAGCCTTGTCTTTCAGCTCTTCAGCCTTGTCCTCCACCTTGTCTTTGAGCGCTTCCGCCTTTTGTTTGGCTTCGTCCAGGACTTCTTTGGCTTCTCCTACCAATTTGCCCAGGCTGTCTTTGAAACCAGTCATTCCCATTCCTCCTTTATCCATTATTTTGGAAATCAAGCAGTTGATGGTCGATTTGATTACAGTATATCACAACCTGCCAGGTTCAGCGCTCAGTGTCCAAAACTTCAGTATAAAGGTTGGCCGTGTTGCCTGGAGGCAAATGGGAATCTGCCACCGCAGACGAATTTAAGACTGGGCTCGTTTTTAAACTGGTATGGGTTCCCCAAGCGATTTCTATAATATACTAAGATTAATGATACAGTTGAGGTGGAGCCCGGTAATATTCAGGAAAACGGAGGCAGGCGAAACCAGTGCTGAACCGAAACATATTTAGAGAATTCGATATCCGGGGCCAGGTGGGCCAGGAACTGGATGAGGATATGGCTCGCCGCATAGTCCTGGCCTTTGCCGCTTTTGTACATGAGCGGGGGCGCACCGTCGTGCTGGTGGGGCGCGACAATCGCCATTCCTCGCTGTGGTTTCGTGATCTGACCGTCGAAGCTCTTCGGGAATCGGGATTGGACGTGGTTGACCTGGGTGAACTTATAACCCCTATGTTCTATTTCGCCTCCTATCACCTGGGGATAGATGCGGGCTTGATGATCACCGCCAGCCATAATCCCGGGGATCATAATGGATATAAACTTTTGTTTAACCATACGACAATATTCGGGCAGGACATTCAGGATATAGCCCGCAGGGCATCGGAGAGGCAGAGACTCCATGCCCAGCGACGCGGCAGCCTGAGTTTTGCCTGGATAAGTGAGGAGTACATCAGGGAAATAACCAGCCGCATCAAGTTGGGGGATAGACCCCTTAAGGCAGTGGTAGACTGCGGCAGCGGTACCACCAGTCACATCGGCCCCCGGGTTTTAAGGGAACTGGGGGTGGAAGTGGTTGAGCTGTTCTGCATCTCCGATCCGGATTTCCCTCATCATCACCCCGACCCGGTCAGAGTGGAGAACCTGCAGGATCTGATTCGAGGGGTGCATCGCGAAGAGGCCGACCTGGGGATCGGGTTTGACGCAGATGGTGACCGCATAGGTGTGGTAGATGAAAAAGGCGACATAGTGTGGGGCGACATACTGATGGTGCTCTTCTGGCGGGAGATCCTGGCCAAGCACCCTGGTCTCGATTGCCTGGTTGAGGTTAAGTCTTCCCAGGCACTGATAGATGAGATCAAACGCCTGGGGGGTAATCCCATAATTTATAAAACCGGTCACTCGGCCATCAAGGCCAAGATGCAGGAGATCGGTGCCCTATTCGCTGGAGAGACCTCGGGGCACATGTTTCTGGCAGACGAATATTATGGCTTTGATGATGCTATCTACGCCTCCTGCCGCTTGCTGCGGATACTATCCAATACTGACCAGACCCTGAGTCAAATGCTCTCTGATGTGCCCAAGTATCATGCTATGCCTGAACTGCGCCTGCCCAGCACGGAAACGGAGAAACTTGCCGTGGTACAACAGGTGCTGGATCATTTCCGGCAGCGCTACGAAGTCATAACTGTGGATGGAGCCCGGATATTGTTCCCGGGTGGATGGGGGTTGGTGCGGGCCTCGGCCAACGCCGCGGAAATAGTGGTGCGTGCAGAAGGTGCTACCCCGGAAGATTTAGGAGAAATCATCACAGAATTGTTTGGTTATCTGAAGAGTTTAGGTTTTAAGACCGCTTCGTCGATAGTCAACCATTATTGAGTCGCGGTTACAGGACAAATTGTAAAATTCCGACATTCTGTGGTATGTTTATTTTAGATAATTTGATCTATGGAACAAGTGATATTATTACCTATCATTAAGTTCGGAGGGAGCGATATTATTGAAATCGAAACACAGCCGGGTTCAAGTTCTATCAGTATTATTCCTATTCTGCATAGCCGGATGGGGATGGCCACTTTCGGCAAATGCTGCAATGCCAACCGATATCAGCGGGCATTGGGCGCACAAGCATATTGAGAGCATGGTGGCCCAGGGGGTTATTGCTGGTTATCCAGACGGGAGTTTTCGACCGGACAATCCTATCACCAGGGCGGAATTTGTCAGTATGATCAACCGTTCCTTCTATTTTATGCAAAAAGGCTTTATCCATTACATCGATGTCGCCGAAGGTGACTGGTACTATCAGGAGCTGGCCCGGGCCCAGATGGCGGGTTATATCAAGGGGAATCCGGAGGGAACCTTCCTTCCTAACAGAGAGATCACCCGCCAGGAAGCAGCGGTGATGTTGGCCAAGGCACTGCGCCTGGATACTACTGCATATACGCCTCTAACCTTCACGGATTCCAAATCGATTCCCGAGTGGAGCTATAATGCCATAGGAGCGGTTGTAAAATATGGCTGCATGTCAGGTTTAGGGGACGGAAGTTTTCAGCCGACAGCTCTCTGCTCCAAAGCCCAGGCAGCGGTGATGCTGGACCTGGCCCGGGAGAAAAAGGCTTGGGTTATCACCCAGCCGGGGATGTATGGACCTGATAGCGGGATGGCAACCATAGACAGCAATGCGGTGATCAAGGCGCCAGGAGTGATTCTAAGGAACACCACTATTCAAGGCTGTCTAATTTACGGCATCGGCATCAGGGAGGACCAGGTGACGCTAAGAAACGTCAAGGTAATGGGGCCTGTGCTCCATCAATAGCTGTTTGTGCAGGCACTAACCATATGCTAGGTAATAAGGAGGGGTAATTGTGCTTAAATCAAAAAGAATGAGCGTTTTGGTTATTGTATCGTTATGCTTGGCCATGATAATGGGATCACGAATCCCACCAGTCCAGGCTGCGCCCGAATTGAGCGATATCTCTGATAACTGGGCATTCAGCCAGATATTTTACCTGGTGGACAAAGGAGTTGTGGCCGGATATGCGGATGGCACCTTCCGACCCAATAATCCTATCAGCCGGGCTGAGTTCATAACCATTACCAATCGGGCCTTTGGTTATGTCAATACATCATCCATTCAATATACCGATGTAAAAAACATCGATTGGTTCTATGGTGAGATAGCCAAAGCCAAAGCGGCCGGTTATATTGCCGGTTTTTCAGACGGGAGCATGCGCCCCAACAGCCAGATCAGCCGCCAGGAAGTAGCGGCTATTATGGCCAGAGTGCTGAACCTAGATACATCGGGCCCAGAAGAACTTTCTTTCGGTGATAAGGATAGCATACCTGACTGGAGCAGGAATGCTATCGCCGCTATGGTCAAGAACGGATATATAAGCGGATACCCGGATGGCAAGTTTAGGGCAACCAATGCCATCAGCCGGGCTGAAGCAGCGGTCATAATCGGCCTTTCGATCGGTAAACGGGTGGCGGTTAGCGGGATCAGCCTCGATAAACCTGAAGCAGTGGTCGCAGAAGGTGAAAGCATCGTATTGACAGCCACTATTACGCCCGCTGATGCAACCAACCAGAGGATTATGTGGACATCCAGCGACAAAAATACGGCTATCGTCAGTACCACCGGAAAGGTTACCGGCGTGACCGCGGGGAAAGCTGCTATTTACGCAACTACACTGGATGGGGGATTTAAGGAGACCTGTCAGATCACAGTAGTTCCCCCGGTTGCTGTCACCGGAGTTGGCCTCAACCAAACTAGTATCAGCCTGACCAAAGGCTTTACCAGCACCCTGGTGGCCACAGTCGTACCAGGAGAATCTACCAATCGCACTGTAACCTGGTCATCCAGCGATACAGCAATTGCGACCGTAGACAATAATGGGATCGTGACTGCGGTAGCAGAAGGAACTGCAGTTATCACTGCGAGGACTTTAGACGGTGGATACTCAGCAACTTGCCAGGTGACGGTCATCGCACCGGTGGCAGTCTCGGGTGTGAGCCTGAACAAGCCTTCTACCGTCATTACCATAGGCTACAGCGAGACCCTGGAGCCGTTAATAGCTCCAGATGGGGCCACCGACAAATCGGTCACATGGTCCTCGGATAATCCTGCAGTTGCCACAGTAAGCAGTACCGGTAAGGTCACCGCAGTGACTGCAGGTTCAGCGGTGATAAGTGTTAAAACGAACGACGGTGGATTTATGGCCAAATGTAGTGTAAGTGTGGTTGCACCTGTTGCCGTCACCAGTGTGAGCATCAATGTAACGAGCGTCAACCTCAAGGTCGGGGAAACCGTCACCCTAAAGGCTGATATCAGCCCTGCTGATGCTACCAATGTCAATGTGGACTGGTTCACCACCGACAGTAAGATAGCCTCGGTGAGTAACGGTTCGGTAACCGGCGTAGCGCCAGGTATCGCCACCATAATGGTCCGGACCCAGGATGGAGGCAAAACCGATATCTGCGACGTTACTGTAGCCGCCCCGCAATAAAACCATCAATTAAACAGAGTTAACGGATAGCCTGGGGATTAATTACCCCAGGCTATTTGCTATTGGCAGGTCATGGCTGACCAAACCAGGAAAATATTTTCCCAGCCAGACTGCAAGTCATTTACCCGAAAGATGTATATAGAAACAAGATCCATGATTGACAAAAGCCGTTTTTCAGCAATTATTCAGCCAAAACAAGAGGAAAAACTACCATTAGAGCAGATGAATTGGGTATAATATAAAGTGGTGTGATATTGTATTGGCTATATTAGCGGCTTTGCAGGCCCGGTAAGCAGGGTCGGTTTCGATAGGAAGGGTGGTTGTACCTTGAAGAAGGAAAACACTTTGCATAGGGTCCGTTTATGGGGACTTGGGCTATGTATTGTATTAACCATCAGCCTGGGTTTACTGGTGCGGCCGGTCTTAACCCAAACCGGCATGGTGACTGGCAGTGTAGTCAATGTCCGCTCCGGTCCTGGTACTCAATATTCAGTGGCGGGCAGCCTTTATAAAGACTCCGAAGTTCAAGTACTGTCCCAGAGCGGCGATTGGTACAAGGTCCAATGTAACCAGGTGACCGGGTGGCTGCACCAATCTCTGCTGAAGCTGGGCACAGCCGACTCGGGCATAGTCCTAATCGTATCCAGGGATCAGGTCAACCTCCGTTCCGGACCGGGTACAAGCTTCCCAATTGTTGGTGAAGCTGCCAGGGGTGAAGCGCTTACACTTATCGATGTGGTCGAGGCTTGGTACAAAGCTAAAACCTCTACCGGTAAGGTAGTATATATTAGGTCGGATATGACCAGTCCAGCCAGCGGCAACATAGAGAAAGAGAATAAATCCAATATATCCCCAGAGAATTCCAGCGGGGCTGTTTCCCCTTCCGCGAATACAGTTAATAAGGTCCCGAGTATAGTCTTGGATGGTCAGACTATTAACTTTGAAGTTGCCCCAGCAGTAGAAAACAACCGGGTGCTGGTTCCTCTGCGGGCCATTTTCGAAGCTATGGGGGCTACGGTGACATGGAACCAGGTCACTCAGACCGCCACGGCTACAATGGATAACATTAAGGTGATTTTGCCGTTAAATTCCACTGCCCCAACCGTCAATGGTAAGGTGTGGCCCCTGGATGTACCCGCCAAGGTTGTCAACCAAAGGACCTTGGCTCCCTTGCGGTTTGTGGGTGAAGCCTTGGGGGGGACAGCAACCTGGGATGGCGAGAAGTATGAAATCACGCTAACCAGTCCGCAAAGTGAGCAGAGCAAGGTTGTAGCGGTGGTTATCACCGCCGATACAGTAAACCTGCGCAGTGACCCGGTCGTAAACAACAACAACCTGGCTGGCAGTGCCAAATATGGAGATAGACTGAAGGTGCTGGATAATCAGAATGGATGGTACCAAGTAAGCTGGAACGGGGAAAAAGTATGGGTAGCCGGCTGGTTGGTAGATGTGGTCCGGGAAGGTGAACCCTCAGCGGCTCCAGATTCCTCGCCGATTGCTGACCCCACCCCTGCTCCTTCTGTCACTTTAGCGGGACTGACTATCTCCTCGGAGAAGACCACTGCGGGATTGCGGATAGTGATGGATTCCGGTAAGAAGCTCAGTACTGACATGGATGAATACAGCACCCGGGTAGTTTGTAAATTCGCTGATCGCCAGATAGAAGGCCCTGCGTCTCTCCAGGAAAACCTAGGCACGTCCCTGGTATCGGTAGTGGGCAGCAATTTGGGGGACTCGGCAGTGGTCACGATCCAGTTCCCGGCCGGGACAAAATATGTGACAAGTACCGAAGAAGCCGGCAAACGACAAGTCATAACCATTCCCAACTATATTGCCAGTGTTAACCGCAAGACCTTCGGCAACAGCGGTGAAAACATCATCTTAAACGGTATTGCCCCCATGGAATATAGTACAAGGACAGACTCTACCAAATTGGAAGTGATATTTGCAGATTGCCTGGTGGGGCAAGCCCAGGCCAGTTACAAATTCAATAGTTCCCTGATCAGCGGGATGAACTTCAAGAGCCAAGCAGTAAACGGTAAAACCAACACCGTGCTGACCATTATTACCAGCAAGCCGGCTAAGTTTGCGGTGGGGACCACCGATGGCGACTGTACCTTGAACATTATGTTTGTGGATAAGAGCCTCCTGGAATCCAGGACGCCCATAGTGGTACTGGATGCCGGCCATGGAGGGCGCGACCCCGGGGCCAGCGGCGACAGTTTGTCCGAAAAGGAGGTCAACCTGAAAATTGCTCTCAGGGTTGGCAAAATACTGTCTGGCAAAGGTCTCAAAGTTGTCTACACCCGCCAGAATGATACCTATGTAGGCCTGGATGAGCGCACTACCCTGGCCAACCTCCTCAATGCAGCAGTTTTCGTATCGGTTCATCAGAATGCCAACATCAGTTCCAGCCCTTCAGGTACGGAGACCTACTGTTATTATCCAGTCAGTGAACCGGACCTTTATATACAGAAGGATGAAAGATATAATCTAGCTCTGCGCCTTCAAGAAGCCTTGGTGGATATGCTGGGCCGAAAGGACCGGGGAGTCAAGGAGGGTAACCTGGCCGTTTTGAGGGAAAGCGAGATGCCCTCGGCCCTGGTGGAGATGGTCTTTATCAGTAATCCGGAGGAAGAGGCCTTGCTTAAGAAGGACTCTTTCCTGGAACAAGGATCCCAGGCTATTGCTGAAGCTATAGTTGACTATATGAAATCTTATGTCGACAATCGTTAACTGGGAGCAAAGTTCTGGATGAGGCATTATAAACGCTGGATCCTGCTAACCTTGTTGGTCATAGCTGCGCCGCTCTTGCTGATAGGTGGGTTCAATTATTATATAGACCCCTTGTGGTGTTTTAGCCACGCCAACAAATTCAACTACATTCAAATCCCCTTCGACGAGCGCCAGCAAAAGACCAACCGCATTAACTTCAGCCCGGCTGCCTATGACACACTAATCCTGGGCAGTAGCCGCACTACCTATATGGATCAAAATGAGCTCACCGGCTATTATGCTTATAACTATGCCCTGAGTCTTATGCTAATGGAGGAATACTTTGACTATGTAGAATATGCCAAACAACAAGTCGGACATGATTTTGCTTACATCGTAATTGGGCTGGATTTTTTTGTAACCAATCAGAATCTTAAACTACCCGAAAATTTCGAGCCACCTACTTACTATATAGACATAACTGAAGGTTTTGCCTATCGCTTCAAATACCTTTTGTCCTCTAATATTCTTGAATATTCCCGGAAGAATTATGACGCTTCCAAAGCAGGCATCCCTCAGAATTTTGATTACGACCGGGAGGGACACAAGACGCTTAAGAGGGTCAGCCCAGAGGAGTCACAAAAGCTTATTGCCGCTAACCTCGATAATTACAGACAAAACATATTTAGCAACTATGAATATAGGGACGTTCGTGGAATCTTGACCCGATTGAAGGAAGCCAATCCGAAGACCCGGTTTATAGTTTTCACCACCCCAACTGCCAGGCCACTGTGGGATCTGATGGTAGAAAAAGGACTACTGCCCTACTACGAGCGCTGGCTGGAAGATTGCGTAGCTGTATTCGGGCAGGTATACCATTTTGATTATCCCAACTCGGTGACTAACAATCTTGACAATTATTATGATGCCAGCCATGTTTATCCTGAAGTTGAGACCTTGATAGCCCATAGGATCATCGAAATAGATGATCCCGCCATACCCAGGGATTTTGCGATGTTAATAAATGAAGATAATTTGCGAAATAATTTGCAGTATATAGAATCCCTGGCAAGGTAAAGGCGGATGGCGAACAGCCCAGGATGAACTGCAGGACGGGGAATGCCTTTAGTATAAAGGAGACAAGAAGATGGGGCACATTAATAAAAAATATATACGGCTTTCATTGGTACTAGGAATCGGGATCTGTTTCTTATTTATGTCATCTTCCTATCCAGCTTTTGCCAATGACCGATCCTCCGAAATAATAGGTTCGCGGCTTCTGTTAGTCAAGAATTGGCTGAATACCTCAAGTTTGAGTGGCAGCGGGCAAATCGTCGGCATTGCGGACAGCGGGCTTGATAAAGGCAGCATGACCGACATCCATCCCGACCTGAAAAGCAGCGCTGGGGCAATGCCCAAGATTTTTTATCTCAAATCTTACACCGACCGGGATATTGCCGATGATCCCAGCGGACACGGCACATTTATGGCGGCTACCATTGCCGGCAGCGGTCAGGCATCATTCGGGAAATATCAGGGTATTGCGCCTGGGGCCAGCCTTTATTTCCAGGCCTTGCTGGACAAGAATGGTAATCTGAGGGTTCCTTCGGATATCAATGCTCTCTTTGCGCCTGCCTATTCGGCTGGAGTCCGAATTCATGTTAACGGATGGGGAAGTGGGAGCAATGTTTACGATGAAAAAGCAACTGCTATCGATACTTTTATCTTTCAGCATCCTGATTTCCTGCCGGTTTTTGCGGCTGGCAATGCCGGACCGGGTTCAGGCACCCTGACGGCCCAGGCCAATAGCAAGAATGGACTGGTATTAGGAGCAAGCCAGCTGCCGCGGCCGGCTTTCGACCCGGAATCCAACTATGCCGATCTGACCTGGCCGTCATCCAGCTCAGGACCTGCCGGGGATGGCCGCATTAAACCTGATCTTTTGGCCCCCGGCTCGGCTTTGATCTCGGCCCGTTCAAGTCTGGTTACCGGAAATTTTGCCGCCAATGCATATTATACCCGTATGGGCGGGACTTCTATGGCCGCAGCAGTGGCCGGAGGCGCCCTGGCCCTGCTGAGAGAACAGCTGCAGGTTGATTTCGGAGTGAATTCACCGTCATCGGCTCTGCTCAAAGCTTTGTTGATCAATGGCGCCAGGGATGGTGGGGATAGCCTAAGCCAGCAAGGTTTTGGCATCCTGGACTCTGCTGCCACGGCTTTGGGGCTGCAAGAAAACACCTTCCAATTCTTTGACGAGCCCAAGCGGTTGGCCGAGGGAGAAGTGAAAGAATACAAATTGACCGTGACCGACTCGGCCATGCCTTTTAATGCCACCCTGGCCTGGGTGGACCCGGCAGGCATTGCTGGACATACAGCTCTGATAAACAACCTGGATCTTACAGTTCAGGCCCCAGACGGCAAATTACATTATGGGAATGATTTTGCTGCCAGCGGTTCAACCGACAGCCGCAATAATGTTGAGAAGGTGTCGATCCCCAGCCCTAAAACGGGCGACTATATCATTAGAGTCCGGGCGGTAAGACTAGGGAGCCGGGAGGGGCAGAATTATGCCCTGGTCTTCGGGCAAAACCTGCAGGCCGGAATCGTCTCTGAAGTCCGGGGCGATATTTTGTTGCTGCAGGATGGCGGTCAAATTAGGGTGGGGCAAAACACCCTCCATAACGTGGTAGATGGAGTAGTTGCCAACAGCGCTCAAAAAGTGCAGATTGGCAGCAATGTATACAGAGGTCCAAAGAAGGTTTATACCAGCGGCAAAACCTGGCACACCGGCGGAATCCAGGGTCTTTCCACACCCACTGGGGAACTGCTGCTGGAGATGAATAGCTCGGCCCGCGAAGGTGGATATTTCTTGGACCCTCAAGCAGCCAATTATACCGGCACTGTGACCGTAAATGATCGGATAGTCGCCGGAATAGATAGTATTCCATCGGGGGCCGAATTATGGGCGGATGTCAATCCGGTCCGCCAGACTCTGTGGAAACTGCAGGCCAGCAATCAGGAGATAACAGGTTTTATCGGCAGTGTAATTTTAGACCGGAGAGAGATAACCTTGCTCAACCAGGACCGGGTCTATCCCCTGGCAGCCTGGGCAGCCCTTTCCTATCGAGATAAGTTAGTGGACTGCAGCCTGCAGGATTCACCTTATGGAACGGCTGAGACCAACAATTGGGAACAGATCATGCCAGGAACCAAAGTGGTTCTACAAATATCGCCCCACGGCGGGGCGGTCCAATCGCTGCTTTTGGAGCGGCAGCTAGCCGTCGGACAAATGACCGCTGTAAATAAGGAAGGGGATAGTATTACCCTGGATACGGGTAAAAGTTACCACTTAATCGATGGCACCCAGATTTATCGCGACGGTCGATTGGCAGGGGCCCGTGAATTGATAGCTGGGGACCATCTGCGGGCCCAGTTATTGCCTGGCACCAACACCATCATTCAAGTCCAGGCATACAGCCAGGTTAGTTACGGTCGGGTAGTCTATTCAAGCAAAAATCTTAACAGTCTTTATATCATGGATAACAACAACCGGGGCCGGTTTTATAACCTGGACGAGTTTTCTCAGGTCTTCAGCTGGGCCATGCCGCTGGAAACCAATGCCGTTGATTCCGGCAGGTGGGTGCGTATCACTGCCGACTCCAGCGGGCAGATAGCCCGGCGTATTGATTTGGCCACTGATGCCCAAAGCCCAAAGACTTTAAAGGGGATTGACATATCCCGAAAAATGTTAACGATGAGCGATGGCAGCACCTGCCAATATCAGCCTTTCACCCGCATAAGCAACGGTGGATACGGTATAGAAGCAGAGGATTTGACCCCCGGTCAAAATTTGGTTGTGACCACACTCTTGTCTTCTGCCCTCTGGACCCCGGTAGTGGCTGAAGTGGAAGCTAAGCCATTAACCCCTACCGAGGAGCCGCGCTTAATAATTTCGGCTCGCAGCCTAAACAGGGTGTTGATAATACAAGGGCTTACCGATGCGGATAGGGTATATTTATATCGACAGGATGGCAGTCGGGAGCGAATTGTGGTAACAGGCGGGAGATTCAGCGCGGCATTCAAATCCCTTGCCAACGAAAAAAAGATCCAGGCCGTAGCCTTGCATACCGCGAGTGGAGGCTTGAAAAACATAGAATTGGATATAGGAGCCTATTCAAGTGAGGCCGCTTCAGGCAGCTTCAGCGATATTTCCGGACACTGGGCGCAGTCATCTATAATTGATCTGGCTAGCCGTGGAATAGTGCATGGATACGGGGACGGAACTTTCAGGCCGGACCAGAGCCTTAACCGCACCGAATTGGTGGCTATTGTTGCCAGGTGGCAAAACTTAAGCGCATTGGCCCAGCCTGACACCGATATCTTTCAGGACTATTGGCAGATACCCTGGTGGGGGCGCAGTGCAGTCTCCTCTGCCTGGGAGGCTGGATTGATCACTGGCAGTCCGGACAGATATTTTTGGCCCGATCGGATGGTTACCAGAGCTGAATTGGAGATTATCATGGCCCGCATAACAGATGTCGAAAGTATCGATTTATTCCCTGGAGAATCCAAACAGCCCGATCGGCTGGTGACCCGGGCCCAGCTGGCAGCTGCCCTGGCCAAACTTCAGTAGAATTATTTCATCCCTGCTGCCCTCACTCCTCCCAGGATCGAGGCACAGGGAGTGCGGCTGATTATAAAGGCGGCCAGCAGCGTGGCTGCCGCAACAGCCAAAAATAATCCCATGAGACCGGCCGTACCGCTCCACAAGTCCACGCAGCCAATTTTACGGGCTGCACTGGTTAAGATCGTTAAAATCAGCGGGTGCATCAGGTAGACCAAAAATGACTGGGCTGACAGCCAACGGGTCCAGGTTGGTTTCCAATCCACCATTTTATGCGCCAGAGCCAAAAAGAAATAGAAACTGGCCAGGGTATAAATGATTACGCTGGGCCTGACAATCGAGACATAAATGCCAGTCAATCTGCTGTCCAGCAGCACTAGCCCCAGAGCCAGCAACCAGACTAGCGCCAGAAAAGAGATGCTGGAGGAACCTGGTGAAAAAGACCCTATCCTTCGCAGCCACGCCGCCGCATACATGCCAAAAACGAAATAAAACAGCCAGACTGGAAAAGCGCGCAGGTAGAACATGGAATATTGGGAAGGCAAGACAACGCAGCCAATCAGATTGAGATAGAGAAGCACCTGGATACCGGCGCTGAGCAAGAGCGAAAGAGGCAGCAGCCAAGGGACTTTTTTCTTCATCCAATGAGTTAATAGCGGGTAGAGAAGATACATCTGCAGGATGATTATTAAAAAATACAGGTGGTAATAAGCGGTGCCCCACAAGATGTTGCGGCCTAGAGTAGCAGGCGAAATTTTCGACAGTGGCAGGTGCAGCATATACTGGCTGACAACAGTGTAAATAATGGTCCAGGTGATGAAGGGTATCAGAATTTTTTGCAGCCGTTTGGCATAGAAATCCCAGGCCGGAAGAGGTTTATGGTCTATATCCTGCCAATATAGGACCAGACCAGACATGAGCACGAAGAGTGGAACCGCAAAACGAACCAGGTGATTCAATAAATAACCCAACCTGAGGTCCATATATCCAGCAGTCACGTGGATGGCGATTACAGCCAAAGCTGTGCCTCCCCGGATGAGATCCAGTTCCAATAAGCGCTTCTGCATAATATCTCTCCTGCCCCATAAAAAAGCGCCTCACAAAGGCGCTTTTTTGATCTATTTATCCAGCATATACTTCTGAGATTATTTTACCAGCCAAAGGATGATCGTCTCCTGGTCAGCCTGTTTTTCCCAGTCCTTCATCTGGGCAGCCAATAAATCCAGATGTTGAATCAGAACATTTCTTTGCACCGGGTCCTTTTCACCTGAAAGCTGGGCCAGTAAATTCTGGTACTCGGACAATTTGCCTGCATAGCGGCCGGTGAGGCTGTCTTTTTGCACATCCTTACTGATAACTGCCCCCAGTCCATCCAAATCAGTGCTCAATCGATAGGCTTTTTCCGTAGATACGGTCATTTTCAGGATAGTATAGACTCCATCTGTATTTACCTGCTGTCCCATATAAAGTGTCAGGGCTTGGGCCGAAGCAGCCATGTTCTGAGCCTGTTGGATGGCTACTCCTAAATCGGTGACTTTGATTTTAAGGATCGTGGTTACTGCGTTGCGATCTTTATTCATGAAAACTGGTGCCTTATAGACCTGATCCGGCACGGTTGGTTTGGTAACCGGGTTGACTGTCCCATTATTCTGAGCAATAACCGGGGTCTGATCTGTATTCTGAACGTTGGGAGCAATAGTAACGGGGGACGAGCTGTTATCCGGTTGAACTGTTACGGGAGCATTCTCAGCTATCTGTACCAACGGGGTCGAAACCATGTTCAGCGCCCCCCAGGCAATCATTACTGCCGCAGCTGCCGCCGCCGCAGATTGCTTCCAGTTCCTCTGCATCCAGTTGGAATACTGTGCCGGTCTAACCTTCTTATCTTCCTTTATGCGCTGCATGAGCCCATCCTTGAATCCAACCGGGGCAGCCATCATGATTTCACTGTTTTGGTATAAAGCCGAAGATAGCTTTGTCAAGTACTCATATTCTTTCCTGCAGGTTGGACAGGCATCAAGATGTGCGCTTACCATCCCCCTCTCCAAAGGCGTAAGCTCACCATCAATAAATGGAGATATTAAAATTTCCATTCTGCTGCAGTCCATTTTAATCCTACTCTCACCAATTTTTCTCGAGTTCTTTCTTCAACGCTTGCCGCCCCCGGCTGATACGGGACTTGACTGTACCCAGAGAGCAATCAAGCATGGCGGCGATTTCTTCATAGTTGTAACCTTCCACGTCCCGCAGGATCAGGGCCAGCTTGAAATCAACCGGGATCCGGTCAAGAGCCCGGGCCACCATCTGGTTGAATTCATAGCGCTCCACCGTTTCCTGGGGACTTTCCGCCTCATCGGCCAATTCCCGCTTCATCTCCCCCTCCCTGGTTGGCAGAGGTTCATCAATGGAGATGGTTGTCACCTTTCTTTGGCGGCGGCAGAAATTGATCCACAGGTTCACCGTAATCCGGTGCAGCCAGGTGCCGAATTCCGCATCCCGGCGAAAGGAGCGGATACCCCTGAAGGCCTGCACGAATACCTCCTGGGCCAAATCCTGGGCATCATCAGGGTTGCCCGCTAAATAGTGGCAATGTGAATAAACCTTGTCCTGGTAAAGGATAACCAGCTCCTCGAAGGCAGCTATATCCCCCCGCTGGGCCTTGACGACTAGGTCAATAACATTTGGCAAACGATTACACTCCCAGAATCACCTGGTACAAGTACCAAGCTAATAATTAGACACAAGGTCGACATAAAAAGTTCCCCTGTTGGAACAAAAATTTCAGGATATTTTTGACTGACTTTATTTTGGAGTTTCAAGGCAATTTCTTTTCCTTAACATGACCTTTTTTATTTTAGCATGCTGCCCTGCTAACAACAATTTCCCTATCACAGGTTAATGTAGAGATTGAGGAAGGAAAAATTAAGGACATGTTGGTGTCTTATCCTTAACCTGGGGTTCATGAGGCATCCAAAAACATTATTTGTCTTTTATATTCACGTCTTATGCATTATATTATATGAGGAAAAAAATACATGAGGAAAAAATAAATATCCGAATCCGGGAACTTTTTGGCCACAGTTGTTGTCTAACTTGAGAGTCAGCCAGGTGATTCCCTATAGACTGTGCAGGGATCCGGGCTTACATAAAGCCGGTAATACCTTAAATAGGCGGCTTAAAAGGAGGGGAGAAGAGAGCCTGAAAGAAGTAGTCTTTCCTTTATGTTTATGTTTAGGAAAGATGATCACCTCTTATTTAGGGTTTTTAACCTGATCACCTGAGACAACCCCAATATTAAAAAAGGAGGATATATAATTGATTAAGATTAGAAACAAAAGAATCGCTCTTCTGCTAGTCTTGGCTATGCTGGCCACTATGTTTGTCGGCGTAGGCATCGCTTCTGCAGGCGATCCGGTTAAAGTTAGCTCTTCCTGGGCTACCGTAACCGCAGACGACAACCAGATAGCTGGTAAGATTATGGTTAAGACCGGTGATTACCAGGTCAACACTGGAACTCCGGCTGCTACCCTGTACATGACCATTGACCTGCCTTCCGGTGTTAAGTGGGCAGTTCTTCCCACCGCGGCAGACGTTGCGTTTGATACCGATGCTGCAACCGCCGGGACCGCTGTACTTGATGGTCCGGCTACCGAGACTTCCGTTACTTTCAGGATTACCGGCAACGTTGTAAGTTGGGTGACCTTCCAGAACCCCAACGTCAACATCGATTCCGGGTTTGAAGGCAATGTGGTTGCCGATGTAAGCCTGCAGAACGTGGTTGGCGCCCTGAACGTATGGAGCTTTGACTCTTCCCCGATCATCGACAAAGTCGGCGCTGGCCAGATCACTGCCACTGCTGCCGATGCTGAGAAGTACAATACCGCTCCCTTCACCAACAAGGCTATCGCCGACATCACTGTGAAGGAAAACCAGGCTGGCGTACTCAAGGTTGGCGATGAAGTGAGCTTCTCTATCGCCAATGATGGAGTAACCTTCAATACTGCAGCTATTGCTCCCACTGGAACTCTGCGCTTCGGAGCTCCTGTTTATTCAGCTGATGACAGCACTGTAACCTTCACCGTTACAGCCATTTCCACCACTATCGGTGCCAAGGGAATACTGACTGCCACCGTTGACGCCAGCCCCGTAGCTGACGACGGCGATGTGACTGTGGATGTATCCAGCACCAGCAACAAGATGGATGATGCTTCCCTGGTAGTGGCCACCATCGGCCAGGGCGAATTCGATGTATCCACCAAGAATTTCCCGACCAAGAAATATGTCCAAGGCCAAGGCAATGTGAAAGTTGCCCAGCTGAAAATCGAACCGACCACCGCTTTTGACCGGGATGGCAGCATCGAGCTGACCCTGGCCAACGGCAAGTGGGCTGCCGATCCAGTTGCTCCGGCTGGCTGGACTGCTGGCACCAGATACAATGACGATATGTCCATCTGGTTCACCCAGGATGGTACTGCCGACACCGGCACCAAGACATTCACCCTGCCCAACGTTAATATTGCAGCTAGCGCTCCCGTAGGCGAACTTATGGTCACCATCGAAGGCAATGCCGGCGTAACCGGTGACTATGGGATTTGTGATGTAGTAGACGCTGCTTCCGTAACTGCCGACAAACCGGTAGTTGAGACCGATGCTCTTGACCAGGCTGCTGGCAATATCACCATCACCGAGCTGGTGAAAGACGGTTTCCACAATGCTGGCAACCTGAAGCTGGCCCTGCCCAATGGTATCTATTTCTCCAAGAACCCCAAAGTCTTCTTCAACGGCAAAGAAGTTAAGGACATCGCTGTAGTTGCCGATACCGGCAAAGGCTACAACACCATTGAGTGGACTGCCGCGGCTCTGTCCAAAGGCTCCTTCAACAATGCCAAATTAGAAAAACTGGAAATCCAGGGCGTTGTCTATGATGTTGATTCCAGATTCGTTTCCAAGGACATCACCGTAGAGATCAAGGGTCTGGTTATGACCGGCACCGGCGGGTCCACCAAGACCACTGACACCATCGCCAATGCGGTAGGCCAGAGCAAAAATACTGGCACTGCTTCCTTCACCATCGGCAGCACCTCCTATGTGGTCAACGGCGTGACCAATACCATGGATGTAGCTCCCTATGCCAAGGACAACCGCACCTATCTGCCGATCCGCTATGTTGCCTATGCGCTGAATATCGATGCCGCCAACATCATCTGGGATCAGGCCAGTCAGGCCGTAACCCTGGTTAAGGGCGACAAAGCAGTTCAGGTTAAACTGGGCAGCAAACAGATGCTGATCAACGGCGTTCCAGTCATGATGGATGTTGCTCCGGAAGCTTCCAATGGACGGGTATTCCTGCCCTATCGCTTCCTGGCTGAAGCCTATGGCGCAACCGTAACCTGGGTACCGCCTTCAACTGTGAACCTCGCTTACTAAGAGAGGCGTAATCCCTTTCAATCAAAAGAATTAACCCTAGCAACCCCGAAGCTGCGCTTCGGGGTTGCTTTTTATCGCCTTGGTTTGCTGAAAGGCCGCTTAAAATATGTTAAAAGTCCAGATTCAGGGTTCATTTTGATTGACTGGCCGGTCGGGGCAGGAATATACTATAAATATGGAAAAAGCAGGTTGAGAGGCTGGCAGGAAAGCCATAATCTACTGGCTACCTTACAACCACAAACAACGAATAAGTATAGGAGAGTGTTCAAGATGCGCAAAGCAATGATTCTATGTTTGACCCTCTGCATGCTGTTAGGCACCTTTGTGATGCCTGCAGCAGCAGCAGACGAACAGACTGCCGGACTTACCCTGGATCAGGCTGTTTCTATGGCCCTCAAACATAGTACTGCCCTCAAGCTGGCCAATTACAGCCTCGATCAAAGTAAAAATACCTTCGAAGTGGCAGAGATGAGAGCCAGCGATTATACGGTTACCGGCCCCCTCTATACTACCGATATCTGGGCCGTATTTTCCAATGCCGATGCTCAGTATCTTAACTACCGGATTACCACGGAGAGAGAAAAGATAACCAAGGATTCAGTGGTGATGTCGACGGTGCAGAAGTATATGGCGGTGCTTTCCGCCCGGGAGGCGGCGCAAAATGCTGCCAAATCCATGGCAGCTGCAGAGTGGTCGCGAATGGCGTCCCAGGCTATGTACCGGGTAGGCATGCTCAGTGAATTCGCGCTGAGCCAATCTGAAGACGGTTACCAGGGCAGCAGGAATGCTTATAACCAGGCCCAGACAGCTTTAGCCAGCGCTTATCGGGATTTGAACTACCTGACTGGATCAACCATAATTCAGCCCCTGGTCAGTACACCCAGTTACAGCCCATATGATCTCAGCAGCTTGGATGGCCGGATAGCCGGCATAATTGAAAACAGCCCTTCGATTTGGATATCCGACAAAAGCGTTAACCAGGCCCAGATGTCGGCGAATATGGCTGATGCCCCTACCTCCAAGGAGTACGAAAACCTGCAGACAAATATCGATAAGGCGCAAATATCAGCTGCAGATACACGGACCCAGGCCAAGATGAAGCTCCAAACCCTGGCTGAAACCATCCAAAAATGCGAGGACAACTATCAGTCCGCCCAGCATAACCTGGCCACTGCCAACAAGAACCTATTCATCAAACGCCTGATGTATGACCTGGGGATGGCTACCAAAGGTGACGTTTTAACAGCTGAAGTTAGCCAGTCCAATGCCCAGAAATCCCGGGACGATCTGGTCATTCAGCACGAGATGGCCAAAATGCAGTTCGAGAAACCCTGGACAAGTTAGGTTTTAATTAACGAACATTGTGATGAATGGAGGGATTCTGGATGCGGAGACTGGAGAGTATATTTCTGGCCATTATATTGACCCTGTGTTTGGCGATACCGGTATCAGCAGCAGTCTACAGTGACATCGCGGGTCACTGGGCTGAACAGTACATTCTAAAGATGGATGCCAAGGGTTTGATCCATGGTGATGGCAATGGCCATTTTAATCCGGACCAAACTATAAGCAACCAGGAAGCAATCGTGCTGGCGGTGGGCTTGGCTGGTTTGGGCAGCGAGGACCAGGGTACATCCCGCAATCTGGATATCCCCAAGGTAGCCCGGGGATCGCAAGCATGGGCGGCACCGTATATAGGGATAGCACTGGAGCAGGACATAATAAGTTACGATGAGATGCGCAGTATAATCTGGGATCAGGCAGCGCAGCGCCAGGCCATTGCTGCCTGGATAGGCAAGGCCTTGAAAGTTGAACCGGTCAGTGAAGATACTACAGGGATATTGCTGAGATTTAAGGACGGCAGTATGGTTTCAGCCGACAGGCTGCCCTATGTTCTGCCTTTGCTGCAGGACAAGATATTGGTGGGTTATAATGGGGAATTGCGCCCATTAGATGGAGTCTTGCGGGCGGAAGCGGCTGTGATGTTCAGTAAGGCCGACGCCAAGTACCCGAATTCCGGGCTGACTCCTGACGTCCAGGCTCAAGTAACTGGCCTTAACGGTTCGCCGGTTGATAATATTTCCGTAAAAAGTGGGTCCCAACCGGAAACTAAATTGATGGTGAGTGCACAGCCATTGATTTTTGACAGCGGACGCAGGATAAGCGCGAACAGCCTGGCTATAGGCGAATGGCTGGCTTATTTTACGGATAAGGATGGCAAATTGCTGTATGCGGAAGTGATACCGGAGCCAACCGGCAACGGTGGCTCAGTCGCGCCGGCCTCACCCTTCGGGGATTATACAGTCTATAAAGGTAGTCTGAAGAACGTCGATTATACTGACGATACCATCGAATTGGAGTCCGGGACAGTAGCAACCATTGCCGACAGCAGCTGGGTCAGTAATGATACGAGCAAAGAATTCGATGTTCCCGGTGATATTGAAATCTGGTATGAGGGTGACAAGCTGGATTGGAACGACTTGGACAAGCACTTAGATGACATGATCTATGTGATCTATGACGATAGCCTAAACGAGGTGGTAAGCCTGCATATTCAGGCAGGGAATGAATACCTTATCAAGGGTACGATAGGCGACCTGTTCGCTGACAGATACTATTTCAAATTGGAAGGTGGTTATTATATAACCCGCTATGATGGCTACACCACGATTTTTAAAGATGGTAAGATCGTCGACCGCAAGATGATCAAACAAGGAATGAAGGTATTTATGCTCATAGATCGGGCCAACAGCATTGACAATATTGTGGTGCTGCAGATAATGGAGTAATAGATAGAATGTGATGGATGAAAAATAAGATATCTCAAGAATTGATCCTCCTCAGTTTATAATAGAATTGAGGGGGATTTGTTTTATCGGCAGATCAAGTCTTGGCTGAACCTAGCTAGTTTGACAGCGGAAAAAATTGTTGTTAGTCTGCTTTTAGAGGGTAATCGAATGAATTTGATTGGAGGTAAGGTGATGAAAAAATGGTTTGCAGTTATTCTGATTTTAGGCCTCATGACCAGTTGTCTGACCGGCTGTGCCAAGAAAGCATCTGAACAACCTCAGCCATCAGGACAGATTACGGTTACCGTAACCGATATGCCCAATAAAGCCTATGTACAAGGTTCAGCCAATAAAGCCATAGCCAACCTGGAAATCAAAGCAGCAGGTAAATTTGCGGCCGGCAGCACTATCGAAGCTACTATTAAAGATGCTGTTTGGAACCAAAACCAGCTCCCCGTCACTGTTAATCAGGGGTGGACCAGTATCGAACTATATGACGACAATCACTCTATCCGCTACACCCAGTCTGGAGAGACCGGCCTTGAAATGGTTAAGCTGGTATTCCCTGCCATCAATATTGATGTCGATGCTTCTCTGGGTGACCTGAAGGTAACGCTGGGGGGAACAGCGGGAGTGACCGGGGAATATGTCATCGCAACAATAGCTTCAGCTGTCAATCTTAAAGCCGATAAACCGGTTATAAAAGTTAACGCCCTGGACCAGCCGGCTGGCAATATTTTAATCAGTGAAGCCGTCAAAGACGGTTTCAGCGCGTCTGCCCCGGACGGGGTACTGAAACTGAGTCTGCCCAATGGGGTGGTTTTTGCCCGGGACCCCAAGGTGTATTATAACGGCTATGAGGTGCAGAATATCAAGATTGATGCCGGGGGGCGGGGTAAGGACTTCGTCCAGTGGCAGGGCAAGAGTATCGCTGGTTTTAAGGATGCTGTGCTGGAAAAAATAGAAATTGGCTCAATAACATACAATGTAGATCCTCGTTTGACCCCCAAGGATATAGCCGTCGAGGTAAGCGGGCAGGTACTGACCGGTCCGGGCGGGAGCCAGTCCACAATTGCATCTATAGCCAATGCCACTGCTCGCAGCCTTATGAGCGGTAGTGCGTCTTTCATAGTCGGAAGCACTAAAGCCCGGATCAATGGAGAATCAATAGATATGGATATAGCCCCTTATATGCGGGATAATCGGGTCTATGTGCCGATGCGCTTTGCCGCCAATGCATTAGGGGTCAGCGACAACAACATCATTTGGGACCAAACCAACCAGACTATTACGCTGGTTAAGGGTGATAGCGCAGCCCAGTTTAAAATCGGGAATACCAGTATGCTGATAAACGGAGTCGCAGTGAATATGGACATAGCTCCGCGACTGGACGGAAATCGGGTAATGCTGCCCATTGGTTGGATGGCTCAAGCCTTTGGGGCAGCGGTTTCCTGGGACGAAGGCAAGCAAACCATAACCCTGGCTTACTAGGGGAGGGTGGTTCGATTTTGTGCGCTAGTTTTGCCCCGACTGGTGCAAAGCTGGCAATAACTTACTGTAAGGAAAAGGAGTGATATTCCTTGACCAAGCAAGGATCGCATATAATGATTGATAGGAGGCAGGACGATGAGAAAATGGTTGACAGTTCTATTGATTGCAGGTCTGATGATGGCGGGATTGACGGGATGCGGTAAAAAACAGGCGATCGAGACCCCTCAGGCTCCAATCGAAAACCAGCAGGCTCAGACTCAGACCCAAACCGGTACCGACCTAAATTCCATAATGAAATCAGCCGCTGCAGTCAGAGAGGTGTCTTTCGACACCATAATGACGATTACCGGCAACAATCAGACCACAACCTCTACAGGCAAGATGTACATCAGTGACACGAAAATGAGGATGGAAACCGAAATGAACGGGATGAAATCGATAACCATCAGCAAATCGCCAAATGAAGTGTACATTTACAATCCCGCCACCAAGACGGCCATGAAGATGACAGGTTCGGAGGAAACGGCCGAAGCCCCCAGTGAATGGGCCCAGAAGAGCAGTGATACTACCCGCTACAAAATAGTAGGTGAGGAAAAAAGGGATGGCTTCGATTGCGTGATAGTGCAGTACACGGATCCCGCCAATCCTGCTTTCTCCAGCAAGAGCTGGGTGCGCAAAGACAACGGATTGCCGGTGCGGGTAGAAGCTCAAAGCAATGAAGGGACCTTTGTGAACGAGTACAAGAACTACAACCTGGGGCCCCAGGATCCTGCCCTATTCGAACTTCCTGCGGGTACGCAGGTAGTAACCATGCCAGCTGTGCCCAATATGCCCAAATTACCGCAATAAAACCGACAAGACCGGAATTCGGGCAATTTTTCCGCGGACTGACTACACCCGGCAGGATCAACTGCCGGGTGTTACTTTGTACATGCTCTTTACATCCAGGGTTTCCACCTGCACGCGCAAGTCGGTGAGCAGGCGGTCTATGTTGGAAGAGGTGACCAGGTATTCGGGGTCTTGCCTGGCCAGGGCTTCGAGAATAAGACGGTTGTACAGAGTGGAGTGATGAGAATAATCCTTGTAGTTGTCCAGGTCGAAGGTGAGGCCCGGGTCGGCCTGGAAATCATACAAGGATACATTGGGGAATGGTTGGAGCTCGGCAAATATATAATTCTTGATCCCCAGCTCAGCCTTGAATAGTTCTGGATTCTCCTCCCACATGGACCGGTAGCGCAGGATGGAATAAGGGGGATAGTAGATTAGGAATTCGACTTCCGGGTTGGCCTTGATCAAAGGAAGTATGTTGATATCGAAAGAGTTCTGCATTGCCGGCAAGGATCCATCTATCCCCTGGTATAGCTTGGTCCCGGATCGGCGCTCTGCTTGCTCTTCCTGCCATCTCTGCATTACCGGCTGGTGGTTGAACCAGTACTTGTCGCTCCAATTGTTCAGGTACTCCAAGTCAGGGCTGGGGGTAGGGATATGTTGATAATAATTTTTCAAGATCTGGAGGCTGTTCTCAAGTGCGGTGATGGAAAAAAGATAAGCCAGGTCGTTGACCGGCTGCCGGTCATATAGATAATAGGGAAATGGAACATCTTCATCGCTCACCCGATCCGGAACACCTTTGAGAGAGGCGAAATCCAGTCCCCAGATAACGGTTTTCACCTGGCCCCTGCGCAAGGCCAGATCGATCATCAGGGCTTCTTCGCGGGCGGTGGCTGCCGACATGGAAAGCTTGACCGACTTTACCCCCAGGATCTGGTCCACCTGGCTGGGAACAAAATTCTCGGTCATGGAGGAGCCGATTATCACTGCATCGCCTCCATAGTTCCTGGCCAGGCCGGGATTCTGGTAGCGCTGTTCCACCGAAAAGACCGGGGGGTAGAACCAGGCCCGGTGAAAATACTGCAGGGGATCAACCACGTAGTTGATCCCGCCCGCGCCCAGGAGGAGCAGTAATATGAAGGCTATAGTTGTCAAGAAGTAGCGTTTAAAATGCATCAGGGTATCCTCGCTAGATTGTTAGGGCACCATCGGGATCGATTCTAACTTATGCTTTAGGAATCACAGCCAAATGTAATTCGTTTTAAGGAGCCTTTTTGTGCTGGCTGCACCTTTAATCTTAGCGCAGCGGGTAAGGCGCTGGTCCTATTTTATAATCTCGCAAATATGATGATTAGAACCCACTTGCGATGAATAAATCACGTTCGAAAATTTTTGAGACCGGCCACCAGCGGATTAAAGGTGAAGCTAGCTTTTATACCTAATCATCCTGGAACTTAGAAATTAAAGTAAATGAATTCGCTTATCTTATTGAGGTTCAGGATAGCCCACACCGCCAGGGTCGCTATAAACAGGGAATTGAGCAAGTGGGGGCGGAAGCGCTCCATCATCTCCATGGAATTCCTGAAGAGGACCGCCAGGAGGAAGAAAAGTAAGACCATTGCGGCTGCCTGGGGGATATCCTGGAAACGGTCTGCCAGGGAGGCGAACTCCACCCCGTATTTCCCCAGATATCCCAGCTGTTCACCCAGGGAGGCGGGAAGGACCATGCCGGTTAGCCCAAACATGCCCCGGAGCACCTTGACCGCATCCTCCCAGTTTTCAGCCCGGAAGAAGACCCAGGCAATATTGACAAAATTGAAGGTTACAAACCAGGCCATGAACCGGGGCAGGCGCAGATTAGTCTTTCCCCACAGCCTTTGCACTACCAGGGCGGCACCGTGTAAAAATCCCCAGAAGACGAAAGTCCAACCGGCCCCGTGCCATAGCCCGCCCAGCAGGAAAGTGACCAAGATATTGGTGTAGGTGTGGATCTCCCCGGCCCGGCTGCCACCCAGGGGTATATAGATGTACTCTCTCAAGAAACGGCTCAGGGTGATGTGCCAGCGCCGCCAGAATTCCTGGATGCTCCTGGACTTATAGGGCGAATTGAAGTTGATGGGCAGGCGGATATTGAACATCAAAGCCGATCCGATGGCCATGTCGGTGTATCCGCTGAAATCGAAATAGAGCTGCAGGGTGTAGGAGAGTGAAGTCACCCAGGCTTCTATGATGCTCAGGCTGGCGGCGGTGTCGAAACCGAAAGTGGCAGCTTTGGCCAGGCTGTCAGCGATAATTACTTTCTTGAAAAGGCCCAGTACGAACAGGAATAACCCTTTGGCCATGTTTTCGTAATTGACCGTCTTGTTCCGTTCCGATTCGAACTGGGGCATCATCTCTTTGTGATGCAGAATAGGCCCAGCCAGCAGGTGCGGGAAAAAGGTCACAAACAGGGCGTAGTTGACCAACTGGTATTCTTTCGCCTGGGATCGGTAAGCATCCACCAGGTAGGCGATTTGCGTGAAAGTGAAGAAAGAAATCCCGAGCGGTAGAACGATGTGCAGAAGTGGCAGGGCACTGCCCAAGGCCAGGTTGATATTATAGATGAAGAAATCAGTGTATTTGAAATAGCCCAGCAATATAAGGTTGAAGGCGATACCTGCGATCAGGATAGCCTTGGGACTGAGAGCCCGGGTTGGAGGTCGGGTCAAAGCCGAACCCACTGCGAAATTGACCAGGATAGAGACCAGGATAAGGGGCAGGTAGGCGATGTTCCACCAGCTGTAGAAAAACATTGAACTAAGCACCAGCCAGCTTTTGGCCAGGGTCGCCGAGGCCAGCCTGCTCAGCAGGAAATAGACCGCAAGGGAAACCGGCAGGAATAGAAATATGTATTCGTATGAATTAAACAGCACTATTCCTCGTCTCCTTGTGTTTTCGTTGATCATAGGGCTGGCTGATTAATAGACGCTATCAAACCCGTGATAATTATACTTATAATCAAGCTCTAGGGCAAGGCTCTATGTCCCAAGCAGACTGCCCCCTGGTAGCCTTTGCGGGGATTTGATTGCTCTTTGGAAACGCAGCTATTATAATGGAAAAAGCGGACTGACCAGTCGGTCGGGAATTCGGGATAGGAATTTGAGGAGGGAGTCCAGTGTACAGGAAGGTTGGCTATGGGGCCCTGATGTTGATGCTTTTTGCTATGCTCGTCACCAGTGGGTGCAGCAAGGGCGAAGAAGCGGTTAGAGAACCTGAGATTACGGTTAGTACAGCTGCGGCGCAGGTACAGGATCTGTCCAAACAAGTTAGTTACTCAGGTATCCTGCGGGGTCAGAATGAGGTATACATTACCCCCAAGGTCGCAGCCCGGGTCACAGCAATATACGCCAAACCCGGCGACCGGGTCAGGACCGGACAGACCCTGATCACCCTGGACAATACCGATTATGTAGCGGGTGTGAAGCAGGCTGAAGCTGCTCTGCAGCTGAATGAGCTGCAAATGGAATCAGCCCGGGCGGATTATGAGCGGGCCCAGGTTCTATACGACTCCGCCGCAATATCCACCCAGCAGCTGGAACAATACAAACTGAAATACGATACCGCGGCAGCCGGGACCGCCCAGGCCCAGGCTGCCCTGCTGGCAGCACAAACCGCCATCAATCACTGTGTCATTACCTCCCCTATCAACGGAGTGGTTGGCAGCATAGGACTGTCTCTGGGAGACAACGCCAATCCGGCCGTGCCGGCTGCCATAGTGAGCGACAGCAGTTCCCTGGAAGTTGAGATCATGGTCAGTGAAGCCGAGATCAGCTATGTTAAGCTCAACAGCCCGGTAGAGGTCTTTGTGAAGGCTGCCCGCGAAACTGCCTTCGCGGGGAAGGTGGCCACCATAGCCACCGTGGCCGATCCCAGCCAGCGCAACTATGGGGTGAAAGTGGTGCTTGATAATCAGGATAACTCCATAAAATCGGGGATGTTTGCCGAACTCTATGTGGATACCCAGAGCAAAAAGGGGGTCCTGACCGTGCCGGTGGGAGCGGTGATGTCCAAGGGAGGCCGGGAGATCGTCTATGTAGTCGACCAGGACAGCCGGGCCCATGAAACCGAAGTTAAGAGCGGCATTAAAAACGACCAGTATGTGGAAATACTCTCCGGCCTGCAAGCAGGGCAGCAGGTCATCATCAAGGGCAATACCCTGGTGGGTGACGACAGCCTGGTGAAGGTGGTTGGAGGGGCCCAGTAATGAAGATCGTCGATTTCGCAGTAAAGCGGCCGGTGACCATGACCATATTGACGGCGGTGATCCTGATCCTGGGTGGATTCACCTTCTCGCGCATGGTGGTGGACCTGTATCCGGAGATGTCATTTCCTGCTGCGGTGGTCATGGCCACTTACGGGGGGGCTGGCCCGGAAGAAGTAGAATCCCGGGTAACTGAGGTACTGGAAGGTGCCGTCAATACAGTGGGCGGGGTCCAAGAAGTCTATTCCATATCCAGTTCCGGTTCCTCCATGGTGGTAGTGAGCTTTGACTGGGGGACGGATATGGACAACGCCATAATCGACATCCGTGAAAAGATCGGGGTAGTGGAAAACTACTTGCCCGAAAGTGTTGATAAACCAATGGTTTTGAAGATGGATCCCAACATGATGCCCATCATCCAGATCGGGATCAGCGGCGGGAATGAGATCTCCTTGTCCCAGCTGCAATCGGTAGCGGAAGACAAGATCAAGCCCCGCCTGGAGCGTATCCCGGAGGTAGCTTCGGTAACCATAACCGGGGGCTTGGAGCGTGAAGTCAAAGTAGAGGTGGACCCGGTCAAACTGCAGAATTACGGATTGACCCTGGGGCAGATCAATCAAGTCCTGATGGCGGAGAATTTCAATTCTTCCAGCGGTCAGGTGGATGACGGTCCGCGCCAGTACTATATCCGTTCCCTCCAGCAGTTCGAAAGCCTGGATGATATCAAGGAAGTAGCTGTGACCAGCAGCAAGGGCAATACCGTATTGCTCAGGGACATCGCCACCATCGTGGATGGCTACAAGGATGATACCCAGATCACCCGGGTCAACCAGGGCAGCGCAGTAGGGATCCACATCATGAAACAGAGCGGCGCCAACACGGTGGCGGCTTGCCAGGCGGTCAAGGACGAACTCAAGCAGCTGCAGTCGGAACTGGATGTGGGACTTGATGTACAGGTCGTCATGGACCAATCGGTATATATAGAACAATCCCTGGCCTCAACCCAGACCACCATCTGGGAAGGTGCACTCCTGGCGGTCCTGGTCCTATTCCTATTTCTGCGCAACCTGCGCAGCACTTTTATCGTTTTCACCGCTATCCCCCTCTCCATAATCGCTACCTTTATAATCATGTACTTCAACGGGGATACCTTGAACCTGATAACCCTGGGGGGCTTGGCCCTGGGTGTGGGACGCATGGTGGATGATTCCATAGTGGTATTCGAAAATATCTATCGCCACCGCAGTCTGGGGATGCCTGCCCTGGACGCCGCCCTGACCGGGGCTTCGGAGGTGGGAAGCGCGGTCATGGCAGCCACCCTGACCCTCATCGCCGTATTTCTGCCTATCATGTTCGTGGAGGGGCTGGCCAAGGTCATATTCAAACCCATGGCCCTGACCGTATCCTTTGCCATCTTCTGTTCATTGATCGTTTCTTTGACCATCGTACCCCTGTTGTCCTCCCGGATCCTGACAGATGATTCGATGGCCAAACGGGACAGCGGGACTGGGCGTATAGCCCATACTGCCCAAAAATTCGGGCATTGGATCGACAACCTGGGCGAGGTTTACACCAAAATAGTGGCCTGGGCCCTGGGCCATCGCAAGACGGTGAGTATCATCACTACGGTTTTACTGGTGGCCTCGGTGGCAGTCAGCCCCCTGGTGGGGGCCGAATTCATGCCGGCTATGGATTCCGGTGACATATCCATAGCCGTGGAGACGGACAAGGGCAACCGGCTGGCCAACACCGATGAGATCGTGGCCCAGTTGGAGAGCCAGCTCCACGAGGTCCCGGAAGTGAAGACCATATTCAGTTCCATAGGCAGTTCAGCCAATATGTTCCTATCCTCGGGGACCCAGTATGATCAAGCGGCTATCAGCGTGAAGCTGGTGGACAGGGGTGACCGAAAACGGGGGGTTGACGAAGTTGCTGAAGAAATCCGCACCGGGGCGTCTGACATCGCCGGTGCCAAGATCAGTGTCACCCCCACTGACATGGCTTCGCAGATGAGCGGCGGAGCTGATATCAACGTTGAGATCAAGGGTGATGACCTGCAGGTGCTCCGCGACCTGTCCGCGCAAATCGTGAATGTGGTGAGAAGCGTTCCCGGAACCCGGGAAGTGAGTTCCTCCATAGCTGATGGAAATCCCGAAATTCAGGTCAAGGTAGACCGTCAGCGGGCAGCAACCTTTGGCCTGACTCCAGCCCAGGTAGCGGCCGAGATCAAAAACGCTATGCAGGGCACAGTCGCCACCCAATACCGGGTGGAAGGCACCGAAGTTGACGTTAGGGTGCGGTATATACCGGAAAAACACCAGGACCTGGAATATTTGAAAAACCTGACCCTGCGCAACAATATGGGGACAGGTGTCAAGCTTTCCCAGATCGCCAGTTTCGAACTGGAGCAGGGGCCCGTCCAGATCGACCGGGTCGACCAGACGCGCCGGGCCACAGTCACCGGCAACCTCCTGAACAGGGACCTCCAGAGCGTTATCGCGGATATCCAGCTGCAAGTGGCGCAGATCAACCTGCCTGCGGGTTATACAGTCGAGTATACCGGGGCCAACGCAGACATGATCGAGAGTTTCTCCAGCCTGGGGATAGCCCTGCTGCTGGCGGTGATCCTGGTCTATGCGGTCATGGCGATCCAATACGAGTCGTTTTTCAATCCGTTCATCATCATGTTCTCAGTGCCGACGGCTTTCATCGGCATCGTCTTCGGCTTGCTAATCACCGGCCGTTCTTTCAGTGTCCCGTCCTTTATCGGCATGATCATGCTGGTCGGGATAGTTGTTTCCAATGCCATCGTCATGGTGGATTACCTGGAGCGCCTGCGCCAGCGGGGCATGGAACGCAATGCAGCCATAGTGGAGGCCGGGCGGGTAAGACTGCGACCGATCCTGATGACCGCTTTTGCCACCATATTGGCCATGGCTCCGCTGGCCATCGGCATCGGGGAAGGGATCGAAGCCATGGCTCCATTGGCCACGGTGGTAATCGGCGGCTTGCTGGTTTCCACCTTCATCACCTTGCTCCTGATCCCGGTGGTGTATAGCCTGTTCGATGACTGGCTGGAAAAAGCCCGCCGTTTTATTAGGCGCAAATCAGCACCGGCAGCAGCAGCGGAAGGAGAGGCTGAATGAGCGCAGCAAGCATGAAGGAAGGCAAACGCGAGCTTATTGTCAGAGCCGCTATCCAGACATTTTCCCAGAAAGGCTATCACAAGGCCAGGATGGAGGAAATAGCGGTAGCCGCTGGGATCGGTAAAGGGACTATCTATGAGTATTTTGCCAGCAAGCTCCAGCTCCTGCAGGAGATCTTGGAGCAGAGTTTTCACCTTTACCATACTTGTTTGCAGGCTGACATCAACCAGAACGCATCTTTTGAAGATAAGATCAGGCTGCTGCTGGAGGGCCATTTCCGCTTCTGCCAGGAGAACAAGGACCTGACCCGGTTGTTATTCTGGGATGCAGAGGTCATAGACGAGGAACTCAAGGAATGGGCCATGGAGACCCGGCGGGAGAAAGAAAAGCGCCTTCACGACATGATCGACGCGGCTGTCTCTTCAGGCGAGATCAGGGATTTTGATCCCCATTATCTCACCGTCATACTAGGAGGAGTATTCGGGGCCATTTGGGCTCCGGTGGTAGTCGACGGCTGGAATGTGGATGCGGCCGCAGCTGCCCGGCAGATCACCGCCCTCATCATGGGAGGCCTTCGCCCCTAGTCGTTTTTCAGAGATTTGAGGATCATGGCATGGATGTCCCGGGATTGATAACCGGCCTGCCCCGCATTGAAGCGCCCCAGGGCGAAACGGTCGGAATCCAGGTTCACCATGCCCGGTTCGACTGTGAAAACATACTCATAACCGGCTTGCCGGGCGGTCTCCTCCACCCTCAGGCTGTGTGAGCCAAAGGGCAGGGCCAGGTACTTGACTTCAGCCCCCAAACGGTCTTCCAGGATACTCTTGGAGACCTGCAGATCGTAGAGGATACGGTCCTGGTATTCAATTTCGGTTTCATGGCGCGCTGCTTCGGCAAAATAGCCCCGGGAAGTCAGGGAAGGCCCGCCGCGGCCTTTGTCATCGCTTATCATCACATGGCTGTCGTAAGTATGGGACTGGCAAAGAATCCCCAGGCCTTGCATTTCATCAATTTCATCCCAGGTCAGTTTGGGAATCTCACCTTCTGTGGCTCCAATATGCCCAACGATCAGGAACAATGCGGCCGGGACTTTTGTCGCCTTAAGGACCGGTAAAGCCTGGCTGTATAAGCTGGCATAGCCGTCGTCAAAGGTGATGGCCACCGCGTTGGGAGGGAGCTTTTTCTCACCCCGCAGGAAATCATCGAGTTGGGTCAAGGAGATAAAATTGTAACCTAGCTTGTGCAGGCCTTGGATGTGTTCGCGGAATCGTTCGGGGCTGATGGTGGCTGAGTTTTCCAGGGAGTCCAGGTGGTGGTAAGTGAGGACAGCTGCTTGATTGGTGTAGTAGATGGGGACTGATGCATCCGATGCCGAAATAGAGGAGACGAGGATAGGTGACTCGTTTTCCTGGCTGGATGCGTCCCCAACGCCGGGCCAGGTTAAGAACCCGATCATCAAGGATACGGCCAGCAACAGAGCCAATGACAGGAGTATAGGACCGTTGTTCCGGCTATAGCTCATGCGGCATGTTACCCACTATCTTAATGCTTTCCATTGCTCTACTTCCACCATTGCGCTGCAAAATCCTTCCTGGAAGAGAAATATTTTTTCATAATAATCATCGCTTAAGTCCCGACCGGGCATTTGCTTGATCAGGCCGGCACAAGCCAGAGTGTCATCATCATAAATCCCTAAGCAATGAGGTTTTGCGCGGCTAAAGAGCCTGCCGATGCCCGGGGAAACACCTTGCCTTTGACTTCCCCCGGGCAATATATTAAGATTGTGCTAATGTACAAACATATGTTGCCGAAATCGAACTATTTATAGATATACATATGGGGGAATCATAATGAGATTGGGAAAAGTGATGGTGGTGTTCGGGACCAGGCCTGAAGCCATCAAAATGGCTCCGGTGGTGCAGGAGCTTAGAAAAGTCCAGGATATCGATACCTGTGTGGTAGTCACCGCCCAGCACCGGGAGATGTTGGATCAGGTACTGCAGCTGTTCAATATCGAGCCTGAATATGACCTGAACCTGATGAAGGAGAAACAAGACCTTTTCAGTATCACTACGGGAGTGTTGACGGGCCTGAAATCGATTTTGGAAACCGAGAAACCTGACCTGGTCCTGGTTCACGGGGATACCACCACCACCTTTGCGGCTGCCTTGGCAGCCTTTTACCAGAAGATACCGGTGGGCCATGTGGAAGCCGGCCTGCGCACCCGCAACAAGTATTCCCCCTACCCGGAGGAGATGAACCGCAGCCTGACCGGCAGATTGGCGGAACTGCATTTCGCCCCTACCGATGTATCCCGGGAAAACCTGCTTGCCGAATCGGTGGCTGCTTTCAAGATATGGGTAACCGGCAACACGGTAATAGACGCGCTTATGGCCACAGTAAGGCCGGACTACCAGTTCAGTCCTGAATTGAAGGATATCGATTTAAATCATAGATTACTGTTGGTCACCACTCACCGCCGGGAAAATTGGGGTGAACATATGCGGGACATCTATGCTGCGCTGCTCCAATTGGTTGAGGAATTCGCCGATGTGGAGATAGTATTCCCGGTCCATATGAATCCCACCGTAAAGGACCTGGCAGTTGAAATGCTGGGCGGCCGGGAGAGGATCCATCTGTTAAACCCCTTGGAATACGAGGCTTTCGCCAATTTGATGAACCATGCCTATATCATCCTGACCGATTCAGGCGGTATGCAGGAGGAAGCGCCCTCCCTGGGAAAACCGGTGCTGGTCCTGCGTGATACAACGGAACGCCCCGAGGCTATCCAAGCGGGGACAGTCAAACTGGTAGGCACGGTGCAGGAGAATGTATACAGGGCCGCCCGGCAACTGCTGGTAGACCGCACGGAATACGACAAGATGGCCCAGGCCATCAATCCCTATGGGGACGGCAAAGCCGCTGTCCGTATAGTTCAGGTCATCAAGGACTTCCTTTATATACGCATCGGAGCTCAGTAGAACCGTCTTTGCACATCGAGCACGGGGAAACCGGAGGCAATAGATATTCCCATTTGCTGAACATACAAAGGAGGCAAAAATGGCAGAGATCAAATTCGGTACCGATGGTTGGCGGGCCATAATCGCAGATAAATTCACTTTCGAAAATGTGAAGCTGGTGACCCAGGCCATCGCCAACTACCTGAAGAACGCCAACCTGATCAAAAAAGGCATCGTTATCGGTTATGACAACCGTTTCTTGTCGGAGCATTTTGCGGCTGAATGTGCCCGGGTCATGACCGGTAACGGAGTGCGGGTCTTTATGACCGCCAAGCCGGTTCCTACCCCCCTGACCGCATTTGCGATCCGGGCCTGCCAGACGGGAGGGGCGATCATGATCACCGCCAGCCACAATCCCCCCGAATACAACGGGATAAAATTTATTCCCGAATACGCGGGCCCGGCTCTGCCTGTGGTGACAGATGCCATCGAGGAGGAGGTCAAGCGCATCCAGGAAGGGTGCCGCATCTACGAACTGGACCTCAAGGAAGCCCAGACCCTGGATCTGCTCAAGGAAATCGACCTGGACCGTGAATATACGGGCCAGATTTTCAAGGTGGTGAATCCTGAAACATTCCAGAAGCGGCCGCTTAAGGTGGTGGTCGATCCCATGTACGGATCCGGGCAGGGCTATCTGGACAGGATGCTGACAGAAGTGGGATGTGAAGTCCGCACCATCAACAATTACCGTGATCCTCTTTTCGGCGGGACCATTCCTGAACCCACCGGTGCGGGCTTGCCCGACCTTAAGCGGGCGGTGGTCAATTACCAGTATGACCTGGGACTGGCCTTGGATGGGGATGGGGACCGTTTCGGCATTGTCGATGAAAACGGAGAATTCGTCGATCCCAACCGCTTCGCCTATATGCTGTTCGAGCACCTGCTTACTACCCGGACCTTCCGCGGACCGGTATGCCGCTCTTTGTCAACTACTCATAACCTGGACCGTATGGCCAAGCAGAATGGGCTGGGGGTGATAGAGACCAAGGTGGGTTTCAAGTATATTTCTGAATCCCTGCGGGAAAAAGGCTGCATCCTGGGAGTCGAAGAGAGCGGGGGCTTGAGCATTTTTGGCCACATACCCGAAAAAGACGGCATCCTGGTGGGAATGTTGGCTGCAGAGATGCTTTCCGCGACTGGCAAGACATTCTCCCAGCTGAATGCGGAGGTTTTCGATAAGTACGGGATGATGCTAAGCGAGCGGCTGGATGTGAAGATGACCCCTGCCGAAACCGAAAGCCTGCTCAGCCGGATGAAGGATTACCACCCCAAGACCCTGGCCGGGATCAAGGTCGATACAGTCAATGAACTGGAAGGCAAGAAAATTATCCTGGAGGACGGCAGTTGGGTCCTGGTTCGGCCTTCGGGGACCGAACCCCTGGTGCGGGTATACGTTGAAGCGCTTGACAAGGCGCGGCTGGAGGATATCCGCCGCGAGGTGCTCAAAGCCCTGGAGATAAAAACCAGTTAGACCGGTGGAATTTCGCGCTCCATGAACCTCCGGGAAGCGATTTTCCTGCTGTCGCTTCCCGGGGGTTTACTTGACTATGATGGCTCGAAATGGGATGAGGTGATACCGTGTTGGAGAAATGCCTGGAAATATTGTTTCCCCAGGAATATTGCAGCATCTGCCGAAGCCCGGGCAGGTACAATGCCAAGCAACCCTGGTGCCAGGAATGCATGGACCAGATGATAGAACTGCAGTGTTCCGGGGTGAACTGCCAACGCTGCGGCAAATACGTCCAGGACGGAAGCAACTTATGCGCGGACTGCCGCCGGGAGGCTCCGGAATTTGAGCTGGCCCGTGCAGTGGGGCCTTATGAAGAGCAATACCGTATCGCCACCAAGGTACTGAAGTTCATGGGCAAGAAATACCTGGCTCCGCAGATGGGCTCCATGATGGCGGAAAAAATCCGCCGGGAACCGGGTTTTGGCAAAATAGACCTGATCATACCGGTTCCTCTTTCAGCCAATAGCATGCAGGTGCGAGGCTTTAACCAGACCGAACTTCTAGCCAAGCAGATCGGCAAAGAACTGGGGATAAAGATTGCATGCGGCGCCATCCAGAGGGTCAAGGACACCCCCCATCAAACGGAACTCACCCGGGAGGAGAGGGAAAAAAACCTGTTGAGTGCCTTTGCCGTCAAAGAGGGTGTCGATCTCAAGGGGAAAAGCGTCCTCCTGGTGGATGACGTTTACACTACCGGCTCAACCGCCCGGGAGTGTACCCGGGTCTTACTGCAGGCCGGGGCCAGTCGAGTGTGCATCATAACCTGGGCTACCGGCAGGGGCTTTTAGAACTGCCCAGCCCCGGCCAATCCCTTGATTTGGGGGTTCAAAGCGGGGGCTAAATTTCTTGCTATTCTCCGGACCAATGTATATAATAAAAAATACGAGTCGAGAGACGGAACCTTTTCGCACTAAAGCTCGACAATACACAAAAAAGTGAGGGATATCTTAGATGTTCGAAGACAAAATTTTAGTGTGTCAGGATTGTGGTCAGGAGTTCGTATTTACCGCCGGTGAACAAGAGTTCTATGCTGAAAAGGGTTTCGAAAACGAACCCAAGCGCTGCAAGGACTGCAGACAAAACCGTCGGCAGAGCAGTGGCAGCAGAGCCCCGCGTGAGATGTTCAGCGCAGTTTGTGCCGAATGTGGAGCTGAGACCGAAGTGCCCTTCAAGCCAGTAGAAGGCAGACCTGTCTACTGTTTGGAATGCTTCCAGAGGCAAAAACAAGCATCACAATAATATAACTTACATACCGGGCTTAAATAGCCCGGTTTTTATTTTTCTGTCGAAGAGCTTGACCAAAGGGTGTGTTTAAGGATATGCTCATTGAGTCTGGCCTCAGAGATGATGTAATCTGCGCCCTGGGCAGGGATACAGGCCAGGAAACAGCCTGGGGGCATGACATAATTCGATTCAGTAATTTGGCTATAGCGGGTATAATATGTATATAGCCAGGAAAGGAGTGGTCATATGAGAATTGAGATCAGAGGTAGGAATATCGAGATCACAGACGCACTAAAAGACTATACTACCAAAAGGCTTGCCAAGCTGGATAAATACCTGGACGAGGCTAGGATTGCCCAGGTGGCCCTCTCCGTAGAGGGGGAGAAGCACAAAGAAATGCATAAGGTTGAGGTAACTATTCCTTTGAATTTAAATAATCTGCTGCTGCGGGGCGAAGTAAGTGCTGACAATATGTACGCTGCCATTGATCTGGTAGTGGAAAAAATCGACAAACAGATCGAGAAGCACAAGACCAAAATCTATAAGAAACATCGCGGAGTTGGGCTTAAAACCTTGGCAGCCGAGGAGATGGCTGCGCTGGTTGCGGCCCAGCCCAGCGGCAAAGAGAGCAATACCGAAAAATACAAGATCGTCCGCACCAAGCGCTTCGAACTGCACCCGATGGATGAGCAAGAGGCTATCATGCAGATGGGGTTACTGGGGCACAACTTCTTCATGTTCTATAATGCCAATACCGGCAACATAAATGTGGTGTACAAGAGGACAGACGGCAATTACGGCTTGATCGAGCCCCGGTAAGGGAGTTGCTTGCAGGCTGCCAAAAGTGATACTATAAATAGGGCAATCCTATTACAGACAGTGTTAATTATGGGAACCGTAAGGTTCCTCTTTTTTTGAAAAGAGGTAATTTCGATTGATCAAGGACTTTGTCAAAAGACTGCTCGACGATAGCGAAAAAGAAGTCAAAAGGCTGCAGAAATTCGTGGAGGAGATAAATAGTCTGGAAGACCGCTTCCGCCAGCTGGCCGATGGGGATTTCCCGGTCAAGACCGCTGAATTCCGCCAGAGACTGGAGCGGGGCGAAACCCTGGAAGACATCCTGCCGGAGGCTTTTGCCCTGGTGCGGGAAGCATCCCGCCGCACCCTGGGCATGAGGCATTTCGATGTGCAGTTGATCGGCGGTATGGTCTTGCACCGGGGTAAGATCGCGGAAATGAAGACTGGTGAAGGCAAGACCTTGGTGGCTACCCTGGCGGCGTATCTAAATGCCCTGGCGGGCCAGGGTGTCCACATAGTGACGGTCAACGATTATCTGGCCAGCCGTGACCGGGCATGGATGGGCCCCATATATGAGTTCTGCGGGCTTACGGTGGGCCTGATCGTCCATGACCTGAGTTATGCCGAACGGCGTGCGGCTTACGCCGCGGACATCACCTACGGGACCAATAACGAACTGGGTTTCGACTACCTGCGGGATAATATGGTAGTATCGGCTGCCAATATGGTCCAGCGACCTTTGCATTACGCCATCATCGATGAGGTGGACTCCATATTGATAGATGAGGCCCGCACCCCGCTGATAATTTCCGGGGAAGGGGACAAGCCCACTGAACTCTATCACCGCATCGCAAAATTCATTCCCCACCTTAAAAATGAAGAGGATTATATGGTAGACGAGAAGGCCAATGTCGTCACCCTGACCGAAGAAGGAGTAAGAAGGGTAGAGAAGACCTTCGCCATCGATAATCTATCCGACAACATGGAACTGGCCCACCACGTCAACCAGGGACTGCGGGCCCACACCCTGATGAAGAGGGATGTGGATTATGTGGTCAAGGATGACCAGATCATAATCGTGGACGAGTTTACCGGCCGGCTGATGTTTGGCCGGCGCTACAGCGACGGTTTGCACCAGGCCATCGAGGCTAAGGAAGGAGTCAAGGTGGAGAAGGAATCCCAAACCCTGGCCACCATAACCTTCCAGAATTATTTCCGCATGTACAAGAAACTGGCTGGCATGACCGGTACCGCCAAGACCGAAGAGGATGAATTCCGCAATATCTACGGAATGGATGTTGTAGTAATCCCCACTAATTTGCCGATGATCAGGGCGGACCAGTCCGACTGGGTGTATCGCAGCGAAACCGGCAAATTCAGGGCGGTGATTGAGGATATCGTCGCCAAGCATAATACCAACCAGCCGGTGCTGGTGGGCACCATCAGCATAGAGAAGTCGGAATTGCTGAGTGAGATGCTGCGCAAAAAAGGCGTCAAGCACCAGGTGCTGAATGCCAAGCACCATGAGAAGGAGGCCCAGATCATAGCCCAGGCAGGCCAGCCGGGTATGGTGACCATCGCTACCAACATGGCGGGGCGCGGCACCGACATCGTCTTGGGCGATGGGGTGCAGAGCATGGGCGGCCTGTATGTGCTGGGCACTGAACGCCACGAATCCCGTCGCATCGATAACCAGCTGCGGGGTCGTTCCGGGCGCCAGGGCGATCCGGGGGAATCGCGCTTCTATGTATCCCTGGAGGATGACCTGATGCGCCTGTTTGGCTCAGGCAACATCGAAGGGCTGATGGACCGCCTGGGTATGGATGATTCCATGCCTATCGAAAACAAACTCATCAGCAAGGCTATAGAAAATGCCCAGAAGAAAGTGGAAAGCCGAAACTTCGAGATCCGCAAACACGTTCTCGAATATGACGATGTCATCAATAACCAGCGTATGGTTATTTACGGTGAACGCAAAAAGGTGCTCTACGGTGAGGACCTCAAGGAAACGGTCGCGGCCATGATCGATGATGTCATTTCCCAGGTGGTGGATTCATTCGCAGGCGAATTGAAGTACACTGATGAATGGGATATGGAAGGCCTCCTGACCTACATCGAACAGAATATCCTGCCTGACCACAAGCTCAGCCGTGAAGAGCTGCTTGGGATGACCAAGGAGGAAGTCAAAGACCTGGTGGCCGATAAGACCCACGCCCTCTACGAATCCCGGGAAGCCGAGCTGGGCAGTTCCACCATGCGTGACATCGAGAAGGCTATCATGCTGCGCATCATCGATAGCAAGTGGATGGACCATATCGATGCCATGGACCAGCTGCGCAACGGCATTAACCTGAGGGCTTACGCCCAGCGTGATCCCCTGGTAGAATATAAATTCGAGGCTTATGAAGCATTTCAGAATATGGTTTATTCCATCAAGGAAGATGTGGTGCGCTTCATCCTGCGGGTCAAAGTGATCGAACGTCCTGAGGAGCGCCGCATGGTGACCAACCAGGGCGACTCGGCCGAAAAGAAACCGGTGCAGGCCGGCGCCAAGGTAGGCCGCAACGATCCCTGCCCCTGCGGCAGCGGTAAAAAATACAAAAAGTGCTGCGGCCGGGCCGCCAGTTGATAAATAGGCCCGAGGGCCTTATGAGGTGAAGAGATGATTGACGATCCACGGGGGACCATAACCGAAATAATAAATAGCCTTAATGAGATGAGGGTTTCTCTTTGACATCCCTAAACAGGAGCAAGAAATAGAGCAACTGCAGAAATTTACCCTGGGGGAAAACTTCTGGGATGACAATCAGCGGGCGCAGCAGGTCTTGAAAAGGATCAGCGACCTGCAAGCCAGTGTGCAGCAGTTTCAGCGACTCTGGTCCCAGGCCGGTTACCTGGACGAGATGCTGCAGTTGGCCGAAGCCGAGGATGAACCGGAATTGTACCGGGACACCGTAAAAGAATTGGAAGCATTCGCCAAAAAGTTCCGTGAGTACGAACTGCTCATCCTGTTTGCAGGTGAGAACGATGCCGGCAATGCCATCGTATCATTGCATGCAGGAGCGGGAGGGACTGAAGCCCAGGATTGGGTAGAGATGCTCCTGCGCATGTACACCCGCTGGGCAGAAGCATCCGGGTATGAGGTGGAAATGCTGGATTACCTGGCTGGAGATGAAGCCGGGGTCAAGAGCGTGACTTTCCTGGTCAAAGGGATGTATGCATACGGTAAACTAAAATGCGAAGAAGGGGTTCACCGCCTGATCCGCATCTCGCCCTTCGATACTTCGGGGCGGCGTCACACCTCTTTCGCATCGGTGGCGGTGTTGCCCGAGGTCAGCGAAGAGATAGCAGTTAAGGTAAATCCTGAAGATCTGCGCATAGATACCTACCGCTCCGGCGGTGCGGGAGGCCAGCATGTCAACAAGACCGATTCGGCGGTGCGCATTACCCACCTGCCCACCGGAATTGTGGCCCAATGCCAGAATGAGCGTTCCCAGCATGCCAATCGCCTGGGGGCTATGAAGATCTTGAATGCCCGCCTCTATGAACAGCAATGCAAGGAGAGAGAGGATTCCCTTCAGAAGATGAAAGGGGAATACAAGGACATAGCCTGGGGAAGCCAAATCAGGACCTATACCCTAAACCCCTTCTCCCTTATAAAAGATCACCGTACCAATTGCGAAGCCGGCAATGTTCAGGCAGTCTTGGACGGGGACCTGGATGATTTCATAACCGCCTGCCTGCGCTTGCCGAAAGAATGAAACGGGAGGTTATCGTGATAGAAATTACCGAGAGTGCAATCCAAGCTGTAAGCTCAAAGGCCCTGACCTTGCGCCAGGATATCATCAGGATGCTGGGAGAGTCGGGATCCGGACATACTGGAGGATCTCTCTCCAGTGCCGATATCGTCGCCTGTCTCTATTTCTGGGAGATGAACATCGATCCCCTGCAGCCCAGGGCCGCCGACCGGGACCGTTTCGTGCTCAGCAAAGGGCACGCGGCCCCCTTGCTTTATGCAGCCCTGGCGGAAAGAGGTTATTTTCCCAAGAGCGAACTCCTTCGGCTGCGCAAACTGGGCAGCCCTCTGCAGGGCCATCCCGACATGCGCAAGGTGGCAGGGGTGGATGCCTCTACCGGTTCCCTGGGACAGGGGGTATCCTGGGCTGTGGGAATGGCGTTGGCTGCCAAAATGGATGGCCTGGATTTTCGGGTCTATACCCTGCTGGGGGATGGAGAGATAGAGGAAGGGCTGGTATGGGAGGCAGTCATGGCCGCCCACCATTACAAATTGGACAATCTGGTAGCCTTCCTGGACCATAATGGCTTGCAGATCGACGGACCTACCTGTGAAGTCATGTCTCCCGAACCGGTGGCGGACAAATTCCGGGCCTTCGGATGGGAAACCCTGCGGGTGGATGGGCATGACCACCGCCAGATCATGGAGGCTCTGAATAAAGCCAGGACCATTGCCGGTCGGCCGACGATAATAATCGCCGACACCGTCAAAGGCAAGGGTTGTTCATTTATGGAGAACAAGGTTGAATGGCACGGCACCGCTCCGAACAGGGAACAAACCTCCAATGCCCTGGCCGAGTTGGGTTGCTACGAATAGCAAGCGGACAGATCGATACTAAGGAGGAACGAAGTTGGAGAAGCAAGCAACCCGGGATGCCTACGGCAAAGCCCTGGTGGAACTGGGCCGGAAGTATGCTGATGTAGTGGTTCTGGACGCAGACCTGTCCAAATCCACCAAGACTGCTGATTTTGCCAAGGTTTTCCCAGCCAGATTCATAAACGCCGGGATAGCTGAACAGAATCTGATGGGAATGGCGGCAGGATTGGCAGCAGCCGGCAAGGTTGCCTATGCCAGTTCTTTCGCTATTTTTGCTACCGGCCGTGCCTTTGAGATAGTGCGCAACTCCCTGGCCTATGCCAGTCTCAATGTCAAAATCTGCGCTACTCACGCCGGCATCACCGTGGGTGAGGACGGGGGCTCCCATCAATCGGTGGAAGATATCTCCCTCATGCGCAGTGTGCCGAATATGTGCGTGGTGGTACCGGCAGACGGTATTTCCACTGCCAAAGCGGTTGAAGCAGTATACCATCGCGCAGGTCCGGTATACCTGCGCCTGGGCCGCCCGGCGGTTCCGACCCTATACGATGAAAATATGCACTTCAACATCGGCCGGGGCATAGAATTACGCCCCGGGAGCGATGTCACCCTGATTGGCTGCGGAATAATGGTGGCCAAGTGCCTCGAAGCTGCGGAAATACTGGCCCGGGAGGGCATAGATGCAGCTGTCGTGGATATGCACACCATCAAACCTATCGACCGGGAGCTGATAGTCCACCAGGCCCGGGAGACCGGAGCCATCCTGACCGTAGAAGAACATACGGTGCTGGGCGGGCTGGGCAGCGCAGTCTGTGAAGTGGTTTGTAGTGAATTCCCGGTGCCGGTGGAGCGGATGGGGATAATGGACCTCTTCGGCCAATCAGGAACTCCCGATGAGCTGCTGGAATATTATGGATTGACTGTCGACCGGATCGTTTCCAATACCCATCTCCTGCTGCAAAAGAAATCGAGAAGATAGAGGATTTATCCCCTGGGTGTGGAAACTCCATCATATGGCGTTTTTATAGTGTTGGCCCAATCGCGACCGGAGGAAATTGGATGCTCGTACAGTTTTATAATGTCAGCAAGGTCTACAAAAACGGGGTCAAAGCCTTGAATGACATTTCTTTGAAGATAGATCGGGGAGAATTTTTATTTTTGATGGGACCCAGCGGGGCCGGCAAATCTACCCTGGTGAAACTCCTGTTCAGGGAAGAAATTCCCACCCAGGGTCAGATTTTCATCGCCTCCCGCAGCATCGTGCGTATGAAACGCAGCGAGGTTCCCAAGCTGAGGCGCAGCATGGGGGTCGTTTTCCAGGACTTCAAGCTGCTGGAGAACAAGACCGCAGCCGAGAATATCGCTTTTGCCATGAAAGTGGTTGGCACCTCCGACCGGACGATCAAAGCCCGCACCACTGAAGTAATACAACAGGTCGGGTTGAAAGGCAAAGAGGACTGTTTCCCTTCACAATTGTCCGGCGGCGAACAGCAACGGGTGGGCATCGCCAGGGCTATAGCCAACCGGCCCCTGCTCCTGATCGCTGATGAGCCTTCCGGAAACCTGGATATGGATACTGCCCAGGAAATCATGGAACTCCTATATGACATCAACCGCAAAGGGACCACGGTAGTCATGGCTACCCATGCCCGGGAATTGGTGAAGACTGCCGGCAAGAGAGTGGTCACATTGGAGGCAGGGCGAATTCAGTCCGATATCTGCGCCCTGGAAGGTCTGTTATGATATTAAAGAATTTGGGCTATTTTCTGGGCGAAGCCCTGACCTCGATGTATCGCAACCGTCTGCTCAGTTTCGCAACGGTTTCCACCATGGCAATCAGCGTCCTCTTTTTGGGGGTGGCGGTCCTGATGACCCTGAATGCAGGCAGCCTCATGGATAAACTGGAATCAGACATAGAGATCGTGGCCTTCCTGGACGATTCCTTGACCAAGGCGCAGATCGCTGGTCTGGAGGACAAGCTGGCTGACCTCCCGGGTGTGGAGACGGTGACTTTCGTTTCCAAAGATGAAGCCCTGGAGCGTCTCAACGAAAGATTTACTACCGAAAACTATGAGATCAGCAAGACCCTGGGTAAAAATCCCCTGCCCAACAGCTATGAGGTCAAGGCAGAAGATCCCGAAAATGTGGACGAGTTAGCCCAGGTGATCAAGACCATGGACGGGATTTACAAGGTGAATTACGGCCAGGAGGTAGTGGAGAAGCTCTTCCAGGTCACCAAATGGGTGAGAATAATAAGTATCGGGCTGATGATCCTTTTGGCCATCGGCTCGGTTTTTCTGATCGCCACCACCATCCGCCTGGCGATTTTTGCCCGCCGCAAGGAAGTTTATCTCATGAAACTGATCGGAGCTACCGATTGGTTTGTGCGCTGGCCTTTTTTTATAGAGGGGATAACCCTGGGTATCGCTGGAGCGGCCATAGCTATAGCTGCCCTGGCCCTTGGCTACAACTCATTGCTGGCCAATTTGCAGACGGCCTTCTTTTTTGTGCCCCTGGTCCACCAGCCCAGCACCTTGCTGCGGATGTACCTTACCCTTTTAGGGGCGGGCGCCTTGTTGGGGATAATGGGGACCTTTATCTCGTTGAATCGTTTCCTTGACATCTAAGGTGATCCGTTTGCCGGATATTAGACCTCCCGGTGACTGCCTATGGGAAAGGAGCTGTGAAATACTTGCGCTGCCCCAAGCTGTTGGTGACATTCATTTCCTTGCTACTGCTTATGACCATGATTTTGCCGGTTCGGGCTGATCAGCTCAGTGATCAGGAAGACCTGCTGCGGGACCTGCTGAGCCAGCTCAACCAGCAGCAGGCGAAACTCGATCAGGCTGCTTCCACGGAGAAGAGTGTTATGGGACAGGTCAAAAATATTGAGTCTGAAGCGCAAAAAGCTGAAAAGGAGATCAAGCGGCTCGAGGACAACATCGAGTATCTGGAGACCAACATAAACGTAACCGAGAAACGGATGAAGATCCAGCAGCAGGAACTGCAGAAGCAGTCTGATTTGCTAAGTGAAAGACTGGTTATGATCTATGAACAGGGGGAGAGCTCCTACCTGGAAATACTGCTGGGTGCTGACGACCTGAAGGATTTCATCGTCCGCTATGATATGCTCAAGACCATTATCAGCCAGGACCGAGACCTGATCTACAGTATCAGCGCCAAGAAAAAGGAGCTGGACAACCGCCTGGCCGACCTGGAGGTGCAAAAAAAGGAACTGGAAGTATCCCAGGCCAATAAAGCGGTCCAACAAGCCACCTTGGCCACCCAATTGAAAGACAAAAAGTCGGTTCTGAACAGTGTCCAGGTGGACAAAGAACAATATGCCCGGGCCATAGCTGAACTTGAACAGGCATCCGCGGAGGCGGAAGCCCTTATCCGGAGGCTGCAGGGCAAGAGCAACGGTTCCCGTATCGGAACCGGCACTTATACCTGGCCCACCCCGGGTTATGGCAATATCACATCGCCCTATGGGATGCGCTTCCACCCCATCCTCAAAGCCCGCAAATTGCACACCGGCATCGATATCGGCGCTCCGAATGGCGCCAAGATAATAGCTGCCGATGGCGGGACCGTGATCTACGCCGGTTGGCTGGGAGCCTACGGCAATGCTATCATCATCGACCACGGAGCCGGCATGTCCACCCTCTATGGCCACCAATCCCAGCTCCTGGCCAGGGAAGGGGATACAGTGGCCAAAGGCCAGATTATCGGGCGGGTAGGCAGTACAGGTTGGAGCACCGGCGCCCATCTCCACTTCGAAATACGCAGAAACGGGACTCCGGTCAGTCCCAGCACCTATCTCTGATAAGATCGGCTTGAGGGGCAACTCCAGCCAGTTTAACGATTGTTTTAATATCCTCCATGAAGTAACATATTAGCAATGACCGCAGCGCAATGGAATTTTTAACTAATCGGTGGTGTATTCTTGAAAAAAAACAAAGTGATCTCAGGTTTTATTTACTTTTTTGCCGGGTTGGGCCTGCTGGTATGCTTGGGAGTGGGCTATTTGGCAGCCACCAACTGGACCGGCTGGAGCTGCATGGCCAGCGTTTTGGGCTTGATAAAAGCCGAAGCGCTCTTTCCTTCCCAGACAGATAAGCTGATTACCGGAGCAACCGCAGGAATGGTAGATTCTCTGGGTGACCCCTATTCCAAATACCTGACCAAGGAAGAGTGGGATGAGCTATACCTGCAATTGAACGCTGAATTCGGCGGCATAGGTGTGTATGTGGTGGAGATGGAGGGCGGAAGGCTGACCATCGTTTCACCCATCAAGGGGACTCCCGCGGAAAAGGCCGGCTTGAAGAACGGAGACATTATTACCAGGATCGATGGGCAGAGTACCTATGGCATGAACCAGGACGACGCGGTCCACATGATGCGGGGTGAGCCGGGCACCACCCTGCTGATTTCGGTGTTCCGGGACGAGGTGAACCGGGAGCTGGATTTCAGCATCGTCCGGGAGATAATAAATGTGCCTTCAGTGGAAGAGAAAATTGTCAGTGAAGCACCTGTCATAGGTTACATCAAGCTGAACCAGTTCCATGCCCGTTCCACCCAGGAGATGGTGAGGGCGGTCAACACCATGACCGACAAAAAGGTCCAGGGTATGATTTTGGACCTGAGGGATAATGGCGGTGGAGATTTCGAAGCTGCCCTGGCCATAGCCGACCTTTTTCTTGGTGATGCGGCGGTGGTAAGCGTGGAAGACGCCCGGGGATACCGGACTACTCACAAAGCTGGCGCAGGGGCGATCAATACTCCCTTGATCCTGCTCGTCAATCGCAACAGTGCCAGTGCTGCCGAAATCCTGGCCGGGGCTTTACAGGACAACGGCCGAGCGCTGCTGGTGGGAGAAAAGACCTTCGGCAAGGGTCTGGTACAGACTGTATTCCCGCTGACGGATGGGGGGGCCCTCAAGCTCACCACCGACAAGTATTTCACGCCCAAGGGCACTGATATAAATGCCATCGGTATAATGCCTGATCATGTCGTCGCCAATCCTGATCCTGACGGTCAGGACATGCAATTGGAAAGGGCCATGGAACTGCTAAGGCAGCAGGTCAAATAGGCTCCCGCTGGAGGTATAGGGATGGGCTTGTTCAAATCCCTGCTGATCGAGATGGGACGAGTCTGGGTTGACACCCTGACCGATCCCGCATTCCTCTTCATTTATCTGCTTCTCATCGGGCTGGTCACCACACAGTACCGGCGCTTACAGACCCTGTCCGAACCCCTTCTGCTGGGGCGACGCAGAATGTTCCTGGGCTCGGCCTTATTTTCCACCTTCCTGGGAATACTGGGCGGACTGGTGGGCAGCCTGCTACTGGTCATCCTGGGGGTGGACCTGGCGGGAATCGCGATCAAGGAGCTCTGGATCGCAGCCATCCTGCTTATGCTGCTCAAACCGCGTTTCCTGTGTTTTTCGTATGCGGCAGGGGTAATCAGCTTGAGTTACCTTTTCTTCGGTTATCCGCAGGTGAATGTTCCCCAACTTATCGGTCTGGTAGCCATCCTCCACCTGGTTGAAAGCATGCTCATCTGGGCCAACGGCGCCTTTCAACCCTATCCGGTATATGTTGAAAAGGAAGGCCAGCTGAGGGGAGGCTTTAACCTGCAGCTGCTGTGGCCGATACCCTTGATCAGCCTTTTGAGCGTCGGTATGGGCGATCCTGGAGGAGGTGTCAGCATGCCTTCCTGGTGGCCCATCCTGCAGAACTATGCTCCCGCGGCAAGTGACCAGAATTATGCCTTGATTCCGGTCCTGGCCATGCTGGGATATGGCAACATCGCAACCACCCACACTCCGGGGCAGGCAGCTAGGCGGTCCGCCGGACAGCTGCTGATGTTCAGCCTGGCCCTGCTCACCCTGGCCATCCTGGCTTCCCATTACAGCCCCTTTATGTTCCTGGCCGCCCTGTTCAGCCCCCTGGGCCATGAATTGGTGATCTGGACGGGGATGCGCTCTGAAAACCAGGACCCTATCTACGTGCCCCCGGAAGAGGGAGTGATGGTACTGGATGTGCTGCCCAAAACCCCGGCCTGGCGTAATGGCATCAAGCCGCGGGATATCATCATGTCCGTCAACACCCAGGAGGTGCACAATTATCACATGCTGCGCAACATGCTGAATCGCAGCAAATCAGCGCTGGTCCTGCAGGTCAAAAGAGGGCAGGAGTTGCTGACCGTGCCGATGGCCGTGATCCCCAATGAAGACCTGGGCATAATACCGGTGCCTGAGCCTGGAGCCCAGCGCTATCTGAAGCTGGAGGAAGACAATGTGATCACTGCCTTGATCAGGCGGTGGCGAAACCATAAAAATTCAAGAAACCTGCCTCCCCAAGCCTGATCCATCTGCTGGCACCAAGGGGACGGTTCGCCTGCTGCGTTTTTGTGTACAGGTTGCCGTCCCCTTTTCTGACTGCCTGCATAAACCTCCGGTGTCAAGGATTACCTACAAACTTGCGCATTATAGTATAATTAACTGATACCCTGCTATAAAAAAGACCCAAAAAGAGGAGTTAGAATGAACGAGTTCAGGATCAACAGTGAGTATGTGCCTACCGGCGATCAACCGGCAGCTATTGCGCAGCTGGTGAACGGTTTGGAGCGAGGCTACCGGGATCAGACCCTGCTGGGTGTCACTGGCTCGGGCAAGACATTCACCATGGCCCAGGTTATCCAAGCCGTGCAGAGGCCCACCCTGGTGATGGCGCCCAATAAGACCCTGGCCGGGCAGCTCTACTCTGAGTTCAAACAGTTTTTTCCCGACAACGCGGTGGAATATTTCATAAGTTACTATGACTACTACCAGCCTGAGGCCTATGTGCCCCAGACCGATACCTATATTGAAAAGGACTCTTCCATCAATGATGAAATCGATAAATTCCGCCACTCGGCCACAGCCGCACTGCTGGAACGCAGGGATGTGATCATCATCGCCAGCGTTTCCTGCATATACGGTTTGGGGGCCCCCCAGGACTACTACCAGATGGCGATCTCATTGCGTCCGGGAATGCAGGTCTCCAGGCGTCAGCTACTCCAGCAGCTGGTGGAAAACCATTACGAACGCAACGAAACCAGCTTTTCCCGGGGCGATTTCCGGGTGCGGGGAGACGTCATCGAAATATTCCCGGCTGCGTCATGGGACAAGGCTGTGCGGATAGAATTCTTTGGGGATGAGGTGGAGCGCATCCTGGAATTCAAACCCATGACCGGCGAGGTCCTGGGAAGGCAGATGCATGCCATGATCTTCCCGGCTTCCCATTTCGTGACGAGCAGGGAGACCATGCTCAAGGCAGCGGAGGAGATCGAACAGGAACTGGAACAGCAGCTGGCGGTGTTCAAGGGAGAAGGCAAGCTGCTGGAGGCCCAGCGCATCGAACAGCGCACCCGCTATGACCTGGAGATGATCAAGGAAATCGGGTACTGCAAGGGAATCGAGAACTATTCCCGTTATATAACTGGCCGGAAAGCCGGCGAACCTCCCTATACCCTGATCGACTTCTTCCCCCAGGATTTTTTGCTGTTCATGGATGAATCGCATATTTCGGTGCCCCAGGTGCGGGGCATGTACGCGGGGGACCGTTCCCGCAAAGAAAACCTGGTCAACTTCGGATTCCGGCTGCCCTCGGCCCTGGATAACCGCCCCTTGACTTTCCAGGAGTTCGACCAGCGCATAAACCAAGTCATCTACGTTTCGGCCACACCTGGGGAGTATGAGCTGGAGAAAAGCGCGCAGGTAGCGGACCAGGTGATTCGCCCCACCGGTCTGCTGGACCCGGAAATCGAAGTGCGTCCCACTCGAGACCAGATCGATGACCTCATGGAGGAAATACATGACCGGGTAGCCCGGGGCTACCGGGTGCTGGTAACTACTTTGACCAAAAGGATGGCTGAAGATCTCTGCGATTATTTCGCTGATGCCGGGATCAAGGTGCGTTATATGCATTCCGACATTGAGGCCCTGGATCGCATGGAGATACTGCGGGAACTGCGCAGCGGGGTTTTCGATGTCCTGATCGGAATCAACCTCCTCCGGGAAGGGCTGGATCTGCCCGAAGTAGCCCTAGTAGCTATCCTGGATGCGGACAAGGAGGGATTCCTGAGGTCCGGACGATCCTTGATTCAAACCATCGGCCGGGCCGCCCGCAATGCGGAAGGCAAGGTGATCATGTATGCTGACCGGATCACTCCCTCCATGCAGCAGGCCATAGATGAGACGGATCGCCGCCGGGGCAAGCAGATGGCCCATAACCAGCTCCATGGCATCACCCCGGAGAGCATCAAAAAAGCCGTACATGCCTCGATAGAGGCTACGGTGGGGGAAGAACTCCACAACTACCAGGCCTCTACCTTTGCAGGCCTCAACAAAGAGGAACGGACCCGGTTGGCTCTAGAAATGGAGCAGGAGATGCGAAGGGCCGCGGAAGCCCTGGAGTTTGAGAGGGCCGCAGGGCTGCGGGATATGATCCGGGAATTGCTGAATCCCCCGGTCAAGAAGAAAAAACGCCGCTAGAAAGATCAAGGAAGGTAAACATGAGGGATTACATTATCGTCAAAGGTGCCAGGGAGCACAATCTTAAGAATATCGATGTGACCATTCCCCGGGACAAATTGGTGGTTTTCACCGGGGTTTCGGGTTCAGGCAAATCCAGCCTGGCTTTCGATACCATATACAACGAAGGACAGCGCCGTTACGTGGAATCCCTTTCCACCTATGCCCGCCAATTCCTGGGCCAGATGGACAAGCCGGATGTGGACCATATCGAGGGGCTGTCTCCGTCTATCTCCATCGACCAGAAGACCACTTCCCATAATCCGCGTTCGACGGTGGGAACTGTGACCGAGATCTATGATTATCTGCGCTTGCTCTATGCCCGGGTAGGAAGGCCCCATTGTCCCAAATGCCACCTGCCCATCCGCCGCCAGACTATCGATCAGGTTGTAGACACGGTCAAGGGACTGCCGGAAAGCACCCGGATCAAGATCCTGGCCCCCATAATCAAAGGGCAAAAGGGAGAACATCAGAAAACCCTGCAGAACCTGTTCAAGGATGGCTTTACCAGGGTGCTGGTGGATGGATACGAATACACGGCGGACGAAGAAATCACATTGGCCAAGAACAAGAAACATGACATAAGTGCGGTGGTAGATCGGCTGGTGGTCAAGAGCGACATGAGAAGCCGCCTGGCCGAATCACTGGAGCTGGCTTTCGAGCTCAGCGAAGGGCTGGTAGTGGTGCAGGTACTTGGTGAGGGCAGGGAGGAGGAGCTCCTGTTCAGTCGCGATTTTGCATGCCCGGACTGCGGTTTCAGCCTGCCTGAACTTAGCCCGCGCATGTTTTCCTTTAACAGCCCTTTCGGGGCCTGCCCGGAATGTGACGGGCTGGGGGAAAAGCGGGAATTTGATCCGGACCTGGTCCTGGACCGGTATCTCACCCTGGAGGAGGGAGCGGTAATCCCCTGGGCGATTAGTTCCCACAACTACTTCCGCCAGATCCTGATGGGCATGAGCGAAAAATACTCCATTCCCATGGACAAACCCTTGAAAGACCTGTCGCCCCGGCAAATAGACTTGATCCTCTACGGCAACCAGGGTGAGCAGTTCAAGATCAACTACACCAATTCCCATGGGGAAACCGGATCTTTCTACACCCGCTTCGAGGGGGTCATCAATACCTTGAAACGTCGCTACCAGGAGACCAAGTCCGATCTGGCCCGGGAAGAGATGGAAAAATATATGACTATTTCCCTCTGCCCCGCCTGCCAGGGCCAACGTTTGCGGCCTGAAATTTTAGCGGTGTTGCTGGGGGGCAAATCCATCGCCGAACTGACTTCCCTGTCAGTCTGCGATACCAGAGATTTCCTGGTCGCTTTGCAGCTGGAAGAACGGGAAGCCATTATAGGACGGCAGGTTATCAAAGAGATTTTGCAGCGACTGCACTTCCTGATCGATGTGGGTCTGGACTACCTTACCATGGACCGGGCAGCCGGCAGCCTGTCAGGTGGCGAGGCCCAGCGCATCAGGCTTGCCACCCAGGTAGGATCCAGCCTGGTAGGCGTGCTGTATGTTCTGGATGAACCCAGTATCGGGCTTCATGCCAGGGACACCCAGCGTTTGCTGAACACCCTCAAGAGACTTCGTGATCTGGGCAATACAGTGATAGTGGTCGAACATGACGAAGAGACCATCAAGACTGCTGACTTTATCGTCGACATCGGACCGGGAGCCGGCATACACGGCGGGGAGGTCGTAGCCTCAGGTGGGATTGAGGACATCATGGCGGCCGACAGGTCACTGACCGGCAAGTATCTTTCCGGAGCCCGCTCCATTGAGTTGCCAGCCCGGCGCAGATCCGGCAATGGCCGCTGGTTGGTGGTAAAGGGAGCCCGGGAGCATAACCTGCAGGACTTGACGGTCAGGATCCCCCTGGGTCGAATGGTAGTAATCACCGGGGTTTCCGGTTCCGGCAAGAGCACATTGGTTGAGGATATAATCTACCCGGCTATGATGAAAAAATTCCACAACAGCCGCTATAGGATCGGAGCGCACGAAGCTATTGAGGGATATGAAAACCTGGATAAGGTCATCAATATCGACCAGTCCCCTATTGGGCGCACCCCGCGCTCCAATCCGGCAACCTATACCGGGGCTTTTGACACCATCCGCGAGCTTTTCGCTGAAACCGCGGAGGCTCGCATGCGGGGCTATAAGCCGGGGCGGTTCAGTTTCAATGTGCGGGGGGGACGCTGTGAGGCCTGCGCCGGCGACGGGATCATCAAGATCGAGATGCACTTCCTGCCCGATGTCTACATCCCTTGCGAAGTCTGCAAAGGCAAACGCTACAATCGCGAAACCCTGGAAGTCAAGTACAAGGGCAAGACCATCTCCGATATATTGTCCATGACCGTGGATGAAGGGGTGGAATTCTTCAGTTCCATCTCCAGGATCGAGCGCAAATTGAAAGTTCTCCAGGATGTGGGATTAGGGTATATACAACTGGGCCAACCAGCGCCTACCCTGTCCGGGGGCGAGGCCCAGCGGGTAAAATTGTCCACGGAACTATCCAAGCGGTCTATGGGCCGTACCCTTTATATTCTGGATGAGCCCACCACCGGTTTGCATAAAGAAGATGTAAGGCATCTCCTGGGGGTGTTGAACCGCCTGGTGGATGCCGGCAATTCGGTAATCATCATCGAACACAACCTGGATGTGATCAAAGCTGCTGACTATATCATAGACCTGGGCCCGGAAGGCGGAAATGAGGGCGGGTGGATAATAGCGGAGGGGACCCCGGAAGCAGTAGCCCGCGTACCCAAATCCTACACCGGCCAATACCTGCAAAAACTGCTGTAATGCAGGTGGATCCAGGCATGAGTCCGATCCACCATCGAAGTTAGGTTTTTATTTTTAGATAATCGAGGAATGATATCAGGTGAAATCACGTCTGCAAAATGTTCCCCTTAAACCAGGGGTCTACATGTACAAGGACAAGGAAGGCCGCATCATCTACGTTGGCAAAGCCAGGCAATTGCGTCAGCGCATGCGTTCCTATTTCCAGGCACCCGGGGGCATGCACCCCAAGGTCCGAGCCATGATGAGCCGGGTGGCCGATTTCGACTATATTGTCACCGCCAGCGAAGTGGAAGCCCTGATCCTGGAGAGCAACCTGGTCAAGGCATATCAACCGCGCTATAATATCGACCTGCGCGACGACAAGAGTTTCCCTTACCTGAAATTGACCGATGAGGAATTCCCACGTCTTTGCATCGTGCGGGAGAAAAAAGACCAGACTTCCCGTTATTTCGGACCCTATACCGATGTGGGCTCGCTGCGGGAGACCATCCGTCTCCTCACCACGCTTTTTCCGCTGCGCACCTGTAAAAACATGAAGAACAGCCAGCGGGCTTGTCTGAATCATGATATGGGCAAGTGCCTGGCACCCTGCCAGGGCAAGGTGGACAGGGCTGCCTATGGGGCTATGGTTAGGAGCATTGTCGATTTCCTGGAAGGCAATACTCAAGAGTTGAGTTCCAGGCTGGCAGCGGAAATGCAGTCAGCGGCAGTCCAACTGGAATTTGAACGAGCGGCCCGGCTGCGGGATCAGCTGGCTGCCATCCAGGTATTGCGGGAGAAGCAGCAGGTCAGCCTGGAGCGTCCCTACGATCTGGATATAATAGGCACCTGGGGTGATGAGTATGATGGTGTGGTGCAGGTTTTCAAATTGCGGGGAGGTAAAATTACAGGCAAAGACACCTACTGGTTAAAAACGGCCATAATTGAAGAGGCGGGGGAAGTACTGGCATTCTTCCTCAAACAGTATTACCACGATAGCCATGATATACCAGCAGAGCTCCTGGTCAGTCAGCTCCCAGAGGATGCTCTCTTGATCCAGACCTGGCTGGGATCCCGTTCCGGTAACCGCACCCGCCTCTGGACTCCCACCCGGGGGGAGAAACGCCGGCTCCTGGAGATGGTGATGGAAAACGCTCGCCTACTCTGGGAAGAACGCCAGCAAGCAGCCGACCGAGGTAAGCATATGCTCGCCAGCCTGGCTCAAAGCCTGGACCTGGAGGTAGTTCCAGCCCGGATCGAAGGTTATGATATATCCCACCTGGGCGGAGAGGAAACTGTGGCCGCAATGGTAGTGGTCAGCGACGGTAAAGCAGACCGAAAAGCTTATCGCCGATTCAAGATGAGGGTGGCCCAAAATGACGATTACGCCTCCATGAGTGAAGTCCTGAAGCGCCGTTTCCAGGAAGCCCGCCAGGGTAATACCGCTTTTCTGCCCGAACCGGACCTGATCATGGTGGACGGGGGGCTGGGACAGGTCAATGCGGCGCGCTCAGTCCTGGACGAACTCCAAATCGATATCCCGGTTTTCGGCCTGGCTAAAAAGAGAGAGGAATTATTCCGGCCCGGATCTAGCCAGCCCATCATCCTGCCGCGAACCCATGAAGGACTCAAGCTTCTGCAGCGGCTAAGGGATGAGGCCCATCGCTTCGCGGTTACCTACAACCGCCAGCGCCGGGGGAAAAAAGTGACTGCTTCCGCTCTGGATGACATCCCTGGGATAGGGATCAAACGCAAACAATCCCTATTGCTGTATTTCGGCTCAGTTGCTCGCATAAAGAGCGCTTCGCAGGAGGAGTTGGAGCAGGTTCCGGGACTCAACCGCCCAGTGGCGGACAGGATCTTTGACTATTTCCATCCCCGCAAGTAGTCCAAGCCCAGGACCGGTGAAAAAAACCGGTCTTTTAACGGAAATGAATCGCAATTGGCGGTCAAATTGCTTATTATTATATTTAAGAGATAAACAAGCAGAATATCCATATTTAAGCTAGGGAAGGAGGGAGCGTTGATGCCGGGTTGGACCTTGCGCTGGTTACTCAATATTCTGGCTATTTTTCTGACTGCCGCTCTGTTATCCGGATTTGAGGTAACCATTTGGGGAGCCATTGTCGGATCGATAGTACTAGGGGTGATAAATGCCATTATCAGGCCGGTGCTTATCATACTGACCTTGCCCCTGAATATAGTCACCTTGGGTTTGTTCACCTTTGTGATCAATGGAGTTATGCTGTGGCTGACCTCCGCTACGGTAAAGGGCTTCGATATCCATGGATTCGGTTGGGCTATACTCACCGCCATCGTCCTTAGTCTTATAAGCCTGTTGATCAGTCTTTTTATAGATGACAAAAATTTCAATTTCCGCTAAAACCGTCTATTTAACCTGCAAGCAAGCCGAGCCATCCCGCTCGGCTTCTTCCACCAGGGGGACCTAATGGCAATAAAACTCGTCGCATTGGATTTGGACGACACATTGCTCGATCCTGATTTGCAAATCTCGGAAAAGTGCAGGCAGGCCATCCGCCAGGTCAGGGAGAGAGGGATCATAGTAACCATCTCCACCGGGCGCATGTACAGTTCAGCCCGGCCCTATGCTCTGCAACTGGATTTGTCCGTGCCCCTGATAACCTACGAAGGGGCCTTGGTTAAGCATTCCTGTACCGGGGAAGTTCTCTATGCCCAGCCAGTGCCGACTCATTTGGCCCGGGAAGTCATGACCTATTTCAAGACCGCCGGGATACATTTTCATTCATATTATGGTGACCGCCTGGTAATGGAGAAATTGACCGGGGAAGGGCAGGCCTATGCCAGGTTAGCCGGGGTCGACCCGGTGATTATGCCCGACCTGCGCAGTGCTCTGGAAACCAACCAGGCCATGAAGATCATGGCCATATCCGACCAGGAAACCAGTCTGCTGCAAATGGAACAGGAACTCAAAGACCGCTATGGCCCGAAACTGCATATAACCCGCTCCAAAAGACACTTCCTGGAGGTAATGCACCCTGAGGCTGATAAGTCCAGGGCTCTGCAGGTTATGGCAGAGCATTTTGGGATAGAACGCCAGGAAGTCATGGCTATCGGGGACAGTTACAATGATGTGGAGATGATAGCTTGGGCAGGAATTGGGGTGGCCATGGCCAATGCTTTTCCGGTTGTAAAACAAAAAGCTGATTTCATTACCAGTTCCAACCAGGAGGATGGAGTAGCCATCGCCCTGCAGCGCTTAATCCTGGAGAAGCAGCAGGGTCCGGGCCAACCTGTTTGAGCCCGGATGATTTTGAGAAATGAGGTGAGGACTTTGGCAGCCAAGGTATGGTACAGCCGGTTGGATTCAAAAAAGGTGAGCCTGCTGGATAAAGTGGAAAGACTGCTGAAAAGAGCAGGTCTGGAAAAAGCTATAGCTGACCGGGACCTGGTGGCGATCAAGCTCCACTTCGGCGAACCCGGTAATCTGGCCTACATCAGGCCGCCTTACCTGCGCCGGACGGTTGATATTATCAAGAAACTGGGCGGCCGACCCTTCCTGACGGATGCCAATACACTATATGTAGGCCAGCGTTCGAATTCGGTGGATCACCTGGAAGCGGCTATACAGAACGGGTTTGATTATGCAGTGGTGGGGGCCCCGCTGATAATTGCCGACGGGCTTACCGGCAAGGATTATGTGAAAGTGCCGATCGGGGGAGTGCATTTCCAGGAAGTAAACATAGGCAGTGCGGCTTACCACGCGGACGCCATGGTAGTCATGAGTCATTTCAAATGTCATGAACTTACCGGCTTCGGGGGGGCAATCAAAAACATCGGGATGGGTCTCGGTTCCCGCAGCGGCAAACAGCAGATGCATTCAGATGTGCTGCCCAAGGTGAAGGATGACAAATGTACCGGTTGCGCCAAATGCAGCGAGTGGTGCCCGGCGGATGCCATCAGCATGCAGCCCTGGGAGGGCAATAAAAAGGGGCAGAAGGCGTTAATAGATGACCAGAAATGCTGGGGTTGCGGTGAATGCGCGGTGACCTGCTTGTTCGATGCTATCCGCATCAATTGGCGGACCACCCCGGAAGCGTGCCAGGAAAAAATGGCCGAATATGCCCTGGGAGCAGTCCAAGGCAAAGCGGGCAAAGTCGTATATATATCCTTTGTGATGGACATCAGCCCTGAATGTGACTGCTATGGATACAACGACCACCCCATCGTTCAGGACCTGGGTATACTTGCCTCGGCTGACCCGGTGGCCCTGGATGCTGCTTGTGCTGATCTGGTCAATTCCATGCCGGGAATGCCCGGATCCATGGTGGAGGGTATGAAACCCGGGGAGGACAAGTTCGCCCTGGTGCATCCCGGCATCAATGGCAGGGCCCAGTTGGAACACGGGGAGAAGATTGGATTGGGCCACGTGGCTTATGAATTGGTGGTTGTATAGTATTTTCGTTCAACCAGCAAATTAAGGGGCATCCGGGAATTGAGCCCGGATGCCTTTTCTTATGGACGAATCGGTCTGGCACACGCTATTGTGTTTGCCGCTGTAAATTGGCATCATCCTTGCATTCATTATCTGCTATAATGAAGATGAAAAAACCGGGGCAGGCTTAGCTGATTATCTCCGCATCGACAGGGAGGAAAGCGGTGACTGAGGAAAACAATGGTTTGCACGTATTAATAATCACCGGATTGTCCGGGGCAGGCAAGACCCAGACCATCAACTGCCTGGAAGATATGGGCTATTATTGTGTTGACAATATGCCCCCTGCGTTGCTGCGCAAATTTATTGACCTCAGCCTGCAGTCGGAGGGAAAGATCGACAAAGTAGCCCTGGTGATCGATGTGCGGGGCGGTGACTTCTTCCATAATCTCTCCCAGTCCCTGTTCGAATTGGAGGAGAGCCACCTGGCTTACGAAATACTTTTCCTGGAAGCATCGGACGAGGTCCTGGTGCGCCGCTTCAAAGAGTCCCGGCGCAGGCACCCTTTGGCTCCAGGGGACCGGCTGCTGGACGCGATCCGCATGGAACGCAACATCTTGGCTGAACTGCGCGGCAGGGCCAATGTCATCCTCGATACCTCCGGCACCACTCCCCGGCAGTTGAAGGAAAAGCTCACCGATCTTTATAGTGGCAGCGAAAATGATGGATTTACCATAAATGTGGTGTCTTTCGGCTATAAGATGGGGATTCCCCTGGATTGCGATCTCATGATGGATGTGCGTTTCCTGCCCAATCCTTTCTATGACCCGCTTATGACCAAACAGACCGGTGAAGATGAAGATGTGATCCGTTATGTGCTGGGCTCGGAGATAACTAAATCTTTTGCCCGGCGTTATTTGAACCTCCTCAAATTTCTGATCCCGCATTATATCAGGGAGGGCAAGACCAACCTGGCCATTTCCATCGGCTGCACCGGCGGGCAGCACCGTTCAGTGGTTCTGGCAAATTATATCGGGCAGCAGCTGAGAAATATGGGCTATAAAGTGATCGTCCGCCACCGGGATATTGCCAAACACCAGGTGGAGCCATAGATGAGCTTTGCCACTGATGTGCGCAGCGAGCTAGCCCGGGTGCTCCCTGAACGCCAATGCTGCCAGAAGGCTGAGCTGGCCGCGTTGCTCAGCCTGCGGACCAAGCTTGAATCCGGAGCGGGCGGAAGCAGGACTTTGCGGACTACGGCAGAGAGTGCGGCTACCGCCAGGAAGATATATTCTTTGCTGAAGGAAACCTATGGCCTGTCTTCCACTGTGAGTGTCCTGGAAAAGAAGAGGTTCAAAAAGTCGCGGCATTATGGAGTAGAGGTGGTGCTGCAACCGGGAGAAGGCCAGGAACTGCTGGATGATCTCGGTTTAACCGATGCTGCTCCCAGGAAAGCCATTCGGCCAGCTCTGGTCAACAAGAACTGCTGTAAGCGGGCTTACCTCCGGGGGATATTCATCAACCGCGGATTTATCAACCGGCCGGAAGGGGCCTATCACCTGGAGTTGGTGTTCTCCGACGCTCGCCTGCCGGTCGAGGTGCAGAAGCTGATGCACAGGCTGGGGCTGGACGCCAAGATCAGTGAACGCAAGAACAGCTTATTGATCTATCTTAAGGAAAGCGAGAAAATTGTGGATTTCCTGCGTCTGGTAGAAGCCAGCCATGCACTTTTGGCTTTCGAGAATGTGAGGATCGTCAAGTCCATGCGCAACCAGGTCAACCGGCAGGTGAACTGTGAGACCGCTAACCTGGCTAAAACCGTGGATGCTTCGGTCCGCCAGGTAGAAATGATAGAGAGATTACTGGCCAAGGTTGGGCTGAAAGGTCTGCCTCCCAGCCTGCGGGAACTGGCCCTGTTACGTATCGAATACCCGGACAGCACTTTCAAAGAAATGGGTATGCTGCTAGACCCGCCCCTTACCAAATCGGGAGTGGCTTACCGCATGAAAAAACTGGAGAATCTGGCTGCCGACTTACTTTATTTATAGGTATGTGAGGGACGCAATGAAGCTGACCAATGAGATTTACCTGGAGCAACAACAAAAGCTGATCATGACGGCCGAACTGCGGTTGGCAATTGCTATCCTGCAGATGTCGACCCTGGAACTGGATGAATATACCCAGCGGGAACTGGAAGAAAATCCACTGCTGGAACAGAAAGAAACCGAGGATCAGCCAGTGGAAAATGGCACGGATTCGGCTGGCGAAGAGAAGGCTGGCGAAGCTGAGAGCGGAAACGGCCCCGAAGAATGGATGGAATACTTCCATGACCGGGATATCGGCCTGGCGGTCAATGAAGGTGCCAGCAAATCTTTTGACAACTTCCTGACCCAGCGTCCTACCCTCTATGAACACCTGACGTTTCAGCTGAATCTCACTTGTGAAGATCCTGCCGAACTGGAAATCGGGCAGTATATCATCGGCAACATCGATTCCCACGGCTATCTCTGCGTGGATGTGGCTGAGATCGCCGCGGCTACCGATGCGGAAACAGAGATGGTTGAGCGGGTGCTGGCTCTAGTACAGACCTTCCATCCTCATGGAGTGGGAGCGCGCAGCCTGAAGGAATGCCTGCTGATCCAATTGCACCATTATGGCAAACAGAACGATCTGGTAGAGGCCATCGTCAACCAGTTCATGGACGAATTGGCTTACGGCAAGGTCAACAAAATAGCCCAGGCCCTGGGAACCACCGTGCAAAAGATCCAGGAAGCCTGCGACCTTATCCGCACCCTGGACCCCAAACCTGGGCTGGAGTACAGTCCCAACGATGAGGTGAAATACATCATCCCCGATGCCCTGGTGGAAAAAGTCGAGGGAGAATATGTGGTGGTGATGAATGACAGTGCCTCTCCGCGGTTGGTTGTCAACCAGCTTTACGAGAGCATGATACGCAACCCGGCTAATTTTACCTCCGAAGCGCGCAAATACCTGGAAGAAAAGATGGGTTCGGCTATCTGGCTGATCCGCAGCATAGAACAACGCCGCAAAACCCTTGATAAAGTGATCCGCTGCATCGTTGATATCCAAACCGAGTTCTTCGACAAAGGCATCAAATACCTTAAACCCCTCAATCTGCGACAGGTCGCGGATATGATCGGAGTCCATGAATCCACGGTCAGCCGGGCCACCTCCAAAAAGTATATCCAGACCCCCCAGGGACTGTTCGAGCTGAAATATTTCTTCGGCAGCGGGGTGGAGGGTTCCGGCAACAGCGACCGGATCTCGTCCAAAAGCATCAAAAGCATGCTGGAGGAAATCATCAGCGGGGAAAACAACAACCGTCCGTTGAGTGACCAGACCATAGTCGAGATCCTCAAATCCCGGGGCATCAAGATATCCCGGCGCACGGTGGCCAAATACCGCCAGGAGATAGGCATATCATCGACCACCGCACGTAAAAGATATTAATAAATATACAAATTAGACCTCATAATTAAATCAATGTGCTATAATAATTGTGTTGATCGAGGCTAATTCCAATTTCCATTCGAATCCAGTGGGACAAAATTGTCCCTATAATACAAAATAGTCCCGAGGTAATTATGGATAAATTGTTTGCGGTCCTGGAGCGCTTTGCGCCGGAGGTTATGGAACTGATGACCACCCGCTACCAAATCCTGAGACAGGTGCATCATAACCAGCCCATCGGCCGGCGCCAATTGGGAAGAAATGTGAACTGCAGCGAGAGGACGGTTAGAGCAGAGATTGATGTGCTGAGAGTCCGCGGTGCTTTGCAGACCACCCCGGCCGGCATTTACCTGACTCCTTACGGGGAAGAACTCCTCCGTGATATCGACCAGTTTGCGCCCTGGCTGTTCAACATCCAGATCCTGGGCGAGAAACTCAAGGAAAGGTTTGGGCTGGAAGAAGTCATCGTGGTTCCGGGGGATTCCTTCCTGGACCCATTCACCCACAAAGACCTGGGGCGGGCGGCAGCCGAGTACCTGCGCCGCAAGATCTATCCCCACTGTATACTGGCAGTGACTGGAGGGACTACCCTGGCCCAGGTGGCGGAGCATATGCGGGAAGGTATCCATGCGGAAAAAGTATGCGTTGTTCCAGCCCGGGGCGGGTTAGGTGAGAATGTGGAACTGCAGGCCGGCAATATCGCAGCCAAGATTGCCCGGGCCATAGGAGCCCAATACCGCTTGTTGCATATTCCCGATAATGTGGAAGTGAGCACAGCCGAAGCCCTGAAAAAGGATATACATATCAGTGCGGTCATCAAGACCATCAAGTCAGCCAATATACTAGTGCACGGGATCGGACCGGCCCTGGAAATGGCCAGGCGGAGAGCCCTTCCGGAGCAAGAGATTGCGTATCTTGAGAATCACGGCGCCGTAGGCGAGGCTTTGCGGCATTATTTCGACTGCCAGGGGCGTATTATATATGAGATACCGGGCATAGGGCTGGAAAGAAGCGATTTGGGCAATATCAAGCTGGTGGTGGCGGTAGCTGGGGGCAGCAACAAAGCTGAAGCCATCAAGGCGGTTTTGAAAAATGGACTGGAATCGGTTTTGATCACCGATGAGGGCGCAGCCCAGCAAATAATTTATGGAAAGGGAGTGGAATAATGGCGGTCAAATTTGCTATTAACGGTTTTGGACGGATCGGGCGCATGGTTGCCCGGGCAGCCCTGCAAAGAAATGATCTGGAATTAGTTGCCGTAAATGATCTGGGTGATCCCAACGGTGGGGCTCACCTGTTCAAGTACGATTCGGTGCACGGCGAGTTTCCGGGTGAGGTAAGGGTCAACGGAGATTTCATCGAGGCTAGCGGCAAGTCATTTTGCTACCTGTCAGAAAAAGAGCCTGGCAAACTTCCCTGGAAGGATCTGGGGGTCCAGATCGTAGTCGAGGGCACAGGACGATTCCGGAGCCGGGACCAGGCTGGCGGCCACCTCAGCGCGGGAGCAGCCAAGATTATTATAACCGCCCCGGGTAAGAATTCTGATTATACGGTAGTGATGGGAGTCAACCATCAAGGCTACGATCCAGCTAAACATCATGTGCTTTCCAACGCATCCTGCACCACCAATTGCCTGGCTCCGGTAGCCAAAGTGCTGGTCCAGGAATTCGGTGTGGTCAAGGGCATGATGAACACCTGCCACTCATATACCAATGACCAGCGTATTCTGGACCTGGAGCATGATGATCTGCGCCGGGCCAGAGCTGCAGCCCTTTCCATGATACCTACCACGACCGGTGCAGCTAGCGCCATCGGACTGGTCATTCCCGAGTTGGAAGGCAAGCTGGATGGGCTGTCGATCAGGGTTCCTACACCCAATGTATCCTTGCTTGACTTGACGGTAGAACTGGAGAAATCAGCCAGCGCCCAGGCCATCAACGATGCCTTCCGCCTGGCCAGCCAGACCTACCTGCAGGGTATCCTTAAATACACCGAGATTCCACTGGTCTCCCACGATTACAATGGTGAGACCCATTCTGCGGTGGTGGATGGATTGCTGACCATGACTGTCGGCGACCATATGGCCAAGGTCATCGCCTGGTATGATAATGAGTGGGCTTATTCACTGCGGGTGGTGGACCTGGCAGCTTATATAGCGGCTCAAGGCTTATAGAAAACCGGAGGAGGACTAACTGTGCGAAGTGTACGGGATTTAGACCTGAAAAACAAACGATTATTAATGCGGGTGGATTTCAATGTACCAATGGATGACGAGGGCAGAATTATCGATGATACCAAGATGACCTCAGCACTACCGACCATCGATTATGTCCTGGAGCAGGGCGGCAGCTTGGTCCTCATGAGTCATTTGGGCCGTCCCAATGGCAAACCGGATCCGGAATTCAGTTTACGGCCGGTTGCGGACCATCTGAGTGAGCTATTGCAGCGCCCGGTTAAGATGGCCGATGATTGTATAGGCCCTGAGGTGGAAAAGCTGGCCGCATCTCTGCAACCCGGTGAGGTATTGATGCTGGAGAACGTTCGCTTCCATCCGGAGGAGGAAAAAAATGATCCCGAATTTTCCGGGGCCTTAGCCCGGTTGGGTGAAATCTATATAAATGATGCCTTCGGATCGGCTCACCGGGCTCATGCTTCGACTGCCGGGGTTGCAGCCTATCTGCCGGCGTATGCCGGATTGCTGCTGGAAAAAGAAGTGACCATGCTTAAAAAGGTTATGAATAATCCCCAGTCTCCCCGGATGGCTATTCTGGGGGGAGCCAAGATCAAGGACAAGCTAGGTCTTATACGTAACCTGCTCAAGAAGATGGACATCCTGTTGGTGGGGGGCGGAATCGGCAGCACCTTTCTCTGCGCCAAGGGAGTGAAAGTAGGTAAAAGCATATGCGAACAGGACCTGCTCCGCGAGGCCCGGGAACTCCTGGATTTGGCAGCTATGTCCGGCAAGACTATCCTTATGCCGGTGGACGTGGTGGTTGCCACTGAGATCTCGGCCAAAGCAACAGCCAAGGTTGTGGATATCGATGCTATACCTGAAGATGCCATGATTCTTGATATAGGGCCCAAGACCCTGAAAGGCTTTACCATGGCGATCAACCGGGCCAAGACCATCATATGGAACGGACCGGTGGGGGTATACGAATACCCGCAGTTTGCCAGCGGCACCACCGGGATTGCCCGGGCCATTGCTGCCTCCCAGGCCATAAGTGTAATCGGCGGAGGCGACTCGGCAGCGGCCATCAACCAACTGGGGTTGGAAGACCAGATCACCCATATTTCAACGGGTGGAGGCGCTACCCTGGAATTCCTGGAAGGGATAGAACTGCCGGGGGTAAAATCCTGTGAGTAAGATCGCAGCCAGTCGCTCCAGGGGGAAGCTGATCGCTGCCAACTGGAAGATGTATAAGACCGTAGCTGAGGCAGAGAGGTTCGTTCAGGAATTTCTGCCGCTGATAGCTGGGCGAACGAAAGCCGAAACCTTGATATGCCCGCCATTTACCTGCTTGCCGGCGGTGCGCCAGGCGATTAAGGGCAGCCAGGTGCAACTGGGTGCCCAGGATGTATTCTGGGAAAAACAGGGGGCCTATACCGGGGAGATATCATCTGCCATGCTCCTGGATTTGGATTGCCGCTACGTGATTATCGGTCATTCCGAACGCCGCCATATACTGGGGGAGACCGAAGCCAACATTAACCGGAAGCTAAAGGCGGCCACCCTAGCAGGTCTCATCCCTATCTTCTGTGTAGGGGAGACCCTGGAACAGCGGGAAAAAGAACTGGCCCGGGAAATAGTCGGCCAACAGTTGGCCAAAGGCCTGCAGGACCTTAGACCTGATTCGCTGGTGGTGGCTTATGAGCCGGTTTGGGCTATCGGCACGGGAGTCAACGCCACCCCTGAAGATGCCCAGGAGATGATCGGTTATATCAGGGAATGCCTGGCTAGGATGTACGATAAGGAATGGGCCGGCGAGGTGCGGATTCTGTATGGGGGAAGCGTGAAGCCTGGCAATATAGCTTCTTTCTTGGCAGAGCCGGATATCGATGGAGCCCTGGTTGGAGGAGCGAGCCTCGTGGCCCCGGACTTCGCCAGTATTGTGAGGTTTAGCGAGAATGTCTGAACACCCTGTAGTGTTGATGATATTGGATGGTTGGGGATGCCGGGAGAGTGCAGCGGACAACGCGATAAGCCTGGCTGATCCGGTCAACTTCGAGTCTTTGAAAAATACTTATCCCTATACCGAGCTTATGTGTTCAGGTCGGTCAGTTGGGCTGCCCTCAGGGCAAATGGGTAATTCCGAGGTAGGCCATTTGAACATCGGAGCCGGCCGAGTGGTTTTCCAGGAGATCACCCGTATCGACCAGTCGATCGAAGATGGATCTTTCTTCGCCAATGCTCAGCTGCTGGCTGCCGTCGAAAAAGCCAAGACCATGGGTGGCAAGGTGCACCTGATGGGCCTGCTGTCTGATGGAGGGGTTCACAGTTCCTTGAACCACCTCTATGCGTTGCTGAAATTATGCCAGAACCGCCAGATGGAGCGGGTTTTTGTGCATGGCTTCCTGGATGGAAGGGATGTGCCGCCCCAGAGTGCGCTGGAATATGTGGGAGAGCTGGAAAAACAAATGGCGGCCATGGGCATGGGGGCCATAGCTACCCTGGGGGGCAGGTATTATGGCATGGACCGTGACAATCGCTGGGACAGGATCGCCCGCGCCTATTATGCTGCCGTACTAGGGGAAGGGCCCCACTTCAATGCGGCTGCTCAGGCCATCGAGGCCAGCTATGCGGCTGGTGTGACCGATGAATTCATGGAACCGGTGGTGCTGTGTGATAACCAGGGGAAAGCCCGGGCTGCAATTGAAGACGGTGACAGCTTAATATTCTTCAATTTTCGGGCTGACCGGGCCAGGCAGATTTGCCATAGTCTGGTGGATGAAGATATGGCCAGATTTGAGCGCCGTTGTCATCCCCGGGTCCACCTGGTCTGCATGACCCAATATGACATCGATCTCAAAGCTCCGGTGGCCTTCTTGCCCCAAAACCTAGACCATACCCTGGGACAGGTACTAGCTGCTCAGGGTTTGAAACAGCTGCGTATTGCTGAAACCGAAAAATATGCCCATCTGACGTTCTTTTTCAACGGCGGGATCGAGGAAGCCAATCCTGGCGAGGAGAGGATACTAATCCCCTCACCCCAGGTGGCGACATATGATCTGCAGCCCGAGATGAGCGCCCCCTTGATAACCGATAGAGTGTTGGAGGAAATCGACCGGGACTACTACGATGTTGTATTCATCAATTATGCTAATGGAGATATGGTAGGACATACCGGAATATTGAATGCTGCCACGGCAGCGATCAAAATCCTGGATGAATGTATCGGCCGGGTTGCCCAGCGAGTTTTGACCAAAAAGGGCTTTATGATCATCACTGCTGATCATGGCAACGCAGAGAGGATGGTGGACCCCGACACCAAAGTGCCGTTTACGGCCCACACCACCAGCCGGGTACCCTTTAACCTGGTAGGTGAGGACTGCCGGGGCCTTGAACTGCGCCCGGGGGGAGCGCTTTGTGATATTGCCCCAACCCTGTTGAGCTTGATGGGAATGAAGGTGCCGGCTGAAATGACGGGCCGGGACCTGACCCAGCCCTAAACATCTGTTATGCCGTAGGGCAAGGAAGGAGTAGGTTGGATGAGTATCATTGTTGACGTTTTTGCGCGCGAGGTGCTGGATTCCCGAGGAAATCCCACGGTGGAGGTGGAAGTGGTCCTGGAGGACGGAACCGTCGGGATAGCCATGGTTCCATCGGGAGCATCTACCGGAGCCCACGAAGCTGTGGAGCTGCGGGACGGAGATCCAGCCAGGTACGGGGGCAAAGGCGTGCTAAAAGCTGTGAAGAATGTCAATGAGATCATAGCCAGTGAGGTTATCGGCATGGAAGCCATCCGCCAAATTGATATAGACAGCCTGATGATAGATTTGGATGGAACACCCAATAAAGCACGGCTTGGCGCCAATGCTATACTCGGGGTGTCCCTGGCTGTGGCCCGGGCTGCCGCTGCATACCTGGACATGCCCTTGTACCAGTACATTGGCGGTATCAATGCCAAAGAACTCCCGGTACCGATGATGAATATCCTGAATGGCGGCAAACACGCGGACAACAATGTGGATATCCAGGAATTCATGGTAGTGCCGTGCGGAGCTCCTAGTTTCGCTGAAGCTTTGCGGATGGGAGTCGAAGTCTATCATGCCCTCAAAAAGGTCCTGGCCGAGCAGGGGCTGGGCACATCGGTGGGGGATGAGGGTGGATTTGCGCCTGATCTGCCATCCAATGAAGCCGCATTGGACGTTATCATGGCCGCAATCACCAAAGCCGGTTACAAGCCAGGTGAAGACGTATTCCTGGCCATCGATACCGCAGCGACCGAAATTCTTAAGGATGGCAAATACCACCTGGCTGGCAACGGCCTGGTCCTGAGTTCGGCCGAAATGGTCGATTATTATGCCGGTTTGGTCAGCAAATACCCGCTGATTTCCATTGAAGACGGGCTGAGTGAAGATGATTGGGAAGGGTGGAAAATCTTGACTGAACGCCTGGGTGACAAGGTGCAGCTGGTGGGTGACGACCTGTTTGTCACCAATTCCCAGCGCCTGGCCCGGGGAATAGAAGCGGGGGCCTGCAACAGTATACTGATAAAATTAAACCAGATTGGCACCTTGACTGAAACTTTGGATACCATAGAAATGGCCAGGCGAAAGGGTTATACCTGTGTCATCTCCCATCGTTCAGGGGAGACCGAGGATTCTACCATGGCGGATGTGGCGGTGGCGGTCAACGCCGGCCAGATCAAGACCGGGGCCCCGGCTCGGACCGATCGAATCGCCAAGTATAACCGCTTGCTGCGCATCGAAGGAGAACTGGATGTGTTTGCTCTCTACCGGGGGCAGGGTGTCTTTTATAACCTTAAACGTTAGGGAATAATCTTGTATAGGTCCTTGCCCTTGTGGTAAAATATAATCCGGCTTTAAACAAGATAGATTGAAGGGGGGGTTTTTGGTGCTTAAAATTATCATCCAGGTTCTGCAGGTTATATGCGCGCTGGGCTTGATATTCACCGTCCTGATGCAGGAAGGCAAGAGTGCTGGTTTAAGCGGTTCAATAGCTGGAGGAGCCGATATGATCTTCGGCAAGAAAAAAGGAATAGATGAGCTGTTTGCCAAGATAACTGCTTATCTGGCCGCCTTCTTTTTGATCTTCACCCTGTGGTTGGCGATACTCAGAATGTAGGGTATCATTTTGATTCGGGATCCCTGGGGATCTCGTGTTACATATAGATAGCGGGCGCCCGCAAGGACGATGGCTATGTCCGGGGTGCCAGAAGAATGGGTATAAAAATTATAAGGAAGTGATCAGTAATAATGGAGGTTTTGTCGAAAGACTGGACATTCAAAGCCGTATGGGTAACCCTCATGAGTCTTATCATGGTGCTGTTTGCGCCAGCCATCGCAGCTGCCAGTGAGGCGAATCTGGTGATCCCTGAGCTGAGCGCAGCGCAGAACAGCCTTCTCTATATGGGCATCGGCGTATGTGTTTTAGGCATGTTGTTCGGCTACTACCAGTTTACCCAAGTAGCCAAGCTGAAGGCCCACCAGAGTATGCTGGATGTGGCCCAGACAATTTATGAAACCTGTAAAACATATCTGATCCAGCAGGGCAAGTTCATCGCTATCCTGTTCGCCTTCATAGGCGCGTGTGTGGCTTTCTACTATGGATTCCTCCAGCAGATGCTCATCGGGTCGGTATTGTACATCTTGATGTGGACCATCATAGGTATCCTGGGCTCGTACAGTGTTGCCTGGTATGGCATCCGCATGAACACCCTGGCCAACAGCCGGGTGGCCTTCAACTCCCTGGAGAGAAAACCCCTCAAGATGCTTAACATCGCACTGGATGCCGGCATGAGCATCGGGGTATTGCTGGTCTGCGTGGAGCTGATCATGATGCTCATCATCCTCTTGTTTGTTCCCCGTGAACTGGCCGGAGCCAGTTTCATCGGTTTTGCCATCGGTGAATCCCTGGGCGCCAGTGCCCTGCGCATCGCCGGGGGAATATTCACCAAGATCGCCGATATTGGAGCCGACCTGATGAAGATCGTCTTCGGCATCAAAGAAGATGACCCCAGAAATCCTGGCGTAATTGCTGACTGCACCGGTGACAACGCCGGCGACAGTGTGGGACCTACTGCGGACGGTTTTGAAACCTACGGGGTAACCGGGGTGGCCATGATCACCTTCATAGTATTGGCAGTAGCCCCCGGGCTGCAGACCATCCTGCTGACCTGGATATTTGCTATCCGGGTGCTGATGGTGATTACCTCCATCGTCTCCTTCTATATCAATAGAGCTTTTAGCCAAGCTAGATTTGGTGACAAGGATGATTTCGATTTTGAATCACCCCTCACCACCCTGGTGTGGATCACCTCGATTGTGTCCATTCTGGTCACCTACGCCCTGACTTACTATCTGATAGGCCCGGGTGCAGGGGCAAAGACGGCCCTGACCCCACTGTGGTCTACCCTGGCCCTGATCATCAGCTTCGGTACCCTGTCCGCAGCCTTGATCCCGGAATTTGTCAAAGTATTTACCAGCCCCAATTCCAAGCATGTGGCGGAAGTGGTCAAAGCCTCCCGGGAAGGTGGGCCATCTTTAAACATACTTTCCGGGTTGGTAGCAGGAAACTTCAGTGCCTTCTGGATCGGGATGGTGTTCGTAGGCATTATGTTTGGCGGTTATTATGCCAGTCTTCCCATTACCGGGAATATCATGATCTACCCTTCCGTGTTCGCTTTTGGTCTGATTGCCTTCGGAATGCTGGGCATGGGCCCGGTCACCATCGCGGTAGACAGTTACGGACCGGTAACCGACAATGCACAGTCCATCTATGAACTGTCCATGATCGAGGAGATCAAAGGCATAGACCAGCAGATCCAAAAAGACTTCGGCTTCAAACCCGATTGGGAAAAAGGCAAACACTACCTGGAAGCCAACGACGGAGCCGGCAATACCTTCAAAGCCACAGCCAAACCGGTGTTGATCGGTACCGCGGTAGTTGGAGCTACCACCATGATCTTTTCATTGATCTTGGTTATCAAGAATGTTTTGGGAGTCGAACCGGAATCGATCCTCACCCTGCTCAACCCCTACACCATATTGGGGCTGCTGTGCGGCGGATCGGTGATCTATTGGTTCACCGGAGCATCTACCCAGGCAGTAACCACCGGTGCTTACCGGGCAGTGGAATACATCAAGAACAATATCAACCTGGAAGAAGCCGCCAACGTTAAGGCCAATACCGAGAAGTCCAAGGAAGTGGTTAAGATCTGTACCCAGTATGCCCAAGCAGGTATGTTCAATATCTTTATCACGATATTCTCCTTTGCAATGGCCTTCGCCTGCCTGGCCGCTCCCCAGGGCAACAATGCCAAGCCGGTAGCCCTGTTTGTGGCTTACCTGATTTCCATCGCGGTATTCGGGCTGTTCCAAGCGGTATTTATGGCCAATGCCGGCGGCTGCTGGGATAACGCCAAAAAGGTAGTGGAAGTTGACCTGAAGGAAAAAGGCACGCCCTTACATGAAGCCACTGTGGTTGGGGATACTGTGGGTGATCCCTTCAAAGACACCTCTTCAGTCGCTTTGAACCCGATCATAAAGTTCACCACCCTGTTTGGGTTGCTGGCCATGGAGATAGCCATCTCCGAGGCCTTCCGCGATATTGCCCCTTATGTGGGCTTCGCCTTCCTGCTGGTAGCATTCTTCTTCGTATATCGCTCCTTCTATGGCATGAGGATTCCTTCTGCCAAATAGGTATGACGAAATTGGTCTATACAATTGGTTCACGTGACCCCATCACCGTTCAGGTGATGGGGTTGTTTTTTATGTTTCGCCTCGGGGCAGTAATCCACTGCCATTGAAAACTTGTCAGACGGCAGTTAGACTAAAGTAAAGAGCAATATGCTTAAAACTGTTAATAGAATTGCTCATGAGGAGAAAAAATGATTGAGATTCATCCCCAGGCTGAATCCTTTTTATTGAGCGGCTCGGAAAATACCGCGTGCCTGTTCATCCATGGCTTCACTGCTTCACCTTCGGAAGTATACCCTGTGGCCCGCAGGATCCATGCGATAACTGGATGTACAGTCAGTGGTCCGCTTCTGCCCGGCCACGGGTGCAGCCCGGAAGCTATGAACCAGACCGGGTGGGAGGACTGGTGGGACCGGGTTGCGCAGGAACTCCGTTATTTGCAGCGCCGCCATACCCGAGTATTCGTAGCCGGTCTTTCTATGGGGGGGCTGCTGGCGCTATATGCAGCCGGGCGTGATTATGATCTGGATGGGATCATAGCTATCAATACCCCCATATTTACAAATTCGCCTGCCTTGATGACCCTGGCTCCGCTTATTCGGCTGGTGCGGCCCTATTACCCGAAAAAAATGGATCCGCGGATTCAGGAGTTGGAGACCCAGGGGCGATTTGCCTACCCGGTAATGCCCGTTAAGGCACTCCTCAGCATGCAGAACCTGCGCAAGGAGGTGCTGCGAGAACTACCGGGTCTGGAACTGCCCATTCTATTATTCCAATCCCGAGGCGACGATAAGGTCGATCCGCGCAGCGCCAAATATATCCTGGATAGGGCACAGAAGGCGGAGGTCAGGATGATAGAACTTCATAATTCCGGGCACATTGCCACCATGAGCCATGACCAGCGGCTGATAGCCCATGAAATCGCTGCATTTATGGCAGCCAAAACTAAACAAGACTATTAGGAGGTAACGAGATGCAAAGAGATGAGGCCCTACAGCTTCTGCGGGAAAACCTGCACAATGAGAACCTGATCAACCATTCCCTGGCGGTGGAAGCCATCATGCGGGGCTTAGCTGCCAGATTGGGGGACGACGTGGATAAATATGGTCTGGCGGGGCTTTTACATGATATCGATTATGATGAAACCGGTGAAGATTTCCAGCGCCACTCCCTGGTGGCGGCGGAAATGCTGGAGAAATGCGGACTTCCCGCTGATGTGGTCTATGCGGTCAAAGTGCACAATGAGATCCATGGTCTGCCCAGGTTGAGCATCCTGGATAAAGCCCTTTATGCTGCCGATCCGGTCAGCGGTTTTATTACCGCTGCCGCCCTGGTCAGGCCTGACAGGAAATTGGCCGAGGTGCAGATGAAGTCCCTGCGTAAAAGGTTTAAAGAGAGCGCCTTTGCCAGGGGAGCCAGCCGGGATCAGATGGACACCTGCACAGAGATCGGCCTGGAAAGGGATGAGTTCCTGGAGATCGCGCTGCAGAGTATGCAGGAGATTGCCGATCAAATCGGATTGTAGTGATGCCGGGAAGGGAGATATGAGGGGAGTGATCCTGTCGTGCTTACCAAAGAACAGGTGTTGGACCATATGCGCCAGACCAGTTATCGACCCTTGAGCTACAACGAACTCATGGCCGTATTCCATTTGGATGCCAAAGGAGAGGCCCAGTTTGCCAGGATTATCGGCCAACTCGAGAAAGAAGGGGAGATCCTCAAAACCCGCAAGGACAAATATGGACTTCCCGATATGATGAATCTGGTGCGGGGGACCATAAAGCTAAGCGAACGGGGTTATGGTATCTTGACCCCAGAGCTAACCGGTGGAGAAGAGATTTTTATTTACGGACGAAACCTCAATGGAGCCATGCATGAGGACCGGGTTATGGTCAGGATCGGCCGTAGGGGAGGCCGGGACCAGCGCCCGGAAGGAGAGGTCATCAGAGCCCTTGCCCGGGCCAGCCAGGAATTGGTGGGGACTTTCGACAAGCGCCGCAATATGGCCCAGGTTATCCCCGACGATCCCCGCCAGATATACCCGGTTTACGTCAAACCGGATCCCAAAATGAAACTGCGCAACGGGGACAAAGTCCTGGTCAAGATAACGGCTTTTCCTGACAAAAACAAGTATCCCGAAGGGAAGATCATGGAGGTATTCGGAGCCGGGGGAATGCCCGGAGTGGATGTGCAGATCGTCATCAAGAAACATGGCTTGCGCCACACCTTCCCTGCGGCGGTGATTGCCGAAGCCCAGCAGGCAGCCGAGGAGGTAAGCCAGGCTGAGATAGAGCGGCGTCGCGACCTGCGGGGAATCAGGATGGTGACTATAGATGGAGAAGATGCCAAGGACCTGGATGATGCAGTCTCAGTAGAGCGGGTGGAAGGCGGATATCGGCTGGGAGTCCACATAGCTGATGTTTCTCATTATGTCAGAGAAGACAGCCCCCTGGACCGGGAGGCATTCGCCCGGGGCACCAGTGTCTACCTGGTGGATCAGGTCCTACCTATGCTCCCGCCAGAACTATCCAATGGCATATGTAGCCTCAATGCCCGGGTGGACCGGTTGGCTATGAGCTGCATCATGGACTTGACCGAGTCCGGAGCGGTGCGTAAATATGATATATTCCCGTCGGTCATCCATGTCAAGGAGCGCATGACCTACACTGCGGTCAATGCCATTTTGCGGGACCAGGATCCAGACATGATAGATCGATACAGCCACCTGGCGGAAGACTTTTACCTGATGTACGAATTGGCGCAAAAACTGCGCCAGGAGCGGATGGAGCGGGGAGCATTGGATTTCGATTTTCCGGAGGCCAAGGTGACAGTGGATGAGAACGGGTTTCCGCTGGAGATAAAACCCCGTGAGATGGGCCCGGGAGAGAACCTGATCGAGGATTTCATGATCAAAGCCAATGAGGTAGTGGCAGAGCACCTGCATAAGCGGGGCATGCCAGCTCTGTACCGGGTACACGAAAAACCGGAGGGAGAGTCCCTAACCCGGCTCAATAATGTGCTGGGGGTGTTTGCCCACAAGATACCGGAGACCCGTATCAACCCCAAGGCCTTTCAGAAGATTCTCCACGAGATCAAAGGCAGTCCGGGTGAGCGGACCATTTCCCTGATGCTCTTGCGGTCCATGAAGCATGCCCGCTATGCCCCCCAGACTCTAGGGCATTTTGGATTGGCCTCCAAATTTTATTGTCACTTTACCAGCCCTATCCGGCGTTATCCCGATCTGGTGGTGCACCGCAGCCTGCGCATTTTGCTGGAGGAGGGGGCCAAGTCGAAAAAGAAGGCACTGTTGGAGAAAAAGATAGCTCAAATAGGAGAACATTCGTCGGTCCAGGAGATCAAGGCCGAAGAGGCTGAGCGTGATCTGGTCGATATGAAAAAATGCCAGTACATGGAGCAATTCCTGGGCCAGGAATTAACTGCCCGCATCTCATCGGTGACATCTTTCGGCTTGTTCGTGGAGCTCCCCAACACGGTGGAGGGATTAGTGCACGTTTCGACTATGGAAGACGATTATTATGAGTTCAATGACCGGGCCTACACCCTGGTGGGACGTCATGGCGGAAAGAAATATTCCATAGGTGACATAATACAGGTAGTACTGACCAAGGTGGACGTGGATGCAGCCCGGATCGATTTCGAACTAGCAACAGGGAGTTGAAGGAAGAGGGGCAAGCCCTTGACTGAAGGGCGTTTGTCCTCTATACTGATAAAGCAGAACTGTTGTTTGAAACCCTGGCTCGGGACAAGCTGGTCCGAGCGAGGGTTTATTTATCGAGGTTTTTAAGATGAAGGAGAAAAAAGGCATCAAGATAGCGGTGGAGAACCGCCGGGCCCGCCATGAATATCATATTGAAGGCGTGTACGAGGCTGGCCTCGCCCTGGTGGGCACCGAGGTAAAATCCTTGCGCGGGGGCAAAGGTAACCTGCAGGATGCCTATGCAGTGGTCAAGGATGGTGAGGTGTGGGTCAATAATTTCCATATCAGCCCCTATGAGCAAGGCAACCAGTTCAACCATGACCCGAAAAGGCCGAAAAAACTGCTCCTGCATAAAGCTGAAATAAGGAAGCTCCAGGTTATGCAGCGGGAAAAGGGTTATACCTTGATCCCGCTCAAGGTTTTCTTCAAGGAGGGACTGGCCAAGATGGACCTGGCAGTCGCAGTGGGCAAGAAGCTCTATGACAAGCGCCAGGATATTGCCGAACGGGATGCCAAACGCAAGATTGAAAGAGTCATGAAAAGCAGTGAACGCGAAGCATAGTAAACAAAAAGACAGTGCGACAAACAATTGTTAATCATTCTCTTTGATTCTATTTATATAAGGGGGCGCAATGGTTTCGACGGGGGACAAGATGGGTTGAGTAGCGAGCAGAGTTGCCGCCAGCTCTTAAAAAAGGTGGAAAAACAATAATTGCCAAAACAGATTTAGCACTAGCAGCCTAAGGGCTGCTCGTCCGGCTAGCCATTCTCGCGGGTTAGTGCGGGGCGTCACACAGTGAGATACCCTGAAGCCTTCTTTCTCGAGGGGCTTTATGGGGAAAGCTATCGGGGATAGTCTAAGGAAGCCTGTCCGTGGGCGTCTGGATGGCGAAGCCCAAAACGCGGAATGCGCTCGGAGAAGCTCTGCTGGTCTTTCTTTCGGACGGGGGTTCGATTCCCCCCGCCTCCACCAGATTATCTACCATCTATTGATAAAAAGGATTTTATCAATGGGTGGTTTTTATTTTGCCCTGAAAAGCTGGGATATAAGGCGTCCCCGCGTTTTAGCGGAGTGGTTTTTGCTTTCTTGCAGTAGTTAGTTTTGGTTTTACGATATAGAATCCGGCCGTTTTCCAGTCGGGCTTGCCTGGGTAATCGTTAAAAGTTAGCAGGGGGTGTGCATTGCCAACCGGTAATCGTTGAAAGATTCGAAAAACGTTAAAATTTAGATAAAAAGCTCCATTCAGCCTACAAGCGTGCTTCTTAATTTTTCAACTAAAATAGCACGCTTGTTCTTTTTTAACTCGCACTCCCAAATTCGGGCGACAGTCCAGCCTCTGCTCGTAAACATCTCCGTAACAGTTTTGTCGCGTTTCATGTTACGACTTATTTTGCTTGACCAGTATTCCTCGTTTTCCTTGGGGCACCTATTTCGACAATCATGTCCATGCCAAAAGCAACCGTCCACAAAAACAGCTACCCTTTTGCTCAAGAAAACAAAATCCGGGTGGCCTTTGACTGGGTAGCCACGACGCCAACCAGTTATTCTTTGCTCACGAAAAAACTCGACAAGAGCTAGCTCGGTGGACTTGTTTCCTTTTGACCTAATATTCCGCATTACGGCGGAACGTTTTGCTTTATCGAAAACGTCAGCCATACGGATACCTCCTCGCCCTAATTCATTTGTTAAATTATCATTCTTCTAGCGCGATGTCATAACTGAAATGCTTGATACGGTTTTTCCTCAATAGGGATATTAATTCCTTAAAAGCATGAAGCATTTCGTCCCTTCTCTTGCTCTTAACATATATTTCATAAATCATTTCTGTTGCCCGCTTACTTTATGGTTTTATTTTAACCTATCATAAAAAACATTCCCGAAAGCTTCCTAAGCCAAAGAGACCGGTTGGAAGGAGTTGTGAATAATAACTCCATACCGGCTATATAGTCAACGGACTATCTAATGTATCTCTTGAAACATGGAAATTATTTTATTTGCCGTTTCTGGACTTAGTGCTTTTTTATTTAGTATTCCCCACCCATATTTCTTTCCCCATTCAACTTCAAGTAATGGCCTTATTAAGCCAAAATCAATACCTTCGCCATAATTAAAAACCTTTAAAAATTCAATAGGTACTCTATAATTAAATCCGCTTTTAGACCAGATCTTTTTATTGTCAATAAAAAGTTTACCGCAGATTTTTGCCAAAGCAACGAACTCTTTATTTACCTTAAACGCAAGTAAGTCACCTTCAACCCATCTACTAATATGATTCTCTATATTTGCTCCCCACAAACCATTCTTAATACAAGCATCCAATTGTTCTTTCGGTACAGATGCAATACGAAGATCCATAGAACCCCCCCTATATTATATAAGATTATTTTATAATTATTATTTTACCATTAATTGAGGTTTTCACGATAAAACAGACACTCCAGAGTTAGATTATCCCTTGATTCTAAGTTATTAATAATCCGGCTTTTGACCCTAGGTTTCTATATATTGTCAAATAGACTTATTTGCGTATCATTGATTTTTTCTACAAAACCTTCATTTACATCTTCAGAGCCTTTTGGAACATCGCTGAAGCGTCCTCTTTTTTGAACCCTTGAACGCTTGTCAATATCTTCAGCTGACATTGTTGCAGCGATAGATAACAGTACTTCTTCTAACCTTGGGTTAATAGCTAGATTTCGTTCTTGTTTTCTACGCACAATTCCATAACAGCCAACAGGTGAAATGTAAATATCTTCTGGAGCATCTATACACACGACATCTCTCATATCAGAGAATTCACATTCCTCTGGAATCGTCGTACAGTTTAAATATAAATCTTCATTGACAAATACCAAATCTTTTCCAAGATCTATAAACAGACTTTCCTCGGAAATTTGAAGTAATCTTCCATTTAACACAAATTTATGTTCAGATAGATCCAGTGTGTCTTTTTCGTATTTCAGCAGGCGTGAGCCAATCCATTTAATTACTGGAACAGCCCAAGAATTACCGATTGCCTGATAACGATTGGTTTTTTTCGCCCCCGGTAAATTAGTATAATTATCAGGAAAACCCATAAGTCGCTCACATTCGATAGGGGACAATCGGCGAATGCGATTATTTTGAACAATAAATAGTGATCCATTATATGCTGCCGCATTGCCATTCCACTTAGTGCCATAAGCTGAATAAAGGCAATCTGTATATTCCCTGAACACCTCGAAATGGTGTCCATCTTTTTGAAATCTCAATGGAGCTTCTGGGAATGACTGAACAGAACCTCCGTGGCTTTCTAACATAATGTTTTCAGGGAAAAATTCTTTGCCTCCAGCCAGCACATATAATCTTTTGCGTTGTTGCGGGAGCCCAAAATACTTTGCATCCAAAACTCTCCATGCCACATTTCGCTTAGGCCCTCTTACAATACCTGCATTTGGCCATTTTTTGATATTGATAACATCGTCTAAACCTGCCAATGAAGAGATAAGACATCCAAATGCATTTGTTTTATCACTTAAGACTCCCTCAACATTTTCCCACAATACTATACTCGGTTTAAGACCTTTGTTTGCTCTCACAGTGTCATTAGCATCAACTATATCAACATAATTAAGTGTAAGATTACCACGATTGTCATGAAGACCGTTTTTCCAACCAGCAAACGAAAAAGCCTGGCATGGGGTTCCGCCACAAATTAAATCTGGAGCAGATATTTTTCCTTCATACAGTTTTGTTGGAATATCATTCATATCACCCAAATTTTCAATATTTCCGTACTTTTTTTTCAGTACTTTAGATGGAAAGTCAGCAATTTCGGAAAACCACTCAAATTTTAAACCTAAAGGCTCCCATGCCACGGAAGCTGCTTCTATTCCCGAGCAAACGCTTCCCACTGTTTTTAAAATCATTTAATTTTCACCCTTTAAATTTTTTTTGTGTTCCATATTAACTCCAAGACAAAGTCATAGCAACTTCCATTATCAATATTATAAAGTTAATTCAATTCAAACACGCCCAGCTCAAAGCTATTAAAATGACCAAGCCTAAATACTACAATTTTTTTATGTTATCGTTTAAAGCCTTTCGCCAAGTATCGAAATCATACCAACCACATCCTATGCATCCACGCTCAGCATTCGGACCAGAGGCAGGACATCCTTTAGGCCAATCTTCAGTACCGCTATAGAAAAACTTTATGCCCATTGGATATCCTCTTTTACCAGTTGAGATACATCTTTCACAGGCTCTTGATTTAAGCAAATTATGATTACCTGAACTATCCTTCTTTAAAATTTGAAACTTCCTTTGTATTTGTTCTTCGTTCATATCATTACTGTTGCTATTTTCGGTTCCACCCCAGCGTTCCATTGGAAACCGATGATCAATAATAAGCTCGTGAGAAGCACGTTTTCGTTGCTCAATGGAATCTTCATACCCGAAGTGTTCATGAATTTTCTTTTGTAAATTTTCTGATACCCCTGATGCCGAATTCGATTTTTTATATTCTCCAGTCCATCGATCCCAATTGGTGATCTTATTACATAAATCACAGTGTTGCCTTATTGACTCGATTACGATTCCTGGTCTGCTTTTCGTACCACGTTGTAAACCTTGGACGCCTCCGCCGCCGGCAAGTTGCTCAGACCCAATTTCCTTTTGTGCGCATTTCCTACAATGCCATCTCTGATCCTGCAACATAGAAAAATATGTACTTTGCAGGGAATCCTTCCCTAATCCTTTTTTAAATTCATCTATTGTCATATCTATACACTCACTTTTTTAACATTTCAACAACAATCTCTCGCCATTTAGCCATATCGTACCAGCCGCATCCACGGCAACCTTGTTCTGCAGATTTACCTTTCTGGGGTATTGACGCATCCCAATTTTCAGTTCCTGCATAGAAATATTTAATGCCAAACGGGTACCCGCGTTTTCCAGTTTGATAACAAGTTCTGCATACTTCTCGCTTTTGTTGGTTGCGCTGGTTTGTAAGTAATTGGTATTTTTGCCGAATCTCACTGTCGCTCATATTTTCCGGATTTTCTTCTTTTGTGTTTTCATCCCATCTAATTTCAGGAAATTTATGGTCGGGTAAACAGTGAGGATTTACTGCTTTTTCGTACACATCAACACTACCAAGAAGCTTAATAATTCTTTTTCTTAGACTAGGGGACCATGTTTCATATCCATTACCTTCAACGCCACCTCTTTCAATAGGTAATAAGATAAGATGAGTTTTATTTGCCGCACAATTTGAACAATAACGATTAGTATCGGTAGCCAGAGTGTACCCAAATTCTTTTAGATCTTGAATCCTTCGTGCCCAATTTGGATTTTTAGGCAGCGTGCACTCAACGCATTGCCAACCACCCTTGATTAAACTATCAAAAAAAGATTTTGTTGTTTGAGCACGTTGTTTTTCAGCCCAGAAGGCGACCTGCTTTTTTTTCCAAGCCTCAAAATTCTCTGGTTTCATTTGATCATATACAGTATTTAGGTGAACATTAACTTCATCTTCATTTTTAAGTGAAATACCAGTTCGCCGGTACTCCACTGGAACCCAACCATCCCATATAAAATTTGGATATGTAAAGCGAACATGAATATATTCTTCAGACGCCTTCGAATGCTTCTTTCGAGTTCTTTCTACAATGCTAATATTTTTATCCAAAACTGTACTTGAAGTAGCTCTATCTTTCATGACGATCCTCCAAAACCTTATTTTGATTTATTACACAACCATTTTGAATCCACTCATCAATTTCACTTATTCTGAATTTCCACAAACGCCCAACGCGATGGCAAGGAATGGTTTGATTTTTTATCCAGCGATGTAATGTATCTTTGTTTACACCTAGGTGCTCAGCAATATCTTTGCTTGAAACCCAACGTTCAACGCTGTTGCTCATAGATTCACTCCTTCCAATTTGTAGATTTATACCCATAATATTATTACACTTTCATCTGTTTGTATATAATTAAGTATGCTTTCTTATGTTTTAGTAAAATAGAGGTGTTATAATAGAAGAAAATTTTCGGAGGAGTAGCTTTGGCACCTAATCGTTCATTCAAGGATTATATTGCAAACCGTTTTTATAACGAGTTGTATGCTGCTGTGTCCGGCTATTTGGAACAGAATCATAGCGATCTGGACGTTTCCTCACGACTGGTACGGACTATTGATAGGGCAGAACTCTCCGATATAGACGTCAAGAGCGTATTTGTAGATAATTTGCCCGGTATGAAAATAGCTTTTGATGTTCTGCTGGAAGCTGAGTTTGAAATATCGGAAAATGACAGGCACACTGACAGATATGACCAGAAGAGACGCTGGTTTAAGATTTCTTGCACAGGAGACCTTTCAACTAATCTTGATGATTTCGATATCTCAGGCACAGAAGAATATAACTATCGCAGTAAACAAGATAACCCAATGTCGGATTCACTTGTCCCTATAATACATAAAGATCATCTGGAATCAGTGGCAAGAGCATTCTTGGAAAAGTATTATCAAGAAGCCTTATATCAACCAATGGCTATCGATCCTACTGTTCTTGCAGAACGGATGGGGCTTTCGATCCAGCTAAAGCACATCACGTCCGATTTTTCAACGTTCGGGCAAGTATTCTTCGCGGATTGTGAAACAGACTACTACGATAAAGACACCGCTTCCTTCAAAAAGATACAAGTCAAAAGCGGCACAATCTTCGTAGACCCTGATGCATATTTTTTTCGGAATTTGGGCTCTGTCAACAATACCATTATTCACGAGTGCGTTCATTGGGATAAACACAGGAAAGCCTTTGAACTGGAACGGCTGTACAACGAAAATGCGACTCAGATCAAATGCCAGGTCACCGGGGGTATAAAGGATAACAAAGTCAAGTCGGCAACTGACTGGATGGAGTGGCAGGCAAACTCCCTGGCTCCGCGAATCCAGATGCCATATACTCAGGCAAAGATAAAAGCGGCGGAGTTTATAAGGCACTACTTACGAGAGTTTCCCGACTCTAAGCTCACCGACATCATGGAGCCCGTCATTGATGAGATGGCTTCGTTTTTTTGCGTTTCACGTTTTGCCGCGAAAATCCGCATGATTGACCTAGGCTTTGAGGAGGCAATTGGGACCTTTACATATATTGATGGTCGGTATGTGAAGCCTTATTCTTTTAAGAAGGGCACTCTATTACGGAGCCAGACGTTTTCAATAAGTGAGCGCGACGCCATTGTGGAAAGTACAATGGTACCTGCGCTTCATGAAAAAATACAGAGCGGTAAATACCTGTTTGTTGATTCCCACTTCTGCATTAATGATGCAAAGTATATAGAATACGATATCGATGGACAGGCTTTTCTGACTGATTATGCGAGACACCATATGGACGAATGCTGTCTCGTATTTGATTTATCTATAAATAGATCAGCGAATAGTTACTGTAGGCAGTTTTATACAGAATGTGTTCTGTATAGGGATGCCACGTCTGACATAATATTTGAAGCACACTACTCTGACTCAAAATTGAATAATGACGTCGATGCCCAGGCAAAGGCCATTATAGCTTATAACAAGGAGTTGGCTGAAGTCTTGCAGAATCTGCCTGGCAGTTTTTCTGGAGCGTTAAAGTCTCTCATGACTTGGAAAGGCAAAACCGTCGAAGCGCTTGCAGGAGACTGCTGTCTTGACCCAAAAACTATTCAAAGAATGCGAAACAACGAGGCCTATGAAACCACAATTGAAACAATCGTCGCCACTTGCATCGCATTGCAATTACCCCCGGCGGCAAGCGAGGCATTAATCAACCGCTCGGCATGCTCACTCGGTGTTAGTGAAAAGCACCTGACCTATCGCTTCCTACTAAACTCCTGCTATACAAAGACCATTTATGAATGCAACGAAATGCTTCAAAGATTAGGGCTTGAACCGCTGGCAAAAGAAAAATAAAAGAATTTTAAAGCTGCCCGGACATTCTGTGTCCGGGTATTTTTTTATGCCCTTACGTGATAATTGATACTATTTGCCGCTGGAAATGGGTTTAGCAATCCGTTTCCAGGGGCTTTTTCTTGTCTGCGAATTATTCAACCAGACATTCCTTGCCCGTGTGGAGAAGGCCTTCTACTTCTAGAATTAAATTGACGGTTGTACAAGCAATCAGGCTCCCAGAATCCAGTTGTAACAGCAAATACGAATAGCCGAAAGGCTCCCGTTTAAAAAAAACGGCGAGTTTTTTGGCTGATAATTATGCCCTTTTCTCGCTGGAGAAAGGGGCTTTTTTTATGCCAATCAATGACAATCAGCAGACAAACAATCCAATAAAGATTAGTTACAAAGATGCGGATAGCAAAATCATTGAACTAGAGGTTTCCTATGAGGTTGGAACCTTTTATCTGGAAGCCGTGGAAGCTGAAAAGAAGAACGACCGTAAGAACTCTCGCCCAGACCGCCACACTCCACTTTCCACATTTACCTACGAGGATGTTCGCTATTTCAGTGATAGTACCGACTTGCTTGCTGACTTAATTGAATCTGAAGTCATCAACCATGCTATGTCCTACCTAACCGAACGGCAGCAGTACCTTGTCCGAAAGTGCTTTTTGGAAGGCTGGTCATATACCGACCTTGCCGCCATTGAAGGCGTGGACGAGTCGGCTATACGCCATGCTGTAAACCGAGCCAAAAACAAACTTAAAAAATATCTGTCATAGACCGTCCGATTTACTCTCCGCAGGTGGCATAAGGCAGAAGGCACATGAAATCAGCCTTCGGAAAGGCAAGGTGATCCGAATGAAGCATATGCTTAAGATTAGTGTTTCAAAGGAACCGCAGGGTGGCTGGATTGTTAGCCGCCGCCATGTCACCGTACGGGAGCGTTTGGTTCGCTTCCTTCTGGGAGATAAGCAAAGGCTGACGGTCATCGTCCCCGGTGACAGCGTAAAGTCGCTATCCATCGTTGAGGAGGGGGATGAAAACCGTGGGTAAAACCAAGCTGCTGCTGGATGTTGCAGCTAATCTAAGTAACCTGGCAGACAGCATTTGGGCTGTGGCCGAAGCGATGGCGGGCAACGAACCTGTCCAAGAGGTCCAACCTGAAAGGCCGGCACCAGTTAAGGAAGAGAGGCCTGCGGCCAAGGCAGTTGCTCTGGAGCAAGTAAGAGCAGCACTGGCTGACAAAAGCCAGCAAGGGTTTACGGCTGATGTTAGGGCTCTGCTTGAAAAGTACGGCGCACCAAAACTCAGCCAGATAGACCCGGCGAACTATGCGGCGCTGTTGGCGGACGCGGAGGGGTTGAAATGAACGGGGACAAACAACACGCTCGGCTGTCAGCTTCTGGAGCCCATCGTTGGATGAACTGCACCCCGTCGGCCCGGCTGGAGCGGGAGTTCGAGGACAACGGCGGGGAATCCGCCGCCGAGGGGATTGCTGCCCACGCCCTGGCGGAACACAAGCTGCGCCGGGCGTTGAAGATGCGCTCCAAGAAGCCCGTCTCCAAGTACGACTCCGACGAAATGGACAGCTACACGGACGGCTATGTGGAGTTCATACAGGAACTCGTCGCCCAGGCAAAGCAGGAATGCAATGACCCAGTTGTGCTGATCGAGCAGCGCCTGGACTTCTCAAAATTCGTGCCGGGCGGCTTCGGAACTGGGGACTGCATGATTATTGCGGATGGGACGCTCCACATAATTGACCTCAAGTATGGACAGGGCGTTCTGGTGGAAGCGGAGGACAATCCGCAGATGAAACTGTACGCCCTCGGTGCGCTGGAACTCTTCGATGGCATCTACGACATCCTTACGGTGTCCATGACCATTTATCAGCCCCGCCGTGAAAATGTCAGCACCCACACGGTATTCAAGGAAACGCTGTACCAGTGGGCGGAGGAAGTGCTCAAACCAACGGCAGAGTTGGCTTTCAAAGGTGAAGGCGAGTACGCTCCCGGTGAACATTGCCAGTTTTGCCGGGCGGCAGTGAAGTGCCGGGCACGGGCTGAAGAGAAATTGAATCTGGCCCGATTCGAATTTGCCTTGCCCCCACTGCTTACGGACGAGGACATCGAGGAAATACTCGCCCTACTAGATGATCTCACTTCATGGGCGAACGACGTCAAGGCTTATGCGCTAGAAGCAGCGGTTAGCCATGGCAAGGAGTGGCGCGGCTATAAGCTGGTAGAGGGTCGCTCTAACCGGAGGTACGCCAATGAAGATGCCGTCGCTAAAGCCGCAAAAGATGCAGGCTACCGCGACATCTACCGTCAGAGCCTTATTACCCTCACTGAGATGGAGAAGCTGATGAGCAAAGTAAAATTCCAGGAAATCCTTGGTGGTCTCATCGAAAAGCCGCCAGGAAAACCGACTTTGGTCCCGCTTTCGGACAAGCGCCAGGCAATGAACGCCTTTAGCGCAAAAAATGAATTTACGGAGGTTTAATACTATGTCGAATACAGCAAACAGAGTAAATCCTAACCCTGGGAAAAATCCTACCAAGGTAATCACCGGCATTGTACGTCTATCATATGCAAACGTATGGGAACCGAAGTCCATCAACGGCGGCGCGGAGAAGTACAGCGTTAGCCTGATCATCCCCAAAAGCGATACCAAGACAATCGCGGCTATCAATGCCGCCGTGGATGCGGCTATCGAGGAAGGTAAGGGTAAGTTCGGCGGCAAGATTCCCAATAAAGCGCAGCTAAAACTCCCGCTCCGTGACGGTGACATCGACCGCCCGGATGATGAATCCTATGCGGACAGCTTCTTCGTGAACGCCAATAGCAACACCGCCCCGCAGATAGTGGATAGACAGGTCAACCCTATCTTTGAACGCTCTGAAATCTATTCTGGCGTTTACGCAAGAGTCAGCATCAACTTCTATGCCTTCAATTCCAATGGAAATCGCGGAATAGCATGCGGCTTGGGAAACATTCAAAAAATTAGCGATGGTGAACCGCTGGGTGGCAAATCAAATGCCGCAGATGATTTTGCCACCGACGTGGACGATGATTTCCTGTCATGAGAACAGTCAGTATCGATCTAGAAACCTTTAGCACGATAGACCTCGCCAAAAGCGGGGTCTATCGTTATGCTGAATCACCGGATTTTGAAATTCTGTTGTTCGGATACAGTGTTGACGGTGGAGAGGTTCAGGTTATTGATCTTGCCAGCGGCGAACGACTGCCGAATGAAATCGGTAACGCCCTATTAGATGAAAGCATTATTAAATGGGCGCACAACGCGCAGTTTGAACGCGTATGCCTGTCTAGATATCTTGGCCAGTGGCTTAAACCGGATTCCTGGCGCTGCACCATGATTTGGGCCGCTACCCTGGGACTGCCACTGTCGCTGGAAGGAGTGTCATTGGTTACCGGGGCGGAAAAGCAAAAACTAACTGAGGGCAAGGATCTGATCCGCTACTTCTCCATGCCCGCCAAGACATCAAAAGCCAACGGCCAGCGTATACGCAATCTCCCCGAACACGACCCTGAAAAATGGGAACGCTTCAAAGCCTATAATGCTCGCGATGTTGAAACAGAAATGGCAATACAGACAAAGCTGACAAATTTTCCGGTACCAGAGGATGAGTGGAAAAACTATATCCTCGACCAGGAAATCAATGATCGGGGTATTAGGCTGGATATGACATTGGTCAGGCAGGCGATCAGCTGTGATGAGCAGTCCCGGGCGGAACTAATGCGGGTGATGCAAGAGTTGACCGCACTGGAAAATCCCAACTCAGTCGCGCAGATGAAGTCCTGGCTCGCTGATCATGGTCTTGAAACCGACACGTTGGACAAAGCAGCGGTCAAGGAACTGCTCAAGACCGCACCTGGAAATCTGGGACGTGTTTTAGAATTACGGCAGAAGCTAGCCAAGTCCAGCATAAAGAAATACACAGCGATGGCAAACGCAGTCTGCTCCGACGGGAGGGCGCGCGGATTGCTGCAGTTCTATGGCGCTAATCGTACCGGCCGTTTCGCTGGACGGCTGATCCAAGTACAGAACCTTCCGCAAAACCATCTGCCGGATTTGGAGGAAGCGCGCAGTCTTATAAGCTCAGGGCAGTTTGATGCCGTAGAGATGCTCTACGATTCTGTACCCTCCGTTTTATCGGAACTTATCCGGACCGCATTCATCCCGCAGGCCGAACGCAAGTTTATCGTTGCAGATTTCAGTGCCATTGAAGCCAGAGTAATAGCCTGGCTGGCGAGGGAAACTTGGCGGAATGAGGTATTTGCTACCCACGGCAAAATCTATGAAGCTTCAGCTGCGCAGATGTTCCATGTTCCCATCGAAGAGGTTACCAAAGGCAGCCCCCTGCGCCAGAAAGGCAAAATTGCCGAACTGGCACTTGGCTACGGCGGATCAGTCGGCGCTTTAACCGCTATGGGCGCGTTGGAAATGGGGCTTCCCGAAGAGGAACTGCAGCCGTTGGTGACCGCCTGGCGGAAGGCCAATCCCAACATCGTGCGATTCTGGTGGGATGTTGACCGGGCTGCCAAAACAGCGGTCAAGGAACGTACTGCTGCAGAAACACACCGAATTCGTTTTGAGTACCGCAGCGGAATGCTTTTCATTACCCTGCCATCCGGCAGGAAGCTCTGCTACGTTAAGCCCCGGATTGAATTAAACCGCTTCGGCAGCGAAGCGGTGACGTATGAGGGTATCGGTGCCGCCAAGAAATGGGAGCGCATCGAAAGTTACGGCCCGAAGTTTGTTGAGAACATTGTACAGGCAGCGTCCAGGGATATTCTTTGTTATGCCATGCACCGTTTGGATGCCAGAGGCTACACCATCGTGATGCATGTCCATGACGAAGTTGTGATTGAAGCTCTGGACCAGGAATCGGTTGACGATATTTGCGCCGTCATGGGTGAGACACCGCCCTGGGCAAAAGGACTTCAGCTAAGGGCTGACGGCTTTGAGTGTCAGTTTTATAAAAAAGATTAAAAAATTATAACGGAACCGTCCGATTCCTCTCCCTGCGGTGGCTTATTCCGAAGGCCATAAACAAATTGAGCCTTTGGAAAGGACGGATCCGTATGAACGAACTGCAGGTATTCTCCTATGAAGGGAAAGAGGTCAGGACTATCCAGAGGGGTGGCGAAACCTGGTGGGTCGCCAAAGACGTGTGCGATGTTTTTGGTGAGACCAACCGCAACCGCGCTATGCAAACCCTAGATGAGGATGAAAAGGGGTATACGCAAATGACTACCCCTGGCGGAATCCAGCGATTTGCCGTGGTAAACGAAGCGGGTCTATATGCCCTGCTCTTTGCCATGCAGCCAACGAAGGCGCGCGGTGTAAGTGATGAGTACATCGCTGACAGGGAGCAAAAACTCAGGAGTTTCAAACGCTGGGTCACCCATGAGGTTTTACCGACCATCCGCAAACATGGAGCGTATATCACGTCCTCCAAACTGGAAGAAATCATGAATGACCCTGACTCTTGGATTAAGCTCTTGACTGCTCTCAAAGAGGAACGGCATGAAAAAGAACGGCTTCAGCTACAGGCCACCCAAGATAAGCCTAAGGTGGTTTTTGCCGATGCGGTGTCGGTTTCGGAGGGAACCATTCTTATCGGGGAACTGGCCAAAATCCTCAAAGGTAACGGCATCGACATCGGCCAGAACCGCTTGTTTGAAAGGCTCCGCCAGGAAGGCTTCCTCATCAAACGCAACGGTACCGATTACAACGCGCCAACCCAGATGGCAATGGAACTTGGCCTGTTCAAAGTTAAGGAAACCGCCATTACCCATTCGGACGGGCATGTAACCATCAGTAAGACCACCAAGGTAACCGGCAAAGGCCAGCAGTATTTTATTAATCGTTTTCTTAGCGAAAAGGCGGTGATGCGATGAAAATAGCGGTTGGTAACAGCCGAATGGACCGGAAGTGGAAGAACAAGGACATTACCTGGGCGGACTTTGTCGCCCGGGTCAGGTCCACTATCCGGACCACTGAAACAGTATCGGAATTTCGTAAAATGAGCCGCGCCCAGCAGGACTCTGTCAAAGATGTGGGCGGCTTCGTAGGTGGATCCTTGCGGGAAGGTAAACGAAGGAGTGGCCATGTTATTGGGCGTTCCCTGCTTACTCTGGACATGGATTATGCCACCCTGGGTATATGGGAGCTGATCGAAAGCCGGCATGATTTCAAATGCTGCGTCTACTCCACCCACAAGCATATACCACAGTCGCCTCGCCTGCGCCTGGTAATCCAGCTGGCTCGGGAGGTCAGCGAAGATGAATATCCCGCCCTGGGGCGGATGGTGGCCAAGGAAATCGGTATTGATCTCTTTGATGATACCACCTATGAACCGTCACGCTTGATGTACTGGCCATCTACACCGGCAGATGGCGAGTTCCTATTTTATGAAAAGGACGGTCCCCTGCTGGATCCGGATACCTACCTTGCTAAGTACGCTGATTGGCGGGATACATCTATGTGGCCGGTTTCATCCCGCCAGTCTGAGGTGGTTCAGCGTCAGATAACCCAGCAAGCCGATCCCCTGGCCAAGGAAGGAGTGGTCGGCGCGTTTTGTCGGGCTTACCCCATTCAGGCCGCAATTGAAACTTTTCTATCCGATATATATGAGCCTAGTGTTATGGACGGCCGCTATGACTACATCCCAGCCGACTCATCGGCAGGAGTGGTACTTTATGGCGGCAAGTTTGCCTACAGTCACCATGCTACCGATCCGGCTTGCGGAAGGTTGCTTAATGCTTTTGACCTGGTGCGAATACATCGCTTCCGCGACCTTGACGACAAAGCTGCTGAGAACACACCGCCTGGCAGGCTGCCTTCCTTTAAGGCAATGACGGAACTGGCTGTTAAGGATGACCGGGTGAAAGCCCTTTTGTTTGAGGAACGGCGGCAACAGGCTGAATCTGACTTTGCCCAAAACGCAGACTGGACCAAACGACTGGAGCGTGACAGAAGTGGGCTTCTAATAAACAACCTGCGTAATATTTCCCTTATCATCGAGAACGACCTGGCTCTGAAGGCAATTGTCTTCAATCAGCTTGCAGATGGTATGGAAATAAAGGGTGAAGTGCCCTGGAAGCACCCTGCCCGCTTCTGGCGCGATGCTGACGATGCACAGCTTATCAGCTATATTGACTCCCATTATGGCACATTCTCGGCCAGGAACTACGAGATTGCGGTCACAAAAGTTGCTGATGACCGCTCTTATCACCCTATCCGGGAATATCTGAACGCACTGCCGCACTGGGACGGAATCCCGAGGGTGGAAACGCTCCTTATCGGATATCTGGGCGCAGATGACAACCGATATGTTCGTGCTGTAACCAGGAAAACGCTGTGTGCAGCTGTAGCCAGGGTGCTGAAACCCGGAATTAAATTTGACAACATCCTGGTTTTGAACGGTGCTCAGGGTGTTGGGAAATCCACATTGCTGGTTAAACTGGGCGGCGATTGGTATTCAGACAGCCTGTCGCTCACGGATATGAATGACAAGACCGCTGCCGAAAAGCTGCAGGGCTACTGGCTACTAGAAATCGGCGAGTTAGCGGGAATGCGCAAAGCTGATATTGACAAGGTTAAGGCCTTCATCTCACGGCAGGACGATAAGTACCGCGCCAGTTTTGGGCGGCGAGTGACACCCCACCCCAGGCAGTGCATATTCATTGGAACAACCAATTCCGAAAAAGGATACCTGCGCGATGTTACTGGAAACCGCCGTTTCTGGACTGTCAAAACCCCAGGCGGCCTGTCAAGGTTTACCTGGCAGCTGACCAATGAGGATATTCAGCAAATCTGGGCGGAGGCTCTGGTTTATATCAAAGCCGGGGAACGGCTTTACCTTGATGCTGATTTGGAAAAGCTGGCCAGGGCCGAACAGCGAGATGCCATGGAACAGGACGAGCGTGAAGGTTTGGTGCGCGAATACCTTGACAGGCTTCTGCCTGATAACTGGGAAGAGATGAGCTTTTATGAGAGACAGGACTACATCCGCTCGCCCGGCGGCCCCACCCAGCCGAACGGCCAAGTCCGCCGGGAAACCGTCAGCAATATGGAAATCTGGTGTGAGTGCTTCGGCAAACACAAAGAGGATCTCAAGCCTGCTGACAGTTACGCGATAGCAGCCATCATGGAGCGGATTGACAGCTGGGAGAAAACAGGAAATCGGACGTTGCTGCCCATTTACGGGAGGCAGCGAATATACACCCGGGTGGGACAACTCAAAGAAGAATAATAGTTGTCCGAAAGTTGTCCTTGAATTTGTCCCGAAATAAAAGCCAGATACCATGCGGCCTAGCAGGCTATCTAGGACATGAGGACAAGATTTCCTTACTAGATCAAATCTAAATATATATAGGTATATATATGTCCTATATATACTCTATAAGGAAATTTGTTGTCACTTGTGCCAGACACTGAAGCAAACACTGATTTCACCGAGGTTTTAGGCCGGGACAACCTGCGGGCCAACTGCCTTGTGGGACAAGTAGACCTTGTCCCGGAAATGGAGGGTTAAATATTGGAAACCTGGATTACTCATATTTACTCTGAATCAACGATGAATTGTGACTTTTGCGGATTGCATACTGGCGGGTACTCCTTTGGAATTGACGGATATTGCAACTCGGAACAGCCCGATGTATTTGATTCCCTTTTCAAAAAACGCGGAATGGAATGTTGTGGACCCTGCGCTACTATTCTTCTTGGCAAAGACTCCAAACCATATGCCGAAAGATATGATGCCTACCAAAAGCGGTGGGATGATTTCCGCGGCATACAGTGGCGAGCCACTTGTAATCCGCTCGTGCAAATAAAAGCCTATAAACGATGGCATGTTGGGATTATGAGGGACAAATATGGTCGAAACCAGTATGGCGTTTTGCTTGGGTCTGCTGAACGTTGGCATTGGAGAGAAAAAATGTCTCCTTACGAAGATCAGCGCAACATTGCCATCCGTGATGAGGAGACCGCAGAGCGAGTCGCGTTCCGGTGGGTCGATTTCGTGGACTTCTTCAATGTCAGTCCGGAAGACCCATATTCAACATCAGATTTTAACTCTCTTGCAAAGGCGCTTTTGCGCGGGGATGCGCCTGAAAATTTGGGTGATATCGATATTTACAGGAGACGGCTATGAGTGAAAAGCAATTAGAGCAAAAACTTGTCCGGGCAGTACGAGACATGGAGGGCATAGCGCCCAAGTTTGTCAGCCCTGGATTCGACGGTATGCCTGACCGGCTGGTACTTCTCCCTAAAGGCAGGATCGCTTTTGTGGAAGTGAAAGCAATGGGATGCAAACCCAAGCCGCGCCAAATATTAAGGCATGGAATGCTTCGGAAGCTTGGCTTCAAGGTGTATGTCCTGGACGATGAAATGCAGATACAGCCACTGGTGTCAGAGATAATGGGAGGAGGTGATGCCTGATGAAGTTCATACCTCATGAGTATCAGCAATACGCCATTGATTATCTTCTAGAGAAGCCTGTAGCCGCCATACTTTTGGATATGGGCTTAGGTTGAGGGCAAGACCGTTATTACCCTGACCGCCATCTTTGAACTTACGCTGGACAGTTTCGAGATCCGTAATGTTCTGGTCATTGCTCCGCTACGGGTGGGAATAGAGACTTGGCCGGCTGAAATGAAAAAGTGGGATCACCTAAACGGGCTTACCTGCTCGGTGGCTATAGGCAGCGAAGTCCAGCGAAAAGTTGCGCTTTTGCAGCCAGCACAGGTCTATATTATTAACCGGGAAAACATTGACTGGCTAGTGAATAAGAGCGGACTTCCCTTCGACTATGACATGGTGGTTATTGATGAATTGAGTTCATTTAAGGCTAACAGTTCCAAACGTTTCAAGGCGCTACGCAAGGTTCGTCCCAGTGTCAAAAGAGTGGTCGGCCTTACTGGAACGCCCTCCTCCAATGGATTGATAGATTTATGGGCTGAAGTCGGCATCCTTGACATGGGGCAGCGTCTTGGCCGGTATATTACCCACTTCCGCAATAATTACTTTATGCCCGACAAACGCAGCCAGCAGATGGTATTTTCATATAAGCCCCGGCCCGGTGCGGAGGAAGCCATCTATCGATTGATCTCGGACATTACTATCAGCATGAAAAATACCGATTATCTTAAATTGCCGGAGCTGGTGATAAATGAAATCCCCGTCAGGCTATCTGAAAAAGAGACCGACTGCTACCAGACAATGAAGCGCGAAATGGTGCTTTCTATCAAAGACAAGGAAATTGATGCGGTTAACGCCGCTGCGCTTTCCGGCAAGCTTCTCCAGATGGCAAACGGTGCGGTCTATGACGAAAGCGGCGGCGTAGCACATATTCACGACCGCAAGCTGGATGCGCTGGAGGATCTAATCGAAGCAGCCAACGGCAAGCCGGTTTTAATTGCCTACTGGTTCAAGCACGACCTTAAGCGGATACTGGAGCGTTTTCCCGCCGAGCGGCTGGACAGTACCGGTTCCATAAAGCGATGGAATGACGGCGATATCCCGGTGGCCGTTATCCACCCCGCATCGGCGGGTCATGGTTTAAATCTACAATCTGGAGGTTCCACCCTTGTATGGTTCTCCCTGACTTGGAGCCTGGAACTTTACCAGCAGACCAATGCCAGGCTCTGGCGGCAAGGGCAAAAGGACACCGTTGTTATTCATCACATTATCGCCAAGAGCACGATTGACGAACAGGTCATGAAGGCTCTCCGACTAAAGGATAAAACCCAGACCGCCCTCATTGAAGCGGTCAAGGCAAACCTAAACAAGGAGGCGGTCGCATGATTGCACTGAAATACATCAACAAGAACGCCGCTACCGTAGCCGCCATCCGCGACTATACCAACATGCGGTTCATAATAAATAACACTCCGGAGGAAATAAAGGAAGTGTACGAAAAGATGAGTGCACCTAGAACCCCCAAGTTATCCAGAATGCCGTCCGTAAGGAATCCACAGGCCGGAGCCGACAAACTGGCGGCGCAGATTGACAAGCTGGACATCCTGCGGGAACGCTACAGCCAGGCGATAGAGTACATGGCGTGGTTCGAGCCTGCCTGGTCAAGCCTGACCGATACTGAGCAGCACTTCCTTTCCGAGTTCTACATGGGCGATAACCAGAAGTCTGGTGCGACCTACCGCTTGATGACTGAACTTAGTTACAGCGAAAGCCACGTGGAAAGATTACGGAGCAATGCATTAAACCACCTGCGCAGTATGCTGTTCGGATAAAGATGAGGGAATTATGAGGGGGTGTTTGTCTCAGGACCTAGTACAATAATAACATCGAAAGCTGTATCAAGAGCCTTCGCGGAGTTACAACCGCGGGGGCTTTTTGTATGCCAAAACGAGGTGGATATTAATGCCCTTTAAGCCCAAACGACCGTGTTCTCAGACCGGTTGTCCTAAGCTGACAGACGGCAGGTTTTGCGAGGAGCATGCCAAAGAAGAAGCAAAACGATATGAACGATACCAGCGCGACCCCGCCATGAAGAAACGCTACAGCAGGACTTGGAAGCGTATCCGTGACCGGTACATTGCATCTCATCCACTCTGTGAGCAGTGCCTGAAGAACGGGGCAATAACTCCGGTTCAGGAAGTACACCACATCAAACCCTTGTCGCAAGGCGGGACGCACGATGAGGACAACCTCATGAGTTTGTGTACCTCATGCCATTCGGAGATCACCGCCCGCGAGGGAGGTCGTTGGCAAAGGAAGTGACCGGGAGGGGGGAGTCAAATCTCTGTAGCCCTTGCCATGGAGAACGGGCGGACCCCTTCGCGCGCAAAAATTACGGTTCAAACAGGGGATTAAGCCCCGCTACAGCAAGGAGGTGAAGGCTTGTGGCAAAAGACGGAACTAACAGGGGCGGCCGCCGGGTCCGCGCTGGCGACAAGCCGCAGCCCCTGGCTGAAAAAATCACAGCCGGAAAGACCGCAAAGATTTTAGAAACCCCGGAACTGCAGCCCGAGTCGATGCTCGAAGCGGAAGAACTTGAGGATGCGGCAGATTTGTACGGAGAAGATATGCCCGCGCCCAGCGATTATCTCAGCGCGAGACAGAAAGATGGAAAGCCGCTAGGCGCTGACGCTCTATTTATGGAAACATGGAAATGGCTTAAGGACCGTGGGTGTGAGAAATTCGTCAACCCGCGTCTAATCGAAGCCTATGCCCAGGCATTCACTCGTTACATCCAGTGTGAGGAAGCCATCAGCACCTACGGACTCTTAGGGAAACACCCGACCACAGGCGGCGCTATGGCTAGCCCATTTGTACAGATGAGCCAATCTTTTCAGAAACAGGCAAACCTCATCTGGTATGAGATTTTTGACATCGTAAAACAGAATTGCACCACGGCCTTCGTCAGCAATCCGCAGGACGACATTATGGAAGCTTTGCTGTCAGGCAGGAAAGGACGTTAAAAATAGATGAACACAACCGAGCGTTTTGAGAAAGTAAATATCGACCGGCTGGTACCATATGCACGCAATGCGCGCACTCACAGCAAGGAACAGATACTTCAGTTGAGAGCATCACTCCGGGAGTTCGGATTCGTCAACCCGGTCATCGTTGATAAAGATCTTAATGTCATCGCCGGGCATGGACGCATCCTGGCTGCCAAGGAGGAAGGCATTGGTGAAGTGCCCTGCGTGTTCGCGGAACACCTGACCGAAGCTCAGAAGCGAGCCTACATTATAGCCGACAACCGGCTGGCCCTGAACGCTGGCTGGGATGATGAAATGCTCTCAGTAGAGATTGCCGATCTGCAGGGCGCGGACTTCGACATCTCCCTCCTCGGTTTTAACGACGCGGAACTGAATAAGCTGCTGGGCGCTCTTGAGGATGTGAAGGACGACGACTTTGATGTAGAAGGCGAACTGGCCAAGCCCGCTGTAACAAAGCCAGGCGACCTGTGGCTTTTAGGACAGCACCGCGTTGTCTGCGGTGACAGCACCCAAGCGGATACCTATACCCTGCTTATGGACGGTAAACTTGCCAACCTGGTAGTAACCGATCCTCCCTACAACGTTAACTATGAGGGTACGGCGGGCAAGATTAAAAACGATAACATGGCGGACGAAAAGTTTTACCAGTTCCTGCTGGAAGCTTTCACCCTGACCGAAAAGGCTATGGCCAGGGATGCAAGTATCTATGTTTTCCACGCCGACACTGAGGGGTTTAATTTCCGTAAAGCGTTTAAGGATGCGGGATTCTATTTATCAGGAACGTGTATATGGAAAAAGCAGTCGCTGGTCTTGGGACGTTCGCCTTACCAGTGGCAGCATGAGCCGATATTGTTTGGCTGGAAAAAAGCCGGCAAACACGCCTGGTACTCCGACCGCAAGCAGTCTACCATCTGGGAGTTCGACAAACCTAGGAAAAACACCGATCATCCTACGATGAAGCCAGTGCCGCTGGTCGCGTACCCGATAATCAATTCCAGCATGACGGGCTGTATTGTTCTTGATCCCTTCGGCGGATCGGGCAGCACCCTGATCGCCTGTGAGCAGACCGGACGGATTTGCCACACCGTGGAACTGGATGAGAAGTTCTGCGATGTTATCGTGAACAGGTACATCGATTTAAAAGGTTCTGACGCTGATGTTTTCCTTTTGCGCGGCGGTCATAAAATTCCCTTTGAAAGCATGCAAAAAATCGTGTAGAGGCTTGCTATTACACCGATCCAGAGTGATGTATATGACTACCAAAACAGAAAGGTGGTCGATCCTATGGAATTTAAGTTTAACGTTACCGGGGCTAGGCGCAAAGAGCTAGTTCTGGCCATCAGTGAAATCCTGAATACCGCATCGGAATACCAAGGCCCACCGACCTTTGCTTATGTCATAGGCGGGTTTACAGTCAACAAAGAAGGCACCCTCATCACCAGCGAAATCAACAGCGACGAAGAGCTTGAGCAATTATTATACGAGCTAGACCGGCGCGGACTTCAGTTTGAGGTACCAGACGAGCTGGTTATTGAGATGCCCAAAGAAGGTTTTACCGAAGCAGCCATTGCCAATCTGGAGCGGCTGGTTAAGAGCAAGGAAACCCTTATCAAAAAAGCCCTGGGCGCAGACCGGTTGCCAATTGAACAGACCGAGGACCGACTGCGTTTCCCCTGGTTCTCTGGCAGCCTTGCAGCGGAAGAAGTCAGCGCCTATGCCCGCTTCATCGGGGCGCTTTGCGCGATGGCCAAGAACCAAAAACGGGTAACGGCCACCGAAAAGGCGTATGACAATGAGAAGTACGCCTTTCGCTGTTTTCTGCTACGGCTGGGATTTATCGGGACGGAATACAAAGAGGAACGAAAGATTTTGCTCTCCAGGTTAACCGGCAGCGCTGCTTTCAAAAACGGCCAGCGCAGTTCGGAGGAGGTGCCAGAAGCATGAAGCAGATTCATCCGGAAATGTTAAAGGCACTCAGGTCATATTATCCTCCGGGTACACGGGTGGAACTAGTTCGCATGGAGGACCCTTACACCAAACTGAGACCCGGCGATCCGGGTATAGTATCCTTCATCGACGATACCGGCACCGTGTTTGTTGACTGGGATTCCGGCAGCAGGCTAGGGGTCGTATTTGGTGAGGATGAAATCAGAAAAATCGAAGAATAATCGGAGGTAACCCCCCGTATAAAGCCAAATATTTATGCGGATTTCAGCCATTTATTTTGCTGAAATCCCTTGCTATATAGCCCTTTCAGAGTGATATATGTACACACCAAAAAAACACACCTGAAAGGAGCCAGATAGCATGTTCAACGCCAAATTCGGAATCGAGATTGAATTTACCGGGATTACCAGAAGCCAGGCCGCCGAGATTGCGGCACAGTTTTTAAACGGGAGGATTGAGCACTGCCGAGACAGCTACGATACCCAAAAGGTATACACCCCAGACGGACGAGCCTGGAAGTTTATGAGCGACGGGAGCATTCGCCGGGAAGTTAAGGTGAGCGGCAGAAAAATAAGCGCCGAGCACGAATACAGCGTTGAATTGGTAAGCCCGGTTTTAACCTACCGCGAGGACATAGCCACCCTGCAGGAATTGGTCAGAAAGCTTCGCAAAGCCGGGGCATTTACCAACCCCTCCTGCGGGATACACATTCACCTGAACGGCGCGGACCATACGCCAAGGAGCATTAGAAACTTTATAAACATCATCGCCAGCAAGAACGACCTTTTTTACAAGGCTCTGCAGATAGAACCTGAGCGGATGAGGTTCTGCAAAAAGATGGATGCCACCCTGGTGGAAAAGATAAACGTCAGAAGGCCGAGAATCATGCGGGAGCTTGAGGAACTTTGGTACGAAGGCTACTGCGAAAGCCGCAGCCGCCACTACCATGAAAGCCGCTACCACTTTTTAAACCTGCACAGCTTTTGGAACGGCAACTACACGGTGGAGTTGCGGGGATTTAACAGCGAACTGCACGCGGGCAAAATCAGAAGCTACATAGTCTTAGCCCTGGCCATGAACCAGCAGGCCTTGACCCAAAGGAGCGCCAGCGCCAGAAAGCCCCAGGTTGAAAACGAAAAGTTCGCCATGCGGACCTACTTAAACCGCATCGGCTTGATCGGCGAGGAGTTCAAAAACTGCCGCGAGCACCTTTGCAAACACCTGGGAGGTTCGGCGGCATGGAGGTTTCGGGCGGCTTAAGCCGCCGCCGAAACCAGCGATAAAGGAGGCTAATTCTAATGGATAAGCATAACAAACTGTACATCGCCTATGGTTCCAACCTCAATCTTGCGCAGATGGCTGACCGATGTCCAACTGCCAGAGTTATCGGCTCCGGCGAGATGAAAGGCTGGCGGCTCCTGTTCAGGGGTTCGCGTGCGGGTGCGGTAGCAACGGTGGAACCTGAAAAAGGCAGCAGCGTTCCAGTTCTGGTTTGGGAGATAACCTCCGCCGACGAAGCGGCGCTCGACCGCTATGAAGGCTGGCCTTTTTTATACCGCAAGGAAACCGTCAAGGTGAAAATAAACGGCAAGACAGTCAAGGCAATGGTATATATCATAAACGAAGGCAGGCCGCCGGGCCAGCCCAGCTGCTATTATTACTCGGTCATCTTGGATGGCTATAAGGAAGCGGGCTTTGATATTGATATCCTGCGCCGGGCAGCCACCGAATCTGTAGAGATGGAGGAAGCCAGATGAACGAAACCATACGAATGCAGATTTTAGCCATCAGGGAAAGCGGGGTCACGAACATGTTTGATCTCCCCCGCATCCAAAAGGAAGCATATAGTAAGGGCTTTCACGAATTGGTTATTTACCTTAATGACCACAAGCCCGAATACTGCCGTTTTATCCTGACGGGGGAAGAGGAAGAGAGCGAATAGCTGACACCAATAAATACTTGGGAATTAGGGCTTCTTCGGAGGCTCTTTTCTTTTGCCCGCTTTAAGAGAGGAGGCGGCAAGCATACGAAAACTCAAAAAATACAAGCCGACTTCCTTTATGGCAGCGGATTCAAAATACAGTAAAGATGCTGCCGACTATGCGGTTGCCTTTATCGAAGCCCTGTGCCACACCAAAGGCTCCTGGGCGGGACAGCCCTTTGAACTGATTGACTGGCAGGAACAGATTATCCGTGACCTGTTCGGCATTTTAAAGCCCAACGGTTACCGCCAGTTCAATACTGCATATGTGGAAATACCGAAAAAGATGGGCAAATCGGAACTGGCGGCGGCCATCGCTCTGCTCTTAACCTGCGGTGATAATGAGGAACGCGCTGAGGTTTACGGCTGCGCCGCCGACCGCCAGCAAGCTTCCATCGTGTTTGAGGTTGCCGCCGATATGGTGCGGATGTGTCCGGCACTGAACAAACGTGTTAAGCTGCTGGCCTCCACCAAGCGGCTCATCTACCTGCCGACAAATAGCTTTTATCAGGTACTGTCGGCAGAAGCCTACTCAAAGCACGGCTTCAACATCCATGGCGTGGTGTTTGATGAGCTGCACACCCAGCCGAACCGGAAGCTGTTTGACGTCATGACCAAAGGCTCTGGTGACGCTAGGATGCAGCCACTCTACTTCCTAATCACGACAGCGGGCGATAACGTCAATAGCATCTGTTATGAGGTGCACCAAAAAGCCAAAGACCTGCTGACCGGCCGGAAGCATGATGCAACGTTTTATCCTGTAATCTACGGTGCAGAGGAAGAAGACGATTGGACTGACCCTAAAGTATGGAAAAAAGTCAATCCATCGTTAGGTATAACAGTTGGTATCGACAAGATTAAAGCTGCCTGTGAAAGTGCCAGACAGAATCCCGCCGAGGAAAACAGCTTCAGGCAGCTTAGACTAAACCAATGGGTTAAACAGGCTGTTCGCTGGATGCCCATGGAGAAATGGGATAAATGCGCTTTCCAGGTTGATGCGGAAAGGCTTAAGGGCCGTATCTGCTATGGCGGACTGGACTTGTCCAGCACTACCGATATCACAGCTTTTGTACTGGTCTTTCCCCCGGTTGACGAGGAGGACAAGTATCATATTCTCCCCTTCTTCTGGATACCGGAAGAAAACCTTGACCTCAGGGTACGCCGCGATCATGTGAACTATGACCTGTGGAAGAAGCAGGGTTATTTGAAAACCACCGAAGGCAACGTGGTGCATTACGGATTCATTGAAAGCTTTATCGAGGAACTCGGTACGAAATACAACATTAGGGAAATCGCTTTCGACCGCTGGGGAGCGGTGCAGATGACTCAGAACTTGGAAGGGCTTGGATTTACGGTGGTACCGTTTGGACAAGGCTTCAAGGATATGTCCCCGCCGACCAAGGAACTGATGAAGCTAACCCTGGAGGAAAAGATCGCCCATGGCGGTCAGCCAGTCCTGCGCTGGATGATGGATAACATTTTTGTTAGGACCGATCCGGCAGGAAACATTAAACCGGACAAGGAGAAGTCTACGGAGAAGATTGACGGAGCGGTGGCAACGATAATGGCGCTGGATAGAGCACTACGAAACCAAGGGAATAGAGGTGATTCTGTTTATGATGAAAGGGGGTTGCTGATCTTGTGAGATTATTCAGCAGATTTTTTAAATCGAGAGATAAGCCAATTTCCAACTACCTTCCAAGTACTTTTTATAGCTTTTTCTTCGGCAGTACATCCAGCGGCAAAACGGTCAATGAGCTCACGGCCATGCAGACCACCGCTGTGTATGCCTGTGTCAGGATACTAGCCGAGACTATTGCCAGCCTGCCGTTGCACACATATAAATACACGGCTAGCGGCAAAGAGAAGACAACCAGCCACCAATTGTATTACCTGCTCCATGATGAGCCGAATCCGGAGATGACTTCATTTGTGTTCAGAGAGACACTAATGAGTCATCTTTTATTATGGGGAAATGCCTATGCCCAGATTATCCGGGACGGCCGGGGCAAGGTACTGACTCTGTATCCTCTGCTACCCGACCGGATGACGGTGGACAGGACTTCCAGCGGACAGCTTTATTACGAATATCGAAAGGATACTGGATATGTAATCTTACGGCCGGAAGATGTTCTGCACATACCAGGCCTGGGTTTTGATGGTTTGATTGGGCATTCTCCCATCGCGATGGCCAAGAACGCTATTGGCATGGCGATTGCCACCGAGGAATACGGTGCTAAGTTTTTCGCCAATGGGGCCAATCCGGGGGGCGTGCTCGAACATCCCGGAGTGGTAAAAGATCCGGCCAGGATCAGAGATAGCTGGAACGCGGTCTACCAGGGCAGCGGCAATGCCCACCGGGTAGCAGTGCTGGAAGAAGGCATGAAGTTTCAGCCAATCGGCATACCGCCGGAGCAGGCCCAGTTTTTGGAGACAAGGAAATTCCAAATCAATGAGATAGCCAGGATTTTCAGGATACCGCCGCACATGATCGGCGACCTTGAAAAGTCCAGCTTCTCTAACATAGAGCAGCAGAGCCTGGAGTTTGTGAAATACACCCTGGATCCCTGGGTAGTGCGCTGGGAGCAGGCTATGCAGAGAGCGCTCTTTTCGCCGGGTGAAAAGAAAGATTACTTCATCAAGTTCAATGTGGACGGACTCTTGCGGGGCGATTACCAGAGCCGGATGAACGGATACGCTGTAGGCAGGCAAAACGGCTGGATGTCCTCCAATGACATCCGGGAGTTGGAAAACCTAAATCGGATTCCCGAGGAACTGGGCGGGGATCTGTATCTCGTTAACGGCAATATGACCAAGCTGGCCGATGCCGGGATATTTGCCAATAAGAACAACAATGAAACGGGGGTGGGAAACCTTGAAGAGAAAGTTTTGGAACTGGGTCAGGAACGAGGCAAGCCGAACCCTCTATCTTGACGGAGCCATTGCCGAGGAGACCTGGTTCGGCGATGAGATAACTCCCAAACAATTTAAAAACGAGCTATTTAGCGAAAACGGCGACATCACCATTTGGATCAACTCTCCAGGTGGTGATGTTTTTGCTGCCAGCCAAATCTACAACATGCTGATGGATTTCCCGGGCAGAGTCACCGTGAAAATAGACGGCATCGCTGCCAGTGCTGCCTCCGTAATTGCCATGGCGGGCGGTGAAGTGCTCATGTCGCCGGTATCCATGATGATGATTCACAATCCCATGACGATAGCTTTCGGTGACAGCGGGGAGATGGAGAAGGCCATTGCCATGTTAGGTGAAGTGAAGGAAAGCATCATCAACGCCTACGAACTGAAAACCGGTCTTTCCAGAGCAAAATTGTCGCGCCTCATGGATGCGGAGAGCTGGTTCAATGCCAAAAAGGCAGAAGAGTTGGGGTTTGCCGATGCGATTCTGTTTACTGCGACTAATGAGTCCAGTCCGAAAAATGAAGGCCTCATTTTCAGCAACCTAGCGGTGGTCAACTCACTGATTAATAGGCTGCCGCGTCAAGAAAAGAAACCCGGATCAGCCATAACCATATTGGACAAGAGGCTTGACCTCTTGAAATTGTAAGGAGGGATTTGTTAATGAGCAAAATATTGGAGTTGCGTGAGAAAAGAGCCCAGGCCTGGGAAACCGCCAAGGCATTTCTGGATTCCAAAAGGGGCAGCGACGGTCTGATATCCGCTGAGGATACCGCGGTTTATGAAAAGATGGAAACCGAGGTGGTGAACTTAGGCAAGGAGATCGACCGGCTGGAAAGACAGCAAGCTATGGAACTGGAACTGGCCAAACCGCTGAACTCGCCGATTTTAGCCAAGCCTTCAGTAAACGGAGAACAGAAAACCGGCCGGGCCAGCGACGAATACAAACAGGCTTTTTGGAAAACCATGCGCAGTAAAAACAGCTTCGAAGTGCAGAATGCATTGCAGATCGGTACTGACAGCGAGGGCGGCTACCTGGTGCCCGACGAGTTTGAAAGAACCCTAATCGAAGCCCTGCAGGAAGAAAACATTTTTAGGCAATTAGCCAACATAATCACCACTTCGTCAGGCGACCGGAAGATTCCGGTAGTGGCCAGCAAAGGGACTGCTTCCTGGGTGGATGAAGAAGGAGCCATCCCGGAATCAGACGATGCCTTCGGGCAGGTTTCCATCGGGGCCTATAAACTGGCTACCATGATCAAGGTTTCCGAAGAACTGTTAAATGACAGCGTCTTTAATCTGGAACAGTATATTGCCAAAGAGTTTGCCCGCAGAATCGGGGCCAAGGAGGAAGAAGCCTTTTTCGTTGGGGATGGCAGCGGCAAACCTACCGGCATATTAAATGCTACCGGCGGGGCGGAGTTAGGCATAACGGCTGCTTCGGCAACTGCGATCACGGTTGACGAGGTCATGGATTTGTTCTACAGCCTGAAATCACCGTATCGTAAAAGCGCGGTCTTTGTGATGAATGATGCCACGGTCAAGGCTATCCGCAAGCTAAAAGACGGCAACGGGCAGTACCTGTGGCAGCCATCGATTACTGCCGGCCAGCCGGATACGATTTTGAACCGGCCGGTTAAGACCTCGGCTTATGTGCCGACCATTGCGTCAGCCAAGAAAACTATTGCTTTCGGCGACTTCGGCTACTACTGGGTGGCCGACCGGCAGGGCAGGTCGTTCCAGCGGCTAAACGAGCTTTATGCGGCTACTGGGCAAGTGGGCTTCAAGGCCACTCAGAGGGTGGACGGCAAGCTGATCCTGGCCGAAGCCATCAAAGTGCTGCAGATGAAAGCGTAGGTGAAGCTTAAATGAGCAATGTTAAAAACTATACCGAGCAGGGCGGAGAGAAGACAGTTATCGGGGGAGAACTTGAGATTGCGGCCGGCGGCAAACTGGCTATTGCTGCAGGGGCAAGTGTGGAGGGGGTTGTAAGCGCTCCGGTAGTGGATGCCTTGAATTCAACCTCGGCTACCAGCGCCCTGTCGGCTAAACAGGGCAAGGTCTTAAACGATGCCCTGGCTGTCAAGACTGCGGCCAACCAGACTGACAGTACGGCAACCGAAGTGGCAGGACTGGTGACCGATTTCAACGCTCTCTTAGCCAAGCTCATAGCGGCTGACTTGATGGCTGCCGCTGAATAATTCTAGGAGGTGGGCGTATTGGTTGTTACCTTGGAGGAAGCCAAGCTGTATCTGAAAGTTGACGGCGATGAGGACGATACGCTCATCACCGATCTGATCAATGCGGCCGAGGAACTCAGCCAGGATATCCTGCGCTGTCCGTTGACCGAATTCACAGAGGTTCCCGAAACCGTCAAGCAAGCGGTTCTATACGCCATCGGCAATATCTATGAACAGAGGGAAACTGTGGACATGACCGCCGTAATTGCGGTTATGGCCAGGCTCCTGTTTGCCCACCGCAGGGAGGGATGGTAAGCGTGAAGAACCGGAACCGGGTGAGTTTAGGGGAACTGCGGCACCGCGTTTCGCTGCAAACCAAAACCATCACCAAAGCAGAGGGCATACCCCAGGAGAACTGGACTACGGTCGCCACAGTCTGGGCAGCGATAGCAGACCTGTCCGGAAAGGAATACTTCCAGGCCGCCAGCGTCCAGTCCGAGGTCACCAGTCGGATTAGGATCCGTTACCGCCCCGGGATAACTCCCGCAATGCGAGTTTTTTATGGTTCCCGGTTGTTTACTATTCTGTCCGTAATCGATAAAGATGAGCGCCACCGTGAAATAGAGCTGATGTGTAAGGAGGTGATCCCCGGTGGCGGATAATATGACCCTGGAAGGTATGGATGAGATCCTGGCCAAGCTGATGGAATTAGGGCAAAGAGCCGGTCCGGTGGAAAACCAGGCTCTCTATGATGGGGCTAAAATCGTTCAGGCCAATGCCAGCCAGAGAGCGCCCCGAAGCGAAACCGCCGGGGAGCATCTGGCCGACAACATAGTCATATCCGAGGCTAAACAGGGAGAAGGGATAAAATACATCGACGTGGGGCCGAGCGCTCCCTTTTTTTATGGCAAATTTATGGAGTATGGCACCACCAAGGTGGCCGCCCGCCCCTTCATGGGTCCGGCTAAAGCGGAAAGCCGGAAGCAGGTACTGGAAACCATCAAGCAGACCCTGAAAGCGGGGCTGGGCCTATGATCAATGTCAAACCTGAAGTACTAACAGCCTTGGAAAGCAACACCAGCCTGGTTGCTCTCTTGGGCGGACCTTACATTTACCAGTTGAAAGCGCCGGAAGGATTAGATAAATACATCACATTGTTTGAGTTAACCAATTTCGATTCCGCCTGGGCAGATGACATCGCTTTTACCGCAGAGGTGCACCTGCAGGTGGATGTATGGGTAAAGGAAGCTAGTACCTCGGCCGTAGCCGATGAGGTGGATAATACCATGAAGGTTCTGGGCTTTAAAAGAACAGGCAGCGCCGATCTGTATGAAGATGACACCAAAATATTTCACAAGGCACTCAGATATGTAACTGAGCGCCCAATTTAAGGAGGGATAAAAACATGGCTGGCATCCAAGTGGGCCTAAACAGCCTATATTATGCAATCTTGACCAGCGACACACCGTCCGGGACCGCCTACAACAGCCCGGTCGCCATAGCCGGAGCCATCAACGCCAAAATTAATCCCAAGAGCAACACCGAAACCCTGTATTGTGACGACGGCCCCGATGAAACCGTAACCTCTTTGGGCGAGATCGACGTGGAGTTCGAGGCCAAAGATATAGACCTTAATACCCAAGCGGCCATTTTAGGACACAGCGTCACCGGCGGAGTGCTGACCAAGAAGTCGACCGATACCGCGCCCTATCTGGCGCTGGGATTCAAGTCCCGGAAGAGCACCGGCAAGTACCGCTATGTGTGGCTGTTCAAAGGCAAATTCGCTTTGCAGGAGCAGGATTACCAGACCCAGGAGGACAAGCCCAAGTTTCAGACCCCCAAAATCAAAGGGACCTTCATTAAACGTGCCTATGATGATGCCTGGCAGAAGCTGGGCGATGAAGATCATCCTGATTGGGTGGTTGCTACCGGAACCACTTGGTTTGCGGCTGTAGACGGGGCCGCGCCTAGCGCATTAACGGTCAGCATAGTTCCCACTGACGGAGCAACGGGGGTTGCGGTTGGGGCTAACCTGACCTGGACCTTCAATAACGCGATACAGGTGAGCGATATGACTCCGGCCAACTTCTTGCTCTTAAGCGCTAGTGATGGATTGGAGGTGGCCGGCGGGCTATCTATTGATGCGGCTCATAAAGTGGTGACCTTCAATCCCGGTGCAGACCTGGACAGCTCCATTGCTTACCTTATGGTCTGTACCCGGGGGATCAGAGACATTTATGGTCAGAGCTTAGCGGCCAACAGTGTAGGCAACTTCACCACAGCAGCTTAAATAGAGGAGGGATATAATGGGAAACCCTACAATAACCCTGCAAGGGCAGACCTATACGGCGCCAGCGCCAAAGGTCAAGCTCTGGCGCGAGGTGACCAAATTCAAGGAGCAATTCAGTGATACCGCCCAGGGTGACCAGGAAGCCTTGAGTGAGATGGAGCGTTTGATTGCGGCGGCCTTTAACCATCCGGACATAACCGCGGAAGTTATTGAAGAGCAGTTGGACTTGGATGAGTTTGTCCCGCTATTTTACCAGATCGCCGGCTGGGTGGCGGAGGTAGTCAGCCGGAAAATGAGAGAACTCCCAAACGGACTGGAGCTGGCGGACCGGACCTAAACAGTCTGTCGGCTTACCAAATGGTGGTGTATTTCTATCTAAGCCTGGCCCAGAACTACCACTGGATCCCAGAACAGATTGACGCTATGGAGCTCGAGATGTTCTGGGATCTGCTTATTGTGGGCGCAATGGTTATTGAGACCGAAGAAAATCCGTCCGGATACATTGATGAAATTTGGTGAGGGAGGTGAGGACAATTGGCAGAAACCATCGGCGAACTGCTGGTGAAGATTGGCCTGGACAATACCGGCTTTAATCAGGGCATGAAAGAGTTGGACCAGTCTTTAAAACTGGCCAAGGCTGAGTTCCAGGCGGCGGCCGCCAAGATGGGCGACATGGGCAGCGCTGCCGACCAGCTGAAACTAAAGGTTGATTATTTGAATAAGCAGGCTGAGTTGCAAAGGCAGAAGGTTGCTGCTTTAAAAGATGCCTATGACAAAGCAGCGGGTAGTACCGAGCAGGATGCGGCAGCGGTGGAAAAACTGCAGATAAAAATGCTGCAGGCCGAAAAGGTTCTGGCCAATATGGAAAACTCCCTCAAAAAGACAGTCAGGGAGCTGGATCTGCAAGCTTCAGCCTGGACCCAGCTCTCCAAGAGAGCTGAGGAAGCCAGCCAAAAATTAAAAAATGCGGGGGGAAGCATTACCAGCGCCGGGCAAGGCCTGTCCCTGGCGTTTACCGCACCGATTGTGGCGGCCGGCAGCGCTGCGGTGAAACTGGCTTCAGATACCAATGAAGCCCTCAACAAGGTGGAGGTAGCCTTTAAGGACAACGCTCAGGGAATTAAGGACTGGAGCGATACTACCCTGGAACGCTTCGGCATTGCCCAGGGGACCGCGCTGGACATGGCTTCTACCTACGGGGATATGGCCACCAGTATGGGTCTTGATACCGAGCAGGCCTCGGTCATGAGCGAAACCCTGGTGGGGCTGGCCGGGGATCTGGCCAGTTTCAAGAACATTAAGATCGACATAGCCGATACCGCTTTAAAATCAGTGTTTACCGGTGAGACCGAATCATTAAAACAATTAGGGATCGTCATGACCCAAACCAACCTGCAGGAATACGCCTACAGCCAGGGTATTCGGAAGAAGATCCAGGATATGAGCCAGGCTGAACAGACCCAGCTCAGGTACAACTATGTCCTGGCCATGACCAAGAACGCCCAGGGGGATTTCGAGCGGACCGGAGCCGGAACCGCCAATCAAATGCGGGTTTTCTCTGAAAGCCTGAAAGAACTGGGAGCAACCATGGGCCAGCATATTCTGCCGGTCATAACGCCGTTGATCCAAAAATTAAATGAACTGGTCCAGAAATTTGGGGATCTGAGTCCCAGTGCACAGAAGACCATCCTGGTTGTGGCGGGGGTGGCAGCTGCGATCGGCCCGGTGATACTCATTATTGGACAGCTGGTAACCGCCGCCGGGGCCATCTCTGGTGTAGTTGGTACAGCTGCGGCAGCCATAGCGAGTGCCGGCGGGGTTACCGCAGCGTTAGGGGCGGCTTTTACCACTTTGACTGGTCCCATTGGAATTGCTGTAGCCGTTATTGCCGGGCTGGTTTTAGCTGTCAAGGAGCTATGGCAAAACAACGAGAGCTTTCGGACTGTAGTCAAGGAGGTTTGGTCGGATATACAGGCGATTATCACCCAGGCTGGCATTGCCATCCATACCTTCTGGAACAAATGGGGCGATGACCTAATCGCCATATTCTCAAACATCTGGAACATTATCAAGACGGTGTTCCAGACAGCGGCACAAGTGATTATTAACCTGTTCGGATTTTTTCTGGATGTTTTGCAGGGGGACTGGCAAGGAGCCTGGGAGCATATAAAAAACATTTTCATTTCCTTGTGGAACGGCATCAAAACGGTAGTGGTCAACGCTTTTGAGGGTTTAAGAACCCTGCATAACACTCTGCTGGAAATTGGAGTCCATATTATTCAGGGCCTGATTGACGGGATTAAAGACAGAATAGAGAAAGTCAGAGAAATCGCCGGGGAGATCGCTGAGACTGTAAAAGGAAAGATCAAAGATGCCCTGGCGATTCAGTCGCCTTCCCAGGTGATGCACGAATTCGGCCTTAATATCAGTGAAGGCCTAAGTACAGGTATGCAGGAAGGGCTCTCATTTATTGAAGGCTCCGTATCCGATATCATTGCTTCGCTTGTAGATATGCGCAACAATCTGGTAGATGTAGAGACTGAAACCAACGCCAAGCTGCTGGAAGCTGAAAAAGAGTATGCCGACCAGTGCAGGGAAGTCCAAACCAAACTGGCTGAGGACGAAGTAGCACTGCAGCAGGAACTGTCGGACAAACTGGAGGAAATTAGTGCGGCAGGCCTTCAGAAAGAAGCCCAAGCGATTGATGCTTTTAAGCAGAGCTACGCTGCCAAGGTTGAATCCATCAAAAACCAGATCGGGCTGTTTGATGAAGTCAAGGTGCGAAAAGTATCGGGCAAGTCCCTACTGGGTAATCTGGAAGACCAGGTTCAAGAGTTCGACAGCTGGCAGGCCAATTTGAAGTCACTGGCTGCCAAGGGAGTTGACGAAGGACTAATTGACGAGCTGCGGCAGATGGGGATCAAGGTGGCTCCTCAGGTTGCCGCTCTCAATACCTTGACAACTGATGAGCTTAATAAATATGTAGGCCTTTGGAAAACCAAAAACGCTCAAGCCCGGGCTGAAGCCAATATCGAGATGCGGCAGGCGCGGGTTGATTTAGGTCAGCGCTTGAGTGAGATCAGGATGGAAACCCAGAATCAGCTGACTCAGCAGACTATCGAAATGCAGAACAAACTGATGGAGATGAAAGCCAAGGCTGATGAGGAACTGGCCAATTATAAAAAGGCTTGGGAAGAAAAGAATGGTGAAATCAAAAAGAACGCCGCCGAAACCATCGCCACTATCGAAAAGAAGTATGAGGAAATAGTCAAGAAATCCGCCGGATACGGCATCCAGGCCATGAGTGAGTTAATCCGGGGCATAAGGTCCAGGATGAGCGATTTGCAGGACGCCATGGATGAAGTGAGAAGCATAATGGGTTCCGGCATGGATCCCAATCAGCGCAACTCCCCTTCACTGGTGGACCGGATAAAAACCGGGGTGGCTGATATAACGGCTGCCTACAGCACATTAAAAAGCAACCTAAGCAATCTTGGCCTGCAAAGTACCTTGGCAGGAATTGCCCCGGTAGCTTTGGGAGCAGTTGCGGGGAGTACAACTAACAGCAGTTCCACCACCGTCAACAGGATCAGCATAACGGTTAATGGCGGAACTTCCGACGCCGGAGAGCAAATCTACCGCACCTTGCTTGCCAAGGGGGTGCGCTTCAGTGGCTAAAACTCTTAGGATTGCCGGGATTGACCGATGGGCTGACTACCGCAGGGGAAGTCTAAATATCAGCCAGATGCTTACCTACCAGGCTGACAGCTGTTCTTTTGCAGTCAAGGGCGATAAGCCTTTGCAGGGCAGCGAAATAATCATCGAAGACACTGCCCTTACAGAACCCCGGATTTTTGCCGGTATTATCGACCGGGTGGAGCTGATTTACAGTAAGGCCCCGCTGGTGTGGAAAGCCGATTGCCAGGACTACACCCTGCAGATGAATAAGAAGCTGGTGGTTGAAACCTACCTGGGATGGAGCGCTGACGCAATCGTACGGGATATATTGAATAAATATTGCCCGGGTTTTTCAGCTGCAGGGGTAGAAAACGGTGCTCCGGTAATCGAATCTACCGGCACCGACTTTAACTACATAATGCCGTCCGATTGCATGAAGTGGCTGTGCGACTACATCGGCTGGCAGTGGTATGTGGACCATTACAAAGTGGTCCATTTTTTTGACCCCGGCGAACTGGGCTCTGCCGCTCCCATGACCCTGCAGCCCGGAGGACGGTTCAGCAACTTCAAAGTCAGCATCGACCACCAGGGTCTGCGCAACCGTGTCTATATATTGGGCGGCAGCATGCTGTCCGATCCGCAGACTATAGAGTGGAAAACAGACGGCGCTGCCCGCATCTGGGTGCTGCCCTGGACACCACAGGAATGCAGTCTGCAGGTGGGCGGGGTAGACTATAGTCTCGGACTTGAAGGTACAGATGAGGAAGACAGCAAGGACTATATGGTGAATGTCAATGACGGCTACCTGCGCTGCTCGGCTGCTACGGATACACCTTCAAGTGGATTGACCATATCGTTGACCGCCAGACAGAGCATAGACGTCATTACCGTAGTCGACGACCTGGCCAGCCAGGCAACCATCTCCGCACTGGAAGGCGGAGACGGGGTGTATGAACACCAAATCAAGGACGACACCCTGGTAACTATTGAAGCGGCCGAATCAGCCGGCAATGCGGACCTGCGTGACTGGGCCAACCCCAAGACCAGCGGCAGTTTTACCACCACAGTAACCGGCTGGGCACCCGGCCAGCTTGTAGTCATCGAGCTGCCCGAAAGGGGCGTTAACTCAGTATTCCTAGTGCAGAAGGTAGGGATATCTTTAAACGAAGCGGGGCTTTGGGTTTTCACCGTGGAATTTGGAGGCCGCCTTCTAGGGATTGCCGATTTCCTTAAGGCACTGGTTTCAGCGCAGCAGAAGAAAAAAATGAATGATACCAAGCTGATCCATAAGTTTGTTTACGGAACAGAAGCAATATCGCTTACTGACACGCTGCTTACGACAGTCAGGAACCGGCCCTGGGTAGTCGAAGGCTGCCAAAGCAGCGCATTAATGATAGGGGGTTAAATTTATGGCTGGCGGATATATTCAAGTCCCGCCCGACAGTACGGGTAAAAAGCTGAACGCGCGCTACCGGGCTATTGAAGGCGGACCGGGTTATGAGCAGTATGTGGCCTGGCATGGTCTGCCTACCTTTTATTGTTTAGCGCCCAGCGTGGCCTTGGCTCAGAATAAACATTTGTTTTCTATATATAACGATGCGGGCAGCGGATATCTGATCAGGATACCCAGGCTTTCGATTGTTAACATGTCCCTGACTGCCATTACTGGCGTAGGAGTGGAACTGGATTTCATGCGTGCCACCAGCCAGAGCAGCGGAACTGTTATTACCCCACAAAAGGCCGACACGGCGGATGCAAACCTGGCTGCTGGAATTCACATTGCCACCGGAGCCACCATTGCTGAAGGAGCTGTTATGTGGCCGGTGACTATTAATAACGATGAAATAGCCCTGACCGGCAATCCCGCTCCTTTGTCAGAGTTTAACCTTATCCCCAGGGGATTTGATATAAAGCCTCTATGTATCAGGCCAGGGGAAGGAATCAGCATCAAACAGATAACCAATACCACAGTGGGGCTATGGTCGGTGCTGGCCGTTATTACTGTTGAGGATGGCGCATAGGAGGAGTTTTCATGTCAATGATATGGGAAATGCATAAGTGGGGGCTTACTTCTATTCCTCAGCCGGAAAGCGCAGCCATACCAACTATCGGCGGCTTAGCCCGCATCTATCCCCAAACTCAAGCCATGTCTCTGCCCCGGGGCCTGCAGATCTCGGTGAGCACCGACGGCAGCCAGTGGAGCCAATGGGCGGACGTAGACTTTTCCAAAGCGGTTACGGTGCCGTACCCGGGTTTTATCAAATTGAGGGCTTATCAAAAGTCCACTGTGCAAGTATTTAACTACAAAACACCTGAAGAAGCGGATTCAGTTGTCGGTCTGACCGTGGTATTGGGCCAGTATGGGGTGGTGTGAACATGAAGGATATAATCAGCCTGAAGTCGGAGTGGTTTTTGGAATATGAAGACGGAACAGTAGTCGGTCCATTAAAAAATTATATAACCAGTGCCGGCTTGAGTATAGCCGCCCAGAAGCTGGCGGCGTTCTCCAGCCCTTATTTGGTTATAGGTAATGACACTGCCGCAGGGGATAGCATTACTGAGGTTTTCCGCAAAGCGGTATCGGTTGTGACTCAATCGGGAAATAACATAAGGCTTAGGACCGTGCTCTTGGCAGGAGAGGGCAACGGACAGCATCAAAAAACTTGTATTTTTGTCGGCGCGACCGATGCCCCTGGCTCAGGCACTATGTTTAATCTCTTAAAGGTGCCCTGGGGGAAGGAAAATCAGATGATCTTAACGGTAGAATGCAGGCTGACGCTGCAGTAGGAGGTGGATGCAATGCTGTTTGCGGCCGAAAGCGGCCAGACGGTTATAGATGAAAACCTGGCCAACTCGTCGGTTATGATGCAGGAGTTCTCTCATATTTACGAAGGCACTGCATTTGACGGTAAAACTGGAGCTGGCGTAGCTGAGTATGACTCTGCCGGTTATGATCATGCGGTGAGGTTCAAGGCTGATGCGGCAGCGTCTATTGCCAGGGTTGTATTTGAAATTATCAAACATGGCCAGGGTGCAGATCTATTGCTGGAGCTCCGGGACGGATTTAATCCGGACGGCTCAGCAATGGGGTCGCTGCTGAGATACATGGTCCTCCCGCAAGAGTTTATGCCGGCGGTCAAAACATCATTCAGTATCCCCTTGGATATTTCTGACCTAGTCAATGGGGCCTACTATTGGCTGATTGTGAAAAAGGGCGGGGATGCGGACAACCATTTTCACCTGCATGGGGAAACTATTCAGGACTCTCTATACCCGACCTATAAAAGGGCTGGTGATAGCGGAGCCTGGACAGCGGAGAACGCCATCCACTTCAGCGTGTATAACGGGGAGACCGGCAACCTCATGCATGGTATCTACGGCTATAATGCCGTTACTTGGCTAGTTTGGGATGGTGATCTAATCTCCAAAGCCTACCGGTACTTGCCTCCTGCTTCCGGTTTTCCCGGCGGGGTCAGGCAGATAAAAACCTACCAATGGTCGGGAGAGATTTTAAAGCGGGGGGTGGTATAGTGTTTGGTTCAGAAGAAATACTGGCGTTTATCCGCAGACAGGTCGGGGTTAGAACTGATGCCGCGGACCCGGCAGGGAGCATGCACTCCAAAATCGCCAACTTGCAGGAGGTTATGCAGAATTACATTAAGAACTACACGATCATGCAGATTAGTACACTGGCATCAAGTTCCATGGGATGGAGCAGCACGGAACAAAGTGTGACCATTACCTACAACGGGGCAGGTATTTTGCAGAACATCTATATACAAGCCAGCGGATCGTCATCGTGGACCAGCAACTGCCGGGCAACTGTTACCGTAGATGGAACGGCCCTGCCGGCCTTTGGTTCTGCTAATGGCAGTGTAGCCTGGTCATCCTCAAATATGTATTTGTTCTCTGATTCTATGGGAAAACTCAACGTGATTGGCAGCAGGGCAAATTTAGGCATACCCTTTCGTTCTTCTATATCAGTAACCATATATTTTTCTGTTCCCAGCGGGGGCGGGGGATCAATGGTGGGCAATCTGGAAGTTTACAAGTATTAAGTAGAGGGGGCAGGACCTTAATGTTTATGGTATTTAACAAGGACGATGGTTTGGTTTTGCATGCATCCGAAACCGAACCGTTGCTGGCTCCGGGACAGGACTTTGTCTTTGCCCATGATTCCGACCTCAATTTATCCAATTACGAGACTATAAAGGTTATAGGTAAGGAAGGGTGCCATCTGGAATTGACGCCGACCGCTGAATGGAGTGATAAAGTAGGCAGCGGTACAAATTTTTCGCTGGATGAAAAAATAGCCAAGCTGGAACATTACGATTTAATTCTAATGGAGGCTGTAGCTAGGCTCTCGGAAGCAACTCCCGGCACAGTCAGTTCAGAGCTTATGACTGAATTGGTACTGGCGGGAAGAAGAACGATAGACCAGGTGCCGGCTGATATACAGAAAGATGTGTCAGGCACGATCGAAACTGCCGGCAAGCTATAAAGGCTAAGATTATATTATGTTACGGGCCTGCGGGCTCTTTTTTATTGCCTAAATTCAGGTGAGATAAGCTCGATCTGCAGCAGATGCATAACTGCAGGCTTGAGCAGTATCTCAATGGGAAGGGGAGTGAGGGATGGAAAACCTAGCGCTGTTGGGAGCCATAGGGACCGTGTGCTCGGCTGCCTTCGGGTACGTTGGCTACCAGCAAGGGATTAAAAATGCTTGTATAGACGAAGGCCAAGAAAGTGGAGAGCTGAAAGCCGACATCAAATACATCAAGAGCGGGATCGATGATATTAAGATCGATCTTAAAGTGCAGGAAAGGAGAGTTAATGAACTTGCCGAGCGGGTAACCAGGGTAGAAGAGTCCACCCGGCAGGCCCACAAGCGCATTGATGAGATCAAAGACATTTAGGAGGCAGCATGACTTTCTCAAAATTTATCGTCACATTGCTATTGATTAACGGCATAATCTGGACCTACCTGTCTTATTACCTGGCTTATCTGGGGAGAGATCAAATAGCGGAGACGTTAAGTTCCGCCGTATTGGTTCAAATTTTAGGTGTGGTGGTTGTGTATTCAGCCAAGGCACTATTTGAAAACCTGAGCAAAAACAACAACTGGCCGGATAAGACAGCCAAGACCGTGAAGAAGGAGGAGGTTACCACTTATGAGCAGCCCTAGTGTATATTTGTCGGCCTCATCCCAGGAAAACAATCTGGGAATTGACGGGGTTTCCGAAGAAGCCCGGATGAACGTGCTGGTTCGTGATGTGGGCAGCATCTTGACCAGCCGGGGGATAAACGTTTACTACAACGATCCCGCGTGGAGTCTGTCGAAAATTGTAAGCGACAGCAACTTGAAAAATCCGGATCTGCATATCGCAGTCCATACCAACGCCGGGGGCGGTACCGGCACCGAGACTTGGTGTTATGGCATCTCGGGCACAAACAGCGCCGCCTTTGGGTCCAGGCTGCAGGCTGCCTTAGTTGCAGCTTTGGAACTGAGAGACAGGGGTATAAAGGACAGTTCGGTACACGGGTATCGCTGGGCCGAGGTCGTCAATACGAATGCCACCTCGGTATTGACCGAGGTGTTTTTTCATGACAACCCTGAGGATGTGGATCGGTATAACCAGAGGTATCAGCGGGTGGTAGCAGCCATGGCAGATGCCATATCGGAGTGGTTTAATATATCAACTCCCAACCGGGTCCAGATCCACGCCGGCGGGACAACCATAAATGCGGTAATAATTGATAACAGATCTTATGCCCCGGTGCGCCAGCTGGCTGAAGCCCTGGGCCATACTGTAGATTGGATCGAGAGTACCAGAACTGTTGTAGTGAAATAGCAGATAGAAAGGATGGATAAGATGAGACCATTTTTTGAAAGATTAAAGAGCCGTAAATTTTTGACCGCCCTGGCCAGTGCGGTTTTCATTATTATCAACGAGGGGCTGGGGACTCCGGTCAACCGCGAGGCTTACGGATGGATCTCAGGAACCATCATCGCCTTTATCCTGGGCGAAAGCTATGTGGACGGCAAGGCAGCGAAATAGGTATTAGAAAGGGTAAGGATGGCTCGTGGGGCACAATCGCTCTGCGGGCCATTTTTTTGTTTGAAGCCGTCCGATTTTCCATCCTCCGGTGGCTTAAACCGAAGGCTTTTGAGGTTCGCCTTCGGAGGAGGTAGCGTAATGACGCAGCAGCAAAAGGAGACAATTATCAAAATGCGCGGGGACGGCTGTAGCTATTCAAGTATATCGAAAACACTCGGTGTTTCCGAAAATACGGTAAAGTCATTCTGCCGCAGGAACAACCTTGGCAGTATTCATATAGGAACGAGTTTACAGAAGGATGGGGCTTTCTGCCGGCAGTGCGGAACCCCCCTTGCTCAGACTTCTGGCGTGAAGCGAAAACAGTTCTGTTCGGATAAATGTCGCATGGCTTGGTGGAACGACCACCCGGAAGCCGTCAACCGGAAAGCCATCTATACTTTTACCTGCCCTATCTGTGGCCGAGAGTTTGAAAGCTACGGAAACAAGAACCGCAAATACTGTTCTCGTATCTGCTACGGCAGGTCAAGGGCGGTGCGGCATGGATAAGGCCTTAGCAATCATCCACTATACAGCCGCCATGGCGGTTTTCAAAAAATGGCTTGCGGTGGGCATTATTCATGAAGCTGAACTTATAAAAATTGAGGCAGCTATCGCTGAAAAATACGGGCTTTCAACGCGCAGCATATATCGCCAAAACGCTTGATAATATAGGCGTTTCGAGCGAATATGTCATAACGAAAGGAGGCCCTAATGGAAAGAATAGTTAAGAAGATATCACCGTCGGTGTTGCCGCTTCCGGCAAGATTACGGGTGGCCGCCTATGCCCGTGTTTCATCCGGAAAAGATGAAATGCTTCATTCCCTTGCGGCTCAGGTCAGCTATTACAGCAACCTCATTCAGCAACGACCGGATTGGCAATATGCTGGTGTATACGCCGACGAGGCATTGACGGGAACCAAGGAGACTCGTCCACAATTTCAGCGTCTGATTGCCGATTGTAAGGATGGCCGCATTGACCTGGTCATTACTAAATCAATATCACGCTTTGCCCGAAACACGGTAACGCTTCTTGAAACCGTGCGAGAACTGAAACGGCTTGGGGTCGACGTTTATTTTGAGGAGCAGAATATTCACTCTATGAGCGGGGATGGAGAACTTATGCTCTCCATCCTAGCATCCTACGCCCAGGAAGAAAGCCGCTCGGTCAGTGAGAACTGCAAGTGGCGGATTCGCAAACAGTTTCAGCAAGGTGAGATCGTAAACCTGCGTTTCATGTACGGGTACCGAATCAACAATGGTCAAATTGAAATCGATCAGGAACAGGCCGAAATTGTTAGACTGATCTATACCGATTACATAAACGGCCTGGGATGCGACCGGATCGCTGCCAGGCTGCGGGAAACGGGTGCACTGACGTATCACGGCAGAGAGTGGACAGCCAAACGGGTCCTGGCCATTCTTAATAACGAGAAGTATTCTGGCAACGCGCTGCTTCAGAAAAAGTATGTCGCCGACCACTTGTCCAAAAAGCTGGTTTATAATCGTGGAATCCTGCCAAAGTACTATGCTGAAGGAACCCATGAGCCGATCATTGACCCTCTCACCTTTCAAAAGGCGCAGGAAATCATGGCCGAGCGCCGGGAGAATGGGAATGTCTGGAAAAACCCCGCCAACCGTTATCCGTTTTCGGGCATAATTTTCTGCCCCCGCTGCGGAAAGAACTACCGACATGTAACCTACAAGGGACATACAGCCTGGAACTGTGCCACCTTCATTCACTCCGGCAAAGACGCCTGCCCAGCTAAGCAAATCCCAGAACCAATATTGTTTTCGCTGACCGCTGAAGTGTTGGGTTTGGCGGAATTTAACGAGGTGATTTTCCGGTCCGAGATCAAGCAGATGCAGGTACCGGAGCCCAACAAGGTCATATATATCTTCCAGGATGGCCGTGAAATTAAAGCAGTCTGGCAAGACCGGTCGCGCAAATCAAGCTGGGACAGTGATAAAAAACAGCAGGCGCGGGATAGGGCGCTTGCATACCAAAGGGGGGATTTGAAATGAAGCCCACCCGAGCCGTTACTGTCATACCGCCAACCATGAACCGCTTTGCACCGGAGACACCAGGTTTGGCCCCAAGAAAAAGAGTAGCCGCCTATGCCCGCGTTTCAACAGATTCTGATGAACAGCTTACCAGCTATGAAGCCCAGGTAGACTACTACACCAAATACATCAAGGAACGTGCCGATTGGGAATTTGCCGGAATCTACACCGATGAGGGCATCAGTGCCACCAATACCAAAAAACGCGAGGGATTTAAGCAGATGGTCGCTGATTCACTTGACGGGAAGATCAACCTGATAGTTACTAAATCCGTCAGCCGCTTTGCGAGAAACACGGTTGATTCCTTAGTTACAGTGCGTCAGTTAAAAGAAAAAGGTGTAGAGGTTTATTTTGAAAAGGAGAACATTTATACGCTGGACAGCAAGGGGGAGCTTTTAATCACCATCATGTCCAGCCTGGCCCAGGAGGAAAGCCGTTCAATCTCCGAAAACGTAACCTGGGGACAGCGCAAACGCATGGCGGATGGAAAAGTCAGCATGCCTTATGCCCACTTCCTTGGTTACGAAAAGGGCGAGGATGGGTTGCCCAAAATCGTAGAAAGGGAAGCGGAAACAGTTCGTCTGATTTACCGGATGTTTCTTGAAGGTAAAACGCCTTCAGCCATTTCAAAACACCTCGCCAATCAGGGTATCCCCTCGCCATGCGGCAAGAAAACTTGGCAAGTGGCGACAGTAATAAGCATTCTCACAAATGAAAAATATAAGGGGGACGCACTTCTGCAAAAACGCTTCACGGTGGATTTTCTCACTAAAACCACCAAAGTGAACGAGGGCGAGGTTCCCCAATACTATGTTCAGAACAGCCACCCAGCCATTATTGAGCCGGACGAATTCGATGCGGTACAGAATGAAATGGAACGGCGTAAAAAGCTCGGCCGGCCAGTCAGCTGCCACAGTCCGTTTTCAGCAAAAATTATTTGCGGCGAGTGCGGCGGTTTCTACGGCTCCAAGGTCTGGGGCTCAAACACCAAATATCGGCGCAAGGTATGGCGGTGTAATGAGAAGTACAAAAACGCCAAACCTTGCCAAACACCCCATATCACAGAGGATGAAATTAAGCATCGGTTTCTAACGGCATTTAATATACTGATGGGTGGTAGAGATGAGCTGCTCGCCAGCTGCCGGCTGGCTCAAGAGGTCTTATGCGACTGTTCAGCAATTGAAACAGAACTCGCGGAACTGCAGCGTGAAATTGAAGTTGTTTCCGAACTCACGAAAAAATCCATTTATGAAAATGCCCGCTTTGCCGTTAATCAGGATGAATTTAATGAACGCCACAGCGGGTACATGGAACGCCATCAGATGGCTACTGAGCAAGTTGCTGGATTGGAAACGCTACGTAATACTCGCCGTGAGAAGCATAAAACCCTGGAGGCTTTTATCCGGGACATAGAAACCCGGCCGGTAATTATTGACGAATTCGATGAAAAACTATGGCTGGCCATTATTGACAAAGTCACTGTATTGCCAGATGGTAGGCTCGTGTTTACCTTTAAGGGCGGTACAGATATTAAAGCATAAGTCAAAACCTAATAGGGTATTCATAAAACCTGTGATGTTGGTTGAAAGCTAACGCAGTTAAAGGCTAACGCACAGGAAACATGAAAAAAACATTTACAAAGTAAGATAAAGGTATACAATAATATTAGTTCGGTCATACGTCCGAATTAAATATTGGGGGCAATGATATGAATAACGAGATGGAAGAAATAAACCAATCCCAAAAAATATTATTCGCTGCATATGAATGTATTTCATCAAAGGGTTATGCAAATGTATCTTTGCGTAATATTGCCGATGAAGCAGGGGTTGCTCTAAGTCAGCTTAATTATTACTTTATAAACAAGGAGGGGTTGCTCATAGCGTTAATTAAAATGATGATGCAAAAGTACCTACAGGAAGTAGAAGAGCATATAAAAAATGGAACTACACCCAAAGAAAAAATATCAGAACTTATTGCGTATTTCCAGAAAGTGTTGGGAGAAAATCCAAAGTTATTTAGATTGTTGTATGATTTTACCAGTATGGCGCTCTGGTCCCCAATCTTCGGTGATCTGCTTTGCAACCTGTTTGAGAATGTATCAAATTTAATAGAAAAACATGTCTTGAATGACATCTCTATAAAAAGCAATTTAAAGGGCTATACCACAAAATCCATAGCCAGAATGATTTTTGGGGCAATGTTTGGAACGGCTATACAGGTTATTTTAGACCCACAAGAAGAAAACCTCCCAGAGGCTTTAAATGCAATTGAATTAGTATTTGAGTGAAATTAGAAAGTTAAAAAACATTAAATATGGGGGTTGGGATTTTCCATGACCTTCTAAAAAAGGCGAGGAGCAGCATAATGAACCCAAGATTGTGATAAACTATGAAAGTTCAAAATTGCCTGGTGAACTCTTTTTTTTTACATGACAATCGTACGGACGTCCGAATAAAACGAAAGGCAACGAACTATGGCCAATATTTAGGAAATTGGGATGGATATGGATGGATATACCCATGTAATTGAGGGGTAATAAGTAACTTATGAAATTACGGAGGATGGTTCAATGAAGACAATAATAATCACTGACTCTAATTGCGACCTTTCATCTGGATACTTAAAAGAAAACAATATTCCTGTTATTCCATTCCATTTCCAGTTAAAAGGGAAAAATTATGAAGACAACTTTGGCGGGTCAATGGGTTATCAGGAATTTTATGACGAACTTCGTGGAGGTGAAATGCCTACTACAGCCCAGATTACGCCTTTCGTTTTTGAAGAATATTTCAGGAAATACGTTTCTGAAGGTTATTCTATCATCTATATATGTTTTTCATCTGCCTTAAGTGAATCCTACAGCCATTCTGTTTTGGCTAAAAAAACGATATTGAAAGAGGACTCAAAGGCCAATATAACCGTTATAGACACTAGAAGTGCTACAGCGGGGCAAGGGTTATTGGTCTATTATGCATGCGAAATGTTAAAGCAAGGAAAATCAAAGGAAGATATAGTTAACTGGATCGAGGATAACAAATTGAAGGTTAACATTTGGTTTACTGTTGACAGTCTGGATTATTTGAGGCGAGGTGGAAGACTTTCTGCAGCAAGCGCAACTGTTGGCGCTTTATTAGATGTTAAGCCTCTTTTATTCGTAGATAATAATGGGAAACTCGTTCCTGTAAAAAAGGTGCGTGGAAGAAAAAAAGCCATTAAAGGGTTGTTGGAAGAGTTCCAAAATAGAGTTATTAATCCGGAAGAACAAACCATTTTTATTAGTCATGGAGATTGTATTGAGGATGCAGAGTATTTAAAAAAATTAGTGATGAATGAAGGCAAAGTGAAAAATGTAGTAATTAATTATGTCGGTCCAGTTATAGGCGCTCATACAGGACCAGGAATACTATGCATTGCCTATATTGGAATAAGTAGATGAGTGAATTTAACGAAAAACTTGAAAATATCCTTTAAAAATTTATTGCCCGGATTTGGAGCATGATTAATGCGGGGGGAAACCCTAATACGATCCCAAATATGAATTAAAGAAATTAATTAATATTTTTTTGGTCTTTTGAGTATTGAAAGCAAATACTCATGAGGGGGTTTAGGAATCTAATTTGAAGCGAGGAAAATAACGCATGGTATATACCCCAGTTAGGTTGTTATCGAAAATGTTTTTTAGTTTGTGGGGGAAACTTGAAATTGCCGGAGAAGCCAACATCGCCTGCACAGGTCCGGTGATTTTGGTGGCTAACCACATCAGCCTGCTGGACGGCTTCCTTTTGGTTGCCCTCTGGCCACGGCGGATTACGTTCCTGTCAGCAGCCTATCTATTCGAAAAGCCGGTAGTGGGGGCCTTTTTGCGCTCTATTGGCGCTATCTCGGTGCAAAATGAGGGGGTGCCGTTAACGGGGATGAGGAGAGCCTTAGGTGTATTGCAGAGTGGGGATACGTTGTCCATTTTCCCTGAAGGTAGGATATGTTCGTTAGACAATCTGGGACCTTTCCAAACGGGATGGGCGTATCTTGCCCTGAAAACAGGGACCCCTGCACTACCGATAGTCATCAATATCAATAGAACAGTCCGGCCCACAGGGACTTTTCTACCTCGACGCAGAAGAATCTTGGTGCAAATCGCTGAGCCGTGGACGATGGAAAAAACCCCTCATCCACAGAAAGAAACCTTGGCATCGATGAACATGAGACTGATCCAACAAATGGAGAACTTATTGAGTAAGGGGTAGGGCGTTATCGGAGGTGTAATAAAATGGTAACAAGAAAGCCAGTTAAAAAGCGGCCTCTGATTGGGCTGGCCCTTGGCGGCGGTGGGGCTAGGTGTTACGCACATATAGGGGTGCTTAAAGCTTTACAGGAGGCAGACATCCCGGTTGACATTATCGCTGGGATCAGTATGGGGGCAGTAGTTGGCGCTGCCAGTGCTGCTGGATACGGAGTCGAGGAGTTGGAATATACAGCCACTCATATGCGATGGAGCCATTTGCTGCGCTTAGCAGATCCAAATCTACCGCGTCAGGGCCTGATTGCCGGTAACCGGCTGGAAAAGTATTTTAACACGTTAGTATTGGAAAAAGATTTTAATCAACTGGAAAAAACTTTCATAGTCATTGCCACTGATATTTTGTCAGGCGATGAGGTGCGCATTAACTCCGGACCGGTGGCGCGGGCTTTACGGGCTAGCACTGCATTGCCAGGCATCTTTAATCCGGTCAGGTCCGGGCAGAGCTTGCTGATAGACGGGTCAATAACTACACAGGTACCATTAGAAGCAGCCGTGGATGCAGGGGCTGCATTGGTTGTGGCGGTGGATGTTAGCTCACCAGTAGACCGCGCTGACATCCTGCTTAGCGCGTGGAATTGGGGGAAGGAAAGACCTGTTTATAACTGGTTGGGATCGTCTTATTTATCGCGTTTCGTTAAACCGCTAGTACCCGAGAGTATCAACACTATCGGCCGCTCGCTGGAACTGCATTACGGCCACCCGAAGAACTCCTCCCAGGTGACTCCACCCGTGCCTTGTTTGCACGTGAAACCCGCTGTTGATAACGTCAGGTGGTTCGAGTTTCATCGGGTTGAGGAGTGCATCCAGGCAGGGGAAACTGTAGGCAGACAGGTGGCCTGTCAGATTAAAGCATTAATGGAGCAGGGGACCCTGCTGGAAAAGCGGGTTATTAGTTCTTGAAATGAAGGGAAGCAGAAAGCTTGCCGGATAAGTTTTGGCTACATCGGCTGGCTTACTATACTGCACCCTCAAAACGCAAACCATAAAAATGTTTGATGGCCCTAAGGGGGGGGGACTCAAATTCGATAAAATATCTGAAATAATCGGTCATTATGTAAATAATTTTGGCCTTTTGTGTTTTGTATGTAAGCAATATCTCCTAGAAGTGTGGTGGTTGTGTTGGGGAAAAGGTGGAAATGGCTTAGTCTAATAGCTGTTGTTATAGGGTTATCTATGGATCTCCTGGATATGACAATTGTTAATGTTGCCATACCAGATATTATGTTGGAATTTGGGACAGATATACGTCTTTCTCAATATATTGTTACCGCTTACATGGTAACCATTGGTGTTTTTGAGCCGATTACGGCTTATTGGGCTGATACAAGGGGAATGAAAAAGATATATATTCTGAGTCTCTTTATTTTTACGGGCGGTTCTATCTTATCTGCATTTGCTTGGAATATTCACGCCCTTATTTTCTTTCGGATTATCCAGGCGGTTGGTGGAGGTATGATTATGCCTTTGGCTTTGTCTATCGTTCAGAAAACCTTTACTAAAGAAGAACTTCCATGGGCTATGGGATTGATGGGTATTCCTTTACTGATTGCTCCTGCCCTTGGACCAATGATCGGAGGATACTTAGTCGATACTTATAGCTGGAAGATGATCTTCTGGATCAACCTCCCCATCGGGTTGTCGGCGATTGGTGTTTCTTATTTTTTATTAAATGAATTTGAAACTTATGCTAAAAAATTTGATTTATGGGGTTTTGTACTGTCGGCAGTAGGTTTCTCTACGTTGCTCTTGGCCCTCAGCAATGGGGCTGATGAAGGTTGGACTTCGTTTTATATTGTTTTTCTCTTTTTTATTGCAATAGGCAGTTTAATTTTATTTTTCCTGGTGGAAGCCTATACGCCTGATCCCATATTGGACTTAAATATATTTAAAAACCGTATTTATTCAAGTTCCCTAGCCGTTACATTCTTTATTATCATGAGTTTATTTGGCAGCCTCTTTATCCTGCCTTTATTCTTACAACAACTGCGGGGATTAGGTGCTATGGAAACCGGCATGATGCTCTTGCCAGAAGTCTTAGGTATTGTTCTCTTTATTCCTGCTAGTGCGGTGCTCCTCCCACGAATTGGTGCATCAATATTAACCATTGCTGGGGTTGTAATTATGACGCTGGGCTCGTTGTTTTTCCTTAATCTGGACATCAATACAAGTTTAACTGCAATTAGGCAGAACTTGTTCATTATCGGAGTAGGACTTGGTATCGGTATCATGCCTTCGGTTACATTAGCCTACAGTTCATTACCAAAAGAATTAGTGAATCAAGGGTCAGCATTTTTTAATATGATACGCCAAATTGGAAGTGCAGTTGGTGTGGCTATTCTTATCAGCTTGATTCAGGAGCGGACTCCTTGGCATTATGCTCATTTAGCTAACACAGCTGCGCCATGTTCATATACCTTGCAGTCCTTTGAACCGTTAACTTCTTTATTTCAAGGTTGGGGATTTCAGGCTTCAGAGGCCCAAATGCTCAATCTGTTGACTCTGTTTAGGATGGCCCAGGAAAAAGCGACTGTTTTAGCTTTTCAAGATGCGTTCTATATTAATATGATCTTAGGCTTAATCGCTATATTACCAGCTTTATTCTTGGTTCAAAAACCTATCCGAGTTTTAATTAAAAAAAACCACCAAGGCAAGGTTGGCCGAGAAATAGGGTAATGCTTCTTTAATTTAACCTGAATCCGTGATAACTGCTCAGTATCCTTCCAGACCTAGGTAGGCCAGATTAGGGGCATAACCATCAAACCCTTTGTATGTGCGGGATACACACCCTCTTTCTTAGTCTTGGAGTTGTCAAAAGGAGAGACATCAACGTCTAAAGGCAGATACTCTCGACGATCCTCTCCGTGACCTAACACAATTCCGGTCAAAGGAGCATTGATGTTTTTAATTAAGAGAGCTGATTCTTGCAAGAGAGTCTATTTCCATCCTGCTTTACCGGCAGCCTGATCTAAGCGCTGACGCAAAGTAGGCGAGGAGGGAGCTTGGTCAATACCCAGGGCATAACCGAAAACAGCATCGTTTCTTTCAGCTTCGATGTGGTCAAAGTCATTCTTGCCCTGACATAACAATCCAATGTAGGAATAGACTACATCGCTGTGACTAATCGAAGGATTGGGGTTCCCAGGTACTCTACTTAGATTAATAAGCTTTTTCAAAGAACCCTTATCCAGCAGATGACCTACTAGCGGCAGCCCCCCGCTCGGAGTAATATTCAGGTCAGTAAATTCAATAGTAAATTTCAAGCTCAAACACCTCGGGTGAATAATTTCAATGCGGCTTTTTCCTGCATTTACTCTATTTTACCCTGTTTTACTTGAGCTTTCGAGGGATTTGGTAGATCTTGGTCACGGATTCAGGTTTAAACGACATAGATATTTGAGCTTGTAAAGAAATGAGGGGAGAAGAATCATGAAAAATCAAAAGTTCGTAATTTCAGTGGTACTTACCGTACTCTTAGTAATTGGCGGGGGAATTGGAGGTTATTATTGGTATCAAATGTCTAATTATATTACTACAGATGACGCACGCATCAGCGCCTATACTGCAAATGTCAGCCCGATTATCTCCGGAAAAATAACATCCTGGAATGTTGCTGAAGGGGAATATGTCAAAGCCGGAACCACTTTGGGGTGGCAGGATACAAATACGATTGCTACTACAGCCAGTATAAACCCCAGTGCGCTTAATTCTATAGGAAGCGTCATGGTTAGTAAAGCGGAGATTACTGCACCAATTTCCGGCCAAATGATTAAGACTTCCGTACGTGTAGGGCAATTGGTCGGAACGGGGCAAGCTCTCGCGGTGATTGCAGATACAAGTGATCTCTTTGTGGCCGTGAATATAGACGAAACTGAAATGGGGAAAGTAAAAGTCGGACAACTTGTGGAACTGAAGATAGATGGCTTACCCGGAAGATCCTTTCAAGGAAGGGTAGACGAAATAGGGAAAGCAACTCTTTCAACTTTTGATATTTTACCCATGCAATCTGCCAATGGTAACTTTACCAAAGTTACGCAACGGATTCCGTTAAAAATACGCTTTCCGGAAATAAATAAGCTGGGGCTTGTACCCGGGATGAGTGTTACGGCTAAAATCCACATTACGGAATAACGAACAGAGGAGAAGGATTATGTTGAAAATAAACACAACTGTTCAAAATAAAAAAATAATAAGCCTGTTCCTTTTAGGCTTAGCAGGATTTGTGGCTCTTATAGGATACGCTGTTCAAGCAAAACCTGCCGCCAAGTTTGTCGAAGCCCCAGTACTCATAAAAACGGATGAAGTTAAATCACAAGATTTTAGCGGAGATTTAACATTAGCCGGTATCATCGATATTCAGGATAAGGCCAATCTAAGCGCCCAACTTCCCGGAATAGTCATGGCAGTCAGAGCTAAGGAAGGAACGTATATTAAAAAGGGAGAAACTATTATTTCCTTAGACAAAACAGACCTGTTAAACCAACTTGAACAGTCTCAAGCCGGGCTTGCCAATGCTCAGGCGTTGTCATATCAAACCCGTCTTAATTATGAAAACTCAGAAAATGACTATAATCGGTATCAGGAACTCTATAAGTCTGGAGCAATTTCCCAACAACAAATGGAACAAATCTCCTTAAAAAGGGATATGGCCAAATCCCAATATGAAGCTGCTAAAGGGGCCGGTATTGATGCCGCTCAAGCAACAATCAATACCATCAATACTAATTTAATAAAAATGGATATCAAGAGTCCGATCGATGGAATTTTAGCAATGTCTAATGTGTCTATTGGGGATATGGTTAGCCCCGGCATTCCTCTAGCCACGGTTATAGCAACAAACCAACTGGTTTTAACCGGAAACCTTTCGGAGAGCCAAATAAACTATGTCAAGGTAGGAGATACTGTTGAAGTCACCGTCGCTTCTATTCCTAACCGGACCTTTACGGGGAAAATTTCTTATATCAGTCCAATCGCAATTCCAACCGGACAGTTTTTCCCGGTAAAAGTAGCCATAGATAATCCGGAAGGTAACTTGAAAGCAGGGATGACAGCAACGGCTAAAATCGCAGTGAAAATTCCGTCAGTTCTAGTCCTTCCCAACTCAGCCCTTATCAGGCAGGACGATAAGGATTATGTTATGGCTGTGAAAAAAGGTAAAGCAGTGAAAACCGCTATTCATATAGGTCTTAGCAATAAAGAGTCAACTGTTATTACTTCTGGTTTGCAGGCAGGTGAGCTGATTGTTGTTCAAGGAGCAGATCAACTATCCGATGGTGTGGAAGTAAAGGAAGAGTAGACTGTTGAATTTTATAGAGAAACTAGAACACGAGGATTTTACAATGCAATTCAAGTTAAAAAAGGCTGATCGCTATGCCAAAAAGCCTGACAGAGCATTTAGTTGATTATCATTAAGCGTCCCATCTTCTTTATATATTCCTATATTAATATTTACCACTTCTTATTATCGAATAAGCCAGTATCAGTCCCAAAATTATGGCACCAATAAAGCCAATCTCTACCACCGGGATACGGCTGATAATATAACTGTTCATTTTATCAGCAACTAAGGCGGTGCCTATGATCATGCTGGCCACAATGATAGCCAGGGACAGCCGGTTAGACATGATATCAAACTTGGCAGCAATTCTATTCAGATTAATATGCTCCATCTTGACCTTAAATTCACCTTCACTGATGATACCGAGTAGGTTTTCCAAGTCGCGTGGCGTATTTTTGATCAGGCGGGCATAATCAAGGGCTATGTTCTGCAGATATGACTTGATATGGTCTGGTGAATACCGTTTCAGCAAGACCCGGCGGCCATAAGGCTCAGCTATATCCACGAGACTAATCTGCGGATCCAACTGGGTGATGATGCTCTCCATGGTCATCAGCATTTTGACCAGCAGCGAAAGTTCAGCCGGTATGCGCACCTGGTAACTGGTGCTTAATTCCAAAAGTTCGGCCAGAGCTTCACCCATCTTTATCTGTGACATTGGTAAACCATAATACTTTTGTTCCAATTTGGCTATATCGCGCCTCAATTCCTCACGGTTAACGTGCTCGGTACTAATACCGATCGCCAGTAAGGCACGAGTCACTCCATTAACATCGTAATGCATCATACTTAAGAGCAAATCAATAGACTTGTCCTTGAGAACCTCGTCTATTATGCCCACCTGGCCGAAATCGTAAAAAATAATCTGCCCGGCGGCATTAATCGCAATATTGCCGGGATGAGGATCGGCGTGAAAAAAACCGTATTCGAAGATCTGGCTGAATAAAGCTGCCAGCAGATTTTTAGCCACCTGGGTTGAATTTAAATTAGCCTTTTTAAGCCCGGCTAAATCTGAAACCTTTATTCCGATCAGAGATTCCATGGTTAGCACTTTAGGGGATGAATACTCCCAGTAAACCTTGGGGATGAGTACACTAAAGTCTCCCTGGTAATGACTGCGGAAAATATCAGCATTATGAGCCTCCAAAGCGAAATCCAATTCTTTGCGAATCGCTCCGGCTAGCTCAGCTACAATCTCACTCGCTTTATATAATCTCCCCCAGGCTGTATGTCGTTCCAGCAATCCGCCCAGATCCGCCAGGATCAAGAGATCAATGTCGATGATCTTTTCTATCCCCGGTCTCTGTACCTTCAAGACCACATTTTCTCCGCTATTAAGCACCGCTTCATGCACTTGAGCAATAGAAGCAGCTGCCAGCGGTACCGGGTTAACTGATCGAAAATCTCGTTCAATATTAAGCCCACCCTGTTGACAAACCTTTAGAACTTCATCATAAGCAACGGGTGGCACCTCATCCTGAAGTTTCTCTAATTCTTTTATATAATCCGGGTTCAGCAAATCGGGGCGAATACTCAACAATTGTCCCAGCTTAACAAAAGTGGGCCCCAATTCTTCCAGCGCGTAGCGCAACCGTTGAGGGTTGCCAAAATCCTGGGCATAATTCCCCCAACCGCCGGCTTTCCATCGACCCATAATTTTTGCCAGGCTAACCCTATCAAACAGAAAACCAAAGCCATGCTTGATAAAAACATTAGCTATTTCACGGTATCTAGCTATATGTTTAATGCGAGCGACATCCTTGCGCAAACCCATGCAATCCCCCATAACAGCCTTATACTTAGTTCTGGGCTGCTTAAAAATTCCAAACTAGCAGATCTTCAGTTTTAAGGGCGCAGTACTACTAAACCGGCCGATGCAGCCAACCCTCATCCGGCAAGTTTTCTGCGGTCCTTTCTTTCGGAACTGATGACTATCTCCTCCAGCGGGGTTTCCTGTTCCATTAATGCTTTAATCTGTAGGGCCACCTGTCTGCCAACAGTTTCGCCCGCCTGGATACACTCCCTAACCCGATGGAAATCGCACCACCTGACTGTATCAACTTCCGGTCTAACGTGCTAATAATGTGTTGGTGGACTCACCGATGAAGAGGTTTTGGAGCAGCTGTCAGACAGTTTCAGCGTGCGACCCACTATCTTAATGCTCTCAGGCACTACCGGTTTAACGAAATGGGATAAATCAGACAATCCCAACAAGGCATAAATAGGTAAATCCTTCCCCCAATTCCAAGCTCTAAACAGAACATCCGCGCGGTCCACGGGTGAGCAAACATCCCCGGCTACAACCCACGCGGCTCCTGCCTCCATCACCGCTCCCACCGGCACCGGAGTGGTTATACTCCCGTCTAGCAACAAGTGCTTTTCCTAACCTAACAGGATTAAAAATACCTGGCACTGCAGTGCTATCCCGAATGGCGCGCGCCACAGGCCCGGAGTTAATGCGCACCTCCTCGCCTGACAGAATATCCGTGGCAACAAACGATAAGGGGTTTATCCAGTTGATCAAATTCCTTTTCTGTGATTAATGCACCGGTTCGGCATTCAATACGAAGCGGGGGGCGCTTTGTCCCACATAATAAGCATAATTAACGATATCCGGATCATTCTTCAGTAGCTCAGCCAATTGCTTGGCCTGGGCATCAGTTGATTGAATGGAACTTCCTTCCGGCAATTTTAGATCGACAATTAGTTCAGGACGGACCGATGCTGGGAAAAAATTCCTGTTTAACAAAGGTCATCAGCCCCAGGGAAACTAGAAAGACGGCTAGGGTCAGACTCAGAACCAGCTTGCGATGGGTCAGACACCAAGTAAGGATACCTTTAAACATTCGATAAAATTTTGTGTCATAAAATTAGTATACTATAAAGTGTAAATAGTGTAATTGTAAAGTTAAAAACTCGAAATTTTTGGGGTATAAGGTCTACATGATGTAATATATAAAAAAAATGGCTTTTAGGGGATATGAAAATGAATACAGAAGAGAGAATTGTGAAGGCCTTTAAACAAATGGCGCGTAATCAAGGTTTTAATGCAATTAGAATGGAAGAGTTGGCGGCTAAAGCTGGTATTACCAAGAAAACCATATATTCATATTTTACCAGCAAGCAAGACATAATAGAGAAAGTAGTACATGCTTTTTTGTCTGATGTTATATATAAAGTTGAAAATATAATGAACAAATCCGACCTGATTGAAAATATTGCTTCCACCGTAGAATCACTATTGAAAGATGGCGCGTTTCTTTTCAATATTCAGTCCTTACAAGATCTGCAGATTTATTACCCTGAAACTTGGCAGCGAATTGAAGACTTTCGTATAAATATGATTGGTTCTGTGGTGGAAGTAATTTATAAGCGGACCAAGAAGAAATGGGTTCTGGAGATGGAGCCACGCATCCTTGAAGAGGCATTTCTTGCCATTAATAGCCGCTTTTCAACCCCCGAATTCGCAGTGGAAATGGGAATGCCAGTTAAAGAATTGACTGTTCAAATGGCTAAACTTTTGATATATCCTTATTTATAGAAACTAGCGCAGGTACCGTTATAAGAATACACGGCAGTAGACACTCAATCTGCGATGCACTTTTACTGCAATTATTTAGTTCAATAAACGGCCTGCCATGAAGTCATTACCATAAATTGTATCATTATCCACTATATATCTCGATTCCTGCTTTTCGATAACAAATTTAATTTTATCTTCTGGGTTATCTACTTTTTGAACCCCCTTTTGCACAGAACCCCGGAAAACGGACAAAGACAATGCACCCCTCGCATGCTAACATAAGCAATATGCGGAGGGGTGTCTTTTATGAGGCCAATGGAAGAACGTAAAGAAGTAATTAGGTTATACACAGAGGAGCATCATGGATATAAGACCATCGCAAGAGAGATGGACCTGTCAACAAACACAGTTAAATCATGGATTAGGCGATACAGAAAAGATAAAGGCTTGATCCTTTACGGGCGTTGTGGTCGGCCACCAAAAAAGTCCGATAATCCTTCAAACACCATGCAGTCATCCCAAGACTACGAAAAACGGATCACGCAACTCGAAATGGAAGTGGAGCTGTTGCGGGATTTTCTCTCCGCGGAAGAAAGAAGGTCGATAAAAAAATAATCTACGGGGTCATTTATAAGCGAAGGGATAAATATGCCGTTTCACAGATGTGTGCCTTTTTTGGAGTATCCCGAAGTGGTTATTACGATTGGGTAAAAAGGGAGCATGAAAACGGCAAAGACCTATTTCTTCGAGATTTGATCGCAGAATGTCAGGAGAAGCATAAAAAGCGGTACGGTTATCGACGGGTAGTGATATGGCTGCTTCGGGAATATGGATTGGTGGCCAACCACAAAGCGGTATTGCGGGTGATGAACAAGTATAACTTGCTGTCTATTACGCGGAGAAAGAGCCATTATCGTCGAATGTTTTCGGCAGAACTCCGCTTTCCTAATGTATTACAGCGGGATTTTAAGGCCACAGCACCGAACCAGAAATGGTGTACTGACATTAGCTACATAAAGACAAGGGAAGGCATGCTGTTTCTGTCTATCATTAAGGATCTGTATGATAATTTCATAGTGAGCTATGAGACTGCTAAGATACAGGATTATGGTCTTGTAGACAGAACAATCAGGTCGGCGAAGCTGGCGGCTGGTGAAGTCGGAGGTGTTATCCTTCATAGTGACCAGGGCTACCAGTATACTTGGTTTTCATATAGTGAATTAACAAGGGAGTACGAAATAACGCCATCTATGTCACGGCCGGGGACACCGCTAGATAATGCGTGTGCCGAGAATTTTTTTAGCATCCTCAAGTCCGAATGTATATACCGGGAAAAACCGAAAACGCTAGATGAGGCCACACGGTTAATCGATGAATATATGGACTACTACAATTATGAACGCTTGCAGGTCAAATGTGGATGTACTCCTTATGAGTGGCGTACAATGTCAGCTGTCGCTGCGTGACATGGATTAATGAAGAGATAAAACAAGCAATCATGCGTTAGGGGTGCAAAACACTGTCCGCCCACAGGGGTTCGCCACACTTAGTAATCGTTGAAAGATAGCCAGGGGGTGTGCATTTGTATCATTTTGTAGTAGGGTAGCCAGATTATCTACCATCTATTGATAAAAAGCATTTTATCGGTGGATGGTTTTTATATTGCCTGAAACGGCTTGAAACAAGCGGTTTCAGAGGCTTTCCGGAGACGCTTGTTTCAATTTTATGGTTGCTATTTTTCAATATATTCATAGGCCGCTGGTTTTTGAAGCCAAAAGCGTGGCTTCAAATCGTTTTACATTAGGCAGGGGTGTGCATTTTTCGGGCAAATCGTTGAGCATTTGAAGTAATCGTTGAACACTGAGAATGTCAAGTTTCAGGTACTACAACCCGGGTGTATGTTCATATTATGTAATATTTTCACAGGCTTGTTTATTGAATTAGCATATCTCATTTCATTTCTACATCCATCTGAATCTCCATAAACCCAAACTTCATCGCAAATATCAATAATTTCAAGACATAGTTGAAGTATATCGTTTCGCTCGTTATCATTTTCCATAAATGAAAATAAGTGAAGTGGACTTACAGGCAGATAGCCATTATTGGTTATTTCGCGACAAATGACTTCTACATTTGCTTTGTTAATTTTAGGATTATCTTTATAGGGATGGCATACGAAAATCTTTTTCTTTCTCATATTACTGATAGTTCCTTTTATTACTTGCTTAGTATCATGTCCAACGTATTTATAAAAAATTATCCAAACAACGACAAAAAGACCCCGTTTTCCATATCACTTATATTATAGAGGTGATTCATGGAATTAAATGTTTCTTCTAGGTTTCGTCTTGCACTTCTCCATCCTCCGCCATCTGTAACCCACATAAATTCAACACCCTCGACTTGTCGTGCTCCCTCTGCAATCATTTTGTAACTCCTTGCCGTTTCATTTAGCTTAGAGCCGCCACCTGTATAAAAGTTAGTTTCAATCATAAAAATTACATTAGAAGATTTTACGACGAAGTCCCAACGCTTAGTTGTTGTTCCTTCAGCCGAAATTGGTGATAAGTTTACATTCCACTTTTTTTCAATGTCAGTTAGATACATTTCCTTATAGTACTCAGCACCGGTCTTTTCTATAAAACCTTCTACTAAATCCTCCATTTGGTGACCGCCACGGTTCTTTCTCCCATTGCTGTCTAGACCAGTTTCTATTCCTAACGCATAGTCTACAAGATTGTTTATTACATGTTTAGAAATCAAATCCATTAATCCGGTCTTTTTCATAAATACAATGTATTGCTCAATAGAATAGTTTATCTTACTAAAATTATATGAAAATGATCCATCGGTGTCCTGAGCATAAATCTCACTCTGCCTGACAGCCAAAAGTGTCGGAATACATTTGAGAATCTCCGGATATTTTTTCAGTAATGCAACGAAGTCTGATTCAATATTTAGAGATCCAATCAAAGAATTCATAATGTTAAGCTCTATCTTTATTGAATCAACATTAGAATATACTTTGGAAAAATCCACATAATAGTTATATCCATTTATACTGGAACGCATTTGTCCAAGCCATGTGTTAAAATCTCTCATATTTTTTCCTCCCGTTGCAAGCGCCTTTTTGATAATTCAATATATTCTTCAACATTATCAATACCAATATATCTTCGGCTTAATCTTTTCGCAGCGATACCCGTAGTTGAGCTACCGCAAAAAGGGTCCAGTACCAAGTCTCCTTCATTCGTTGATGCTTCGATTATTCTCTGAAGAATATAAGTTGGCTTTTGTGTAGGATGTTTCCCTTCAGTTTTCTCCTTGACAGTTGTCAATGGTCCAGTCCAAACGTCCTTCATTTGCTTTCCACCGTTTTCGGCTTTCATGGTATTATAGTTAAATAGATGTTTTGATTTCTTGTCGTTCTTCTGCGCCCAAAGAATAGTCTCGGTGCTATGAGTGAAACAACGGCAAGCCAAGTTGGGAGGCGGATTCGTTTTCTGCCAAGTAATATTGTTAATTATTTTAAATCCTTCTTGTTCAAGAGCAAAACCAATGCTGTAAATATTGTGCAAGGTGCCGCTTATCCATATACTCCCATTGGGAGCTAGAGCTTTCTTACAAAGACGAATCCATAATTGATTAAACTTATACTTTTCCTCAATGGATGACACTTTATCCCAGTTTGCTTTATCAACCGACACCATCCTCCCAGAATGACAAGTGATGCCACCATTACTCAAAAAATAAGGGGGATCTGCAAAAATCATATCTATAGATTCAGGTTTAATTTTCTTTAGGATAGAAAAAGTGTCTCCTAAAATCAACATTTCGCTTTCAGTTCTGTAGAATGGAGATACCCGTCCTCTAAGCAGTTCTATCATTTCCGCTCCCATTTTCAATAGTTTGTAACAATGACTTCTTTACCAACACGCTTAGATGCATCCCGATTTATGGCTCTTCGTACATCCACAGATTCAATTTTAAAGCCATCATAAAGCTCGTGGACAAGAGGAACGTTGTGATTGCTCAACATAACCTTGGCACCTGCGGAATCAAGTCGTCTAAATAAATTAGCTAAGCGCTTATGATCTTCCAATGAAAAACCATCCTTTGTATAGTCCGTAAAGTTGGCTGTTTCGCTTACCGGAATATAGGGAGAATCAAAATAAACAAAATCTCCGCACATAACATCAGAGCATGCCACTTCAAAGTCACCTTGTCGGATTTCAATATCATTACTCCTTAAGTAGATACCTATATTCCTTAAATTATCTGCATCAATTGATACACCGCCAGCTTTGTTGTTATAGGGGACATTAAACAATCCCTTTGAGTTAACTCTGTATAGGCCATTGAAACAGTGCTTATTGATCCAAATCATAAGAGCAGCACATTCAGAGTCCAATTCGTTCGCTGCAATCTTCTTGTTGTAAGACACCCGCAATGCCATATATCTGTCTGTATCACACGGTTCTGAATCAAGAAGATTCACCGCATTAATCACAGCTTCCGCATCTAATTTCAACTGACGATAGACATTCAGAAGTTGTTCATTAGTATCGTTAATAATCGCTTTATTGGGTTGCACATCCAGTAATAAAGCACCCCCGCCAATAAATGGCTCATAAAATATTCCATATAATACAGGCAATCGCTCTTTTAACCTATCTATTAGCTGCTTTTTACCGCCAGCCCACTTAACAAAAGGTCCTATTTTGAAATCCACAACTTATTACCTCCTAGTGATACATAGATGCCATAGTTTTAAATATAAATCAAATCAAGTAGTGATTGTTTTTCTTGATATATTTGATAAAACAGCATCATTGACCGTCCATTCGTCTAATGTCATACACGAACTGCTTTTGAAAATAAAATGCGTGATTTTTATTCGACACATAGCGACCATAAATATCAGAACGAATAGGATGATAGTTACCATTTCCATCACGTGCATCTTTGCTTCTAACCTGTATATGGGCGCCGTTTGATGTGTGGATAAATCCATCTGGACTGTCTTCTATGTGAACTCTAAGCTGTTCGCAAATAGAGTAGTAATCTTCTCTCCAAATGTCTCGAAGTGTGGAGAATTTTTGCAGCTCTAAATTGATATGTATGCTTGGTAAGAACATCCAATCTTGTGGATGACCATCTTTGCAAACAGGTACATACAATATGTTGCTTATTTTTTCATACAAATGCGTATCTTCAAATGATCGTTTTCCAATTAATTCATCAATAACATTACTTATTTGTGTGATAAATACCGTTTCCCTTGGGTTTCCATCCCTGTCGCATTTATTAGTTTTCAATTCGCCATCTTCAAAATCCAAATTACTACTTGATAGGTTCATCCCTAAAGATAATTCCAGTAGCTGTCCTGTTCTTCCTTTATTTACAATTATCATATCCATATCTGAAGAGGAGAATAAATCTCCAAATCTGATACCAGCTAACTCATTTAATCGATAATAAGCCTCTTCAAGTCGCATGTTCCTTCTCCTTAGTTATTAATAGATGGGACAATGCCCCATGTCATATGTCTTCCAGAATAATTCCAATACCTTATATCCTGCTCGATAAAAAGCCATTTTATTGTCTTCACAACATGGTCAACAGGCAGTCCGTGTGTAAATATAAGTTCATCAATTTCAGCATCAGATACATCGCAGCATTCAAAAACTTTTCTTAAGAGACTGTATAACCTTGCATACATTTCAGGGTTTTCCTGCCTTTTTTTAAGTAAATCTTCTTTTAGATCGTCATGTTTTGGAAAGTTTCTCCGCCGCTCTCCTGGAGCTGCATAATTTGTATTTTCAACACACACCAAAAAATCAAAACCATTATGAAGGTTCGCCGGTCTATGGAGATAAACCCTATCTCCAGAATTAAGAGTTTCTACGAAATAAATGTATTTTGATGCACTGTCACCGCTCCCTGTTCCTGGCTCCTCATCTGCAAGTTTATTAACCACACGCATTCTTACATCGTTTCGTGTTCCTGAATTTGAAAAGGAATGCTCTATCTCACGCTTAGCCATAAGTTCAACCTCCTTAAAATCCTCTTTCATCACAATGAGTGGCAATATCCCTCCAACCCATACCTCGAATTAAATTAGCCGCTTCATGCACGCTCTTACTTTCAAGAAGGAGCATGTGAATGCCCAAGCGTTTGATACGTTTTCCAAGTCTGGTAAATTGTTTTTGTTCCTCTGCAATCATGGCCATATACAAGATTGAAAAAATAATGTCCCATTACGCGCATTTTCTTTGTATGTTTCTGAAATTGTAGAGATGCTGTTAAGTGAACTGTCTAAAATCCGCTTTCCAGTTAACTCGTATACTTTTAACATAATCACTATAGATTTTTTCAACACCATATTTCTGTGAAAGTTGAAGAAGCTGCGCGAAATAATGAGTGTCACTAGGAGGCTTACGGTGCCCATTAATATTAGTAAACTAGACACACCAATCATCAAATTTTCATCGGTCGTACTCAAGAAAAGATCCATCAGAAAATGTCTTTATCATTTGTCCCATTTTGTTCTCCAATCTTATATGAAAAATCCTAAAGAGAAATTTCACAAGTAGTTATCCAGCCTTTCCTAAGAAAGATCCAGCCTGCCTATGTGTGTTTCGCAGGTTTTTTTCGAAGTTTCATTTATTGTGTGCTAGTACCGTCTTTATCATCTACAAACTCAACAATTTCGCCAATATCACAATCGAGCGCCTTGCATACTTTCGTTAATGTCTCAGTACTTATATTTTCGTTTTTCCCCATTTTGGTGATTGAAGAAGAACTTATTCCGGCGGCCTCTTGTAAATCCTTCTTTTTCATATCTTTGTCGATAAGCATTTTCCAAAGTTTTTTGTAACTTATAGACATTTATTACCACCTCTCGAATTTTACATAAAACAAGCGAAGCGGCTTCAATTAAAAGCCACTTTCTAAAGTGTATCATTGCAACGAGTAAAAAACAATGCTTAACACATCGAAAATCATGCGATAACAATAAAAATTCCCGCATTCAATTGAAAGCATTCGCCTTCGGTGTTACAATATTATCCATGGGGTTTGATGAAAAATATGACACAATAATAAAAACATGAATAATATTTCTTTTCAGAGGTGGATGCAGTTTTGGCAGGCAATCGTTCATTTAAAGATTATGTGGCAGACAGATTCGGAAATGGGTTGTATGCTGCCATTGAAGGTTATACCTCCGAAAACTATAATGAATTAAATTTACGGCTATACAAGGTTCGAAATATCGGCGGCGTCGAATTGTCGGATATTGAGGTGAAATTTGTGTCCGTCAACGACCTGCCTGGTATGAAAATAGAATTTGATGTTGTTGTTGAAGCTGAGCTGGAAGTCCGAGAGTCAGACTACCACTATGATGAATTCGAAAATTGTAGCCAATGGTTTATGCTGAAATGTTCCGGTGATTTGGAACGAAACCTGGATGATTTTTCTATCTCCGGAATAACGGAATATACAAATAAAAACAAGCAGCCGAAACCTATGTCGGACTCCCTCGTTCCCATCATCAATAGAGAACAATTGGAATCTGTTGCAACAGATTTCCTGCGTAGAAATTATCCCGAAGCATTAAAAACGCCAAAAGCTATTGAGCCACAAGTGTTGGCGGAGAAAATGGGACTTTCGGTGGAATTGAGAGAAATAACAAAGGATTTCTCTGTTTTCGGCCAGTTATATTTTCATGACTGCGATGCGGAATTATATGATAGTGACTGCGATGAACTGGTTAAGACCAGCGTGAGTGCTCGAACCATCTTTGTTGATCCCAAAGCGTACTTCCTTAGAAATCTTGGATCTGTCAATAATACCATCGTGCATGAGTGTGTGCACTGGGATTTACATAGAAAAGCCTTTGAATTGGAGAGGTTATACAACAGTAACGCCACGCGGATTAGGTGCCAGGTGATCGGTGGCATAAAAGACAACGGCCGGGATGCAACTGACTGGATGGAGTGGCAGGCAAACTCCCTGGCTCCGCGAATCCAGATGCCTCTTTCGACCTTCAAGACCAAGGCTTTTGAATATATAAAACAATTCCGTGCTGAAATGGGTACATCTGAACTCATAGATGTAATGGAGCCTGTCATTGATGCGCTGGCTACATTTTTCTGTGTATCCCGCATCGCAGCTAAAATTCGTATGATCGATGCCGGATATGAAGAAGCTGTCGGCACCTTTACATATATCGACGGTCATTACGTTAAACCTCACGGATTCCGCAAGGGGTCTATTAAGGTCAATCAGACATTTTCTATATCTGCCCAGGATGCGGCGGTCGAACGTTTAGTTAATCCGGAACTCCGTGCTTTAACTGACAGCGGTGATTATCTGTTTATTGATAATCATTATGTCTATAATGCTCCGCTTTACGTTCAGGCAGGTGAAAACGGCAAGCTTGAACTAACCGATTATGCGCGCTCCCACATGGATGAATGCTGCCTTGTCTTTGACATGACCGTTACGAGCAAGGTGGCGGCCAAATACCATACGGAGTGTTTCTTGAACCGTGAACCGAGTGATATAACCTTCGAAGTCAAATATCATAACGGTTACCAGAATGCACCGCAGGATCGCCAAGTGGCAATGCGGAAAAAGCAGCAGGAAGAGTACATTGCTGTCCGAAAGCAGATGACCGATAACCCTGAACAGTGCATGAAGCTACTATTAGACTGGCGCGGTATGAAATATACTGATTTGGGCGATGCAATTGATCGTGACCCAAAGACAATAAGCCGTATCGTTAGGGGTGAAACCGCTCCATCTGTTGAAACAGCGGCACTTATTTGCTTTGGACTGCACTTGCCACCTATCTTAAGTGAAAAACTTATGGAGGTGTTGAACTGTAAGTTGCAGCCGATGAAAATGGAGCATCAATGGATAAAAGAAGCTCTTCTGCTGAAGTATCCGGAGCCATTATGGGTAATTCAAGAGTACTTGGCACCATATGGGGTAGTAATATAAAAAATATTTTTGCGCAAAAACGGACATGATGTGTCCGCTGTTATCAAAGGACCCGTGCAATGATGCATGGGTCCTTCTTTTTATGGTTCAAAACACATCCGCGTTTTACTACCTTGAACCATTGACATTCTAGGGTTCAAAATGTATATTATAAGTACAAGATGGAAAACGGAGGTATGACTATGTCACGTCAGTTCGATGAATATATGGAAGGTCGATTCGACCTTCACGACAAAGAATATGCGCTTATTGAGCCGGGAAATGCAGATGAGTTGGTAAAGGCATTAGAGGTAAAATCTGCCTTGCAGACATACATAGACGGCCTTATGCATGATGAGGAGTCAAGCGCATGGTGCGACTTGCTTCAGCGGCAAGAGGACTATATCAAGGAATATGTCGATTCCTTAGGGGACTTTGATAATAGCACCCTTTCCAATAACATCGCATTTCTTGTTAAGAAAAATAGAATGAGAGTAGGCGAACTTGAAGATATGCTCGGAATAAGTGCGGGGTACATTTCACGCACGGTTAAAGAAGACTCTAAAAAGAAAATGAGCGTTGATATTGTATGGAAAATCGCCCGGTTATTTGATACAGACATCAGAACTCTGACTGAATCACAAATGTGGATTTCTCACAGCAATACGGAGCTGTTAGTTAAGTTTCTTCAAAGGTTGTATCAAGACACAAAAGATAATTTTTTCGCATGGGAAAACGATGGCGGAGTAATGGTTGTCCTTAACGAGCGATATGAAAAAATGGGGCTTATCACCACAGATGACGAGGAGACAGCCGTCTATCATCCTAATCATCTGAATCAGGCACTTAAATGGATCCTCTCTAAGGATGTTGTTTCCCTTGAGAGCTTTGAAGGTAAGAAAGACCTAGTCATTATTCCTTTCAAGGTAGAAGGCAAGGAAGATTTGCAAGGCTATGATTTCCTTTTCGTCTGGGAGAGTAATGGTCAGTGGCTTTGGGAAAAAGTGTTCTATACAAACGATGATCCTTTTGGAGCATTGCATGAGAATGCCGATAAACTCTATCGTTTAATCGAGGATATGGAATACGATGCCAAGCTTGCCCCTAATATTCATCAACTCATTTCTAGCTATGTGAAAGGGGGCCGACCTGAATGATAAAACGCCCCATTCGAAACCTGCACAGTGACAAGCCAACACCGCCCCGTTTTTGCGATGTGGTGATTGAAGACGGCAAGATCTTCCTTGAGAAAAAGTCAGATAAGAACAAGTATGAAAAGATCCCCTGGGAGGATGTTGTCTACCAGGTAGAAACGGCAAAAGCTGTAAACTAATAATAAAAGAAACTACCGCACCCTGTCCCGTAATCAATCGTGGAACTAATCGCCGGAGTTATCTAGGTAAGCCATAAAGGCTGAAAAGATAACTCCGGCTTTTTTATTTGTATGGGTTTTGACGGGACATGGTGTGTCCATTTTAAAGAAAATTTCAGTGCTAAATTAATTTATAGATAAGCAGCAATGTTTTCTAAATAATATCTCAATGTCCGAGATGCGCATCAGGACGGCGGGATGCAAAAGAGTTCAGACCCAGCATTAAAAACTGTGTCACGAATGAAGATGCACCCACCGTGATTTCGTGCGCCCATTTTTCGGACAAGCGAAGTCTGTGGACATCTTCCCCACAGGCTCTTTTTGTGTCCCACCGTCAATACCTCGGACGGAAAGGACGCAAAAAAGTGAAAATCAAGTACAAAAAGGCTAATGGGACAATCATCGAACTGGAGGTATCCGAAGAGGTCGGGACCCTCTATCTAGAGTCAATTGAAGATGAAAAGAAAAATGATCGCAAAAATTCACGCCCTAATCGCCACTCACAGCTTTCTACCTTTGAATACGAAGACATCCGCTATTTCAGCGATGGCACTGACCTACTTGCGGATTTAATCGAATCCGAGGTTATCAGTCACGCCATGTCCTTCCTGAATGAACGCCAGCAATACCTGATTCGCAAGTGTCTACTGGAGGGATGGTCATATACCGACCTTGCCGCCGCTGAAGGCAAGGATGAATCTGCCATCCGCCATGCTGTTGATCGTGCCAAAAAGAAGCTTAGAAAATTTCTTGAATAGACCGTCCGAATCGGCTGTTTCCCCTGGCATATACCAGAAGGCACAAGAAATAAGCCTTCGGAAAGGCAAGGTGATTCATATGAAGCACACGCTTAGGATCGGTGTTTCTAAGGAACCGCGGGATGGCTGGATTGTTAGCCGACGTCATGTCACCGTACGGGAGCGTTTGGTTCGCTTCCTGCTGGGAGATAAGCAAAGGCTGACGGTCATCGTCCCCGGCGACAGCGTAAAGTCGCTATCCATCGTTGAGGAGGGGGATGAAAACCGTGGGTAAAACCAAGCTGCTGCTGGATGTTGCAGCTAATCTAAGTAACCTGGCAGACAGCATTTGGGCTGTGGCCGAAGCGATGGCGGGCAACGAACCTGTCCAAGAGGTCCAACCTGAAAGGCCAGCACCAGTTAAGGAAGAGAGGCCTGCTGCCAAGGCAGTTGCTCTGGAGCAAGTAAGAGCAGCACTGGCTGACAAAAGCCAGCAAGGGTTTACGGCAGATGTTAGGGCTCTGCTTGAAAAGTACGGCGCACCAAAACTCAGCCAGATAGACCCGGCGAACTATGCGGCGCTATTAGCGGACGCGGAGGGGCTGAAATGAACGGAGACAAACAACACGCTCTGCTGTCAGCTTCTGGAGCCCATCGTTGGATGAACTGCACCCCGTCGGCGCGGCTGGAGCGGGAGTTCGAGGACAACAGCGGGGAATCCGCCGCCGAGGGGACTGCCGCACACGCTCTTGCGGAACACAAGCTGCGCCGGGCGTTTAAGATGCGCTCCAAGAAGCCGGTGTCCAAGTACGACTCCGACGAAATGGACAGCTACACGGACGGCTATGTGGAGTTCATCCAGGAACTCGTCGCTCGAGCAAAGCAGGAGTGCAGTGACCCAGTCGTGCTGGTCGAGCAGCGCCTGGACTTCTCAAAATTCGTGCCGGGCGGCTTCGGTACGGGGGACTGCATGATTATTGCGGATGGGACGCTCCACATAATTGACCTCAAGTATGGCCAGGGCGTTCTGGTGGACGCGGAGGACAATCCGCAGATGAAACTGTACGCCCTCGGTGCTCTGGAACTCTTCGATGGCATCTACGACATCCTTACGGTGTCCATGACCATTTATCAGCCCCGCCGTGAAAATGTCAGCACCCACACGGTATTCAAGGAATCGCTGTACCAGTGGGCGGAGGAAGTCCTCAAACCAACGGCAGAGTTAGCTTTCAAAGGTGAAGGCGAGTACGATCCCGGTGAACATTGCCAGTTTTGCCGGGCGGCAGTGAAGTGCCGGGCACGGGCTGAAGAGAAATTGAACCTGGCCCGATTCGAATTCGCCTTGCCATCGCTGCTTACGGACGAGGACATCGAGGAAATACTCGCCCTACTAGATGATCTCACCTCATGGGCGAACGACATCAAGGCATATGCGCTAGAAGCAGCGGTCAGTCATGGCAAGGATTGGCGCGGCTATAAGCTGGTAGAGGGTCGCTCTAACCGCAGGTACGCCAATGAAGATGCCGTCGCTAAAGCCGCAAAAGATGCAGGCTACCGCGACATCTACCGTCAGAGCCTTATTACCCTCACTGAGATGGAGAAGCTGATGAGCAAAGCAAAATTCCAGGAAATCCTTGGTGGTCTCATCGAAAAGCCGCCAGGAAAACCGACTTTGGTCCCGCTTTCGGACAAGCGCCAGGCAATGAATGCATCTTGCGCAAAAAATGAATTTATGGAGGTTTAATACTATGTCGAACACAGCAAACAGAGTAAATCCTAACCCTGGGAAAAACCCTACCAAGGTAATCACCGGCATTGTACGTCTGTCTTTTGCAAACGTGTGGGAACCGAAGTCCATCAACGGCGGCGCGGAGAAGTATAGTGTCAGCCTGATCATCCCCAAAAGCGATACCAAGACCATCGCGGCCATCAATGCAGCCGTGGATGCGGCTATCGAGGAAGGTAAAGGCAAATTCGGCGGCAAGATTCCCAATAAAGCGCAGCTAAAACTCCCGCTCCGTGACGGTGACATCGACCGCCCGGATGATGAAGCCTATGCGGACAGCTACTTCGTGAACGCCAATAGCAACACCGCCCCGCAGATAGTGGATAGACAGGTTAACCCTATCTTTGAACGCTCTGAAATCTATTCTGGCGTTTACGCAAGAGTCAGCATCAACTTCTATGCCTTCAATTCCAATGGAAATCGCGGAATAGCTTGCGGCTTGGGGAACATTCAAAAAATTAGCGATGGCGAACCGCTGGGTGGCAAATCAAATGCCGCAGATGATTTTGCCACCGATGTGGACGATGATTTCCTGTCATGAGAACAGTCAGTATCGATCTAGAAACCTTTAGCACGGTAGACCTCGCCAAAAGCGGGGTCTATCGCTATGCTGAATCACCGGATTTTGAAATCCTGTTGTTCGGATACAGTGTTGACGGCGGAGAGGTTCAGGTTATTGATTTGGCCAATGGCGAACGACTGCCGAATGAAATCAGTAACGCCCTATTAGATGAAAGCATTATTAAATGGGCGCACAACGCACAATTTGAAAGGATATGTCTGTCCCGCTATCTTGGCCAGTGGTTAAAGCCGGATTCCTGGCGCTGTACGATGGTTTGGGCTGCATATCTCGGTTTGCCTCTGTCGCTGGAGGGTGTGGCGCTGGTTACAAGCAGTGAAAAGCAAAAACTAACTGAGGGCAAAGAGATGATCCGCTACTTCACCATGCCCGCCAAGCCATCAAAAGCCAACGGCCAGCGTATACGCAATCTCCCCGAACACGACCCTGAAAAATGGGAACGCTTCAAAGCCTACAATGCTCGCGATGTTGAAACAGAAATGGCAATACAGTCTAAGCTGGTGAGCTTTCCGGTACCAGAGGATGAGTGGGAAAACTATATCCTCGACCAGGAAATCAATGATCGGGGTATTAAGCTGGACATGACCTTGGTCAGGCAGGCGATCCGCTGTGATGAGCAGTCGCGGGCGGAATTGACGCGAGTGATGCAAGAGTTGACCGCATTAGAAAATCCCAACTCAGTCGCTCAGATGAAGTCCTGGCTCGCTGATCATGGTCTCGAAACCGACACGTTGGACAAAGGAGCGGTTAAGGAACTGCTCAAGACCGCACCCCGAAGTCTGGGACGTGTTTTAGAATTACGGCAGAAGCTAGCCAAGTCCAGCATAAAGAAATACACAGCGATGGCAAACGCAGTCTGCTCCGACGGTAGGGCGCGCGGATTGCTGCAGTTCTATGGTGCCAATCGAACCGGCCGATTTGCCGGGCGCTTAATTCAGGTGCAAAATCTTCCCCAAAACCACCTGCCCGATCTAGAACAGGCGCGCAGTCTTATTCGCTCCGGGCAGTTTGATGCCGCAGAGATGCTCTACGATTCTGTACCCTCTGTTTTATCGGAACTTATCCGCACCGCATTCATCCCGCAATCTGGATTTAAATTCATCGTTGCAGATTTCAGTGCCATTGAAGCCAGGGTAATAGCCTGGCTGGCGGGGGAAACCTGGCGGAATGAGGTATTTGCCACCCACGGCAAAATCTATGAAGCTTCAGCTGCGCAGATGTTCCATGTTCACATTGAAGAGGTTACCAAAGGCAGCCCACTGAGACAAAAAGGCAAGATCGCCGAACTGGCGCTTGGCTACGGCGGATCAGTCGGCGCTTTGACCGCTATGGGCGCGTTGGAAATGGGGCTGTCTGAAGAGGAACTGCAGCCGCTGGTGACCGCCTGGCGGAAGGCCAATCCCAACATCGTGCGGTTCTGGTGGGAGGTTGACCGGGCTGCCAAAACAGCGGTCAAGGAACGTACTGCTGCAGAAACACACGGAATTCGTTTTGAGTACCGCAGCGGAATGCTTTTCATTACCCTGCCATCCGGCAGGAAGCTCTGCTACGTTAAGCCCCGGATTGAATTAAACCGTTTCGGCAGCGAAGCGGTGACATATGAGGGTATCGGCGCCGCCAAGAAATGGGAGCGTATCGAAAGTTACGGTCCCAAGTTCGTGGAGAACATCGTGCAGGCAGCATCCAGGGATATTCTTTGTTATGCCATGCGCCGTTTGGATGCCTTGGGCCACAACATAGTGATGCATTGTCACGACGAGGTTGTAATTGAAGCCACTACCAAAGCATCAGTTGACGTTATCTGCACCGTTATGGGTGAGACACCTCCTTGGGCAAAAGGACTTCAGCTTCGTGCTGATGGTTATGAATGCCGTTTTTATATGAAGGAGTGATGGCATGAAAAAGAATTCGAATGAGTATTTGGATTTTGGCAAAGAAACTTTTCTGGTACTTAAGAATGATATTGTCGCTATTGTCTCAACCTCATGTCTGCCACTAATCCAACACTATACATGGTGCAGGGAAGGTACTGGGTATTTGATGAGTAGAACTTACGGCCACGCTGTTAAATTACATCGCCTTGTTATCGGTGCAAAGAAAGGCGAGTACGTTGACCATATAGATGGCGACAAAATAAACAATACCCTAAGCAATCTTAGAATATGCACAAAACAGCAGAATGAGTTTAACCAAAAGCTTAGGACTGACAACACAACTGGTTATCGAGGTGTCAGTTATCATCGGCAGAGCAACAAGTATCGTGCTTGTATCAACATAGGTGGTAAGCAAATTCATCTAGGGCTGTTTGAGTCACCGCATGAAGCGGCAAGGGCTTATAACCTAAAAGCCGTTGAGCTTTATGGAGAGTACGCTCGTATAAATAACCTATTTAAATATAAGGGTGCGAATCCCCCTCAAAATCACATCAAACAAATTGATAATATGCGCGCTCATTATGGCAAAAGGACTTCAGCTAAGGGCTGACGGCTTTGAGTGCCAGTTTTATAAAAAAGATTAAAAAATTATAACGAACCGTCCGATTCCTCTCCCTGCGGTGGCTTATTCCGAAGGCCATAAACAAATTGAGCCTTCGGAAAGGACGGATCCGTATGAACGAATTGCAGGTATTCTCCTATGAAGGGAAAGAGGTCAGGACTATCCATAGGGGTGGCGACACCTGGTGGGTCGCCAAAGACGTGTGCGATGTTTTTGGTGAGACCAACCGCAACCGTGCCATGCAAACTCTAGATGAGGATGAAAAGGGGTATACGCAAATGACTACCCCCGGCGGAATCCAGCGATTTGCCGTGGTAAACGAAGCGGGTCTATATGCCCTGCTCTTTGCCATGCAGCCAACGAAGGCGCGCGGTGTAAGTGATGAGTACATCGCTGACAGGGAGCAAAAACTCAGGAGTTTCAAACGCTGGGTCACCCATGAGGTTTTACCGACCATCCGCAAACATGGAGCCTATATCACATCCTCCAAACTGGAAGAAATCATGAATGATCCTGACTCTTGGATCAAGCTCTTGACTGCTCTCAAAGAGGAACGGCAAGAAAAAGAACGGCTTCAGCTGCAGGCCACCCAAGATAAGCCTAAGGTGGTTTTTGCCGACGCAGTGTCGGTTTCGGAGGGAACCATTCTTATCGGGGAACTGGCTAAAATCCTCAAAGGTAACGGCATCGAAATCGGTCAGAACCGTCTGTTTGAAAGGCTCCGCCAGGATGGCTTCCTTATCAAGCGCAAAGGCACCGATTACAATGCGCCGACCCAGAAGGCGATGGAGCTTGGGCTATTCAAGGTCAAGGAAACCGCTATTACCCATTCGGACGGGCATGTCACTATATCCAAGACTACGAAGGTGACCGGCAAAGGCCAGCAGTATTTTGCTAACTACTTTCTCGGCGGAGGGACAGTAAGTGATGGACAAGCTTAATGGTGTAGGATATCCCGATCCCACCGCTGCCGAAGCCTTGACCAATGTGATGCGGGATGAAAAAACAAAGGTAAAACAATACCGTCCCCTGGTTTACATTTGTTCTCCCTTTGCAGGGGACACCGAATACAACATAAAACATGCACAAGGCTATTGCCGGTTTGCGTTCAGCCAGGGGTGTATTCCCCTGGCGCCGCATCTCCACTATCCACAGTTCATGGACGATTCCGATAAGGAAAGTCGGGAAATGGGATTATCTTTTGCCCTGATTCTACTTAGCAAATGCGATGCGGTATGGGTATTCGGCGACACTGTCAGCGCCGGGATGAGACGCGAAATCGCCAGGGCGAAACGGCGCGGGATGTCGATTCGGTATTTCAACAGCAAATGCGAGGAGGACGCGATATGCGAGACTTGAAGATTTCCTACGGCAACAGTTGCTTCGCCAAGAAGTGGTCAAACAAGACGATTACCTTTGACGATCTCTGCAAGCGACTGGAAACTACTATCCGCACATCCGAGACTGTCGAGGAATACCCTCGCCTCCCCAAGAAGGAACGAGACAGGGTAAAAGACAAGGGCGGCCACGTTGGAGGCTGGCTAAGGAATGGGCAGCGCAAGCGAGAGATGGTGGAGTGTCGTTCTATGCTAACCCACGACGCTGACCACGCCGCTAAGGATTTCATCGACCGATACGGAATGCTGGGCAGGTACGCTTCCTGTCTATATACCACGCACGGGCATACGCCGGAAGCACCGAGGTTGCGTATCATCACACCTCTGACCCGCGACGTAACGCCGGACGAGTATGCCGCCATAACCCGGTTCTTTGCTGATGAGTGGGGTATCGACCAATTCGACGAATGCTCCTACCGCCCCCATCAGCTTATGTATTGGCCGACCACACCATCCGACGGAGAATACATCTTCAAACGCTTTGACGGAGAGTGGCTCGACCCCGACGAGTATCTGGCGGGGCACCCGAACTGGCGCGACTGTTCCCAGCTTCCCACATCGTCGAGGGAAAGCGCAGTCATCAACCGTGAGATGAAGCACCAGAAAGACCCGCTCGAAAAGGAAGGCATTATCGGCGCGTTCAACAACGCCCATTTCCCGATTCAGGATTTCATTGATTCGGAAATGTCGGATACATACGAGATGTCCTTAATTGGCGGGCGTTATGGGTACAGGCTCGCCGACAGCACAGCGGGCGTGGTCATATATGATGACCGGTTCGTCTATTCCAACCACGCCAGTGACCCCGCCTACGGGCAGCTGCTGAATGCCTTTGACCTGATGCGGGTTCACCGCTTCGGGCATCTGGACGAGAAGGATGGCATCAAGGCAATGCTCGACCTCGCCCGCAGCGAACATGGAGTGAAGGCGTGGCTCGCCAAACAAAGGACGGAGAAGGCGCAAGCCGAATTTGCCGAACCCGCAGACGGCGGCACTGACTGGCAGCTGCAGCTGGAGGTGGAGAAGAACGGCAAGGTCAAGGACACCCTCGACAATCTGGTGCTTATCCTTGACAACGATCCGAAAGTGGCGGTCGTGGGCTATAACGAACTGAAAAGCAGCCTTGACTTCATTGCCAAGCCGGCATGGGAGCCGATTAAGTATCCGTCTTGGACGGACAACGACACGTCGCAGCTACGGGTTTACTTAAGCGATATTTATGGCATCTACTCGCCGAACAAAACCCAGGATGCACTGAACATGGTGGCGGCGAAGCGCAAGCACCATCCAATTCGGGAGTACCTTAACTCCCTGCCGACTTGGGACAAAAGGGTGCGCGTGGAGACGCTGCTCATCGATCACCTCGGCGCACAGGACACCATCTACACCAGAGCCGTGACGCGCAAAACCATTGTGGCGGCGGTAGCCCGTGTTTTTGTGCCGGGTATAAAGTTCGACAGTGTCCTGGTCATGGATGGACCTCAGGACAAGGGCAAAAGTACTTTATTTAACCGGCTTGCGGGCGACAATTGGTTCAACGACGGGCTGACGCTCACGGATATGCAGGATAAGGCCGGCGCGGAGAAGCTGCAGGGCTATTGGATTCTTGAAATCGGGGAACTGACCGGGATGCGGAAGTCCGACATCGACAGCGTGAAGTCATTCATTAGCCGTCGCGACGATAAGTACCGCGCCAGCTACGGACGCGTGGTGGAGAGTCATCCCCGCCAAAGCATCATCGTAGCGACCGTCAACAGCATGGGCGGTTTCCTCCGTGACCCTACGGGCAACCGCCGCTTCTGGCCGGTAAAGACGCCCGGCGGTACGAGGAAGCATTCGTGGGACATCACCGATGAGGAAGTAAAGCAGATATGGGCGGAGGCGCTTGCGCTCTGGAAGGCCGGCGAGAAGCTGTATCTGGAGGGCGGCGTCAAGGAGACAGCGGCAGCGGAGCAGAACGCCGCGCTTGAAACCGATCCGCGCGAGGGTCAGGTTCTGGACTATCTCGAACAGCTTCTGCCTGAGAACTGGTATGGGATGGATATTTATCGCCGGCGCGAGTTCATCCGCGCCGACGGAGATCCGACCCAACCAAGGGGCGCAACGAGCCGAAGTTCTGTCTGCACGATGGAAATCTGGTGCGAGTGCTTCGGGAAGGATGCGGCGGCAATCAAGCGAGCGGACAGCTACGAAATAAGCACCATACTACGCAAGTTGGGCTGGTCGCAGTCCGAATCGTCTAAACGCATACCGTTATACGGGAAGCAGCGCTTATGGAACAAGCTATGAACGCGTCAATGCAACAAAGCCTGATTTTACGGAGCTTTGCGAACATAAGGAACAATAGGAACGAAATCTACTATATATTATGTCGGTGTCCTGTAATAGGTATAGACCGTTCCTGTACCCGCGTGAGGGTATATATAGGAAATCTTGTTCCTTTTCGTTCCTTCGTTCCACCAGTTAAACAATGGGAGGTCAAGATGAAGGAAAAGATATTGGAACGCAAACTCGTGCAGGCGGTCAAGGCGATGGGAGGATTAGCCCCCAAGTTTGTAAGCCCCGGTTTTGACGGAGTGCCGGACCGCTTAATACTGTTACCGGGTGGCAGAATTGCCTTTGCAGAAGTTAAAACGACGGGATGCAAACCCCGGCCGTTACAGGTAAAGCGAAAAGGGCAGCTGGAAGCGTTAGGGGTTTCGGTCTACATCATTGATCACCCGGATCAGATTGGAGGGATGCTGGATGAGATACGAGCCACATAAATACCAGGATTATGCCACCAGATTTATCCTTGAGCACCCGATTGCGGCTGTTCTGCTTGAAATGGGATTAGGCAAGAGTGTCATCACTCTTACCGCCATCTTCGATCTTACCCTAGACAGTTTTGAGATCCGAAAGGTTTTAGTTATTGCTCCGCTACGGGTAGGAATAGGGACTTGGCCAGCTGAAATGAAAAAGTGGGATCACCTAAATGGGCTTACCTGCTCGGTGGCTATCGGCAGCGAAACCCAGCGGAAAGCTGCGCTTTTGCAACCAGCACAGGTTTATATTATTAACCGGGAAAACATTGACTGGCTGGTGAATAAAAGCCGACTTCCCTTCGACTATGACATGGTGGTTATTGATGAACTAAGTTCATTTAAGGCTAACAGTTCCAAACGTTTCAAGGCGCTGCGCAAGGTTCGTCCCAGTGTCAAAAGAGTGGTCGGCCTCACTGGGACGCCTTCCTCCAATGGACTGATAGATTTATGGGCTGAAGTCGGTATTCTTGACATGGGGCAGCGTCTTGGCCGGTACATCACCCATTTCCGCAACAATTACTTTATGCCCGACAAACGCAGCCAGCAGATGGTATTTTCATATAAGCCCCGGCCCGGTGCGGAGGAAGCCATCTATCAACTGATCTCGGATATTACCATCAGCATGAAAAATACCGATTATCTTAAATTGCCGGAGCTGGTGATAAATGAAATCCCCGTCAGGCTATCTGAAAAAGAGACCGACTGCTACCAGACAATGAAGCGCGAAATGGTGCTTTCTATCCAAGACAAGGAAATTGATGCGGTTCACGCCGCCGCGCTTTCCGGCAAGCTTCTCCAGATGGCAAACGGTGCGGTCTATGACGAAAGCGGCGGCGTAGCACATATTCACGACCGCAAGCTGGATGCGCTGGAGGATCTAATCGAAGCAGCCAACGGCAAGCCGGTTTTAATTGCCTACTGGTTCAAGCACGACCTTAAGCGGATACTGGAGCGTTTTCCCGCCGAGCGGCTGGACAGTACCGGTTCCATAAAGCGATGGAATGACGGCGATATCCCGGTGGCCGTTATCCACCCCGCATCGGCGGGTCATGGTTTAAATCTACAATCTGGAGGTTCCACCCTTGTATGGTTCTCCCTGACTTGGAGCCTGGAACTTTACCAGCAGACCAATGCCAGGCTCTGGCGGCAAGGGCAAAAGGACACCGTTGTTATTCATCACATTATCGCCAAGAGCACGATTGACGAACAGGTCATGAAGGCTCTCCGACTAAAGGATAAAACCCAGACCGCCCTCATTGAAGCGGTCAAGGCAAACCTAAACAAGGAGGCGGTCGCATGATTGCATTAAAATACATCAACAAGAACGCCGCTACCGTAGCCGCCATCCGCGACTATACCAACATGCGGTTCATTATAAATAACACCCCGGAGGAGATAAAGGAAGTGTACGAAAAGATGAGTGCACCTAGAACCCCCAAGTTATCAAGGATGCCGTCCGTAAGGAACCCGCAAGCCGGAGCCGACAAACTGGCGGCGCAGATTGACAAGCTGGACATTCTGCGGGAACGCTACAGCCAGGCTATAGAGTACATGGCGTGGTTCGAGCCTGCCTGGTCAAGCTTGACCGATACTGAGCAACACTTCCTCTCTGAGTTCTACATGGGCGACAACCAGAAGTCTGGTGCGACCTACCGCCTGATGACTGAACTTAGTTACAGCGAAAGCCACGTGGAAAGATTACGGAGCAATGCATTAAACCACCTGCGCAGTATGCTGTTCGGATAAAGATGAGGGAATTATGAGGGAGTGATTGTCTCAGGACCTTGTATAATAGTAACATCGAAAGCTGTATCAAGAGCCTTCGCGGAGTTACAACCGCGGGGGCTTTTTGTATGCCAATAACGAGGTGAATTTTAATGCCCTTTAAGCCCAAACGACCCTGTTCTCAGCCTGGTTGTCCTAAGCTGACAGACGGCCGGTTTTGCGAGGAACACACAAAAGAAGAGGCAAAACGATATGAAAGATACCAGCGCGACCCGGCGATGAAGAAACGCTACAGCAGGACTTGGAAACGGATTCGTGACCGGTACATCAAGGAGCACCCCCTCTGTGAAATGTGTCAAAAGGAAGATAAATTGACGCTGGCCGAGGAGGTGCACCATGTTGTGCCGCTTTCGAAGGGAGGAACCCATGCAGAAGAAAATCTGATGGCGTTATGCACCAGATGTCACTCAACCATAACAGCTAAGGAAGGTGGACGTTGGGGCTAAGGGCTATGTGCGCTGTAAGGAACGGCAACCTTACCTCATGTATCGCTTCAGTTCTTCATAGAAGTTTTCGCGGGTACCAGCAAGGATTACAACAACGGTTTCGTCATCTTCTTCAACAATGGTGTAGGCCAACTCGTAGTTGGTTTTGTTGTGGAAGATATCGCAGCAATATATGCCGCTAAGATCACCGGTTTTAGGTTCACCAAAATAGGGATCCATTTGAACCTGATCAATAGCGGCTTGAAATTTATCTTTTAGGGATTTCTCTTTTAGCTTTTTTAGATAACGGGCAGCAGGAGGCAAAATGATTAATTTGGCCATCACTCTGCCTCCGAACCAAAGACATCTTCATAGCTATCATTTGATGCTTGGCCTTTAGCTGCAAGGCGAGCCTCATCAAGCAAGCGTTCTACAGCGGGACGAACTTGGCGGCGAGTTTCTTTAAATTTATCCAGCAGTTCTTGTCCGGAAAGACCTTGGGTTATTAAATCGGCCAGGATCTGTTCGTCAAATTCTCCGCCGCTTTCCCGAACTGGCCGGATGACGATGGCGTTGTTTTGGATGTAGCATTCCACTTCCTTATCAATGCCGACGCTGTTATAGAACTCAATCGGTATGGTTATCTGGCGTTTTTGTGATACTGAGATACGTTTTTTTATCATCGGGTTTTCTCCTTTGGGTTTAACTTGGGACATTACTGTTCCTCCTTGCTAGTATATGCTGATCCATTAGAAAAAATACAAAGATTCTTTGATTAATAATAGCAAAGAAACAAAGAAAACTCAAGGGCAGGGGGGAGTCGAATCTCTACAGCCTGTGCCCTGGAGAACGGGCGGCCCCCTTCGCGTGCAAAAATTACAGTTCAAACGGGGGATTAAGCCCCGCCACAGCTAGGAGGTGAGGGTTTGTGGCAAAAGACGGAACCAATAGAGGCGGTCGCCGGGTCCGTGCCGGTGACAAGCCGCAGCCCCTGGCTGACAAAATCACATCCGGAAAGGCTGCAAAGATTTTAGAAGCCCCGGAACTGCAGCCTGAGTCGATGCTCGAAGCGGAGGAACTTGAGGATGCGGCAGATTTATACGGAGAAGACATGCCTGCACCCAGCGATTACCTCAGCGCGAGACAAAAAGACGGTAAGCCGCTGGGCGCTGGCGATCTGTTCAAAGAAACCTGGAAATGGCTCAAGGACCGCGGCTGTGAGAAGTTCGTCAACCCGCGGCTGATTGAAGCCTATGCCCAGGCGTTTACGCGTTATATCCAGTGTGAGGAAGCCATCAGCACCTACGGACTTTTAGGCAAGCACCCCACCACGGGCGGCGCGATGGCCAGTCCGTTCGTGCAGATGAGCCAATCATTTCAGAAACAGGCAAACCTTATCTGGTATGAGATTTTTGACATCGTCAAACAGAATTGCACCACGGCCTTCGTTGGCAATCCCCAGGACGATATCATGGAAGCTTTACTGTCAGGCAGGAAAGGACGATAAGAATGAACACAACCGAGCGTTTTGAAAAAGTGAATATCGATCGGCTGGTGCCCTATGCCCGAAACGCCCGCACTCACAGCAAAGAACAGATACTCCAGCTTAGAGCATCACTCCGGGAGTTTGGATTCGTCAACCCGGTCATCGTAGATAAGGATCTTAATGTCATCGCCGGGCATGGGCGCATCCTGGCTGCCAAGGAGGAAGGCATAGCCGAAGTACCCTGCGTATTTGCGGAACACCTGACCGAAGCCCAGAAGCGGGCCTACATTATAGCCGACAACCGGCTGGCCCTGAACGCTGGCTGGGATGATGAAATGCTCTCAGTAGAGATTGCCGATCTGCAGGGCGCGGACTTCGACATCTCCCTCCTCGGTTTTAACGACGCGGAACTGAATAAGCTGCTGGGCGCTCTTGAGGATGTGAAGGACGACGACTTTGATGTAGAAGGCGAACTGGCCAAGCCCGCTGTAACAAAGCCAGGCGACCTGTGGCTTTTAGGACAGCACCGCGTTGTCTGCGGTGACAGCACCCAAGCGGATACCTATACCCTGCTTATGGACGGTAAACTTGCCAACCTGGTAGTAACCGATCCTCCCTACAACGTTAACTATGAGGGTACGGCGGGCAAGATTAAAAACGATAACATGGCGGACCAGAAGTTCTACCAGTTCCTGCTGGAAGCTTTCACCCTGACCGAAAAGGCCATGGCCAGGGATGCAAGTATCTATGTATTCCACGCCGACACGGAGGGATTTAATTTCCGTAAAGCATTTAAGGATGCGGGATTCTATTTATCAGGAACGTGTATCTGGAAAAAGCAGTCGCTGGTCTTGGGACGTTCCCCTTACCAGTGGCAGCATGAGCCGATATTGTTTGGCTGGAAAAAAGCCGGCAAACACGCCTGGTACTCCGACCGCAAGCAGTCTACCATCTGGGAGTTCGACAAACCCAGGAAAAACACCGATCATCCGACCATGAAGCCAGTGCCGCTGGTCGCCTACCCCGTACTAAACTCCAGCATGACGGGCTGTATTGTTCTTGATCCCTTCGGCGGATCGGGCAGCACCCTGATCGCCTGTGAGCAGACCGGACGGATTTGCCACACCGTGGAACTGGACGAGAAGTTCTGCGATGTTATCGTGAACAGGTACATCGATTTAAAAGGTTCTGACGCTGATGTTTACCTTTTGCGCGGCGGTCGGAAAACTCCCTTTGAAAGCATGCAAAACATGGTGTAAAGGCTTGCTATTACACCGATCCAGAGTGATGTATATGACTACCAAAACAGAAAGGTGGTCGATCCCATGGAATTTAAGTTTAACGTTACCGGTGCTAGGCGCAAAGAGCTAGTTCTGGCCATCAGTGAAATCCTGAATGCTGCATCGGAATACCAAGGCCCACCGACCTTTGCTTATGTCATAGGCGGGTTTACAGTCAACAAAGAAGGCACCCTCATCATCAGCGAAATCAACAGCGACGAAGAGCTTGAGCTATTATTATACGAGCTAGACCGGCGCGGACTTCAGTTTGAGGCACCAGACGAGCTGGTTATTGAGATGCCCAAAGAAGGTTTTACCGAAGCCGCCATTGCTAATCTGGAGCGGCTGGTTAAGAGCAAGGAAATCCTTATCAAAAAAGCCCTGGGCGCAGACCGGTTGCCAATTGAACAGACCGAGGACCGACTGCGTTTCCCCTGGTTCTCTGGCAGCCTTACAGCGGAAGAAGTCAGCGCCTATGCCCGTTTCATCGGGGCGCTTTGCGCGATGGCCAAGAACCAAAAACGGGTAACGGCCACCGAAAAGGCGTATGACAATGAGAAGTACGCCTTTCGCTGTTTTCTGCTACGGCTGGGATTTATCGGGCCGGAATACAAAGAGGAACGAAAGATTTTGCTATCCAGGTTAACCGGCAGCGCTGCTTTCAAAAACGGCCAGCGCAGTTCGGAGGAGGTGCCAGAAGCATGAAGCAGATTCATCCGGAAATGTTAAAGGCACTCAGGTCATATTATCCTCCTGGTACACGGGTGGAACTAGTTCGCATGGAGGACCCTTACACAAAACTGAAACCCGGCGATCCGGGTATAGTATCCTTCATCGACGATACCGGCACCGTGTTTGTTGACTGGGATTCCGGCAGCAGGCTAGGGGTCGTATTTGGGAGGATGAAATCAGAAAAATCGAAGAATAACTGGGGCAACCGTCCGGATAAAAAGACGGATATTTCGGCGTATTTAAACTGTTTATATTGCTAAAATCCCTTGCTATATAGCCCTTTCAGAGTGATATATGTACACACCAAAAAAACACACCTGAAAGGAGCTTGGATAGCATGTTCAACACCAAATTCGGAATTGAGATTGAGTTTACCGGGATTACCAGGAGCCAGGCCGCCGAGATAGCGGCACAGTTTTTTAACGGGAGGATCGAACACTGCCGGGACAGCTACGATACCAAAAAGGTACACACCCCGGATGGACGAACCTGGAAGTTTATGAGCGACGCCAGCATCCGCCGGGAGGTAAAGCTGAGCGGCAGAAAAATCAGCGCCGAGCACGAATACAGCGTTGAACTGGTAAGCCCGGTTTTAAGCTACCGCGAGGACATTGCAACCCTGCAGGAACTGGTCAGAAAGCTTCGCAAAGCCGGAGCATTTACCAACCCCTCCTGCGGGATACACATTCACCTGAACGGCGCGGACCATACGCCCAGGAGCATTAGGAACTTCATCAACATCATCGCCAGCAAGAACGACCTTTTCTACCAAGCCTTACAGATTGAGAGAGAGCGAATGAGGTTCTGTAAAAAGATGGATGCTGCCCTGGTAGAAAAGATTAACGCTAGAAGGCCGAAAACCATGCGGGAGCTTGAGGAACTTTGGTACGAAGGTTACTGCGAAAGCCGCAGCCGTCATTACCATGAAAGCCGCTACCACTTTTTAAACCTGCACAGCTTTTGGCACGGCAACCACACGGTGGAACTGCGGGGATTTAACAGCGAACTGCACGCGGGCAAAATCAGAAGCTACATAGTCTTAGCCCTGGCCATGAACCAGCAGGCCTTGACCCAAAAGAGTGCCAGCGCCAGAAAGCCCCAGGTTGAAAACGAAAAGTTCGCCATGCGGACCTACTTAAACAGGATCGGCTTGATCGGCGAGGAGTTCAAAAACTGCCGCGAGCACCTTTGCAAACACCTGGGAGGTTCGGCGGCATGGAGGTTTCGGGCGGCTTAAGCCGCCACCGAAACCAGCGATAAAGGAGGTTAATACTAATGGATAAGCATAACAAACTGTACATCGCCTACGGCTCCAACCTCAATCTTGCGCAGATGGCTGACCGATGCCCAACCGCCAGGGTTATCGGTTCCAGCGAAATGCAAGGCTGGCAACTCCTGTTCAGGGGTTCACGAACAGGTGCAGTAGCAACGGTGGAGCCTAAAAAGGGCTGCAGCGTCCCGGTCCTGGTCTGGGAGATAACCCCCGCCGACGAAGCGGCGCTCGACCTATATGAGGGCTGGCCTTTTTTATACCGCAAGGAAACCGTCAGGGTGAAGATTAACGGAAAGACAGTCAAGGCAATGGTATATATCATGAACGAAGGCAGGCCGCCGGGCCAGCCCAGCTGCTATTACTATTCGGTCATCCTGGAAGGCTATAAGGAAGCGGGCTTTGATGTGGATATCCTGCGCCGGGCAGCCGCCGAATCGGTAGAAATGGAGGAAGCCAGATGAACGAAACCATACGGAGGCAGCTTTTAGCCATCAGGGAAAGCGGGGTCACGAACATGTTTGACCTCCCGCGCGTTCAACGGGAAGCATACAGCCGAGACTTTCATGAACTGGTTATTTACCTTAATGACCATAAGCCCGAGTACTGCCGCTTTATCCTGACGGGGGAAGAGGCGGAGAGCGAATAACCGACAACCAATAAATATACGGGAAACTGAGCTTCTTAAGGAGGCTCTTTTCTTTTGTCCGCTTAAAGAGAGGAGGCGGCAAGCATACGAAAACTCAAGAAATACAAGCCGACTTCCTTTATGGCAGCGGATTCAAAATACAGTAAAGATGCTGCCGACTATGCGGTTGCCTTTATCGAAGCCCTGTGCCACACCAAAGGCTCCTGGGCGGGACAGCCCTTTGAACTGATTGACTGGCAGGAACAGATTATCCGTGACCTGTTCGGCATCTTAAAGCCCAACGGTTACCGCCAGTTCAATACTGCATATGTGGAAATACCCAAAAAGATGGGCAAATCGGAACTGGCGGCGGCCATCGCTCTGCTCTTAACCTGCGGTGATAATGAGGAACGTGCTGAGGTTTACGGCTGCGCCGCCGATCGCCAGCAGGCGTCCATCGTATTCGAGGTTGCCGCTGATATGGTGCGGATGTGCCCGGCTTTAAACCGGCGCGTCAAGCTCTTGGCTTCGACCAAGCGGCTCGTGTATCTGCCGACCAACAGCTTCTACCAGGTACTTTCGGCAGAAGCCTACTCCAAGCACGGCTTCAACATCCATGGCGTGGTGTTTGATGAACTGCACACCCAGCCAAATAGGAAGCTGTTTGACGTCATGACCAAAGGCTCCGGCGACGCCAGAATGCAGCCGCTCTACTTCCTCATAACCACAGCGGGCGATAACGTCAACAGTATTTGCTATGAGGTGCACCAAAAAGCCAAAGACCTGCTGAACGGCCGGAAGCACGACGCGACTTTTTATCCTTTAATCTACGGAGCAGAGGAAGAAGACGATTGGACTGACCCTAAAGTCTGGAAAAAAGTCAATCCTTCGTTAGGAATAACCGTGGGCATCGACAAGATAAAAGTCGCCTGTGAGAGCGCGCGGCAAAACCCGGCCGAGGAAAACAGCTTCCGGCAGCTTAGACTCAACCAATGGGTCAAACAGTCTGTTCGCTGGATGCCCATGGAGAAATGGGATAAATGCGCTTTCCCGGTTGATGCGGAAAGTCTCAAGGGCCGTATCTGCTACGGCGGGTTGGACTTGTCCAGCACTACTGATATTACAGCTTTTGTGTTGGTCTTTCCCCCGGTTGATGAGGACGATAAATTTCATATCCTTCCCTACTTCTGGATACCGGAGGATAACCTCGACCTGCGGGTACGGCGCGATCATGTGAACTATGACCTTTGGCATAAGCAGGGATTCCTGAAAACCACGGAAGGCAATGTGGTGCATTACGGCTTCATTGAAAGCTTTATCGAGGAACTCGGTACTCAGTACAACATCAGAGAAATTGCCTTTGACCGCTGGGGAGCGGTGCAGATGACACAGAACTTAGAAGGGCTAGGCTTTACGGTGGTACCGTTTGGACAAGGCTTCAAGGATATGTCCCCACCGACCAAGGAACTGATGAAGCTAACCCTGGAGGAAAAGATCGCCCATGGCGGTCAGCCGGTCCTGCGCTGGATGATGGATAACATTTTTATCCGCACAGATCCAGCTGGCAATATCAAACCCGACAAAGAAAAGTCTACCGAGAAGATTGACGGAGCGGTGGCAACGATAATGGCGCTGGATAGAGCACTACGGAATGGCGGGAGCCACGAAACTTCGATATATGACAAGAGAGGCTTAATTGTTCTATAATTATCTTTTAAGATGTATTCGAGGTGGAACCGTTGTTAGAGGCACTAAAGCAAAAAGCAAAGCAGTTAAAAAGAGAAATATACACGATATTTTGGGTTTACACGCATGAAGGTGTGCCCTGGTATAAAAAATTATTTCTTTTACTTATTATTGCTTATGCGCTGAGTCCAATAGATCTAATTCCTGATTTTATTCCTGTTTTAGGATTGTTAGATGACCTTATTATAGTTCCTCTAGGAATTTATATAGCCATGAAAATGATTCCTAAAGATATTTGGGATGAAAGCCGGCGCAAAGTTGATGAAGGACTTGAAATCAATAAAAGTTATGGGCTATACGGTGCGGGTTTCATTACGGCAGTATGGCTGCTTGGATTATTTTGGATTTTCAAAACCCTGTTTGGTAATTTGATAGATTTTAATTTGCTCAAAATGTTATCTCTTTTCCTTGGAAGTTTTTTAGCAGCGTTGATATCTGGAGCGGCCGGCTTTGGGGGAGCGTTACTGCTCTTGCCGGTACTTTCTTGGACGATAGGCCCGCTTGCGGCGGTTCCGGTTTTGACAATAGCGCAGTTAATCGGCAACTTGTCCAGAGTTTATGCAGGCTTCAAAGAAATAAGCTGGAAGCCGGTAATGGTCTTTATCGCCACGGCTGTTCCATTTTCAGTTATCGGTGCTTTGTCTTTTGTCTCTCTGCCGAAGGAACTGATTATGCGCATCATTGGCGCTTGCATAGTAATTTTTGCCCTGCTTAAGTATTACAAAATATTGAAGTTTAATCCCGGCAATAAAACCCTGTTAGCAGGCGGCGGGGTAACCGGTTTGCTTTCCGGGCTTGTCGGAAGCGCAGGGCCAATCGGAGCAGCCGTATTTCTATCGCTGAACCTTTCGCCCATGGGATACATTGCCAGCGAAGCTGTAACTGCTACAGTGATGCATATATTTAAGACCATTATTTATCAAAAATATGTGAACATAGGCATAACAGAAGTTGGGCTAGCGTTAGGTATGGGAGTGTTCATGGTGCTTGGGACAATGGCAGGCAAAAAAATCATAGAGAAGATGGATAGAGAGAAATTCACCGTCTTTGTTACGGTTTTGCTCGGGGTAATCGGCATCATTATGATTATTACAGGATAAAGACAATCCAATAATTCAAGACCATACAAGCATCTGGTGTACCAGGTGCTTTTTTCATGCCTTTTTTTAGGAGGATGAGATAATGAATATTCCGTTCCTGACGAGATTTTTCCAAACAAGGGCCAGTCCTAAGAATGCTTTTTGGGCTAGTCCATATAGCTTTTTCTTCGGCAGTACCTCAAGCGGCAAAACGGTCAATGAGCTCACAGCCATGCAGACCACCGCTGTGTATGCCAGTGTAAGAATACTGGCCGAGACTATTGCCAGCCTGCCGCTGCACACATATAAATACACATCTGGCGGCAAAGAGAAGGCTGTGAGCCACCAATTATATTACCTGCTCCATGACGAGCCTAACCCGGAGATGACTTCATTTGTGTTCAGAGAGACACTGATGAGTCATCTTTTATTATGGGGAAATGCTTATGCCCAGATTATCCGGGACGGCAGGGGCAAGGTACTGACTCTGTATCCGCTGCTGCCCGACCGGATGACTGTGGACAGGACTTCCAGCGGACAGCTCTATTACGAGTACCGAAAGGATACCGGATATGTAATCTTGCGGCCGGAAGAGGTTCTGCACATACCGGGCCTGGGGTTTGACGGTTTGATTGGTTATTCGCCCATCGCAATGGCCAAAAATGCTATTGGTATGGCGATTGCTACTGAGGAATACGGGGCCAAGTTTTTCGCCAATGGGGCCAATCCGGGGGGCGTCCTGGAACATCCCGGGGTAGTAAAAGATCCAGCCCGAATCCGGGAAAGTTGGAACGCTGTCTACCAGGGCAGCGGCAATGCCCACCGGGTAGCAGTGCTTGAAGAAGGTATGAAGTTTCAGCCCATAGGAATACCGCCGGAGCAGGCGCAGTTTTTAGAAACCCGAAAATTCCAAATCAACGAGATCGCCAGAATCTTTAGAATACCGCCGCACATGATCGGTGATCTAGAAAAGTCTAGCTTCTCTAATATAGAGCAGCAGAGTCTGGAATTTGTGAAATACACGCTCGATCCCTGGGTAGTGCGCTGGGAGCAGGCTATGCAAAGAGCGCTCTTATCCTCGGGTGAGAAGAAAGATTACTTTATCAAATTCAATGTGGACGGACTCTTGCGGGGAGATTACCAGAGCCGGATGAACGGATACGCGGTAGGCCGGCAGAATGGCTGGATGTCTGCTAACGACATCCGGGAACTGGAGAATTTAAACCGGATTCCCGAGGAACTGGGCGGCGATCTATACCTCATTAACGGCAATATGACCAAGCTGGCCGAGGCCGGGATATTTGCCAATAAGAACAACAATGAAACGGGGGTGGGAAACCTTGAAGAGAAAATTCTGGAACTGGGTCAGGAACGAGGAAGGCCGAACTCTGTATCTTGACGGAGCCATTGCCGAGGAAACCTGGTTCGGCGATGAGATAACACCGAAACAATTTAAAAACGAGCTTTTAGGCGAAAACGGCGACATCACCGTCTGGATCAACTCCCCGGGCGGTGATGTTTTTTGTGCCAGTCAGATCTACAACATGCTGATGGATTACCCGGGCAAGGTCACGGTAAAAATTGATGGGCTTGCGGCCAGTGCCGCCTCGGTAATTGCCATGGCGGGCGGGGAAGTGTTCATGTCGCCGGTATCCATGATGATGATCCACAATCCCATGACCATAGCTTTCGGTGACAGCGGGGAGATGGAAAAGGCCATCGCCATGTTAGGTCAAGTGAAGGAGAGCATCATCAACGCTTACGAACTGAAAACCGGTCTTTCCCGAGCCAAGCTGTCGCGCCTCATGGATGCGGAGAGCTGGTTCAATGCAAAAAAGGCAGTGGAGTTGGGGTTTGCCGACGCGATTCTGTTTACTTCGACTAATGAGTCCAGTCCGGACAATGAAGGCCTCATTTTCAGTAACCTGGCGGTGGTCAACTCGCTAATTAATAAGCTGCCGCGTCAGGAAAAGAAACCCGGATCAGCCATAACCATATTGGACAAGAGGCTTAACCTCTTGAAATTGTAAGGAGGGATTTGTTAATGAGCAAAATATTGGATCTGCGGGAGAAACGAGCCCAGGCCTGGGAAACCGCCAAGGCATTTCTGGATTCCAAAAGGGGCAGCGACGGTTTGATATCCGCAGAGGATACCGCGGTTTATGAAAAGATGGAAGCGGACGTAGTAAACCTGGGTAGGGAAATCGACCGGCTGGAGAGACAGCAAGCTATGGACCTGGAACTGGCCAAACCGCTGAACTCACCGATTTTGGCCAAGCCTTCAGTAAACGGAGAACAGAAAACCGGCCGGGCCAGCGACGAATACAAACAGGCTTTTTGGAAAACCATGCGCAGTAAAAACAGCTTCGAAGTGCAGAATGCATTGCAGATCGGCACTGACAGCGAGGGTGGCTATCTGGTGCCGGACGAGTTTGAAAGAACCCTAATCGAAGCCCTGCAGGAAGAAAACATTTTTAGGCAATTAGCCAACATAATCACCACCTCTTCAGGCGACCGGAAGATTCCGGTAGTGGCCAGCAAAGGGACTGCTTCCTGGGTGGATGAAGAAGGAGCCATCCCGGAATCAGACGATGCCTTCGGGCAGGTTTCCATCGGTGCCTATAAACTGGCTACCATGATCAAGGTTTCCGAGGAACTGTTAAATGACAGCGTTTTTAATCTCGAATCATATATTGCCAAAGAGTTTGCCAGGAGAATCGGGGCCAAAGAGGAAGAAGCCTTTTTCGTTGGGGATGGCAGCGGCAAACCGACTGGCATATTAAATGCTACCGGCGGGGCGGATCTAGGCATAACGGCTGCTTCTGCAACTGCGATCACCGTGGACGAGGTCATGGATTTGTTCTACAGCCTGAAATCACCGTATCGCAAAAGCGCTGTCTTTGTAATGAATGATGCCACGGTCAAGGCTATCCGCAAGCTTAAGGACGGCAACGGACAGTACCTGTGGCAGCCATCGATTACTGCCGGCCAGCCGGATACGATTTTGAACCGGCCGGTTAAGACCTCGGCTTATGTGCCGACCATTGCATCAGCCAAAAAGACCATCGCTTTCGGCGATTTAGGCTACTACTGGGTGGCGGATAGACAGGGCAGGTCGTTCCAGAGACTCAACGAGCTTTATGCGGCTACCGGGCAAGTGGGCTTTAAGGCCACTCAGAGGGTGGACGGCAAGCTGATCCTGGCCGAAGCCATCAAAGTGCTGCAGATGAAAGCGTAGGTGAGACTTAAATGAGCAATGTTAAAAACTATACCGAGCAGGGCGGAGAGAAGACCGTCATTGGGGGAGAACTCGAGATTGCGGTAGGTGGCAAGCTGGCTGTTGCTGCAGGGGCAGTCGTGGAGGGGGTTGTAAGCGCTCCGGTAGTGGATGCGCTGAATTCAACCTCCACTACCAGCGCCCTGTCGGCCAATCAGGGTAAAGTCCTAAATGATGCCCTAGCTGCCAAGACCGCTGCCAACCAGTCAGACAGTACGGCTGCAGACGTGGCCGGTTTGGTGACCGATTTCAACGCTCTCTTAGCCAAGCTCATCGCGTCTGGTTTAATGGCAGCCGCTGAGTAATTACTTTATAAAGTAGTATTTGTTCCGTACATTGAGAATGGTAGAATTAGATGATTCTTGTTGTGCAAGGAGACAAACGAGGTTTGTCTACGAGGTATAAATGAATTTAAAAATATCATTTAATGGAGGAACGAATATTAATGGCGGAGATGGTTGTGATTTTTGGGAATGAGCCAATTGAAGCTAAAGTTGCGCTTTGTCCTGTCTGTCAAAGGCCTGGACAAAAGGTTAACCAGAGGACTGTGCGCAACTTGCTCAAACAAGCAGTAAATGGGTCTATTGCAGATGCGGACTATTTTATCTGCTTGTCGCGGGAATGCCCAACTTCCTACTATGCGAAAGAAGGGATATCTTTCAATAAAGAAGATCTTACCGTCCCAATATGGTTTAAGGAAGAATCTCCCTCCCCAATTTGCTACTGCAAAGATGTTACGGATGAAGAAATACTCGATCACGTTGTAAACAAGCAGTGTTGCACCAATATTGAAGAAATACAGGCCCATACAGGAGCCAATACCGGGAAGGAGTGTGCAACGAAAAATTCAACCGGCCGGTGATGTGGTCCGGTAGTGCAATCGGTGATTGCACAGGGTCTAAGAGTTTTAAGAAAAGATGATTAATAGTCATATCGAAGCTTTTAGAGACTAACGGCAGGAAATAAGCTATAACACTAAAAGTAAATGGCAGATAGAGCACAACCTCTGAGGGGTTGTGCTTTAATCTTGCCATGGTTATGTCTGAAAGGAGGGTGGGCGTATTGGTCGTTACCCTGGAGGAAGCCAAGCTGTATCTGAAAGTTGACGGTGATGAGGACGATACGCTCATCACAGATCTCATTTATGCAGCCGAGGAACTCAGCCAGGATATCCTGCGCTGTCCGTTGACCGATTTTACTCTAGTGCCTGAAACCGTTAAGCAAGCAGTTCTCTATGCCATCGGCAATATCTACGAACAGAGGGAAACTGTGGACATGACCGCCGTAATTGCGGTTATGGCCAGGCTCCTGTTTGCCTACCGCAGGGAGGGGTGGTAAGGGTGAAGAATCGCAACCGGGTGAGTTTTGGGGAACTGCAGCAGCGCGTTTCGCTGCATAGTAAAACCATCACCAAAGCCGAAGGCATACCTCAGGAGAACTGGACTACGGTTGCCACGGTCTGGGCAGCGATAGCAGACCTATCAGGCAAGGAGTACATTCAGGCTGCCAGTATCCAGTCCGAGGTTACCACCCGGATCAAGATTCGGTTCCGCACCGGGATAACTCCGGCAATGCGGGTTCTTTATGGCACCCGGGTGTTTGCTATTCTATCTGTTATTGATAAAGATGAGCGGCACCGCGAAATTGAACTGATGTGCAGGGAGGTGATCCCGGGTGGCGGGTAATCTGACTTTGGAAGGTATGGAAGATATACTTACCCGGCTTAAAGAATTAGGGCAAAGAGCCGGTCCGTTGGAAAACCAGGCTCTCCATGCTGGAGCCAAAATTGTACAGGCCCATGCCAGCCAGAGAGCGCCCCGAAGTGAAACAGACGGGGAGCATCTGGCCGACAACATTGTCATATCCGAGGCTAAACAAGGAGAAGGGATAAAATACATCGAGGTGGGGCCGAGCGCTCCCTTTTTTTATGGCAAATTTCTGGAGTATGGCACCACCAAGATGGCCGCCCGGCCCTTCCTGGGTCCGGCTAAAGCGCAAAGCCGGAAAGAGGTGCTGGAAACCATCAAGCAGACTCTGAAAGAGGGGCTGGGCTTATGATCAATGTCAAACCGGAAGTGCTGACAGCCTTGGAAGGAAATTCGGATCTGAATACTCTGCTTGGCGGGCCTTACATCTACCAACTGAAAGCACCGGAAGGATTAGATAAATACATCACATTGTTTGAGTTAGCTAATTTCGATTCCGCTTGGGCCGATGACACTGCCCTTCTGGCAGAGGTTCACCTGCAGGTGGATGTATGGGTAAAAGCGTCCAGTACCTCGGCCATTGCGGCTGAGGTGGATAAAACCATGAAGGTGCTGGGCTATAAAAGAACCGGCAGCGCCGATCTGTATGAAGATGACACCAAAATATTTCACAAGGCACTCAGATATGTAACTGAGCGCCCACTCTAAGGAGGGATAAAATATGGCCGGCATCCAAGTGGGCCTAAACAGCCTATATTATGCAATCTTGACCAGCGACTCGCCTTCGGGGGCGGTCTACAACAGCCCGGTAGCTATTGCTGGGGCTATCAATGCCAAGATAAATCCCAAAAGTAATACTGAAACCCTGTATTGTGACGACGGCCCAGACGAAACCGTAACCTCACTAGGTGAGATCGATGTGGAGTTCGAGGCCAAGGATATTGACCTCAATACCCAGGCAGCCTTGTTGGGACACACTGTAGTGGGCGGGGTCTTGACCAAGAAGTCGACCGATACCGCTCCTTATCTGGCTCTGGGATTCAAGTCCCGGAAGAGCACTGGCAAGTACCGCTATGTGTGGCTGTTCAAAGGCAAATTTGCCCTGCAGGAGCAGGATTACCAGACCCAGGAGGATAAGCCCAAGTTTCAGACCCCCAAAATCAAAGGGACTTTCATCAAGCGTAGCTATGATGACGCCTGGCAGAAGCTGGGCGATGAAGATCATCCCGACTGGGTGGCGGATACAGGAACCAACTGGTTTACAGCGGTAGATGGGGCTGCGCCTAGCGCCTTAACCGTCAGTTTAGTACCCACTGACGGAGCAACCGGGGTCGCGGTTGGGGCTAACCTGACCTGGACCTTCAATAACGCCATACAGGTGAGCGATATGACTGCGGCCAACTTCCTGCTCTTAAGTGCCAGTGACGGGTTGGAGGTGGCCGGCGCGCTGTCTATTGATACGGCTCATAAAGTGGTGACTTTCAACCCCAGTGAAGATTTGGACCCCTCTACCGCCTACCTTATGGTCTGTACCCTGGGGATTAGAGATATCTACGGCCAGAGCTTAGCGGCCAACAGCGTTGGAAACTTCACCACGGCCGCCTAAAGGAGGAGGGGTATGATGGAAAACCCGACTATTACGTTAAAAGGCAAGACCTACACCGCGCCAGCGCCTAAAGTCAAGCTCTGGCGCGAGGTGACCAAATTCAAGGAGCAATTCAGCGGTACCGCCCAAGGTGATCAGGAAGCCTTGAGCGAGATGGAGCGTTTGATTGCGGCGGCCTTCAACCATCCAGACATAAGCGCAGAGGTCATCGAAGAGGAACTGGACTTGGATGAGTTTGTGCCGCTGTTTTACCAGATCGCCGGCTGGGTGGCGGAGGTAGTCAGCCGGAAGATGAGAGAACTCCCAAACGGACTGGAGCCGACGGACCGGACCTAAACAGTCTGTCGGCTTACCAGATGGTGGTGTATTTCTACCTAAGCCTGGCTAAAAACTACCACTGGATCCCAGAACAGATTGACACTATGGAGATCGAGATGTTCTGGGATTTGCTCATTGTGGGCGCAATGGTTATTGAGACTGAGGAAAATCCGTCCGGGTACATTGATGAGATTTGGTGAGGGAGGTGAGAACAGTTGGCAGAAACTATCGGCGAACTGCTGGTCAAGATCGGACTGGACAATACTGGCTTTAATCAGGGCATGAAGGAGTTGGACCAGTCTTTAAAACTAGCTAAAGCTGAGTTCCAGGCCGCCGCCGCCAAGATGGGCGACATGGGCAGTGCCGCCGACCAGCTGAAACTAAAAGTTGATTACTTGAACAAGCAAGCTGAGTTGCAAAGGCAGAAGGTTGCCGCTTTAAAAGATGCCTATGACAAAGCGGCAGGTAGTACCGAGCAGGATGCGGCGGCGGTGGAAAAACTGCAGATAAAAATGCTGCAGGCCGAAAAGGTTCTGGCCAATATGGAAAACTCCCTCAAAAAGACGGTCAGGGAACTGGAACTGCAAGCTTCAGCCTGGACCCAGCTAGCCAAGAAAGCCGAGGACGCCAGCCAAAAACTAAAAAATGCCGGTAATAGTATCACCAGCGCCGGGCAAGGCCTGTCCCTGACGCTTACCGCACCGATTGTGGCCGCCGGCGGCGCTGCGGTGAAGCTGGCGTCGGATACCAATGAAGCCCTCAACAAGGTGGAAGTAGCCTTTAAGGACAACGCACAGGGAATCAAGGATTGGAGCGATACTACCCTGGAACGCTTCGGCATTGCCCAGGGGACCGCGCTCGACATGGCTTCTACCTACGGTGATATGGCCACCAGTATGGGTCTTAACACAGAGCAGGCGGAAGTAATGAGCAAAACCCTGGTGGGGCTGGCCGGCGATCTGTCCAGTTTTAAGAACATTAAGATCGACATAGCGGATACCGCCTTAAAATCAGTGTTTACCGGTGAGACGGAATCCTTAAAACAACTTGGTATTGTCATGACCCAAACCAACCTGCAGGAATACGCCTACAGCCAGGGTATCCGGAAGAAGATCCAGGAAATGAGCCAGGCTGAACAGACTCAGCTGCGGTACAACTATGTCCTGGCCATGACCAAAAACGCCCAGGGAGATTTCGAGCGGACCGGAGCGGGAACGGCCAACCAGATGCGGGTTTTCTCCGAAAGCCTGAAAGAACTGGGAGCAACCATGGGCCAGCATATACTGCCGGTCATAACGCCTTTGATACAAAAATTAAATGAACTGGTCCAGAAATTCGGGGATTTGAGTCCCAGTGCACAGAAGACCATCCTGGTTGTGGCGGGGGTGGCAGCGGCCATCGGCCCGGTGATACTGATTATCGGCCAGCTGGTGACGGCCGCCGGGGCCATCTCTGGTGTAGTCGGTGCTGCTGCGGCAGCCATCGCCAGTGCCGGCGGGGTTACCGCAGCGTTAGGAGCGGCTATTACCGCTTTGACTGGTCCCATTGGAATTGCTGTAGCCGTTATTGCAGGGCTGGTTTTAGCGGTCAAGGAACTATGGCAAAACAACGAGAGCTTTCGGACTGTAGTCAAGGAGGTTTGGTCTGATATACAGGCGATTATCACTCAGGCCGGTATTGCCATCCAGACCTTCTGGAACAAATGGGGCAATGACCTGACCGCAGTATTCTCAAACATCTGGAACATTATCAAAACGGTTTTTCAGACGGTGGCACAAGTGATTATTAACCTGTTCGGATTTTTTCTGGATGTTTTGCAGGGGGACTGGCAAGGAGCCTGGGAGCATATAAAAAACATCTTCGTTTCCCTATGGAACGGTATCAAAATAGTGGTGGTCAACGCATTTGAGGGATTAAGAACCCTGCACAACACCTTGCTGGAAATTGGAGCCCATATAATTCAGGGTCTGATTGACGGGATTAACGAGCGGATCGGCCGAGTCAGAGAGATTGCCGGTGAAGTAGCCGAAGCCGTAAAGGGCAAGATCAAAGAGGCCTTGTCCATCCAGTCGCCTTCGCAAGTCATGCACGAATACGGCCTAAACATTAGCGAAGGCTTGAGTCTAGGCATGCGGGAAGGGCTGTCCTTTGTGGAAGGATCGGTATCGGACATCATCGCCGCCCTGGTCGATATGCGGAACAGCCTGGAAAAAATCCAAGCAGAAACCAACAGAGAGCTACTGGAAGCCGAGCAGACCTATGCCGACCAGTGCCGGGAGGTCCGAACCAAACTGGCTCAGGACGAAATCGCCCTGCAGCAGGAACTGTCCGACAAGCTGGCCCAGATTAGTGTGGCCGGCCTGGAGAGAGAAGCCCAGGCGATTGATGCCTATAAACAGAGCTACGCGGCCAAGGTGGAGTCCATCAAGAACCAGTTGGGGCTGTTTGATGAAGTGAAGCCCCAGAAAGTATCGGGCAAATCCTTGTTAGGCAATTTGGACGACCAAGTTAGCCAGTTTGACAGCTGGCAGGCCAATTTAAAGTCACTGGCTGCTAAGGGAGTTGACCAGGGACTCATTGACGAGCTACGGCAAATGGGGGTCAAGGCGGCTCCCCAGATCGCAGCCTTAAACACCCTGACCACTGAAGAACTGGGTAAATATGTGAGTCTGTGGAAAACCAAAAACGCTCAGGCCCGGGCTGAAGCCAATATCGAGATGCGGCAGGCGCGGGTTGATTTAGGTCAGCGCTTGAGTGAGATCAGGACGGAAACCCAGAATCAGCTGACTCAGCAGACTATCGAAATGCAGAACAAACTGATGGAGATGAAAGCAAAGGCCGACGAGGAACTGGCTAAGTATAAAAAGGCTTGGGAAGAAAAGAATGGTGAAATCAAAAAGAACGCCGCTGAAACAATCGCCGCTATCGAAAAGAAGTATGAAGAGATAGTCAAGAAATCAGCCGGGTACGGAATACAGGCCATGAGTGAGTTAATCCGGGGCATAAGGTCCAGGATGAGCGATTTGCAGGACGCCATGGATGAAGTAAGGAGCATAATGGGTTCCGGTATGGATCCCAATCAGCGCAACTCCCCGTCACTGGTGGATAAGATAAAAACCGGGGTGGCTGATATAACGGCTATCTACAGCACATTAAAAAGCAACCTAAGCAATCTTGGCCTGCAAACTACCTTGCCAGGAATTGCCCCGATAGCCTTGGGAGCAGTTGCGGGGAGTACAACTAACAGCAGTTCCACCACCGTCAACAGGATCAGCATAACGGTTAATGGCGGAACTTCTGACGCCGGAGAGCAAATCTACCGCACCTTGCTTGCCAAGGGGGTGCGCTTCAGTGGCTAAAACTCTGAGGATTGCCGGGATTGATCGATGGGCTGACTACCGCCGGGGAAGCCTTAACATAAGCCAGATGCTTACCTACCAGGCAGACGGCTGTTCTTTTGCAGTCAAGGGTGATAAGCCTTTGCAGGGCAGCGAAATAATCATCGAAGACACTGCCCTTACAGAACCCCGGCTTTTCGCGGGTATTATCGACCGGGTGGAGCTGATTTACAGTAAGGCCCCGCTGGTGTGGAAAGCCGATTGCCAGGACTACACCCTGCAGATGAATAAAAAGCTGGTGGTTGAAAGCTACCTGGGATGGAGCGCTGACGCAATCGTACGGGATATATTGAATAAATACTGCCCGGATTTTTCAGCTGCAGGGGTAGAAAACGGTGCTCCGGTAATCGAATCTACCGGCACCGACTTTAACTACATAATGCCGTCCGATTGCATGAAGTGGCTGTGCGACTACATCGGCTGGCAGTGGTATGTGGACCATTACAAAGTGGTCCATTTTTTTGACCCCGGCGAACTGGGCTCTGCCGCTCCCATGACCCTGCAGCCCGGAGGACGGTTCAGCAACTTCAAAGTCAGCATCGACCATCAGGGACTGCGCAACCGTGTTTATATATTGGGCGGCAGTATGCTGTCCGATTCGCAGACTATAGAGTGGAAAACAGACGGCGCGGCCCGCATCTGGGTGCTGCCCTGGACACCACAGGAATGCAGTCTGCAGGTGGGCGGAGTAGACTATAGTCTCGGTCTTGAAGGTACAGATGAGGAAGACAGCAAGGACTATATGGTGAATGTCAATGACGGCTACTTGCGCTGCTCGGCTGCTACGGATACGCCTTCAAGCGGACTGACCATGTCACTGACCGCCAGACAGAGCATAGACGTCATTACCGTAGTCGACGACCTGGCCAGCCAGGCAACCATCGCTGCACTAGAAGGCGGAGACGGGGTGTATGAACACCAAATCAAGGACGACACCCTGGTAACTATTGAAGCGGCTGAATCGGCCGGCAATGCGGATCTGCGTGACTGGGCCAACCCCAAGACCAGCGGCAGTTTTACTACCTCAGTACCCGGTTGGGCACCCGGTCAGCTTGTAGTCATCGAGCTGCCCGAACGGGGCGTTAACACTGTATTCCTGGTGCAGAAGGTAGGGATATCCTTAAGTGAAGCGGGACGTTGGGTTTTTACCGTGGAATTCGGGGGCCGCCTTCTAGGGATTGCCGATTTTCTTAAGGCACTGGTTTCGGCGCAGCAGAAGAAAAAAATGAATGATACCAAGCTAATCCATAAGTTTGTTTACGGAACAGAAGCAATATCGCTTACTGACGCGCTGCTTACGACAGTCAGGAACCGGCCCTGGGTAGTCGAAGGCTGCCAAAGCAGCGCATTAATGATAGGGGGTTAAATTTATGGCTGGCGGATATATTCAAGTCCCACCCGACAGTACCGGAAAAAAGCTGAACGCGCGCTACCGGGCTATTGAAGGCGGGGCGGGTTATGAGCAGTATGTAGCCTGGCATGGGCTGCCTACCTTTTACTGTTTAGCGCCAAGTGTGGCCTTGGCTCAGAACGAGCATTTATTTTCCATATATAACGATGCTGGCAGCGGGTATCTGATCAGGGTACCCAGGCTTTCGGTTGTCAACATGTCTCTGACAGCAATTACTGGCGTAGGAGTAGAACTGGATTTTATGCGTACCACCAGCCAGAGCGGCGGAACTGTTATTACCCCGCAGAAGGCTGACACGGCGGATGCAAACCTGGATGCCGGTATTCACATTGCCACCGGTGCCACCATTGCTGAGGGGGCTTTAATGTGGCCGGTAACTCTTAATAATGATGAGATACCCCTCACACTTAATGCCACACCTTTAATGGATTTCAACATGATACCCAGGGGGATAGACATTAAACCCTTGTGTATCAGGCCGGGTGAAGGTTTTAGTATTAAACAGATTACCAATACCGTAGTCGGCCTTTGGTCGGTACTGGCGGTCATAACAGCCGAGGATGGCGCTTAGGAGGAACACCTATGTCAATGATATGGGAAATGCATAAGTGGGGGCTTACTTCTATTCCTCAACCGGAAAGCACGGCCATAACAACTATCGGCAGTTTAGCCCGTATCTATCCCCAAACTCAAGCCATGTCTCTGCCCCGGGGTCTGCAGATCTCTGTGAGTGCTAATGGCAGCCAGTGGAGCCAATGGGCGGATATAGACTTTTCCAAAGCGGTTACGGTACCATACCCGGGTTTTATCAAATTCAGGGCTTTTCAAAAGGCTGCGGTGCAGGTATTTAACTACAAATCACCTGAAGAAGCGGATTCAGTTGTCGGCCTGACCGTAGTATTGGGCCAGTATGGGGTGGTGTAAGTTATGAAGGAAACCATGAGACTGAAATCGGAGTGGTATTTGGAATATGAAGACGGAACAGTAATTGGACCATTGCAAAACTATGTAACCAGTGCCGGATTGGGTATAGCCGCTCAGAAGGTAGCGGGACTGTCCAGTCCCTACCTAGTTATTGGCGATGATCTGGCCGAAGGGGATACCATTACTGAGGTTTTCCGCAAAGCAGTATCGGTTGTGACCCAATCGGGAAATAACATAAGGCTTAGGACCGTGCTCTTGGCAGGAGAGGGCAACGGACAGCATCAAAAGACTTGTATTTTTGTAAGTGCGACCGATGCCCCCGGCTCAGGCACTATGTTTAATCTTTTAAAGGTGCCTTGGGGGAAGGAAAATCAGATGATCTTAACAGTGGAATGCAGGCTGACGCTGCAGTAGGGGGTGGATGATATGCTGTTTGCGGCCGAAAGCGACCAGACGGTTATAGATGAAAACCTGGCCAACTCGTCTGTTATCATGCAGGAGTTCTCGCATATTTACGAAGGAACTGCATTTGACGGAAAAAATGGAGCTGGCGTAGCTGAATATGACTCTGCCGGCTATGATCATGCCGTGAGGTTCAAGGCTGATGCATCGGCTGCTATCGCCAGGGTTGCATTTGAAATTATCAAACATGGACAGGGTGCAGATCTCCTGCTGGAACTCCGGGAGGGATTCAATCCGGACGGATCAGCATTGGGATCGCTGCTGAGGTACATGGTCCTTCCGCAAGAATTTATGCCGGCGGTCAAAACATCATTCAGTATCCCCTTGGATATTTCTGATCTAGTTAATGGGGCCTACTACTGGCTGATCGTGAAAAAGGGCGGGGATGCGGACAACCATTTTCACATGCACGGGGAAACCATCCAGGACTCTTTATACCCGACCTATAAAAGGGCGGGTGACAGCGGTGTGTGGACAGCGGAAAATGCTATCCACTTCAGCGTATATAACGGGGAGACCGGTAATTTGCTGCATGGCATCTACGGCTACAACGCTGTTACCTGGCTCGTTTGGGATGGCGATCTAATCTCCAAGGCGTACCGGTACTTGCCTCCTGCTTCCGGTTTTACCGGTGGGGTCAGGCAGATCAAGATCTATCAGTGGTCAGGTGAGATTTTGAAGCGGGGGGTGGTGTAATGTTTGGTTCAGAAGAAATACTGGCCTTTATCCGCAGGCAGGTCGGAGTTAGAACCGATGCCGATGATTCGGCGGGTAGCCTGCATGCCAAAATCGGCAACCTGAAAGATGTTTTGCAAAATTATATAAAGAACTATACCATCATGCAATTAAGCACTATATCCTCAAACACCGGCAACTGGAGCAGTACTGAGCAAAGCGTGACTATCACTTATAACGGTGCAGGTATTCTGAGGAATATCTATATTCAAGCCAACGGTTCCTCCTCATGGACCAGCAGATGTCGGGCAACTGTTGCCATAGATGGTGAGCCTTTACCTTATTTCGGTTCTGTCCTTGGCAGTTTAACCTGGACCACCTCATCTGCTTTTTATATACATTCCGATTCGCTGGGAAGGCTGAATGCTGTTGATGGCAAAACCAACTTGGACATCCCCTTTCGTTCTTCTATATCGGTGACTATATATTTTTCTGTTACCAGCGGAGGTGGTGGGTCTATGATCGGCAATCTGGAAATCTGTAAATATTAGGCGAAGGGGGTTAAGATGTCGATGTTTTTGGTATATAACAAGGCTGATGGTTTAGTAGTCCAAGCATCTGAGAATGAACCGATGCTGACTAAAGACCAGGATGTGGTCTTTGCCCATGACCCTGAACTCAATTTATCCAATTATGAAGCTATACGGGTTGTAGCCAAAGAAGGCTGTCACTTGGAGATAAAACCAAATGCCGGATGGCAAAACCGAGTAATGGGCAGCAATAATATCACGCTGGATGAAAAAGTTGCCCGGCTAGAACATTACAACCTGGTACTGATGGAGGGTGTGGCCAAGCTCTCGGAAGCAACTCCCGGCGCAGTTAGCCCAGAGTTGATGGCTGAATTGGTGCTGGCCGGAAAAAGAACGATTGATAAGGTGCCACCTGATATCAAGGAGGATGTGTCTAACAGGATTAAGGCTGCCAGCGATTTATAGGCAGCTTACAATAGACTACGGAATGGGCCTTAGGCTCTTTTTTTTATGGCCAAAATCACCGGGGGTAAATCAGATATGGAAAGGGGAGTGAGGGATGGACAATCTAGCGCTGCTGGGAGCCATAGGGACAGTATGCTCGGTTGCCTTTGGGTACGTTGGGTACCAGCAAGGGATAAAAAATGCTTGTAAAGATGAAGGCCAAGAAAGTGGAGAACTGAAAGCAGACATCAAATACATCAAGAGCGGGATCGACGACATTAAGATCGATCTTAAAGTTCAGGAAAAAAGAGTAAATGAACTTTCCGAGCGGGTAACCAGGGTAGAAGAGTCCACCCGGCAAGCCCATAAGCGCATTGATGAGATCAAGGACAGTTAGGAGGCAGCATGACTTTCTCAAAATTTATCGTCACTTTGTTACTCATTAACGGCATCATCTGGACCTACTTGTCTTATTATCTGGCCTATCTGGGGAGAGACCAAATAGCGGAGACGTTAAGTTCCGCCGTATTGGTTCAAATCCTGGGTGTGGTGGTCGTGTATTCGGCTAAGGCGCTGTTTGAAAACCTGAGCAAAAACAACAACTGGCCGGATAAGACAGCTAAGACCGTAAAGAAGGAGGAGGTTACCACTTATGAGCAGCCCTAGTGTATATTTGTCGGCCTCATCCCAGGAAAACAATCTTGGAATTGACGGGGTTTCCGAGGAAGCCAGAATGAACGCACTGGTTCGTGATGTGGGTAATATCTTGACCAGTCGAGGTATAACCGTTTACTACAACGATCCAGCATGGAGTTTGTCGAAAATTGTGAACGACAGTAACGCCAAGAAACCAGATCTGCACATAGCAGTCCATACCAACGCCGGGGGCGGTACCGGCACCGAAACTTGGTGTTATGGCATCTCGGGCACAAACAGCGCCGCCTTCGGATCCAAACTGCAAGCAGCCCTGGTCGGTACACTGGAACTCAGAGACAGGGGCATAAAAGACAGTTCGGTACCTGGGTTCAGATGGGCTGAGGTGGTCAATACCAATGCTACCTCGGTACTGACCGAGTTGTTCTTTCATGACAACGCGGAGGACATTGAGCGTTATAACCAGAGGTACCAGCGGGTGGCTGCATCAATGGCGGACGCCATCTCCGAGTGGTTTAATCTATCAACTCCGAACCGGGTCCAGATCCTGGCCGGCGGGGCAACTATAGATGCGGTAATAATCGATAACAGATCTTATGCGCCGGTGCGCCAGCTGGCTGAAGCCCTGGGACACACAGTAGATTGGATCGAGAGTACCAGAACGGTGGTAGTGAGATAGCATATAGAAAGGAAGGATAAGATGAGACCATTTTTTGAAAGATTAAAGAGCCGTAAATTTCTAACCGCATTGGCCAGTGCGGTTTTTATTATTATCAATGAAGGGTTGGGAGCGCCAGTAAACCGTGAGGCATATGCTTGGATCTCCGGAACCATTATCGCCTTTATTTTGGGCGAAAGCTATGTGGACGGCAAGGCAGCCGAATAGAAAACAAAAATGAAAATACCTGTGATTTGGTCATGAAAGATGGTCCGTGGAGCAAATCAATGCGCTCCACGGGCCTTTTTTTGTTTGAAACCGTCCGATTATTACTCCTCCTGTGGCTTAAACCGAGGGCTTGTTGATTTGCCTTCGGAGGAGGAATCGTAATGACAAAACAGCAAAAAGAGCAAATCAATAAAATGCGCAGGGACGGCTTCAGCTATTCAAGCATATCGACAACACTCAATATTTCCGAAAATACGGTAAAGTCATTCTGTCGTAGGAACAACCTTGGCAGTATTCATATAGAAACGAGTTTACAGAAGGATGGGGATTTCTGCCGGCAGTGCGGAACCCCTCTTATCCAGATATCTGGCGTGAAGCCAAAGCAGTTCTGTTCGGATAAATGCCGCATGGCTTGGTGGAATGACCACCCGGAAGCCGTAAACCGGAAAGCCATCTATACCTTTACCTGCCCTATCTGTGGCCGCGAGTTTGAGAGCTACGGGAACAAGAATCGGAAATACTGTTCTCGTATCTGCTACGGCAGGTCAAAGGCGGTGCGGCATGGATAAGGCCTTAGCAATCATCCACTATACAACTGCCCTGGCGGTTTTCAAAAAATGGCTTGCGATGGGCATTATTTATGAAGATGAATTGACAAAAATAGAGAAAGCTATCGCTGAAAAATACGGGCTTTCTTTTCGCAGCATATATCGCCAAAACGCTTGATAAGAGGGGCATTCAGAGCGAATATGTGTCATAACGAAAGGAGGCCCTTATGGAAAGAACAGTTAAGAAGATATTACCTTCGGTGTTGCCACTTCCGACAAGATTACGGGTGGCTGCCTATGCCCGTGTATCATCGGGAAAAGATGAAATGCTTCATTCCCTTGCGGCTCAGGTCAGCTACTACAGTAACCTCATTCAGCAACGACCGGAATGGCAGTATGCGGGTGTATACGCCGACGAGGCACTGACGGGAACCAAGGATGCTCGCCCACAATTTCAGCGTCTGATTGCCGATTGTAAGGATGGCCAGATAGACCTGGTCATTACCAAATCAATATCACGTTTTGCCCGGAACACGGTAATGCTGCTTGAAACCGTGCGGGAACTCAAGCTGTTTGGGATCGACGTATATTTTGAGGAACAGAATATTCACTCCATGAGCGGGGACGGAGAACTCATGCTCACTATCCTGGCATCCTACGCCCAGGAAGAAAGCCGCTCGGTCAGTGAGAACTGCAAGTGGCGGATTCGCAAACAATTTCAGCAAGGCGAGATCGTAAACCTGCGTTTCATGTACGGGTATCAAATCAACAATAATCTAATTGAAATCGATCAGGAACAGGCTGAAATTGTTCGACTGATCTATACCGATTATATAAACGGCCTGGGATGCGACCGGATTGCAGCCAGGCTGCGGGAAAAGGGTGCGATGACTTATCACGGCAGAGAGTGGACAGCCAAGCGGGTTCTGGCCATCCTTAATAACGAGAAGTATTCTGGCAACGCGCTGCTTCAGAAAAAGTATGTAGCCGACCACTTGTCCAAAAAGCTGCTTTATAACCGGGGAACCCTGCCAAAGTACTATGCTGAAGGAACCCATGAGCCGATCATTGACCCTCTCACATTTCAAAAGGCGCAGGAAATAATGGCTGGGCGCCGGGAAAACAGAAATGTCAGGAAGAACCCGGCCAACCGTTATCCGTTTTCGGGCATAATCTTCTGCCCCCGCTGCGGAAAAAACTACCGACATGTAACCTACAAGGGGCATACAGCCTGGAACTGCACCACCTTTATCCACTCCGGCAAGGACGCCTGCCCAGCGAAACAGATTCCCGAACCAATCTTATTGTCGCTAACAGCTGAAGTGCTGGGCCTGGCGGAATTTGATGAGGTGATTTTCCGGTCCCAGATTAAGCAGATGCAGGTGCCGGAGGCAAACAAGGTCATTTATATCTTTCAGAATGGTCGTGAAGTTGCAGCCGTCTGGCAAGACCGGTCGCGCAAATCAAGCTGGGATGACAAAAAGAAACAGCAGGCGCGAGAAAGAGTGCTTGCTTACCAAAGGGGGATTTGAAGTGAAGCCCGCCCGAGCCGTTACTGTCATACCACCAACTGTAAATCGGTTTGCGCCGGAGACGCCTGGTATGGCAGTAAGAAAAAGAGTAGCCGCCTACGCCCGCGTTTCAACAGATTCTGAGGAACAGCTTACCAGCTACGAAGCCCAGGTAGACTATTACACGAAATACATTAGAGAACATGCTGATTGGGAATTTGCCGGAATCTACACCGATGAAGGCATCAGCGCCACCAACACCAAAAAACGCGATGGATTTAAGCAGATGGTAGTAGATGCACTGGACGGGAAGATTGACTTGATCGTTACTAAATCAGTCAGCCGCTTTGCACGAAATACGGTTGATTCTTTGGTTACGGTACGCCAGTTAAAGGAAAAAGGCGTGGAGGTCTATTTTGAAAAAGAGAACATTTATACGCTGGACAGTAAGGGGGAACTATTAATCACCATCATGTCCAGCTTGGCGCAGGAGGAAAGCCGTTCAATCTCCGAAAATGTAACCTGGGGACAGCGCAAACGCATGGCGGATGGAAAAGTCAGCATGCCTTATGCTCACTTCCTTGGTTACGAAAAGGGCGAGGATGGGTTGCCCAAAATCGTAGAAAAGGAAGCGAATACAGTTCGTCTGATTTACCGGATGTTTCTTGAAGGTAAAACGCCGTCAGCTATTTCAAAACACCTCGCCAATCAAGGTATCCTCTCGCCATGCGGCAAGAACACCTGGCAAACGGCGACAGTAATAAGCATTCTGACCAACGAAAAATATAAGGGGGACGCACTTCTGCAAAAACGCTTCACGGTGGATTTTCTCACCAAAACCACCAAAGTGAATGAAGGCGAGGTTCCCCAATACTATGTTCAGAACAGCCACCCAGCCATTATTGAGCCGGACGAATTCGATGCGGTGCAGAATGAGATGAAACGGCGTAAAAAGCTCGGCCGGCCAGTCAGCTGCCACAGTCTGTTCTCAGCAAAAATTATTTGCGGCGAGTGCGGCGGTTTTTACGGATCCAAGGTCTGGGGTTCAAACACCAAATACCGGCGTACAATATGGCGGTGCAATAAAAAGTACAAAAACGATAAACCTTGTCCAACACCCCATTTAACAGAAGACGAAATCAAGCAGCGATTTCTGGTGGCTTTTAATATACTGATGGGTAGTCGAGACGAACTTCTCGCCAACTGCCGGCTGGCTCAAGAGGTCTTATGCGACTGTTCAGCAATTGAAACAGAACTCGCGGAACTGCAGAGTGAAATTGAGGTTGTTTCCGAACTCATGAGAAAATCCATTTATGAAAATGCGCGCTTTGGCGTCAATCAGGATGAATATAATCAACGATACCAGGGATACATTGAGCGGCACCGGATAGTAACAGAGCAGGTTGCCGATCTGGAGGATCAGCGGCGAAAACGTCAGAACAAATTATTGACACTGGAAAGGTTCATACGGGAAATAGAAACCTGCCCGCTTGTGTTCGATGAATTTGACGAGTGCTTGTGGCTGGCAGCGGCTGACAAAGTGATAGTCAATGTTGCTAATGACATCCAATTTACTTTCAGAGATGGTACAGTAATTACGGTTTGATTGTGGAATATACCAATTAGTTGTAAATATAATGGGAGGAATAAGGTTTATCATGTAGATTTATCGATCCCTTACCTCAATCAATCTTTAGCAACCGGGCATTGGTGGCTACGATAATAGTACTCATGGACATCAATATGGCTCCCACAGCCGGACTGATTACGATACCCTGGTTGTAGAGCACCCCAGCCGCCAACGGAATGGCAATAATGTTATAGCCTGTGGCCCACAGCAGGTTTTGTACCATCTTACCGTAGGTAGCTTTCGATAATTTCAAGATGCTGACTACATCCAGGGGATTGCTCCTTACCAGGATGACATCCGCGGTCTCAATGGCTACATCGGTACCCGCTCCGATGGCAATGCCTAGATCGGCCTGGGCCAAAGCCGGGGCATCATTAACGCCATCACCAGTCATGGCTACAGTTTTTCCGGTATTCTTGATGGCTTGGACCTGTTGCGATTTGCCCTCCGGCAAAACTTCTGCAAAAACCTTATCCATATTTAGTTGGCCAGCAACGTAACTGGCTACCCGCTGGTTATCGCCGGTTATCATATAGGACTCGACATTCATCGCTTTAAGGGTATCAATGGCTTGGCGTGCTGAATCCCGGATAATGTCAGACAAAGCGATATAGCCCAGCAATTTGCCTTCTTCTACAATGAAGACTACCGTCTTGCCTTGCTGGGCCAATGCCTCATAACTTGCCTCGTCGAAAGCAATTTTTTGCTCCCTCATAAATCCGGGGCTCATCACCCGGATAGACCTACCCTCGACTTTGGCCTGCAAGCCTCGGCCGGTGATACTCTGATAGTCAGACACGGTTTTGAGCGGGATTTTTTGTTTTTTGGCCGCTCGCACTATTCCCTGGGAGATGGGGTGCGCGGACTGGGATTCAATCGAATAGGAGATGCTTAAGAGTGCTTCTTTGGTTATGCCAAACGCTTCCATATCGGTTATCCCGAACTCCCCTTCGGTCAGAGTGCCAGTCTTGTCAAAGATAACCGCATTTACATTACGCGCATTCTCAAAGTGGGCCCGATTTCTTATCAGCAGTCCGCGTCGAGCTGCGATGCTGGTTGACACCGCCGTGACCAAGGGAACAGCCAATCCCAAAGCATGTGGACAGGATATCACCATCACGGTAACCGCCCTTTCCAGGGCAAATCCAAAATCTCCTCGCAAGATCATCCAGGCCGAGAAGGTCAAGGTGCCAGTAATGACAGCAATATAAAACAACCATTTGGCGGCCACATCCGCCAAGCGCTGGGTGTTGGACCTGGACTTCTGAGCCTCACGCACCAGGAGGATGATCTGCGATAAAAAGGTCTCTTGGCCGGTTTTACTAACCTTGAACTTCAGGGCTCCCTCACCGTTGATCGCTCCGCCGATGACCTGATCCCCCGGGTTCTTATCAATTGGCGTCGATTCTCCGGTTATCATCGCCTCATTGACCGCCGACTGGCCATCATAAACAATGCCATCAATGGGGATCTTTTCTCCCGGTTTAACCAGAACCGCATCGCCAGCCTGCAAGCTCTTCACTGCCACATTGGCGGTCTCGCCCCCGGCTCCGATCAGATGGGCTTCTTCCGGCATCAGTTTAACCAATTCCTCCAGTGCCCGGGAGGCTCCCATTACCGATTTCATTTCTATCCAGTGCCCCAGCAGCATGATGTCGATCAGAGTAGCCAGCTCCCAGAAAAAATCCTGCCCCTGGAGAACAAACACGGTCAGGGTGCTGTATATGTAGGCTACCGAAATGGCCAGGGCAATCAGAGTCATCATAGCAGGATTGTGCTTCCCCAGCTCATCCTTGGCCCCGGTAATAAAGGGCCAGCCTCCGTAAAAGAAAAGGACGGTCGAAAGGGCGAACAGGAGGTAAGTGTCCCCGTTGAAACGGAGATTCACCCCAATAAACATCTGGATCATGGGGGAGAGCACCAGGATGGGTATGGTAATCAAAATCGATATGAAAAATCTGCGTTTGAAGTCTTCCACCATCATGGCATGGTGATCGTGGTTGTCATGACCTCCGTTGGCCGCATGTTCCATTGATCCATGTCCTTCCGGCATATGTCCAGCATGTTGGCTGGGTGCGGGCAATTTGGTCGCAGGTATGATTGGAATTGGCTCCTCCTGCTGATGCGGTTCCATCATATGGTGGGTGTGGTTGGGCACAGGCCCGGTGTGATGAACCGGTTCACCCATTTTGCTGCCCGGCTCCACGTGATGATGCTCTTCATGACCCATATCAGCATGAGCCATAGGCTGGGTATCATCCTGGTTTTTCAATGTGGATCCCCCCTTTTTGATCTGGTAATTCTTGAGGTGTATTCACTCCTCATCGATTTAGTCTATTATTCTTACCGGTATTCCTTGTTTTGTAAAAGAATATACATCCATCAAATCAATAGGGACCGAACTACCATTGAACTTTACAATATCCACCTTCAAAGGTTGACTTCCAAGTTCTAGGTTTAAATTCGGCTGGTTGTAAATCACTGGTTTCTGAATATAATTCTGAACAACAATTATCAATAATAGGACTGCAATTACTGTCAAGACAGCCTTTGTATAGAAATCAGTACTCAACTTTACCCCTCCTAATTTTCATTTTTCGTTTAATAACCGCTGTGGGAATTCATATTCTTTGCCTTCCGGTCTTCAAGTCTACCTGTCTTTTTCGTGCTATTGGCTTTACTAAAGGATCTTCGTGACGGAATTAAATAGATAAAAAAACCTGCCGGCCAAACTTGGCCGCCAGGTAGTGATTTAGGGTTGCAGATGCTTTTTCATCTCTTCGAACTGTTCGCGGGTGATTTCACCACGGGCATATCGTTTCTGCAAAATTTCCAGCGGCGGTTCATAAAATCGGCCTGGACCTTGAGAAGAACCCTTATTTATATTTTCGAGGAACAGAAAAACTACGAAACCGATTAACAACAGCCAGAAAACCATCATAAAACCCATATTGGGCTCACTCCTTTCGAACTGTTTTTCACTTCGCTATTTCAGATGATCCCTCATAGCTGCAAATTCTTCCGGAGTTATTTCGCCTTTGGCCAACCGGGTTTTGGCGATATCCAGTGCGCTGGGCGGACCTTGGATGTGGGCCGAATGTTTCAGGTAACTGCGAAATAGGATGATAACCACAAGCGCGAGAAGAATAAAGCCCAGGATTTCCAGAGCGAACCACCAGCCGCTGTACGGACCCATCATGTCATAGGTTCCGTTCCAATACCGATACATCATAACCAATCCCTCCTTTACGGCCAAGCCCCAGAGAAAACATAGCCGAGTATCTTACTAAAGTATACCATATTTTCACATTTAACCAGAAACATCAGGGGCTGCTTGCTGGAGTATTCAAACTCACATAGAGGGAAATGCAGGAGATTAATGGCAGTTAGTTGAAGCAATCCAAAATACAACCTAGGGTGAATCAAAGCTCTAATTAATTTGCACTTTTTCATGGATTATTATTGGGGGTGGAAAGATTGATGATTATTGGTATTGCCGGGGGTTCGGGGGCCGGGAAGACAACTGTGGCCAGCTCTATCGCGGAAAGGCTGGGTAAAGAAAATGTAGCCTACGTGTCCCAGGACTGGTACTTTCAGGATCAGTCGCATTTAACCATGGAAGAGCGGGGCAAACTGAACATGGACCATCCCAATGCTTTTGACAGCCAATTATTGATAGCTCACTTGAACCAGCTGCGACAGGGGTTACCAATCGAGACCCCGACCTTTAATTTCAGTACCTATACCCGCAATCCGAATACTACGCCTATGTCGCCCCAATCGGTTGTTATACTGGAAGGAATCCTCGTCCTGGCCATACTGGAACTGCGCGCGGTTTTAGATTTCAAAGTTTTTGTGGATGCAGATGCTGATCTTCGCCTTATACGCCGCTTGGAAAGAGACATCAAAGAACGGGGCAGCACTTTCGACAACACCATCAAGCGTTATCTGTCCACAGTCAGACCGATGCATGAGGCTTTTGTAGAACCGTCCAAGAGATATGCGGATATCATCGTGCCGCGCGGCGGGGAAAACGAAATGGCTACCAATCTGCTTGCCGATCTGGTTGAACATTATGCAGTTCACAAATTTAGCTGAACGCTATTGGCTTGATCATTGGAATCGACTTCACTGGGAGCGCCGACCGGAGATTATGAATGCGTACAGGCCCATCAGAATCGCCCCACCACCGGTAAACATGAGGAAATCATTCAGATGGGCTAAGGGATGTTCAGTGGCCTGCAGTACCAATGAGGTGCTGACTAAACCGCCGGCAATGATCAGGCTGGCGCTGATGCGGTTGGCGAGTTGAGTAATTTTGGCCTCCATGTGCTTCTGCATCGCATGTTTGTGGGCTATCTCCAAATCACCCTCGCCGGCTAACTTGAGCACTTCATTGAAGTTGCGGGGCAGGGCCAGCAGAGGTTTGATGTCCCTATAATAGCTGCGCTCCAAGGTTCTGCGCAGCTCATCCGGGTGAAGCCGTTCTGCCATCATCTGCTCAATGAGCGGTTGGATGGTCGCTGATATATTAAAATTGGGGTCCAGTTTTTTGCCCACCCCGTCCAGGGTAACCAGAGCCTTCATAAGGGCGGTTAGATAGGAGGGCAGGCTCAATTGGTAGCGATAGGCCAGGCTCAATATCTCCTGGCGTAGGCTATTTATGTCGATACCTCCGATGTTGGATGAATACACCCGTTCCACCATATCCGCAAATTCACCTTCAAAATCGTCCAGATCGATATTCTGCCTTAAAATACCCAGGTCGGCCAAGGCACTCATAGCTTGATCTGTGTTCTTTTTATCTATACCCTCTAACAGACGTCCCAGTCTGGCCAAACGATTTTCGGTCAGGGAGCCGGTCTCCCCAAAATCGATGAAAGCGATCTTATCTTCGGCCAGGACCATGATGTTGCCGGGATGCGGATCGGATTGAAAGAATCCATAGAGCATAACCTGGGAGAGAAAGGCGCGGGTGCCTAATTGGGAGATCTTGTTGCGGCTCCAGCCCCGGGCTTCAATGGTGGCGATGTCACTCAATTTGACTCCGTCGATATACTCTTCGGTGAGTACTCGGCTGGTAGTATACTTCCAGTAGACCCGGGGGATGACTACCGCAGGATCATGGGCAAAATTGTGCCTCATGCGTTCACCGTTTTTAGCCTCGCGGTTGTAATCCAGCTCCAGGCGGATCATGCGGCCATAATCCTCGACGATATTCACAATCCCAATCCGGGCTGCGTCGGGGGAGCGTTTTTCCAGCCAATTGGCCAGGTCGCTGAAGATCTCCAGATCATTTTCTACCATGGCTTCAATATTGGGGCGCTGCACTTTGATTATTACTGCTTCACCCGTTTTCAGGGTAGCCCGATGAACCTGGCCGATGGAAGCTGCAGCCAAGGGGATGGGGTCGAAGTCGCGAAATATCTGTTCCACAGGCCCGATTTCGGTGGTGATCACTGCTTTGATTTGGTCCAGGGGAACAGGGGAAACATTATCCTGCAATCTCTCCAGTTCGGTAATAAAAGCCGGGGAGAGGATGTCGGCACGGGTACTGAGTACCTGCCCGAATTTTATGAAAGTCGGGCCCAATTCCATGAAGGCATGGGTTAGCTTGTCGGCCAAGCAGTAGTCAGGTTCTCGCTCGCACTTTTGCAGCGAATACAGAGCCGGGAGGGGGACATATCTCTCCATCCCCAGCCGGTGGACCAGATAACCTAGGCCATGTTTCAAAAAGACGCGGGTAATCTGTCTATAACGGCGAATATGCCGTATCTTACGCCGGATATTCATTCTGCTCTTCCCTCCATCCAGGCTAATTCTGATTATAATCCTAGGTAAGCCATTACCAAAACCAGCGCCATAGTAAAACCAAGTTTTATTTAATATAGCGCAAAAAGGTTGGTTTGGCCTATTTTTTTCCACTCCAGGATAAATTTTTGACATTTCCTCGCAGCGCCGATTAAACTGAGGTTGTAGGAAAATGGAAATTAAGGCTCTGTTCCCATGTCAACAGCTTAAAGGGGGTGCAGCCCATGAACACTGTCCTGCCGCAATTGCTGCAGTTTATCCATGACCGGATGCTCCTGCTGGGTGGGGTATTGCTATTCATGGTCATCCTGGCAGTGTTTTTCGCAGTCGCCCTTGCAAAGGCCCAGCGAAAACTCCATCAAAGCTATACTAACGTTCTCTACACCCTGGCTCTATCCTTGGAAGCACGCGATCCCTACTCAGCCGGCCATTCGATGCGGGTAGCGGCTTTGTCTAAACATATCGGCGAAATGATGGGCCTCAACTCCGAGGAACTGGAAACGATAAACCGAGCCGGGTTATTGCACGATATCGGTAAAATCGGCATTCGCGACAGCGAACTGCTAAAGAGGGGCCAGTTAAATGAGGAAGAGACAGATAAGGTCAAGCAGCATCCGCTGATCGCCGTGTCTTTATTTCGGTCGGTCGGCAAATATTATCGAAAGGAAATTGCTATCATCGAAGCCCACCACGAGCGCTGGGACGGCAGCGGATACCCCCGAGGTCTGAAGGGAAATGAAATAGCCTTGGGAGCCCGTATCGTAGCGGTGGCGGATAGTTTTGACGCCTTAACCTCAGATCGACCCTACCGGAAAGCCCTCCCCATAGAGACCGCTTTGACAGAAATTGAGAGGTATTCGGCCAATCAGTTTGATCCCCAGGTCGTAGCTGCTCTAAGGAAGCACATTGCTGACCAGATGAAGAATCCGCCGGTGCCTCAGGACATCGCCGAATACCGGCTGCGGTGATTATACCATGGGGGGGGGCTTGGACACGAGCTATTCCAATCTCGAGGATGGACGATAAATGCTCAAAAAGGGTGGATTTTGCACACCCCCCAACGAAAATGCACACCCCCACACTGTAATCGTTGAAAGATTGATTGGGGGTGTGCATTTATATCATTTTATAGTAGGTTAGCCAGGAGGAAAGCCGTTCAATCTCCGAAAACGTAACTTGGGGACAGCGCAAACGCATGGCGGATGGAAAAGTCAGCATGCCTTATGCCCATTTCCTTGGTTACGAAAAGGGCGAGGATGGGTTGCCCAAAATCGTAGAAAAGGAAGCGGAAACAGTACGCCTGATTTACAGAATGTTTCTTGAAGGTAAAACGCCTTCAGCCATTTCAAAACACCTCGCTAATCAGGACATCCCCTCGCCATGCGGCAAGAAAACCTGGCAAGTTGCGACGGTTATTAGTATTCTGACCAACGAAAAATATAAGGGGGACGCACTTCTGCAAAAACGATTCACGGTGGATTTTCTCACCAAAACCACCAAAGTAAATGAGGGCGAGGTTCCCCAATACTATGTTCAGAACAGCCATCCCGCCATTATTGAGCCGGATGAATTCGATGCGGTACAGAATGAAATGGAACGGCGTAAAAAGCTCGGCCGAACAATCAGCTGCCACAGTCCTTTTTCAGCAAAAATTATTTGTGGCGAGTGCGGCGGTTTTTACGGTTCCAAGGTCTGGGGTTCAAACACCAAATACCGGCGCACAGTATGGCGGTGCAATAAGAAGTACAAAAACGATAAACCTTGTCCAACACCCCATTTAACAGAAGACGAAATCAAGCAGCGATTTCTGGCGGCTTTTAATATACTGATGGGTAGTCGAGACGAACTTCTCACCAACTGTCGGCTGGCAAAGGAGGTCTTATGCGATTGTGCTGAGATTGAGGCAGAGCTTTTAGATTTGCGACAGGAAATCGAAGTTGTTTCGGAGCTAACGAGAAAAAGCATTTATGAAAACGCCCGCTTTGTCGTTAATCAGGATGAATTTAACGAACGGCACCATGGATACATTGAGCGGCACCGGATTGCATCAGATCGAGTTATCGAGATGGAGAATCAGTTGCGAAACCGTAAAAACAAATCATTGACATTGGAAAGGTTTATTCGGGAAATAGAAACCCGCCCGCTTGTGGTAGATGAGTTTGATGAGAGCTTATGGTTGGCAGCCATTGATAAAGTAATAGTCCATGGCGCTGGTGACATCCAGATGGCCTTCAGAGACGGTACGGTGGTTAAAGCTTGATTCATGGAATATAATAATTAGTTATATGTTAATAAAATAGGAGGAATATAGTTTATCGTCTAGAATTACGGATTAGAATTGCTTTGGAGGAATGTATATGGAATTTAACGACAAAGAACAAAAGATAATTAATGATTCTAAAGAACGTGCGGAAAATCTTTACAGAGACGGCGATTACCTTTGCTCTGAGGCGGTGTTCACAGTGGTTAATGATTACCTCGGAAGACCTATGCCGGCAGAAGCTGTAAAAATGGCCTCCGGTTTACCCGTAGGGATGGGTACTGCTGGATGTGCTTGTGGCGCTCTTTCCGGCGGAGTTATGGCTCTTGGGTTAAAGTTTGGGCGTACAGAACCGAGGGCAGAAATGTCTGATATGTTCAGGGTATCTAAAGAACTGCATGATGAATTTAAAAAGAAGTTTCGCAGCACTTGCTGTCGGGTATTGATTAAAAAATTTGAATTTGGTGACACAGAACACATTAAGCAATGTGTATATATTACCGGGCAAGTAACGGAAATGGTGATAAAAAAGATAATTCTTGCTGAAAGACTAAGGCAAAATATAACATAATAGAGAGAATATCCTAGAATTTTATCCAAAGTGACGCGTTATATACTAAAAGCTAAATAAGAGTGTCATTCGGCAGCAAAGGTAATCCATCTCCCCCTTTTATGGATCGAGAGTTTCCTATATAGCTTACTATTAATTGACCTTTACAGAAATTTGCATGTTTGATTTGAACCGCAGGGCTGGCAGCGATGTCACCCTGCGGATTCTTTTAACCAAGGTTTATTAGACTACTTTGCCGTTTATTAATACTTGAATTATCATTCAAGTATCTATTGACACAGCAAACTGTGGAGTATAAAATTCTATTAAATATATGAATGATTATTCAAGTATTCAACTAAATCGCAGTGAGGAGGGAATTGGATGGCAAGGAGAATTGCAGCAGTTGACCGGTGTGATTGCGATGTAATACATGAAGAAATAGTAGATCGGGTGAAGGCAAAAATGCCAACAGAGGAGTCGCTTTATGATTTAGCAGAGCTTTTTAAGGTTTTTGGCGATTCAACTAGAGCGAGGATCCTATGGGCTTTAGATGAGGCGGAAATGTGTGTCTGCGATGTAGCTTATCTGCTCAATATGACTCAATCCGCGGTATCACATCAACTAAGGGTTTTGAAGCAGGCTAAATTGGTCAAAAACCGGAAGGAAGGGAAGATCGTCTTCTACTCATTAGAAGACGAGCATGTAAGGCAAATTTTTGAACTGGGATTAAAACATATTAATGAATAAAACTAATTTCAGACGAATCTGGAATCAGTGAAATATACAACGTTTGGATAATGCCCCCAAAATACACAGTTAATGAGAGGAAGAAGTGGTCTAGATGAATAAATTAGTTAAACCATCGGAATTCGAACATAGATCAGAGACAGATCATTTGATTCCGAGCAACAGTATTCCGGAGATAACCGATGTGGAGGTAAGAATAGCACCAATTGCCTCTGCAGGACAGCAGATTATTATGCTTGGTGGGTCGGGAAACACAGGTGCAACTACCGGAGCAGCAATTTCGGGGATTAAGAAGGTATTAATGCTCGAAGGTTTGGGCTGTGCTAATTGTGCTGCCAAGATGGAGAGTGAAGCACGAAATCTTGAGGGTGTAAACAGTGCCTTTGTCGATTTCGTGACCAAAAAGATGACTATAGTCGCTGCCGACAAGAATGATTTTGATAGAATCGTTGGAGAGGTCAATGCCCTGGTAAAAAAAATAGAGCCAGATGTGAGAGTAATAGACACTGATAGTCAGAAGAGCAATAAAAGCATAATAAGGCTGGAGGGACTCGGGTGCGCTAATTGTGCCGCAAAGATGGAGACAGGGATTAACCAGTTAGAAGGAGTTAAAGTTGCTACAATAGACTTTGTTACCAAAAGACTTAACTTGGAAACGTATGCGGGATACAGCTCCCCGGATTTAAGAGAACAGATAGAAAGCATCGTAAAAAATATTGAGCCCGATGTCAGGGTAGAGTTCGACGAGGGTGCTCCCGAATCCCTCAGGGAATCCGCGAGTGATGATGATGAACACAATCATAGGAAACAGTGGATTAAGCTCGCAATCGGCGGTGCATTGTTTGCCCTTGGAGCCATTTTGAACCTCTCCAATCAGTTGGAGCTGGCTATATTCTTAGTCAGCTATGTTATAGTCGGTGGCGATGTGGTATGGCGAGCGGTGAAAGGGATAACCCGCGGTCAGGTATTCAGCGAACATTTTCTTATGAGCATCGCAACAATAGGTGCTTTCTTTGTAGGGGAATATCCTGAAGGTGTAGCGGTTATGTTATTCTATCTTGTGGGTGAAATATTCCAGGATATGGCGGTTGACCATTCCCGTCGATCCATAAGCAGTTTAATGGACATTAGACCTGACTATGCCAATTTAAAAGTAGGTAATGAGTTAAGAAAGGTATCTCCTGAAGATATTGGAATCGGGGACCTCATAGTGGTTAAACCAGGAGAAAAAATACCTCTTGACGGCAAGGTTGTTGAGGGGACATCAATGGTTGACACTTCAGCACTGACCGGCGAATCTGTTCCCCGTGAACTGGAACCAGGGAATGATGCATTAAGCGGATTTATCAATAAAAATGGAGTGCTAACGGTTGAAGTTACTAAAAGCTACGGGGAATCAACCGTCGCCAAGATTTTGGATCTGGTGCAGAATGCCAGCAGCCGGAAAGCACCTACAGAAAACTTCATTACCAAGTTTGCTCGCTACTATACTCCGGTTGTGGTTTTTGGAGCATTGGCGCTGGCCATCATACCGCCTTTGGTTATTGATGGGGCTACCTTCTCGGACTGGATTTATAGAGCCTTAGTATTTTTGGTTGTATCTTGCCCGTGCGCATTGGTAATTTCTATCCCATTGGGCTTTTTCGGCGGAATTGGAGGATCTTCGAAGAGAGGCATATTGGTGAAGGGCGCTAACTACCTGGAAGCATTAAACGATGTAGAAACAGTTGTTTTTGATAAGACCGGCACTCTAACAAAGGGTGTTTTCAAGGTCACAGAAATAAACCCAGCCAGTGGGAATGACGCCAAAGAGCTGTTGGAATTGGCAGCTTACGCAGAAAGCTATTCCAACCATCCTATAGCTCTTTCGATTATGAGTGCGTTCCATGCGGATATCGATAAGAACCTGATTGGCAATTACCAGGAAGTTGCGGGCAACGGTATAAAGGTCGAGGTAAACGGCAGGGAAGTACTGGCTGGAAATGCCCGATTGATGGAGAGCGAAAATATCAGTTACTCTGACGTCGAAACTGTTGGTACTGTAATCCATTTAGCAGTCGAAAAACAATATGCGGGTAATATAGTGATTTCCGATGAAATCAAAGAAGACTCAGCCAAAGCCATAGGAGAGCTCAAATCGCTGGGTATAAAGAAAACCATTATGCTCACCGGAGATATAAAAAAGGTTGGCGACAAAATAGGGGCGCAGTTAGGCCTGGATGAAGTTTACTCAGAGTTACTGCCGGGCGACAAAGTCGACAAACTGGAAGGGATAATGAGTAGCAAGAAGTCGTCTAAAGGTAAGGTTGTGTTTGTTGGAGACGGTATCAATGACGCTCCGGTACTAGCCCGGGCGGATATTGGGATGGCAATGGGCGGGCTGGGTTCGGATGCAGCCATTGAAGCAGCTGATATCGTAATAATGACTGATGAACCATCTAAAATAGTCTCTGCAATCAAAATTGCTCGGAGGACAAAGGTTATTGTATATCAAAATATAGTTTTTGCACTGGGTGTTAAAGCAATATTCCTGGTCTTGGGAGCTGCCGGGGTGGCAACGATGTGGGAAGCGGTCTTTGGAGACATGGGTGTGGCTTTGATCGCCATATTTAATGCGCTGAGAGTCATGAATACGAGGAGTATATAATTATAAAATTTGAAGGGAATTGGTTATTTAACAGTCAGCACTCTCATCCAAATTCAACACCTAAAATAATGGCTTGGATTATTGAGGCTTTAGAAGGCAAATTATTCTCAGACCTGAAATAGACAACTTGAAGTTAAGGTTATAAACCACATAACCCTTGCGAAGAATAGTATTTATGAGAAGCGTTGCAGCGATGTGAATGCTCAATATGAGGAGGACTTTAAGTGAAAAATATCGATATTTTTGATCCTGCCATGTGCTGTTCCACCGGTGTCTGTGGACCAACTATAGATCTGGAACTGATGAGAATAGCCACAGTTATTAATTCCTTAAAGGATAAAGGGATTATTGTCAGAAGGCACGGATTATCCAATGAACCGCAGGATTTTATCGCGAATAAAGTTATAAGTGACCTTTTGCAAAAAGAGGGTGCGGAAATCTTGCCGGTGACTCTGGTGGAGGGTGCCGTGGCAAAAACCAAGCAATACCCGACGAATGAAGAAATCGAGAAATGGTTGGGAATAGAAATAAAATCAGATCCAGTAACCAGGATAGACGGTTGCTGTGGACCAAAGGGGTGCTGTTAATATGAGTGATCAACTCGAAGCATTTGATTTGAGCGAAATAAAGCTCACCAAATATTTGTTTTTTACCGGGAAAGGTGGGGTTGGTAAGACCTCTACGGCTTGTGCTGTAGCGGTTGATCTTGCAGATAGCGGCAAGAAGGTTTTGCTGATTAGCACTGACCCTGCCTCTAATCTGCAGGATGTGTTTGCGACCCAGCTAGATGGTAAAGGTATACCGATTAGGGGGGTGCGAGGGCTGGTGGTAGCCAATCTGGACCCAGAGGAAGCCGCCCGAGAATATAAGGAATCAGTGGTCGGCCCTTATAGAGGTCTACTGCCGGAAAGCGTAATTACCAATATGGAGGAACAGCTGTCAGGTTCTTGTACGGTTGAAATAGCTGCTTTTGACCAATTCTCCAACTTTATTACTAATAAAACAACAGAGGATGAATACGACCATATCATTTTCGATACCGCACCGACCGGCCATACTTTGCGTATGCTGCAATTACCTTCAGCGTGGACCAATTTTATTGCGGCAAGTACCCATGGGGCCTCCTGTTTGGGTCAACTGGCAGGTCTGGAAGATAAAAAGGAGATGTATAAGGATGCAGTTTTGAACCTTGCCGACAAGGATAAAACAACACTTATACTCGTTTCCAGACCAGAAGAAACACCTCTGCTTGAGGCTGAACGTTCTAGTAAGGAATTAAGTGATCTGGGTATAAAAAACCAAATGCTGATTATCAATGGGGTGCTGGGTGAAGCGAGTGATGAGTTGTCACAAAGAATATCTTCTAAGCAGCAGAATGCTTTAGGGAACATTCCTAAGGGATTAAGAGAGTTCAAAACCTACATTATTCCTCTTCGTTCCTACAACATTTTGGGACTGGATAACATTAGAGCGTTTTTAAAGTATGATGATTATCAAAGTCAAGATTCAAAGGTTGAACGACCGGTCCTGAAAGGAATTGAAGTGCTCATTGTAGATATATATACGTCTGGCAAAAAGGTTATCTTCACAATGGGAAAAGGTGGGGTTGGCAAAACTACAATCGCTGCCACGATAGCCTTGGCATTAGCGAAAAAAGGCGTTAAGGTACATTTGACTTCAACTGATCCAGCTGACCATCTAAAATATGTATTTGCAGGTGCGAAAAACATTACTCTCAGCCGCATTGATGAAAAGCAGGAACTACTAAACTACCAGAACGAAGTACTTAGTAAGGCTCGCGAGACCATGAGCGAAGATGATGTTGCCTATGTGGAAGAGGACTTGCGGTCTCCTTGCACCCAGGAAATTGCTGTATTCAGGGCATTCGCCGAGATAGTTGATAAAGCCGAGAATGAGGTTGTAGTTATAGATACAGCTCCGACTGGGCATACTCTGCTGCTTCTTGACTCAACCTTAAGTTATCATAGAGAAGTGCAAAGAACCAAAGGTGAAACGCCCATTTCAGTACAGAGACTCTTGCCCAGACTCAGGGACGAAAAACAAACCGAAGTCATAATTGTAACCTTGCCCGAAGCTACCCCGGTTTTTGAAGCTAAGAGACTTCAAGAGGATCTTAGCAGAGCCGGGATTAAAAATAAATGGTGGGTTATTAATCAGTGCCTCGCAATGACCCCAACTAAAAGTACTATGCTGATGGCTCGTGCGGAAGCCGAGATACCATGGATCAATAAAGTGAAAGACATTAGTGGAGATAATTTTGTCGCTATACCATGGCTTCAGGATGCCTCAGTTGCGAATGTCGTCAACTCAAGAATCTAGCAAATGACTATTCTGGACAAAGGAAAACCTTCACTTATATGGGTCTCCACCGAACAGCGGGTGCAACTGGATTCTCTTAATAGTTATGCGGCGGGCAACTGGCCAGGTGGCAAGCCTACGTTACGTTCCACAATAGTCGCTGCCGCTCTATTATTCCAGGCAAGACTTCCAGGAGTCGGTTGACATCCTCTGTAGTATTATCTTTTCCCAGGCTCACGCGCAGAGAACTATGGGCCGCGTCTTTATTTAGTCCTAGGGCGGTCAGGACATGGGAGGGATCAAAGGAATTGGAGGTGCAGGCAGAACCTCCGGATACGGCAATGCCTTCAGCATCAAGAAAAATCAACATGGCGGCTCCTTCGACTGCCTGAAAGACGAAACTGGCATGCCCGGGCAAACGATTGTGGGGATGCCCGGTGAGATAGGACTGGGGAATCTCGTTAAGAACCCGTCTAATAACTGTTTCGGATAATTCTTGGAGATGTTTAGAGCGCTCAGCCATTTGAGCACTGGCCAGTTCTGCGGCCAAACCCAGTCCAACAATCCCTGGGACATTTTCTGTACCCGAGCGCCAGCTTCTCTCTTGACCTCCGCCGTGCAGCAGAGGCGCGGGTTTGATTCCGGTGCGTATGTAGAGAGCACCTATGCCTTTTGGTCCATAAAACTTATGCCCTGAAAGAGAAAGCAGATCAACGTTTAACGATTTTACGTCCACCGGTATCCGGCCCACAGTTTGTACCGCATCGGTATGAAAAATAACGTCTCTTTCGCTGGCCAGCTTGCCGATTTCTTCGATCGGTTCGATCGTTCCAATCTCATTATTGGCATGCATTATACTGATCAAAACAGTGTCCGGGCGGATGGCCTTTTTCAGCATTTCGATATCTACCTCTCCAAACCAGTTTACAGGCAAATAGGTAGCCTCGTACCCTTCCTTTTCCAGGTGCTTGAAGGTGTCTAGCACGGCGTGATGTTCGATTTGGGAGGTAATTATATGCCGGCCTTTGCCCGGGCTGCTTTTAATGGCACCAATTATGGCCATGTTATCGGCTTCGGTACCGCCGCTGGTGAACACTATCTCCTCACCGCTTGCCCCAATCAGGGCGGCCACCTGCTTGCGGGCGTTTTCAACCAACTTGCGGGCATCCTGGCCATAACCGTGAATGCTGGAAGGGTTGCCAAAGGAGCTAGTCAGGGCGGATAGCATTATTTTGGCTACTTCAGGATCGACCGGTGTGGTAGCGCTGTGATCCATATATATTTTGGGCATATTATTACTCCTTGCTTTTGATTTAAACTCTAAGTTTATGAATAATTAATTGTCTAATCCCCGAAGTTCTGATTGAAATCCTGATGAGATCGGCCTTGATAAAGTAATTCCTGGTTTTTAAGACTGACCCTGGTCCCGGGTGGAACGGATTGGGTTATAAAAACATTACTGCCAATCACAACATCACGGCCGATCACTGTTTCACCGCCTAAGATAGAGGCCCCGGAATAAACGATGACATTATCTTCAATGGTAGGATGTCTTTTTACGCCCCTTAACTGTTGACCGCCGCGAGTAGATAAAGCACCCACGGTTACCCCCTGGTAGATAGTGACGTAGTCTCCAATGATAGATGTCTCACCGATAACTATTCCGGTTCCGTGATCCATAAAGAAATATCTGCCGATCTTAGCTCCAGCATGTATATCTATTCCGGTCCGGCTATGGGCATATTCGGTCATGATCCTGGGGATAAGGGGAACTCTCAGTAAATACAGTTCATGGGCCAACCGATAAACAAGCAAGGCAAAAACTCCAGGGTACGAAAAAATTATCTCATCTTTATCTTCGGCTGCTGGGTCACCATCGAATGCCGCCTGGATATCGGTGGCGAGGATCGCCATTATATCGGGGACTTTACTTAAAAATTTGCAGCAAATTTCGGCAGATCTTTCTTCGATATCCATCGTTGAATCATTGGTTTTGACAGCCTGATGTTTGAGGGCGCAGGCTACTTGTTCATGTAGTTTTTCAAAGATATTAAGGGTTAAATTGCCAATATAGTATTCCAGAGTGGTAGTGAGCAGGTTTTGCTTGCCGAAATAATCGGGAAATAGCAATTCTCTAAACGTGCCAATTATATTAATAATTGTGTTCCGATTAGGAAGAGTGCATAAATCCCTGGATTTCTTGTAAGGAAAGTGATCTTGTCTGGCAACAATACTCGATACCAGGTCTTTTAACTGTTTTTCAAGTAGGTTATTCAATATGACACCTCCAAAACATTAAATATTACTGGCGGAATTTGTCCATAGGCATTATCATCGTACTTGAAGTGGCATCAGCTATTGGTCTAAAACTTTACCGGGATAATTTCAATTCTTGCCCACGGGTTAGCGATATTCTATATTACGCAGTTTTCAATATTCTATTTAAAGCATTGACTGTGTCCAAAGTCAATGTCGGTGCTCTGGTCTAGACCCGGGTGCCGGAAGGTAGAAGTTACTAACAACTTTATTGCTCATAGGTATATAGTATAATAACAATATAACAGCAATCCCATTAAATTTATCAAGATTATAATTGCTTCAATAAATGGGTAAGGGTTTATTAATTGCGGCTGAAAAAATTTATATTATTGACAGAAAAATTCCGATCGAATATTATATAAAACATATTGGCATACTGGGAATTAAGGGGTTTTGTAGAATGCAGATATCGACCCGGGGAAGATATGGCTTAAGGGCTATGGTCGACCTTGAATTATATGGAACAGATGAACATGTGGCGCTTAAAAGCATCGCGGAACGGCAAAACATTTCTGAAAACTATCTGGAGCAATTATTTTCAGCCCTGCGAAAAGGGGGTCTGGTAAAAAGTATGAAAGGATCCCAAGGCGGGTATGTTTTTGCAAATCCACCTTCGCGAATAACAGTGGGGGACGTTCTGAGATTATTGGAAGGCAAATTGTTTTCGGCACCTGAGGATCAGCAGAATGAATCATCTAATGGCTTAATAGAATATTGCCTAGCCAAATATATATGGGAGAAAATAGATGCCTGCATTTGTAATATTGTTGATTCCATAACCTTGGCTGACCTGGTTGAATTTTATAAAACCACTAAAGATAACAATACTCCAATGTACTATATCTAAAAAATTTTCTCACTAAAGTCCATTATAACCATAGGAATAATATCAATAATTAGGAGATGATCAAAATGAGTGAAAGAAAATTAAAGTTTGATACCCTGCAGGTCCATGCCGGGCAAGAGGCTGACCCCACCACCGGATCCAGAGCGGTGCCAATCTACCAAACTACTTCATATGTTTTCAAGAATGTTCAGCATGCTGCCGATTTATTTGCCCTAAAAGAACCGGGAAATATTTATACGCGAATGATGAATCCTACCAATGATGTTTTTGAGCAGAGGGTAGCAGCGCTAGAGGGCGGAGTCGGTGGTTTAGCAACGTCCTCAGGATCAGCCGCCATTACTTATGCGATTTTGAATATTGCGTCAGCCGGGGATGAGATTGTCTCGGCCAGCACCCTTTATGGGGGAACCTATAATTTATTCTCGTCTACATTTAAAACTTTTGGAATTAAAGTGAATTTTGTTGACCCTGACGACCCGGAAAATTTCCGTAAGGCTATCAAAGACCAAACCAAAGCTCTCTATATTGAGACTATTGGGAATCCAGGCATAAACTTGATCGACATCGAAGCAGTGGCAAATATCGCCCATGAAAATGGCATTCCCCTGATTATTGATAATACTTTCGGTACACCATACTTAATCAGACCGATCGAATTCGGAGCTGACATCGTTGTTCATTCGGCTACCAAATTTATCGGCGGTCATGGGACCTCCATAGGAGGTATCATTGTTGATTCCGGTAAATTTGATTGGGCCGGCAATGGGAAATTTCTTGGTCTGACCGAACCAGATCCGAGCTACCATGGGATCAGATATGCGGCTGATGTCGGGGCAGCCGCCTACATTGCAAAAGCACGGGTTGGACTTCTCCGCAATACCGGAGCATGCTTAAGCCCCTTTAATGCTTTCTTGTTCCTACAAGGGCTGGAAACGTTGTCGCTGCGGGTGGAACGGCACGTTGCCAATGCCAAAACTATTGCTCAGTATTTACAGGATCACCCCCAGGTCAGCTGGGTAAACTATCCCAGTCTGCCGGGCAGTAAATACTATGACCTGGGTCAGAAATACCTTCCCAAAGGTTCGGGGTCCATATTCACGTTTGGGATAAAAGGCGGCATTGAAGCAGGCATTAAGTTTATTGAAAGCCTGGAGATATTCTCCCACCTGGCCAATGTGGCTGATGCCAAGTCCCTGGTTATTCACCCGGCCAGCACTACTCATTCGCAGCTATCCGGTGAAGAATTGGTTGCGGCCGGAGTAACCCCTGATCAAATCCGGTTGTCGATTGGGATAGAAGATGTGGAAGACTTGATTTTCGACCTTAATCAGGCGTTGGCTAAAACAGTGTAGGTTTAAGATGCGAGTAGACTTGAAGCTTGAGGCCTTACAATACCTGATTGGATCAATGGAGACTGTAGCGGTTGCATTTTCCGGAGGTGTGGACAGTACCTTCCTGGTCAAAGTGGCCTATGATATTTTGGGGGACCGGGCAGTAGCGATAACGGTATGCTCAGCAACTTATCCTGAAAAGGAACTCCAGGCGGCTGTTCATTTCTTGGAGACTAACGGGATAGAGAAACGTCTGGTTGCTGCGAATGAGCTGGATATACCTGGATTTATGGATAATCCTCCTAACCGATGTTACCTATGTAAACGGGAGATTTTCGGCAAAATAATTGCTGCGGCCGGTGAAATTGGAATCTTGGATGTTATTGACGGTACCAACGCCGATGATATAAACGATTATCGACCTGGGGTCCAGGCGCTGGCAGAACTGGGAGTAAGGAGTCCATTATGTGAAGTGGGGATGACCAAAGCGGAGATCCGTGAGTTGTCAAGAAAGATGGGATTGGGTACCTGGAACAAACCATCGATGGCTTGCCTGGCTTCCCGATTTCCATATGGGGAGAAGATAAGTTTAGAAAAACTGGCCAGAGTGGATAAAGCAGAAAAGTTTTTGTTAAATATAGGATTTAGACAAATAAGGGTCCGAAGCCACCATGACCTGGCCAGGATCGAAGTTCCGACTCTGGAACGCCACCGTTTTGGGGATGAAAGACTGATGGATGAAGTATATCAGGAGTTGAAAAAACTGGGGTTTACCTATATCACTCTAGATCTTGAAGGGTATCGAACCGGAAGTATGAACGAACAGCTGTTGCAGGAAAATTATTAATAAGAGCTGGGAGGCCATGAAATGAGTAAAATCGCCAGGAGCTTAACTGATTTAATCGGTAATACACCCCTTTTAGACCTGGTTAATTATAATCGGGTCAATAATCTACCAGCCAGGGTGCTGGCCAAGCTGGAATACTTCAATCCCGCCGGCAGTGTCAAGGATCGAATCGGGTATGCCATGGTCAAGGATGCTGAAGAAAAAGGGTTATTAAAAGAGAATTCGGTAATTATCGAGCCCACCAGCGGGAATACCGGGATAGCCCTGGCGTTTGTCGCTGCGGCCCGCGGTTACCGATTAATCCTGACTATGCCGGAAACCATGAGCATCGAACGTAGAAACTTGCTGCAGGCCCTGGGGGCAGAATTGGTTCTGACACCTGGTCAAAACGGTATGCCGGGGGCCATTGCCAAAGCAGAAGAGCTGACCGCGCAAATTGATAACGCCTTCATGCCCCAGCAGTTCAAAAACGCGGCTAACCCGGCTATCCATCGCCAGACCACGGGAGTGGAAATCTGGAATGATACCGATGGGGCAGTGGATATATTTGTAGCCGGGGTAGGTACTGGGGGAACCGTAACCGGGGTTGGGGAACTGCTCAAATCCAAAAAATCTGGAGTGCAGATTGTGGCGGTAGAACCCTTTGATTCTCCGGTCTTGTCAGGAGGAAAACCTGGTCCACACAAAATTCAGGGCATCGGGGCAGGGTTTGTGCCTGATGTTCTCAAACGTGAAATTATTGATGAAATAGTCAAGGTCGAAAACGAAGACGCCTTTAATACAGCCCGTAGTCTGTCCAAGCATGAAGGGCTGTTGGTGGGGATTTCATCAGGGGCGGCAGCCTTCGCGGCCACCCAAATCGCCAAACGCCCTGAGAATCAGGGCAAAACCATAGTGGTGTTGCTGCCGGACACAGGGGAGAGATATTTATCCACCCCATTGTTCCAGGAAGGATAGCGGAATGGACTGAAAGGGGTGGGGATGATGCCCGTAAAGATACCGGATAATCTTCCGGCTACTGAAATATTGAATAATGAAAATATCTTCGTCATGGGAGAACACCGCGCGTTTACCCAGGACATAAGGCCTTTGCGGATAGCCATATTAAACCTGATGCCGGTTAAAAGTGTAACTGAAACTCAATTGCTGCGGTTACTGAGTAATACACCCCTGCAGTTGGAGATTGTACTGCTGCATATGGAGAGCCATACTTCCAAAAATACCTCGGAAGAGCATCTGGATAATTTTTACCAGACTTTTTCTGATGTCAAAAAGCAGCGTTTTGATGGCATGATCATAACCGGGGCGCCGGTAGAACAGCTCGAATATGAAGAGTTCAACTATTGGGAAGAGCTTACTGAGATAATGGATTGGACCCGGCATAATGTGTTTTCAACTTTTCATATTTGTGTAGGCGCCCAGGCTGGCCTATACCACCACTACGACGTGCCGAAATACCCCCTGGATCAGAAGATGTTTGGAGTTTTCGCCCATACCTGCACCCGCCCCAATATCCCTCTATTAAGGGGGTTTGATGATGAATTCTTCGTACCGCATTCCCGGCATACTGAGGTCAAAAGCGAAGATATCGAAAAAGTCGAGGATTTGGAAATACTGTCAGAATCTCCGGACGCCGGAGTATATATTGTATCCTCCAAGGATGGACGACTGATATTTGTGACGGGTCATTCGGAATATGATGCTTTGAGTCTAAAGGCTGAATACGACCGCGATATTGCTAAGGGCATGGATATCAAGGCACCTCACAACTACTACCCTGGCGATGACCCGACCAAACCACCTCTGGTCAGGTGGCGGGGTCACGCTAATCTACTATTCACCAACTGGTTAAATTACCATGTGTATCAGGAGACCCCTTATGATCTGGATGAACTCAAATAGTGATAGACAGTTGGGGTAAAAGTAGAATGCTTTAATTTTCGAGAAATAAATGGGTGCTAAAGATGAGTTCTCTAAAGAGCAAAGTTACCTTAAATAAATCGAAAAATAATCGATACATTTAAAGCCCGAGTATCTGTCAGCGAAAATTGAAATAGGTTTATAGACCTTTGTGGAGGGGAGGATTCTGGATGAGTAATCAGTATCAGGAGAGTTTCACTCGTAATATTGGAGTATTTACCGAAGCAGAGCAGGCGCAGCTAAGGAATTCAACCGTCGCTGTGGCAGGAGTCGGTGGGATTGGTGGCTTGCTGGTTGAAAGACTGATCAGAATGGGTGTGGGGAACATCAAGATAACCGATTTAGGAACCTTTGATAGAAGCAACCTAAATCGACAACTTGGCTCCTCAATGAACACATTGGGACGGTATAAAACTGAAGTGGTTTACCAGTACATGAAGGAGATTAATCCTGAGGCCAACATTTACTATGATAACAATGGTATTACTTCACAGGCAGCTGCTATTCAATTTGTAGACGGCTCAGACCTAGTTATCGATGAAATGGATTATGCCGCGTGGAAGGAGTCTATTTACTTACAGCGGGCAGCCAGAAAAATAGGCACCTATTACATCTTTTCCGGAGCAATCGGTTTTGGGTCACTTCTGGTCAATTTTGATCCTCGGGACATTACCCTTGAAGAATACGACAATATATCGCTAAACGAAGACCTTGAAAAGCTCGTGAAATCATCGGTGCCGTTTGAACGAATACTGCCCGTTGTTCCCTCATATGTCACCGACGCGATGTCGATGGAAATGCTGCAGGAAATTATTGCTGGGCAAAGACTGGTTCCAACCTGCAGCGTGGGGGTGGGATTGGCTTCGGTTTTAACTGCCGGTAATGCAATCAACATTCTCTTAAAAAGAAAAGAGATCGTTAAGGCTCCTCAGTATATTTATATAGACTTGCTTGATCAGAAATTCATCACCGGATCTATATCAGAGCCAGCTGAGAAATTTCAATAATTCTGGTATGTGTCTGAATACGGACGTTAAAAAAACATGCTGCCGAAATAGTTCTGGGCAACATGTTTTTATGTTTTAAGGCATTTATGGGAAACATTACGTTCTCGGTTATACGATGGTACCTCCCCCGATAACCTCATCCCCCACGTAGAATACCACAGCCTGCCCGGGGGTAACGGCTCGTTGGGGCGCATCGAGATACACCGCTGCATGGCATTCTTCCTGGGGAACTACCTGGCCGGAGACGCTACGGGCGGAATACCTTATCTTGACCTTAAGCTGCCGGGGCTCGGCGATAGGTTTACCGGAAACATAGTGAACATGATTGGCTAAGAGGATTTGGGTGTATAATTCCTGGTTGGAGCCCACCCAAACCGTGTTGGTGTCTGCATCGATTTCGGTAACATAAGCCGGATATCCCATAGGCAGCCCCAGTCCTTTTCGCTGACCAATGGTGTAATAATGAATTCCCCGGTGGGGACCCAGTATGTCGCCAGTGGCAGTACTGCGGAAAAACCCGGTTTTAGTCTTCAATTCCATGTGTCGATCAACATAATCCCCATATTTTCCTGAGGCTACAAAACAGAGGTCCTGGCTTTCCGGCTTTTGGGAGACAGGCAACTCCGCTGCATCCGCCATGCGGCGCACTTCGGCTTTGGTATGTGTACCTAATGGAAACAGTGTGTGCTCCAGTTGATATTGGTTTAGCGTGTATAATGCATAACTCTGATCTTTACTGTTATCCAAGGCGGTAAATAGATGGTATTTTCCTGATTGATCGTCGATTATGCGGGCGTAGTGGCCGGTAGCGATATAGTCCATGTTCATAGCGAGGGCTTTATGTAAGAGCGAATCGAATTTCAGGTGCCGATTACATTCAATACAGGGATTGGGCGTCCTGCCCGCCAGGTATTCCTGGCAAAAATGATCTATCACCCTGGTTTTGAATTCATCCTGGTAATTAAAAACGTAGTGAGGGATGCCCAGTTTCCATGCAACCTGTTTGGCGTCGGTAACCGCGTCCAAGCTGCAGCAGGCACCGGTTTGAACATCGGCATCCTGCCAGACCTGCATGGTTACCCCAAACACGTCGTAACCTTGGTCTTTTAGAAGCAGGGCAGCCACCGAACTGTCAACCCCGCCACTCATAGCCACCATAACTTTCTTTTGCAAACTTTTTCCCAACCTTTCTATAAGCTTAAGACCCAACTGTCTGCAAATAAAAACGGTTCCGCTCATCAGGAAATGAAAGAACCGCTTTAGGTGTGTATTATTTTATGGCAGTTTAATTTCCATGCCTTTTTCACAGGAACTGTCAGCCTCATTCTGGCAGCAGCCTTTAGTCACCGTGGCTGAGGACCCGCCCCCCTGGCGGTAACTCTTGATGGCTTCGTGCAGAGCATCGGCGGCCAAATTGGAGCAGTGCATCTTAACCGGGGGCAGGCCATCCAGGGCTTCAGCTACAGTTCGATTAGTGATCCTCTCAGCTTCCTCCAGGGTTTTACCTTTGACCATTTCGGTTGCCATACTGCTGGTGGCGATGGCGGCCGCACAGCCAAAAGTCCGAAATTTGATATCCTGGATGATTTCGTCTTTTACATCAATTTCGATATGCATTATATCGCCGCAGGTAGGGTTGCCCACCTCGCCCACGCCGCTGGGATTGTCTACTTTGCCTACATTGCGGGGGTTCATAAAGTGATCCATAACTTTCTCTGAATACTGCATGATTATTCCTCCTTATTGCCCTAGGGGTGACATAGCCCGTAAATTTTTGATTATCGGCGGTAAAACCTCCAGGAGATAGTCGACATCCTCCTCGGTATTGTCCTTGCCCATAGTTATCCGCAGTGAACCATGAGCGGTTTCATGGGGCAATCCGATGGCCAACAATACGTGGGAAGGATCCAGGGACCCTGAGGTGCAGGCTGAACCGCTGGAGGCCATGATGCCATAGTTATCAAGCATTAAAAGAATTGATTCACCTTCCACGTAATCGAAACAGACGCTGACACTCCCCGGAATTCTTCTTTCCGGGTGGCCGGTCAGTCTGGTATTGGGTATGGCGGCAAAAATGCCATCAGTCAGCCGCTTGGCCAGCCCGGCTAAGGGAGCCTCCTGCCTGCATAGTCTTTGTCCGGCCAATTCGGCAGCTTTAGCAAAACCTACTACCCCGAGCACATTAACAGTTCCGGCTCTCAGGTTACGTTCGTGTCCGCCCCCATGCATGAAACTGCCGATGCGGATACCTTTCTTGGCATACAGGCAGCCGACTCCTTTGGGGCCATAAAGCTTATGAGCCGAGGCTGAGAGCAGATCGATTCCGAGTTCTCCAACATTTACCGGGATTTTGCCAACTGTTTGGACAGCATCGGTATGAAAAGCTGCTCCAGACTCATGGGTGATGGCGGCCAGCTCTTTGATGGGTTGGATGGTCCCGATTTCATTATTGGCGTGCATGATCGAAACCAGAGCCGTATTGGGGCGTATGGCCTGCCGAAGCGTATCCGGTTCTACCTCCCCATAGGAATTCACCGGCAGGACTGTAAGCTCAAAACCCTGCTTGGCCAAGAATTCGCAGGTATGCAGAACGGCATGATGTTCAACCGCCGAGGTAATTATATGATTACCCTTGGTGGGATTGTTGGTCATGTAGGTAATGATGGCTTGGTTGTCAGCCTCGGTACCCCCGCTGGTAAAAATAATTTCGGTTGGTTTGGCCCCCAACAATGCGGCTACTTTCTCCCGGGATTCTTCCAAGGCCCGATGGGCCTTTTGACCCTGAGAATGGACGCTGGAAGAATTACCGAATATATCGGTATAGTAGGGTATCATGGCGTTAAAAACCTCGGGATCAACGGGGGTAGTGGCACTGTGGTCCATATATATGGATTTCATTCTTAATCCCTCCTGTCTTGTCTAGTATGGTTTTATGATCTAGATTTTATATACAAAAGTCTCGCGGGCCGGCATCTTCCGGGATTCTCTAGCCAAGTCGGCCAGGGTGTATGAATCCAGCACTTGAGCAATGGAGTCTCTTACCTTGGACCATAAAGTGCGGGTCACGCAAATATCGGACCGGGTGCATGCTTCTGGATTGACTTCACTAACACATTCCACCGGGGCAATGGGTCCTTCCAAAGCCCTAATAATATCACCGGCGGTAATATCCTCAGGATTTCGGGCTAATATATATCCACCCTGGGAGCCGCGCACGCTCTTGACCAGACCGGCTCTCTTCAGGGGAACCATCAGTTGTTCCAGGTAACGTTCCGATAAGCCTTCCCGTTCAGCAATTGTTCGGGTAGCAATCGGGGTTTTCTCTTCACTCAAGGCCATATCGATCATGGCCCGCAATCCATAGCGCCCTCTGGTTGATAATTTCATTTAATCTCCCCCTCATTTTGCAGCTTACTTGAATTAACTTTGCTAGGAAGCATAAGCAATCATTTTTTCTAGGGCAACCGCCGCCCGGGCGCGTACCGCTTCTGGAACCGAAATTACGGTCTCCATATGTTCCAGAGAATAAAGAATCTTATCCAGGGTGATGCTTTTCATGTTTGGACAGATCAACTCTTCCTGGGCCAGGATCAAATCTTTGCCGGGACTGACTTGGTTGATTTTGTGGAAGATGCCGCATTCGGTGGCGATAATAAATTGGCTTCTGTCTGATTTGGCGGCATAATCCACCATGCCGGCGGTGCTGCCGACAAAGTCGGCCAAAGCGATAACCTCCGGGGCACATTCGGGATGGACCAGCACTTCGGCATCAGGATACTCCCGCTTCTTCCGCCGGATATCCGTTGAAGTCACAACGGCGTGAATCGGACAACGGGAAGGGAACAGGTCCATAGGCCGATTTAATTGGCTGGTGATATATTTGCCCAGGTTCTCGTCGGGGATGAAAAATATCGGTACATCCTTGGACAATTTGGCAATTATTTTGGATGCGTTGGAGGAAGTCACGCAAATGTCGGTTACCGCCTTGATTTCCGCAGGAGTATTGACATAGCTCACTACCAGGGCATTAGGATGGGACTGTTTATATTTCTCAACATCCGTGACTGTAATGCTGTTGGCCATTGGGCAGGTAGCAGCTGGTTCCGGGGATAATACGGTCTTGTCGGGGCATAGAATGGCAGCTGATTCAGCCATGAAATCAACCCCGGCTACCAGGATTGTATCCATGGGGGCATTTTTAGCCGCTAATGCCATCGCATAAGAATCGCCTATGAAATCAGCAATATCCTGTATTTCAGGGCGCTGGTAGTAATGGGCGATAATATAGACTGATTTATCTTTTTTCAGCTTTAATACCTTGTCTATAGTCAACATATCTTTTTGGGTACTCATATTTCTCTCCTTTAAAACCTCACTCGTTCGGGGTGGCTGTAGACAGTGAATCTTTTGCCGCGGGCAAAACCTACCACGGTTATGTTGAGATCTTCAGCTAGTTCTACTGTCAACTCGGTCGGTGCCGATCTGGATAAAATCAAGGGAAAGCCAGCCCGAGCCGCCTTGATGAGTATTTCCGAGGCCACTCTGCCGCTCAGCAGTAGGCACTTATCGTCGGGTTTGATTTCATTCCAAAAAGCATAGCCGATAACTTTATCGACCGCATTGTGGCGGCCGATATCCTCAAACATGCAGAGGATTTCACCTTGATGGGCCAGGGCGGCACTATGAACCCCTCCAGTTAGATGGAAAGTATCTGAGCGTTCTTCCAGGGCATTGATAATGTTCAGCAAATGCTGAGGTTCAACGTGTACGTCAGCTTTAATGGATTTAAGCTGGCGAGCATCATTAATAAAATACAAACCTGCACGGCTCTTGCCGCAGCAGCTGGCAATATGACGGCGCAGGAAAGTTCCGGTCTGCGGTATAGGATTGCTTGTCTCTATCCATAGCAGTCCCTCCTCTTCACGCAGGGAAATATTCAATATATCGGCCGGTTTGTTAATTAATCCTTCAGTAACCAAAAAACCAATCCCGAGTTCTGTAAGTGCCGCAGGGGAACATACCATAGTAGCCAGTTCGGTTTGGTTCACAAATAGGGTAAGCGGCTTTTCCTGTACTACAGGGACCTCTCTGGTTTCTACCAGACTTTCGTTGTATACAGTAACCACCATCTCTTTATAAATTGCCGGTTGGGTCATTAATTTAGTCCCCTTATTTCAGATATGCGTTCTGAGGCGAATATACACTAAAATAATAGGAATTGTCAAGAATCGTTTTGTTAATCGTTTTCTATCCGGCACAGCCAAAAACCAACAACCATACAGAGGATTTTAGATTAACAGGTCATTGAAAGAATGTAGCGATTTTATAGATTGGCTAATTGATCTTGGGGGTATTCCTAATAAGACCAGTTGACACTTAGAAAAAGAATCGCTATTATTTCTATTGGAATTATAGTGATGATACAGATCTTGAAGGGGGGATATCGTATGACAGGAGAGGTTCTAGCAGTTAATGTCTCTTCTAAGCGCGGAGAGATAAAGCATAATGTTAATGAGGCTTTCATTAAGGAGAATTATGGGTTGGAAACAGATGCCCATAGTGGAGATTGGCATCGCCAGGTTAGTCTTCTTTCTCTTACAAGTTTTGAAAAAATGCGTCAAATGGGAGCAATCGGACTTGATTATGGAGTTTTTGCCGAAAATATTACAGTTGGCGGACTGGAAGTAGCCACTCTTCCCCTGCTAACACATCTGAAAGTCGGCGAAGCAATATTGGAAGTAACTCAAATCGGCAAAGAATGCCACAACCAAGGTTGTGCGATCAAAAAACAGGTCGGTTCATGTGTTATGCCGGTTGAAGGAATTTTTACAAGAGTTTTAAATTCTGGCTGGGTTAGAGTAGGTGATTCTGTAGAAATAATGGGAGAAGGCAGGTAGCAAGGTAAAGACAAAAGATGGCCAAACCTCCTTCTTATTTAACCAAGACCGGAAGCGGGCTCTGTAATAAACATACTCAAGGTTAGCAATAATGGGTTAACAATAAGGCCATTATTGCTAACCCATCATTTCCTGGGCCAGCAGAGCTGCGCCCAGCGCGCCGGTGTACTGGCACTCCTGAAAGCTTAAAAGTGGAACACCCAACTCTTTTTCCAACGCTCTATGCACCCCTGCATTACAGGCCACGCCACCAGTAAATACGATTTCGCGTTTAAGGCCCATCCGCCGGGTAAAGGCGGCCACGCGCTTGGCTACGGATTGATGCAGTCCGGCGATGATGCTGGCTCTTTCGATACCGGCGGCTAGCATTCCAATGACCTCTGATTCCGCGAACACCGTGCACATGCTGCTGATCTGCACTGCAAAGTTTGGGTCTTCCAGGTTCCCTAGTTCACTTACATCCAGCCCCATGGTGTTGGCAATCACCTGCAGGAACTTGCCGGTCCCAGCTGCGCATTTATCATTCATAGCAAAGTCCAACACCCGACCTTTTTCGTCAATGCTAATGACTTTGCTGTCCTGCCCGCCAATATCGATAATTAATCTAGCCTCAGGACATAGAGATGAGACACCGCGTGCGTGGCACTTGATCTCAGTGGCCTTTTTCCCGCCCAGGTCGAAGGAGATACGCCCATAACCGGTGACCACCAGCCCCTGCAGTTCCTCATGAGTTCGTCCGGTTTGAGCCAGCAAACCATCTAACAGGCTTCGCCCGGCATCTCGCGGGCTCCAGCCAGTGGGGATCAGCTGTTTGTAGCACTCCGAATCCTGAATCAAAATTCCTTTGGTCGAGACCGAGCCAATATCTAATCCTGCGAAAATCATTCTGAGGTCATCTCCAATAATGCCTCGATTCTGAGTTTAAGGCTTTGAAGGTCTGACTCTGAATAGTCAGTTTCTAAATGGAGGTATGGCATGGAAAGACTCTTCATTAGTTTTTCCACCTCAAATGCCTCAATATTATACGTATGGCAGGCCTGCCAAGTCAGATCAATAACTGCATCCACCTGGAAATCTTTGATCATGCGGCTTAGAAGATCTAAGCGTCCGGTGTTGGGGGTCATGCAAGAACAAGGTATCTGGCTATATTTCAACGCCAGCGCCTCCAGGGGATTATCCAGGTTAGCATTACCGTGTATTTCTAGAGTTTTGTAACCGCTGCAGTTCTCGGCTGCAACCACCACGCCGCCCAGTTCCTCAACCAAGCGAATAACTTTATCGCTGCCCAGTCCTACCGGTGAGCCGGTCAGGAGCACTCGGGCGCCGTTGCAATTTGGTAGCGGGGTGCGGGTCTTGATCTCCTCAATTAACTGATCAGCCATCTTAATCGTTTCATTTTTGTCGCTATTGAAGAAGCGTGACCATGTAACGGTGAGCAATTCCAGGCCACTCAAGACGGCCGGTTTTTGCTGATTTAGGTCACACACCGCCTTAATTGCCTCGCTTTCGCGGTTCAACAGATTGATTGCGTCGCGGATCTTAGCATCAGTGATGGTGGTCCCAAGTTGATTTTCCAGGCTTTCTTTTAGACGTCCCATCTCAGCCGTCCACAGCTCCATGGCACTACCGATTTGCATTTGGTGGGGTAGCTGCATAACATGGACATTTTTTAAATCTTGCATGCGCTCAAACATTTTCTTTTTGCCGTCACAGGTGGTTTCGCCCACAATCATGTCGGAGAAATTGAAAAATGGGCATGTATCGCTTACGGCAAAACCAAAGGAGGATTTTATTAGCGGGCAGAGGTTACGGGGCAGGATTTCCTCAGCTGCCGGGATAGGTTTTTCGCTGGTACCGCATAGACCTACCGGACGTGCTCCTCCAGCGATAACTAATTCCTGAGGGCCGTAGGTACAATACATCCCTACAACTTTACCTCCGTTGTCTTTGAAATCCTTGAGCGCCATGATGTTGTTTTCGCGTATATGGCTAAAATATTCCAGGGCTTCCGACATATGATATTACCTCCATTTCTGACTGTTGAAGCATTTCCGTATCCAACTCGAACACTAGTAATTTTAAGAGGTGATTTTGAATGAAAATAACTGAAAAACCAAACTATACCTCCAACACGGACCTGTGCGATAGCTTTTGCCCTAGTAACTGTTATTTAGAAAAGATGAGAGAGAGAATATTGGAGGTAGCTGGACTTTCTGAAATTTTTAAGGTTCTGGGGGATGAGACTAGAACCAAAATACTGTATCTTTTGTCCGGGAAAACACTTTGTGTTTGCGATATCGCCTCTATTTTAAATATGAGTTTACCGGCAGTATCACATCATTTGAGGCTGCTAAAAGCTTTTCGGCTGGTTAAGTATGCCCGTGAAGGCAGGATGGTTTATTATTCTTTGGATGATGATCACATAATAAACCTGATCCGTGAAGCCCAAGAGCATTTTGCCGAAAAACGTTGATTATCAATTAGTCTAGATGAAGAAGGAGGAATGTATATGCGTTATTCATTGGCAGGACTGGACTGCCCAAATTGTGCCGCGAAACTGGAGCGGGAACTTCGGAAGATAAATGGTTTGGAAAATATCACCGTTAACTTTAATACCTTGAGCATAGAAATGCCGGAGAAGCTGGAAGAAGAAGCCCGTGCCGTTATTAAACGGGTGGAACCGGAGGTAAAACTGCAAAAGGTGGAAAGGTCACAGTCTTTTTCAACAGACGAAGAAGCGGAAGAACATAATGGTCTTTGGGTGATCATCGGAGCAGGTTTACTATTTGCCATTGGATTAATATTTAACCAATCACTGCATGACACGCCGTTCTCATGGGTTGAGTATGCTGTTTTAATTACGGCTTATCTTCTGGTTGGCTGGTCGGTAATACTGGCTGCCTTCAGAAAACTGATGGGCGGGGAGTTTTTCGATGAGAATTTCTTGATGACTATTGCTACCGTTGGGGCCATTGCAATTCACCAATTGCCAGAGGCGGTGGGCGTGATGCTATTTTATGCGGTCGGGGAATACTTACAGGACCGGGCCGTCAATCGCTCACGTCGATCCATTACGGCATTGCTCAATATTCAACCGGAGTACGCCAACCTCAAAGATAACGGGGGAATGCGTCAAGTAAGACCTGAAGAAGTTGAGATAGGGCAGGTAATAATAGTTAAGCCTGGTGAAAAAGTCCCCCTGGATGGTGAGATTATTGAAGGAACATCGTTTGTTGATACTGCCGCTTTAACCGGCGAATCTGTTCCGCGAAAAGTTGAAAAAGGTGAGAAGATTTTATCCGGAATGATTAATGGTCAGGGACTGCTCACGGTCCGGGTTTCCAAACCGTTTAAAGATTCTTCGGTAGCCAGGATTTTGGAATTGGTTGAAAAAGCCAGTGAGAGAAAAGCTCCCACTGAACAGTTCATAACCAAATTTGCTAAATTCTATACCCCCATCGTGGTCGGGGCAGCTGTCTTAATTGCATTGGTTCCGCCTTTATTGCTCCCGGGAGCAACATTCAGTGAATGGATATACCGGGCACTGGTATTACTGGTTATTTCCTGTCCTTGTGCGTTAATGGTTTCCATCCCGTTGGGCTATTTCGGTGGAATTGGAGCCGCTTCTAAAAACGGAATCCTGGTTAAGGGAGCTAACTATATCGATGCCCTGGCCGAATTGGATACGGTTGTTTTTGACAAGACTGGTACCTTGACCAAGGGGGTTTTTCGGGTAACCGAAATAGTAACCAAAACCCACATTACCCCCGAAGAAATCCTGTCGGCAGCGGCTGGAGCGGAAATTTACAGCAATCACCCCATTGCCCAGTCAATCTTTGCTGCCTATAAAGAGAAGACGGGGCAAGAAATATCAGACAATCAGGTTCAGGATTATCGTGAGATCCCTGCCCACGGAATCAGCGCCAGTGTAAATGGGCACCGGGTTCTGGCGGGAAATGACCGGCTGATGCACAAGGAAAATATAATCCATGAGGATTGTGATGTTACCGGAACCATTGTTTATGTAGCCATTGATGGGGTTTATGCTGGGTATATAGTTATATCAGATGAATTGAAACCTGATGCTAAAGAGGCAATCTCTCGGTTGAAGCAGCTGGGGGTCAGGAAAACCGTAATGCTTTCCGGTGATGATAAGTCAGTGGCAGAAAAGGTCAGTAAGGAGCTAGGAATTGATACCTATTTTGCAGAATTGCTGCCGGAAGATAAGGTTCGGATGGTTGAAGAATTGGAAAAGGAGATAAAACATCGGGATAAACAAAAACTGGTGTTTGTCGGTGATGGCATCAATGATGCACCTGTTATTACCAGGGCCGACATTGGAGTGGCAATGGGCGGATTGGGAAGTGATGCGGTAATTGAAGCCGCAGATGTGGTTCTGATGGAGGATGCTCCCTCTAAGCTGGCAAGGGCAGTGGAAATCGCCAGAAGGACCCGACGAATTGTTCGGCAAAATATCTTTATGGCATTAACAGTCAAGGCCTTCTTCATCTTGCTTGGCACCATCGGCCTTGCCAGTATCTGGGAAGCTGTTTTTGCTGACGTGGGGGTAACGTTGTTGGCTGTATTGAATGCCAGCAGGACACTGCAACGCCAAAAAAAGTCTGTTCCAGCTTAAAATCATAAAAGGTTTATTGGTATAGCATAATTAAAATAAGGAACCGATAGAAAAAAGAAATTGCCTATTGACTTAACAAGCCTCATTGATCGGCAAGGACGGAATTTTTGCACACCCCTAGACGAAAATGCACACCCCCTCTAAGTAATCGTTGAAAGATTGACCGGGGGTGTGCATTTTTATCATTTTATAGTAGGTTAGCCAACTATACTGCGAGTAATCGCTTTGAAGGACCGTTTATGCGGTCCTTTTTACTATATGTAAGCTCTTTGAATAACTCATGAAATCGTTACTGGTGGGAGTAGTTGTTTTCCTTGTCATAATATGTAATATTTAAAACAGATCCAGAAATAAAATATCGACCGCTTGAAGAAATTGAGTTTGAAAGTGGGGGATATTATGTTACTTAAAATGTTCACAAATAAGAAAAAAGTCAGGCATAATACCCTTTTGTTTACAGCGGTTCTACTATTATTTTGTATGTTTTGGTTGTTACCGAAAATATTCCCTTTTGTAGCTGCATATTCGTGGGGAATTGAAGGTGCAGGGTTTTCATCCGATGGCAATAGTTTGATCATTTGCGCTAAAAAATCTGAAGAGGCATATTATCGACACTATAATGTGGTTTCAGATCACTTGTTATACTGGGATTTTCGCGATTATGACATAGTCAGGGACATCAATTTAGCTGATAAATACTTATGGTGGTTACAGCGTTGCCTAATTTCACGTGATGGAGAAAAAATTGCTTTTACGGCTGAAGATCCATCTGATTATTTTAGTACTCAGATAATCAGTATGAACAATAAAGGTGATGAAATAGGCACATTCAGGGCAATAGTAGATCCTGACGATTTATACTTATTAGCTATATCTTCGGACGGTAATATGATGGCTTCAACCAACGAAAAGCTTAATCCCGGACCTATTATTGTCTGGAATCTTTCAACCCAACAACAAAAATATGTAATGGATTGGCAGGGTGACTGGATATTCAATGATTCGGAATACAATATTCCTGGTTGGATAGGTAAATTCAATGTGAAATTTTCTCCCGATAACCGCTATTTAGCCACTGTAGAACAAAATCAACAGGTTTGGATGAGAGATGTGTACAATGATTCGCCACCTGTGAAGATAGCTGAAGGAGTTCCTGCGACAGCGCTTGGCTTTTCGCCCGATGGCCATATGCTGGCCATCGGGAGTTGGGTAAAAGGAGATACAACTTCCCAACTAGTGTTTTGGGATAGAAAAATTAATAAAATATTGAATCGTATACCCATAAATGGTGGACAAATCGGAGAATTAGAATTTTCACCCGACGGCAAGAAATTGGCCGTATGTCCCTCCTCTGGTTACAATGGTGTAGTCTTGATTAACCTTGAAACAGGTAGTAGCTCAACCCTATTTGAGAATCTTTATGAAAATAAATATGCTCCCGCATACAATTTGTTATTTTCACCAGATGGTAAGAATTTATTACTTATGGAACATCAAACAGTCAATTCGGCTGCGGTTTACAATCTAGAAACGGGTAAAGCTGTTTCCGTGGAGTTAGGCGGGCGTACAATGAGTATGAAAAATGGCTTTTGGATTGTGGAGTTTCTCCTGCTGTTTATGTTTGTGCGCTGTCTAATGCGGATAGATTTGCTAGAGAGAAAGCTAGGTAAATGGTGACGCAGGAGAAGAAAAAGTCTCATGAAAAATTAAAATATAGTCAGAAAGTTATCAGGTTTCATAGATATTTAATCCTGAGGTTGGAATGTCAAATGATTTTGGATAATTTGAGTTTCCCCCCGCCTCCAAAAACTATACAGCGAGTCATCGCTTTAAAGGACCGTCTATGCGGTCCTTTTGTATTGCTTGCATAATTTGGCAAGGTCTCTACCGATGAACGTCAATTGTTCATTTATTGGGGCACAGTGCTATTGATGGTATAATATGTAATAGAAGGAGTCCATTTGTTCACAAAAATCAGACTACTCAAGATATTTCAGGTAATTATTGACACATGTACTTGATAGGGTGTGATTTTATGGCTGATTCTTCTAGATTAAAGATTTTCGTTTATTTACTAGTAATTATACTTATACCGATTACATGGCTAAAACTTGTCACCTATTATATGAGTTACCCCGATGAAAATTGGAGTATTAACAATATTATTTTCTCAGAGGATAATCAGCACCTAATTATTGCTGCCAAAAAACATGCAATACCATACTCTACATATGTGGGCGGCACCTTTGGGACTTTGGGGGATTGGGTAGCCAGTCTGGCCTTTGGCAACGAGGAGATATTTACATATTTTCATGGGAGAGATTTGGGAGATTATCTAGTATATTGGAACTTTGCGGCCAAAAAGACTGACAATAATATTGATACAAATTTTCGAAAACTCTTGATAAATGATATATCACCTGATATGCAATGGTATGTTTGGACCTATCCGTGGGCTGATTATGATGTAGGATCATATAGAGCAAAAAACGAACAATGCCCGATTAAGTTATGGGATACTAAAGGCGAACAACCAGAAATTGATCTTTGGCAAGATTATGTGTCTGTATTAGATTTTTCAACGGATAGCAAGTTTTTGGCTTCGGGTGGATATGACCAGCGTATTGTTATCTGGGATCTGTCAACCTTCGAAAAGCAAGAAGTTATAGACTGTCAGGGAAGGTACTGCTTTGATATTGAATTTTCTCCTGATGGCAAATACATAGCCTCAATCGAGGGTAACCGGCAGAGCATTCAGGAGGGCAAGATGACAATAGGAAATAAATGGTTTACAGATGCCTGGATCCGGGAAACCAGTAATCCATTGAAAGCAATAAAAATACCATTAACTAATGCAGCGACAGCGCTAAGTTATTCTCCTGACGGGAAAATATTGGCTATTGGCAGATGGAATAATGATTTGATATCATCTGATATAGTGTTGTGGGATCTGAAGTCTAATTCTGAAGTTATGGCACTGCCTGGACTCAGCGATCCTATTGAAAGGATTGTATACTCTCCTGATGGCAAGAATATAGTCTTTTCTGATGATAACTTTATTGGTTCAATCGAGAGCCGTCGAACCCAAGCAGTCTTGATTGATTTAGAAACTGCAAAAAAAGATATTGTTTTCAACGATTTTTACACAAAAAACACTGATTACCCAAGGGAGTTAAAATATTCTTCGGACGGGCAAAAACTGGCTACCATTATTTACGACAGCAATGCTTGTGTGATCTACAATATTAATAACAAGAGCTACTCGCAAGTATTTATACCTAGAACCAGCGGTCATAAGACCCTGGTTCAGGGGGCATGGTTCTTGATTGCTATGGGTTTACTTATATTACCGTCGCTTCTTTTTGCAGTCGTCGAGCGTATCACAAAATCCTCCGCGTCTCATTAGCTGCCTGTTTTAAATTTTCGTTCCAATCGTAAATCATATTTTTGGGATACTGCAAATTTCGCCCCGCCTCCACCATTAATAAACTCAATGTTTGATACAAAGAGATGCTATACACTTGCAACTTTTAAGTTGCGTGTATATACTCATATTAATGTTGATTCGTGAACTAGACAGGTAACTAATAACTACGGAGAAGGTATTTAATTGATGGAAAGTAGCGAACTCGATAGGCAGCAAGCGTCGAGAATGGGCCGCGCCTGCATGGGCTATAATATGCGCAGAGCCAACCGTATTGTGACCGCCCACTATGACCGGATTATCAGTCCTTCCGGACTAAAAGCGACCCAGCTTTCTCTGCTAGCAACGGTACTGCTGCAGGATAAAGCAAGTCTATCCAAACTAGCCAAAATGATAGGTATGGACCGAACAACCCTGAGTAGAAATGTACGCTTGCTTGAGCAGAAGGGGATGATCGAGGTCTTAACTGGTGAAGATAGGCGCGAGCAATTAATAAATCTCACCGATAAAGGTAGGGAAGCTATTGGTTTGGCTATCCCTTTGTGGGAGCAGGCGCAGGCAGTGGTGATTGATATGTTCGGCGGGGAATGGGTGCAAAGTTTTTTGTCTGACCTAAGAAAACTGAGCAAGCTCAAAGCATGAAACAGGTTTTAATCTGTATTTGCGTGTATTTACACCCATTAAAGGTGTCTTGTGGGAGGAGGGACAAGGATAGGGAGGACGCTGATTTATATAAACATAGTATCTTAGACCTTAATCAAAAAGACGGGAGGAATAAACATGTCTAAAGTAGCGTTGACCATTGAGGGTTTTCTGGGGATTATTACTCTGTCTGATCCCCCTCTAAATCTGATCAGCCCAGAGCTGGCTGATGATTTGCTGGCAACTGTGTTGAGTCTTCAACAAAAAGAATTGAGGGGTCTAATTATTAAGAGCGAGGGCAACTTTTCTGCCGGAGCCAATATGAGTCTATTTATCGGGAAAGACGCCAAGGGCGGCAAAGAAATACTGGACACGTTCTTAGTTGGCATTGTCCGCAACATTGAGGCGCTTCCTTATCCGACTTTAGCAGTTGTTCGGGGATTATGCCTGGGAGGAGGTCTTGAGCTGGCTCTAGCATGTGATTTGATTTGGGCTTCCCAGGAAGCCAGATTTGGAGCCGTGGAAGCCACGATCGGGACTGTCCCCCTCGGGGCGGGTGGTAGAATGATTGCTGCGAGAGCCGGGGTAGCCAGAGCCAAGGAGATGGTTTTTGAAGCAAAAATGTATACTGCCGATCAAATGGAGAAATGGAATATAGTCAATAAGGTGGTTTTGGATGCTGAAATCAATGAACAAGCCTTGGTATACATGGCGAGAATAGCCCAAGGACCAACTTTGGCCTATGGGGTAAGCAAGAAATTGAATAGCGCGTATTACAATGAGGGACGGAACAGCTCAGATGATCTGCTTCTGGAGATTGTCCCGCCCTTATTTGAAACGGATGACTTCATTGGTGGTGTGAAATCGCTAATTGAAAATGGTCCCGGCAAAGCCAAATTTATGGCCAAATAACAAGCAACCCTTCAATAAACCGCAAATCTCTTATCGCTAATCGGACGATATGTTTTAATCTCGGTTACTTTCCGCTTGTTATTCTTTTGGCCCCGTCCTGTAGACTTATATAAACCCTTTCGATTCTTGAAAATAAGGATAGAAAAAAACGTCGGGTACGGTTATTGAAAGTGAGGCTCAATTACAGATGGAGTCAGGTATAAATGATACACTTGTGGCTTTTTTTTCGCACTCCGGCAATACGCGGAGAATTGCTAACGAAATCCATGAGCATGTGGGTGGAGATATTTTTGAGATTATGACTATAGATCCATATCCTGTTGATTACGATACAATTGTGGATCAGACGGAACATGAAAAGAAAAATGATTACAGACCTGAACTTGCAGCAGAGGTCCATAAAATAGGCTATTATAATTTGATTTTCATAGGGTATCCAAACTGGTGGGGAACGATGCCAATGGCAGTATTTGCTTTTCTCGAAAAACACGATTTTTCTGGAAAAGTGATTATTCCGTTTTGTACATATGAAAACGGAGGTCTTTTAGGGACAAGTGTACGTGACATTAAGAACCTCTGTCCAGATTCGAATGTTCTTGATGGTTTGGCAATCAGAGGCAGCTATGCTAGAAAAGCAAAAAATGATGTATTGGCATGGTTAAATAAGATCGACCAAATAAACGCGGTACAGAAAGGGATGGACCGTTAGAAAAGTTGGCTGATGCTCTGGTTTCAACGGGAATACCGTTCTCTGTTATCGGAGATGCTTTAATCCGGGTCAGATAACCGAAGCCATCCATCAGGCCTATCTGGCGGTTATGAACAGGCTATAAATCCCGGGCGACCTGGCGAGCTATCATAGATTTTCTGTCAATGAGAGGAGTGTAGGAAAATGAAAGAGTCTTTGCGGGAATTTATTCTCAACCTGGGCATGGACGACGTTGGTTTTGCGGCCGTATCTGACTACAATAGTCCAAGGTCCCTTCCCCTTAAGGAAATCTTTCCTGAAGCCAAAACCATTATCGTGATGGTTCTGCGCGAGATGTCACACTGCGACAGCCTGAGTCCCAATATCGCCATGGGCGGACGGATTGATACCATGGAATTTTTTCGTCACTGTAATTTCGAATTGGCGCGCTTTGTGGAAAAGAAGCTGAAGGGCAGGGCTATGGGCATACCGGTCTCCTATCCGATGGACATGAATCCCGCCGTGAAACAGGGACCCGTCGCCGATGTTTCTTTGCGCCACGCCGCGGTGGCGGCGGGGTTGGGTACGTTTGCCCGTAACAACCTAGTCATCCATCCGCGTCTGGGCAGCCGGATTTTGTTCAGCGGAGTGCTGACAGACCTCGAAATTACGCCCGACCCACCGTGCACGGAAGAAGTGTGCACCCAGTGTAATATCTGCGTGGATGGTTGCCCGGCCGGAGCGCTGGATCAGGAAGGGTTTACCGATCACAACAAGTGCTTGCGAGTCTCCCAGCCCTATGGCCTGGGCAGGACCATCGACTTCTGGAGAAAATTTGTCGGCAGTCCTCCCGAAGAACAAAACAAAATGTTCTTCAGCCGTGATTTCTGGCAAACTTACCAGTCCCAGTTTCTCGGTTCCCATTATTTTTGTTACAAGTGCTTCAGTGACTGCCCGTTTGTAGACGGGGTGGAAAGCTGAGGCATATAACAAAAGCTGGGCATTCGGGGTTGTAATAGGAGCTAATTTTCACTTTAAAGACGAGACCGAGCTACATTATGCGGTTCACAAATTTAGCTGACCATTATTGTATTAAAGATTGAGTGATTAGACATTAATAAACTCAATGTTTGATACAAAGAGACACAATAGAAAAGCCCCGTAATACGGGGCATTTTCGCATTTGTGCGGAGATTCTTAAGCTGTAGCCGAATAATCAGTATTCGGCGATAGCTTACCCAATATTATTTACATACTTATGGCTGGTTCGGCCAATTTTACCGCTGTTCCGCTGGCAAACAACATCAGCATGTCATTGTGAATCACAAGGTGATCGAAGGCAATGGCGACGATGGCATCAGCTCCCATTTTCTCTGCTTTGGCGATCATCTCTGCTATGGCTGCCAACCGGGCTTGAGTCATTTGGTCTTTGTAATCTGCCACTGCATCGGATGGTCCGCTGGCAATACCGGTGATAATTTCTTTGGCCAGTTTTTCTTCCCAAATGGATTGGCCGGCGACCAGGCCGCAATACACTTCGATGGAGCGATTTTCCACGGTTTGCGTAGTTGTCACAATCATACCATATCCCCCTCTCATTCCTAACAGGAAGTTACGCATTGATACAACAACAGAAACGTGATCGTTAGATTTATCTTATTTTATTGTTGCACCGATAATTTCATTTGTCCAGAATCTTCCTTGCTTACATGGACACAATGGGACGGTTCTGTTGTGTCTAAGATCGAACAAAATGTTAGCATTCGCTGAAGGCAGATGAAGCCTGAAGGAATGGTGTGAAGACCAAGATCAAGAAGTAATACAGGAGTCTACAGGGTTATTATATGGGGGTAAGTCTTCGCCAGAATGCAGGCTATTTTGCTTGTCAGTCCATATCGTCCGAAAATCATCGACACTGACACAGAAGAACCGTCCCCTTGCGCTGGTGGAGCGGATTTGGAGGTTTTGCGCTTGTAATTTCCCAATTGATATTTGTTGTGGTTGGACTTAGAATAGCACGTAGAATCATGGTGAAAGCGACCTATTAGTACGGTAAATAACAAGGGGGAGAATGCTTATGAATGAATTCAAAAATGTAACAGTAATGAAGAAAGCCAATATTTATTTTGATGGGAAAGTGACTAGCAGAACGGTTCTGTTTGAAAACGGTGAAAATAAAACATTAGGTATTATGCTCCCAGGTGAATATGAATTCGGCACCTCTGCCAAAGAGATTATGGAAATTATTCAAGGAAACCTTGAAGTAAAACTGCCAGGCAACGCTGATTGGCACACATTCACAAGTGGAGAATCGTTCGAGGTACCTGCTAATTCTAAATTTAGTTTGATTGTGAAAGAAACCACTGATTATTGCTGTTCATACATAGAAAGCTAAGATTCGATTTTTATCACCAGAGGTATTCATATAAAGGACGAAAATGTTCTCGAAGCCAGTGCATTGTATATGTTCAGCCCCGCCTCCACCAATAAAACAGCGAGTCATCGCTTTTTAGGACCGTTTTTGCGGTCCTTTTGTATTTTCAGGGTTCGGTGCGGGTGGCAGTGGATGGAGGGGATGGTGTTTGGTTCGGCTAGCGTTGAACCCCCGAGCGACCTTAATCGTGAACGAAGTTCACATATGTAGTACCCAAAGGGTGAATGCTCGCTACAGTTCGGTTCGGTGGGTGACTTTTGGTTGGGACAGCGAGTGGATGGGGAATACTATTTAGTGAGGTTAGCTTTTTCGGGGTGTGAAAAGCGACCGGGTCATTACTACCCCGATGGAAAAAGCTATAATTAAAAGGGAATCTGCATCAGCAGGAATCGCGGCTTACTAATGACCGAAGTATATTCCAATATTGCGAACAGAAGAGCAACGGGGTTTGCGGAGCCATATTCAAAGCGGCGGGAGCGCATGAACTCCAAGCTGCCTTCAATAAACTCGCTCCGATTCAAACGGGCGAGGCTGTTATCATGCCTGGGTTTAATTGCAGTAATACAAGAGGATGGGGATTTCTGTGAAAAAGTATAAGTTATCTTTTCTTGGTCAGGTCAATGCTTCTATAAACAATAGATTTCCGCATTATATTTTTGAACTCAAACATATTGTTGATATTCCGGTATTGTCCGATGCTGTAAATAAGGCGATGGAGATGCATCCTTATTTCAAAATCCGGTTGGTCGAAGAAAAGGGACTTTTTTATCTTGAGGAAAATCCAAAGAAGGCTGTTGTGAAAGCGGTTCCTTGGAATGAGATGATCAGATATGGAAATGAAGAATATAATGAATATCCTTGGATTATTACCTGTGATGGATGCAATTTTCTATTTACTTGTGCTCATATGTTATGTGATGGTATGGGCGCGATTTCTTTTCTTAAAACAGTTTTCAGACTATATTTTGAATCTCGAGGAGTAGTTTTTTCCGCCAATGATGGATTCCTTACGCCCGAGGAAGTGGTAAAAACCATAGTGAATGCCTATTCCGAGAATGCAATAAAAAATGCAAAGGCACCATTTAAAAAGACAAAATGTGGTGAAGCACTTCCAATTCCTCTCTCGTTTTTTGAATCGGACAACGAGAAGATAAGAATCTATCAGTTGGAGTTTGACCGAAACGTAATCCATGAGCGCAGTCAGGCCAACGAAACCAGTACATTCTCAGTTATTGCAAGTGTATTATCGAAAGCTATGGCGTTGGCGCTGGACAAAGAGCAGGGAAATATAAAGGTACTGTTAGCAGTGAATCTGCGAAGCACATATGACAGCACTACGGACAGAGATTTTGTTCTTACGCCGGATTTAGATTACGATATTGCCAAATTAAAGAACAGGCCGCTTTTTCTGGCTGAAACTGCATTTAGAAGTCAGCTGGACATTTTTATGGATAAGGACAATTTGGATTATGAGGTGGCCAAGGAGCAGCAGAAAGCTGACTTATTGGATCATTTTCCTGTTATTTTGGACATTGCCAAAGATGCTTTTTATGAAATGTTCTATGCACCGAAAGCGAGGATTATTTACAGCCATCTGACTAGTCTTGGTTTTACTTCTGAGCTGGAAGAACAATTCGAGAGGTTTTATGTGTCCAGTTCGAAAACTGCAGCACCGCTTATCGTTGCAATGGGCAGCACATTTCAATCTAAGACCTACCTGACATTGGCACAATCAACAAAGGATAATGTACTTGTTAAAAGCATTGAGGATGTGCTGAAGGAAGAAGACATTCCTTATCAGATAAATAAACTTTCACCCCATGCAGTTATCAGTTATGAACCGGATTTATATGAAAGACTTGCAAAGAAAAGACCGTCGATCGCTTCGCTTATCCTGAGATTAAAACGGTCATTGCGGGGTAATTAAAGAGGAATATAATTTTTTGACTTCAGCGATTAATAATTTATATCACCACAGAGCAAAAAGCACTAATGGTGGAAATGTTCCCGACAGCCGATGGAAATGTAGATTTGCACCCACCTGCCAAAAAATGCACACCACTCATTGGAATCGTTGAAAGATTGACGCGGGGGTGTGCATTTGTATCATTTTATGGTAGGTTAGCCAACTAAACTGCGAGTATTCTAAATTTCCCAAATCTTTTACTCAAAACCAGCATGTACTGATCGACCTCTGCAAACAATGCCTTATGCTCCAACATAAATTGCTGAAATTTGCGATGATCTTCAAGATTGGGGGTATTGCGCGGGTCATCGTAGTACTTTGCCAACTTTTCTTGAGCCTCTCGGACTTTTTCCTTATTTGGAGCACCAACCCTGGACAAGAGACTGTTTATCGTCTCCTTGCTCATGGTCTCCAATTTTAGCATTTCGTCGTCAGTCAGCTTATCGTAATAGTCGCTTATAATCCGTTTAATATCCTCCGGATATTCGATCTCATCCATGGCGTCCAACCGACCGACAAGCATCTCCCAGGCCTTCACCTTTTCCTGGCTGTCCAGCGGTTCATCCAAAAATTGAGCATAAAAGATCGAGAACATTTTACCCAGTTTGCCCGGGAACAGCCGATCCAATTCCTTGAGCAAATAACCCTGGGCTGATCGATTCTCGACCATTAAGCGATTATTCAAGGCTTCAAATTCCTTCAGACAGTATTTCAAATTGTGGCCATTCAACATTTCAACCATGATGTTGATGATAGCTTGGTTGCGATGGAGGCAATCGATTTTATCCTTAATAACCGCCAGCTGGCTTTTTAAAAATTCTTCAACCTCTACATGGCTGTCCAGAACCCTATGAATAACGTCTAAAGGTATATCCAGTTTGCGGAAAACACTAATTTGAATTAGCCTATCAACATCATCTTGAGAATAAATCCGGTAATTATTTTCCCGGTCCTTTTGGGGGCTGACCAACCCTTCCGCTTCGTAGTAATAAATCGCCTTTTTGGTAAGTCCGGTTGCTTTCATGACTTCGCTTATCTTCATTATCAAGCACCTCCTGAACCAACTATAGACTATTACCTCAGGTAAGGGTCAACAGCATCCACCTGATTACATTATTTTTTGAAACGGGCGATTGACGCTCAGCTGGTCTTTCTTTCGGACGGGGGTTCGATTCCCCCAGCCTCCACCAACTAAACAGCGAGTATTAGCTTTAAAGGACCGTTTTCACGGTCTTTTTTGTATTTTCATCGTTCGGTGTGGTTGGCTATGGATGGACGAGATGGTGCTTGATTTAGTTAGAGTTGAATCCCCGAGCGACCTTAATCGTGAACGAAGTTCACATATGTAGTACCCGAAGGTTGAATACTCGCTAAAGTTCGGTTCGGTTGGAAGATTATAAGGCTGAGTAACGCCCCGCAAAGGGAATCCATTGCTATCTTATGACAACTGGGGTATCGCATACCACAATTGCACTGTAAGGAGCTTTTTTCCAGCATGTAAAACTTGTCTTGACGATAGTAATGATGGAAGGGGTGACACATAAGTATGAAAAGCGAAATAATTAGTAAATTAAATGAAAGACCGAAAACAAAAACTGCCTGGTGGGCGATGGGCCTGGGTTTAGGTAGTTTATTAACGTTCCTGTTTCGGGGATATATAGTTCTGCATTGCGCCCGTTTATAGACCAACCCATCGGTGGAAATATTGGTGCGATATAATATGATTTTGCTTTGAATAGGAGCGGGGAGGGTGTCCGTACCACTTTGCAGAAGGTCAGGCTTTGGGAATGATGAAGGCCGCTAATACCTGCGGCCTGCCGATTCATATTGAGATCACTTTGAATAATCGAGCACCCCTATGTGCATGGTCATTTTCCATTCCCGACCCACCAGGGAGTAGACTTTACCAACTCGGCCCTTCCAGTGATTGTGATTCCCTTCGGCATCGATCCACAGGGTGTCGATATCAACAACCGCCAGGGCCCCAGCTTCTTCATCAGAAATAGCTATTTTAACAATTTCTCGGTTATTGTGAAGCAGCCGTTGAGTATCGAAAAGCTCCTGCCAGCCACGCTTCCAGCGCTCATAATTGTAGCGGCCCTGGTCCATGATCCAGTCAACTGGATCATGTGATTGGGGGTTTTTAGGCCAGGGCCATACCATGTCGGGATGAAATATGGTCAATAACAATTCGGCATCCTGAGTGTCCCAGGCCCTGGTTTCACGATCCACTATTTCTATAATTTGTTCCCGAACTGGTTTCATAGACTTAAGCCCTCCTTGCCTCGTCCACAAACTATTTTACAGTCTCAAAATTTCGGGACACACCTCCTCGCTCTGAGGTCTGCTAATTAGATATTCTCTACGGTTCCACGCCAGTAGCGGTAATATCTCTTTTAAAAATGTTCAACATACTCAAATATCGCACCGTCGGGATGTTGCATCGTCATATTCCTGCCGGTAGGGACGTCCTTGATCCCGCTGATCGTTTTCCCTCCTCGTTGTTCTAGAAACTCCTTAAATTCCTCGACCGAATCAACAAGAAATGTTCCGTTTGTATGTTGGAAAGGTTTCAAGGCCTCTTCTGAACCGGCAATTAGTAAAACATCTCCTACGGTTGCCAATTCTAATTTCATTTCAGGATAACTAAACCGTGAATTAAATTTTGTACACATAAGACTTTCGTAAAATGACAAAGATGGACCTAAATCATCAATATATACCCTTATCAGCGTTTTGAGTATTTTCATTAGCCATGCCCCCATCTATTAATTAATAAGCTCCATTGATGTGTCCTCTACTAATTTTACCCCCATTGACCATCTTTTTTTAAAAATAATGTCATCTGAGTCTTAATGGTGCCAGGCAACAGAACCGTCCCCTTGCCTCCGCATCATAGGCGGGCAAAAGCAGGCCCAGCCGTCATATGTTAAAATGGACAGTGTTTATCAGCGCGAGGTATTATCAAAGAGGTAATGCTGCCCATTATTATTAACGAGGTATTATTGCATGAAGATCGCCATGCCAGTTCACCGCGGTCGGGCGGGATCATCTATACTTCCCTAAATGAGAGCTTCTATGCCCGCTCCTATGCGGGGGCCCGCCGAGTATCTAATTAAGATCCGCTTTAACCAGAAAGGGTATCGAGATGGGTGGAAAAACATCCCTGTTCAACCGGCTAGCCCCGTTCTATGGCCTCTATTTCGATTGGCAGGTCAAGAACTACCGCGCTATCCTCGCTGGTGCCCGGGGTGAATTCGATCTGCGTGATTATGGCAGCGTCCTCGATATCGGCTGCGGCACCGGCGCCCTGTGCCAGGTGCTGCAGGAATATTGTCCGGAGGTTACTGGACTCGATACCGCCCCGGCCATGCTGGCCATCGCCCGCAAGAAGACCGGTCCCACCGGACCCGACCTAGCTGCTATCAGTTTTGTTGAGGGCGATGTGCTGGCGGGACTGCCCTTCCCGGATAAGAGTTTTGACCTGGCTGTCTCCTCCTATGTTGCCCACGGGTTTCAGTCCCCGGAGCGGCGGCGTCTCTATGCCGAGATGAGCCGGGTAGCTCGGCAGGCGGTGGTCCTGTTCGATTATAATGGCCGGCGTTCATGGGCCACCAATATCGTTGAATGGTTGGAAGGCGGCGACTATTTCAATTTTATCGCCGTCATCCGGGACGAATTGCTGACCCAGTTTGGCAATCTGCAGGTGATCGATACCGGTCCCCGTTCGGCGCTATATATCTGCCGACTAGTGACCCCCCTTGACCTCCGCTAGACTTCCTATGGCTTCCAACGGTTCGGTTGATGGCAGGTTGGGGCCTGCCTCCCTCCATGATAGAATGAGTATGTGGAATTTAGTGATCAGACCTTGACACTGAGGGGGGCTTGCCGTGATGGTTAAGATTCATACCAAGGAAGGTTGTCCCTAATGCGCCCAGGCGCTGAAATCGCTGAACGAGCGAGGAGTAGTATTCGAGGACGATCTGATGGATAGGCAGAGCTACACGAGGTAATTTTTCGGGGGGATAAAAGTGGCCATCGAAATAAGGGTTGCTGCCCATGAGGACATTCCCGAGATTATGGAGTGCAGAACCGCATTCTATCTTGAGGTCATGGGTCGCGAAACACCTCAAAATATCAGGGAGACGACTATCGAATACCTGGAGGATCATATCGATAGTGATTCGCTGGTGTGCTATGTGGCGGTCGCAGACCACAAAATAATCTCATTGGTGATACTCAGAGTATATCGGGTGCTGCCAAAATTGCGTAACAGCACCGGCAAGGTCGGCTGCGTCTTTAATGTGTATACATTGCCGGAATACCGAGGTCGAGGATTGGCGACAGAACTGATGACTAGGCTGATCGCAGCTGCCCAGGGGATGGGCGTCAAAGAGATCTGCTTGATCGCGGCAGAAAAAGCAACCCCTCTCTATCAGCGGCTGGGCTTCAACTGGGTTGACCGGGAAATGGGCTTAAACCTTGAGTAACGCCGTGCCCGTTGGCTCGATGGCTGGCATGTTCACCACCGACCCGATCATCGATTTTCCTGCTGTCATCGCAACCAAAGGTGGATGGAGCCCTGTGGCGAACATCAGGTATTGGGGTTGATGACGATGACAGGCGAACTAGGCCCACCGGTCACAATCTATCAAAGGTAAGGGGGATGCAGATGTACAGTGTGAAAAAGCCCAGGACACCCCGGCGCGACCCGGACCATTTCCGGGGCTGCCTGTTGGGCGGGGCGATCGGGGACGCCTTGGGGTACCCGGTAGAGTTCATGAGCCGGCAGCAGATAAACGATAGCTATGGACCCCCGGGGATCAATATCTTGCCCCAACCGGCCCTGATCTCGGACGATACTCAGATGACCATGTTTACCGCGGAGGGATTACTGCGGGCCACGGTCCGGATAAATGAGCGGGGCGGCTGCCATCCGCCCAGTGTGGTCCACCAGTCCTACCTGCGCTGGCTCTATACCCAGGGGGAGGAGAACCAGGCGCTGGCCCATACCTTCAGTAAAGATGGCTGGCTGCTCCAGCATAAGGAGCTGCATCATCGCCGGGCGCCGGGCATGACCTGCCTGTCGGCCTTGCAGGCCCCCCGGATGGGTACCATGGAAACGCCCCTGAATAAGAGTAAAGGTTGCGGGGGAGTCATGCGGGTGGCCCCGGTCGGTCTGATCGATGACGACCCTTTCCGCCGGGCCGGCCAGATCGCGGCCATAACCCACGGTCATCCCACCGGGTACCTGGCCGCCGGGGTGCTGGCGGCGCTCATCAGTGAGCTGATGGCGGGGATGGAATTGGGGGAGGCGGTGCAGAGTGCGGTGCGGCAACTCAAGACCTATGCGCATCACCAGGAGACCCTGCGCTGCATTGAGCTGGCCCTAGAGCTGCTGGATAATGACGGGGATTTGGAGAGTGACATCCGGTGCATCGGCCAGGGCTGGGTGGCGGAAGAAGCCCTGGCCATCGGGATCTACTGCGCCCTGGCGTCGGATTGCGATTTCCGCACGGGTATCAGCCTGGCGGTCAACCACGACGGCGACAGCGACAGCACCGGTGCTATTACCGGCAACATCCTGGGGGCCTACCTGGGGGCGCGGGGCATCCCGGCTGATTGGCTGAGCCATGTCCAGCTGAGCCCGCAGCTCACCCAGCTGGCCGATGACCTGCTGCAGGGCTACCAGGCCGGCAGCGAGTGGCGGGAGAGATACCCGGGATAGCGGCCCGGGCTAGGGCATCCGCAAAAATCTGGGGCCGGAGATCAGAAGTAAGGCGATTACCGGTTACCCAGGAAGATTTCGAGCGATCATCCTGGGGGAGACATGCCAGTGAGCAAGCGTCGGCACCATCAGGTTTGATTCCGCCCAGAGAGAGACCTGGTTATCAACCGGGCTGACTTATGTCAAAATGAGGATAAAGGTTCGGCCACCGCTAAGATCGGATCGAAGGGTGCTTAATGAGCTTATTCAGGCTGAAGCAGAAATATCTTTTATTGATCGCCGGTGTGGTATGGTCGCTGGCGGGAAGCATGGTGATGAAGACCGGCTTCCCCTTTGTGCTGCAAGCGGAACACGTTGCATGGGTGCTGTTGGGCAGCATCATGGTTTTCCTGGTTTTCTACCTGCGTATCTTTTCCAAGCTGGTATATAAGCATGAGCACCGGATCCGCAGCTATGACCGCGAGCGGGTGCCCTTCTGGTTGTTTTTTGACCTCAAGTCTTATCTATTTGTGCTGGTCATGATGGGCGGTGGAATATTACTCCGGAAATTGGAGCTCATCCCACATTGGTTCATAGCCTTCTTTTATTCAGGACTGGGGATCGCGCTATTTGCCTGCGGGATAAGATTCATCGTGCGCTTCTTCAGATATGAAGGCGGCTTCAAGGTTATTCGTAGATTAGATAAGTGGCTTGAGTATGAAGATCACCAAGATATGGACACCATAGAGTTCGAGCGGTCAGCCCCGAGGTAAAACGGCTGCCCCGCCTGAGCCGGCAGGAGATCAGAAAAAGGCCATTACAGGTCTGGAAAAATTGAAAACTATTCATTAGGTTTTCATATCCCTTTCCGGAACGGGAGGGTAATAATCCGATAATATCTTTACTCAGCAACATTTCGTTGAGGAGGATATCATCATGGCAAATGTAACCGGTAAATCAAGGACTTATGATATTTTTTGTGGCATGGATTGTTATTCCGAAAACAACAAGTTAAGATCTCATCAGGTAAGGGGGAATGTTTATGGATTATAAGCGGGCAGCCTCCTATTGGATAGACAAAGATAAAAAGGCCGACCGAATGGAAGACAATGGGCTCAGGATTGAGATTGAGAAGTTCATCGCTGCGCATAATACCTGTGCTCTGGCTACAGGATGTGGGGATTTTATTCGCTGCACTCCGGTTGAGTACAACTACAAGGACCGAAAATTCTGGGTGTTCACCGAGGGCGGATTGAAGTTTCGTGGCCTGGAAGGCAATAAAAATGTTTGCCTGGCCATTTATGACAGCTATACAGGTTTCGGACAATTGGGCGGAATGCAGATCACGGCTGCCGCAGAGATTGTGGAACCCTGGACAGAGGAATATATGGACCTTTTGAGATTCAAGCAGATCTCAGCGGAGAATCTCAAAAAGCGGTCCGAACCGTTGTACCTTATCAAAATTACTCCCACGCGTATTGACTTCCTGTCTTCAGAGTTTCAAAACCGCGGCTTCAATCCAAGGCAGCAGTTGTCCTTATCAGATGGTGATGCTGAATGATCCCATAAATAGGGGGGAACAAGGCTTGATAAAGCTTACGTGCTGTGGTGATGACTGTAGTCACTGCCCACGATATTTTCCAAATTTAAATCATGATATTGATAAAATGCAAAAGGTTGCGGAGTTATGGTTCCGGTGTGGTTGGAGGGATACGATAGTTAACCCAAAGGAAATTATGTGTAAAGGGTGCTCACCGGAAAAATGGTGCAGGTATGGAATAAACAAGTGCACTTCAGAAAAAGAACTCAGTAATTGCGGGGAGTGCTACGATTACCCATGCGAAAGAATAAAAGAGGCATTCAACAAAGTAGAAACCCAGGCTGATGAATGTAAGAAAATATGTACCGAAGAGGAATATGAACTGCTTAAAAAGGCATTTTTCTTTAAGAAGCAATATTTAGACGAACTAAATAGACAGCATAGACCAATAAAGAAATTATAAATTAGGGATCTCGATTTTTGCATGCGGTCCAAATTAACTGAGCATGGGGATAAAGGTGTTTTGTAGCTTCGAGATTATGCAGTTGGGTTTGGAGTAACGTTTTTATGGTCCTTTTGTATTTTGAGGGTTCGGTGTGGCTGGGAAGGTGTAAATTTTTCTTCAAACCTAACTTGGCAGGCTGTTTAGTTTTTTGGGCTGAGGTCAATATCGACTCAAAAGAAAACACATAGATAACCCAGGGGAACCTAATCATCATTTTGTTTGACTTTGATAATTTTCGAAATATCAAATCCATTGGCAGAAATATATGCGATTAAATCATCATATAACCTATCGCTGATCCTGGGTTCCCTGCTCAAAATCCACAGATAGTTCTTTGTACTGCTGGTGATTATAGCATAGCTATAATTTTCTTCATCAATTTTTATAATATTGTATTCGCTTTTGATAGGTCTGAAAAAACTTACAAGAAGTTTGCCAGTACAACTTTCATCCGGTATCCACGCAGTTGCTTTTGCCACACTTTTTTTCCCATTTTTGAAACCAGCGTTTATAACTTCTATCTTCCCATCACTTTTACGATTATAAGTAGCAGTCACATTTCCGAGACCTTTTTCAAATGAATGAGGGAACCTTGCAATTTCATACCACGTACCAAGATACCGCTCGAGGTTAACATTGCATATTGGGGGGATATCCTTGGTACTGTTTTCTGATTTTCTGCTAAAAAACCCCATATTCATCGTCCTTTCGCTTGGTTTGGTTATGTAGATTACCTCGAAATATTCTGGCTGAGGTAATTTACACACAATTTAGGACTTGATCCATTTTTATTATGATCTCGACTTTAATAATAGAATTTTACAAAAGACATAGCAATTAACATAATAGATTTAGAAAGCCTGAGGGGTGGTTAGTCATGAAAAGACAAATACAAATAATTGGCCCAGGAGTGCTGCTTTGTCTTGCAATCGCAGCACTGGCATGGTGCCTGGGTAAATTGCTACCGATTATCGGCGGACCTGTTTTTGGAATACTTTTTGGAATGATTATCATAATGATTTTCCCCAAGCTTCCCTCGACAGAGCTATCCTCAAGCAGAATAAAATCGGGATTGGCAGCTTGCCGATTTGATGATGGGATAAAGTACACTTCAAAAAAACTATTACAATATTCAATTATCCTGCTTGGATTTGAAATGAATCTATTTAATATAATAAAGGTTGGTGGTCAGTCACTGTTTGTTATGCTGTTTACCCTGTCGGCTTCATTTTTAACGGCATTTTTTATGGGCAAAGCGTTGAAAATCCGTGGAAAGATGGCCACATTAATTGGTGTTGGCACATCAATCTGCGGTGGCTCGGCGATTGCGGCTACAGCACCGGTCATACGGGCAGAGGCCGATGATGTTGCACATGCAATATCAACCATTTTCCTCTTTAATATCGTCGCAGTTTTTATCTTTCCAGCATTAGGTCATATTTTGGGAATGAGCGATATCGGTTTTGGTATGTGGGCTGGAACGGCAATAAACGATACCTCGTCAGTGGTGGCGGCAAGCGCTTCATGGAGTGCGGCGGCGGGCAATGACGCTGCTCTCGCTTTTGCAACCGTTGTCAAACTAACAAGAACCTTAATGATTGTACCAATCACCCTGGTACTTGCCATATACACAGCAAGAAAGAGCACACCTGCGACAGATGGCAGCACCTTCAGCTTCGCAAAGGTTTTCCCCTGGTTTGTTATTGGCTTTGTTGCCGCGGCTGTAATAAATACTTTCGCTGGTATCCCTGCTCCAATTTCTCGCTGGTTTGTTACAATTGGCAAGTTCATAATTGTAATGGCAATGGTGGCAATAGGGCTCAATACTCATCTAAAAAAACTCATTACAAACGGCTTTAAACCGATATTTTTGGGACTTTGCTGTTGGTTTGCGGTCGCCAGCGTATCACTGTTAGTTCAGGTTATGACAAAAACGTGGTAAATAAGAAATAATTATGATACAGGTTCTGTGCCTTATGGCGGAATGCTCGCTTTGCATTTTTTGAAAAGGGGAAACAGAGACAACGATGACTATTTTGAGAAGCATTTAAAATCGCTGATTAAAAAGGGTGCACCAGCTGCAATAGCCATTCCTGGCACAAAGCAGGAAATGAACGGCATCATACCCGAACAACTAACCGTAGGACTGGCTATATTTAGGGTCCTGCGGTTTTTTGCTTTGAGCAGAATGCTTCGACTCCACAAAAGTGATAATGTCCACCCCTTTTTCTTGACAACAGGAAATCAAAACAGGATAATTACCATAAAGGTAATATTGCGCAATAAGCAACATAACTATATGGGTATTTATAACTGGAGTTTGAGAGTTATTGGTTTAACTATATTATTTAGAGAGGAGCCACTGATTTAAAATGAATCTAGTTGCAATAAATGGAAGTCCGAGGGGGGAGAATTCAAATACTGAACACCTGCTCCAGGCTTTTCTGCGTGGTTCAGAAATGGCTGGTGCCCAGATTGAAACAATATATCTCAAAAACAAGAAGATAAACCACTGCCAGGGTTGTTTCAGTTGCTGGGGTAAAACTCCCGGTAAATGCGTTCATGAGGACGATATGCCTGAGCTTATGCAAAAACTTCGCTATGCCGATATTCTGGTTATGGCCACCCCGCTTTACGTGTATACAGTATCCGGTCTGATGAAAGATTTCATGGATCGCAGCCTGCCCCTGTCCCTTCCTTATGTCTATCGTTATGAGAACGGATATGTCCATCAGGGGCGTTATGGTGACCAGCGGCGTACTAAAGTGGTCCTAATTTCCAACTGTGGTCTCCCGTCTCGACAGTATTTTTCGGGTATGCTCGAAACATTTCGTCTATGGTGCTCTGGGCCGGACCGTATGTTGGCTGGGTCCATTCTTTGTTCGGCAGGGCCATTGTGGAGTATTGAACAAGCCCGGCCGTTTGTCCAGTGGTATCTTGATGCGTGTGAAAATGCCGGGCGGGAAGTCGCCTCTAGGGGAAGTATAGCTGATGAAACGCGAACCATTCTTGAAAGGGAGTTGTTGGATGATATTGAAGCCTATTTAAATGGCGGCAACGAGTATTATGAACAGTTACTTAATGAGAAAATGCCTGAATTTCAAGCTTAGTTGTTAACAGAATCAAAGCGGCAATAATATCGGCAATCGAACATAAGGAGTTGGCAGGTTGGACAACAATAAAAAAGGCATGAACAGGGTTGAAAGAAAGAAAGCAGCTACCAGGCAGAAGATAATCGATACCGCCATGAATTTAATAAAGGCAAACGGGTTTGAAGCAACTACTTTGGATCAAATCGCCGAAGAGGCTGATGTGGCTCGAAAAACTCTTTATAATTACTATCCAAATAAAGAAGACATCGTTATCGATTATATGCAGCAACAGGTCATTGCTTTAGCCCCAGAAGTGATAAGGGGTTTGGAAGGCCTGCCGGATACTATTTCACGCATTGTTCAAGCAACTATGGGGTCGATAGAGTGGTTTGAAAAAGAACTCAACATTGTGAATTTAGATAAATTCTGCATTTACCAAATGCTCAAGGTGTTAAAAAACCAGGATTCGAGAAGTGGCTATGACAGCATTCTTACTTATATATTGAAAATGGGACAGGCAGCGGGAGAGATCCGACAGGACATCGAAGCCCAGGAATTAGCTGATAACCTGGAGTGGATACATGTGTCAATTCTAATCGGATGGGCTAATAACCGCAGTATTGACGCCAAAGGAATATATACTAGAAAGGTTAAGCTTTTTCTGGAAGGTGCCAAAGCGCGTTAGGAAATAAACAACAGGGGGGAATAGGGAAGTGGACAATATAAGTCAAACGGCGATAAAAGCTGCCTGTTATCGGGCGTACCACTCCGCTTGCGACCAGCCCAAGATATTTGATGATTTTTTGGCTCGACAACTGATTGGTGAGCATGAATTTGCCTTGTTTAAAGCCCAGAATATTGAGGGATTCAAAACGGCGGCCCCGGATTTTGCAGCTTCTTTCTCAAATGACGAAGCTTTGCTAGCTTTCATGATGCAGGCGATGGCTCCACCGGCGCTGACTTTGAGCAGAGCGTGTTATGCTGAAGAGCGCTTGGAGATGGCATTAAAGGCCGGTGTGAAGCAGTATGTGATAATCGGCGCGGGAATGGATACCTTTGCCTGGCGGCGTCCTGACCTATTGGATAGTTTGGATATATTTGAAGTCGATCACTGCAAAACCCAAACCTACAAGTTAAAACGTCTAACGGAATTGGGGTGGAAACGGCCCGAAAAGCTACATTTTATCCAGGCGGATTTAACAGTTGATCGGTTAGCCGACATACTGAAAGATTTGAACTATGATCCCGCTCATCCCAGCTTCTTCAGTTGGTTGGGATTATCCTACTATTTGCCCCGTGAAGTAGTATTCGATATGCTGAAAGCTATTACCGATATTGCAGTGCCGGGTAGCCAAATAGTATTCGATTTTCTAGATAGTGAGGCCTTCATCCCCGGTAAGGCGGCGGAGCGGGTCAATGCCTTACTGATGATGGCTCAAGGAGTAGGGGAATCAATGAACATGGGATTTGATCCCAATTCAATTGCTGAGGAGTTTTCTGAAATAGGGCTTAAAATTGAAGAACATCTGGGCTCACATGAGGTTCAGCAGCGCTACTTTCTTAACCGTAATGATAATTATTACGCCTGTGAACAAGCCCATCTAATCTGTGCAGTAGTTGGGTAGGCTTAATGAAATATATACTTATTTAGAAAGACAGTCGGCATAGACCGGTTATGCTGATAACTTCAGTGGAAAATGGCGCTATGATAGTAGTTTAGCCAAATATACAGCGAGTTATCGCTTTTAAGGACCGCTTTTACGGTCCTTTTGTATCTCGCCACCCAGGCAGAAACCGTCCAATGGTTTGGGGGCAGGTCAGCACGGTCAACAAGTTGCTTTCGAACTTACAGGGAAGTAATATTAAACTATAGGTAGGGTTTAATTGCGCTGCACACCGAAGCGAATTAAAGGGGGGATACTGCATAATGGAGTTGAAGGACAAAGCAGAACTGAAAAATTTTAGTACTCCGGATGAAGTAAAACCTTTTCCTGGCGGGAAAATGGAATTGATAAAGGTCGGCGGAGCTACTGTAGCCCGCTTCACCTTTGATCCCGGCTGGAAATGGTCTACCTTGATTCAGCCTCTACTCAAAACCAAAAGTCACGAAGAGGCTCACTTCGCCTATCAGCTTTCGGGCCGGATGATTATCCGGATGGATGACGGGACGGAAATAGAGTGTTTGGCCGGTGATGTTTATGCTATACCAAAAGGACATGATGCGTGGGTGATCGGAGACGAACCAGTGGTTATGCTAGACTTCCAAGGTATAATCGACCATGCAAAAGAGGGGGAAAACAAATAATTATTGGGATATCAGAGAGAAAACCCTACTTAACAGGAGGCTAAACAATGGGGGGAGATACAACCATTATTGTGCCTAAAAGGACCTTATTACGGTCCTTTTAAGTTTTCGGGATTCGATTCCCCCGCCTCCACCCGATTAATAGCGAACATTTGCTTAACAGATGACCCGGAAGGTTTTCCACAGAATAGGTGCCGATAAAAATGGGCCTGGCAAGGACGGGAGGATGACGGAGTGAACAAAGTTTCGCCTGACATCTATAATCGCATAGACAACGATCTTTACGATGCAAGTGAGCACGGATGGAGGCAACCGGACTCCCCGCTTTACCTGATGCAATGCTCAGTTAATCCCGCCCGGGTTGGTTACTTCAAAAGAATATTATTCCATGAACAAAAAGTGAACCCCCAGGGGAAATTAGCCCTGGAGGTGGGCTGCGGAGGCGGTATTCTATGCGAAGAAATTGCGCGCATGGGTTTCGATGTAACTGGAATCGACCCTTCCGAGCATTCCCTAAAGATAGCCGCCCTCCATGCGCAGGCGAACGGGCTGCGAATTACCTATGAAAAAGGAACAGGGGAGGCACTGCCCTATCCGGACAACTCGACCGACATCGTCTTCTGCTGTGACGTTTTAGAGCATGTGCGCGATGTGCCGAAAGTCATGGCAGAAATAAACCGGGTCTTAAAACCAGGGGGCTATTTTTTTTACGACACCCTCAACCGAACTTATTTAAGTAAATTAGTAGCGATAAATATTGCGCAGGTCTGGAAGCGATGGGCCTTTGCTCCGCCCAATATTCATGTTTGGAAGATGTTCATCAAACCGTCAGAGATGAAAACGAGCCTTAAACAAAATAATCTGGAATGGCAGGGGCACATAGGGATGCAACCCAATGTTTCACTGCTAACTTTGCTTAGGTACCTCCGCAAGAGAGCGGAACAGAAGTTAACCTACCAAGAGCTTGGGGAAAAAATATTTATGATGGAAAGCAACAACATGAAAATCATGTACATGGGGTATGCAATCAAAAAAAGTAATCCGCAAAAACCTTAAAAGAGTAGTTGCCTGGGCGAACACCAGAAGAGGAGCATATAAAATGAAAGAATCTATTCGGTCGGCACCAGCAGATATTGATAACGAAGCGCTAAAGATCGCCAAAAATTGCAGGCATTACGCGATGTGTAAGATTGATTTTCTCGGAAACGGTGTATGTGCATCAGGGCTCGAAAAACACTATGTTAGTTTCTTTCCTCAAGGCCGCATGGATCTATATGCGGCAATATGTGAAAAGGCAATCCCGGTCACGGAACAATGCGTAGAAATTGCAAATAGTTGTGACTTATGCGGCATTTGCGATTATCAATGCTATTTTGTAAACGAGATGCGTCCCTCGAAAGTTATGAAAGCCCTAAAAGATTATGTTGACGATTATTTGACCAACGGCGGTGAAATAGTTGCTGTGCCAGAGGACCGCATTCTTTCTGAATTGAGAAGAATCGTCGGCCATTTCTGGGCTACTAACGACCCCGCCATCGGAATATCTTATCATCATGATCTCTGCCCCCATGTAGAATTCAAGATGCCGCAGTATGTTGTCATGCCCAATTCAAAAGAAGAGATATCATCTATTATCAAACTATTAAATTACCATGAGATTCCATATGTTGTGCGCGGCAATGGAGCATCAACTCATGGTTTAGTATTCAGTGAAGGGGTGGTCTTGGACCTTCACCGGATGAATACCATTGATTTTGATGAAAAGAATTGGCTGGTTAAAGCGGGGCCGGGGGTAGCAGCATTTGATCTTCAATCGGCAGCTGCGCAGCGCGGTTTGAGAGTGCATACGGCTGAACCAGCGGCTCTTGTTTGCGCCAATATCATGACCTCCGGTTTGCTTTCCACATTTTCCACGACCTATGGGATATCGGCTGATAACTTCATTGATGCTGAGTTTGTTGCCCGGGACGGATCATTATTCTCTCTGAATGACATTAATTCTCCCAATCTTTTTTCGTATCAAAATACAATATCTGACCATGGAGCCTTGGCTATATGTGTGTCCGTCAGCATGAAACTCCACCCAGTTACCGCTGACGAAGGGGGAGTTCTGGTCCCTTTCGAATCACTGGAAGCAGCTCTCGATTTCGCTAAAGAATGTTCAATCCGGCATATTGGACTGGCGATTGGAATTCTCGGGGAAGAATTTATATCTTCCTTTATTGCCCCGACCAAAAAGCTGGCCGAGGAAGCAAGAATTATATTCACCCAGAAACTGGGCATGCCCTATCTGGTATTACTCATCGGCGATATATATGCATTGCGTTCTGTGTGTGATTTAGGGTATCCAGTTATAGACCAGAAACTTTTTGAGATCCTTTACCAGGGATTGCCGTCGCTTAGCTCTGCCAAATGGCTGGATTTACTGACTGAGCTATCGGACGATGAACCATTTTCTTACCTTAAACTTGGTCATTTCAGCGAGTTGGCTGCAATGGCTCTGGCTCCTTCTCCCGCTCAGATTACTATGGACATGGACCCGGATCTACGCCCTTTTTTTGAGAAGCTCTACTTAAGACCAGAAATGAACAATCTCGTCTGGTTGAACACATTCAGGATACAGAGTGCGCGCTATAACCGGGAAAAACCTTGTGTAGGTTTAGTTGTTTATCTTCCCATCGACACTTCGTTAATTACCGAAATTCAGGGGGGATTGCAGGATATAGCCAGTAAAAACCAACTAAAAGGCCAACTCGGGTTTATTACACCATTTGACAATGGGAAGAGATGCGTCTGGGAGTATGATTATTATTTTAACCACAATGATCCGGACGATATAGCCCGAATTCAACAGGCGACCTATGAAGCCGGTGCCTTGTTGGATGAATATTCGAGAAAAACAGGCACCGTCAAGCAGGTTCGTTATGTCGTCAATCGTGGTTGCTGCCGGAAAGAAAACTTGTTGTATACATAAGTGAGGAATAAAGCTATGCAAGGTAAGTCGAGCCGTTCAATTATTATGACAGGCGCAACGGGCTTTTTAGGGGCTTTTCTGATGTCAGGCCTGCTGGAACGTGGATATCATGTTACAGTTCTGGGGCGATCCTCCAAGACCATGAGCCTGTCTGACAGACTGGCAAGCCTTACCCGTTGGTTCAGCATTGATCCCCTGGACAAATTGACTGCTATTGAAGCGGATCTTTCGAAAAAGCACCTGGGTCTTGATGATAAGGTGTGGGGTGATCTATGCGCCAATGCCGGGAGGATCATCCATTGCGCTTCGGACACCAGCTTTGCGGAGCGTAACCGGGAGCAAGTTATGAACACCAACGTAAACAGTTTGTCCTCCCTGCTTGATCTTGTGATTGATTCCCGGGCGCAACATCTTTACTACCTAAGCACAGCCTATGCCTGCGGCCAGTGTGAAGGCATATGTATGGAGACGCCGATCACTGGCCAAAGCTTCAACAACGTATACGAGGAAAGCAAGGCCCAGGCTGAAGAGGTCATCAGGCGCAGCTGTGCAGACAATAAAGTACCCCTTTCCATTTTGCGTCCATCTATCGTATACGGACACTCGAAAACTGGCAAATCCCTGAAGTTTAACGCTTTGTACTACTGCGTAAAATCAATCTCGTTTATCCGGGATATCTTCGCAAATGACATCCGGCAAGGAGGAGGGAGGTCCAGCAAATGGGGTTTCAGCCTGGACGATGATGGCTTATTGTATTTACCGCTTAAGATCTACCTTACAAACAGGGGATCTGTGAATTTGATCCCCATCGACTATTTTGTTGCAACCGTCCTAGGCATTATTGAACATTCCGGAACCAATGATATATATCATATAACCAGCGACAATCCACCGGACATAACCACGCTGGCTGAGTACTCGCAGCGTTTTCTGGGTGTCCGGGGTATCCAGATACTGTGGAATCAATCTGGTAAAAATGCAAATCCCAACCCGGCTGAGGAGTTGTTTGAAAAGTTATTCGAGCAGTATCGACCCTATCTATCTGATAATAGGATTTTTGACCAAAGCAGCACCTATAGCATTACTAACGGAGTATCTGCTCCCCCTTTTACATACGATATATTTGAAAGATGTATGGACTATGCAGTGGCATGCGAGTGGGGGTCACGAGGGGCTTTAGGGGAAATCAATCGGGATTAGCCTAAAGAAGCCTTTTCTAAGGCATGCTCATTGTTCCTTTGTAGCAGATTCTTTTCCACATGGCCAGAGCGGTCTGAAATTGTGGAAATGTATCCTGGGTGCTCAAATCTAACGGCAATTGTAACTTATAGGCAAGATTAATAAATCGTTCTTATGAGATGGAGATGACAAATGTTGAAGACACTGGCTGTCATGAACCGGGAACTCCAGGAGAACTTGCGCAATTATAAAACAGCTTTTTTGCTGATGTTTATCTTTGGTGCCATATTAATGGCGCTTTATACGGAAGTTGGCCCTACCGCAAATTCTCTGAGTGTGTTAGACCCATTTTTCGAATTGTTTGCGGTCCTATGCCCGATGATAGGCATTCTTACTGCCATGGATTCCGTTGTGGGCGAAAAAGAGAAAGGTACGATGGAACTTATTCTCTCAAAACCATTACCCCGCCGTTCTTTATTATTAGGCAAATACATGGCCTATGTAGTGATGATTGTACCCTTGCTGGTTGCTGAACTAATTGCAGCTTATTTTTGGGCACAGGTTTCAGGTATATCTCAGCACCGGTGGCAGCTTCCCATGCCTCCCTTCAGCCAATGGATGACTCTGGTGGCTGTTGTCACCTGTGTGTCGCTATTATTCTTAGCTATCACCATGCTGATCTCTATGTTCGCACCGACTACGGCAACTACGGCTCTTTGCGCATTAGTATTTATGGCACCAGCCCATCCTCTGGGAGGAGAATTTCTCAGACAAGTCGGGCTGCGATTGAACATTGACAGCTTTGCCGGACTGCCGATTATCGTAAAATTCTTTCTAAGTGTTTTTTCCAAGTATCAGAAGTTCGCGCTCTCCTTTCCTGGTGATGCCAGGATTACCTGTATATCCCTGTTGATTATGACTTTTATGGTGCTTCTATTAGCCAGTATTATTTTCGAACGGCAAAATGTTGCTTTTAAAAATTAGGAGGAAGCGCTATGAATGAATTCGCAGTTGATGCTAGAGGATTAACCAAATGGTACGGCGATCTTAAAGCCGTGGATAATGTGAGTTTTAAGGTCAAAAAGGGCAGTTCTTTCGGTTTGCTGGGACTAAACGGGGCGGGCAAGACAACTACATTTAAGATGATGGTAAGTCTAATCCGTCCGGATAGCGGAACCGCGATTGTATCTGGATATGATGTGGTTAAAGATCCCATGATGGTGCGCTCACACGTAGGCTATGTGGCAGAAAATCCTGCTTTCTACTCCAGGATGACCACATTAGAGACTCTGCGTTATATATCCCGCCTGCTGGATGTTCCCGTTAACGACCAGAACCGGCGCATTGATTATGTGTTGGGACTCGTGGGCTTATTGAACAAAAAGAATACCTTGGTTGGTGGGTATTCAAGAGGAATGCGGCATAGGTTAGGTCTCGCCCAGGCGTTGCTTTCAGAGCCCCAGGTTCTCTTCCTGGATGAACCCACCCTGGGATTGGATCCGCTTGGTGCAAAGAACATGCGGGAATTGATTCAGAAGTTGCGCAAGGAACGGGAATTAACAGTGCTGATGTCATCACATGTTCTGCCTGAAGTTGAAGCGATTTGCGATATAGTTGGGATTTTCGATCATGGCCAGTTGGTAGCCATGGACACTATTGGCAATTTGCGCAGCACTGCAAGCGATAGTTTCAATATCGATCTTACCCTGGCTAAAATGGATCCACTGGTAGTTGAGGCTCTGCGAAGACTTCCTGGAATTAACCGTATAGAAGCAAATGGAGACAGTCTGTATATCGATGCCATTAAGAGTGAAGAATTACGGCCGCGAATCCTGCAGGAAGCATTAGCAAATAATGCGCAAGTATTGTCCTTTGGTTTGAAGGAGAGCACTTTGGAAGACATCTTGTTACGACTAGTAAACAATGACGCTGTTGACTCGCCGGAACCAAGTTCTGGATTGATTACCTCATTTTTTCGCTTGACTCGAAAAAGGCGGTAGCAATTTGGTGTCATCCCTTAAGTGCTGATGGGGCCACGTTCTTGCGAGGCAGGTTAAACTGATTTAAGATAAAAATTAGTAATAAGAAAGCTGAAGGAGGATTATGATGGATACATCCAAAAAGGCCTGGATAAACGGATTCTTTTTGGCCGCTACTTTGGCTGTCAATGCTCTTGGTGCCACCGGCGTGATCAACGGGCTCTCGCAAAAACAAATCTCTGATATGTACGTCACCCTAATAACCCCCAGCCCTGCTACTTTCAGCATTTGGAGCGTCATCTACTCATTACTCATTATCTCGGTTATTGTCATGATAGTAAAAAAGGATGATTCCTATTATCGCTCCGCGGTAGATCGGATTACGGCTCTCTTTATAATTTCCTGTATTCTTAATATGGGTTGGATTGTCACATTCTCCTATGTGCAGATCGAGCTGTCAGTCCTTTTTATTTTGGGATTTGTAGTCACCCTGGCATTGATTTGCCAGCAACTCTTGAAAATTCAGGACGGTAAGCGCTGGCTGTTGCCCTTGACCTTTGGCATCTATACCGGCTGGTTATTCATTGCCACTGTCGTCAACATTGCCGCTGCATTGGTCAAGTTGCAATGGAATAGATTCGGTATTGCTGATGATATCTGGGCAATCGGTATCCTAATAATAGCAGTCCTCTTGGTTATTGGGGTGATTTCAAGCATCCGAAACGCTGCTTTTTCACTGCCGGTTGCCTGGGCTTATTTCGGGATCTATCAATTTTTGAAGGCTCCAGCAGGCTTTAAGGGAGCATTTGGTCTTCTTCAGACTGTAGCCCTGGTAGGCATGGCTGTCCTCATAGGGATATCTGCGCTTCAGTTTTATCGAAATCATTTTGCATTGCTTCCCGATACCATAGAGAGAAGATGAAGTGATGGACTAATTTAAAGCGGGCATAATAACTATGAGAAGCCCTCCAGAAAATGAATTGCCTCCTGTCAAGTAGACACTTAAAACCAAAAATGTTAGGCAATCTTTTCGGCCTGGTTCCAAAATTCAATCGTAACCAGGCCTATTGCTTGGCTTGGTGAGGGACAAAAGGGGACGGTTCTTTTGTGGGAGTATCTAATTAAACGGGCGGGCATGAGGCCCGCGGCATATGAGTTGGTCGCTAATGGGGTATGATATAATCTAAGCAGGTGGATTTTGTCGCTTATGCGCAAAGGAGCAGATTGAAGATGGCAGAAAAGCCCAGAATTAAGATCCTAAAAGATGGTCCTTACATGGTATCGGGTGAGGTGCCGCTTTCCAAAGGGAAACTGGTTGATAACGGTCAAGGCGGTTCCCTGGAACTGGAACAACTGCAGCAATATCCTCTGCAAGCAGAATACGCCCTCTGTCGTTGTGGCAAGTCTAATAATAAACCTTATTGCGATAGTAACCACGCTAAAATTGGTTTTGACGGTACGGAGACGGCCAGCCGGAAATCATTCATGTCCCGGGCCGAAAAGGTTGAGGGAGAGGACATTGTTTTAATAGATTGCGAGGATTTATGTGCATCAGGCCGTTTTTGTGATGTACATGGTGGAATCTGGTGGCTTACCAAGAGGTCTGCGGATCCCAGGTATAAAGCCTATGCAATTGAAGAAGCAGGTAAATGTCCTTCGGGGAGACTGGTAATGTTCGATAAGAAGACCGGGCAAGCCCTCGAACCAGAATTCGATCCAGCCATAGTTTTAATCGAGGACCCTGCTCAGGATTGCAGCGGCCCGCTGTTCGTCAAAGGCGGGATTCCGGTTGAGGCGTCTGACGGCTACCAATATGAGGTGCGCAACAGGGTTTCACTTTGTCGTTGCGGAAAATCCCGCAATAAACCCTTCTGCGACTCAACCCATATCAGCGTAAAATTTAGAGATTACTAGCGGTGAATGACCTGATTAATCATAAAGAACTATGGAACGGAAATACTTTATCTCGCTAACTAATACAATACTAAGCCAATAGATAGAACCTCGGTAGAATCCCCGAGCAGCAGAAAATAATAGTATAAGAAGAAGTATACAATAGGGAGCGACGATTGAGGGGGATCGTTTGGACCTTTCCCCTAAGTGAGCTGGTAGTGTAACCGACCTATTCAGGTCGGTTACTGCTTTATTTGCAGAAGGTAAGTTATCGGCAGCCTGCAGATATGGTGTTCGAGCTAAAAATACTGCAGACTTTATAGAGATTGCGGAGTGTGATGAGAAAAAATATCGATGGTTGTCAGGCAGAATACGTTAGGGTTCCCCATGCAAATCTGGGCATGTACATTGACACAGAAGAACAGTCACCTGAGCCCAGTGGCATATACTCAGGTAAGATATGTGAGAAAATTAAAAATGACGAATAAAGGAGGCGAAACTATGAACGTAATTGATGCGCTCAACTCGAGGTTTACATGCCGGGCTTTTAAGCCGGACCCCATTGCCAAGGAAATAGTAGTCAAAGTTCTGGAAGCTGCCAATCGTGCTCCATCCTGGGGCAATACTCAGCCGTGGAACATCTATGTGGCTTCCGGCTCCGTATTGGAGGGAATGCGAACTGAATTCCAGCGCAATGTAACGCAGCAAGTTGCGTGGATTACCGATCTGCCTTTTCCCCAGGATTGGCCTGAAGCGCAAAAGCGGAACTACGACCTGCTGGGCAAAGAGCGTTACGCTATACTCTCTAAAGTATTCGAAAAAGATGCACTGCGAGAGATTGTCATGGCAAACAACTACCGCTTCTTCGACGCGCCGCTAGTCATCTATGTGTGCATGGACCGCAGTTTGACTCCCTACTCCATGTTGGATCTGGGCGCCGTGAGTCAGAGTATTATGCTGGCAGCCCAGGAATTGGGTTTAGCAACTGCTCCGGCAGTTATGTTGGTTTTATATCCGGATTTGATCCACCAGACTCTGCATATCCCGGAAGACCAGGCGGTTGTATTGGGTATTGCTATGGGCTATGCAGACATGGACAGTATTCACAACCAGTATCGTTCGCTTCGCCGCCCCGTTAGTGAGATGGCCAATTTTCTGGGATTTTAACCAAGGATGATATTGGTTGTATTGAGTTTTATTACTGGGGGCTAGTATATGACAAGACGTCAGCCATGCGAGACCTCTTCTACTAAGCACAAAAAAAATAAGCCTGTGCTCAAAATTGTGCTGCTTCTAGCAGTTGTGGCCGGTTTATTATCAATTGCTTCCTTGCTTCTTTATGCCGCGCTGGGAATGCCGGCTTTCGATCCCCAACAATTATCTGGAGCTAATAACTCCCACTTGTATGATCAAAATGAAAAAGAATTTGCCAGTTTGCATGCCGGTGAGAATCGCACGGATGTCAGTTTGGAACAAGTCCCTCCCCAACTGGTGCAAGCTTTCATCGCTATTGAGGACAGGGCATTTTATGAACATCATGGGATCAACATCCAGGGCATCGCTCGGGCGGTATTTCAAAATGTCCAGTCCGGTGATATGACCGCCCAGGGTGCCAGCACCATCACCCAACAGTTAGCTAGAAATTCTTTTTTATCGGCCGACAAGAACTGGTTGAGAAAGATACGCGAAGCAATGCTAGCCTTTCAAATAGAAGCCAATTATTCCAAAGATGAAATTATGGAGATGTATCTCAATCGGGTCTACTACGGTGCGGGGGCTTATGGGGCACAAGCCGCCGCCAAAACTTATTTCGGAAAAGATGTAAGCCAGTTGAGTCTATCCGAAGCGGCGTTGCTCGCCGGTCTTGTTCAGAGCCCCAACAGCTATAATCCTTTCACTAATTTGGACCGGGCTACAGAGCGTCAGAAATTGGTTCTGAACAGTATGGTGGATTGCGGGTTTATTGACCGGGATACCGCCGACCAGAACTCCGCGGTGCCGCTGCAATTCGCTAGAGTAACTGCTGTAACCACCCAATTTGGCTATTTTGCGGATGCGGTTATCGATGAAGCGATCCAGGTCTTGGCAGGTATTCCCGGCTACAAGGATGCAGAGAATGCAGTTTACAAGGGCGGATTAAATATTTACACTACTCTCAATGCTCCCTTGCAGGCTTATGCCGAGGAATTTTTTCGCCATACCGGTAACTTCCCTAGCGGCAAGAAGGACGGTCCCCAAATCCAGGCAGGCATGGTCATAGTTGAGAATGGCAGCGGTGCTGTGCAGGCCATTATGGGCGGCAGGGAATACTCCCAGCAGCGCGGTTTCAACCGGGCAACCAGTGCCTATCGCCAGCCCGGTTCATCAATTAAGCCTTTAACAGTATATTCGACCGCACTCGAGAAAGGTAAAATGCCTTTTACAATCTTGAAAGATGCTCCTGTTTCTTACCAAACCGCCATTGGAACCTGGACACCCAAGAACTATGATAACCAATATCGCGGTTCAATAAGCATGCGCACCGCTGTAAAATATTCCGTAAACACCTATGCAGTCCAGCTTATGGATCAAGTTGGCATCCAATCAGGATTTGACATGGGCCAGTCCTTGGGTTTGAGCTTGGTGGATAGTGATCGCAATCTGGCGGCCCTGGCCCTAGGCGGGCTGACCAAGGGGGTGACGCCTCTGCAGATGGCCGGTGCCTATAGCACCTTCGCCAATACTGGCTTATTTAACCCGCCTCATCTTATAAAGAGAATAGAGGAAGGTCAAGGCGTGGTTGTGTACGAGTTCCAACCGGGCCCCCACCGGGTAATGACGGAACAAACTGCCTGGTTGATGAATAATATGCTGCAGACCGTGGTGGAATCAGGGACCGGAACCAGGGCTAAAGTGCCCAATGTTCCTACCGGCGGGAAAACTGGTACGACAGATGATTTGACGGATGTGTGGTTTTGCGGCATTACACCCCTATATGCTGGCGCAATCTGGATGGGATATGACGATCCGCAGAATAAGATGGTCAATGTTGCAGGGGGAGGTTACCCAGCCTTGATGTTCAAGGCTATGATGCAAAAAGCTCACCAGGGGCGTTCGCCCGGCAGTTGGACCATGCCCAGTGACATTGGGAAGGTCACTATTTGTTCCGAGTCAAACAAACGCGCCACGGAATATTGCCCAGCAGAACAATTGACAACTTATTACAGCTTAACTAAATATGTAGCCCCCGCATTCTGCGACCTTCATAATAAGGAAACAGCTAAACTTGATGCACAGGAATTGCAACAACGAATCGAAAAAATATGCATCGATCCCCGCCACCAGGGCACTCTCTATAAGGCTAACATATCCGCTTCGACTAATTCCGGCGGTTGTCCCAACCAATATGTGACCGAGATGGTCATTGCCGGCAAGCCGCTGCAAGCTTGTACATTGACCGACCACCAGCTCAAAGAAAACAAACGCCTTAAATCAGATTCAATTCAGTGATAAACATTATACCGCCTCGATGATTTCAATCTAAGGGCGGTAGGCTGTTAGAAGTTCCAGGTTGTAGGTGCCGTTTGGGTGTAACTTTTGGTCACCAAGAATTCCATTTTTATGGATTGGCAAGTTACCACAGAAATGGAGGATTAGTGGGCAGCAGTCCAGAATATAAGAGTTATGAGCTAACCCTGTGAAGTTCCAAGATGGTTTCTGATAAACATGAGCCAGGATATAGAAATTGGACGCCACGGGCTGACTTGTGCAATTAGATTTATTAATGAAAGGGGTTAGCCAGAATGGGAATAATTGTTCGGGGACTAGCAGCTTTAATAATATTGTTGGGAATGGCGCTTTCGATCTTTTCTTTATTTCCGCAGTTTGCCAATTTTAGTGGAGGAAACACTCCTTTCAATAATACCTTTGTCGGGATTGCAGCAGGTATTATTATGATCATATCAGGGTTATTCATTTATGTGTTTGGGTCAATGATTTCTCTCCTCAGAGAAATCCGCGACAATGTTAAAAATGTGGAGTTGGGATTAACCAATATAAATTGGGGGCTTAAAAACCTGTCTGATAAGCAAGATACTGGCGGGAAAAATGTTGCTCACGGTGCAAATAAACCAGAGGTTGAGTGGAACCCGGATGATATGAAGATATAATGGGGAATTACTTGTAGATTCGTCCGCCAACGATGTAAGCATCGTTGATAATATAGGCAGCCTATTGAAAGGGTTCCCGAAAAATAGTAATTTAAATATTAAGAAGGAGGGTTATCTTATGTCAAAACTGAGTATGATCGAGGGAATTGGTGAGTCTTATGAAACTAAACTAAAAGAAGCAGGGATCAATACCGTGGAAGGATTACTGGAAGCCTGCTCATCAAAGAAAGGCAGAGGTGATTTGGCTGAAAAAACCGGAATTACTGAAAAGCTAATACTTAAATGGGCCAATCACGCTGATTTGGCTAGAATAAAGGGTATTGGCGGCCAGTATGCGGAGCTTTTAGAAGCCGCGGGCGTAGATACTGTGCCTGAATTGGGCAAACGCAAAGCCGAAAATCTGTTTGCAAAAATGGCGGAAGTAAATGAGTCGAAAAAACTGGTTAGAAAAATGCCTACACAGATACAGGTTGAAGGCTGGATCCAACAGGCGGCTAATCTTCCGCGTGCACTGCAGTATTAATAGAATTAGCGGGAATTTTCTATTGTAACCGCGAGCAATATCTCTAAAGGACCGTTTTGCGGTCCTTTAGTTTGAGGTCATGGAGTCGGTCCGCAACAGCGGTAGCAAGACAACCACTTATATTTAATTTCATCTTGCAGACTCTTTAATTCTCTCCGGGTTGAACAGTGCCGTGTTTAGAAGGCTAGGAAGGAGTATCGTCTATGGGAGAGTCGCATTTCTACCATATCCCGAGTATTGGAAGGATGGATCGCGTCGCAACCGTTGCCGAGGCTATAGAGCGCACACAGGAGGGAGGATTCTTCTGGCTGTATTATCTCGAGCCCACTGCCGAGGACCTGCACCCCCTGATCGACTTGCTTGGGCTCCACGCCCTTTCAATCGAAGATGCACTCGACGAGAACCAGATCCCCAAGATCGACGATTTTTCCACTAGCATATTTGTTCTGTTCAACGCATTTTCCTACTACGCCAAGCAGTTGCGTGTCCAGGAGATTGACTTATTCCTGGGGCATAACTTCCTGGTAAGCGTCGATCGCCTTGATCCGAATGGGAAGCCCCTGCTCGTTGGCATCAAGGAGTTGGTATTGAGGGAGCTCGAAGTCGACCGTAATGGCTCCGCCTTTGTGATGCATACAATCCTGGATCTAGTGGTCGACCGCAAGTTCGTTGCCATCGAAGCGCTTGAAGACGAATTGGCCGAAGCTGAAGATGCTGTGCTGGAAAGACCTGCCGCATTCGATCCTAAATCACTGCAACATATCCGCCGTGGTCTGGTAACCCTCCGCAAGTGCCTCTTCCACGAACGCGAAGTCTTACTGAAGATCTCCCGCAAGGACTTTCCCTTAATCCCTGACAAGGTCATTTACCACTACCGCGATGTCTACGACCATCTCACAAGGTTCTTTGAGCTGACCGAGACCCTGCGCGATGTGGCAACCAGTCTCATGGAGATCGACCTTTCATTGCGCAGCAATGAGATGGCCCATGCCGCCAACCGCACCAACCGGTCGGTTCGCCGGCTAACCTTCATCACCACCATTTTCATGCCGTTGTCCTTACTTGCCGGTATTGGAGGCATGTCCGAGTGGTCCATGATGACCGGACCTGAGAACTGGCGCGTCGCATATCCGGTCTTCCTATTGTCCATGGCCGTCATCGGCATCATCAGCTACTACCTCCTCAAGTGGATGATCAGGCGCGATGATATGAGGGAAGAAGAAAGGTAAATGGGGTGCACCAGCCTCACATCCATTAGATAAGCTTGCCGTGCAAAATTGTTCTATTTAACTACCATTACTGATAACGTGCAATGATTGAGAGGGACCGCGTTGTTTGACAAGCAAAATAGAAAAGAAATCAAAAAATCCTGGCAAGACTTTCAGAATGATGAACCGGTAGGGACTGATCGTGTCCGGGCGGTTATTCTTGATTCTTGGCAGCGGAGCCGGCAGTATGGCGTAAATGCCATATATCAGGATAAACAACTGTGTTCACCAGAAGAGCTAATAAAGAGACAAGCTGACAATATGATCCTATTGAACGCGGCCCACGCTTACTTGGAAGATCTCTATTCCAAAGTTTTAGATAGCCAGGGCATCGTTGTAATGTCCGATGCGGAAGGAACGATTATCTTTGCCCTGGGAGATGCAAAAACCATGCGGGAAACAACGGCACCCGAACTGGGCAATGACTGCAGTGAAGCAACCATGGGCACCAACGGAGTAGGTACCTGCTTGGTATTAAAAAGACCTATCCAGATATGGGCCGAAGAGCATTATTTTCAGGGCAACCATGTATGGTATTGTTCCGGAGCCCCCATTTTTGATCCAGACGGGAACATGCTCGGCTGTTTGAACGTTACTGGTACTTCGCAAAGCGTCCATGCTCATACTTTAGGCATGGTATTGGGGATAGCTAATGCCATTGAAAGACAAATTAAAATCAACCAGATTTCAGAAGAAAACCGGAAGGTTATCAGGAAACAGGAAATCATCCTGAACTTGATTACAGATGGGGTTATAATAGTTGATCCAGCCGGAAAGATTACCGAGGTAAATCAACATGCCCTGCAAATTTTTGGCATGGGAAAAAACGAGATCGTAAATCAATTGATAACCACGCTTGTCCCTTCTGGATTTAATGTGGAGGACATTTTTCTTAAGCAACGAATGCTTAAGAACGTCGAAATTGATTTTACGTTGCATGACAAAGATTTGTCCTGCTCGGTTTCAACGGCTATCAGCAGGAACGAAAAAGGGCTGCCGGAAAATTTGGTCTTAACTTTTACTCCCAGCAAGAATATTCACGCCTTGGTCAACCAGGTGACCGGTTCTTGGGCCAGATACACCTTCGAACAAATGATAGGCCACTCATTGGTTTTTCAGGAGGCGATACGTCAGGGTAAGCTGGCCGCGCTGGCTACATCTAAAGTCCTGATCACCGGAGAAAGCGGAACGGGAAAGGAACTCATGGCTCAGGCTATTCATAATGCCAGTAACAGGTTCCATAAACCCTTCATAATAATAAATTGTGGTGCTTTACCGCACGGATTAATTGTCAGCGAACTATTTGGTTATGAAGGGGGATCTTTTACCGGTTCCAAGAAGGAGGGTAATCCAGGCAAGTTTGAACTAGCGGACGGGGGCACCATTTTCCTGGATGAAATAGGCGAATTACCTTTGGATGTTCAGGCTACCTTACTCCGGATCATACAAGAAAAGGTAGTCAACCGTATTGGCAGCAGCAAACCCAAACCGATCGATGTCAGGATTATTGCTGCCACCAATAAGAATCTGGCGGAGGAGGTTCAAAATAAAACCTTCCGCCAGGATCTCTTTTACCGCTTGAATGTTCTGGCCATCAATATGCCTAGCCTGAGAGACCGCAGGGAAGACATTGAAGACTTGATAAATAATACGATGGATAGATTAAAGGAGCAAACCAACAAAGCCTATCTGACCGTTGATAGTCAGGCCATGGTTTTACTGGAGAAATATGCATGGCCTGGCAACATACGCGAACTGGAAAATGTTCTGGAAAGGGCAGCCAACATATGCGGGGATTTTGTCATCAAGTGCAGCGATTTGCCCAAGCAATTGACCATGGATAGTCTAAAAGCCGCACCAGAAATCAGTATTATTGAACAAAACGAAAAGACATTGATCATGGAAACACTGCGAGAGACCGGCGGAAACATCAAGCAAACGGCTGCGAAACTAGGTATTGCCCGCAATACTGTTTACCGCAAAATGAAGAGATATAGTATTGCCAGCGATTTCGGAGAACAATAATTAGTGAGACAAAATGGAACATGTCACATCTGCCGTGCTCTATTTTGTAGCATAATTTATTGGGTCCAAGACGGACCATAAACCATACGATCAGGTAAAATCGAACTCATTTTGTTTTCGTGCATTTGGCATGGATATTGCTTCCTAATGTGAAAGAACTAACAATATCGAGATACTATTGGTATTGTAAGAAAATCGATTATTAGGAGGAGAAAATCTAATGTCAAACGAGTTTAAGGGAAAAGTCGCCATTGTGTCCGGTGGGGGATCCGGAATCGGTGAAGAAACGGCTAAAATTCTCGCTGCCGGGGGGGCATCAGTCGTCGTAGCCGATATAAGTCTGCCGGCTGCAGAGAAGGTAGCAGCAGAGATTTTGACAGCGGGGGGCAAGGCCGCCCCATTTAGAGCGGATGTGGGCAAGCCGGAAGATAATGAGGCTACCGTCGAATTCGCAAAAAAGACTTTTGGGGGCTTACATCTGGCCTTCAATAATGCTGGTATCGTCGGTGCGGAGAAATTTGTCGGCGAACTCACGCCGGAAGATTGGCAGACTGTCATTAACGTCAACTTAAATGGCGTATTCTATGCCATGCACTACCAGATTCCCGCAATTCTGGCGTCTGGTGGAGGTGCCATCGTCAACACCTCTTCCATCGCAGGCTTTATCGGGATTGCCAATCTGAGCCACTATTGTGCTTCCAAACACGGAGTCGCCGGTCTTACCAAAGCAGCCTCGATCGAATATGGCTGCCAGAATATCCGCATCAACTCGTTACACCCCGGTTATGTTCTGACCCCCCTCATCGCCCAGTGGACCGACACTGAACTGAAGGAGACACTGGTAGGCTTGCATCCCTGCGGTCGACTGGCGGAACCAAAAGAGATTGCCGAAGTTGCCTGCTTCCTGCTTTCAGACAAAGCATCTTTCATGAGTGGTTCTCAGGTCGTTGCTGATGGTGGATTCCTTAGCGTATAGAAGCACCCCCTTTTCCACCGGATCGCTCAGAGGCCAATTTTCGTAGGTCTCATGGTATTGCCTAATTATGGTGCGATCGTATTTGTTAACAAGATATATGATCTCTCCCATCATATATATTCACCTGGGATTCATGTTCAAGCCCAAAGGCCTTTCTGCGAAGAAAGGTCTTTGGGTTTTTAGGTGCGATGAAGCTGGAAGGGTCGGGGGGGATAATCTGATTTCAGGCGGCTAACAATTGTAGGCGGACCCTGCATTTGCCCCGTCGATGGTAAGACGTTTTTGCCTTTGGTCTTAATAACTGCTACAATACAAAAGTTGCGAGTAAAGATATAGTTGAAAGACGGTATTAAATGATTTCCACGAGTAATTTAACGCTAAGTTATGGATTGCGTCCCCTTTTTGAGAAGGTGAACATTAAGTTCACCCCCGGCAATTGCTATGGGCTTATCGGGGCAAACGGTGTCGGAAAATCATCATTTCTTAAGGTACTGGCCGGAGAAATAGAAGCCAATTCAGGGGAAGTAATCGTACCCCCAGGTGTGCGCTTGTCCGTTCTTAAACAGAACCATTTTGAATTTGATGAGTTTGAGGTAATCCAAACAGTGCTTAAGGGTCATGCCCGCCTGTACTCCATTATGGAGGAAAAGGATGCCATTTATGCCAAACCGGATTTTTCGGAAGATGATGGCATGAAGGCTGCAGAACTTGAGGGTGAATTCGCCGATCTTAATGGCTGGGAAGCTGAGGCAGAGGCTGCTTCACTGCTTAACGGGTTAGGCATTCCTGAATCACTGCATAATATGAGAATGCAGGATTTAAACGGTAGTGAAAAGGTAAAAGTGCTTCTGGCTCAGGCTTTGTTCGGGCATCCGGATATACTACTGCTGGATGAGCCCACCAATCATCTGGAGCTGGAATCCATAGCCTGGTTAGAAGATTTTCTTTATGAACTTGATAGCACAATAATTGTGGTCTCCCATGACCGACATTTTTTGAATAGTGTCTGTACTCATATTGCTGACATCGATTACGGCAGAATCCAGATCTATGTAGGCAATTATGATTTCTGGATGGAATCCAGCCAGTTAGCCATGCAGCAAGCCAAAGATGCTAATAAGAAGGCCGAAGCCAAGGTCAAAGAGCTGCAGGAGTTTATCCGCAGATTTAGTGCCAATGCCTCCAAATCCAAACAAGCTACTGCCCGCAAGCGGCAGTTGGAGAAGATCACTCCGGAAGACATCAGGCCTTCATCACGTCGATTGCCCTGGATCCAATTTAAATCAGATCGTGAAGCTGGGGTCAGTGTGCTAACTGTGCGCAACCTTAACAAAACCATTAATGGCGAGGTGCTTCTCAAGGATTTCAATCTGGTGGTAAATCGAGGTGACAAGATCGCCCTGGTAGGACCCCGTGAACAGGCTAAAACTGTCTTACTGCAGATATTATCGGGCGAAATTGAAGCTGACAGCGGAGAATTTAGCTGGGGATTCAGCACCAATCGGGTCTATTTCCCCAGAGATCATTCCGCCTACTTTGACTCCGAATTAAATCTGGTAGACTGGCTGCGTCAGTATTCCCCCGACCAGGAAGAAACATTTATTCGGGGTTTTCTCGGAAGAATGCTGTTTTCGGGCGAGGAGTCTCAGAAACAAGCCCAGGTCCTGTCCGGAGGTGAGCAAGTCAGGTGCATGATAGCACGTATGATGCTCTCGGGAGCCAATGTGCTGCTTGTGGATGAACCCACCAACCACCTGGACCTGGAGGCGATTACTGCATTGAATAACGGCTTGACTGCTTTTGGCGGCACCATATTTCTCGTATCCCATGACCACCAACTACTGCAAACCGTGGCTAACCGGATTATTGAGATTACTCCCAACGGATTTATCGATCGCTTGACGACCTATGATGAATATCTCGAAGGGCAGGATGCTAAAGGCCTGGCCCAAGTTGTATAAGAAGCCCTTAACCTATGTCCCCAATCGATGAACAAGCTTAAACATGTATGTCTTCTAGCCGCGACCAATTCCAGGTTGAAATAAAGATGCCTATTCCATCTGAACTATTTCCGCTAAATAATTCAGACCCCATTGGTCAGAATGTTTATTTGTCAGGTAGATCAGCCTGGTTGTTATAACCTCTTAGCTCCCAAAAACCCTTGTATCTATCGTTGTCGGACAGTTCAATCTCCGTCACCCACCGCGCCCATTTATACCCGTATTTATCTTCAGCCACAACGATGAATGGATATCCTAATGTGGCTGGCAGAACCTGATCATTTGCTCGGTAAGCCAACAGAATATCGTTTTCACGTATGTAAGCTAGTGGCAAAGAAGTGGTGTATCCATCTGCGGAGTGGAAGATGACTGTGCTGCATCCCGGGTCAACTTGAGCCGGCGCGATCAGGTCGCTGATTTTCACACCCTCCCACAGGATAGTGGCATCCCATCCTTCCACGCAGTGTAGGATGATCAGCTTGGTGTACTGAGGATTTTGCTGGACTTCGGCATAAGTGTAGCTCAAAGGGATATTAACCAGGCCAGTTACCTGCAAACGGTAGGTATCCAGATTGATGGCAGGGGGACCTTTTATGGAGTTTTCAGGCAAGCCGGCTGCTGGAGTGAGCCGTTGACCCTGGTACGAGGATATTTCGGCTGGATTAAGCGCCTGGGGCTCAGTTCGGCAACCCGCTAAGGTCGAGACTAGCAGCAATACAATCAGCCACAAAGAGGTCTTCAAATCCAGCATCCCCTTTCTTGCTCCCTCTATTTTCATTCTACTGGTCAGAGTATGTAATAACAACATACCTCGGGGATAGTCAACATGAAGAGAAGACATTGAATGAAGCATATACTAGTAGTCCCTCTATTCGTACCTGAGGGCGTCAATGGGATCCAGCTTGGCAGCACGATTAGCGGGGTAGAGGCCAAAAATAATGCCTACGGCAGATGAAAATCCAAACGCAACCAGCATGGTACTAAATGACACAATAACCGGTGTGTTTAATACCATTGCAATGATGGCCCCTATAGCCACGCCCAGCAGCATGCCTATACTGCCACCCAGTGCAGATATGGTAGCCGATTCCACCAGGAACTGTATCAGGATGTCTCGGCGCCGCGCTCCCATGGCTATGCGGATCCCAATTTCACGGGTGCGTTCGGTGACCGAAACCAGCATTATATTCATGATCCCGATACCCCCGACCAGCAAGGCAATCCCCGCCAGGGCACCAAAAACCGATGTCATGATGGTGAGGATAGAACTGAACTGCGTCATCAGCTGTTCATTGGTCTGGGCTTGATACCCCTTCTTTAAAGCGTGGCGCAGTTCTAAAATGCTGACACTCTGTTTGGTTGCCGCCGCTAACTGCTCCTGGCTTTTTACTCTCACCAGGGCCTGCTGAATCTCCTGGTTGTCATCCATTTCCATAAGGGTTCGGATTGGTATGCAGGTAAAGGTCTGCTGTATACCTAATACTGCAGCCTCCGGCTTGGTTACCCCGCACACCTGGAAGGGGACGCGATTAATTCGCAGAGTTTTTCCCACAGCCGTGTTTCCCGCACCAAACAGTTCATCCGCCAGGTTTTGATCTATGACTACTACTCGACGACTGATCTGATTTTCCGCCTCATTGAAGAAGCGCCCCTCATTAAACCCTACCTTACTTATCTGCAGATAGTCCGGGCTGGTTCCGATAAGCAGATTGGTTTTCTTCTCGCGGGGCGTTTCAAAAGCCGCTGCATTGGATAGGACCTTGATGGGGACCACAAATTCAATGCTGTCTATAGAGTCTTTGAGCAGTTTGCAATCATCCAGGGTCAGCTTGCCTTTTTGGCCGCTGTCGTTGGTTACCGGCACCAGGGTGAAGGAGTTGGCTCCCAGGCCCTCAACTTCCTGGGCGACTTGCTGGTTCACACTCTGGCCCATGGTGACTATTATGATCACAAACATCACGCCGATGATCATTCCCAGCATAGTAAGGCTGGAACGTAGTTTGTTGACCCATATACCTTCCAGGGCCACTGCGATCATTTCTCTGAATTTCATATCAACTCTCCCTCTAGCTCCAGCCATTCTTGTAAAAGCTGACGTGCATCCAAGGGCTGATCCACCTTTTCGCTATTCACCAGGCGACCATCACGGAAATGGATAATCCTCTGAGCAAGGTGGCCTATTTCCGGTTCGTGTGTTACCAGGATGATGGTGCTGCCCTGGCGGTGCAGAGCCTGCATCAGAGCCATGATCTCGTAGCTGGAACCGCTGTCCAGATTGCCGGTCGGCTCATCCGCCAGCAACAGGCTGGGATTGTTAACCATGGCTCGAGCTATGGCCACCCGCTGCTTCTGCCCCCCAGACAACTCATTGGGACGATGGGCCCTATGGCTGGCCAGGCCGACTTGTTCCAGAGCCTCTAAGGCTCGCGCTTGCCGTTCTCTGCTTCCAACTCCCGCATAAAGCAGGGGGAGCTCAACATTGCGCTGAGTATTGAGACGGGGCAGAAGATTGAAATTTTGAAATATGAATCCTATTTTCTGATTGCGTAGTTCAGCCAGTTGGTCCTCATCCAGGTTGCGGGTATCTACACCATCCAGGAGATAAGTACCATTCGTAGGGTGGTCCAGCAGGCCCAGGATATTCATGAGGGTGGACTTGCCTGAACCGGATGGGCCCATAACCGCAATAAATTCGCCTTCACCCACGGTGAGACTGACCTCTCGCAGTGCTTCGACTTTAACAATGCCGGTATCAAAAGTTTTGGATAATTTATCTATTGTGATCATCGCACGCGAACCTTGCTTCCGTCCTGGAGCTGGGCCGGCGGATTAAGCACCACCTGGTCGTCTTGGACCACTCCCGATTTGATCTCGACAGTCATACCGTCGCTGATGCCGGTCTTCACTGGGGTGAGCCAGGCCAATCCATCCTTTATAAGCCAAACGCTGTTGCCCCCATCCTTCTCTACCACTGCTTCAACAGGCACCACCAGGGCCTGACTGTCAGCTACTGTAATTTCCAGGTCGACGTTGTATCCGGGCAGCAAACGAGGAGCATTCTCTACCCCCACTGTCACCGGCAGGAAAAAATCCTCTGACTGGTTTGGCTTGATTTTGTTCAAAACCTCCAAACCAACTTGGGTGATCTTCCCCTGGTATGTTTCATCCAAGAATGCGTTGCCGCTTATTATGACGGCCTGACCCGTCTTGATTTTCCCGGCTTGACTCTCGGGAACATCAGCTTGAATCGTTAGTTGTTGCAGACTGCTTATAGATAGGAGCGGAACATTCTCCGTGATCTGATCTCCGTTTTTCACAGCGATGGAGAGGACCTGTCCGTCACGTCTACAAATCAGGCCCTGCTGAGCGGTTTGCCTTTCTATCAATTGCATTTGCGCTCGGGCTGACTCTACCGAAGCTTCCAGAGACTGCAGGTAAAACGGAGCCGCAGCTTGACTGCGCATAAAATCGGCCCGGGCTTTTTCGTAGGCTGCTGAGCTTGAGTCTAAGTCGGTCTGGGCCTGTTCAAGGTCGGACTGAGATATTGCCCCGGCTGCAAAGAGGATTTGCTGGCGCTGCAAAGTCGCTTTAGCCTTATTATAGTTGCTTTCGGCCTGACTGAGAGCAAACTGGGCTGCAACCAGGTCGGAGGTCTGGCCACCAGAACGAACCTGGTGTAGCGCGGACTCGGCAGAAGCCAGTGCCGACCGCGCAGCTGCCAACTTCTGCTCAGCATTGGGGATGTAAAGGTCCATCAAGATCTGGCCAGCCGTGACCTTGTCGCCCATTTGGACACGGATCCCTTTTACAGTACCGCTCACTTCACTATAGATGATCTCTTTGTCGTCTGCTACAACCGTACCAGAAGCCGGAACCTTTTCCACCACATGCTGGTCAGTCACCCGGGTTGATGACACCATGACTACATCCATATACCTTATCCGATAGATATTGAATCCAATCATGGTCAGAACCAGCAGGACAACGCCACCGAGAAGCAACTTCTTCTTCAGGGAAAAATGCCCCTTGGTTGCCTGCCATGTATCTGGATTAGAGTTCGATGAATGCTCAGCCACAATTTTCACTCCTTTTAATTACTGCCTGCTTTTCATATGGGAAAAGTTGCTTAGATTGCCGGAGTTTTTACCAACCAGGCCACGACCGCTACATAGAGCAACCAGATGGTTACCATGTAGCTTGCCAGCCCCCCGGCCTTCTTTTTGATGGCGAGAGAACCCCCCAGGATGAGCAGGAACAGACCCCAAATACTGAATAAATCGAACTGATTTAAAAGCCGGTATAGAAAACTGTTCGGGTCAGACGTACCCAGGAACAGAGCCAGGCTGGTGCTGACCTGCAAGGCAGCTTTGTACCCCATAGTCTTGATCAGCCCAGTTGAAATCACCGCTTTTATCATTGATGGCACCCCGGAAAAAATGGCAACGGCAAACAATTGTTTAAAATTTGCCTGTCCAACGATGAACTGGTTGTAGACAGCGAGTAATCCAGCCTGAACCAGCCAGACCATGGGCAAGCCCAAAACTGAACCGATCACAGCGCCGGGGACCAAAAACTTCATGGCCAGAGTTATCTGATCCGGACTCTGGCCGCCGGCCGTAAGCGTTTCTGCTGTAAACTGTTTGGTTTCCGGGAGGACCAGGATTGTGACTAGGAGTGAGAGAGCAATGATAATCAGCCCCGGCCACAAGATACGAGGATCATCGACAATAGCCCGGAAAGCTTCCTCCGGAGCAGCCAGGAGTTTCGAGAAACGTTGTCCCATTGACAGTTTGGTTTCCTCCATAACAAAAAATGCCCTCCTTCTTCCATGTCTCTAAGCTATATTTCTACACCGGAACCCCATTAGCCTTCTGCTTATTGCATCAATTGTCCCTGGACACAATGGGAAAACCCTCTCTGCGATATCCCCGCAGGAAAAAAGCCACAACCTTTTGCAGGGCAGCTTATAATGAAATAGGACCTCTACATAAACAATTGTCAAGGTGGATCGGCCCAGTAGGCCGGTTCGGTGTAACCTGGCAACTGGTTTGGCAATAAACAGAATGTCTGCCGAAAGAAAGCTGCCGAATATTGGGAAGAATGTGTGCTCATGGAAAATGATTATGAATTTATGATGATAGGGATGAAGCAAAGATGACGGTCCAAGGGAAAAGGATATCGGATAGTTACTTTGACTTGCAGGCTGCAATGGGTCTGACCAAACATATGGGAGGAGTCAAAGCCACCGAGGATTTGGCTGAATCATGCCAAATAGATAGAGACAAAACCGTTTTGGATGTAGGCTGCGGTCTCGGCAGAACCGCCTGTTACCTGGCCAAGAAGTACGGTTGCAGAGTGATAGGAGTCGATATCTCTGCACAGATGGTGGAACAGGCAAGGAAAAGGGCTATAAAAGAAGGGCTTGAGGATAAAGTGGAGTTCAGGATCGGAGACGCCCAAAAACTGCCCTTTGCGGGGGCCTGTTTCGATGCGGTAATCGGGGAATCTGTTTTGGCATTCGTCGAAGACAAGCTCGGTGCCTTGAACGAATTTATAAGGGTAACAAGGACTGATGGGTATATTGGATTTAACGAATGCACTTGGATCCGGAATCCGCCGGCAAGATTAGAGGAGTATATTTCGGATACCCTGGGAGCCGTTTTTTTGACTTCTGAAGGTTGGCGCGAATTATGGGATAAATGCGGTTTAAAAGATGTATCGGCAAGAAATTACCAGGTCCATGTTCTTGAGCAATGGGGCAATGAAATAAGGGAACTTAATTTTGGTGAATACGCTCGGGCATGGTACAAATTTATATCGTTACTATGCAGCAGCCCCGAGCACAGGAAATGGGCCAGGAAAACATTAAGTTTTCCCCGGAACATTTTTGCTGTTTTCAAGTATTTTGGTTATGGAATTTATGCCGGTAGCAAGTAACGTGGAAAATGTATCGAATGCAAATAAATTGGAATCAATAAAATCCCTGCAATCGTCAATCAGTAAATCTGAAAAGGCCTTGGCTCGGATGACGGAGAATGGCGCCAATACAATCTTGTTAGAGAAACGACTCAAAGCACTTCACATCGGCCTGGCCATGCTCGAAAAGGTTTGGAATCAAAGACCCCATCATTACACCGCGGAAGATTTAGCTGAAGGTCGGTATGTTCTTAATGGTTTACTCCCGTCGATCCAGGCTATCTTTGCAAAGTTAAAGACCGGTAGTCCGCAAAAGAAGCTTTTAGAAAGAAGGATTCAAGCATTGGAACTGGCTTTGCAAGCGATTGACGTGTGCCTGGCAGCTTAGCCAGGTTCCACCGGAGCAAGCGGTACTTGAATACGTAACTGATGATGCATTAGCCTGTATCGCCAGTTTCCAAAATGTAAGCGTGGATGCCAACGCGCCGGGAGATGACCTGGCCGGGAACCATGTTTTTTGACATGGACAAAACCGGCCAATGGGAGCGGGTTTGTTTGGTAGGTCCAGTAATAGCCATGCTTATTTTGGGGATCATTGATGGTCGGTGACATGTTCGAGAATATAAGGTCTAACTTCATCAGGTTGGATGTTTAGGGCTATGGCAAATTCCTGATTTAGATGTTTCTCGGCTACGCGCATTATCTCTTCATCGGGCTTGGCTAGTTTTTTGCCAATCGCGGCTCGGGCTTCTTTTTGTAGATACAGAGTCTTTATGATTTTTGCCCATTCTTCGCTTTTACCTGATTTGAGCGCGGCTTTGAAATCTGCATTTCTTTGCCGGTCATCATCCAACCAAAGGGTTTCTCGATCTGGCATAGTCGCTATTAAGGATAGAACAGCGTTTTTGGTAAGGACTGGCCTCATTGACGAAATTTCGTTTTTGACTGGGACCTTGATGGTGATATTTTGGTTGTAGACGGGATTTAATGTATAGTATTGGGTTTCGTCACTACTGGCATATTCGTCCCTGCCAATATCAGAAATCTGACATACGCCGGTTAAGCCGTACACAATATAATCATTCACTTTGTACATAATCAGCCTCCTGGTCTAAAAATCAACATTACGTCGGGGCAAATTTGAAGATAAAAAGCGGTTGAATCAAAGCAATTAGCACTACCGAAATCCAGACTACCCATAAAAATTCCATCAAAAAATAGAATTTTGATGGAATAGGCATGGTCAAACAAAAAGGTGATTAGGCAACGAATCGAGTGCATACCATGTTCATGGAAGCAGAATTAGTCTGAGCTTGGGGGCAAAGATGCCCTTGAAGCATATTTTTGCAGCAGTCTATTTGCGCTGAAGTCAATGGAAACTTGGTTTCCGAGGATGGAAAGAGAGGGGACAAACAGCGTACCAAAAAATAACAACTAAACCTAAATTAAGTATGTACTATTGGACGGGCAAAGTCAACCAGCAGGCGCGGTATAAGCTGGATTTAGAGGATATAAACGCTTGAGAGAAGTCAGTTTGCCAGCCCAACCAGGAACCCTGCCGGGTTTCAGTACCCTGGAAATGTGAGTTGACATGTTTGTTTGGAAGTAGTAAATATAATGTATAAAGATTAGCACTCGCGGGCCGAGAGTGCTAACGAAAATAATGTAAAGGAGTTGTTGATCATGGCATTGATACCATTCAACAAAAACAGATCGGATATCATGAATGTCGGTTTTGGAGATTTCTACAACATGCTTGATGACTTTTTTACTGAAGGCTTTCCGGTTAAAAGGAGCCTGGCAGCGGACACATTCAAAATAGACCTGCATGATGATGACCAAAATTACTATATTGAGGCTGATCTGCCTGGGGCTGAAAAAGATCAAATCAAGGTCACTATAGACGAAGGCAAGCTGCAAATTTCGGTTACCCGGGAAGAGAAAGCGGAGGACCAAAATAAAAACTACATTCACCGGGAAAGGCGATACAGTTCGATGCAGCGCAGCATTTACCTGGCTGATACCGATAACGACAACATCAAAGCCAAGCTTGAGAATGGCATTTTAACCATTACCGTACCCAAAAAGAGCAAACTGGATAGTACAGTTAACATCGCCATTGAGTAACAAAGATGACAGGCTCCGAATTCGGGTTTTTACTATAGCAGTTTTTAAATGCCACACCAAAGGCCCATGGTGTGGTTTTTCTCTGTTTTTTCCCTTAGCAATCAGAACTCTAGTTGGATTTATAGTCCGAGGTGGTTGAAAGTATTAAAGCATTCAAACCGAATAAATCAACCAACCACGTCATCTAACGCCCGATTAACAGGGTGTAGAACATTCCTAAAGCAGAGCAGGCCATTACTCCGAACGTCAACCATATTGTAACTCGGGAAAGCAAGTTACCGCGATATTCTCCCAAAATACTGCTGTTTGAGTTTATTTTGGCGATGACGAATAGCAAGGGTACAGCTGCTATACCGTTGAAAACAGCCGCAAAAATCAGGGCTTTTACAGGGTCGATGCCGATAAAGTTCATTGCCGTGCCGATCAGAATCGACACGATTATCACCATATAGAAGCCGCGTGCTTCATTGAATTTGCGGTCCAGACCCTCCTGCCAATTCAGGGCTTCGGCTAAAGCATAAGCCGCTGAACCAGCCAGAACTGGGATGGCCAGTAAGCCCAAACCAATGATACCAACCGCAAATATATATTTCGCTATTTGTCCCGAATTAGGAAAGGAACTAACCAGAGGCTCCAAAGCTTGAGCCGCATCAGCCGCTGTCTTAATATCGGTAACCCCGTTACTGAACAAGACAGTTGCAGTTGTAATGATGATGAACCATTGAGCAGCTTCTGCCACAATCATCCCTACTGCAGTATCTATTCTTAAATCCTTCAAGAAATTTTCGGTTAAACGTGGCCTGCATTCGTCGGTAAATCCTAATTTCGCCACCTTCTCCTCCTCGACTTCCCCAGAAGCCTGCCAGAAGAACATATAGGGGGAAATTGTCGTTCCGAAAACACCGGTTATGATAAAAAGAAAGGAAAAAGTAAATTCGATATGAGGGAACAAGGTCATATGCAGAATTTGACTCCAGGGCTCATGAACTATAAAAGTTGTCCCCACATAGGATAGCAGGGCGAGAGAGAAAAATTTGAGAAATTTGGCGTAGGTTTTGTAGGTGAAGAATAATTCCATGAAAAGCACTACTAGAACCGTTGCCATAGCAATAAAGGCAAATGGCAGAGGAAAAATCAACTGGAAGGCATCGGCGACTGCGCCTATGTCAGCTCCGATATTGATGGTGTTAGCGACTAACACCAAAAATACAACCACAAACAGCATCCTTTTACTGGAGTACTCTTTCACTGCGCCCGCCAGGCCCTTTCCAGTTACTGCCCCGATCCTTGCACATGCCTCCTGCACCGCAATCAGCAGGGGGATCTGATATAAAGCAGTCCACAATTGGGCATAACCAAATTGGGCTCCGGCTTGAGAATAAGTGGCAATACCCGATGGATCATCATCCGCTGCACCAGTGATAAGACCAGGCCCCAAAATTCGCAAAAACCGGTTGAATTTCAGCTTATCAAGAAAAGTCTGGGCTCTGCTGCGCACTTCGACTCTATTCTGTTGGGGTTGATTCCTCTGATTGGTGTCTTGCATAAGGTAATCTTAACACATGTTAGTTGATGTTCGTTGGAGGAGCGTCTATGGAGGCGAATCCAGGTCAGGAAAATTATCCTAAACCAAGATCAGGACAAAAGAGTATTAATTCGGGCCCGGTCTTTTGGCATACTGGATGAACAAATGATCCGGTGTGATTTCGGATTGCATCAAAGGTGAAGCTTGTTCTAGGTGGAAGCCGTCCACTCACGAAAATGAACGGCCTGCAATGTTATAATTATTCCAAAGGATCTAAAAGAGAAGAAAGTATAGTTGAACAGGAGGTAAATTATATGCTATATGCAGTAATCGGCTCCAGCGCAGGAAAGTCTCGCGACGAAATCATGGCCATCTTTCCTCGTCACCAAGCATTCTTAGAGCAGTTCATAGCCCGCGGAGAGGTTGTCGGAGTAGGGCCCTTCATTGATCCGGAAGGCGGAAACATGGGGCTCTTCCGCAGTCGATCTGCGGCTGAAGCTTTTGCGGCTGAGGATCCGTTTTATTTGGAGGGCGCAGTCAAGGAATATCGGATCAAGGATTGGGGCGACGAAATGCTGTCCTAACATGAGGGAGGCTCGATTTCTTCGTTCTGGAGAACCTTTTCCCCCGAAATCCTGAGGTGGTCAGGGAGACCCGGGGATTCCTGAAAGGCATGGGAAATGCTAAAGTGTGCGTTCTGGTGTTTCTGCTTAAACCAGGCGATGAATACGAGGTGACGTTGGTCGAATCCACCGCAGCCGCCATTCAGAATCTCTGCTTGATGGCCTACGATAAAGGGATAGGCTCCTGCTGGATGACCGCTTCCTTGAGCACCGGATTTGCATCGGTACTGGAAAAAGAGTTTGCTCCTGATAAAGGCAAGTTCGTCGCCGCGGTAACACTGGGATACCCCGCAGTTACACCGCGTGCACCCAAAAGAAAGCCGGGGCGTTTTGATATTATTTAACAGACACAAGTGTACGGTTCTTCTGTTTCATTGACACGGAAGAACCGTACACTTGTGTTACTTGGGTTAGGCATTTTTGCTGACCACTTTGTGGCTCCGGCGCTTCTTGATCGATTGTTTGCGAAACTGTTCTGACAGGATGCTTATATTGCCATCGGTTTCTAGGACAGCCAGGTCCACTTCTTCAACGCTTTCAACCCCGTGTTCCCGTATTGCCGCCTGCAATTCTTCCATAGATATCCCTGTCTTAACCAGGTGATCTTGGTCTATCTTTCCATTGTAGACCAGCATTATGGGGCTGCCTTGAAGTAACTGGTTTAATTTTGGAGACCAGAACAGTAATCGTTTTAAAATAAAATTAACGACAAACAGGGTGGAGGCCGCTACCAATCCGCCGGTCAGGGTGGAGTCGCCTCCCACCATTGCGTTCTGAACCGCATTGCTTATGAGCAAAATGAATACCAGGTCGATCACTGATAGCTGGGCTATCTCCTTTTTCCCGAAGAGGCGTATAGCCAGTACAAGAAACAGGTATACAACCGTGGAACTGATAACAATCGGAGTAAAGTCATTAAAATTCATCTGCTTCATTCCTCATTGTCTTTGTATCTGATGAGATCGATTTCTTTTCTAAATTATACCTCCGGCCCAGGGTGTTTACATCAACATCCAATCTGGATTTCGAAATCGTCCACAATTTAGCGCCAAGTGTTCATCTGCGACCAGTAATCAGAGTCAAATTTCCCTTGCCTATCTACCCTGGCGGCTGGGTTTTGATATAGTAGTATGTTTCTTTTGCCGGGAAGAGGTGTTGGGGATTCGGTGACTCCTGGCGATATCTCTAGGTTTGCTAATGCTTCTAAGATGGATAGGTGGAGCCTCGGTTAAGACCGGTAAGGGCTTTTCTTCAGGCTCTCGCGTCATAATCTTCAGGGCCGCAGCCAGTAAAGTGACTGAATCATGTTCTTCCAATAAACCTTCAGCCAAGGTCTTGTAGACTTGAACATCCTCTTTCTCAGCTACTCCCAGCAGGCTATTAACTACTACCTGCTGCAAACCGGCTAATGCATCATTGGAGGTGGGCATAGGTTGGCGCATAATCTTATGCTTGATGGAATCTTCGATGTATTTCATATGCCCGATTTCTTTGGAAGTTACAAACGTTAAAGCCAGTCCTGTTTCACCGGCTCGGCCTGTTCTGCCTATACGATGGACATACCCTTGTGCATCCTGGGGGATGTCGAAGTTGTAGACATGGGTTACTCCGCTTATGTCTAATCCGCGGGCAGCAACATCGGTAGCCACCAAAACGTCAATGGTTCCGTTTTTAAACTTGCGCATAACCATATCGCGCTGACTCTGGGTCAAGTCACCATGGATTCCGTCCGCTGAATAGCCGCGTTTGCTTAATGCTTCCGCGATTTCATCGACCCGCCGTTTGGTGCGGCCGAAGACTATGGCCAGTGCGGGATTCTGAATATCAAGCAAGCGGCACAAGACATCCAATTTTTGTCGTTCCGGCATTTCTATATACTGCTGTTCGGTATTGTATACGGTTACTACCTGGGGATCAATATGAACCATCTCCGGATTTATCATGAATTCACGGGCCAGATTCTGAATATGCACCGGCATCGTAGCGGAGAACAGCAGGTTTTGGCGTTCTGCCGGGGCTTGTTTGAGTATTTCCTCAATATCGTCTTTAAAGCCCATATTAAGCATCTCATCAGCTTCATCCAGTATCAGCATTTTTATCCGGTTCAATCTGATAGTTTTGCGGCGCAGATGATCCATTAACCTACCCGGAGTCCCTACTATGATCTGGGGGCGGTTTTTGAGCGCGCGAATCTGCCGGTCCATCTCCTGCCCCCCATAGACAGGCAATGACCTCACCTTCTTCTGGCTACCTATCTTATTGAGTTCCTCAGCTACCTGCATGGCCAGTTCGCGGGTCGGGACAATAACCAAGCCCTGGATTGATTCTAGGTCCAGGTCGCAGCCAGCCACTAAGGGTATCCCGTAGGCGGCAGTCTTGCCCGTACCGGTTTGAGCTCGTCCGATTACATCGCGCCCCATGATGGCCAGGGGTATTGTTTTCTCCTGGATCGGTGTCGGTTCTTCGAACCCCATATTGCAGAGGGCGGTTATTATTATGGGGTCTATATTTAGTTCTTTGAAGGATGTCATATTTGTCTCTCTCCCACTCTTGTAATCTCGATGCTTTGGTCAGGCCAATAAGTATTATGTTAAGCTATAGCCAAATATCCGACAACCCAAATATTGTCAATACTTATTGCCCTTGTCTAGGTTTTAAAGATGACGTACACAAAAAATCCCTGGAGCCGCGAACGATTCCAGGGATTAGATTTAATCAATTCCTACCAGCTATTTCGCCTCGGTTGCGGTGTATAGCAGTCTTTGCAGTAGACCGGTCTATCTCCGCTGGGCTTGAAGGGAACCATTGCGATTTTACCGCAATTTGCGCAAGTGGCCTCATACATCTGACGGTCTGACTGGCCATAGCCACTCCTGCCGCCTCCCCGTGTCTCAGCTTTCCGCGCAGCGCGGCACTCAGGACAGCGGCCAGGTTCATTGGTGAATCCCTTTTCCGCATAGAATTCCTGTTCGGAAGCGGTAAAAGCAAATTCGTTACCACAATCCCTGCAAGTGAGCATTTTGTCTGAATACATTAAAAAACCTCCTAAAATTTTCTGCTCATATCAAGGGTAGCACCTATCATCCGTAACTCCCCTTAATTCAGAAGGTTTTAGAAGGTCTATCAATCCTCAATTTTCGAGCCTCAGTAAGCATAACAGATTTATGTTTAAAAAGCAAACTAATTTCCGGTTCATACGCCCGGTGGCAGTTTCTCTTCCATCAGATGGCGGAGATTGATGGTTCCACCATCGACTACAAAAGTGCCGTCTCCGTTGGCGTGGAATGTGCGGCATTCCTTGCGGTCCATGTCAATCCAGGCTTTGACCCCTTGCAGCAGAACGATGCCTGGATCTTCAAGATAGCCAGTCACGCGGCATTCCAGGCAGGCTAGACATTCGCCGATCAGCGGGGCCTTGACAACACCGGCGGGCAAAGGCGTCAAATCGAATTCCCTGAATTTATCAGTATTTTTCCCGGAGCAATTACCAACACGAACGACTTTTTCAGCCATATCAATAGTTGGAACAGCCAGGACACACTCATTTGTTTTCATCAATGCCTGGAACGAATAGTTCCACGGTCCAGTTGTCATAGCCAAGGTTGGACTAAAATCTGTTACCATGTGCCAGGAAATCGTCATGACGTTTGGCTTTGAACGATCGTTTGTAGTGACCAGAATCACCGGACCCGGCTCGAACAGCATAAAAGCTTTTTCCAGCGGCAGTTCAATGAAAGCCATATAGATCAAGCGCTCCTTTCGCGTTACTGGATCACCGCCTTATTGCTGTTTATTGAGTGCACAAACGGCCAAAACGGTGAGTGATATCGATTCACGACCTGTCCTGATTTAATTCTCGCCCAAACCGGGTATATTGTAAAATTGTAATAAGCACTAATAACAAAATCAATTTCTGCACCAAAGCCGTTATTTGGAGGATGAGTATGCCAAAAGCCAGAAAAATGTTAAGTAACTGGGACGCACCCTATATCCAATCTCTGGCCAGACTGATTGAGACCCAAAGCAAGACAACTTTGGCGAATTGGGCGGTTGATTATTCGGAGCGAGTTCTATTGCCGTTATGGAGCAAGCAATTTCCGCATGACCCGCGTCCGCAGAGTGCACTGCATGCTGCGCGGGAGTGGCTATCAGGGACGATCAAGCTGCCGCAGGCGAAATCTGCTATCCTTGAGTGCCACGCGGCTGCTCGAGAAGCAGAGGGGAATCCAGTTGCACAGGCAGCGGCCAGAGCAATAGGTCAAGCGGCATCGACTATCCATTCGGCCAGACACTGTATAGGCCTGGCATTGTATGGAGCGGTTGCTGTTGCTTACGACAGGCTCGGTGTAAACGCTGCCTGGGAGCAGGTGGAGCGAGCTGCCGCTGAAGAGTGTGGACACATGCTGGAAGCATTGCGAGCCGTTGCTGTTGACAAGGAACCCAACCGGGCCCCAATCGATTGGAAATGCTGACTGCGATAATGAAAGCCTGTTGTGAGAGTAATGAGCCCAAGTGTTTAGTCCCCAACACCAAATGCCAGGATCTTATTTTAGGATTAAGATGCATAGGATATTGTAATTAAAATAGTACAGTCGTTATGCGGGAAATAATTCTTAGGAATCGGGGTGAGTCTATGTGGGGATCGGAAACTGAGAGAGCAGGGTTTGCCGAATTGTATCCTTTGTTTTATGGCACCCAGGAAGAACGCAATTATGCAAAAGGAATAAAAAAAATGAAGAAACTCGCGGAGTGCTTATATATCCCAGCCATTTGCGAACTGGGTATGGCCTATTTTGATCACCTAGGTGTCCGCAGAGACTATAAACAGTCATTTAAAAATTACATGCTTGCAGCTCGGGAAGGCTATCCTTCGGCGGAATGTGGAGTGGGCAATTTCTATGCAATAATAGTTCCAAAACATGGTGCCTGCGCCTACGACCCTGACAAAGCCACAGAGTGGTGGCGCAAGGCTGCGGAAAACGGCAACGCTGGAGCACAATGCAATCTTGCCGGCTACTGCTTAAGCGGAACGGGGGTGCCTAAGAATCCGACTGATGCTTATATCTGGGGTGCTATGGCCGTACACTGCAGCTCCATCAGGTTCCGTTCGGCTGAAGTATTCAGAGATCAGGCTTTAAGACTTTTAAGCGAAGAGCAGGTTTTGGATGCCAACGTCAGGTTGGAGAAACTCAAGCAATATCTGCCCTATGCATGGTCCGACCATTTGACCTATTGGCGCGGCCTATATCAGCAGTACAGGTAGAAGCGACACAACCGCAAATGTTTCTTGGCCGGGGCTTCTGCTTTTGGCTTTTGGCGCAAGCAGAGCGTATGGACTATAATATTGATAAGGGTCAATAATTTCGATAGACGGCCACTCTCATTGCGGTTGCCGTCGGGCAGGAGGCGGGGTCAATGAATATTTTTATCAAGTCGGTTTCCCAGGTTCTTAAGGGTGCTGCCCAGGCTTTCCAGACCTTCCCGGCAGCGATCGGCTGTGCATTGGCATTTGCGATCGTGACAATGGTCAGGATAGAGATGGACTGGCCTCAGCAAGAGGCCTACAATTTTCTGTTTAATTGCCTGCATTGGGGTCTGGCGGTGGGCACACTCTTTAGTTTGGCTGTCGTCACCTTTGCCCAAAGCCGCTATGGCGATGCTCGCGCCTTTATGTACAGCAACCTGGCCGGAGTGGCTGCGGCGGTAATTGCCTTCCTTTTACTCTATCAGTTCAGCGGCCTTGATCCCAGCGTGACTGGAGCCCGGTTCGTCACCGTATCCGCACTGGCGGTGGGCCGGGTGATGGTAGCGCTGTTGTTGAGTTTATTGGCTTTTATATTTTTTGCGGGCTATCCCCCTGAAAAATCCGACTTTGCCAGTTCCTTCTTCATGACCCATAAAGCCTTCTTTATCGCCCTGATCTACGGTTCAGTGCTAATGGCAGGTACCTCAGGAGTGGCTGGAGCCATCCAAGCCCTGTTGTGGGAAGGGATGAGCGAGAAGGTCTATATGTATCTTGCCACTCTGACCGGTTTTCTGTCCTTCACCATCTTTGCTGGATATTTTCCCGATTTCCGTATGGGCAGCGAAGACGGGCGCCGCGAAGTAGCCCAATCGCAGCCTCGCTTCATCGAGGTCTTGCTTGAATATATCCTGGTCCCGGTTATGCTGGCCTTGACTGTAGTCCTTCTTCTCTGGGCTGGCCGTACTATCTTGGACGGAATGAGAGCATCCTTTTTTCAGCTGTCTGGCATAGCCACTTCCTACACTGTAGGGGGCATCTGGCTGTATATCCTGGTTACCCATAATCAGAGCAGTCTGGCTAAATGGTATCGCCGTATCTATCCTGTCGCGGCTTTGATAATCCTGGGGTTTGAAGCCTGGGCTTTGGTGCTGCAACTGGAGAAATCCGGACTGAAAGCAGCGGAATATTCATTCGCCGTAATCTGGATTGTGGCTCTGGTGGCGGCTTTGCTGCTGATGTTCATCAAAGAACGCGCCTATCCGGCTATCGTAGCTATGATTTGCACCATGGCGATCATTACGGTTTTGCCGGTGGTAGGGGTGCATGCCCTGCCCCTAAAAGCCCAGGTAGATAGGCTGCAGACTCTGCTGGTAGGAGAAGGCATGCTGCAGGGTGATCAACTTATTCCAGCGCCCACTCCTCCAGACCAATCGGTACGTGAAGCTATAACTGATGCAGTCACTTATATAGCTAGTTCCCAGAGTGTAATCGGTGACGCCAAAGTGCCGGTTTGGTTCAGAAAAGACTTTAACCAAGCAGATGTGTTCAGGAGCAAATTCGGTTTCGAGATGACCTGGCCGCAGCCCGAACCTACCAAAGGGCCGCAGGGGTACCTGGGCACCAACCTGAACTTGCCGTCACAGGGTGTCGATATCAGTGATTACCGTTGGGCAGTGGTAATTGGCCCCGCCGTCGAAAAGGGGCAGGCTTCAGCTGCCATCCAGGGTAACAGGGGAACGTACCAGGTGGAATGGACAGTGGAACCCCCACAGGGCATCCCGTCGGTAAAGGTGAGATTGGACAACCGCCTCATCCTAGATCAGGATTTAAATCCCTATATCGATCGTCTAATAGCCAAATACCCGCTGTCCGATACTCCTGGTCGTACTGGTAATATCGAGGATATGAGCCTTAAGTTGGAAAGCCCTGAAGTGACCGTTCTGGTGGTATTCAGCAGCATCGATATAAATGTTGATGTCCGCAATGATACCCATAACTACTGGTTCAACCTGGACGCTATATATTTAAATGAGAAACCTTGAGTTGGCTTGGATTTACACGAAGGACGGATGAATGGAGCAGTTGCGCTGCATATTATAAAGCGAACCAAGTGTTGCTACAATTCCTGATTCGGGTCCAATCTTAAGTATTTTTCATAAAGACGAGCAATGTGCGATCAAAGAACTCCAAATATGTAGGATAAACTGATTGCCATTCCACATGGTGCGAAAGGCTTAGAGGTTGACACAGAAGAACCGTCCCCCGGTGTTAAATGGAGGTTAATATGGACAGACCGATTATTATCAATAATTTTAATTTGTGCCCGCTTACCCAGGCACCCACATTGGGGACGGAATGCCTGGAATGCCAATATATTGAAGTCGTTGGAGATGATTATTCTTGCCTCTGTGAGGATGATGCGAACCGGGATGAGCTTTCCTTGAAGGAAATAATCGTAGTGCTCTTGGATTTATTGAGCGAGGGCAGGACCACAATTGGCAGGGATGAACTCGTACGCCAAATAAGCGACATGTAAAAATATGCTTCTGTACAAATTCTTGGATCCAGCCGAAATTAATCAAAATTATGGTTGAGGAATTGAGTGCACGGTGAAAACTGCGGACCCGCGAAGTCATCCATGCCCTGGATTCGCGGGTTCTAAGCGTTAGCCGATTTGAGATGACCTGGTATAGCGGAGTATAACTAAATGTTGATCATGATATGAGTGCATCTATCTTCAGCACAGACCTTCTCAATCCTCCTTTTTCAAGCTATTTAGAGATCTTAAATAGGAAAACTGCTTGGATTGGCGACCTTTACCGTGGACCTGTCAAGTTACTTGCCTTTCGGGAAAAGGCGCAAACATTTTGAATTTAGAGCACCGACCAGGGCGTATTGTAAAGGGAATGGATTCTGCTCGTAGAATATAAAAATATGGACCGTAATAACTATCGGGAGGTATAGATGATGTCGGTTTTTGAAGAATTCCTATACATAGATTATGAAAATGTCCAGGATGTAAATGTAGATGTGATCAAGAAAAGCATGAAAGTAATGATCATAGTGGGTGAAGACCAGAGTAAAGTGCCCATTGATCTCGTGCAAAAGACCCAGCCGTTTGGCAATTCGGTCGAATGGATAAGGGTCAAAGGCCGAGGCCGCAATGCGCTGGACTTTTTCATAAGCTTCTATCTGGGCAAGGATGTAGCTACGGAACCTAAAAAATCTTTCATTATCTATTCAAAGGACACGGGTTATGATCCATTGATTGGGCACTTGAACAATAGCGGGATCAAGGCCAGGAGGATTGTTAGTTTCCAGGAGTTATCCAGTAAAAAAGCCATAGCTATAGATGAGGCAGGTATCAAGAAAGTAAAAGAAAACCTGAGAAAAGTGACTCCCATCAAGCGCCCCAAAAAGAGAAGCAGTCTGCAGTCCCATATAACTGATCTGCTCAGCGGGATGTCGAAGAAAGATATCGAGAATGTCATCGAGGACCTTTTCATTGAGAAAATTGTCTATGAAGAAAATGGGATAATTAAGTATGCCCTTGAATAAGCTAAGTGATTAATGGACCCAAGAGGCTGAATAGATGGTATGCTTGAAGAAAACGTAGAGAGGATCGTCAGCTCGGTTGCCAAAGGGTTATTCAGCGGCCCATCTGACTATTGACTCCCACTGCGCCTCACTGACCGGCATTACAGAAAGCCGCGGCAGTCTAACCAGCTCCCATTCTGCAAACATCCCGCTTTCTTTGATTTTGGCAAGGGTAATGGCATTAGGAAGTTTTTGCTTGGGCACTATTTTGAATTCTAATCCATTATTTTGGGGATCGGTATACGGTAGGGTGGTTATCTCGCCTATCCCCACAATACGACGTTCTTTGCCGGTGTGGTAGATAAAGGCCAAATCCCCGGGCTGCATTCGGCGTATATTTCCTATTGCCGCGGGAGCCTTGACTCCATCCCATACCGCTTCTTTATCCCGGGATAGATCCTCCCAGGAATACTCTTCCGGTTCCGTTTTCAGTAACCAGAAAGCCATCCTCAACACCTCCCTGGAGTCGAACCCTAAATGGAAGCCCTTGCTGATCAGGCAAGGGCTTAGTCCCTGTGTGGGCAAGGATGCTAGCGCAGCAGATCTGATGCAGCTATCAGCCTCTGGATTTCGTTAACACCTTCATAAATCTCGGTCAGCTTAGCATCGCGGAAGATGCGTTCGATGGGGAACTCATTTACATAACTGTACGCTCCCAGTACCTGCATGGCATTGCTGGCTACCCGGTGTACTGCCTGGGAAGTGAAAAGCCTTGTCCTGGCGGCATCAGCGGCCAAATCATAACCTTCTGAGGCCCTGAAAGCAGCGTAATATAGAATTTGTCTGGATGCCATTACGTCTGCTGCCATTTCGCCAATCAGTGACTGGATGGTGGGGAAATTGGCAATGGGCTTGCCGCGTTGCACTCTTTCTTTGGAATACTTGACTGCTATCTCGAGGGCCGCCTGGGCCATTCCCACCGCCTGAGCGCAGACAGCCAGTTTGCCAATCTGGGTCGAACCTAGCAAAATCTGGAATCCCTTGCCTCTCATGCCTTCGCCACCGGTGGTGTTTTCGTAGGGGACTCTTACATTGTCGAACACAACATCAGCCACTTCCAGCCCATGCATGCCCATTTTTTCATAAATCCTAGGCGTGGAGTATCCTTGTGTACCTTTGCGCAGAATGATATTGGTGCATTTACCGCCCATTTCAACATCCTTGCAGAATACCGCCATGAATCCAGGCAAGGTCGCGTTGGTGATAAATACCTTTTCCCCGTTGATGACCCATTCATCACCATCACGGACACATGTTGTCCGCAGCGCATTAGGATCGGAGCCCGTGGCTGCCTCAGTGAAGGCAAAACTGCCGATCCCATCTCCGTTAAGATGCTCGGGTAAAAACCTCATTTTCTGTTCTTCTGTAGCGAATTTTAAAATATTGGCTCCGGACATACCGTTGACAGATATACAACAGGCAGTCGAACAATATACCCTAGACATTTCTTCCTGCATGATAACGTATTCAACATATGTATTCCCAGTACCGCCATATTTTTCTGGGTATTGAAGTCCACACCAGCCCAACGCCTTGATCTTCTGGACAAGTTCCCAGGGAGTCCTCTTTTCTGTTTCCATCTTTTTGATCAGGGGTGCAATCTCATTTTCTGAAAATCTTCTTACCGAGTCCTTCAACATGAGTTGTTCCGGGGTGTAATTAAAATCCATCCACTAATCCCCTCCCTGTAAAATGTTAATGTCTCGACTTTTGCGGCAGGAGTCTATTCCTTTGTCTCAGTATATCATCAGGGGAGAGCTAAGGAACGTAAATGAAAACAAACAGTTTCCAATAGTGTGGTGACCACAAGATGCTGCTAACCTAGATATAGCCAATGGGAGAAGCGTGGACTTACCCGGTTGATGAATTTGGCTGTGGATTTAGACCGAGGTTGCATGATAAACTGAAAGTTAGATATCGGTATTTGGCCGGTCGCCGTCGTCTTCTTATCATGGCAAGTATTGGTATGATTTCGAGATGAAAGAGGTGTATTTATGAATTTCATGCTAACGGAAGAACAGGAACTGATCAAGTCGAACATCCGGGAATTCGTTTTAAAGTACCTCGAGCCTGTAGCCGCTGAAATCGACGCCAACAGCCGCCAACCAGTCGAAATATTTGAAAAGCTCTCAGAACTTGGGATGATGGGCATTTCTTATCCGACTGAATACGGCGGCGGTGGAACAGATTTTATCACTACCATGATCGTCACTGAAGAATTAGCCCGCTCCTGCCCCAGCACTGGATTTCTCCATGGTTACAGCTTCGGCCTCATCGGCCATCCCATCCTTGCATTCGGCAATGAAGAACAAAAGAAAAAATGGATGCCTGGCCTAGCTGCCGGTAAAGTAATAGGCGCCTTCACCCTTACTGAACCCGGGGCCGGGACTGATGTGGCTGCAGCAACCACCACTGCTGTCAAGAGCGGAGACACATATATTCTCAACGGGACCAAAACTTTTATCACCAATGCTATTATAGCTGATGTTTTTGTGGCTTTCGCCTATACTGACCGCTCAGCAGGAGCCAAAGGAATGAGCTGCTTTTTGATCCCCAAAGGCACACCGGGCCTCATACTCGGCCAGCATTTCACCAAGATGGGGATAAGGGGCTCTCAGACCTCCGAGGTCGTGTTCAAGGATTGTGTGGTTCCGGCTGACTGCCTGATGGGCAAAGAGGGAGATGGATTCAAGATCGCCATGAGCGCCCTGGATGCTGGCCGCATAGGCATGGCGGCCATGTCCACCGGTATTGCCCAGGGATGCTTGGACGAATCGATCAGGTATTCAAAAGAAAGGGTCCAGTTCAATAAGCCTATCGCCAAGCAGCAGGCCATTCAGTGGTTTATTGCCGATATGTCAACCGAGATCGACTGTGCCCGCTACTTGTATATGAACGCTGCTTTTGTTAAAGACCAGGGCAAATCATTCAGCCTGGCAGCCTCCAAGGCCAAGCTGTATTGTTCGGAATGCGCTGCCCGCCACACCTCGAAAGCCGTACAGATACAGGGTGGTTATGGCTACATGAAGGGGGCCAAGGTTGAGCGGCTATATCGTGACGCCAAAATCACGGAAATCGGCGAGGGGACTTCTGAGGCCCAACGCATGATTATTGCGGGTGCGGCGCTTCGCTAGCAGTAGCCGGTAAAAATTTAGGCAGAGCAATGGTGCGGTTCATTTCTGGATGAACCGCACCATTTTTATTTTTGCTAATGATCGCTGTTCAGGCATCTATGCATCGGGCGGTTTTTTAATGGCGATTGGCAGCCAGACAGAGAACTTCGTGCCTTGGCCGGGATGGCTTTCCACCTGTATATTGCCCTGGTTATTTTCGATAATTAGCTTGGCTATGGAAAGTCCTAAACCAGCTCCTCCATCTTCCCGGGTTCTGGCTCGGTCGCTTTTATAAAAACGTTCAAATATATGCGGCAATTCCTCCGCGGCTATGCCAATACCAGTATCTTCTATGGTTATCAGGGCCTTTTTGTTTCGCAGTCGGCTGTCGATAATAACCGAACCGGTTGCAGGTGTGTACTTGATGCTGTTGTCCACCAGGATCCGCAGGGCCTGCTTAATCAGGGTCCTGTCACCTGTGACTACTATCTTGTCATTGGCACTGCCAAGGATATTATGATCGGTATCGATTAGCCTGGTTTCTCGTATTACTTCATCGATAAGTTCATTAAGGGCAAAAGGAACTGTCTGGAGAGCATGACCCTTTTTGTCGGCACTGGCCAGAAACAGAAGTTTGTCTACCAATTCTTTCATAAAGTCGGATTCACTTTTAATAGCCGCAATAGATTCTTCCAGTACCGCCTTGTCTTCCTTGCCCCAGCGGTCGAGTAGGTTTGCGTAACCCTGTATAACTGCGATAGGGGTCCTGAGTTCATGGGAGGCATCGGCAACAAAGCTTTTTTGCTGTTCAAAGGAATTCTGAATCCGGTCTAACATTTCATTGAAGGTCACTGTCAAATCCTTGAGCTCATCATGAGAATTGACTATGTCCAAACGGGTATTCAGGTCTCCGGCGGAAATGGAGCGGGCAGTCCTGGTCATATTATCGATAGGTCGCAACATCTTGCGGCTGACCCGGGAACCAATGAAAATAGTCAAGAGAATGGCGAAAAGAGAAGTGGCAGCCAGGGATCCAGCCAGTAACGCCAGATAACTCATTTCTTGATCTATATTTCGAGCTAACTCGATTCGGGTAACACCATGGGTCGGCTTCACAGGGACTTCATAGTGCAGGTATTCATCCAGGGAACTGTTCGGAGTCAATTGGATACGAGGCAGATAAAAAGGTGCCTCGGCTGTTTCTCCACTGGTAAATACCGGCTGGGAGCTTTGGTCATAGAGAGTGATGGTCACACCTTCCATAGTCGACCAGTTATCCAATTCCCCTAAAGGAAGGTCATCGCCGGAACTGATGAGGGCAGCTATGTATTGACTGTCTTTTTGCAGGGCGCGGTCGGTTGAATATAATAAGAAGCCTGCAAAAGATATCGTCAGCAAAATGCTCAACATAATGAGGATGAACGAAAAGACCAGGGTGTAGGTGACAGTGGTTTTGAAAGTGATCGAAAAACGCAGGCGCTTGTCGACAGCGGCAGAAAAACTCTTCCATAATTGAGCGATTTGCAGGGATACAAATCGGATCACTGCCCATAGCATTGCGGCTGAGTTTTTTAACATACGCAGAAAATTTTTAAACGAATTGACTGCTTTACACATGCTTTAATACATACCCCACTCCGCGGACAGTGTGCAGAAGCTTGATGTGGTATCTGTCATCAAGCTTGGATCGCAGGTAACTTATGTATACATCCACCACATTGGTATCACCATAATAGCCATAACCCCAAACGTTTTCCAGGATCCTATCCCTGCTCAGCACAATGTTTTGGTTTTCCGCCAAATACTTGAGCAGATCATATTCCCTTTTGGTCAGCTCAATAATCTCACCCTTGTAGCTTACTGAATGTTGCCCCTGGTCAATGGCCAAGCCGCCGACTGAAATAATGTCAGGCGTACGAAGCAAGGCTTGACTGCGCTTCAGAGCAACCCGGATCCTGGCCAGCAGTTCTTCAATAGCAAACGGCTTGACCATATAGTCGTCGGCGCCCATATCGAGTCCCATTACTATGTCGGTAACTTCATCCTTGGCTGTTAGCATGATAACAGGCGTCCGCGCTGATTGGCGCAAACGCCTGAGCACTTCCATTCCGTTAAGGGAGGGAAGCATCACATCGAGGATAATAAGATCGAAATCACCAGAGCCAGCCCGCTCCAAGCCCCGGCGGCCATCAGGCGCGATTTCGACCTGATATCCTTCATGGATGAGCTCCAGTTCCATGAATCGAGCTATCTTCATCTCATCTTCTACGACCAGAATTCTTTCATCAGCCACTGAACCATCTCATTTGCGATCAGATTTTGGTGCGGGGATTAACAAGTTGCGGTCTAGTAATAATGTTTGCATAATCAGATTTTATAAACAAGGCCTGCACCATAAGCGGACTGGTTTAGCTTTTGGACATCGAGGCTGTCACCTGTTCGCTGATTTTCGTGGCAGCAGAGGACATATCATCGAAGGTTCTATTTATCGGCATATCTGACGAGCCAGGTCTTTCCAACCGGATTTTGTGACCGGTAAACAAAGCGACCAGGAGACCGATTACGGTTAGTGGCGGAACGAAGACGGTTACAATGATGACAACTGTCAGGGGCAGGTCCATAATTATGCGGCTGTTTTTGCTGACTATAAACTTGGTTTCGTTGCAGGCCTTAAACCATTTTTTGAGTTTCTCCCCAAAACCAGATATACGCGTGGTAGCTGGCTGCGCCGGGTTGATCTTGCCCTGCTGCTCGAGATATATTAGAGCCTCTACCACGTCACCCTCGCATTTTTCCAGTGCTGCTCTAGCCTCCTCATAACTCACCCGGGCTCGGTCCCTTAACATTTCTACCGATTCCAAACTGACTGCCATTGGGATTCCCCCTTTGAATTTGTATTTACAGTCAAAGTATATGCCCTGCAGTTTAAAGGATACTTAGACAAACGTTAAGTTTTGGTTAGAAAACGCCTGGCAAATATTATGATTCATGCATTTATCAAGGGTATCTTCGAGATTACGAAGCGCTGGCAGTACTCGATCAATGACCTGGAAATCCAGCAGCTGTGCATCTATTATTGAAGTGGTTTTCTGAACGGATGGGGAAATATGAGTTGGCGTCGTGAGATGGAAGAAGAACTCATTGCACCCTGCGGCATGAACTGCGGTTTGTGCATCAGCTAGCTGGCAATGAAAAACGAAATGAACCAGAAGGGAACGCTTTGCTGCCCCAATGGCTTGTGCCTGACTTGCGATTTGAAGAAACTGCGCACTCACAAAAAGTACTGCTGGGGTCTAATGAAGATTAAACAAAATCACGCAGATGGCTGCTGCAGGTCTGGTGCCGCAGCCTCTGCAGAGCTTTGGCTTCGATTTGCCGTATGCGTTCACGGGTAACGCCGAAATGATTACCTACCTGTTCCAATGTATGCGGGTGGCAGTTGTTTAAACCAAAACGCATTTCCAGGACTTGCCGTTCATGTGGGTTCAGTACCTGCAGTTGTTTGTTGATTTCGGCCTGTAAAGCAAAGTCTATGGCCGAATCTTCAGGAGAAATCATATCCACATCCACAATGAAATCGCCAAAAGTCGAGTTGTCATCTTCTCCGATCGGCGTTTCCAAAGAGATCGGTTGGGGTCCGACCCGAAAAGCCTCCTCGACCATTCTCACCGTCATGTCAAGCTTGCCAGCTAACTGCAGCGTATCCTGGGAAAGGTCATTGTCTTGCTCCAGGTTATGGACTGCTTTTGTGACCTTGCGAACTGTTTCCGACATGTGGACCGGCAGGCGAATTATGCGGTCTTTATCAGATATGCCCCTGGAGATGGCTTGCCTGATCCACCAGGTGGCATAAGTGGAAAAGCGAAAGCCCTTTCGATAGTCAAACCTCTCCACTGCCTTGATGAGTCCCAGGTTGCCCTCCTGTATCAAATCCAGGAAAGCCAGGGAATGAGTCATATAGATATATTTTTTAGCAATGCTGATCACCAGGCGCAAATTGGACAAGATCATTTTGGTCTTTGCAGCCTGATCCCCAGTTTCTATGAGTTGGGCCAGTTCGAGTTCTTGTTTAGCGGTTAGGAGAGGCGACTCGGCAGCTAATGCCAGATAATCCTTGACCGAATCAAATCCGTAGGCAGTTAAATCGATGGCGCTTACTATCTCTTGTTCTGGAACCATTGATTCATCGTCACAACAACCAAATCTCATAAATAGACCTCCTTACTACCGTCCTACCTTGGTTCATTATTGAATAAAACAAAAATCCATTTAGCTAATTTAACAAGCAATAAACATGCCAACAGCCACAGACTATGCGAGTGGCTTAGAATTTGGGAATCATTTTTTGGATTGGCAAATAGAGCGGATATTAATCTTCACTTATAAAAGCATCATGGCTCGATATTGGCCTTGATCACCCCAAATAGGCCTTTAAACGGTGCAGGCAGATATGCGAAGGCTGTTGGAAAAATTTCCATGACCGTGAGAACCGGAACTCGCCTTTCAATCAGCACAAAAAAGAAAGAGCCATACCAAACAGCTCGTTCAATAATTTGTCTATGTTTATCAGAAGTTATGTAAGGGATTAGCAGTGGCAGTTCCTACAGAACAATGAAGTGTGCGTTCTTTTCTGATTTGAGATACTGGACCCTGGACTTGCTAATATTCTTCAGGTTCTTATTATCACTATTGTAGCGTCTCACACGGCTCTGGACCGCAGCCTCGGTACCGTAAAAGTAGCGAGTTCTCCAGCCAAAATCGCAAAAATAGTCTAATTGCCAGTATTTTCTCATCAGAAACCATCCTCTCCGCGGGGATTAAAAACCGGGTAACATCTGGATGGCATTAAAAGCCAACTTCAAGCCAAATCTGGACTATAGACTGCCGGAAAAGGTATACTGTTGGCGTGATGTTGTCCGGACGCCTTTGACCGAATAACAACTAAACACCGGCAAACTGAAAACAACATGGGACTAAATGGTATCAAACATAACCAATTGATGCTAAATAGATTTTACATGATGCACTTATGGGCAGCAAGATGTTTATTGCAGTGATATTCAATTTTTTGCATGAGGTGATGAGATGATAGATCCCTTGTCCTATTCGCCTGAAGAAATAGGCAAATTGTTGAAAATATCCAAGGGAACGGTTTACGAATTATTGAAACGGGGGGACATACCGTCCTATCGGGTAGGTAAGAAGATCAGGATAAGCCAGAGCGATCTCCAGGTATATATGCGTGCCGCTGAAGCCCCAATAAAATCCGCCCCAGCTAACGTTCAAGTCGCAGTGGAGAAGCTGATCATCGAGAACCAGGGGCTTATTATTTGCGGGCAGGAAATAGTACTGGATGTGCTGACCAGGTACTTGGAGAAGAAGAATAACATGCTGCGCTCATTGCGCTCTTATGTAGGCAGCATCGATGGTCTGCTGGCCCTCTATCGGGGCACAGCCAGCGTTTCAGCGGCTCACCTGTGGGACGGAGAAACAGGTGAGTACAATATACCCTATGTGCGGCGATTGCTTCCCGGTCAGCATACGGTCATTATCAATTTGGTTTACCGCAATATCGGATTTTATGTGGCAGCCGGAAATCCCAAAGCCATTCACGACTGGCAGGACCTGATCAGGCCGGAAGTGACTCTCGTAAACCGAGATAAAGGTTCCGGGGTAAGGGTGCTTATAGATGAACATCTGCGCAATATGCACATCGATTCCCGAGCCATCAAGGGTTATGAAAAAGAAGAGATGAGTCATATTGCGGTCGCCAGTGCGGTTGCGCGGGGCATTGCCGATGTAGGTATAGGTACCGAAAAAGCTGCTCTGCAGGTGCCGGGGGTGGATTTCGTCTTCCTGAAGAAGGAGAGATATGACCTGGTGATGTACAAGCATGATCTGGAGAAATCGAATTTCCAGACTCTACTGGCAATTCTGCGCTCCGATGAGTTCAAGAACGAAGTGAATGGCATGGGGGGATATGATACCTCTAAAATGGGGGAAATCGTAGGGGAATTGTAAACGAACAGTCACCTGCTGGTTCAGTTCAAGACCAAGGGGACATTGACCACTGTCCCCTTGGTGCTGGACAAGATTATGGTTTAATCCACCAGTCAAATTCTTTATAGCCCTTCTGTACTGTTTTCAGTTGATCCTTTTCCTTAAGGAATTTGGTTTTCATTTCCCTGACCCATCCATCGAAATGTTCAAGTATTTGGTGCTCTGACAGGCGGCATTCCTGATCAGGGCCAAACCTGGGCTCGCTGCCGACCTGTAGGTCGCCTGCTATGCCGCACATGGGGCATTCGATCTTGTTGCCGGGCAGCAAACGGAATAGGTCCGATCCGCAATAAGGGCACTCCCAGGGGCCGGGAACAAATGGACCGCTGTGAAAGAGGCGTTGTCCAAGTTTACAGGCATATTCCAGATTGGCTTTGTTCATGAATGACTCGCCTGGTAGGGTTGCAAATACCGGCCAATATTCTACTATCTTCATCTGCAATAGATGGGGCATCACCAACAAGGCGGCTTTGGTGTAACCTTCCCAGCGCCTGGTACCATAGGGAACCACCATTACACAGGGCTTGCCGGCGGTGTATGGGTGGTATTTGAATCCCGCCACTAACCGGTCACAGAGCATTTTATAGCACCCCTGCGGTCCCAGCAGGTAAACGGGGACACCTATGATCAAGGCATCAGCCTGCTTGACCTTCTCCATCACGAAATTGAAGTCATCATGCTTGACACACCCGCTATCGTATTCCAAGCATTTGTAGCAGGCTATACAGGACTCGATTTTCATGTCGGGCAGCCGTATCAATTCGAATTGGCAATCTTCAGGAATGTTCAGCATGATCTCTTTGACCAGCAGTTCACTGTTACCTAATTTCCGGTTGGAAACGACTAATCCTAAGACTTTCTTCATAATTGCTACATACCTCCTGTGTAATTCATTATTGGATCATAGTGCGGGTGGATGTCAAGTCTATAAAAGGCTGTCTTTGCTGCAGCGCAACTGGGGTTCGAGTTTTGACAACCGGTCGATTCTATAATACATTTAGATTATGCAGAGTTGACTCACCCCCGCCAGTAATGTCTCGCTAATCTTCACAGCCTGAACAGCAATAAACAAAAAGGTCCGCTCAGTTAACAGTTCTGTCACCCGACAAATACAGATGTCTGGTTTGTTGAACGGAGGAGATCACATGGCCGCCAGTACACAGAAAATCAAAAAGCTTAAAGCTGAATTGGCTGAGATCGGCAAAGAGATCGACAAACGTATTGAAATGCTGGAAAAAATGCCTTTCGCAGGCAAACAGGGTTACATGGACATGAAACAGATTTTTGCTGACCGGCAGTCAGCTGCAGAGGCCATTTTTCGCAAATCGCTGATGTCCACAGGTTGTGAAGTTTGGGATTTTGCCTGGGAGAATGTATGGCAAGCATTTCAGGAATTCCAGAGTGCAGCCTCTGCCGAAACGAGGCAAAACTATGAAGGACTGGAAGCAGGGCTGAAGGCGAAACAATCTTATCTGTTAGCTGTTTTGCATTTGCCGGAAATGTTCGGAGATCAAGTATGGACCGAAATATGGATGTCAGTGTGGAATTTAATCGGAAGCTTAAATGCGAAATATAAACAGATGGTGACTGAGAAACTCTTGCAAGCTGATAAGGAACTGGATGCCTTATTGGCAAAGCAATTGGAACTGCAAAACCAGTTGGAGAGTTTAAAATCGGGAGGTAAAATGTTATGGCCTTCCTAATGAGCTAGTCAAATCGCAAAACCGACTGAAAGAAGTCGGTTTTTGTTTTTAGGTGGCTTATGGTTGGAGGAAAGGCCCCTAGGTGTTGGCAAAGCTAATGGGCTTAAAATAATGCGGGTATTGGGGATGTTAAGAATAGCATTTAGAGAGGGGAGTACGGTATGAAGAAATGGTTTTTCACCTCGGAGTCTGTGCTCGAAGGCCATCCAGACAAGATTTGCGATCAGATCTCGGATGGTATTCTTGATGCCATCATGGCTCAAGATCCCATGGGGAGAGTTGCCTGTGAGGTGTCGGTAAGCACCGGTCTCGTCTTGGTAGTCGGGCAGATAACAACGGCAGGCTCTATCGACATTCCCAAGATCGCACGAGAGATCATCAAAGAAATAGGCTATACCCAGGCCGACTTCGGTTTCGATTCCAGAGCTTGTGCAGTGCTGACCGGAATAGACGAACAGTCCTCAGACATTGCAGTGGGTGTCAATGCTTCCCTTGAATACAAAGAGGGTTCAGGAGACGAGTTGGATTTGCTGGGGGCTGGTGACCAGGGGATCATGTTTGGATATGCCTGCAATGAGACCCCGGAACTGATGCCGATGCCTATTACCCTGGCTCACAAACTGGCTAGAAGAGTGACTGAAGCAAGGAAGTCCGGGGAACTTCCTTATTTGAGGCCGGATGGCAAGACTCAGGTTACAGTCGAGTACCTGGGAAATCAGGTACGCAGGATTGAGGCCATCGTGGTTGCATGCCAGCATGAAGAATACGCGACTCATGCCCAAATCCGCAAAGATATTATCGATAAAGTGGTCAAGACCGTTGTCCCTGCTGAATTACTGGACGACCGGACCAAATATTTTATCAATGCCACCGGCCGGTTTGTGATCGGCGGACCCCAGGGAGATTCGGGACTGACCGGCAAAAAGATCATTGTCGATACCTACGGCGGATCTGCCCGGCATGGCGGAGGATCCTTCTCGGGTAAAGACCCCACCAAGGTAGACCGATCAGCCACCTATGCAGCCAGGTATGTGGCGAAAAATGTAGTCGCCGCTGGCTTGGCAGACAGGTGCGAAATCCAGCTGGCCTATTCCATCGGGGTTTCCCGCCCCATTTCGATTATGGTTGATACCTTCGGAACCAACAAAATCGGGGAAGAGATAATAGAGGGACTAGTCAGAAAATATTTCGATTTGAGGCCCTCGGCAATTATCAAGGAATTTGACCTGAGAAGACCCATTTATAGGCAAGTGGCTGCCTATGGGCACTTTGGCAGAGATGATCTGGATCTGCCCTGGGAAAAAACCGACAAAGCTGAACTCCTGCGGGACGGAATTTGAAATAGAAATAAGTACAAGCGGCTTCGGGGGAGAACAGGACTGGTGCTGCAAAGAACTGTTTTTCGTTCCCCCAATCTAGTAAGATATATTTAGGTGAGAAAATAATCATCAGTAAGGGGGGATTTTTAATGGCGTTTTTTCAGGATTTAGGTAAAAAGATTACCGAAGGTGTCCACGAGGCCTCTGAAAAAGCTTCTGAAATGGTGGAGATCACCAAAATCAACTCCGCGATTTCCAAGGAAAAAGATGCTATCAATGAAGCCAAACAGCAGATTGGCGACAAGGTTTACGGAATGTTCAAAGCCGGGACGGCTCTTCCGGAAGGGATGGCAGAAGATTTCCAGAATATCGATGCCCACCTGCAAAAAATTGCTGAGTTTGAGGCCAAGATCGCCAGCCTTAAAGAGTAAATCATTAGATACCAAATCGGGCAATTGGAACAGTTTGAATTGAACAAACATAAGAAGAATAGCCGCGGGGGATCATGCTGCCCGCGGCATTCTTATGTTCAGCTCATGCGGATTTTTCAATGCTGGGCTGGCATTTTCTGCTGCAAGAAATCGATCCCGTTTTGGATCATGACTTCCGCTACGTGAGCCAGTTCCTGGGGGGATTTATCCATCCCGCTCTCAATCCAGGTTTGGATGAGGCCAATGCAGCCCGCCACTGTAAAGGCCACACAGTACTGATAGTCCTGGAGCTGGTTATTCGGGCAATTATCTATCAGATAAGAAAATCGTTTCTGGGCAACCAGCTTTTTCAGCTTTTCCACGAAAGCCATGTCGCCATAGGGCCCCAGCAACATCTTGCAGAAGGTCCGGCTGTCCCAGATATATTGCAACAAGGCTGTGATATAAGGATTGTGAGGATTTTTAACCAGAGAAGGGGGATACCTCTTCGAAATCTCTTCCAGTTCTTCAATCATTTCTGTCTCAATCTGCGAAAGCATATCATAAATATCACGGTAATGCAGATAAAAGGTACCCCGGTTTATGCCAGCGTGTTTGACCAGTTCCTGGACTGTAATGGAATTGATATTTTTCTCCAAGAGCAGTGTGGCCAGGCTCTCCTTAAGAACCTTCTTGGTCTTTCTTACCCTGCGGTCATCTGACCTGCTTCTTCTCGGCTCCACGATTTTTCAACCTCCGTCCCGGAAAACGGGCAATGCAAGACGGTACTAACCTAAACCCTACTTGATTGGGGCGATGGTAGCGCTGCTCCTAAAAGTCTAGATCAACCGGCGAACATAATCAACAACTGCCAAGAGATGCATTGGCGGATTGGTTGTTCTGACTGGATTAAACCAACCGGCAGTGTTATGCTCATATCGAACTTAGATATACGTAAGTATATGTTTTACTGGCTAAAGATTAAATAGCTTGAGTTGATGGAACATCAATACAGATGCACTGTCGCCGACAGATGAGAAATGGTGCAAATATGAGAAACATAATTTTTTACTACACCAGTACGGGCAACTCATTGTGGGTAGCCCGTGGTTTGGCCAGGGAAATGGGGGATACCGAGGTAAAATCCATGATAGGTTGGGACGACCAGGATTTTACTGGTGATCCGCCTGCCATCGGCCTGGTTTTCCCGGTGCATATCTGGGGAGTTCCTTTACGGGTGCTGGATTTCCTGGACAAATTGCCGGTTGCCGAAAATCGATACTTGTTTGCGGTGGCGGTCAATGCCGGGCAGGTTTCAAATACCCTGGTCCAATTGCAGCAGGTGCTGACCTCCCGGGGAATCAGCTTATCGGCTGGGTGGTCGATCGTGCTGCCGTCCAATTACATACCCTGGGGCGGACCGGGCTCCAAAGAAAAGCAGAACCGTCTTTTTACTGCTGCTCGCCGTAAAATTGCGGCGCTAGCTCCTGCAATACGAAATGGAATAGTGATGCCGGTGGAGAAAGGACCCCTCTGGCAGAGAATATTCTTTACCTGGCTATATAATCTGAGTACCCCTCATATCCACCAGATGGACAAGAACTTCTGGATAGATGAACGTTGTAACCGATGCGGAATATGTGAAAAGGTCTGTCCCAGTGATAACATCATCATAGATGACGGCGGGCTTACCTGGCATAATCGCTGTGAGCACTGTCTGGCTTGCCTGCAGTGGTGTCCCCAGGAGGCCCTGCAGTACGGACGCAAAACCCCGGGTTATGACCGCTATCACCACCCTGAGGTGACCTTGAAAGACATACTCTAATCCCATCTTACCGTGAATAATAATTTAGCCCGGCAGAGATCCGAAACAGGCATTTTCGCATCGGTGCGCCGCCTGCTCGGCAGTCAAATCCTTTCGCCTGTCTCCCCGGCAATTTAAGCCAAGCTCATATTCCACTCCCGATACATTTCTTCTTTCAATCAGACCATCTGCGATTTTCTATTTGACATGCATAGAACTTCTATGTATTCTATAAACACACATAGAGGTATTAGGTATGGAGGGGGGATTCAATGAATGTATCCAAGGATTTAATAGCCGCGTCTGCGACTCCCCTCATTTTGGCCATTTTGAAAGAAAGTGACAGTTATGGTTATGCCATCATCAAAAGAGTGAAAGAAATGTCGCAAAATGAGCTGGTCTGGACGGAAGGCATGCTCTATCCGGTGCTTCACCGCTTGGAAGAACAGGGATTTATCGAATCATACTGGCACAAGTCAGATGCTGGACGTCAACGCAAATATTACCGGATAAATGAGCGGGGTAGAGCCGAGTTGAACCTGCAAAAAAGGCAGTGGGAAATAGTCCATTCAGCTCTGGCCAAAACCTGGAGTGACGAGATTTGAACTTGAGGAGGAGTAGCATTTGTTCGATATGGAACGCGAGATCAACTCCTGGACCGACCACCTGCGCGTCCACGGCCATTTCAAGGAGAGCGATATCCACGAGCTTCAAAGCCACCTGCGGGATGAGATAGAGGATTTGCAGGCTGCCGGGCTCTCAGAGGATGAATCATTCTTGATCAGTGTGAAACGCATGGGCAACCTGGATGCGCTCTCCAGTGAATTTGCCAAAGTAAATACTGAAAATTTATGGAAGCAGCTTTTAGTGGAGCCATCAGACAGCACCGGAAAAAAACGAAATCGCCGGGACATCGCCATGGTACTGGTCTTTTCCCTGGTAGCGGGGACTCTTTTCAAACTACCGCAGATAATGAACTGGAATCTTACCGGGTGGGCAGAGGGGAGATTTTATGCCACCAACTTAAGCCTATTTATTTTGCCATTCATAGCTGTATTTTTCCTGGTCAAGAGGAACGCAACCTTGAAAACCTGGGCAGCAATCCTAAGTATTTTTACCCTGTCGGCTCTGTTTATCAACAATTACCCATCATTTGAGCCCCACCACACTCTATTGCTCAGTGGGCTCCATCTGCCCATGTTCCTGTGGCTGGTAGTTGGGGTTGCCTACATAGGCCGGGGGTGGCGGGAAAGCCGCGGGCGCATGAATTTTATTCGTTTTACCGGCGAAGCGTTCATCTATGGAGTGCTCATATTGGCAGGGGTGATGGTGGTAGGTCTGATCATGATGCTCATTTTCAGTGCCATACAGATCGATCTCGAATTTTTCTTCGGTGAATACTACATCATTTACGGGGCTTGCACGGCCGCCCTCACTAGCATTTACCTGGTGGAGGCCAAGAAAAGCGTGGTCGAGAATTTTGCCCCTATATTGGCCAAAATCTTCAGCCCTCTCTTTCTGGCGGTGATGGTTTCATTCCTGGTAGTGATGGCAATTACCGGCAAGAGCCCCTTTGTGGAGCGAGATTTCTTGATAGGATTCGATCTCATGCTGGCCCTGGTATTGGGCCTGGTGCTGTACGTGATTTCTTCCCGCGACCATCAGCAGCCGGCTAACCTGTTTGACTATTTGAATTTGGCCCTGATCGTTACAGCCCTGGTGATAGACGGGGTGGCTTTGTCGGCGATAATTTTCCGTTTGACTGCGTTCGGCATCACCCCCAATAAGCTGGCCGCCCTGGGGGAAAACCTCTTCTTACTAGGCAATCTGGCTGGACTGGCCTGGCTCTATCTCGGGTATTTCCGGCGGAAATTGGATTTCATCAGGTTGGAAAAATGGCAGACTGATTATCTGTATGCGTACTTTGTGTGGGCTGGTATCGTGGCTTTCCTGTTCCCAATCATGTTTGGTTTTAGTTGAGGGCAGGCAGAACAGGCTGCAATATGTTAATTGTGGTCCGAGTTCATTCAACCCGGCAGGAAAGACCTGCCGGGTTGGTTATTTGGAGCGCTTTTTAGGTTGGGTGAAGGGACATGCCTTGATACAAATCCCGCAAATCGGCTGGCCTATGTCTGGCCGGGGGGAAAATTCGTCCTTCAGCTTGCCCAGGCAGCGGGCAAAGTCCAAAGCTGTCTCCCTGCTCTCAGGGTAGTCCTGCCAGTAAGCCCCCCGGATAGCCTGAGCCGGACATGCCTCCTGGCATCTGGAGCACTCGCCGCAATGATTCTGCATGGGGATGCCAGCCTCCAAAGGAGCATCGGTGAGGACGGCCGCCATGCGTATCCTGGAACCATATTCCGGATTGATGAGCAGAAGGTTTTTGCCCAGCCAGCCCAAACCTGCCGCCCGTGCCAGGGCCTTTGTAGATATATTGGGCATCCAATTTTCTTTATCCATTACCAGTGAAGCCGGCTGAGCCAGGGCGCGATATCCTGACGCAGAAATATATTTTTGCACCAGAAAACTCATGTGATCAAGCAGTGCGTTGGCTGTGGTTTGCTGCCGCGAATAAAGAGGAGTCGGGCCATCTACTATCTGCTCAAATACCTCAAACGAATAAGGTACCCCGATGATAACCGCGTATTGGAAAGAATCCAGCAGGTCAGGGGGTATAGTGGGAATACCATCAACGTGCTGCAGATCGGCTACCCCGAAGAGATCAGCACCTAGTGAATGAGAATAAGCTTTTAGATTTTGCGTGAATTGCTCGTCCATCTTGCTTGGTCCTCCTTCCCAACCCTAAAAAATCTACGGTTACTTCATGATTATCACATAGATATTGAGGCGTTAAAACTGAGGCAATACAATGGTTCGGTTACCGGCCAAGAGCAGGCCAGCGGCTGGAACGATTGGGCTTCATACCCCTCGCTTTAATAAAATATTATTAGTTAAGCCCAAATGAAGGTAAGTACAGCTGCTACTGCAGTAAAAATAATCGAGATTACCACCGCCAGTTTTATCACCTTGGATTCAATCCCCAGAGCATCAATAGTTGCAGCCGCATTCTGCAGTTTGGCCGGGGATATTACACTGGCCAAGCCGCCAGCGATAGCAGTCCCGGCAGTTACTACCAGAGGATCCAGGTTCAGCAATTTCGATGTCAACAGGTTGTACTTGGTGAATAGAGCAATGGTAGAGGCCTCGCTGCCGCTGACAAAACCGCCCAGCAAGCCCAGGTAAGTGGCTGCAGCCGGATAAAGGCCTTTGAAGAAGGCAGCTGAACTGGTGGCTAGAACTGAGATCATATTAAAAGCGGGATCATGTAACTGCCATTTACCTGGGTCGGGCGAGTAGCCGGAATACATCATGACATAAGCGATGGCAAAAAATATAGCCGCTGAAAATGTGGGACGCGGAGCCCGCTTGAACCATTTGGCTATCATCTCACGCCATTGCTGGCCGCTGGGTTTGATGAAGGGAACTGCTAAAAGCGTACTGATGATGACCCAGGTATATGCATTCCAGAGCATCCTGGTCAAGACCGGCTTGGCACCTGGTATCAAGGCCACGGGCATCGCCAAACCTTTGGAAAGGTAATTATAGACCGGGGGATAGAAATTTATGAACAGACAACAGGTGATCAAGATGATCCAGGGAATTAGGGCGGTCAGGAGCGACATGGAATTTTCTGTCTGTTGATCTTCAGCACTGAGGCAGGAACGATCGATAATATTTTTGCCCAGCAGTTTCATATATAGGAGCATGACGATAATGGTGGCCGCACCGCCCATAACCCCCGTCAGGACTATGCCGGTACCAGCATGAGCAACTGCCATGGCCGTCAATCCCATGGTAACGCCTGCCAGCAAGCAGGGGATAATGCCTTCCCTGACCTTGGACCAACCTCCTACAATGTAGAGCATCCCGAACCCGATCATAGTAGAGATATATGGCATAAAACCGGAGAAAACCAGGGCTGAGTCTGTGAGAGAGGTGCCGGTCATATCCGAAAATACCACCAGAGGAGCACCCAGCAAAGCATATGTACAGAGTGAATCGAAACCCAAAGCTGGGAGGGCCACAGCCACGAAAGTCGAGTAGCCTAATGCTACCATTATAGGGGGGAGGATGGAGACTGGAGTCGCACCTACCGCAACTAATAAAGTTCCAATGCCCATATTAATGATCATTATCTGTACCGTGTGGTCGTTTTTGGCAATGGTTTTGACGAATACTACAATCCGCTTGAGAGCACCCGTGCTTTCCAGAAAAGTGATCTGGAAAATTGAGGTCGCCACCATGAGTGAAACGGGAAAAGAAGCCACTATACCGACCAAGCTGGCAGTGATTCCCACCCGCAGGGAGGTGTTGAAAAAGAATAGTGCAACCGCAACTGCAAGGATCCAACCGATCAATCCGCTAATATCAGCTGGCCATTTTATCCAAATGAGAAAAATGAGCACAGCAAGTACCGGTACTAACGTAAGTAGTACATCCATTAAAGACCATCCTCCTATACTGCCTGCTAAATTTTGCCTCAGACCTGCTTCTCAAGACATGACCGCTTTATCGGAGCAACCTCAAGATCCCGACCAGGTCCGAATATACGTTTAAATAATAGCATAGTTGGCAGAAAAAACGATTAATTTACATAGAAACTATTTATTATCGCCTGATCATTTGATATGATAATAGAGAAGTATTTTGTGGGACAGTCAGGACGGATTTTGGTTTTGTTCACAAAAGGGTAGGATGGTTAGCACGGTAGGCACATTAACGCAGCACTGGCAAAATTTGCCCATTTATGAATGCATGTGTCTGTATATCCTGTTGACTCCTACGGGGGTTTTTTTTGTTGCCATTAATAAAAATAAGGGGGACGCAGATCATATGCTGAAATGGACAGGTCGGAGACAGAAGAAGTCAAAATTGCCCGCGATAACAACAGCTGTGCTGCTAATTGGGTTGATGCTGTTGGGGTTGACCGGTTGTGGCAAGACAAACACAACAACCCAAGAAACCAAACCGGTGGAATTGAAATTAGCCCATTTTTGGCCGAGCACTCACCCCATCGAGACCCAACTGGTTCAGCCCTGGGCTAAGGATATCGAGACCGCCACCGGCGGCAAGGTCAAAATCGTGAGCTACCCTGGTGAAACCCTGGTCAAAGCCAATGACATTTATGATGGCGTGGTCAATGGCGTCACCGATATCGGCATAAGCTGTTTCGCATATACGAGAGGCCGTTTTCCAGTCCTAGAGGTATTTGAGCTGCCCGGCATAACCTATAACAATTCCAAAGTGGCCAGCAATGTGGCCTGGGAGGGAATCCAGACTCTAAATCCCAAAGAGGTCCAGGATACGAAACTTTTGATGGTTATAACCACCGGCCCTGGCGACCTGTTCACCAAAAAACCGGTAAAAACCTTGGCCGACCTCAAGGGCATGGAGATTAGGGCCACGGGCCTCAGTGCCAAGACCCTGGCTGCTTTGGGTGCCAGTCCAGTTGCCATGGCCCAGTCTGAGGCTTATGAGTCCCTATCCAAGGGTGTAGTGAAGGGCAACCTGGGTCCCGATGAGGTCTTGCAGGGCTGGAAACAGGCGGAAGTAACCGACTATATCACTAAAACCCCGTTCCTATATAATACCCTCTTCTTTGTGACCATCAATAAAGACAAATGGAATTCATTGAGCCCGGAATTACAGGCTGCCATCGAGGGTGTCAACAAGAAATATTTCAACGAGGTGGCCAGCAGCCTGTGGGACAAACAAAATGCGGATGCCATGAAATATGCGGTGGACAAGGAAGGCATGCAGGTCATTACCCTGAGCGAAGCTGAAAGCAAGCAATGGATTGAATTGGTCACCCCGGTGCAGGCGGATTACATTGCTGCCATGAGCAAACAGAACCTGAATGGGCAGGAGATCATCGACAAGGTCAAAGCCCTGGCGGATAAATACAACGCCCAGTTCAAATAACAATGAAAGGGTGGTTTTAAATGAGCCGGATCAAGAATTGGGTCGAGCGCCTCAGCCGAATAATGGATGTGATGGCAGCGATGGCCGTTCTGCTCACTATGTTGGTAATTGTAGGCAATATAATCATGCGGAGCTTTTTCCACAATCCCCTGACCGGGATAATGGATTATGTAATGATCCTGACCGCGGTGACAATTGCCCTGGCCCTGGCCTCTTGCGCAGTCCAAAATGGTCATATCGCCGTGGACCTGATCATCGATAGATTCCCGGTCAAGGTACGCAACATAATAGACACTCTGACCAGTCTGACCTCCCTGGTTTTTTGGACCCTGGCAGCTGTATTTATGCTGGATTATGCCAACAATATGGCTGTAACCGGCACCCTGTTTCCCACCACCCAGCTACCCTTTGCACCCGTTCTGGTAGTAATCGCTGCCGGCATCTTCGCCCTGGCAGTGGTTATACTCTACCGACTATTGGATAACGTCAGGAATCTGGTGGTATGAGTGTTCTGGCCATCGGGGCGGTTGGGGTTTTAGTTTTCTTCGTCCTGATTATGCTGCGGATGCCTATAGCGTTCGCCATGGCCCTGGTGGGATTTTTAGGATTCGGGTATGTAACCTCCATGTCTGCAGCCTTAACCATGGTGGTCCGCGAGCTGTACGGTACATTCTCATCGTACAGCTTGAGCGTGATCGCCATGTTTTGTTGGATGGGGTTCTTAGCTTATTATTCCGGTATCGGGACCCGCCTCTATATTTTCGCTGACAAGATGATCGGGCACTGGCCGGGAGGACTGGCCATCGCCACCCAGTTTGCCTGTGCCATATTTGGAGCCATATGCGGCTCCAATACAGCTACAGCGGCGACAATGGGCGCGATCGCTCTCCCGGAAATGAAAAAATACAACTACGACACGTCTTTAGCTACCGCCAGTGTTGCGGCTGGGGGAGTTTTGGGGGTTCTGATTCCCCCCAGCGTAATATTTATTGTTTATGGCATGGCCACCGAACAGTCTATCGGCAAGTTGTTTATTGCCGGTATACTCCCCGGGATTCTGCTGATGTTTTTATACCAGTTGACCATAGTGATCCTGACCAAATTGGATCCGAGTGTGGCGCCACCGGCTGCCAAGGCTACTTGGCCAGAAAGGATCCAAAGCCTGAAAGGCGGTCTGGGGCAGGTGATGGTAGTATTTATGATTTCCATGGGCGGTCTCTTTGCCGGTTGGTTCACTGCCACCGAAGCTGGGGCTGTTGGGGCAGCGGGGGTCCTGCTGGTGGCCTTGGTAAGCAGGGAGATCGACTGGACTGGTTTCAAGAAATCCCTGTTTGATACCACCAGGACTACAGCTATGATTATGCTCTTGATTGCTGGATCTACCATATTCGGCCGATTTATGGCTGTAAGCCGTATCCCTTTTGAACTGGCCACCTGGACCAGCTCTCTGGACTTGCCAGCCTGGGTAGTAATGGCTATAATTTTGCTGATTTATCTGGTTTTGGGTTGTTTCATCGATGCCCTGGCCATGATTCTGCTTACCATCCCCATCTTTTACCCCATAGCGGTCAACGAGCTGGGTTATGATCCGATCTGGTTTGGAGTCATCATCGTTTTGGTAGTGGGCATGGGTGTTATAACGCCGCCGGTAGGAATGAACGTATACATACTCAAGGGCGTAGTGCCTGAGGTTCCCCTGGAGACTATATTCAGGGGCATTTGGCCCTTCCTTTTCGCAATAATTGTTTGTATTGCCTTGATCATGATTTTCCCAGGGATTGCCACCATGCTACCCAACTTGATCAGTGGTTGAACAAGTCTTGTCTGGCACCAATGAATCGAATCAATAAACTGCTTGAGAAGATCCGCAAGGGTCTTCTTTTATATTTATGCAACGGCCTGTCAGGGGTTGACCAAACGGGGTAAAAGCCTTCAAAGCTGGCATGAAATTTGCTTGAATTATTAGGTGTAGACCACCCGTATCGTGAGGTTCACCATTTTCTTCTATCACCCTGATTGAGGGAAGAAAGGGATGGGCAAACGGTGCGAGGTGATCCGAACCTCCCGGTGGAGGCGAAAATATTTAATATGAAAAGAGGAGGAATTAACTTATGGGTAAAGTAGTTGCGGGAGCCAAGATTCCTTGTCGTGTCAGCAGGACTCTGGATGTGGGTGACTTCTCCATGTTGCATCAGCTGAATTGGTTCAATATGGCCATTCACAGCAACTCAGAGTATGGCAAGACCACCTGGTTCAAAGAGCGTTCCCTGGCTGGTCCACTTATCTTTACGGTATGTGACGGGCTTCTCCATAATGCCGATAACATCTCCGAAATGTTGGAAAATGATGGTTATGAAATATACGCATACATCGCGGTGGACAATTTGAAACTTACGTCTCCGTGTTTGTTCGGGGATACCCTGACTGCCAATGCGGAAGTGGTGGACCTGCGTCCTACCAAGAATCCTGAAATGTTCCTGTTTATATACAAAAACAAGCCTACCAACCAGCGCGGTCAGCAGGTATGCGAGTACCAGACCACCATGATGGTCAAGAAAAAAGCCTAGCAAACAGAAAATAGAGAGGGGACGTATCGCCTGGAGCATATTCGTCCCTCATCATCTAATCAGCTGCCCTTCAGCCAATAAAAAGACCCAGCTGGGTCTTTTTATTTGGTGGTCGATCCCGGAAAAACGGTCATAGAAAGGGAAAAAGTCAATGGCTGTTGCCGGCAAGAGTGCAACTGCTCGGATTTAACATTATGGGAAACGCCCAACTGTGCTATTGAGGGAGGGATCAGGACCGTGTTGGATTTCTTCACCAGATTTAAGAAGCTGGCTATATTGGGAGTATCCAGCGACCCGAAGTCATTCAGCCGACAAGCGTATGCTTTTCTGCTTGCCCAGGGCTATGAATTGTACCCGGTAAATCCTCATATGGATTTAATCGAGGGACATACATGTTATGCTTCGTTGGAGTTGGTTCCGCCGGTGCAAGCTGCTGTATTTTTTACCCGACCCAGGGTGACCGAACAGTTGCTGCCCACCTGTAAAGCTCAGGGAATCGAAAATGTGTGGTTTCAGCAAGGTTCTGCAGATAAAGCGGTGCATGAGGCAGCCGCCGGATTGGGGATCAAATATAATGACTCCTGTGTCTTCCTGCACCACGACAAGGCAGGGTTTCCCCATAATGTGCATAGATTCATAGTCCGTGTTTTGGGTAAAGACCTGTCATGAATTATGCTTGCAGTGAGTATCTCTGCGCACCATCGCGATCCTTTTCATGTATATTAGGGGGGGAAACATTTGATAGTCAACATATCCGACCGGATCAAATTCGTGGAAGCGCCGAACAAGGCCAGAATGCCTTATTGTCATTGCCTTTTCATCGATGATGATGTGAAGGTCTTATTGGATACTTCTTTCGGTGCCGAGAACCTGCAGGAACTCAAAAAAATACCCATCGACCTGATTGTAAATACCCATTTTCACGAAGACCATATATTGAATAATTTTCACTTCCCTCGGGCTCAGGTATGGATGCACGCTCTGGATGCACCGGGGGCCCGGACTTTGGGCGCATTTTTGGAATTCTACGGATTTGCCGAGTTCGGAGGGGATCAAATCGGCCAGGATTTCATAGAGGGGCTGGATCTTCATGCTACGCCGGTACACATGGAACTTGCCGGAGGAGAGACCCTTGATTTCGGGCAGGTAAAGCTAACGGTCATCCATACTCCAGGCCACACCCCGGGGCATTGCGCATTTTACGAGGAAAAAAGCGGTATGCTTTTTAGCGCCGATGTGGACCTCTCCAGCTTTGGGCCCTGGTATGGGCATAGATGCAGTAATATCGACGATTTTTTGAAGTCCATCGATTTGTGCCTGGAAATAAATCCTAAAATGATAGTATCTTCCCATAAGGGTATCATCGACGATGATATCCCCGGGCGCTTGAAGCGCTACGCGGAAGCTATCTATCGCAAAGAAGAAGAGATTCTGAAAGCCCTGGAAGTTCCCCAGACCATTGAACAGCTGGCCCTCAGACAGATCGTCTTCGGGGAGCAGAATACCCTGAACGAATTGCTAATGTGGATGGAAAAGATGTCCCTGGACCAGCACCTGCAGAGATTGCTGGCTCATGATGAGGTGGTCAAGAGCGGAGATGTATTCTATCGCAAGTAATGACTTTCCGATCGGTCCCGGCCAGAGGGAATCAAACATCAAGCCAATAAAATGCCGCCGTCTTCCGGCTTATAATGCTGGAAACGGCGGCATTATCGCCTGAGGCAGGATATTACTTCAAGTTGGCATCCAGGAAATCCAAAACCTTGCTTACATTAGCCTCATTGTTGAACGGAGTTCCGCCGTGGGCCACCCCAGGCATAATTTCCAAGCTCACTCGCTCCTCACCTAACACCTCCTTGAGCTGTTCGGCATAGATTATGGATTGTTGCACCGGAACCCAATCGTCAAGTGTACCATGCTGGATAAATACCGGCGGATCATCCGGGGTTATATAGGTAGCGGGATTGGCTTTCTCAGCCAGCTCAGGTGCTTCTGTGACTAAGCGTCCAAGGTATTTGGATCCATAAGAAGTGGGAATACTAGTTGGGAATCCTGCTACTCCGCTTTCAGCATATTGTCTATCCATGGCCAGAAGGTCCATGGGACCGCACCAATCGACAACAGCCTGGACGCGGTCAGATTGGCCTGGATTGCCCTGGCTGAGGTCTTGGAGATCGACTACACCGGCCGAAGCCCCGAGCATTGCTGCCAGGGTACCACCTGCGGAACTGCCCCAAACCCCAATATGATTGGGATCCAGATCGTACTCGCCTGCATGGGCTTTGATAAAACGGATAGCGGCTTTGCAGTCATTGATTTGGGCTGGAAATATTGCTTCTGTACTCAAACGGTAATTGATCGAGACTACTGCATAGCCTCTTTTCAAACCCTGCCAGGCTACCAGGGCATCGGAACCGACCTTGTCGCCAGTACAATAACCGCCGCCGTGAATCGAAACGATAACCGGGTAAGGCCCTTCACCTTCAGTCGGATAGTATATATCCAGCTTCTGAAAAGGTGAGCCATCAGCATAAGCTATATCGGTAGTCTTGTAGAGTTCAGAATAGACTTCCTTGAAAACTGCTTGCACTGGCGGAGTATTATAACCCAGCATCAACAGAACGGCACATGCCAAAAATGCCGTGAGCTTTTTACGCAAAATGAATACCTCCCTGCAGGTGTTATTTTTGACCGGGCCAAGCCCAATGCAGTATTTTTACCACTTCTACCAGCGGAATAATCAGCAATGACAAACCGATCACTATACCCCATTGGGTGAGGTCTAAACTCGACACCCTGAACAAGGGTCCCAGGCCCGGAACGAGAATGACAACTGCCATCAATGCGGCCGAAAATAGAGCCGCTGCCAACATATACGGATTGGAAAACAGGCCGATCTTCATCACCGAATCCTTACTGGAGCGCACATTGAAAGCGTGCGCCAGCTGAATAAAGGCCAGGGTAGCAAAAGCCATGGTGATGCCAATGGACTCTGTATAGTAAGTCAGACCTATATAGTAGGCTGCCAGGGTAATCAGAGCCTGCAGCAACCCCTGATAGAGTATATTGATACCCAGGCTATCTGCGAAGATGCTGGCTGATGATCGCCGCGGCGGCTGCTTCATTATGTCTGGATCGCCCTTTTCCATTCCCAGCGCCAGAGCCGGAAAGGTGTCCGTCACCAAATTGATCCAGAGTATATGGATCGGAAATAGTATGGTCCAGTTGAGCATGGTGGCAACAAACAGAGTTAATACCTCTCCGATATTGGCTGACAACAAGAACTGGATCGCTTTGCGGATGTTGCTGTAAATTTTCCGCCCTTCTTCCACAGCATGAACAATGGTTGCGAAATTGTCATCTGCTAGAACCATATCTGATACACCCTTAGCCACATCAGTGCCGGTAATGCCCATGCCTATCCCTATATCCGCAGCCTTGAGGGCGGGCGCATCATTGACTCCGTCGCCGGTCATTGCTACTACCTTGCGGTTGCTTTTCCAGGCCTGCACGATTCTGACTTTATGCTCAGGCGAAACCCGGGCATATACCGAATAATCTGGGACCTTGTGGCGGAAATCGGTTTCGCTCAATTGGTCCAGCTCCAAACCAGTTATGACTTCGTTAGGGCCTGCAATTATTCCCAGTTCCATGGCAATCGCTGCAGCCGTATCCCGGTGGTCACCGGTAATCATCACGGGCTTGATTCCCGCTTGTTTACAGATGCGAACAGCTTCCTGGGCTTCCTGGCGTGGAGGATCGATCATACCTACCAGACCCAAAAAGACCAGATCATCTTCCAAGCTGGCTGAATCTGGGTCATCAGGAACTGAAGACAGGTCCCGATAGGCCATAGCCAGTACGCGCAGCGCTTTGGAAGCCATATTATGGTTGACTTCCAAAATGATGGACCGGGATTCTTCGTCCAGCGCTTGTATTTCACCGTTTATGAGCGCCTGGCTGCACCGGCCCAGCAACACATCGGGAGCGCCTTTGGTCATGACCCGCACTTCAGCCCCCAGTTGATGGAGGGTGGTCATAAGTTTGCGTTCCGAGTCGAAGGGGAGCTCGGCCACTCTAGGCATAATAGTTTCGCTGCCCTCGGGATAGAATCCTTTTTCGAAAGCAAAATAAATCAGGGCTTTTTCTGTCGGATCCCCCACTGCATCCAAAGCGTGGGGTGAATGGCGGGTAACCTTTGTGTCATTGCACAAAGTCATGACCTGCATCATTATGGAGAGGGTCTCGTCGGGAATGAATGGATCGGTGGAATAGCGCTGGTGATCATCCCAGAAGACCTCCCGGACAGTCATCTCGTTCAAGGTCAAAGTTCCAGTTTTGTCAGTGCAGATAATTTCAGTGCTGCCCAAGGTTTCGACTGCAGACAGCCGGCGGATTATGGAATTGCGGCTGGCCATCCTTTGGACGCCAATCGCCAATACGATTGTCACAATGGCAGGCAGACCTTCGGGTATTGCAGCCACGGCCAGGCTTACGGAGATCAAGAACATCTCCAGGGTATCTCTCTCCTGAATCACCCCGGCTGCAAAAATTATAGCGGCGATTACTACCACTGCAAGCGAAATGGATTTGCCCAGCTCGGTCAACTTCTTCTGTAAAGGGGTCTCCTCTATCACCAATGTGTTGAGGCGGCCCGCGATTGACCCCACCTCGGTGCCCATGCCGGTGGCAATAACTACGCCTACTCCACGCCCATAAGTCACACTGGTGCCCTGGTAGGCCATATTATACCTGTCTCCGATCATCATATTGTCACTGTCCAGGGCAGCAGTGATCTTGTCTACTGGTAACGATTCCCCGGTCAAGGCTGCTTCTTCCACTTTCAGGGAGGCAGTCTCCAGCAGTCGAATATCTGCAGGTATGTAGTCGCCTGCGTCTACCAGGACTATATCACCGGGCACGATTTCTTCGGCCTTCAGCAGGGTAACGTGACCTTGGCGACGTACCTTGGCATAGGGTGCGGACATCTTTTTCAAGGCTGCTAGGGCCCGCTCGGCTTTGCTTTCCTGGGCTACACCCAACCCGGCATTGATGAACACTACCGCAATAATTATGGCAGCATCGGTCTTTTCTCCCATAAAGCCAGCTATAGCTGCGGCCACCAGTAAAACGACTATCATCACATCTTTGAACTGGTGTAAAAACATGCCCAGGATGGTTTTTTTCCGACCCGCTGTTAGGACATTGGGCCCCCAACGTTCTAAACGAGCCCGGGCTTCAGTCTCGGTAAGCCCCTCCGGCTTGGTGTCCATTTTCCGCAGGACCTCCGCCGCAGTCATGGTGTGATAGGAGCTTTTAAGGCCCGGGTCAGCATTATTCTCCATTCCTGTCATCCTCTCCGCAATTAAATGGTAAAATAAAAGTTGAAGAAAAAAGACCTTTAACATAATCCCCTCGATCCAGGATCATGTTAAAAGTCTTGCTAGTCCCAGGGATTTGGATCCGGGGAGGTAAAGCCAGGCACAAAGGCCGCGATGTTGACTTGACCTGATGAAGCTACTCCCTCTTAACAGTATAGATTCTAACATATCGGGGTGCACCTGTAAATTAACCGGGCTGAACTGCAATTTGCGTCCGCAAATTAATCAACTGGGCTGGTCAGCCTCGTTGTTCGCCAGATCAGGGGCACTAAAAAAATATAAGCCAACGTATCCCATGCAGCAAAGGAGATTTTATGGATATCAGTGAGCGCGATAGCAAACAAATACTCTTCACCCACTTGACAACCCTGGCTGAAGAATGCAGTGTAATCAATCCCGAACTTTTCCACAAGTACATAGTAAAGCGGGGTCTCCGGGACATCGATGGGATCGGGGTGCTGGTAGGTCTTACCGAAATCGGCGAAGTACATTCATATATCATCGACGAAAACGAGATGATACCTGTGCCCGGCAGGCTTCTCTACCGGGGCATCGATATCAACGACATTGTTCAAGGCTTCTTCAGTGAAAAACGGTTTGGCTTTGAGGAGAGCAGCTATCTCCTTTTGTTTGGCGACCTGCCGGATAGCCGGGAATTAGAGAGTTTCAAGCAAATTCTGGCCGAATACCAGAAATTGCCCGATAATTTCGCCAGGGACATGATACTGAACGCCCCCAGCAAGGACATGATGAATGTGATGGCTCGGAGTGTTTTGGGGCTTTATAGCTATGATGAACTGGCCGATAACACCTCATTGGAAAACGTGCTCAGGCAATGTCTGCGTTTAATCGCATGTTTTCCGTCACTGGCTGTTTACGGCTATCAAGCCTATGTCCATTACCATGGGGACAGCAGCCTGTTTATCCATAGTCCTCGTCCCGAGTTGTCAATCGCAGAAAACATCCTGCATATGCTGCGCCCGGACAGCAATTATACTGAACTGGAAGCTGCTTTGCTGGATTTAGCCCTGGTGTTGCACGCCGAACACGGTGGAGGCAATAATTCTTCCTTTGTCACTCATGTGGTTACATCTTCAGGAACCGACACTTACTCAGTTATCGCTGCAGCCATGGGTTCTCTGAAGGGGCCCAAACATGGCGGTGCGAATGCGAAAGTCGTGCAGATGTTTGCGGACATCAAGGAAAATGTCAGACACTGGGATGATGAAGAGGAGATCGAAGCTTACTTGATCCATTTGCTGGATGGAGAAGCTTTTGACCGGCAGGGGATTATTTATGGCATAGGACACGCTGTCTATTCGATCTCTGATCCCAGGGCGGTTATCCTGAAGGAAGCTGCAGCCAAGCTAGCCCGGGAAAAGGGCATGGAAGCCGAATACCAGCTCTATACCCTGGTGGAAAAACTGGCTCCGCAGGCGATTAATCAAGTGCGCAAGATTTATAAGGGAGTCAGTGCCAACGTGGATTTTTATTCAGGTTTCGTATACAGCATGCTTAACATCCCGCCCGAGTTATTTACTCCCTTGTTCGCTATTGCCAGGATAGTAGGGTGGAGTGCTCATCGTATTGAGGAACTGGTCAATGCAGGTAAAATAATCCGGCCTTCCTATAAGAGCGTGTCTAAGCGGCGGGATTATGTGCCCATGAAGGACCGCAATCCTATACTCTAAAGTTCTGAGGCAGTCAATCAGGATTTCGGTATCCTGCCGACCAGCACGTTGCCTGCGGGGATCTGGGCGAGGCTTATCAGGTAGCAGGCTAACAAGCTAGATGCAGAACATGCGGAAAAAGCTAGGACCAGGAAGACCAGGGGGGGCATTTCAGGCCAATAAATGTTGAGCAACGCGGCGCAATAGCTAAGCAGCATAGCATGCACAAAATAGCAGCCATAGGAATAACGGCCGAAAGTCTTCATGAGGCGGGTGAAGAGGTGATCTTTGCGGAAATATTTCAACGCCCAATAATAGATGGTCAATAAGGAAGAGGTCAGGTAGACCACCATCAGCGGAGTAAGGGGCAGCGTAAAAAGGAAATTGTACTGATAGGCACCGGTGGAGCTAGTCTTCCCGGTGCCTATTACTGCTCCAACAACCAAAAGGAAACTGAGCAGATAGACGTATATGTTGCGTTTTTGCATGTAGCGAAGCACGATTCTGAGTTTTCGCGCATGGATACCGGCATATCCACCCACCATAAAGTAGAAGAACCAGCTGATGAAGAGGCGGTCTCGGTAGGCCAGGAGAGTTTTCAGCCAGGGATTGGCGGTCTGGGCATAAAGAGCCGGCGCCCCATCGGTATTGAACCACATCAAGCCTACATATGCCAGTAGAGCCAAGGTCAGCACCGGGCCCGGAGTTTTCTTGAATCTTAGCAATAACCAACGGAAAAACGGAAAAAGCAAGTAAAACTGCATGATGGCAACCATGAACCAGAGATGGTAGCAGGCTTCCCCGCTCAATATCAAGCGGCCCCAATCGATGAGAAAACCAGATGTGCTGCCCGGAACCATACCCGACCAGAGATAATATATCATAGTCCAGATGGCGTAGGGGATGAATATCTGCGTGAAACGTTTGCGCAGAAAAGTACCGTAGTGGAAATTTCCCTCACCGTGGTTGTAAAAGAGTACCAGCCCGGTTATCAAGATGAACATTGGTACTGCGTAGCGTATGAAAACCAGGATAATGGCTGAAAACAGGGCATCAGCGGTGGTGAGCCGGGGGCTGTAGAGAAAAACAGCCAGCACATGCTGGACGACAATTGCCAGGAAAGTCATGCCGCGCAGAATATCCACTTCATATAATCGGTGTTTATGCATCCGTCACAAAGTTCCTATCATAATGATTGCCCTGGCTACTTCGGCTAAGTAACCGCAAAATCCTGCCTAGAAGTCAATCTTGCCCACGATCGGCTTTTTTACCGGCTACACCGCCCGACACGATGAAAGTCATCATATCCGCACTATTGGCCTCCAGGGGCTTCACCTGCTGCCGGGGGAACACCAGCAACTGGCCAGCAAAGTTATAGGATTGGGGAACGTAGACCGATACATGATCCTCCAAACCCAGACTGGCCAGTGAATCACATGTAATAAAACCCAGCACGTGAGCGGAGCTGTGATCAACCAACTTGACCAGGACTGGTTGAGTAAAACTCTTTTTGTCACCGACAAAGGCACCCAGCAAGTCTTTCAATGATCCATAGAGAAGCTTTACCAGGGGCATGCGGTTCAGGAGACGGTCCAGCCCTACGAATATTCTTTTGGTAAGGAAGTTGGAAACCAGGAAACCCACTACTGTTACCAACAGGATCGTGGCTAAGAAACCTACCCCGGGAACAACACCCAGGACTGGCAGCGGGATTCTCAGCAGTCCGTCTATTTTCTGGAACACAATATAGAAAATGTAGAGGGTCAAAAACAAAGGGACCATAAACAGAAGCCCCTCAAAAAAGTAGCTGATTATTCTTTTCATAATGAGCCTCCATCGTTTTAATTATTAATAGCCTTTTACATTATAGCCCAAAACAAGGTGGGTATGACAGCACCGAGACTTGGGAAGGTCTGGTTGCCGAGAAACTTCTGCGGTGTTATGCAGTGGCGCGGATAAACCGTATGGATTATGGCATGCATTTTGCAAATAGAAATAATTGGTTTGTGTATAGCCTGAGTGTCCGTCAAGGTTAAGCCCTGGAGGTGTTCTTTAATGAAAGTCAGGGATATAATGACACCTGATCCGATAACCATAGGCCCGCAGCACACGGTGGGTGAAGCGGCCAAGTTGTTCATGGATAAAAAAATCGACGGAATACCGGTAACAGATGATTCCGGTCGCCTGATCGGGCTGTTTACCAAGTCCCATGTTTACAAAGTGATTAATGGAGATGGCAAATTGGACCGCACAGTGGGTGAAATGATGACCACCGATTTACTCACCGGGCGAGCCGATGATGAGTTCGGAGCAGTGGTTGGCCCGTTTGTGCCGCGCCTGCCGGTTGTTGACGAGGACGGGCGGGTGGTAGGCATACTCACCCGGGGAGACATCGCCAAGGCCTTTTTTAATTCTTACAATAATATCTCCCTGGAGCTTGATACAATAATCAATTCTGCTTATAACCTTATCGTATCCGTGGATGCCGCCGGCACTATCAAGGTATGGAACAGGTCTGCGGAAAGACTCCTGGGGCGCAAAGCCGAAGATGTCATCGGCCGCGATATACAGGAGATCCTGCCTACCAGTGACCTTATCGATATTATCCAGACCGGGCGGGTCGATCCCATGAAAAGGGTCAAGCTGAATGAGCACTATTTTATTTCCAACCGCTCGCCAATCATCAAGGATGGCAAGATCATCGGTGCAGTAGCCGTATTGCAGGATATATCGGAACTGGAGGAGATGTCCCGGGAACTGAGCTATGTGAAGGAACTGAACGAGGAGCTTGACGCCATCGTCGATTCTTCATTTGATGGCCTGTTCATTACTGATGGCAGGGGCATAACCCTGCGCTACAATAAGGCTTTTGCCCAGCTGGCCGGCATTAACGTATACGAGTATGTTGGCCGCAGTGTTGACGATATCAAGAAAGATGGCATAATCAGTGACCCGGTCACTCACGCGGTTTTGGAACAAAAGAAATCAATCACGGTTATGCAGGAAAGCCGTATCGGCAAACTTACCCTGACTACGGGGAACCCGGTGGTTGACAAGAACGGCGATCTGATCAGGGTCGTGTGCAATGTCCGTGACATCACCGAACTCAACCTGCTGCGCCAGGAACTGGAGAAGGTGCAAGGGTTGAGCCAGCACTACGAGAACCAGCTGCGTACTTTGCAGATGCAGTATAGCGGCAGTGAGAAAATAGTGGTGTCGTCCACGAAGATAAAAAACCTCATAGAGACAGTCATGAGATTGGCAGTCGTTGATTCAACGATTCTGATAACCGGGGAGTCAGGTACAGGTAAAGAACTGATCGCTGAGATTATCCATTCCAACAGTTGCCGCTGTGAAAAACCAATGATCAAAGTAAATTGCGGGGCTATCCCCGAGAATTTACTGGAATCGGAGCTGTTTGGTTATGAAGGGGGTGCCTTTACCGGCGCGCGCAAGGAAGGCAAGCCCGGCAGTATTGAACTGGCAGAAGGGGGGACACTCTTCCTGGATGAGATAGGAGAAATCCCGCTGAACCTTCAGGTCAAGCTGCTGCGCTTCCTGCAAAGCAAAGAGATCATTCGGGTAGGCGGATCTAGTTACCACCACATCGATGTTCGTATCGTAACAGCTACTAATCGCAACCTGATAGAGATGGTGCAGAAGAAACTTTTCCGGGAGGACCTCTATTACCGGCTTAACGTAGTGCCAGTCACCGTACCGCCCCTGAGGGAACGCAAGGAAGATATACCGGCGCTGGCTGCTCACTTCAATAATTTGTACAACCGCAAGTATAAGATGGACAAAAAGATTGCCCCCGGTGTAATCGACATATTCATGCAGTACGATTGGCCGGGCAATGTGAGAGAATTGGAGAACCTAATGGAGCGCTTGGTGGTGATCACCTCCGGTGATATCATCAAACGTGAGGACCTGCCCCTCCATCTCATAGACACTGTGGGCAGCACTACCGCTCATGTCCTGGTATCGGGAATTGTGCCTCTGCGGGAAGCGGTTGAGAGTGTTGAAAAACAACTCCTGGAGAAGGTTTACACCAAGTATAGAACCACCCGGCAGATGGCCAAGGAATTGGAAGTAGACGCATCTACCATAGTAAGGAAAGCCGCAAAATATCAGATTTCACCCATGTATCACCACCAGTAAAGTGTTGCGCGAAAGCAACAATGTCAGCAGATTCGCAACAAAGTTATAATTATGGAAATGCAGATGGCAAAAAACATGGTTAACCCTCAATTTACAACGATTATAGAAAATGCGAAAAAGGTCCTAAATTAAAAAAACCTTAATAGAAACATATTCTGTTGCAGATATGCATTTGGAGTATAAATAAAATTACATTATTATTAAATTATTACAGACACGGTATATAATATTTTTCAGAAAAAATAATAAATATGTAATAAATATAACTTAACATGAATATTTATAGATTTTGGATTATAGGCATCAATTTTGCAAAATAATATAGTAAAGATGATGTGCTTATTTTCGTCACAAACGCGACTAAGTCAAAAAGAGGAGGTAATGGTATGAATCCAGAAGTGTTGGCTGTGCCCAAGGAAGAAATGAGGGAAAAAGTAAAAGCCCTGGCCAAAGAAAACTTCAAAAAAGGCCCCAACTGCGCCGAATCCGTAATGATGGCCCTGATCGACGCGGGCTTGATCGACTTTCCGCCCGAGGTTGTGGCGATGGCGACTCCATTCGGCGGAGGGATTGGACTTAGCGGAGGAATATGCGGGGCTTTAGCGGCGGCTGTAATGGGGGTAGGAGCTGTACATGGAAGGCGCCAGCCCATACAGGGTGAGATGAAGGATATTATCGATAAATTATATGGTAATCCTGGCCTATATCGTTTTTTTAACCAGATTCCCCACGCCTTTGAAGAGAAATTTGGATCGACTGATTGTGAGATATTGAACAAGGATTACCCGAATGACTGGTACAACAAAAACAGGCTTAAGGGTTGCATGGGTTTTGTAGTTGAAGCAGCCGGGCTGGCAGTTGATTTCATTTATCAGGGGTTTGAAGAAGGCTATGGCCAGCCTTTCGGCAAAAATATGGCGGGTAAGGTGTAGATAACGAAAGGGGGATAAACATGAAGATTGACTCCAGTTTTTATGAAGGGCTGTCCCAGGAAGACCTGGCCAGGCTCGCAGTAGATATGCTTCACCGCACCGTTGTTCATCACGTCTTCTGGTTCAAAGAAGTAGAGCACCAGATGGGGACCGAGGAAGCTTTGAAGGTGATGAGCGACGCATACCCCAAAAGTTACAATATTCAAATGAACCGGCTTGCCAAGATGTTCGGATTTGAGATGGTCAAGGGAGTGCCCAAACCATTCCTGGATCTGCCGAAAGAAAAATTGATGGATTTCATCACGAATCTGGGCGCCAATTGGCTGGCCAATGATGGGATATGGTTCCAGGCGGTAGAATTTAAACACGGCATGAACGACGCTAAACGCTGCAATGACACTTGCTGGGCAAAATTCTCTCCTTTTGAAGCCTGGTCCATAAAGCGTTACCTGAACATGGAGGAGAAGCCTGGTCTGGAGGGACTCAAGAAGGCTCTGTATCTAAGGATGTATGCCCGGCTCAATGTGCAGTCGATTATTGAGGAGAGCCCCAATAGTATCGTCTTCCAGATGAACGATTGCCGGGTCCAATCAGCTCGAAAACGGCAGGGTCTGGATGACTATCCCTGCAAATCTGCTGGACTGGTTGAGTACAGCGCTTTTGCCCGGTCCATCGATCCGCGTATCCGCACCGAGTGTGTAGGTTGCCCGCCAGATGTTCATCCGGATGAATGGTTCTGCGCCTGGAGATTCATCCTGGAAGAATAAATGCTTGGTTGTGGTGCAGCCCTATAGTGAAGTTTAAAACCCGGTCGTAATGACCGGGTTTTCTTATTTGCTCCTAGGGAATATGTGGGGGTGCATTGTTGCAATTTTACAAGCACACCCGTGCCATTTCTTATATAATGGTGTTGAGAAAGATATAGAGGTGTTCGTTTGCATGAAGGTACGAGACATAATGACGCCCTATCCTATGACGGTGGGGCCTGAACAGACTGTGGGCCAGGTCGCCATGCTTTTTATGGAGAACAAAATAGATGGCATCCCGGTGGCGGATGTCAGCGGACGGTTGATCGGGCTCTTCACCAAGTCCCATATATTTAGAGTGATCAATAGTGACGGGAATCTAAATCGTAAGGTCGGGGAGATGATGACCACAGAGCTACTGGTGGGTCATGCTGATGATGAGTTTGGCGAAGTGGTGGACGCCACAGTGCCGCGTTTGCCTGTAGTGGATGATGATGGCAGGGTAGTCGGTATACTTACCCGTGGGGACATCGCCAAAGCCTTCTTCAATTCCTACAACAACATATCCTTGGAACTGGATACGATTATCAATTCCGCCTACAATCTGATTGTTTCCATAGATGAAAAAGGCTTGATAAAAGTATGGAATCAGTCGGCTGAAAAGCTCCTGGGGCGGAAGGCTGAAGATGTAATTGGACGCAGCATTCAAGACGTGCTTCCAACCAGTGATTTGATGGACATAATGAAGACCGGCAGGGTGGAACCTATGAAAAGGGTTAAACTCAATGACCGCTGGTTCATGTCCAATCGTTCTCCCATAATTAAGGAAGGCAAGATAATCGGGGCGGTAGCGGTGTTGCAGGACATTTCGGAATTGGAAGAGATGTCCCGCGAACTAAATTATGTCAAGGAATTGAATGAAGAGCTGGATGCCATTGTGGAATCGTCTTTCGATGGTCTGTTCATCACCGATGGCAAGGGCGTTACCCTGCGCTATAATAATGCCTTCGCCCAACTGACCGGTATCAATCAATATGAATACGTAGGCCGCAGTGTTGAAGATATTAAGCGCGATGGTATAATCTCCGATCCGGTCACCTTCAGCGTGTTGGAGCAAAAGAAATCTATCACCGTCATGCAGGAAAGTCGCATCGGTAAATTGACCCTTACTACCGGCAATCCGGTCATCGATAAAAATGGGGAACTGATCCGCGTGGTGTGCAACGTGCGGGATATAACCGAGCTGAATCTGCTCAGGCAGGAATTGGAGAAGGTGCAAGGGCTGACCCAGCACTATGAAAACCAGTTGCGGACCCTGCAGATGCAGTATAATGGCAGTGAAAAACTGGTAGTTTCCTCGGCCAAGATGCGCAAACTGCTGGAAATGGTTATCAGGTTGGCGGCTGTTGAATCCACTATTCTGATCACTGGGGAATCAGGTACTGGAAAGGAATTGATCGCCGAGATTATCCACTCCAACAGTTCCCGCAGTGACAAGCCGTTGATCAAAGTAAACTGCGGCGCGATTCCCGAAAACCTGCTGGAGTCTGAACTTTTCGGGTATGAGGGCGGTGCATTTACCGGGGCTAAGAAAGAGGGGAAACCGGGTTTCATAGAGCTGGCTGAAGGAGGCACGTTGTTCCTGGATGAAATAGGAGAGATACCCCTGAACCTGCAAGTCAAATTGCTGCGCTTTTTGCAGAGCAAGGAAATCATCCGGGTAGGAGGATCCAGTTACCACAACATCGATGTGCGCATAGTCACCGCTACCAATAGAGATCTACTGGATATGGTTTCGAAGAAACAATTCCGGGAAGATTTGTATTATCGTTTGAATGTGGTGCCTGTGCATACGCCCCCCCTCAGGGAGCGCAAGGAGGATATTCCAACCCTGGTTGCGCATTTCATGGGGCTTTATAATCGCAAGTACCACATGGAAAGGAAAATAGCCCCTGAGGTTATAGATATATTCATGCAGTACGAATGGCCGGGGAATATAAGGGAATTGGAGAACTTGATCGAGAGATTGGTAGTGATATCTCCTGGGGATATAATACGCCGTGAAGACCTGCCAGCCCATTTGATAGATACGGTAGGAGTAAATTCCTCGTACATTTTGGTTTCGGGTATTCTCCCGCTCAAGGAAGCGGTGGAAAGCGTGGAAAAACAATTGCTGGAAAAGGTTTATAACAAGAGTTTGACCACCCGGCAGATGGCCAAAGAGTTGGAAGTGGATGCTTCAACCATTGTGAGAAAAGCTGCCAAGTACAATATCACCAGTGTGGTCAATCAAGCAAAATAGCGTTGCCTGATTGCAACAGAGCCTGCATGCTTGCAACAGATCATTTTGATATTTTCTTAGCTATTTTACAACAATAAATATTTGAGTTTATTAAGGTATAGATGGAAATCTATACCTTTTTTGTCCTCTGATTTGAATAATTGAGTAGAATTGAATAAATATACATAATATTTGCGGAGTATTCATGGGTGTCATTCGGCTATAATCCAGGTTATGCAAACAGGCGCGTTGCGATAATGCAACGTGGGATTTTTTTGTAGGCAATGTAAAGTGTGAATGTACAGTAACCGAAGGGGGGATAAGGCCTTGGCATGAATATTGCTTGATTTTAGTTAAACAATGGAATTAGTTGGTCTCCAATTAATTTCCTGGTTTTTCAGCAAACAACGAGTTACATTACCCCCAAAAACTTACTAGAGCAAGGAGGTGATAGATTTGACAGTGATGGAATCCACTGCAACCACTGCCAAGCGCGGACTGGTAATGGTCATTACAGGCAACGGAAAAGGCAAAACCACCTCTGCTTTCGGGCAGGCTCTGCGCGCTATAGGACAGGGATACAAGGTATGCATGATTCAGTTCATGAAAGGCAGGAAGTACGGAGAAGTGATTGCCGGCGAAAAATACCTACCTGATCTTACATTTTATCAATTCGGCTTGGATAGTTTCGTGATGCGGGACAATCCTGCCGGTGTAGATGTCCAGATGGCACGCCAGGGCTTTGAAAAGGCCAAAGAGGTAGTCAGCAGCGGCGAATACGACATGGTTATTCTCGACGAGATTAATGTAGCAGTGGACTTTGGCCTGATACCAGAAGAAGAGGTTTTACAATTGATCAAAAACAAGCCGTCCCATGTTGACTTGTTATTAACCGGGCGGTATGCCTCAGAGAAATTAAGAGAGATAGCCGATATGGTAAGTGAAGTAACAGAGATAAAACATCACTACAACGCCGGCATAAAAGACCGTGCCGGGATTGAATACTAGCCGGCGATAGAAAGAGTTTAACCATTGTTATGTTGAGAAGAGGCATAAATGTGAGGAGGGAGCAACTTGTTTACAAAGGAATTATTGGACAAGTCAAGCTTAATGAGGCAAAAATGGGAAGATGAAGTAAAGAAAGTCATCGCCAAGAACCCCGACCAGAAGGCAGAATGGAGTACGGTTTCCAGTTTGCCCATCAATAGACTCTATGGTCCGGAAGATATTAAGGACATGGATTTCGAAAAAGATATCGCTTATCCGGGACAATTTCCCTATCTGAGAGGTAATCAGGCTACTGGCTATCGCGGAAAATACTGGACATTCAGAATGTTTGCCGGCATGGGCACTGCCGTAGTAACCAACGAGCGCTGGCATTATCTGCTGACCACCGGCCAGACCGGTCTTAGTACCGCTTTTGACTTCCCGACTCTGATGGGATATGATACCGATTCACCCAAAGCCAAAGGTGAATGTGGAAAATGCGGTGTGGCAATAGATACTATCGACGATTTCCGGGATCTGATCAAAGGCATCCCCCTTGATAAGATCACCACTTCGATGACCACCAATCCTCCGGCAACTGCCTTGTGGGCAATGTATTGTGCTTCTGCTTTAGAGCAGGGTATACCTCTTGATAAAATAGGCGGCACCATTCAGAACGACATGCTGAAGGAATTCATCGCCCAAAAGACCTTGATGTGTCCTCCTGAACCCTCCGTAAAACTCATCAGTGATACCATCGAGTTCGGAACCAAATTCGTTCCCAGATGGAATACGGTTTCGATCAGTGGTTACCACATCAGGGAAGCTGGGGCAACTGCCGTACAGGAACTGGCTTTTACCTTGAGAGACGGTATGGAATATGTCGAGGACGTCATCCGGCGCAAAGGCTTGCATGTTGACGAATTTGCCCCCCGGCTCTCCTTCTTCTTCAACTCCCACATCGATTTCTTTGAAGAGATTGCCAAACTGAGAGCAGCCCGCCGTATCTGGGCCAAAGCCATGCGGGAACGCTATAATTCCCAGGATCCCCGGTCCTGGTGGATGAGGTTCCATACCCAGACCGCCGGTTGTTCACTGACTGCGCAACAGCCATACAACAATGTGGTCCGGACCGCTACCGAAGCCCTGGCTGCGGTGCTGGGTGGAACTCAGTCCCTGCACACCAACTCTTTGGATGAGGTTCTGTGCCTGCCGTCTGACCATGCGGTACAGATCGCATTGCGGACCCAGCAGCTGATCGCCGAAGAAACTGGTGTGGCCAACACCATCGATCCCTTGGCGGGTTCCTATTTCGTGGAAGCCCTGACCAATACGATGGAAGAGCAAGCTTGGGATTATATCCATAAGATCGATGATATGGGCGGAATGGTTGCAGCTATCGAAAAGGGCTTCCCCCAGATGGAACTTTCCGATGCCGCTTATAAATTCCAGAAACAAATCGATGCCGGTGAAAAGATCATGATCGGCGTCAACAAGTACAACATTGAAGACGAAGTCATCGACATTCCCATCGTGGAAATTGATGATTCGGTTGAAGTAACCCAGTTGGCCCGTCTGGCTGAAGTGAAACGCAAACGGGACAGCCGTAAAGTCGCGGAATGCCTCAAGGATCTGGCCGGAGCATGCAAGAAGGGTGAAAACGTCATGCCCTTCTGTATCGAGGCGGTTAAGAACTATGCTACCGTTCAGGAAATATGCGATGTTTACCGGGAAGTCTACGGCGAATACCGTGATCCTGGTATATACTAAATTGGATTTTTGAGGAGGTAAGCGTGATGGCAAAGAGAAGAATTCGGATACTGCTAGCAAAACCGGGTCTGGACGGCCATGATCGTGGGGCCAGAGTCCTAGCCAGAAGTTTTCGCGATGCTGGTTTTGAGGTAATCTACACCGGATGTCATCAGACTCCGGAGCAAATAGCGGCGACTGCACTGCAGGAAGATGTGGACATGGTCGGACTGAGTTGTTTATCTGGAGCGCACAATTATTTGTACCCGCAAGTTGCTAAACTTCTGCAAGAAGCAGGAGCCAGCGACATTGTAGTCGTAGGCGGTGGGATAATTCCTGAAAAAGACATGCCTGGACTTCGCGCAGCCGGATTGAAAGGGATATTTACTCCTGGAGCAACTCTGGACTCCATCAATGAATGGATAACCGCCAATGTAACTCCAAAGGAGTGATCGTTTTATGAAGGAATTAGGTAAAAGGGTCTTGGCGGGAGATGTTCGGGCGGCCTCCCGCCTTATAAGAAATCTGGAAGACCAAATCACCGATACCTACATCGCCATTCAAGAAATATTCAAAGAAACTGGTAGGTCCCACGTGATTGGGATTACCGGGGCACCTGGAGCGGGTAAGAGCACCCTTACGGATGAACTTATCCAGGCTTACCGGAGCCAAGACAAAACAGTAGGGGTATTGGCAGTGGATCCGACCAGTCCCTTTACCGGAGGAGCACTTTTAGGAGACAGAATCCGTATGCTGCGCCATGCCGAGGATCCGGGGGTATTTGTACGCAGCCTGGCCACCCGGGGAGCCATGGGAGGTATTTCGAAGGCGGTAGGTGAAGGCATTCATGTTATGGATGTGCTGGGGAAAGACAAGATAATTGTGGAGACTGTGGGCGTCGGGCAGCAAGAGGTGGAGATCATCAATCATGCCCACACGGTCATAGTGGTCCTGGTACCTGGCATGGGTGATGAAATTCAGGCTTTGAAAGCCGGCTTGATGGAAATAGCTGATATTTTCGTCATTAACAAGGCCGACCGGGAAGGAGCCGGGAAGTTATACAAAGAGACCATGAATATGGTTCAGATGTCCCGGGATAAGTATGGGATCTCCAAGGGTTGGTCCACCCCGGTCCTTCTGGTGGAAAGCGTCCTGGAACCTCACAAGTTTGCGGAGAGTGTCGAGAAACTCCGGGACAAGATTGACGAGCATTATCAATTCCTGGTAGACCACGACCTTATCTCAGAGCGTATGCGCCGTAAGACTTCCGCTGAGATCACCGAAGCCATCTGGGGATCGGTTCTAGCACCGATACTGGAAACATTGGAAACAAGTGGAGAGATGAAGCGGATGATCGACAGGTCTTTACTCAAGGAAACCGATCCTTACACAATCGCCGAAGAGGTGGCTCAGAGGTTCCTGAAGGAACGCCCAGGAGCAGCGCCCCCTGAACTAGAGGCAAAGTCCGGCTAGAGAGACGGTGATATTATGGGTGAAAGAGTCATCAGGATTGTTCTTGCTAAGACCGGTCTGGATTCTCATGACCGGGGAGTAAGATTGGTGGCTCGCAGCCTCCGCGACAGCGGTATGGAAGTGATCTACACCGGTCTTTACCGTACACTTGAAGAAGTGGCCCAGACAGCTGTCCAGGAAGATGCCGACCTAGTTGGAATAAGCGTTCATTCTGGTGGCTATAATGAGACTTTTCCCCGCCTCAGGGAATTATTAAATTCCCTGAGGGCCGGGGATATAATGATTATCGGTGGAGGTGTGATTCCGGAAAAAGACGCCCGGGCCCTGGAGGAATCGGGGGCTGTGGAGCGGTTTTTTGGCCCGGGTACATCTATCCCCGGTATAATCGACTGGATTAAAGACGCCGTGGCTGCCAGGAAGTGAAAGACAAAGTCTTGATCTTTCTGGCAGGTTATTTTGTCTGCCCCGAAATCAGGAGGATCCGGCATGAGTGGGATGAGGCTCTTAAAAATCGAGCAGACCGTATTTTTACGGGATAATAACCTGGTCATCATAGACCGCCGACGTTTCCCGCATGAGATCGAGGAGATCGTGTGCGCCGATTATGAACAGGTAGCCAGGTGCATTGAAGATATGGCAGTCCAAGGAGCAGGCGACATTGCACTCACTGCCGGATATGGATTACTGTTGGCAGCATGGCAGATAGAAGCTCGTCCACACTCGAGTGCAAGCAAGGCGCATGAGCATCTTGAGAGAGCCAAGCAGCGCCTGATTGCTACCCGGCCCACCGGATTCCATATTGCAGCTTTGTTGAAGAAGATTATGGCTGGAATAGACTGGAATAGTTTTCCCTGGTCCGAGCAGATACTCAACCAGTTAAGGATAGTTATCAGCAAACAGGAAGTTCGCTCGGATGAGACCGGACGCTGGGCGGAAAGCCTATTAGTGAGCGGTGATACTATTCTGACCCATTGCTTTCCTGGAGCGGGCTTGTTGTTTATGTTGCAGCACGCTCTCGAGCATGGGAAAGAAATAAGTGTCATTGCCACCGAGACCCGTCCATACCTGCAGGGGGCTCGTTTGACTGCCTGGGCGGTCTCAGAGTTAGGGATTCCGGTTACCTTGATAACTGACAATATGGCTGCTTACTGCATGAGCCAGGGTATGATCTCCAAGGTTTTTACAGCAGCAGACCGCATTGCTATGGATGGCACCGTAGCCAATAAAGTAGGCACATTCCAGCTGGCACTGGCGGCCCGTTATCACAGGATCCCTTTTTTTATCCTGGGCTACGGGGGCCCGGACAGGAACTGCCCCAACGGGAGCGCGATACCCATAGAAATGCGTAATCCGGAAGAGGTCCTTAATTTCAATGGAGTCAGGATAACCGGGGAAAAAGTCAAGGCCATTTATCCGGCCTTCGATTTGACTCCACCAGACTTGATAGCGGGGGTAATAACCGACCGTGGTATTATCAACCCCAATGAAATCGGCAGCTACTGGTCATTGCCGGTACATCGATTTTATCTGCAACAGTAAAACCCTTTCTGCAAAAGATTTAGAATAGGAGGATAAAAATGGCAATTATTAAGGAAAACGTTGTAATCCCCCTGAACAGGCAGTTGTTTATACCCAAAGAAGGCAAACTCAAGGTGGAAGACATAATCGTCGAAGGCGATGACCACGTCAGGATTTTCGAAAAAGGTGATGATATAATTGTAAAGAACGATGACTGCTGCCGCAGCATAAAGGTAACAATAAAAACCAAGGATTAGATTGCGGCAAGCAGGTTAAAGAGGTGGATGCAGTGCGCTTATTCAGGGCCTGGTCAATGGTGGATAATTTTTTGGGACAAGAGCAGGTAAGGTTGGATTGGTTTGTAGTGGGTCGCACTGCACCACCGGCTCCTTATGAGGAACTGATAAGGCATTACGATGAGAACGATGAAAATGCCTGTTATGATGAGATTCTCGTTAATGAATTGTTGCAGGAACCTGAGCTTAAAGAACTCCAGATTTACCTGAGCAGTAAACACCAGATCGGTATGCAGAGTGAGGAAGTAAGCCTGCCTGTAAAATCCGGAACTTTAAGCTATGGGCTGTTACTAATCAGTGGTGAGCGGGGTTTTTATGCCCTGGCCGACGAAAAAGAATATAATCTGAGCGTTTCTGTACTGGGTCATTATGATGCTAAAGAAGTGGACATATCCACATCGTTGTCAGAGACAGATATACAAACCGGAAAAAGTTTCTTGGAAATTGTATTTGAGCATATTAATGTGGTCGGCGTAGACGGAGACGATGTTCATGATTTGCTGCAGAAGATCTATACCGAGAAAGGGTTACAGGTCATGAAAACCAAACCCTAGACATGGAGGATCGAGAAGTGGCGAGCGTCAGTCCCATCGTACCTGACCAGGATGAGGAGAAAGATGATGCAAATCGGAGACAAGGTCCAAGTATGTGAGACTACCCACCCCTTTCATACTTTCAGGGGCACCATAATAGGATTCCGGGGACAAAGAGGACCGGAGGACAAATGGTTACTGATATATATGGATAATCGCGGACGCAGCTACCTGATCCCCGAATCAATGGTCAGGTTGTTATCAGCGGGAAGCGATGGGGATAAGAAAATAAATCCTTACGTTTAATAATCAAACTGAAGTTAATCTATTAAAAGCAAGCCGGCTACAGTCAATGCGTCCGGCATAAAGTCCATGGGCAGACCAGCTGAGCGGAAGGTCTTGATGACATCGATACCCATACCTTCCATGGAAGGCCTGGCTGCACCTGGATTAAGGCAGTGTCCTTCCCCTTTCTGGATGATGCAATTTGGGCAGATCTTACACTCACCGGCTCCCAGGGCCATGGCTAATCGCAAGCCGCGGTTAAATGCATCTCTTTCCAGACTGACCAACATTTGATTGAGTGATAGAGCAGTAGCATCAAATACCGCTCGCATCTGGATTTTATCGTCGGAATCAAGGCCCCTTTTCAGCTGGAGCAAAAAGGCAAATGTAAAGCTGTTGATAAGTTGCCTTGTCTCGGCCAGTGGGGGCAGAAAAGGCGGACACATCAGATTTTTTCCGTAGTTTCCGCATAGATTGAGCTGGCAATGCATTCGAACCCGATCATCCAAACAGATGTCTTTGGTCAAAATCGGTAAACACATATCAAAGCCTAACTCGTGAGCTCTCTGGTCCAGGACAGACATGATGCGGATTTTTTCCCGTAGATCCACTTATATCCCCCCAATTCAGGTTAATGTATGCAAGAATATTTAGTTTTATGGAGAATCTGCATATAATATTGAGATTGGCCGACAAAACCGGGCCCAAAAGTTTATTTGTTAATATCTACCCCGAATCACTATAATTGATATTAACAGCCAATTAACGATTTGTTAACGAAAAACTTAATATTGATGCTGCGGATCCGGCCGCATAAGCCGGAGATCAGGGAACCAGGTGAAATGCCTGGACGGTCGCGCCACTGTATACGGGGAGCATGTTTCCAATCGCCACTGGGAAAGAACTGGGAAGGCGGAAACAAGCCAGGAGCCGTGAGTCAGGAAACCTAACCGGAGCAGAGCACGGATTACCTTCGCAAGAGAGGAGGAGTGCTGGACTTGTTTAAGTCTTGAGCTTCAACTCCTGGGCCGGAGATGAGGCTTTTTTATTGGAGCGACTATTGCGTTTTCTATCCAATTAGGAAACAAGATATATTAGGGAGGCTAGGCAATTGGGAAAAAGTTTTTTCGGACTAAATCTGCCCAAAGTCATGGGGAGGATGGTTCTTATCATCTTGCTGCTTTTCACAGCGGGATGCAGCCAGGTCCAGGACAGGACCTCAGCGCCGGTGGAGAAGGGGGATGCCAAAAACGTTTACCCCCTTACTGTAAGTGACGATTTGGGGCGGCAGGTGACTATTAAAGCAGAACCCCAGCGAATCGTGTCTATTGCCCCCAGCAATACCGAAATACTTTTTTACCTGGGTTTGGGTAACCGGGTGGTGGGGGACACCAAATATTGTGATTATCCTGAGGAGGCCAAGCTGGTTGAGAAGGTGGGCGGATTCAAAGATCCCAGTCTTGAGAAAATCGTGAGCCTAAAACCAGATCTGGTGCTAGCCACCGGAATGCATGCCCAGATGGTCAAAAGCATGGAGGACGCCGGACTAACCGTCATTGTCCTGGACCGCAAAAACGTGGACGGAATAGTCGACAGTATGCAACTGATCGGCAAAGTCGCTGGGATCCCGGAAAAATCAGCCGCCTTGACCAACGATCTGCAGGCCCGTATCAGAGCCATCACCCAGAAGACGGCTAATATTCCGGAAAATCAGAAGCCCACGGTCTATTACGAACTCTGGTATGAACCGTTGATGTCGGTGGGCAAGGATACTCTGATAGGACAGATAATCACCATGGCTGGGGGACAAAATATCGCCGCCGATGGCCAAGGAAACTATCCCCAAATTAGTGAAGAAATCATTGTAGCCCGTAATCCGCAAATAATGCTCAATTCCTATGGCCATGACGCCAAAATAGTGACCGTAGAGGAAATATCACGACGCAAGGGTTGGTCAGAACTGGCATTTGTCAAGTCTGGAAAGATATATACTGTCGAATCCGACACTCTGACTATTGCCGGTCCGAGAATAGTCAACGGGCTCGAACAGGTGGCCAAGTACCTGCATCCTGAACTGTTCCAATAAACCATGGGAAGATGATGTTTTGATAAATAAGTCCACCTACAAGAATTCAGCCCTTTTTACTGCTTTGTTGGCTTTGCTTATGCTTGCGCTGGTCCTTGGTATAAGCATAGGAGCTGTCGCCATAAAACCTTTAACGGTAATAAAAATATTGTTGAGCCAGTTGCCGGTACTTGGTCAGCTGATTGGACCTGACTGGCTCCCGGAGCACGAGACTATTTTGATCACCATGAGAATGCCTAGAGTTCTACTGGCAGCCCTGGTGGGAGCAGGACTATCATTGGCAGGTGCCACATTCCAGGGCTTGTTCCGTAATCCCATGGCAGATCCCTATGTTATCGGTGTATCTTCTGGGGCAGCTCTGGGAGCGGTAGGCAGTATCTTACTGCAGACTACATTCCGTTTTTCCATGAATTATGGGATCCCAGCCTTCGCCTTCCTGTTCGCCCTGTTCACGATCGCCCTGGTCTACAACCTGGCGCGGGTGGGGGGAAAGGTTCCAGTTATGACCTTGCTTCTATCTGGTATTGCGGTCAATTCCCTGCTAACTGCCCTGGTTTCACTTTGTCAATTCTTTAGCGGGGACCAGCTTCACCAGGTGGTTTTCTGGCTGATGGGCAGCTTTTCCGGGCGGGGCTGGAATTATGTCAATATTTTTATCCCTTATGGGTTGGTTGGCGCAATGATCGTGTTTGTATATGCACGGGAATTGAACGCCATGTTGCTGGGCGAGGAATCGGCTCAGCATTTAGGGATCGAAGTTGAAAAGGTCAAACGGCGTCTTCTGATTGCCGCGGCCATCCTGACCGGGGCCTGTGTCTCGGTGAGTGGACTGATAGGATTTGTGGGACTGGTCATTCCCCACGTAGTAAGACTGGTTTTTGGACCTGATCACCGGACGCTGTTGCCTGCAGTAGCCTTAATCGGTGCCATATTTTTGTTGCTGGCTGACATCATTTCCAGGATCATCATTGCTCCTGGGGAATTGCCGGTAGGAATAGTAACTGCACTGGTTGGGGGACCATTCTTTATTTATCTGCTGCGGAGACAGAAAAATACCATGTTTTGATTTTTAGGGAGGAATAGCAGTGCTTTTGAACATTATGGGGGTAACCTGTGGATATGGGGCGTCACTGGTGCTGAAAGATGCCAGCCTGCAGATCAATAGTGGCGATTTTGTGGGCATAGTTGGGCCCAATGGATCTGGCAAATCTACGCTTATTCGGACCATCAGCCGGGTGCTTCAGCCCCTTATGGGAAAGGTTCTGTTGGAAGAGGAGGACGTGTACCGGATTCCGGCGGCTTATGTGGCCAAGAAAATGGCCGTTGTCACCCAGGAGCAGGGTTTGGATTTCCCTTTTACGGCACAGGATGTTGTAATAATGGGGCGCCTCCCTCATATAAAGCGCTTTGCCAGGGAAACTGTTCAAGATCTGGAAGCAGTGGCCAGGGCTATGGAATACACGGACACCCTATACCTGGCCGATCGACAAGTAAACACCTTAAGCGGCGGAGAAAAACAGCGGGTGCTGATTGCTAGGGCTCTTGCCCAGGAACCGAAAATTCTGATGCTGGATGAGCCTACATCATACTTGGACATCAATTACCAGATCGAGATAATGGAGCTTTTGATGAGATTGCGGCGCGAGTGGGGATTGACTATTATAATGGTGCTCCATGACCTTAATCTGGCTTCCCGTTATTGTGACCAACTGTTGGTGGTAAAACAAGGGGCAATCCACGCTACCGGTGCACCGCGGCAGGTCATAAACAGCCACACGATAAAAGAAGTATATGGTTGCGATGTGAGAGTAGAGTACCCCGATTCTGCCGAACACCCCTATATTGTATTCCTCGGTGATGACGCCCGGCTGCCCTTTGAAGGTGGGAAAGGCAGGGTCCATGTTGTGGGTGGTGGGGGAGCCGGAATCCGTCTGTTTAAAAATATGCTGAGGGATGGTTGGCAAGTCACCACTGGGGTAGTGAACGTAGGGGATGGCGACTGGCATGAAGCCAATCGCTTAGGACTGGACATGGTGGAAGCTCCGCCATTCAGCCAGATTGAATCAAGTGAGGTCAAGCGCAATAAAGACATGATGCTTAAAGCTGATTATGTGATCTTGGCTGCCATACCTTTTGGTTCTGGCAATATAAGCAATTTGGAGTCGGTTCTGGAAACAGCTGAAAGTGGTCTGCCGGTGATCGTCGTCGACAACCTGGATATATCTGAGCGTGATTTTACGGGAGGCCGGGCTGCGCACATTTACAACCGCTTGATAACAAAAGGAGTGATCAGGGTTTATAGCGATAGAGAAGCAATGCAATTTCTAAAGGGAGGTTCCAGGGATGCTGTCTAGAGGCAAACTCATTTTTGTCACCGGTGCTGCCAGGAGCGGGAAAAGTCATTTTGCTGAGCAGTTGGCTGCCATGACCGGTTATGAGGTGACCTATCTGGCTACCTGTATACCTGGGGACGATGAGATGAGGGAGAGGGTGGCACGCCATCAAGCCCGCCGCCCGTCACAATGGAAAACGGTTGAAGAGGACCTGGATCCGGCGCAAATTATCTTGCGCAATGATCGGGCTCATCACGTTTTCCTGCTAGATTGCCTGACCTTGCTGGTCAGCAATCTCATGTTTCAGACAGATAAGGAAGCCGACGAAGAGGAGATATTGAAACAGATATCTGAATTGGCCAAGATCAGCCACGCTGCGGCGAGCCATGTGATCGTGGTCTCCAACGAGGTTGGTTCAGGCATAGTACCAGGGGACCCATTGTCAAGGAATTATCGCGATATCATTGGGCGGGCCAATCAGACCATGGCAGCCCAGGCTGACGAAGCTTACATCACCATAGCCGGGATTCCAGTAGAACTGAAATCCCTGGCTCGGGAACTGGGGGTCACAGCTTCCACTCAGGTTGGGGTCTTAACGGCTGAAGATCGAGACGGCTGACAGACTGCCTGGGATTAATCCCAGGCTTGCCCAAACTGCCAAATCATACTATTATCTTAAGAGAAGAGATCGAATACACCAGTAGGGATGTTCTCATCTGGAAAGGTATTATTGGTGCATCATTTTCAGAGCATAAGTCAAATCTGTGAATACATTGGTTCCTTGGGGATTTTGGCTCCTTTGGCCGCCCTCTTTCTTTTTGTGCTGCAATCGTTGCTCCCAATTTTTCCTTATTCCGTCCTGGTTGCAGTTGCGGTAGTCTTATTCGGAGGTCCGGAAGGATATTTCATAGCCATTACTGGGGCGGTTACCGGTTCATTTTTGTGTTTCAAGTTATCCTCCGGGCAAGGAGGCGCACGGTTTGGGAAGATAATTTGGCGCTGGTTGGGATTCGACGCCCGGCAAACCAATGCCAACCTGGCCTTCAGCGGTATTTTTCTGGCTCACATGATCCAGCTGATCCCCAATGCGGTCATCAATTTCCTGGCCGCAGTAAGCCGAGTGTCCTTAAGTAGCTTCCTGGCCTCGACTGTCCTGGGGCTTATACCGGTCACCCTGGCATATGCTGGTTTGGGGGTGCTGATGTACCGGATGGAGGACATTTCCCAGGCCGGGATCCTACTGTTGGCGGCTTTGTTGCTGCTCTATCTGGGCAAAAATCTGGTCAAGAGAAACTGGCACAAACTAGCTGCGCTGGCGTTTAAATTAAGATTTAGCAAAGGTAAAAAGTCATTATCCATGGAGAAAACCAAAGCTTAGACCCAGGTGGTTGAGGAGGTTGGAGAGGTTTGGAATTGGAACAATGCCTGAATTTTGTGATTACCAAAGCCCAGCGCAATGTACATCAGCTTTTCAAAGCCGAATTGGCACCCTTTGGGGTTACACCAGGCCAATATGGCATACTCCGGTGCCTATGGGATGAGAATGCTCAAACCGCAAAAAAACTAGCCGACCGCCTGGCACTGGACGGATCAACTATAACTGGGATTCTCGATCGCATGGAACAAAAAGGACTTATCGAAAAACAGACCGATCCCAAAGATCGCCGCGCCATGCAGGTCATGCTGACAACCAAGGGCAAGAAACTGAAAAAACCAGTTTCGGAAGCCATTGAGATAGCGAACCGGCGAGCCCTCGTCAAGCTGGACCAACAGGAAGCCGAGTTTTTGAAGAAGGTGCTCGAGGAGATCGGTTCCATGGCACCTAAATAATACTTGGTATACCCTCTAATTGTTGACAAAGTCCCTCCTTCCCCGTAAACTTCAGATAGGATCGTTCCCCCCTGCACCTAGGCGGGACCGGGGACTTAACCTCCCCTGGAAGTGAAATGGAAGGAGAGATTGAGTGTGCCGCGTATTCTAACCTGTTATAAGTGGGTAATCGATCAAGCAGACATAAAAACAGCGCCTGGATCAAAAGAACTGGACCTGGAGCGAGTTGCCTACCGTATCAGCGAATATGATCGCTATGCCATCGAGGAATCCACCCTGCTCATCGAAAAATACGGAGGGAGCGCTGCAGCTATAACGGTTGGAGCACCTTCAGCCCGCAAAAGCCTCAAGGATGTGCTTTCCCGCGGTCCGGAAAAAGCCTATTTTGTCAATGATCCTGCCTACGAAAATCTCGAGCCATCCCAGACAGCTGCCATCCTGGCGGCTGCTATCCATGCCCGTGCGGAATACGATCTGATCATTTGCGGAGAGGGCTCAGGTGATCTCTACGCCCAACAAGTCGGGCCCCGTTTGGCGGAGCTCTTGAATATCCCCTGCGTGACCTGTGTAAACAAGCTCACCATCGATGGCGACCAGTTGATCGCAGAGAGGAAGATGGAGGAAGGGATCGAGGTGCTCTCTCTGCCATTGCCCGCGCTGGTATCCGTCCTACCAGATATCAATACACCCCGCATACCCGGCCTAAAAGACACCCTGGCGGCAGGCAAAAAGCCGGTTGAGGAAATCACCGGTGCGGACATTGGCCAGGAATTTAACCCCTGTTTGCATACCAGGAGCATACTGGCGGCGAGCATAGCCAGGAATGGTATCAAATTCGGCGCAGAGCCTGGTGAGATCGCAAAATTCGTGGACTCGGTGTTGAAAACCGGTCTGTTGGGTTAGGGGGGACATTATATGGCAGGGATTTGGATTTTAGGTGAAAATCATGATCAGACTTTGGAGCTGCTTACCTTAGCTGCCCAATTGGCTGAGCAGGTCGGGGCCCAGGTGACTGCTTTGACCTGGGATAGCCAAGCTGCAGCCCAGGAATACATCGATTGCGGAGCTGATCAGATCCTGCTCATGACTGCGCCTGCAGATGATCAGCCGCTGGAAGATTATGTTCCCGTTATAACGGAAGAAGTACGTGAGGCTGACCCGGACATATTCCTCGTGGCCGGAACCCCGCGGCTGAAAGAAATGGCAGCTCGCATAGCGGCTAGACTCAATACGGGTTTGTGCAGTGGGTGCCTCTCGCTGCGGATTGATGCAGCGGATAAAACGCTATCCATGGAACGACTGGTTTATGGCGGTGCCGCTGTGCAGACCGTAACCTGCTCTACTAGGCCACAAATGGCTACGATACCCCCGCGCACTTATGCGGTTGCTGTTGCCCTGGGGAAGAGAGACGGGCAGATTCGGGAACTAGCTTCGCCTTCACCCGGAAAGCTAAAAATAGTTGACCGCAAACCCCGAACCAGGCAATCGGTTGATATTACTGAAGCCAGGATACTGGTTTGCGTGGGACGGGGCCTGGAAAACCAGCAGGACATGCAAATGGTTCAGGAGCTGGCCCAAGTTATGGGAGCCGAAATCGCTTGTACCCGTCCTATAGCCGAAGAAATGCATTGGTTGCCCGAAGAGACCTATATAGGGATTTCGGGGAAACAGGTCAAACCTGACCTATACATCGGGCTGGGGGTCTCCGGTCAGATCCAGCATGTTTCCGGGATAAGGGATGCCCGGGTCATATGTGCAATCAACCGTGATGAAAACGCCCCCATATTCGAGGTGTCTGATCTGGGTCTAGTAGGCGACATATACACAATTCTGCCGGAATTGATCCAGCAATTGAAGCAAGCATTGCGGAAATAGGCCTGGCAAAACACCAGTCCTGATCCAACCAGCCGCCCCTATTCATTAACTACCCTGCCCGAGGACGAGTCCTCCGGCAGGGTTTTCAGCCCATAAATCAATACTGTAGGCAGGATACAAAGGTAATTATAACGAATTATGAGCAGATGAGGAGGTGCCTCAGTTGGCCTATAGAAAACATATGCAACATTTTCTGCATTACCGGAAGATCATGCGCGTATTCGTCAAACATCGCTTGGTCCCATTGGCTATCAGGATAGGAGTGGGAGATCTGCTGGGCCCCGGTAAAGGGACTGAGACTAGTGATGTTGGTTGGGAAAACAATCGCGCCATGGCGGAGCGTCTTTGTGCCGCAGCTATCGAACTTGGGCCTACGTTTGTCAAAATGGGCCAGATCATGAGCACCCGCCCCGATTTTTGGCCGCCAGTCTACATCAATGAACTGGAGAAACTCCAAGACAAGGTTCCGCCTTTCTCATATGAAGAGGTGGTTTGCCAATTGATCCGGGAATTGGGTCATCCTGACGAAATTTTTGCCGAATTCGAGCCTGAGCCATTGGCAGCAGCCTCCATCGGGCAAGTGCACCGGGCCCGCCTGAAGAGCGGCGAAGAAGTCATAGTAAAGGTTCAGCGGCCCAATATAGAAAAGATGATGGCCAAAGACCTGGAGGTAATTATTGAACTGGCTCGCTTCGCTGAATGGCGTTCTGGTTTGGCCCGGCATCTGGGGATTGTGGATATGACGCGGGAGTATGCTCGAATGATTATGGCCGAACTTGACTATGATCGCGAAGCCCGCAATACAGAGAGGATGTATCGGGAATTCGCCCAGGATAAGCGGGTGATTATCCCCCAAATCTACTGGCAATACACTACTGGCCGAGTATTGACCGAAGACTACATTGAAGGGGTGAAGCTGAGCGATCTGGATGAAATAACACGCCGCGGTTGGGATCGCGCCAAGACTTCCCAACTGGGAACTGAGGCTTTTTTAACCCAGATCGTGGTACACGGGTTTTTCCAGGCTGATCCTCATCCCGGGAATATACTGGTCGTGGATGAAGACCATATAGCCTTCATAGATTTCGGCGAAGTTAGTTCTCTAAGCCGAAATACGTTGGCCAACATAGGGGAACTGATGTACAGTCTGGTTCGCAGAGATATTGATATGGCAATTGCCTGCTTGGAGGAGATGGGGATTATCGCCGAGCATCAGCCCTTGGACATTTTTCGCGAGGAATTCTCTGAGCTGGTTGAAACGGTAGCTGCGTCAAAAATCGGGAATGTCAGCATGGAGCGGGTCCGCAATGAGTTCATAGATTTGGCCTATCGACATCAGTTGAAGCTGCCACCTTACCTCACTTCCTTGATGAAAGCCCTCATAACGGTGGAAGGGGTCGGGAAAAGGCTGGATCCAACCTTCGATTTCATGACGGTGGCCAGCCCGATGGCTCAACAGGTGATACGCGAGAGGATGAAACCCAAGAATTTTTATGGTTTTTTACGACGTAAATATTATCAGGATCTGCGGCCTCTGCGAAAGATACCGGTCAACCTGAACAATTTACTCTACAAGGCAGAACAAGACCGGCTCAAATTAAATATGGAAGTTTCTTTCAGCTCAGGAGCAAACCGCAGTATTCATAAATTAGCCGACCGTTTGAGTGCCAGCTTGATCATAGCCGGAGCCTTGATCAGCTCAGCAATGATTATCCAGTCCGGGGAGGGCGAGTGGTTAATCAGTCACGCTAATCTGGGTACTATCGGTTTCGCGGTCGCGCTGCTGGCCATGGTTCTTTTTATCATCTCTTTCTTTCGCGCCTAAGCCATACTCAAACAAAAAGGCTTAGCTAAGAAAACTAACCCGCCTTATACTCCTTAATGCATATATTTTCGTCTTCTACGAAAGCCAGTTCTGGAACTGCTTTACGTTTGTAATCACCGGGTGCCCGGGAAATATTGGTGCCGATGCGGAGCTGCTTGGGGCTAAGATTCAGGGCGAAAATCGTGGCGCTGTTGTCTCCGTAACAACCGGCATGGGCTATTCCTTCCAGCCTGCCCAGGACAATTATATCCTTGGCAGCAGTTATTTCAGAGCTCTCATGTACATTGCCCCAGATGATCATTGATCCTTCACTATGTAACTTTTGGCCGCTGCGCAAGGTGCGGTAGATGAAGAGATCTTCCCCGGCTGGTTTGGCCGTGCGGGTAGGCGTGTGGACATTATGCAGGTACATGCCATAATCCAGGCACAGGCGCTGCAGTGACACCACTTCCTCCCGGGTGAGGGTCTGCAGACCTTCACCCTGGAAAAGCACGGGGGAACCTTCGAACAACTGGCGATTGCTTTCGAATCGCTTCTTTAACAACTCCTCGTATTCGGGGCCGCTGCCCTGGGAAAAAACGAATACCAGGCTATTGTTTACTCCTTTTACGTCAAGTTTTGCCAATTGAAACTACCTGCCTTTGATGGGGATGCTGATATCCAGGGCCGTCCGCCTGCCCTCAGTAATGAGATGAACCTCGGGGACACCTTCTATTTCCATGTGTTTAGCTATAACTGCGATGATCTCCCTTTGGAGGGTCTCCATAAGCTGACTGTTGGCACCGAGGCGATCGTGGGTAAGTACGACCCGCAAACGGTCATTAGCCCGATTGCGACTGGTATTTCTGTCGGGCGCGAATATTTTTTTCAGCAGATTTATCACGTCAACGGCCTCCCTTTTCTAGTTCTTGAATCCGAGGTTGCGTCTCAGGCGACTCCAGAAGGTCGGTTCTTCCAGCTCCATGATATCAACCTCGTTACCGAGCAGGCGTTGTACGACATTGCTAAATGCCCGAGCGGCCATGGAATTATCATTCAGGATTATCGGTTCCCCCCGGTTGGTGGAAATAACCACATTCTGGTCCTCAGGGACCACACCCAGCAAGTCTATGCACAGGTGTTCGATCAAGTCATCTATGCTCAACATGTCCCCTTTGCGGACCATTTCCGGACGGAGACGATTGACCAACAGCTTGATATCCTCAAACTGAGCTGATTCCAGCATGCCTATGATGCGGTCCGCGTCACGCACGGCTGATACCTCGGGATTGGTTACCACTATAGCTTGGTCAGCAGCAGCGATGGAATTGCGGAATCCCTGTTCTATGCCTGCCGGGCAATCTATGAAGATGAAATCGAAGTCTGGTTTGAGTTCTTCTATCACGGCTTTGACCTGTTCAACGGTAATATCATCTTTGTTCCTGGTCTGGGCCGCAGGCAGCATGTATAGGGCCGGGAATCTCTTATCTTTGACCAAAGCTTGTTTTAGAGTGCATTCACCTTCCACCACCTGGATGATATCGTAGATGACCCGGTTTTCCAGACCCAGGATCAGATCCAATTTCTTAAGCCCTATGTCTAAGTCGATAACCGCTACACTATAACCCAGTTTAGCCAGGCCCGTGCTGAGATTGGCTACCGCGGTCGTTTTCCCAACCCCGCCTTTTCCAGAAGTAATGACTATGACTTGAGTGTCAGGGTTCTTCTTCACCATTAAACGGTCCTCCTCCAAATTGCTCCCCCAAAGTAACTAAATAGAACATCTTTAAAGATCCAAGCTATTAAGTATATGCAGACACCAACCTAATTGTAAAACAAATTTAAGCGGGAATAAACTGATATTTGTATATTATGAAACCGCCCTCCTTAGCTGGGGACAGCAAGAGAAACTGTACCCAAAACAGGCTGACGCTTAATTTTGTTGACCAGTGACAGGCAAGGACTATAATAATATTGTGTTTAACGCGTACTATGGTAAAGTTGACTGACTGCTCCCCTGGTGGGAGGAGCTGGTTGTTGAAAGAATGAGAGGCATAGGATTATGGGATCGATAGTTAAAAGTGGTGTGGTTGCAATTGGGGCTCTTGTTTTCGGCTTGTTCTTCTTCATTGGGGTCACCCTAACCCAGACCACCACCCGGGCGGCCGATTTTTTTACCGGTATCAATAGTTGGGAATACCAGGTCCAAGAGCAGTCCATGGCTTATTACAGTGATGGTACGGAAATGGCAAAAATAGGCTATCAGCGCGAATATAGCCAGGAATTTCCTGAATTCTTGAAAGAAGCCGTGGTGGCGGTGGAGGATCGGCGCTTCTACGAGCATCATGGCTATGATGCCAGGAGCATCGGGAGGGCTATTTATAATGATTTGCGCTCTGGATCCAAATCCGAGGGCGGCAGTACCATCACCCAGCAACTGGCCAGAACTCTTTTCCTGACCCAGGAAAAGAGTTATATCCGCAAAATAAAGGAACTGTTCATCGCGGTTTCTATTGAGAATAAATATACTAAAGAAGCCATCCTCGATATGTATTTGAATGAGATATACACAGGGAGGGGGTGCTCGGGGATGGCCTGTGCCGCCCAAAGCTATTTCGGTAAAGACGTCACAGAGCTGAATAAAGCGGAGATGACTATGCTGGCCGGGATAATCCAGGCCCCCGAATATTATTCTCCCGACCGCAATATGGCAGGTCTAAAGGATAGGCAGCAAGTGGTGGTGGGGGTGCTCGTGGATCAGGGTATCATAGCTCCGGCCGAGAGAGATGCTATTATCAAACAGAAACTCGTTATCATTCCACCACGAGCAACAGTCAATCCGCACCCCTATTACTTGGCTTATCTTACCAGGCTTCTGGAAGACCAGATCGGAGCCCAGAAACTCTATGGCGGAGGTTTGAAGATCTACACCACCATTGATCCCAGGATGCAGCAAGCGGCTGAGTCCTCGGTAAGCAACAATGCCCGTTCTTTTGCCGGTCGGGGAATAACTGCCAAGGACATAGCCCTGGTTTCGGTTGAGCCGTCAACCGGGGGCATAAAAGCCATGGTAGGCGGAGCAGATTGGAGCAAGAACCAAATCAACATGGCGATTCATCCTCGCCAACCGGGGTCGGCCATCAAGCCTCTATACTATGCAGCGGCCATCAATGAAGGGAAAATAGAAGTCACTACCAAATTGAACAACGCACCCAGGGATTTTAATGGCTACAATCCCGACAATTATGCCGAGAGCCCCGACGAGGTCACCGTGACCGAAGCCCTGGTCCATTCGTATAATGTGGCTTCGGTGGAAGTATTGAACCAGCTTGGCGTAAGCACAGCGGTCCAGTACCTTGAAAAATTCGGGATAACTTCGGTGGAAAAGGAAGACCATAACCTGGCCCTGGCCCTGGGAGGAATGACCAGGGGAATATCCCCCCTGCAGATGGCGTCCGCATATGCCGTCTTTCCAGGCCAGGGCAGGCATGAGAGCCCCTTCACTGTTCTGAAAGTGCTTGACAGCCGGGATAGGATCCTCTACCAGGATCAGTCCGGGGGCCAACGGGTGATCAGTACCAGCAGCGCTTCGGCTATGGATAGGATCCTGAAAGCGGTAGTGACCCAGGGGACCGGCACCAATGCCAGGATTTCGGTCAGCAGCGGGGGTAAGACCGGCACCACTGAAGGCAAGAGCGGCAGCAATACCAGTCAGGATCTTTGGTATGTAGGCTACACTTCCGATTTGGCCACAGCCGTTTGGGTGGGGAACAGTGACAATTCTCCCATTAAAGGATTTTCCGCCTATGGAGGAACTGTGGCAGGGCCGATTTGGAGGGACTATATGAATACAGTTCTGGATGGGGTTATCGAGCACAAGCACGCCACTATTTCGCCCTCAGAGGAGCAGAATGTAGAAGTACAGACTGGAATTGCTGAAAACCAGCAGGCACCCGGAATCAAAATGGATGATTATGAAGATGTACCCAAAACGAACGATACCGATTATGTAGACGAACCCAAGACAAACGATTCTCATTATGAAAATGCCCCCAAGACCGAGCCGTAGCTGTCAAAACTCGTTAGCAATCGGTATACCTATCAATTTCTTTTAGCAACGAGGATGGGAATGAGTCCGTATATACTATTTTTTGGTTTATTTATATTTTCGATATTTTTCGAATATCCTTTGCGATCCAAAAAAGGATATAATGTATTTCAGGTATAATGTTATAATCAGTACAAAAATTCAGTGATTTTGCGTGAAACATACAGCATATTGTTTATTGAAAGGGGACAGCATAATGCCTCAAACACTTCATTTATTTGCAGTATCAGATTCGGTCGGTGAAACCGCTGAGAAAATAGCAGTTGCATCAGTGCTGCAGTTCGATATCGAGAGGAGTATTACCAGGTTTTCAAGGGTGACCAAAGAAGAGCAGGTAATGCACATACTAGACCGGGCGATTGAGGAAGATGCTATAATCATTTACACCATCGTCAAAATGCAACTGGCTGAATACATCCAAGCCAAAGCTGCGGAGAAGGGCATAACGGCCATCAATATGCTGCAGCCGGTGTTTGCGGCTATCGAAGAAAAAACCGGCATGAAACCGACTCAGACCATCGGACTGACTCACAAACAAGATGCTGAGTACTTCAATCGCATCAAAGCGGTCGAATATTCCATTGATCATGACAACGGGGCTAATTTGGATACTATCAGTGAAGCCAACCTAATTATTCTGGGTCTGCCGAGAACTTCAAAAACCCCGCTGGCTATGCATCTGGCCAATTTAGGGATCAAGGTGGCTAATTTCCCCATCAAAATGGACACGGAAATACCCAAAGAGATCATGGATCTCAAGGATAAGGTTCCAATGGTAGGCTTGACCATTGATCTGGACACCCTCTTGGAACTGCGCAGGGAGCGGGCCCGGAGCTTCAAACTCCCGGAAGATATAGACAACCTGGATGACCTGGTTGCGGAAGAACTAGACAACGCCTACCGTATATATGCCAAACTGCGCTGCCTGGTCATTGACGTGACCTTGGCCGATATTGAAGAAATCGCCAATACCATTACCCATAAGTTCAAAATGCCCTTGAAAGTTTCCCATCACCGTTTCTAATCGCGGGTTCCCCAAAGCGGGAGAGGGCAGTCTCTCCCGCTTTTGCATGGTTAGCAGGGAAAAGACTGGAAAGCATGTGAAAGGACCTGAGGAAATGCCGTATGTGTACATGCTGAAATGCAGGGATGGCACATTCTACACCGGATACACGGTGGACATCAAAAGGCGGTTGGGTGAACACCAGCAGGGAATTGCCAGCAAGTACACCCGGGGGCGTACCCCGGTAGAATTGGTGTATCTTGAACAAAAGCCGGACAAGAATACGGCCATGCAAAGGGAGTGGCAGATCAAACATATGCCTAAAACTTCAAAACAGAGGCTGATAGCGAGCTCCGATTTAAATATGCTTAAAGCTTGAATATATTGACCGGTTACGGTAAAATTGTTTTTGCGTCGGGATGTAGCGCAGCTTGGTAGCGCGTCTGGTTCGGGACCAGAAGGCCGCAGGTTCAAATCCTGTCATCCCGACCAGTGAGAATAAAGGACCCGCCAGGGATGGCGGGTTTTGTCTTTCTGATCAAGTTGGAATATTAGCTTGTCGTCGCCAAACTGTCGCCATAATATTGCTGAATTTAATTATCCGGATTGGGCAGGTACAGCCCCCAGGGGTTCATCGCTTCTTGAACCCGAAAAGGCGGTCATTTGTGTCCTGAATGACATAATGTTTATCCTGTTCGTATTGCAGTCCGTCCCGCAGGGACTGCTCCATTCCAGTGTTGTAAAGATCCTTTATGGCTGCAATGGCTTCAGCACTGTTGGGCATAATTTCCATAGCCAGTCTGGTGGTTTCTTCCTTGAGGCGTTCGGCAGGAACCACCCGGTTGACCAGACCAAGTTCCCGAGCTTCCTGAGCGGAAAAGGTCCGGCAGGTAAAGGACAATTCCTTGGCCCGCATGACTCCCATTACCCTGGGCATGCGCTGGCTGAGCCCCCAACTGGGCCTGATGCCCCATTTGGCATGGGTGTCTCCAAATATGGCATCCTCTGAAGCCACGATGAGATCAAAACCAAAAAGTAATTCCAAACCACCAGTAAAACAAGCACCATTCACCATGGCAATTATTGGTCGCGGGCTTTCCAGCATGGCGGCCATCAATCCCAATCCAGCCCCTACAAGTTCGCCCTCGACTTCCCCATTCTCGATTTTGACCTGCCCCAGGGACTTAAGGTCCAGACCGGTACAAAATGCCCGGCCCGCTCCGGTAACGACTATCACCCTGACTTCTTTGTTTTGGCTGGCGGTTTGAATTGCCTGGGTCCACTCCTTGATCATTTCCGGGCTCATCGCATTCAGCCGTTCCGGCCGGTTCAAGGTGATCCAGGCAATGCCTTGAACGACTTCAAAGATTAAATTGATATAATCCATTGGCTACCCTCCCTTTCTTCCCGCACGGGGTCTACTATTAGACTATTCTACTCTTGCGTCCCTGTCACCTCCAGACAGGGACATTTTGGCGCATTATCTTATTGATAACACCAACTGAGCCGGAAAGGTTATTGTCAGTCAGCAGAGAATATACATGGTAAAATCAATGCATAGGTTCAGAGACTCAAGGCTGGGAAACGCAATCAGGGGAGAGGGTGTATGCTATGACGGTAAAGGCTTTACCGGTTGACCAAAGGGTTATTGATATCGATTCACGCAGGTTTGCCTCCATTGAAAAAGCCCTGGTGGAACTTATCACCAACAGTGACGATAGTTACTCGCGCCTGGAACAGCAAGGCATGCCCGTCAGCGGCAAGATCACTATCAACTATGAACGGCACCAAAAAGGAGCAATCCTTACGGTGGCCGATCAGGCGGAGGGAATGTCTCTTGCTCGCATACGCTCGGTGCTGTCTTATGGAGGAGCCCACAGCCAGATGGCCCGCGGCGAAGCAGGGGGCCGCGGGTATTTTGGACGGGGGCTTAAGCAAGCTGTCTACGGTTTGGGACATGGATGGATAGAATCCATCTACCAAGGCAAATTCGCACGCTGTGACTTGTTCCGAGATGAGCGGGGCAGTTACATGTTCGACGATTGGGATCACGACCGGCCTGCAGAGGCAAAAGACTGCCTTCGCCTGGGTGTCGGCGCCAAAGGAAATGGTAGCCAGGTGACCATAGTGGTTGAGAATCCGATGGTGAGCATTCCCTATTTCGGCTCTCTGGCCTCGGCGATCAGCAACAACATCTACCTGCGGGATATCATGCAACGGCGCCAGGTGGATATCACCAACCGGGGCCCGGCTGGTAGGAAACAAGCGGCACTGACCCTCCGCTTCGAGGAACCAGTCTCCGAGGTCCTGATCGGACCGCTGGAACCAGGATATTTCAAGTTCCAAGGGCAAAATTTCCCGTTCTATTTGACCCTGAAAAAAGCCGTGGATTCCGAACTGGTATTAAAGGGAGATGAGCGCACCAATGGCCTGCTGGTCATCTCTGGTACCGCTGTTTTGGATTGCCAATTCTTCAGATTCGAGAACCAGTTGGGCACTGAGTTTCTATTCGGTACGGTTGAATGCCCTGGCCTGGCGGAGATGCTGGCCGGGGGGCACCCGATAATCAGTGATGAGCGTGAGGGGCTAAACCTGAAAGATCCTTTTGTGGCAGCTTTTGCCGATGCAGCCGCCACCATGATAGCGGACACGATCAAGCGAGAGCAGATTCGCCTTAGCCACATCGATCATGCCACTACTTCTCGAAGAACCCAGATCATGATAGAGCAAGTATTGCGGCGCATGAACGATATTGCTGCAACCGAATTAGGCATCATTTTGCCTCCCGGTCCTGGATCGGGGCGCCCAGGTCCCTATCCCACCGGTCGTCCAGCAGTATTGAGATTCAGCACCCCTTTTTATCATCGCCCACCCCATCAAAGTTTTCACATAGCCATGATTGTAGATCGGAATCAGCTGCTAGAGCAGGAAATACTAACCTTTACATACGATCTGCCGGCTACGATCACCGTTGAACCTGTCCTGGAAGCTATGGTAGCAGCAGACATCCCTGCAGATGGACGGGTGGAGTGGACCCTGCGGGGAAGTGAAGTAGGCTCCAAGGGCAGGATTGCAGTGAATGCCGGGCCATATGGAGCGGTCTGCGAGGTTGTGATCGCCGAACATGCCCACAGTAATGGTTACGGGCTGCCTTCAGGGAAATCCTACCAACCCTGGATTATGGACAACTCCACCGATCTGTTCACTGGTTACGAACTCCGCAATTTGGATAATGACCTGGAGCGCGCCAAGTATAGCCCGGAAGAAAGACTAATTTTGATAAATACAGAGGCGCCAACTGTAAGACTCTACGTGAGCGGCCAAGGTCATTTCAAGGATGGAGCCCGTCTGTTGCTGGCCGAACTCCTGTTGGATGTTATCTCTGAAGAACTGGCAAGGCGCTATATCGACCGGACCACCCAAAAGGGTGACAATGAAGCCTATCGACAAGCCAAGCAGGACATGATACGCCGTTACGGATTAGATATACATTCTATCCTATTAGGTGAGTAGAGGACCCAGGTGTGCAGATCCAGGGGGAGAGTGAATGGATAAAGAAGAGCTGCGAGAGGCGATTAAAGCTACGTTGACGGCAATAGAAGCAGTCAAACAAGAGCTTGAAGCAACCACTGATCCTGCCAGAATGCAGGTGCTAAAACGACGCAAAAAGGAGCTCCAGTATCTGCAGTTATGGCATCTCGAGCAACTGGAGCTAATTGGTGCTGATGGAGACAATATTGATCAGTGAATATAACTAAACGAGTGGGGATGGGAGTAGTAGAAGGTGGATCTGGAACCAAAAAAATCCCGGAGCAGGGCGCGCCGATGCACAGGTATTGCTCATCGTATTTCTATATGCCCTGACCTATGGGCTAGCCAAGCTATGGGTGAGCGGCAGTCTGCCGGTATAGTTTTCTATAGGCCTCCAGTTCCTGGTTTAGGGAGAATTTACGTTCCACCAGAAGGCGGGCTTTTTGTCCCATCTGTTGGCGCAAAACCGGATCATCCAGCAATGTTTGGGCTGCCCGGGCCAGCGCATGTTGGTCCCGGACATAGTAACCTTCCTGGCCGTCCTGGATAATATTCAGATTGCCAGGTACAGCCGTCAAAATACAGGGTTGACCCAAACTCATAGCCTCCAGTGCAGCCTGGGGCTGTCCTTCGGAATGAGAAGTGTTTAATACCACATCACCCAGGTCTAAAAAACCCAGCATATCTTGATGTACAACCTCCCCCACATATTTTATCCAATCATGGCTCTGGATTCTTTCCATTACCGAGGCTGCATAATGCTCATCCAAAACGGCACCGATGATCAGCAGCCGAACCCGGGGATCTGAATGTTGCAGAATGTGCAGGGCGTCAATGGCTAGTTCGATATTTTTTACCGGTCTCAATCCGCTGGGCAGGAGAAAAACGCAGTCTTCCTCTCGCAAACCGATCGCCTGGCGGGTAGGCTTAGAGCCAGTCTCCAGGAAAATCCCCTGGGGTATAGTAATCAGCTTAGAGGCCCAATTTGCCCTGATTTTCTCCAAGGGCAGGCGGAAATCGTCGTTGAATATCACTATTTTTCGAGACAGTTCAAGGGCATTTATAACCACATCACGGTAGGAGCTATATAGATCGCAGTTTATATCGGTTCCGGTGGTAGTCAGGATGATGGGGATGGCAGACAAAGCCGGTACTTGATTGAGCGCCTGCCCCAAAAAACGGGCGTGAAAGCCATGTGCCAGATTATAATTTGACCTGGACAGGATTTCCCTTAATTCGAATTCCCAATCGCGATCTTCCAACGACAGCCTGTCGATTTGGTAAACTGCACTGCTAAGAAAATGCTGTAAGCGGTGAGTCGTGAGGCTATTGCCGCGCTGAACGCTGGAGTACGGGGTGAGCATCAAAATCTTGAGCCGCGTTGCTTCCATGTCACACCTGCAGCTATAGCCGAGCCCGGATAAGCTGAAAACACTCGCAGTAATCTCCTCGGCCTGTCATGATGCCCCGATAGCGGTTCAGGCCTGCTATAGCCTGATCATAAGGGATAGATTCCACCTGGCTGCGGTGACTCCGCAGCGCTTTTAACTTAAGGGCTATATAGGGGGTAATGTCCTGGATGCTGCCAATCGTGCCCAGGGGAGTCCAGACCTCATACCCGAGGATGGTATCAACCCGCCAGGTTGCAGGACCGCATTGCGGGTGCCATGGTCCTGCAGCGCGGCGGATCGCTTCCATGACCAACCGATAGGTAGCCTCATGGTCCGAGACTGCGTCCCTGGAATGGGGCAGGTAAACGCGGTTAGGCTGTCGGGTGCGGATCAAGGACACCAGGGCATCCAGGTGCTGGGGTCTGTATTCCAGGCTCCCATCCGGATAGCGCAGGAAAACCAGATCCTCGATTTGCAGGCAAGCTGCCCCCTGTCTGGCTTCACCCTCGCGGCAGGTGGCAAGTGCATCCGGCTGGTAATCAATGCTGCCGGCTTCGCCGGAAGTCATGTAGACGATAGAAACCTGGTCACCCTGGCGGACGTGGTGCGCCATGCTTCCGCCGCAGCCGATCAGTTCATCATCGGGGTGGGGCGCGAATACCATTACTTTTTCCATCCCTATCTCCTCAGTCATAACTTTTATTCATTATGGCTCAGAGCATATGGGGCTGGCAAGAGCTGACGAGTCGCAATTGGCCTAAAAAAAGCCTGCCCGAGATTATCGGGCAGGCTTTTCAGATGGTTAAGACAAAATAGAGACTTACAGGAATTTTTTGTGCTTCTCGTGGTAATGCGTATGCAGCAATTCGTGGGATTTGTGCCCCAGAGGCTCAACCAGGAAGTCCTTATAAAGCATATCCACTTCCTTGTTGAGATGTGATTTGCGCACCGCCATGGCTTCATCTTCCTCGTAAATGGCTTCGATGCGTTCAATACGCTTGGCATTGGCTTTGGTTATAGGTTGTCCGCCGCCGCCGATGCAACCGCCCGGGCAGGCCATGATTTCGATGAAGTGGTAGGGGGACTGACCAGCTCTGACTTGGTCCATCAGTTTCCTGGCATGGCCCAGACCGTGAGCGATAGCCACTTTGACAACCGTGCCCTTCAGATCAACTTCGGCTTCTTTAATCCCCTCGAAGCCGCGGGCTACGGTGAAGTTGACATCGTCAAGCGTCTCCTGCATGACCACTTCATAAACAGTACGCAGGGCTGCTTCCATTACACCACCGGTTGCGCCAAATATGACCGCGGCCCCGGTGTATTCTCCCATCCAGGGGGAGAAGGGCTGGGGAGCAAGCTTCGTGAAGTCGATGCCGCTCATGCGGAACAAACGACCCAGTTCCCGGGTGGTCAGCACTATATCCACATCCCGGTAGCCGCTGGAGTTCATTTCGGGGCGTGAGGCTTCAAACTTCTTGGCTACGCAAGGCATGATAGATACAGAGAAGATATTCTTGGCCGGTATATTCATCTTATCTGCCCAGTAGGTTTTTGCCAAGGCGCCGAACATCTGCTGGGGTGATTTGCAGGTAGAAAGGTTGTCCAGCAGGTCAGGGTAGAAGGTCTCACAGAAGTTGATCCAGCCCGGGCTGCAGGAGGTGAACATGGGCAGCTTGCCACCGGTGGACAAACGCTTCAACAGTTCGTTGCCTTCTTCCAGAATAGTCAGGTCAGCGGTGAAATTGGTATGCAGTACGTGGTCGAAACCAACTTGCTTGAGGCCAGCTACGAATACTTCCATAGGAAGGTCACCGGTAAACATACCGATCTCTTCAGAGAGGGCCAGCCTCACCGCCGGAGCGATCTGGGTCACGACCACAGTATCGGGATCAGCAATAGCAGCCAGCAATTTGTCGATATCCTCGATTTCGCCGATAGCTCCCACTGGGCAGGCATGGATGCACTGTCCGCACATAATACAGGGACTGTCGATGAGGTTTTTGCCGAGGCTCGGCACAACCATGGCATGGTTGCCGCGGTTTTCAATGCCCAGGGCATCTACGGTCTGGATGACAGAACAAGCCTCGATGCAGCGCCGGCACAGTACGCATTTGTCCGGGTCACGGAATAACGAGGGGGTGGACAAGTCTTTGGCCAGGCCGCGGACTTTAAGTTCGAATGGATTGTCGCGGATAAAATACTCGGCTGCCAGGCTCTGCAATTCGCAGTTCTCGTTGCGGATGCAGTTCAAACAATCCTGGGGATGGTGAGCCAGGATCATTTCCAAGATTGTCTTGCGGGCTTCGATTACTTTGGGGGTGCGGGTCTTGATCACCATACCCTCGAAAACGGGCTGGGAACAGGCAGCTTGCAGAAGCCGGTTCCCTTCGACCTCGCACACACACACCCTACAGTTAGCTTTTACGGATTGGTCAGGATGATAACACAGAGTAGGGACATTGATACCGACCGCTTCAGCTGCCTGTAGGATTGTGGAGTTATCAGGAACGGAAACTTTGATTCCGTCTACAGTTACGTTGACCATTTATTTCACTCCTTTTACTCTTTCCTACATCAATTTGGCGTTATAGTCGGCGGAGAAGTGCTTGATCGTGCTCAGCACCGGGGAGGGCGCAGCTTGCCCCAAACCGCACAGGCAAGAATAGGACATGACCCGTCCTACCTTGTCCAGTAAGGCGATATCAGAAGAGGTGCCTTTGCCGGCATTGATCTTTTCCATCAGTTCATGGGTGCGCATGGTGCCTTCGCGGCAGGGGGCGCATTTGCCGCAGGATTCATGTTCAAAGAACTTGGCGATACGGGTGCACACATCGACCATGTCCCGGCTGGCATCCATGACAAAAACAGCTCCGGAACCCAGAGCAGCGCCGATAGCGCTCATGGCATCGAAGCCGATGGGGGTATCCAGTTGAGAAGCGGGGATAAAAGCTCCGGAGGTGCCACCGATCTGGACCGCTTTGAATTCCTTGCCGCCGGCTATTCCGCCGCCGAACTGGAAGACGACATCGCGGATGGTGGTATCGGTCGGGACTTCAAAGAAGGTCCGGTTGACTACATCACCGGTCAAGGTCACGATCTTTGTGCCCGGATAAGAAGGGGTACCGATACCTGCATACCAGGCAGCCCCTTTTTCCACGATAGCTGGAATGTTGGCGAAAGTTTCAACGTTGTTAACAATGGTGGGTTTGCCCCACAAACCAATAACTGGCGGGAAGGGCGGCTTGATCCGGGGTTCACCCCGTTTACCCTCGATGGATTCGATAAGGGCGGTTTCTTCACCGCATACATATGCCCCGGCGCCCATACGCACTTCGATGGTGAAGTCGCCTAAGACTCCTTTGGCAGCGGCTTGAGCGATTGCTTCTTTGAGGATCTTGGCAACTGAAGGATATTCACCGCGGCAGTAAATGAAACCCTGGGTGGCGCCGATGGCATATCCGCAAATGGCCATACCCTCAAGCAAAGACTGGGGATCTCCTTCCATGATGAGCCGGTCTTTGTATGTGCCCGGTTCGCCCTCGTCAGCATTACAAATAACATACTTCTGGTCGGCAGCTGCCTGGTAGGCGAAATTCCACTTCATGCCGCAGTTGAATCCGGCACCGCCGCGGCCTCTAAGGTTGGAAGCTTTAACCTCGTTGATGAGATCGGTTTGACTCATCGTGCGAGCTTTTTCGAGGGATTTATACCCGCCCACAGCCAGGTAATCGTCTATCTTCAGTGGATCGATCTTCCCGTAATTACGCAGTACAATGCGCATTTCCTCGGCCATTACTATGTCCTCCTTTCCTGATAAATCAGGTGTTGTTTCAAATTAAGGCACAGGCTGCCTATTTGTATTCAGCGATTATTCCAGCTACCTTGGCTGGAGTCACATCGAAGTAAGGTTTGCCATTAACGGTTATTACGGGAGTAGCTTGACACTGACCCACACATTCGGTAAATTCCAGGGCAAAGCGGCCATCAGCGGTGCTGCTGCCGATCTTAATTCCCAGTTCATTCTCCAGGGCAACCACAACATCTGCAGCTCCAGCGATATGGCAAGGTGCGCTTTCGCAAATCCGGATGACGTTCTTGCCGCGGGCTTTGACTGAGAACATGGAGTAAAAACTGGCCACGCCATAAGCTTGGGCGACGGGTTTGCCAAACTGTTTGGCAGCCTCGATGATGGCTTCCTCCGGCAGATAGCTAAGTTCGTCCTGAATCGCGTGGAAAGCTTCGATCATCCCCCCCGGCACATTGGCGTATTTGGCTAGAATCTCCTGGTAATTCATTCCAATATCCCTCCTTTCTTTCTTGATCAAAGGTAAATCCGGTATTTATATTACTACCCTGAGCTGCCTGATATCGGCTGCAAATCCGCTATATATCTAATACAGTGAGGGTAGAAACATACTCCTAGCACATTACCATAATTCTATGTGAATTATATAACGTTTACAATAGATTTTGGCGCTGGCCCGGAAAATATTTTGTTTCGCATGATTCGTTCTAAATCCCTAAAAAAAGGGATTAAATTGGGGCGCAAGATTCGTGCTGCCAGTGTATCCTGTATACATGACCTGTGTTCGAACAATATCATGGCCGCATGGACCCTGGATTCCAAATTGTTGCCCTCCTACCTTGTTTTGGATACCTTAAAAATTTATGATTGAGGTAGGATTTGTTGATTTGACTGAGTGACAGGAGGGATATTATGCAGGCTGTACAGATCAAACCGGATGTATACCTGGTCGGAGTCCAGGATCCGGATCTAAAAGTGTTCGATATAATCATGACTACTGAACAGGGGACCACCTATAATGCGTATTTGATCAAAGGACAGGAAAAAACTGCCCTGGTAGAGGTGGTCAAGGAGAAGTTTTTCGACGAATATTTATCTGACCTGCAGAGGGTGATAGACCTTGGCAAAATTGACTACCTGGTAATGAATCATACCGAACCGGACCATTCAGGATCGGTGGAAAAACTGCTAAAAAAGATTCCCGGGCTTACGGTAGTAGGCACCAATACCGCCATCAGATTCCTCAAGGAAATAACCAACAGTAAGTTCAAGTCCCAGGAGGTAGAGCATAATCAGGTGCTGGACCTGGGAGGCAAGACACTGCAATTCATAAATGCCCCCTTCCTGCACTGGCCTGATTCCATGTATACCTATCTCCAAGAGGACAGGATACTGTTTTCCTGCGACTCCTTCGGCAGTCATTTTGCTGATCCCGGGATCTTCAATGACACCATCACCAGGGATATAATACCGGCCTATAAGTATTATTTCGATATGATAATCGGCCCCTTTAAGCCCTATGTACTGGAAGCGCTGGAAAAGATCAAGGATCTTCCTATCGAGGTCATCGCTCCTGGACATGGCCCCATCATCCGTACCGACATCCAGCACTACCTGGATCTATACCGGGAATGGGCTAAACCTCCGTCCCCGCCCGAAGACGGTCGGTCCAAAATAGTCCTGGCTTATGTAACCGCTTATGGATACACCAAGATGATCGCCGATGCGGTAGTTGAAGGGCTGGGGATGATTGATGATTTCAATATCAAGATTTTTAACCTGGCAGAAGACAGCCGAAATAATGTGTTGTCTGAAATAGAAACGGCGGATGGCCTCCTTATTGGTTCGCCAACTCTGGTGGGGGATACTTTGCCGCCGGTTTGGGATTTATTGACCCACCTCTCTCCTATTACCCATGCCCACCTGGTCGCTGCCGCATTCGGAGCTTATGGCTGGAGTGGTGAAGCGGTTCCCAATATCGAGGCTCGTCTCCGTTCCCTGCGGATGGAAGTCCTGCCCGGCTTGAGGATCAATTTCAAACCGTCCGAGCGTGGTCTGGAGGATGCGTTCAAGCTGGGGATGGATTTTGGCAAGGCCATAGTGGAGAAAAAACAGCCCAAGGCCCGGAAAAAGTGGCGTTGCTTGGTATGCGGGCATATATTCGAGGGGGAGGAACCCCCGCAGGTCTGTCCGGCGTGTGGTGTGGGCAAAGAGAACTTCGTGGCGGAGAAAATGGAAGACGAGTTTATCAACGATAACAGCGATAAATACTTGATAGTAGGCGGGGGGATAGCTGGTCTCTCGGCAGCGGCAGCTATCCGCAAGAGGAACCGAACCGGCAGCATAACCATCCTCACTGAAGAGCCTGTCAAACCGTATTATCGACCGGCCTTATCAGATTATCTGGGGGCGGAAATAGATGAAGGCAAGTTCTATGTATACGATGAAGCCTGGTATACGGAGAATCAAGTTGAGGTTAGAACCTCTTGCTTTGCGGAGAGTATTGACACTGCCAAAAAGATCGTAAGCATGGGCGACGGTACTGGGCTGGCATATAACAAACTGGTAATCGCCAGCGGGGCCCGCAGTAACATTCCGCCTATTCCGGGTGCTGATCTGGAAGGGGCTTATTCACTGAGGAGCCTAGCCGATGCGCAAAAGATCAAGGAGGCTATGGGCAAAAGCCAAAAGGTGGTGGTTATCGGCGGCGGGGTCCTGGGTCTGGAAGCGGTTGAGGAAATTTCATCGCTGGGCCTGCAGGTAGCAGTCGTGGAATTTTCTCCCCGGTTGATGCCCAGGCAGCTTGATGAAGCTGCTTCCGCCAGGCTTCGGTTGCTGATGCAGGGCAAAGGTATAGAATTATATTTGGGGGCCCAGACCGAAGCGATTTTGGGCGACGGAAAAGTGAACGGGGTCAAACTGAAGGATGGGCAGATTTTACCGGCGGACATGGTTCTGCTGTCCACGGGCGTCCGACCAAATTTGGAAATTGCCCAAGCGGCAGGGATAAATGTAGACCGGGGCATCGTGGTGGACGACAGCATGCGCACCAGTGCTTCAGATGTATTTGCCGCCGGGGACGTGGCGCAGTGGGGAGAGCGTATGATAGGTCTTTGGCCGGTCGCACTGGAAATGGGTAGGGTAGCCGGGGCCAATGCAGCGGGGGACTGGGTGGAATACAGGGAACCAGTCATCTCTACCATGTTGGCAGCTTTCGGGATGGAGATATTCTCCGTAGGTGAAGTCAATTGGCCGGCCGAAGAGGTGCGGGTAATCGAAGTATGGGATCCCAAACAGAATTTCTATAAAAAGAACTATCTGCACGATGGGGTTCTGGTAGGAGTCATCATTATCGCTCCCAAAATCGATACCGGGGAAGCCTTGCGCAATCTGGGCCGGGACGAGAGCGGGAAGCTCAGGGCCAACAGATGGAAGTGCAGGGTCTGCGGATATATTCACGAGGGGACGGAGCCGCCGGATGAATGTCCGGTATGCGGAGCTCCTAAAGAGATGTTTGATCCGGTTTATTGATCCGGGAACAGGAACAGCAGCCACTTTGACCCGGGGGGGGCGGTTTTTGCCATTCCCTGGGTTCGCATGCTGTAATGCAAATACGATATAATATAGGGGTATAAATAACAGGGACCTATCCTGAAGCAGGGAGACCGGCATATGATCCCATTAAGGGACAGCACTCCCGGTGAACATTTTCCTATAATTACCGTGGTGCTGATCATTGTTAACAGCTTGATATTTTTTTTTGAAACGACCCTGGGACAGGAGGGTCTTAATCAGTTTGCATATATTTTTGGCATGGTACCAGCCTACTACACCAATCACCAGGTACCCCTGATTGGATACCTGCCCTTTTTGACCTCCATATTCCTGCATGGCAGCTTAATGCATTTGGTAGGCAATATGTGGATATTATGGCTGTTTGGCGACAATGTAGAGGACAAGATGGGGCCTGTACGCTTCCTGGGATTTTACCTGCTTTGCGGTATTCTGGCCGGGATAACCCACTATATTTTCAATATGAATTCCCAGATTCCCATAATTGGGGCTTCAGGTGCCGTGGCCGGGGTGATGGGAGCCTATTTTTTGATGTTCAGGAAGGCCCGAATTCTTACCTACGTTTTCCCCATTTTTCTTTTGAATTTGCCGGCCTGGATATTCCTGGGCTTCTGGGCGCTTAGCCAGCTTTATGCAGGTACAGCTGGTTTGCTGGCCGTCGGCTCCCAACAGGATGTGGCCTTCTGGGCCCATGTTGGCGGATTTGCTATGGGTATGGCACTGTTCAAAAAATTTCTGCGCAAACCTGTTGTGAACTGATTTAAATTAAAGGAAGGCAGCGGCTGCAACATGGACCGCACCTGCTGATCATGAAAGAGGATGAAACCATAAAGATGCAAGCTATCGAAAGGGTCAGGGAATACCTGCAAGCAAGAAACCAAGAACTAAACATAATCATCCTGGAGGAAAATACCAGCACCGCACCTTTGGCAGCCCAAGCACTGGGCTTGGAGGTAGGGCAAATCGCAAAATCCATACTTTTGAAAACCAAAGGTGATGAATACATCATGGTAGTTTCAGCGGGTGATGTTCGTTTGGACAGCAAGGCCATCAAAGCGGTGGTAGGCAGCAAGGTACGGATGGCTAGTCCCGAAGAAGTATTGAAAATAACTGGCTTTAACATTGGAGGGGTATGTCCCTTTGCGCTTAAGCGGGAGGTCCCCATCTACCTGGATGAAAGCTTGCTGCGCTACGAGCGGGTGTATGCGGCTGCGGGGACGGCCAACACTGCGTTGCCCATATCCTTCCAGGAACTGGTGCTGATTACGGGCGGGACAGCTTGCCGCGTCACAGATCAGGATTCAGGTGCAGTTTGATGGCACAAGGATTTGTCCATCTGCACAATCATTCGGAATACAGTCTATTGGACGGAGCTTGCCGGATCAAAGACCTGGTCAGCCGGGCAGTCGAGATGGATATGCCGGCTATAGCCGTAACCGATCACGGGGTTCTGTACGGGGTGATGGACTTCTACCGGGAAGCCAGGAAACAGGGGATCAAGCCAGTTATCGGCTGCGAGGTATATGTAGCCCAGCGTTCCCGTTTCGATAAGGAAACCCGCCTGGATGACAACAGTTACCATCTCACCTTACTGTGCAAAAACATGACCGGATATCGGAACCTGGTTGAATTGGTAAGCCGTTCCTTTTTGGAGGGGTTTTATTATAAACCCCGAATTGACCAGGAATTGATGGAGCAGTATCATGAAGGGCTCATTGCCCTGAGCGGTTGTGTAGCTGGTGAGATACCGCAATTGATCCTCGCGGGAAACCTGACCGAAGCCGCCCGGCGAGCCCGGGAATATGAAGAGATTTTTGGTGCCGGCAATTTCTATCTGGAAGTTCAGGATCATGGTTTGGATATAGAGAAGAGGGTCTGCCAGGCCATGTTCAATTTGAGCGATGCCACCGGTATACCGTTGGTAGCCAGCAACGACGCCCATTACAGCCGCAAAGACGATGCGGCAGTACATGATGTGCTGCTCTGCATCCAGACCGGTAAGGTGGTCAATGATACAGAACGGATGAGGTTCACCGGCAGTGAGTTTTACCTAAAAAGCGAAGCGGAAATGCGCGATCTGTTTGCCTCCCGACCGGAAGCAGTGGACAACAGCCGGGTGATAGCTGCTGCCTGCGATTTGGAGTTCTCCTTTGGAGAATTCCACCTTCCATATTTCTCCATCCCCACCGGATACACCCCGGAAAGCTACCTCAGTTACCAGACCTGGGAGAGGTTGGCCGGAAAATTTCCTCAGGCTCATCCTGATATAGTTAGTCGATTGGACCATGAATTGAGAATCATAAATGAAATGGGATTTGCCGAGTACTTCCTTATAGTCCAGGACCTGGTGGGGTGGGCCAAAAGCCACGGAGTTGCAGTAGGTCCTGGAAGGGGCTCAGCTGCTGGAAGCCTGGTCTCATATGTGCTGGGGATAACCACCATCGATCCGATCAAATATGGCCTGCTTTTTGAGAGGTTCTTGAATCCTGAGCGAGTGAGCATGCCCGATATCGATATAGACTTTTGTTTTGAAAAGCGGGACCGTGTCATCGATTACATTGTGGAAAAATACGGTTCGGACAGGGTGGCGCAGATCATCACCTTCGGAACCATGGCGGCCCGGGCCGCTATCAGAGATGTAGGCCGGGCCCTCGATATACCATATGGGGATGTAGACCGCATTGCGAAAATGGTTCCCGCTGAGCTGGGGGTTACTATAGAAAGGGCGCTGGAAATTTCGGCTGACCTGGCCTTGGCCTATCAGAACGATTACGATACGCGTCGGATCATCGACATTGCCAGGGCAATCGAGGGTATGCCCCGCCATGCGTCTATCCATGCGGCAGGTGTGGTAATCGGGCGCGAAAAACTGAGTACCCTGCTGCCGCTGCAGAAGACGGCTGATGGGCATGTAATAACCCAGTTTGCCAAAGAAACCGTAGAGGACATTGGACTGCTCAAGATGGATATCCTGGGTTTGCGCACCCTGACGGTATTGGACCGGGCCGTGGATATAATCAGGAAAACCAGGGGAGTGGAGGTAGAACTGGATAATCTTCCCCTGGATGATCCGCTTGTGTACCGGTTGTTGCAGGATGCCAATACCATAGGTGTATTCCAGCTTGAAAGTGATGGTCTACGGCGGATCCTTACTGAGATGAAACCCAGCCGTTTCGAGGATATCATTGCAGTGATCGCCTTATACCGCCCTGGACCACTCGGTTCAGGCATGGTCGAAGACTTCATCAACCGCAAACAGGGCAGGCAACAGTCGGAATATGCCCATCCAATGCTGGAGGAGATATTGGCTGAGACCTATGGAGTGATCCTGTACCAGGAACAGGTTATGAGGGTGGCTAGTGACCTGGCTAATTTTACTATGAGCGAAGCTGATGGTCTCAGGCGGGCTATGGGGAAAAAGAAAGCCTCTGAAATCATGGCTATGCGCGACAAATTCGTGGCTGGGGCAGCTCGAAACGGTATCGACCGTGAAGTTTCCGGCCATCTTTTCGACCTTATGGAGAGTTTTGCCGGATACGGCTTCAACAAAAGCCATTCAGCCGCTTATGCGATGATAACTTATCAGACGGCTTATTTGAAAGCCCATTTCCCGGCGGAATTCATGTGTGCGTTTCTGAGCAGTGTAATAGACCATCAGGAGCGGGTCGTCTTCTATATTAAAGAGTGCAAAAAAATGGGGATACCGATTCTGCCTCCAGATATCAATGATAGTTTCGAGAATTTTACGGTGGGGGTCAATGGAATACGGTTTGGGCTCGGTGCGATCAAGAATGTAGGCCAGAATGCGGTCAAGACCATCGTTGACTGCCGCAAAAATGGTTCCTATAAATCATTTTTCGATTTTTGCCAGCGGGTGGATATGTCCCAGGTCAATAAACGGATGGTAGAAAACCTGATCCTGGCAGGTTGTTTTGACTCCCTGGGCCTGACCAGGAAGCAGACTTGTTCGATCATGGATGAGTCGATCCAGCTGGCGCTCCAGGTCAAACAAGCCAGCAACGGCAACCAGATGTCACTGTTTGGAGACACCGCTGCCATGGTAGAAGAACCCCGGGCGGCAGTTAAAGGAGAGTGGGACAACCAGGAAAAGCTGAGCCGGGAGAAAGAGGTGCTGGGATTTTATGTTTCCGCCAATCCCCTGGATGGATACCGGCAGGTTATCGAGCTGGTAAGCACTGATGAAATTGCTGCACTGGAAGCGGGAAGTTCAGAGGATTACGTCCGCTTGGCAGGCCTGCCCGTCAATCTGAGCAAAAAGATCAGCCGCCGCGGAGACCCCTATGCGCGCTTTGTGCTGGAGGACCTGAGCGGCCGCATGGAGGTCATGGTTTTTCCAGGCGCCTACCGGCAGTATATACAGAATATCCAGCCCGACCAGCCCTTGATAGTAGAAGGTTTCATCGACCGGAAGGATGATAAGCCCAAAATATCTCTGCGCCGGGCCAAACCTCTCAGCCCTGGTTTAAAAGAGCTGCATGTGCGCCTGCCTTATGAGAAAACCGACGCGGAAGGCAAGCAGGAACTTATGGAGGCGTTGGCCAGGTACCCGGGTGAGATAGAGGTTTGTTTACACCTTCCCAACAAGAAAATACTGGTCCTTGACCAGAGGTATGACGTGGCGGCTGACAAGGGATTGAAACAGCACTTGATCCGACTATATGGAGACAATCAGGTGTGGTTTGATTAAGGAGGGGATAGCTGTGCAGGAAGAATACCTGGGGTGCGAGTATATCGTGATCAAAGCCCTGGAGAATGGGGTTACCATTATCGGTCTGACCCGCGGAGCTGAGACCAAGTTCCATCACACTGAGAAGTTGGACAAGGGAGAAATAATGGTGGTACAGTTCACGGAGCATACTTCAGCTATGAAAATCAGGGGCAACGCAGAGATTACCCATCGTTACGGGACCACCTTCAGTGAGAACAGCCGGAAATAAAATATGGCTGGTTTGCCGGCGGATTGCGCCGGAGGAGGAAGCAGGTGCGCAAGACCAAGATTATTTGCACTATAGGGCCGGCCAGTGATGGCCGGGAAACAATGGCTCAACTGCTGAGCGGGGGCATGAGTGTGGCACGCCTCAATTTTTCCCATGGTGAACATGAGGAACATCAACGCAGGCTAGAGGCACTGCGTCAGGTCGCCCTTCATGCTGAAGTACCCCTAGCTATCATGCTGGATACCAAAGGGCCGGAAATACGCACGGGTAGGCTCAAGAACGGCAAAGTGACCTTGAAGAACGGCCAGAGTTTTGTTCTGACTACCAGAGCGGTGCCCGGGGATAACCAGGAAGTAAGCATCAGTTATGCGGGGCTGCCCTCAGAAGTCAGCCCTGGGACTTCCATACTGCTGGCTGACGGCTTGATCAATTTGACGGTATTATCGGCCAGCTCCACGGATATCGTCTGCCAGGTCATTAATGGGGGCGTGCTGGGAGAAAAAAAAGGAGTCAATGTTCCCGGAGTCCGGATCAAGCTACCTTTCTTGAGTGAAAAGGATGTACAAGATATAAACTTTGGTATCGACCATGACATTGACTTCATTGCGGCGTCTTTCGTCCGCAGTGCAGGCGATGTGCTCTCCATAAGGCGCATCCTTGAAGCCCGGGACGCGAATATCGACATAATTGCCAAGATCGAGAGTCAATCCGGGGTAGACAACTTGGATGACATTATTAAAGTATCCGATGGGATCATGGTGGCCCGAGGAGATCTGGGGGTGGAGATTCCCGCGGAAGAAGTGCCCCTGGTCCAAAAGACCATCATGGAAAAATGCAGTAAATTCGGCAAACCAGTTATAATTGCCACCCAGATGCTGGATTCCATGATCAAGAATCCCAGACCGACCCGGGCAGAAGTCTCTGATGTTGCCAATGCTATATTTGACGGGGCTGATGCTATCATGCTCTCAGGGGAAACAGCTGCAGGATCCTACCCGGTGGAAGCGGTTCAGACTATGGCCCGCATAGCCGTGCGGAGCGAGCAGGCCCTGCCCTACCATGAGATACTGCGCCGCAAAAGACCGCTGGGTACCATTTCGGTTACTGATGCAATCAGTTATGCTACTTGTTCTGCCGCCGCCAGCCTGGGCATATCAGCTATTATCACTGCCACCAGTATAGGGTCGACTGCTCGCATGGTGGCAAAATACCGGCCCCAGGCTGATATCTTTGCGGTTACGACCCATCCCGAAGTTGTGCGCAAACTGCTGCTGATTTGGGGAGTATGCCCGGTTTTGACCGGACAAACCCAGGGTACTGATGCCTTGTTTGAGGAATCGCTCAACCGTTGTTTGGAAAAGGGCTACATTAAGAAAGGTGATATGGTGGTATTGACCGCGGGCAGCCCTTCGGGTTTTCCAGGCAGCACCAATCTTTTAAAGGTTCAGGTAGTTGGAGATATACTCATGCAAGGGATGGGTATAGGCACAAGACCTGTCAGCGGCCCGGTCCGCCTAATCGGTAGCGAGACTGATATTGAAGAGATTAGGGAGGGGGACATCCTCGTCTGCAAGTCGGCATATAAATTCCTGGTGCCCAACCTGGGCAAAGCGGCGGCAATAATAGCGGAAGAAGGCGGTTTGACTTCAGATGCCGCCATAATTGGCCTAACCATGGGAATACCGGTAGTGGTTGGAGCTACAGACGCTACCAGGATCCTAAAAAACGCTATGCTGGTTACGGTTGATACAGCCCACGGCAGGATATATGGAGGGGTCGCCAAAGTATCTTAGAAAATTATCAAGTATTTGCGAAATAATTAACAATTGTTGCAGGAAATTTGAAGGCGATATAGAAACCTAAAATTGAGGACTGTTAGTATCGGAAAGTCAGAGAACAGAATTATTTAATTATTTAGAGGAGGTTGTACAGGATGAAAATTATGGTACTTGGTGCAGGTACTATGGGAGCAGGCATCGTGCAAAATGCTGCTCAATCCGGTTTTGAGGTCGTATTGAGGGACATCAAACAGGAATTCGTTGACCGGGGTATTGCGGGAATCGACAAGCTCCTGGGCAAGAACGTTGAAAAAGGCAAAATGACTGCCGAAGACAAAGCTGCAGTGATGGGGAAAATCACAGGAACCGTCGATATGGCTGCTGCTGCTGATTGCGACCTGGTTATCGAAGCTGCGGTTGAAGTAATGGAAATCAAAAAAGCTATCTTCAAAGAGCTGGATTCCATTTGCAAACCCGACGCAATTCTGGCTTCCAACACTTCCGCGCTGAGCATCACCGAAATAGCTGCTGCTACCGGCAGAGCTGATAAAGTTATCGGTATGCATTTCTTCAATCCGGTACCGGCTATGAAGTTGGTTGAAATCATCCGTGGGGCTAACACCAGCCAGGCTACTTTCGATGCTATCAAGGACCTGTCCCTGAAGATGGGCAAAGCTCCGGTGGAAATCAATGAAGCCCCTGGTTTCGTAGTAAACCGCCTCCTGATCCCCATGCTGAACGAAGGTATGTATGCGCTGATGGAAGGCGTTGCCAATGCCGAAGACATCGACACCTCCATGAAGTTTGGTGCCGGACATCCCATGGGCCCCTTGGCTCTGGCTGACATGATCGGCTTGGATATCTGTCTTAAGATTATGGAAACCCTTTACAAAGAGTTTGGCGATCCCAAATATCGTCCCTGCCCGTTGCTGGCCAAGATGGTCCGCGCGAACAAGCTGGGCCGCAAAACCGGCGAAGGCTTCTTCAAGTATTAAGCCGTTTATTGATGAATTTTGGGGTCTCACATCAAGTGAGACCCTTTTTTATTGCCAAGATTGGGGTTCTGGGGACAGGGTGCAGCATCAATGCAGGCAACTTTCAGCAATCAATAGTACCGCCTGGCAGGGTAACTTGCTAGAATTAAGACAGGAGCTGGGGAAAGAGATACCTGCTATGTGCTGATTCGACCAGAAGGGGGGCTCAAGATGTATTCTGTCCATCTGTATCGTATTTACGAGACTGGCCAAGAAATAGACATCGATTGCCTGGGGCAGGTGCTGCCCCAAGAACATATGCCCACCCGGGCTAGATTTTTCAGGGTCAAACCCAGGTCGATACAAATGGAATCCCCACCCCTGATGATTAAGCTCGGAGTGTTTCCGGTGCAGGAAGGGCTTGATTCTCCGCTTTTCACGGTGCAGGCCAAGATATATGATATCGGCACAATCAGCATTTGTCTGAGTTATGAAGCCGAACCGGAATCGGCTCAAGATTTGGAAAAAGCCGGGTTGAAAACGGCCGATCAGGTCATATACGATCGAATATACGCCCGATCGGTGCAATACCTGCAGCAATTTATGAAGCCGTTGCTCGATCCTTGTGAAATAGACCTTGATTTCTATGAGGATTACAACATCTATTGTATTTCCAAGGCTGAAGAGTTGCCCGATCCGGTTCCGCTCCTGATGGGTGAGCGGGTGGAATTCAGCGAACAGATGAGGGCCCAGGTGCTTGATAACAGGTTAAGTTATACCAAGGACGACTTTGCAATTGTCACCTGGGATGCTGCCTTGATATGCGATCCAGAGGACAGCAGCGACCTGCGGGATCTGATAGAGTTCGCTAATGTGCAGCTGTTGGAGCTGCGTTATTACGATACACTATTGAACCGCCAGATGACCAAGATGTACAGCGATATCGAAGCCGCCGCGGCTGAGCCGAGCTACCGGAAGAGCAGGTATTATAGGGAGATAATCGGCAGCCGGATGCAATTGATCGCAGACATAACTGAGGTCCGCGAAAAGATAGAAAATCTTATTAAAATTACTGAAGATATTTATTATGCCAGGGTGTATCAGACCACCTTGAGGGTTTTACGCTGTGACCAGTGGACAGATAGTCTGAACAGAAAGTTGCAGGTCATACAGCAAAATTACTCCCTGCTCAGCAACCAGGTTAATATTCAGCATTCAAATTTCCTCGAATGGATCATAATAATCTTAATTGCCCTTGAATTTGGTTATGCGATCATGGACCGGCTGCTGTAGCATGTTGTTTGGGAGTAGACTGATAAAGGGCTTAATATACAAGACGGTTAATGCACAAAGCCACTTGGTCTTAAACCCAAAGTTTGGGCACATAATAACCTGGTACAGTTCAGAAATACCAATTATAAGCCTGTTAAATTGTGCCCAGTTATGATATCATGTGGTCAGTTGAGAATCAGTTAAGCAATGATTATATACCTGTCTGGTTCTTATTTGAGTTTGAGGAGATACATACCGGCGGATGCCAATACCTGCGGAGGGTAAATACCGATGAAGAAAGCTTTTGCATGGCCATTGGTTGCCATGATTGTCGCCTTACAGTTATACATAACCGTTCCAGGGAGTGCCCCCGATCAAGATAATAGAGTAATCGCTTCATTGTTAGGTTCTGCATCACCCAATCCCCTGGCTGCAGCGCTTAACACCGATTTGGCAGCTGCGGACAAGCAGCCGCCCGCAGAATCCACCCAGCCTGTATTGAGCCCGGAGCAGGAGCTGGACCCTTCTCCAACGTCAAGTACCCAGCGAGAGTCGGTGCCAGCTAATGTATCCCGGCATCGGAGTTCAACATCTTCAACTACTCCAACCGTGAGCCGCAGTGCAGATTTACAAGCAGCCGGCAACTCTCAGCAAGCGGAAATGCTGGGTTACATCAATGCAGCCAGGAGAGCAGCCAATCTGAACCCGGTGGTCCTTGACCAAGAGCTTTCAGCCGGAGCTGCTTTGAAGTCCAAGGATATGGCTGTGAACGGCTATTTCGCTCACACGTCGCCTACCTATGGGAAAGTTGCCAAAATGATGGATGACCTGGGTATTGATTATAACCTGGCCGCAGAAAATATCGCAAAAAATTATGGTGTTGAAAGCGCCCAGCAAGCATTCATGGAATCACCCGGGCACCGGGCCAATATATTGAATCCTAATTTCAATGAAGTGGGGCTGGGCTTCTACCAGGTCGGAAAGTACCTGTTTGTTACCCAATGGTTCACCAATTAAGATTGGGCCCGGAAACAGAGGAGCGCTGAGGCGCTCTATTTTTTTGTCCTCCGACGCTTGAAATTTCTGCGAGGGCATGCTAGAATACCCATAGGGGGTATGGGAATGGCGGGAACAACAAGAGTGGGAATGGAATTCCCGGTTAAGCCCCTATTCATATTAGAAAGGTGGAGACAAAATGAAACTGATTGAGATTTCCGATGCAACTATCAAGGATATAAAACAGATCCTGGCAAAACAGCAGATAACCAAGAATAGCCTTCGTGTCCACGGGCGTATCGGCTGAGGCGGCATGTCATACAGCCTGGTTCTGGATGAACCAGCTAATGGGGACAAGGTAGAGGAACGGGATGGACTCAAGTTCGTCATATCCGATTCGTTGTACAGGATCTCCCAGGGATTCAAGATTGAGACGGAACGGAAATGGGGACAGACCTATATATCCATCCGCCCCAATCAAGTCGATTCTAGCGGTGGAGACTGCAATACCTGCAGCAGTTGCGGATAAAGCTATTTTCGGCATAGTCACATGAAAAGCCAGCTTCAAGCTGGCTTTTTTTGCGCATCGGGATAATCCGTCAAGAAGGGAAGGAAGAGTGTCTTGTTTAGCCATGCCCTTGGGGAGAGGATTGCCTGCTCCAGCGTCTCAGGATGAGCTTGCGCAGTTCATCCAAGAGGAATATGAGGGGAGCCCACAAGATAAGAAAAGCCCATTCTTGCAGGCCAAGAGGAGCAGTATTGAAAATACCGTGCACCCCGGGCAGGTAAATCAAGAGAGCCAGCAGGACCAATTCGATGCCGATGCCCCATAATATTATTCGGTTGGAGAAAAAGCCGATTTTGAACACAGAGTCCGTTTCGGTCCGGCAATTGAAAACCGCCCCGATCTGGGAAACCACAATAGCCGCCAGAGTCATGGTGGTAGCCATTTGATAAACGATTCCGCCGCTGGCCAATGGTGCATGGGGCCAGCCGTGCAGCCAGTTCAAGTAAAAATAGGCGGTCAGGCCCGCTGCTGCCTCGATCAATCCATACCAAAGCAACGCCCGTATCAGCAGTCTGCTGCTGAGCAGGTGCTCATGGCGGGGACGGGGTGACTGACTCATGATGCCGGATTCAGGCAGTTCAGCCCCCAATCCTATCGCCGGCACCATATCGGTCCCCAAATCGATTGACAGCACTTGCATTATGGTCAATGGCAGGGGGACAGCGCCTTTGGAGAACAGGAACAAGATAAATGGGACTGCTTCAGCCATGTTGCTATTGAATACATAGACCGCAAATTTACGGATATTTTTGAAGACAGCGCGTCCTTCTTCTATCGCATTGACTATCGAAGCAAAGTTGTCATCGGTCAAAACCATATCGGCTGCCTCTTTTGCCACTTCGGTCCCGGCTATACCCATGGCTACGCCTATATCGGCCTTCTTAAGAGCAGGTGAGTCGTTGACTCCGTCACCGGTTACTGCGACTACATGGCCCATTTTTTGTAGCTCTTCCACCACCCTGAGCTTGAGTTCAGGCGCTGCCCGGGCAAATATTATTTCTCCCTGCAAAGCTTCCTGCAGTTCCCGGCTATCCATTTTTTTTAATTCCTGGTCAGTAAGAATACGCGCATGTTCACCCTGGATGATTCCTGTTTTACGGGCTACGCTTTCCGCCGTGAGGCCATAATCACCGGTAATCATCACGATGCGTATCCCGGACTGGTGGCACTTCTCAACCGCGGCTGCGACTTCCGGCCTCGGGGGATCCGATATGGCTACCAATCCCAGGAAGACAAGGCTTTTTTCTATGAGTTCCGGGGTGAAATTGCGGCTATCATCAATGTATGCCTCTTTCTCCTCTAACTGACGCATGGCGACTGCCAGGACCCTCAGCCCATCACGGGCAAACCCGTCGATTGACGCTGTGACCTGGATGCGCTCTGTCTCGCTGAGATCAGCTATTCGCCCATTGTGGATTTGGAAGGTACACAGGTCCAATATCTCGTGAGGAGCTCCTTTCACATAGGCGACCCTGCCTGTCTCGACCTCCTGGGATGCAATGGCATGGATAGTGGTCATCCGCTTGCGGTGCGAGTCGAAGGGGAGTTCCCTTATGCGTGGATTTTTCAGCAATTCAGCCACCAGGTCTATCCCGCCTTTCATGGCCGCCACTTTCATCGCCCCTTCGGTAGGATCGCCAATCACCTCCCAATGCGGCAAGCCGTCGTGGGGGGGGCAAAGGCGGGCATTGTTGCACAAACCGGCTGCAACCAGCAATTGCCTTAAATCGGGATTTGCCGCACCTGTCAAGGGGGTTGCGCCCTGCAGGATCTGCCCCTGTGGGTTGTAGCCCACACCTGAAACCCGGAGATTTTGGCCGCCCAGCCACAGGTCGGTCACCGTCATCTCATTTTGAGTTACGGTTCCCGTCTTGTCGGTGCAAATTACACTGGTACAGCCTAATGTTTCCACGGAAGACAAACGCTTGATCAGAGCATTCCTTTTTGCCATGCGCTGAACTCCCATGGCTAGGGTAAGAGTGACCGTGGGCAAAAGACCTTCCGGGACAAACGCCACGATCATTCCCATGGCAAAGATGAAACTTTCGCTGACCTCTACTCCAGCAATAAAAACTGCAGCGGCAAAGAAAACCGCTCCTAGGATGATGACCATTATCGAAATGGTCCGGGTGACATGACCCAGCTCCCTTTGTAGGGGGCTGGTTTCATCGGGTTGGGACTGAGCCAGACTGGCTATTTTACCGAATTCGCTGGCCATTCCGGTGGCAATGACTACGGCTTTGCCTGTTCCTGCTTCGACATTGGTTCCGGCGAAAATCAGATTGGTTTGTTCGATGGGGGCAAGATCCGGATGGCTCGAAGGAGTGGCGGTTTTGCGCACTGGCCTGGATTCGCCAGTCAGGGTAGATTGATCACACTTGAGATCATTGGCCTCAACCAAGCGCGCATCAGCTGAGATGCGGTCGCCCTCAGCCAGGAGAACAATGTCACCCGGTACCAGTTCTTCAGCCAGTATGTTGGTTTCTTCTCCCTCCCTCAGTACCCGGGCATGGCGAGGCAGAAGTTTACGCAGCGCCTCGACAGCTTTTTCAGCCCGGTATTCCTGTACGAAGCTGAAGAGGCCGTTGATGATGTTGACCAGCCAGATAGCCAAGCCAAGTTGGGGCATCTGGGCTGCAAAACCTACCATGCCTCCGACCCACAACAGGATGGCCATAAGGTGGGTAAAGTTGGAAAGGAATCGCCACCAAAGCGACCTGCCTTTTACCTCCTGAATAGTATTCCTGCCATAAACGGTTAGCCGCGCTGTTGCTTGGGCTTGTGACAAGCCGGTGGGTGAGGTATCCAGTTCGGCATACAAATTATCAACCGGAGATGCTTGGATTGCGGTCCGGGTTGCTGCGGAAGCAATACTCTTTTTGTCAGGAGTGGTCATCATTTCTCATCCATCTTTCTGAGCGGTTGTTGATGGAAGACGGCGCTTGACTCTCTAGTTCCAGTATATCAGGCTGCATTTGTTTTCCTAGTCGGTTAGGTCCAACCAGGCGCGAAAAAACCGGCTGATCAATGAAAACAGTTGACAAATACCCTTCCAGCATTTATCTTTAGGTCAGTCAATAATCAAAACTGATGAGCAAGACGAGTAGATTAGGGGAAGTATTTCAGAGAGCCGCCGGTTGGTGTGAATGCGGTAATACGGAACTAATTGAATGGACTTGCGAGGGCGGCTCGAAACCTTTGGGAGTAGACGCTGACGGGAACCCTGTCCGTTATCAGTGGGGTGCGCATGATGGTGCGCAAATGAGGGGGTAACTAGGTTATCAATTTAGGTGGTACCGCAGAAGCAATGAGCTTTTGTCCTATTTAGGGACAAAGGCTTTTTTATTGCCCCTGACCATCCTCCAGTTCACAGAAAGGAGTCTGATTCCAAAGGCAGTTGAGCAGAGATGAGACGAGACCAGAAGAGAGGAGTTGAGATGAGGATAATGATCAGACCGAGCAGCGAAACCATTCTCGATTTAGCCCGAGATTACCGGGTAATTCCCATCTGCCGCGATATTTATGCGGATGTGATCACCCCCATAACCTTACTGCGCAAGCTAGCGGGCATAAGCCGGCGCTATTTCCTGCTGGAAAGCGTCGAAGGCGGAGAAAAGTGGGGCAGGTACTCCTTTTTAGGTTACGATCCGGTTATGAGAGTGTTTTGTAAAGACCGGAGCGTGACCGTAGAAAAGGATGAGGTCACAACCACAATCATAAGCGATAATCCCTTGGATCTCTTGCGGGAGATCCAGCGGGACTACAAGGCTCCCAGGCTGCCGGGCATGCCCCCTTTTACAGGTGGTTTCGTGGGGTATTTCGCCTATGCCATGATCGGTTATGCCGAGCCCCAGCTTAGCATCAGGCGTGGTGACGATAACGATTTTGACCTGATGCTGTTTGACAAGGTGATCGCCTATGATCATCTCAAACAGAAGATCAGTATAGTCGTTAACATGCTGACCAATCAGGTAATTGAGAACTATGGACAAGCTATGGCTGACATAGAAGCTATAGCTGGATTTATTCGTAACGGGAAAGAGTCTCCCCAACTCAAGAGCGATAAAAACGTGCAATTTACCTGTAATGTAACCCGGGCAGATTACTGCCAAATGGTGGAGAAAGCCAAAGCCTACATCTATGAAGGAGATATCTTCCAAGCCGTCATTTCGCGGCGATTCCAGGCGCCCTACCAGGGCAGCCTCATCAATGCCTACCGGGTTTTGCGAACCACCAATCCTTCCCCGTATATGGTCTATATGCATATCGACGGAGATGAGATCATCAGCACGTCACCGGAAACCCTGGTGCGCCTGCAGGACGGGCGGCTCACCACTTTCCCGGTGGCTGGTTCAAGGCCCCGGGGGAAAACCGAAGTCGAGGATATTATGCTGGAGAAGGAACTGCTGGCAGACGAAAAAGAGCTGGCAGAACACAATATGCTGGTGGATCTGGGCAGGAACGATTTGGGAAAGATCTCCCGGTATGCTTCGGTAGAGGTTGCCCGATACATGATGATCCATCGCTATTCCACCGTGATGCATATCTGTTCCCAGGTTGAAAGCGATATCCTCCCGGAATGTGACGGATACAGCGCGATTGAAGCGGTCCTCCCGGCCGGAACCCTGTCTGGGGCCCCCAAGATAAGGGCCTGCCAGATAATCGAGGAAATTGAAGCCGAACCCCGGGGAATTTACGGAGGCGCACTGGGATACGTGGATTTTAGCGGCAATATGGATACCTGCATCGCTATCCGCATGGCGGTGAAAAAAGGTGACACGGTATACGTCCAGGCTGGAGGCGGAATAGTGGCGGACAGTGTGCCCGAGAGGGAATATGAAGAATCTGCCAACAAGGCCCTGGCGGTGATGAATGCTATCCGCAATGCGGGAGAGGTTGAGGACTGATGATATTATTGATCGACAATTATGACAGTTTTTCTTATAACCTGGTGCAATTGGCCGGAAGTATCGATCCGGATATCAAGGTCATCAGAAACGATGAATTGAGCGTGGAAGAGATTGAGGCCCTGCAACCCTCCCATATAATAATCTCACCCGGCCCGGGCTACCCCAAAGATGCCGGGATTTGCGAGGAGATGGTTTTGAAATTGGCGGGGCAGGCTCCAATCCTGGGGGTATGTCTCGGCCACCAGGGGATTTGCGAGGCATACGGCAGTATGATCACTCATGCCAAACAGCTTATGCATGGCAAAAAGAGCCGCATCAATATCGATACCAACTGCCCGATATTCGAAGGACTGCCGGCCCAGATAGATGCAGCCCGCTATCATTCCCTGGCAGCCCAAAAAGAGACCATACCCGAAGAGCTGATCGTCATCGCAGAGGATGAGAGCGGCGAGGTCATGGGCGTAAAACACGCTCTATACGATGTATATGGTCTGCAATTTCACCCCGAATCAATTCTGACCCCCATGGGTCATGTTATACTCGAAAAATTTTTAGCATTATAGGAGGAAAGTAAGATGATACAGAGAGCTATAAAGGAAGTATTGAGCGGCCATGACCTGGATTTGGAGACCACCAAAGCTGTCATGCGGCAGATGATGGAAGGAACCGCTACCCCTGCCCAGATGGGGGCTCTTCTGGCCGGACTCAGGATGAAAGGTGAAACAGTGGAGGAGATCACGGCCTGCGCTGAAGTCATGCGGGAAAAGGGCTTGAAGATCAATCCGGTCCGCAAGGTGATAGATATAGTAGGGACCGGAGGTGACGGGACCAATACCTTCAACATATCCACCACATCAGCCTTTGTAGTTGCAGCCGGAGGAGTGCCGGTGGCCAAACACGGCAACCGGGGCGTTTCCAGCAAAAGCGGTGCGGCGGACGTATTGGAAAAATTGGGCATCAACCTGAACCTGAGCCCCGAACAGAGTGAGAGAATACTGGGCCAGAGCAATATATGTTTCATGTTCGCCCAGATATACCATGCCTCCATGAAACATGCAGCTCCTGTGCGAAGGGAGATGGGGGTGCGCACTATCTTCAACGTCCTGGGCCCCCTCTCCAATCCAGCCGGTGCCACCATGCAACTTATGGGTGTCTATGACCGCAGGCTGGTGGAACCACTGGCCCAAGTGCTGGCCAATCTGGGGGTCGTTCGGGGGGTAGCGGTAAGCGGTAGTGATGGTATGGACGAGGTAACCCTGACGGGCCCGACTCACGTCTGCGAGATCCGCTTCGGCGAATTGACCAGTTACGATATTACTCCTGAACAGTTCGGTTTCAGCTGTTGCAGGTTGGAGGACCTCATGGGCGGCACTCCGGAAGAGAATGCCCAGATCACAAGGGACATACTGAGCGGTAAGGAACGCGGCCCTAAAAGAGAGGTAGTAATACTCAATGCAGCCCTGGCTCTTTACCTTGGCATCGACAATTGCAGCGTGGCGGACTGCGTCAAGATGGCCGAGGATCTTATAGACTCCGGCAAGGCTGCTGCCAAGCTCGAGGAATTTCGCCGATTAACCAATGAGGTGTAGATCATGATACTGGATATTCTTGCAGATGCAGCGCGCCAGCGGGTGAAACGCAGCCAGGTGTGCATAACCGGCAAAGAAATGGAAAGGCGGGCCCGGGCTATTGAAGTTGCGGGTGACTTCCCTTTCGAAACAGCACTGTCGCGACCGGGGATCAATTTCATCTGCGAAATAAAAAAGGCTTCCCCCTCCCAGGGGGTGATCGATCTACAATATGACTATCTTGCGATTGCCAGGGAATATGAGCAAGCTGGAGCTGCAGCGATTTCGGTCTTGACCGAAACTGATTTCTTCCAGGGGAGCGACTCGCACCTGCAGGAGATCAGCCAGGTGGTTTCTATCCCGTTGCTGCGCAAGGACTTTACCGTAGATGCCTATCAGTTATACGAAGCCAAGGTTATTGGAGCCTCGGCGGTGCTTCTTATATGTGCCCTGCTGGACACTGCGACCATAAGGAACTTCATCAGGATCTGCGATGATTTGGGCTTGTCAGCACTGGTAGAAGCCCATGATTCTGTGGAAATAGCGCGAGCTCTGGATGCCGGAGCCAGAATAATAGGGGTCAATAATCGTGACCTGAAGGATTTCACTGTATATATGAACAACAGTGTTGAACTTCGACAATGGGTCCCGGACGGGGTGATTTTTGTCGCTGAAAGCGGTATCAAAACCCCTGCAGATATAGCAGTTCTGAAGCAGAACCGGGTGAATGCGGTGCTTATTGGAGAAGTCCTGATGCGCAGCCCGGATAAAGCGAAAAAGCTTGCTGAGCTGAAAGGTGAGAGATCATGATCAGGATCAAGATTTGCGGCTTGACCAGGGAGGAAGACATAGCCGCAGTGAACCGCTGCCTGCCGGACTACATCGGTTTCGTATTTGCCGAGAGCCGACGCCAAGTGTCCCCCGGTCAGGCCAGATTCCTCAAATCCAAGCTTGATCCGAGGATAAAGGCAGTAGGCGTGTTTGTGAATGAGAGTATTGACGCCATAGCTGCCTTATGTGACGCTGGCACAATTGATTTGGTCCAGATCCATGGGGATGAAGGAGAAGATTTCGTCAGGGAGCTGAAAGAAAGGGTGGCCTGCCCGGTAATCAAGGCCTTACGGGTCAAAAACCCGGAACAGGTGCTGGCAGCCCAGAGACTGCCTTGTGACCTGCTGCTGCTCGATACTTACTCAGAAGGACATTATGGCGGAGGCGGTTTGACCTTCGACCACAGTCTGATTCCAGAACTTCACAAACCCTTTTTCCTGGCGGGAGGACTGCACCTGGACAATATAGAGCAGGCTATTACGGATAGTCATCCCTGGGGCGTGGATATCAGCAGCGGGGTCGAAAGCGGCGGGATCAAGGATGAAGCCAAGATAAGGGCGATAATTGCCAGAGTGAGAAATCTCTGCAACGGAAAGGACAGATAATCATGAAGAAAGGAAGATTTGGCATCCATGGCGGGCAGTATATTCCCGAGACACTTATGAATGCAGTCATGGAACTGGAAGCCGCATACGAAAAATTCCGCCAGGACAAGGAGTTCCAGCGGGAACTGGATCAGTTGCTGCGCGAATATGCCGGACGCCCTTCGCGTCTGTACTTGGCGGAAAAGATGACCCGCGACCTGGGCGGGGCCAAGATATACCTGAAGAGGGAAGACCTGAATCACACCGGATCCCACAAAATAAATAATGTGCTGGGCCAGGCACTGCTTGCCAAAAAGATGGGCAAGACCAGGTTGATCGCTGAAACCGGCGCCGGACAGCACGGGGTAGCCACAGCCACGGCTGCTGCCCTGATGGGGATGGAATGCGAGATCTTCATGGGTAAGGAAGACACAGAGCGACAGGTCCTGAATGTTTACCGGATGGAACTGCTGGGAGCCAAAGTCCATGTGGTAGAATGCGGAACCCAGACCCTGAAGGATGCAGTCAGCGAAACCTTCCGGGAGTGGGTCTCACGTCTGGACGATACCTATTATGTCCTGGGATCAGTGATGGGCCCCCATCCCTATCCTACCATCGTGCGAGATTTCCAGAAGGTGATCGGTCAGGAGATAAAGGCCCAGCTGCAGGACAAGGAAGGACGGCTGCCGGATGCGGTTTTAGCCTGTGTAGGTGGGGGGAGCAATGCCATGGGCGCTTTCTACGAGTTCATCGATGATCCTTCGGTGCAACTCATCGGTTGTGAAGCAGCGGGCTTGGGTATCGCCAGTCCCTTGACCGCGGCCACTATTGCCACCGGTAGCCTGGGAGTGTTTCACGGCATGAAATCATATTTCTGCCAGGATGAATATGGACAGATAGCTCCTGTCTACTCCATTTCAGCGGGTCTCGACTATCCCGGCATTGGGCCGGAACACGCCATGCTATCTGATCAGGGCCGGGCTCAATATGTTCCGGTCACCGACCTGGAAGCTGTGGAAGCATTCGAGTACCTTTCGCGGACAGAAGGCATCATCCCGGCCATCGAAAGTGCCCATGCGGTGGCCTATGCCTGCCATTTGGCGCCGACCATGGATAAAGAAAAGATCATCGTCATCAATATCTCCGGAAGAGGAGACAAAGATGTAGCGGCAATTGCGCGTTACCGGGGGGTGAATATTCATGACTAGAATCAAACAGGTTTTCGACCACGGCAAGGCTTTCATCCCTTTCATCACTGCCGGGGATCCGAATCTCGACATAACTGCAGAGCTGATCCCGGCTATGGCTGCAGCAGGTGCGGACTTGATCGAGATTGGGATACCATTTTCCGATCCCACGGCGGAGGGGGCAGTCATTCAAGCTGCTAATGAAAGGGCTTTGGCGGCGGGCACAACTACCGAGAAAATCTTTGCCATGCTGATGCAGATACGGGACAAGACTGAGGTGCCCCTGGCCTTTATGACTTACACCAATCCGGTATTTGTTTTTGGACCGGAGCGCTTCATGCAGCAGGCAGCAGCATGCGGCATCGACGCCGTAATCGTACCTGATTTGCCATTTGAGGAAAAGGATGAACTCCAGCCCTATTGCGAGGCAGCCGATATAGACCTGATCTCCATGATTGCCCCCACCTCCAAAGAACGGATTGTACGCATTGCTGCCCAGGCCCGGGGCTTCGTGTACTGTGTGTCCTCCCTGGGTGTTACCGGGGTGCGCAGCGAAATAACAACTGATATCGCTGAGATGGTGAGACTGGTGAAGGCAGCTCAGGACATACCTTGTGCTATCGGATTCGGGATATCTACCCCGGAACAAGCCAGGACTCTGGCAGCTCAAGCAGACGGGATAATCGTGGGCAGCGCCATAGTGAAAATGATCGCCCAATTAGGGGTGGAATGTGTCGAGCCGATTGCCGAATATGTGCGGCGAATGAAAGCCGCCATGCGGTAAAAAGGGGGACCTGGAACATGATATTTGTGCTGAAACCCGGAGTTGCTCAACTAAAAATCGACGATTTTGCCCAGAGACTGGGGGAGCGGGGCTTTTCAACTTTTCTCTCCACCGGCACTGAGCATACGGTAGTCTGTTTGATCGGCAACACAGCCTCTCTCGATATGGATGCAGTGGTTGAGACAAATGACATCGTGGAATACGGGCGCCGGATCACTGAACCCTATAAAGCCGTCAACCGTAATGTTCACCCGGCGGATACCATGGTCAAAGTCGGGGAAGTCCTCTTTGGCCAGGGGATGTTCCAGGTGATTTCCGGTCCCTGCTCGGTGGAAAGCGAGGAACAGATCATTGCGGTGGCCAGATCGGTCAAGGCCAGTGGTGCGACCCTCCTACGGGGAGGAGCCTTCAAGCCCCGCACCTCTCCATATGCCTTCAAGGGTTTGCAGGAAGAGGGTCTGAGGCTGCTGCTGCTGGCCAAGCGCGAGACGGGGCTGCCCATCGTCACAGAAGTGATGAACCAGACCCAGCTGCCTCTGTTCGCGGACATCGATGTTATCCAAATAGGTGCCCGCAATATGCAAAATTTCGATCTGCTGAGGGAAGTCGGTCGTTTCAATAAGCCGGTCCTGCTCAAAAGGGGATTGGCCAATACCCTGGAAGAACTGCTTATGAGTGCCGAGTACATTATGTCCGAAGGCAACCATCAGGTAATCTTATGCGAGAGAGGTATCCGCACTTTCGAGACCGCTACCCGCAACACCCTGGACATATCAGCTGTTCCTCTCCTCAAACAGAAATCTCATCTGCCGGTCATAGTGGACCCTAGCCATGCTGCTGGGCTGCGAGGATTGGTGGCACCCCTGGCCCGGGCAGCAGTTGCGGTGGGAGCTGATGGATTAATGATCGAAACCCATAACGATCCGGCCAATGCACTGTCTGATGGGGCCCAGTCTCTGGACCTCCTGCAATTCGAGGCTCTAATGCGGGATTTGAAGGGCAGGATCGAATTTGAAGGCAAACAGCTGGGAAAGCTGGAGTAAAAATAGAGAAAGCTGTATTTGATCAGCCAGTTCAGTCTTCAACTGGCTGATTCTTTTTGCCCGGCTCCAGTGGCTAGTCCAGGCTCCGTTTTGTTAGCATGCTGGGACAATACTTGTGCAGAGCTTGTCTTTAACATAATATTGTATACAACGTGGTTGTGAACCCGTTAATTGTAATCGCAGGTGAGGGTTTTTATGAAGGTTATCATTATCGGTGCAGGCAAGGTAGGATTCAGCATGGCCCAGCTGCTTTCCTCCGAAAATCATGATGTGGTGGTGATCGAACAGGATCCTGAGCGCCAGCGTATATTGGAAGAGGAATTGGATGTACAGGTGATCGATGGGAGCGGTTCTTCCACTTCGGTTTTGGAAGCAGCCGGGGTAAAAAATGCCGACATGCTCCTGGCCGTGACCGAGGTCGATGAACTCAATATGGTAGCCTGTATTCTGGCCAAGAAATATGGAACCAAAACCACTGTAGCCAGGGTACGTAATCCGGAATATCTGGAAGTCAAGGAGTTCTCACTAAACCGACTGATGGGCATAGACCTGTTCATCAATCCGGAACGGATCACTGCTTTGGAAATTGCCGAACTGATCGACAGCCCGGAGGCACTCAGTGTTGACTACTACGCCAACGGCAAGGTAAAGGTATTGGAATTGGAAATCAAGGCCGATTCTCCCCTCCTGGATAAAAAGCTCAATACCCTGGATGGCTCCATTCCGTTCAATATTGTGGCTATTGCCCGCCAGCACTCCATGCTGGTACCCGGCGGCTCAGACGTTCTTAAGCTGGGAGATCACATCCACCTTATGGCCCGGACGGATGATATGAAGGCTGTGGAAGCTGTATTGGGCTTCAAGAGCCGTAAGGTAGAAAATGTCACCATTTTGGGTGGCGGACGTACCGGCTTCTATTTGGCCCATACGCTGGAGACGAAACATACCGGTATCAACATCAAGATAATTGAGCGGGATCGGGCTAGAGCGGCAAAAATATCCCAACGGCTGAACCGCACCCTGGTCATCAATGGCGATGGCAGCGATTACCAACTGCTGGAGGACGAAAATGTTGCAGCCTCCGACATGTTTGTTGCGGTGACCGATGACGACAAGATCAACCTGCTCTGTTCTTTAATAGCCAGCAACCTGGGCGTGAAAAAGACGGTCTGCCAAATGAAGCGCACCGAAACCGTTCCCCTGGCAGAGCAGATAGGCATCGATACCCTTCTTAATCCCCGTCAGTTGGCAGCAGGAGCTATCCTGAAATATATGCGGATCGGAGACATAATATCAGTCACTTTATTTGGCGAGGAACGGGCCGAGATGCTGGAACTAGTTGCCAATTCAGCCTGCAGCGTAGTGGATAAAGAACTCCGTCACATTGATTTCCCGCGTGGTTCCGCAGTTGGAGCGGTGCTGCGAGATGATGAGGCCATTATTCCTGATGGTTCCTTTAAAATAAAGGCTGGCGATCGCCTGATAATTTTCTCGGTGTTAAAAAGCATACCCAAAATCGAACGCCTCTTTCAGGGGGGAGGAAAGATATATTGATCAGGACCAGAGTAGTGATGGCTGGTATAGGCAGGATCGTCCTGATAATCGGGGTGGCCATGCTAACCGCATTGTTTTGGTCACTGGCTTATCATGAGGATGTCACCATGGACATTCTGCGGTCAGCTTTGATTACCATAGCCTGCGGCATGGCCCTGGGAGCAAGTTCTGTCAGTTTCCATAACCTCAAACTAAAGGAAAGCTTGGTAGTGGTCACTTTGGGATGGGCAGTGGCCTCAGCATTCGGAGCTTTGCCGTACATGTTCTCCGGGTACCTGCCTTCCTTTGCTGATGCCTATTTTGAGACAGTATCAGGATTCACAACCACAGGAGCCAGCGTGATCAGCGATGTGGAAGTATGGCCCCGCGGATTGATGTTCTGGCGTATGCTGACCCAGTGGCTGGGTGGTATGGGGATAATCGCATTGTTCGTGGCAATAATGGCCAGCCTCGGGGCCCGGGCAAAACAGCTGTTCAAAGCGGAAGTCCCGGGACCGGTCTCTGACAGCATAAGCCCTCGGATCAAGGATACAGCTCGTAAATTATGGATGACCTATGTTGTCATGAGCGTTATATGCGCTTTGAGTCTCTATGCTTTCGGAATGGACGCTTTCGATGCTATTTGCCATACCTTCACTACTATGGCCACAGGAGGGTTCTCCACCAAAAATGCCAGCATCGCTTTTTTCCCCAGCCCCCTAATCCAGTGGACAATAACCATGTTTATGTTCCTGGCAGGATGCAACTTTGCCCTCCACTTTTTTGCTTTTAAGCGGCGCAATCCCCTGATATACTTCAAAAATTCAGAATTCAAACTATATTTGGGCATCGTACTGGTTGCCACTCTGCTGGTTTTTGCAGGGTTGCATGAAAAATGGGCGGTTGCGGGAATTGAAGGTACTTTGCGGGCTGCATGTTTTCAAATAGTGTCGATAGTGACTACAACTGGTTTTGCTACAACCGATTTTGATCTGTGGCCGCCTTTAGCCGCGGCCGTAATTCTCGTGATGATGTTTGTGGGGGGGTGTTCTGGCTCTACCGGGGGCAGCGTCAAGCCGGGCCGATATCTCATCATAGTTAACCGTACCATAATCGAGATGAAAAAAATGGTGCATCCTAAAGCAATATTGCCCTTAAGGTTTGGCGGGAGGTTCATTTCTGAAGAACTGTTGATCAACGTGTTGCAGTTTTTCTTCCTGTATTTTGCTTTTTTGACCATTGGAGTGCTGGTTCTTTCTGCTTATCATATAGATTTGGTCAGCAGTTTCTCCGCTGCAGCAACCTGCTTGGGCAATATAGGGCCAGGGCTGAATCTGGTGGGTCCAACCAGGAATTTTTCGCTTTTACCAGATCTAGCCAAATATGTGCTGAGCATATTGATGTTAGTAGGGAGACTGGAAATATACCCGGTCCTGGTGTTGTTTATGCCTGAATTTTGGCGAGACTAGTTTATTAACCACAAAATATAGTCATCTATGCCCTAATAGCTTGGTGACTAATTTTTAATTATATATTCAGCATTCTGTCAGTTATAAATCAGAATGGCGTATTACAATTGAACAAACGTTTAAAATCGGACACATAATGGGTTATAATGGGAAAGAAATAATGTTATGAAGGAGGTATCAATCTGGAGAAGCCGGTGTCTCACAGATACCCGGTCTAAAACCATTGTTCGGTTTAAATAAGAATAGGAGGTACGGCATGATTAAAAGGTTCAAACCTGGGCTAATAGCTTTTACGCTGGTTTTTGCGGTTGCTTTTATGGTTCCTGGCGTTCTGTTACCGGCAACGGCAGCCGCGGCCACTCCTGATGTATCGACCTATAAAGCGTCTGATATAGGTGAGGACTATGCCACGCTTTATGGTGCTGTTGATAATGATGGTGGACTCAATATTACTGAATTTGGGTTCTTTTACGGTACCGACGCCGATGATGTAGCTGATGGTGAGGATGGAACCAGCGATAGTGATACAGCCAATGGGGATTCAGATGATTTTTACCTGGATTTGAGCGGGTTGGACTCTGACCAGACTTATTATTTCATGGCTTATGCCATTAATGATGATGGCAAATCCTACGGTAGTGTCAGATCATTTACCACCCAGGCTGGTGTCTCAGCTAGCGGAGATCTGGATGTGGTCACCGACACCCCTGATAACATAGGCGCGGATACAGCAACCCTTAATGCCTATGTGGATGGATATGACAGTGATAACTACCAGATTACAAAGTACGGCTTCTTTTATGGACCAGACGAGGGAGATGTGGATGACGTAGAGGACATCCTGGCCGATGGTGACAACAACTGGGACTGTACCTACCATAGTGGGGACTATCGGGATACCAGTTCTGACGAATATGTATTTTCCTTGACTCTAAAAAACCTGGACCCGGATGAAGAAACCTACTATTATCGGGCATATATCGAGTATGAAGATGATAATGGCGACGAGTTCTATTCCCTCGGTGACATTGAGCAGATTGACCTGATTACCACACCGCCAAGTGTATTTACACTCGGCTCTAACATGTACAATCTCAGGGGTTCAACACAGGTGATGGATATAGCCCCATATGCCAAAGACAACCGCACCTACCTGCCTGTACGCTATGTGGGCTATGCCATGGGGCTCACCGATTCGCAGATTATTTGGAGCCCCGAATTCCCCAAGACGGTGATCCTGAAAAACACCACAACCACAGTGATTTTGAACATAGGCAGCCAGATTATGTTCAGCAATGGGAAAGCAGTATACATGGATGTGGCTCCAGAGGTTGCTAATAATAGGACTTGTCTGCCTATCGCCTGGGTTGCCACAGCTTTTGGCAGCAGTGCCACCTGGGATGGAGCTCTCAAAGTCACCATCAGCCCTGGGACTGGCTCCAGCACCAATCCGACCTCCACCCCAACCTCGACCAAGGGCAAGGTTACTCTGGATGACAGCTATATAACCCTGGCCCCAGATGATGAGACCACTATTACCGGCACCTTGAAAGGGGACAACCTGGAAATCGATAGTGTGGACTACGAGGTGGATGGTGACAAAGTGGTGTCGGTGGATATCGATATCGATGGAGACAGCTTTGATGCTACCATATCCGCGGATAGTGACGCTACAGACAGGGATGAGGCAACTGTAACCTTTATCATCACAGATACAGACGGGAATGATTATGAAGTGTCTGTGGATATCTCAATTGAAGAATAAAAATAAACAACTTAAAGGCCCCCTCCGGTTAACACGGAGGGGGTTCTTTCATTGGACGAGGCGGGGAAGCAACTCATTGGGGCTCAAACGCAACCATCCGCAAGTTTAGGAATTGCAAGACTGGTCGCAATTCCGCAGTTTTATGATATCGGGGTGAGTATATGAAATCATACCGCAAGGAACTACACTTTCATTTCCCGACCCGCAGAGGGATTCAGAACATAACCGGCCAGGTCCAAGCGGCTGTGGATGAGAGCGGGGTCAAGGAAGGCCTGGTGTTGGTGAATGCCATGAACATCACGGCCAGTGTTTTCATCAATGATGATGAAAGCGGATTGCATCATGATTATGAGGTGTGGCTGGAGAAACTGGCCCCCGAGAAGCCATACAACCAATATGCGCATAACGGCTATGAAGACAATGCTGATGCCCATCTGAAAAGAACCATCATGGGCCGGGAAGCGGTAGTCGCAATAACCCGGGGGAGACTGGATTTCGGTACCTGGGAGCAGATTTTCTACTTCGAATTCGATGGCAAGAGAGACAAACGGGTTTTGATCAAGATAATCGGGGATTAGGCTGACCATCAGGTAACTGATGATAAACAGCAGCTGGCCTCGGTCTGCAGCTATACTGGCAGGTCATGATCGGTTACCAGCGTCCGGCTTGATGAAGGACTGATAGTCAGCCCAATTGTCATTCAGGAGTTGGGGGGTGTCCAAGCCATATGGACAATTATCCAGGCAATGGTCACATTCGGTACAATCTGCTATCCGGCTCATTTTTTCCTGCCATTCATCATTCAGGTAAACAGAGGTAGGGGCTCTCCGCAGGAGGAGCGACATCCTGGCACAATTTGGGATATCGATCTCTGCCGGGCAGGGGAGGCAATAGCCGCAACCCCGGCAGAAACCGCCGCTCAATAACTTGCGGTCCTGTTCGATGATGCCCTGAAGATTTTCATCCAGGACCGGGGGCTGCTTGGCATGGGCGATGAACTCGTCAAGCTCATCATCCCGCTGGATTCCCCATATGGGCAAGACTCCAGGATATTGGGCCAGAAATGCATAAGCGGCTGCCGAATTGGTGATAAGCCCGCCGGATAAAGCCTTCATGGCGATAAATCCCATATTACGGTCATGACAAATGCTCACCAGCTCTTTTTCCTGGTCAGTGGCCAAATAGCTGAAAGGGAACTGCAGGGTAGCGTATAAGCCTGATTCAACCGCTTCCCTAGCCACGGGCAGCTTATGGCTCGAGATACCGATGTGGCGGATCAGACCTTTGCTCTTGGCTTCAGTCATGGCCTCATAGAGGCCACTTCCATCTCCGGGGCGGGGACAGAAATTGGGATTATGAAATTGATATATGTCGATATAGTCAGTGCGGAGACAATCCAAAGAGCAGGTTAAATGCTCCCAAAAATCGCCGGGATTAGAGGCCATAGTCTTGGAGGCAATTATGATTTGGGGCCTGATATCGCTCAACGCCGCGCCGATTTTTTCTTCACTGTCGGTGTAGAAGCGAGCTGTATCGAAAAAATTGAAACCGTTCGCGTAGGCTTTGCGCAACAGTTGAGCAGCCTCTTTTGACGAAATGCGCTGGATCGGCAAGGCACCAAATCCGTTTTTATGAACCGTTATTCCGGTATTTCCCAATTTGACGAATTGCATGGACTGACTCCTTCGAGTTGATTTGTCTGTTTATGAAATTATAATACTACTTATTGCACGCAAGTGAAAATTTAGGAGCGTATAGGCAAGCGAAAATCGGTGGTAAACTGCAAACTGCCAGGCATCTCAAACGAGCGGGCAAAAAAATTGAGGGCTATTAGCCCTCTTTTTTTCTAGTGGTGCCAGAGGTGGGACTCGAACCCACACGCCTCGCGGCACACGATTTTGAGTCGCGCTCGTCTGCCAATTCCGACACTCTGGCTTTTGCGATTGTAAGTATCACTGGTAACGCAAGCATTATTATACTGGGATGAATCAGGCTTGTCAAGGCGGACTCCGCCCTGGATTATGATGCATGATGCATTGTGCGAAAGCCGGGACCAGCTTTGCTAAACCGCGGGCAAACGATATAATGAAACAGGCGGGAGGGACATCTCGCTGGCTTTTACCTGAACTCCATGTTGATAGAAAGGGTGACCGTGACCATGCCCGATAAAAGGATAATGTTGATCGATGGCAATAGCCTGCTCTACCGGGCTTTTTTTGCCCTGCCTCTGCTTAAGACCGAGGACGGCATATACACCAATGGAGTATACGGTTTTCTCACCATGCTGAACCGGGCAGTCCGCGAGCTCAAGCCCACCCATATATTGGTGGCTTTCGACAAAGAACGTACTACCTTCCGCAATGAGACCTACAGCGACTACAAGGCTAATCGACTGGAAACCCCGGTGGAACTTGGCAGCCAATTCGAAATAATCAGGCAGATCCTGGAGGCTATGAACATAACCTTTATGGAAGTACAGGGTTACGAGGCTGACGACATAATTGGCACTCTGAGCCGCCAGGCGGAGCAGGCAGGGATGGAAACAGTTATAGTCACCGGTGACAATGATACTCTACAACTGGTGTCCCAACATACCCAGGTCTATATGACGAAAAAAGGCATTTCCGAAATTGAGATCTATGATACTCAGAAGGTAAGAGACAAATGGGAAGTTGAACCGGAACAAATGATAGAGATCAAGGCACTGATGGGTGATAGTTCTGATAACATTCCAGGTGTGCCAGGAGTTGGACCCAAGACCGCAGTCAAACTGATCAAGGAATTCGGAACCCTGGAGAAGCTGTATGATAACCTGGACAAGGTGGGAGGGAAGAAGCTGTCTCTAAACCTGGCCCAGCATAGGAGCCAGGCCTTTATGAGCCGTGAACTGGCTACAATTATCAGGGATATGGAGCTTGATGCTCAGTTGGATGATTTCAAAGTCCAGGAAGTTGATCGAGCTGAACTCATGCCGCTCTACCAGCGGCTCCAGTTCAATAACTTCCTGAAAGCATTGCAGGAGACCTTGCCTACCCCTGTGCAAACGGCAGGGGAAATCGAGGCTCAACTGGTAAGCTCCCCAGAAGACGCGAAATTGATGCTGCAATCGATAGACAGGCAAGGGGGAGTAGCAATCCAGCTGGTCACTGATTATCATCACCCCATGTGGTGCAAAATCCTGGAGATTTATGTGGCTGCGGGGGAGCAGGTCTATTGCATGGATGTCAGTAACGGCAATGAAGCCAGGCTGGGTTGGCTGCGGGACATGCTCCAGGATGACAATCTGCCCAAATACCTCCATAACTCCAAATTTGCCCAGGTAGTGTTGTTGCGGCAGGGTATCGAACTTAGGGGGGTCACAGGTGACACTCTATTGTATACTTATGTGCTAGATCCGGCTTTTCCCAGTGAAGAGCTGCGGGCTACAGTTGCACATCATCTGCAGATAGATACCGCACAAAGCAGTCCAGCATACCTCACCGCCCAGATCAAGAAAGTCCATGAAGAACTGGCCAAGAGTGCTGCACCGGAACTGACCAAGCTGCTGGATGAAGTAGAGATGCCTCTGTCCGAGATCCTTGGTGATATGGAATTCTGCGGCGTGAAGGTGGATCGCAGGGTTCTGGCAACAATAGCCAATGAACTGGGCGGGAGGATTGCCAAAGCTGAAGGGAAAATATATGCCTTAGCCAGGGGGAGCTTTAACATCAATTCACCCAAACAGCTGGGCAAAGTACTTTTTGAAGACCTGGCCCTGCCAGTAGCGAAAAAGACCAAAAGCGGCTATTCCACCAGCCAGGAGGTCCTGGAGGAGTTGAACGGGCAGCATGAGATCATTTCCCATATCATGGAATACCGTCAACTCACCAAGGTGAAGTCCACTTATGCCGATGCCCTGCAGACCCTGATCCATCCTGAAACAGGGAGAGTCCACACCATATTCAAACAGGCTATCACAGCCACGGGGCGGCTCTCCAGTGTCGAACCCAACCTGCAGAACATACCAATTCGTCTGGAGGAAGGCCGGCAGATCAGAAAGGCGTTTGTAGCCACCAACCGGGATTGGGTCATATTTTCCGCGGACTATTCGCAGATCGACCTGCGTTGTCTGGCCCATATAAGCGGTGATGAAACCTTGATCGATACATTCGCCAGGGGTATAGACATCCATACCCGGACCGCATCGGAAATTTTCGATGTTCCTCTGGAAAAAGTGGATCGTGAGCTGCGCCGGCGGGCCAAAGCGGTCAATTTCGGGATCATCTATGGCATAGGTGATTTCGGTTTAGCCAGGCAAACCGGCGTTCCCCGGGCTGAAGCAGCCAAATATATAAGGGAATACCTGGACTCCTACCCAGGGGTAAGGCGTTATATGGAAGGAGTAGTCATGTTCGGTACCGAAACGGGCTTCGTAGAAACTATTTTGAACCGGCGGCGCTATCTGCCTGACCTGCGTTCCAAAAACAAGATGGTCCAGTCCTTCGCCAGGAGAATGGCCTTGAACACCCCCATCCAGGGTTCTTCTGCCGACATAATCAAGCTGGCTATGCTGAAGGTCGCCAGCGGCCTGGAAAAACGAGGCCTGCAATCGCGCATGCTTTTGCAGGTACATGATGAACTTATCCTGGAAGTGCGCAAGGAAGAGCTGGAGTTCGTAGCCGACCTGGTCAAGGACTGTATGGAAAATGCCTATGAATTGAAAGTTCCCTTGGTGGTCGACCGCAAGGTAGGCAAGGATTGGTATGATATGCAGAACTGGGAATAGTCTGGATAAGAGGTGTTGGTGATGCCGGAACTACCGGAAGTGGAGACTATCAGGCTGTCTCTGCAGTGTATTATTGGACTTAAAATCGATTACATTGAAGTCAGGCGCGGTGACATAATCCGCCAGGAAGACTTCCCCTCAGGGGAGTTGCACGGGCAGACCATAACTGGCATCCGGAGAAGAGGCAAATACTTGGCTTTGGAACTGGCCAATGGTCTGTGCATGGTGGTGCATATGGGCATGAGCGGGCGATTCTATCTCCAACCGGAGGAAGAAGCAATTGAAGTACCCCACGTGCATCTGATAATACATTTGGAAAACCAAATGCAACTCATCTACCAGGATGCCAGGCGCTTTGGAGGCGTGTGGCTCTGCCGGGATCCAGAATCACTGTTTACCCATATGGGAGTGGAGCCTCTTTCCAAAGCCTTTACGGCAGAATACCTGGCCGGCATTACCCACAACCGCAAAGTAGCCATTAAAACATTGCTCCTCAACCAAAACCTGATTGCTGGCATCGGCAACATATATGCGGATGAAGCTCTTTTTAGCGCCGGAATCAGGGGGGATCGTCAAGCCGGGAGCTTACTTCCAGGGGAAATCAAACGGCTTCGCCAGGCCATAATCAAGGTATTGCGCCAAAGCATCAAGCAAAGGGGCACTACTTTTCGCGACTTCCGGGATGGATTCAACCGTACCGGAAGCTTCCAGGAGTCGTTGCAGGTATATGGTAAAGCCCAGCAGACCTGTCCGCTATGCGGGAATCTAATTCTCAAAGAACAGATCGGAGGGCGCAGCAGCCATTACTGCCCCCAATGTCAAAAGTGATATATGGTTTTTTGTCCGGAACAACCAGCCCGCGCCGGGAGCGACGCCAGGGGAAGAACGAGCTGATAGGGGCTCAAGAAACATTAGCGGGGTGTGATATGAAGATAATTGGACTGACCGGCGGTATTGCCAGCGGCAAGAGCACCGTATCCAAATTCCTGGCCGAACTGGGGGCAACCATCATCGACGGTGACGAGACGGCCCATCGCCTCATGGAGCCAGACCAACCGATTTGGGAGGATGTTGTAAACGCATTTGGGCGTGAGGTTCTGAATCCGGATTCGACCATCGACCGGATCAAGTTAGGGGCCATCGTTTTCAATGACCGGGAAAAGCTGCAGGTCTTGAACCAGATAGCCCATCCCCGTATTATTGCCGAAATCCAGAACAGACTGGGGCATCTCCGGCACACCCAGCCCGACTCGGTCCTGGTGCTGGATATCCCTCTCCTGTTCGAAGGCCGAATGGACCGGCTGTGTGACCAGGTGTGGGTAGTCTGGGTGCCGCGGGAAATACAGATAGAGCGGCTGATGGACCGCAATTGGCTGAGCCGTGAGGAAGCTATCAAGCGCATCGATGCCCAGATGTCCCTAGATGCCAAAGCCCGCCTGGCGGATATAGTCATTGACAACAGCGGCACTGTGGAAGAAACTATGATTCAGGTTGTCAACAACTATGGAGCTATTGCTGGGCAACCGATTTCTAATTAATACAACAATGGACGTGTGGAGAAGCATAATTGGTGAAGAGAAAACGTCGCAAGACAAAGCGTTTGCAGATAGTCGGGCTGCTGCTAATCCTCGGTATGATATTAACATTCCCTAAATGGATTACCTGGATCTATCCGCTCCCCCACCAGGAAATAGTATTCGAGATGGCTAGCGAATATGATGTCGATCCTTATCTGGTTTTTGCCATAATTAGGGCTGAGAGTAATTTCAAGACCACCGCCAGGTCTCCGGTAGGAGCCCGGGGGCTGATGCAGATAATGCCAGAAACGGCACAGTGGATTGCTGGTGAAATGGGGATCAAAAATTTCGCTACCGAACAGTTGCATGACCCTGAAGTCAATATACGCATGGGATGTTGGTATCTGAACAGTCTGGAGAGGGAATTCAAAGGCAATCTGCCCTTGGAACTCGCGGCATACAATGCTGGCCGCGGCAAGGTGAAACAATGGCTGCAGGATGGCACGTGGGACGGCAGCACACTAGGTCTCAAGCAGATCCCGTTTGTGGAGACCCAGCAATATATCAGGAATGTCCTGGACAACTATTCCGTGTACCAGAAAATCTATGTTCATCGCCTATACCAGTGAGAGACAAAATAGTCCTTGCTCCAGTCCAAGTCTGAGGATATACTGAAATCAATAATTTGAATTTAAAAACAGGCCGATGAAGTCCTGATGCCGTCATTTGACGGTTGTCAGGACTTTTGTTCGTCTGGGGCAATGAGGCTCTTTTGGGGGAGGAGGTCGGGCGGCACCTCGTCTCCAAGAGGGGCTTTTTTTATAGACAATCATCAAATATTTCATCAGCATGGGAGGCATTTGAAATGGAACCAATAAGTTTACTCAACCTGGCCAGCGGAGTCGACACGGTCTGGGTATTGTTGTGTGCGGCCCTAGTGTTTTTAATGGAGGGTGGTTTCGCATTTCTGGAAGCCGGATTCATCAGCTCCAAGAACTCGGTCAACATCGTAATGAAGGTGTTTACTGACTGCACAGCCGGGATGCTCAGTTATTGGGCAGTGGGCTTCGCCATCATGTATGGACTTGACAAAGCCGGTTTATTTGGCACCACGGGATTTTTCATAGGCGGGGATTTGAGTCATATCCAGTTGCGGATTCCCATTTATGCATACTGGATCTTTCAAGCTGCCTTCGCCATGGCCATGGCTTCCATCGTATCCGGGGCGGTCGCAGAGCGCATGAAGTTCGGTCCTTACATAATTTACACGATTCTAGCTGCTGCAGTGATTTACCCTGTAGCCGGACACTGGGTCTGGGGTGTCAATGGATGGCTGGCCAAATTGGGGATGATGGACTTTGCAGGTTCGGCAGTGGTTCATGCCGTAGGTGGTTGGAGTTCTCTGGCAGCGGTACTCGTGCTGGGTCCCCGCCTTGGGAAATATAATGCGAACGGTTCGGTCAATGTGCTACCACCCCACAGTCTCCTTCTAGCTTTTCTCGGTACCTACCTGCTCTGGTTCGGGTGGTTCGGGTTCAATGCAGGCAGTACCCTTTCCGGTTTGGATGTAAATATAGCCAGGATCATAGTTACGACCAACCTGGCTGCTGCAGCAGGGGGTCTGGTTGCAACCGTGTTCACCCTTTACAAATATGACAAGTCTGATCCCAGTATGGCCATGAACGGAGCATTGGCCGGACTCGCTGCTGTCACGGGCGGTTGCGCTTTTGTGAGCCCAACCAGTGCGGTCATCATCGGAGGGGTGGCAGGAATACTAGTGGTCCTGGCGGTAAGCTTCTTCGACAGTATCCGCGCCGATGATCCTGTTGGAGCTATTGCCGTTCATGGTGTCAATGGGATATGGGGTATTCTCGCGGTTGGCCTGTTTGCTGAAAAAGGCGGGCTTTTCTACGGAGGCGGAATCAACCTTCTGCTTGTGCAGGCCCTGGGCGTGTTTGCAGTATCAATTTGGGCATTCAGTACCACTTATCTGGTGTTCAGCGCGCTCAAGAAGACGGTGGGTATAAGGGTATCGGAAGACGACGAGATCGAAGGCCTGGATTTCGCCGAGCACGGAATCTTTGCCTACAATATCCAGGGAGCCAGCGATCCGCAATAGATTTGGATTGTCAACTTCCTGTTGTCAGGTCTATCCGATTATCCTATACTGATGGAGAAAATCAGAAATAGCCGCTTAGCCATGCCAACTTTGCAAGCAGGAGGAATGTTTTTGAAGAAGATTGAGGCCATTATCAGACCGAACAAATTCGAGGAACTGAAGGAAGCCTTGGACAAAGCGGGCATCCGGGGTATGACCGTCTGTGAAGTCAGAGGCCGTGGGCTACAAAAGGAAACCACCCAGTATTATCGGGGGCAGGAACACCGAATTGATCTGCACCCCAAGACCAAAGTGGAAATAGTGAGCCAGGATGATTCAGTGGAGAAGATTATCTCCACTATACTGACCGTGTGCAGAACGGGTGAGATAGGAGATGGGAAGATATTCGTATATCCACTGGAGCGGGTCATCCGTATAAGCACCCGAGAAGAGGGCGGTTCAGCCCTTTAGTTTTTCCTCCAGAACTGCCCTGGGCCTGTATGATGGTGCTTCAATTGACATGGGAAGGGATGCTGTTGTATAATTTGCATGGCCATCCGTGCTTATTTCGGGAGGTCAAACACAATTAGCTGTGCGGTGGTGGTGGAATCGGCAGACACGTACGTTTGAGGGGCGTATGGGGAGACCCGTGGGGGTTCAAGTCCCCCCCACCGCACCATATCACCGAAAAAATAAGCTTTGCATGTGGATATGCAGAGCTTTTTTCATGGGGACTTATGGGGGAGGGCGTATATAGAAAAATCGTATGGGAGATAAATGTGGACCTCTTTTTGAAAAAGATGAGGTATCGACACATGCACAGGCTACGGAAATAACCGAGTGCTTCAAAGATTTAGAGGAGAAGGATTTTATAGCCCTGTAGAAAGCGTGTTTCAGCAATAGATGATTAGCAGAGAGACAATGTTGAATCGCTATACCAGAATGACCAAGACATACGCACACTATTAAAAAAGCTATGGGGAAGTTAAAAATACAAAAAATTACCAAGACCATAATGCCTCTGTTTAGGCTCAAGTAGTCGTTCGGTTGTGCCCCCCTCCTCTGATAGAAGGAGAGTTGCAGATTAGCAGGTCCCAAGACCTGCTTTTTCTATGCTCGAATAGATTGCGTGGGATATGATATCCGTTTATTTTGCAGGAAAACAATTCCTAATCAAGAAGTAGATAGTATTTGAGATCCATATTTGAGCCTGTGAAAATGCTAGGCTACTGCTCACGGAACTCCTGAACTATAGAAGGGTATCCCAATTCTATCCGGTATTTGGATACTTTAGAAGGTGGTGTTTTCTGATTGACCACAGCTAGAGAAAATAAGAGGGAAAAAATATCAAGTGATAGATCAATGAAAATCATTAAATATATAAGAAAGGCATTGGGCCTTATAGCAATCATTCTAGTGATTCTCATTTATCTCAAATTGAGCTGAACCTCTGACAATAGGGGATTCTTATTTTGCGGCTCGACCACCACCAGCTATTCAAGTCAGGTTAGGCTTTGCCGCACGAGCAGTTTTTTGGACCTGCTTTTTCGTGCCTATTTACAGCTGAGACATAGATGTGATATTAGTCTACCTCTGACAAATCCTTTAATTGGGAAAATAATTTTTCTCTACAAAGAACATTGACAATCCACCCAAACCAACATGGGTTCCCACAGCTACACCCATTTGCATGATGAAGACTTCCCCTTTAAATACGGTTGAAGTGAGAAGTAGGTTCTTCAAGTCCTCGGCTTTTTGAATATCCGATGTATAACCAATAATAATAAAATTCGTTTCGTCATAATCAACGCGTCTTATAAATTCTTGAATAAAATAATTCAGCACTTGTCTGTGCCCGCGCTTTTTGGCAATAATAGCACCTCTAGTATTTTTCATGGACATGACGGGGTGAATATTTAATACCTTACCGATCATCGCGCCAAAATTAGAGATTCTCCCGCTGCGGATCAAGTTCGTTAAATCCTCAACCGACAAGAAATGCTTAATTCGGAATTTAGTAGCTTCACAGTATGCTATAAGTTGTTCCAAAGAATAGCCCTCTTCCCTAAGTAGGGCACATTTTATAATCAACCATCCACTTCCGTGACTCATGGATACCGAATCGATGACTTCATAGCGGATTTTGGATTCCGGGTATTGTTCGAAATAGAGATCTTTGGCCAATACTGCACCTTGGTAAGAACCGCTGGTTCCGCTCGACATACAAATGCAAAGTACTTGGTCATATCCCTGATCTTCAGCTTCTCGAATACAAGATATAAAAGACTCGGGAGTAGGCATGGATGTGGTGGGAGGATTTTTGTATGTTGCCAGGCTAATGTAGAATTCATCGGTGTTAATGTCCACCCGGTCTCTATATTCGTGCCCATCAATAGTGATTATTAAAGGTGCAATGCAAATGTCATAACGATTTATGATTTCAAAGGCCAAATCACAGGTTGAATCAGCCATTAATTTGATTTTCATTGATTATCTCCCTCTTTCACTGGCACAAGCTCTTACCATTTGTTGTTGGCATATGTATTATAAGAAAAATCACGCATTTATTAAAGAACACAGGGGGATGGTTCTGTTGTGTCAAGGTTCAATGCTTGGTTGAATTTGGGTAAAGAGCGCGTGGAGAAATGCCCGGGTAGCCAAGAGTGAGGAACCTTTGGCAAATCATTGTCAAGAACTAAATATAGTGGTTGACAGGCAATAAAACAAACCGCAGGGCTGGCTTCAGTGCAGACCCTGCGGTACTTTTGGCTAAAATTTGATTATGGATGTAGAATACGGGAATCAGAATTAGTTAGTGAATATGGGGCCTTATCGATTTGTGTAGCTAGTGATTCTATACAACAAAATCTCTCAAGTTAGAGCTACACCCTGGTTGCCGGAGCCTTTGAAGCGCTTTAGCTTCAATTTGACGGATACGTTCGCGAGTTACACCAAAATAATTTCCCAGCTGTTCCAGTGTTTGCGATTCGGCATGATTGAGGCCATAGCGCAATACCAGGACTTCTCGCTCACGTTCACTCAAAAACTCCATCTGTCTGGTAATTTCCGTTTGCAGAGAAATATCAATGGCGGCTTCATCAGGTGAAACCCCGTCGGTATCCATAATGAAATCGCCAAGAGTAGAACTATCATCTTCACCTATATATGTTTCCAGAGAAACTGGCAGCACCCCAACCCGAAATGCCTGCTCAATGGTCGATAAGGCTAGACCAAGCTCCTCTGCCAATTGAGCCATGTCGACTGAATTCGCGCCTTCCTGTTCCATTTTTTGAGCAGCTCTGGCTACTTTGCGAACGAGTTCATGTTGATGAACAGGAAGCCGAATTGTCCGGTCTTTGTCTGATATCCCGCGAGAAATGGCTTGCCGGATCCACCATGAGGCATAAGTGGAGAAACGAAATCCTTTTTTATAATCATAGCGTTCCACCGCTTTTATCAGCCCGATGTTTCCTTCTTGAATCAAATCTAAAAAAGTTAGACTCTGAGGAATCTTCATATATTTTTTGGCTATGCTGACAACCAGGCGAAGATTTGAACAAATCATTTTGTGTTTCGCATCCTCGCTCCCACTCTCAATTTGTTTCGACAAATCTATTTCCTGCTCCGCGGTTAACAACGGCCATTCGCTGGCCAGAGTCAGATAATCTTTTACTGCATCGTAACCGATGGCACATCTGCCTGGATCTTGATCGTCCGGCTCGATTACCGGCGATTCATTGCCAAATTGACTAAACTCCATTTATAGACATCCTTTCATAGCAAATTTCTTAGCGGGTGAATATTGTTTCCACATGGAACGGGGGCTTGGGGGAGTTTAGTCGACATTATCACCAAACATATTATCGATATGATAATCATGCCGGTTAAGTGTTTTCGGGATACTTGAAATGTGGCGATATTCCCGGTTCTTGGCTACTACTCGGTTAAGCGTTAATAGAACCTTCATCAATTTATGCAGCAGTTAACATTATGGTTTTGTCTTATTGTCCACATAGGTATAGTTATTTTCGCTAATTTTGATACCTAAAAGGCTAACGGTTTCAGTCATGGTTTTCTTATCGGTGGAGAATTTTATGTCCCTCATATCCTCATCCATAACTGTGCCGGCAGGGTTATTGATACGGATAGTTATCGTATTTTCATTGTCGTTGGACTTTACTATCACATAGGTCATGTTTGTTTTTGTACCATCTTTATCCACTTTAGTCAGGCCCGCGTCAGTAAAATAATAGTCCGGGGTTCCCTGTGTATTTACCCAGTGTCCTAGTAAAGCTTTGTCTACTTTCAATGAGTCTCTGGGGGTGATGGTTTGACTGATATTGCTGCAGCCCATAATTAAACTTGCAACTAACATAACCAGCAGCAAAACTATAAGTTTATCCCGTTTCATTTTTTCGCCCTCCTAATATATGTGTAACTAGTGCTCCTTCGGTCTTTCCTTGCAGGGATTCAGTGCATTTAACCGGATGTGCCTTTCACCATGGCTTCGGTTGTCCCCTTAAGGACATTGTAGAAGGCATCCCCCGATATCAGCACTTCATGAAGTTCGGATTGAAGGTTTGCCTGCTTATCCAGCAAAGGCTGAAGTTCTTGGCCAACCTGTTTGATTTCGATAGCTTTTTGGCGATTGAAATCCTCAACTGTACTCCAGACTACATTCCAGACCCCATTCCAAGCTGCATGCCAGATATCTTCCCCTGACATTTTGGGCAACGGAAGTTTTACTTGCAGAGCGGATTGCTGAGACTGCAGAGCGGATTCAAGTTCGGTATAAATCCGCTTGTTCTCGGCTTTTGCCTGGAGAGCGAATTCCTTGACTGCCTCCCAGGTATTGTCCCAGACTAAATGCCAGACTTCATCACCTGACTTCAATGATTCCTGAAGCGCTGCTTCTGTCATTGCCTGTTTTTCCGCCAGACTGGTTTCCAGTTCTTCATAACTCAGTTTGATCTCGGCAGACAATCTTTCCAGCCTGGCTATCTGTTTCCCAATTTGGCTTCCTAACTCGGTGAGTTCATTTCTCAGCCTCGTTATATATTGGGGCTTGTTCTCCATTTCTCTTCCTCCTTGCCCTCATTTCTTGATCCCGTTAATAATAAACGTTACCAGTTCCTTGAATACGTCATATTGCTTGTCATCGTCTCCCTTTACCTGCAATAAATAGGCTGTATTCCTTCCGGTAAAGAATATAATCGCCCCGAAAAGAGCAGTGTCAATATCCCGGATTTCCCCTTTAAGTTTTGATTCATCCAGCATTTTATGAAATATCTCCGGTATGCTAATTGAATCGTCTTTTATCGCTTGTGATTCATTTGCCGATCCGACCCGACCCTCCTGCACTAGGACCTTGGCTAGGTCCGGTTGCTCGAGCAATTGGCGGAGATGAAATTCCAATATTTGTATAATCTTATCTAATGGGGGGATGTTTTTCTCCTCTAATTCTTCGCTGAAGGCGACAATTTCTTCGTGCTGTGTTTCAAAAATATAGTCCAGGATGCCATCCTTGTTTTTGAAATATATATATACGGTTCCCACAGCAATATCAGCATCAGCAGCGATATCTTCGATTCTTGTTTTATAAAAGCCCTCTTGGGCAATGATTTTGGTCGCCGACAATCTGATAATTTCCTTCTTGTCCATAAAGCGTGCATACTCCCAACTGTTTTCTGACTTGAATCGGATAGCAATAGAGCGAACCATCTACCGAATCAGATAATTCTGTGTGCAACATAACCGTGTTATCTGCATGAAAGGATCATTTTATGGACCAGAGATCATTCATAAACGATCATAGCCAAGCATTAAACACTTGCAGTTTTCTGATAAGCTGCCCTTCAATGAAATTATGGCGCCGATCTGGCGATCCGGTATTTTCTAGAAAAATAGGGGAAAGAGGTTCAGCGAGTGGCACTCGGTTGATAAGACATAGTCCAAAGGTTGTGAAGAGAGAGGGCTTATGCTCAGCGGGAATATCCTGGTTGGAAGGGATAATAACAATCTTTTTTAACTATCTTCGGCCTTGGATCAACTGGACAATAATAACAATAAGTGCAATAACCAGAAGAATGTGGATCAATCCACCCCCGGTAGCAGTAAACAGTCCTAGAGCCCACAATATCAAGAGTATAAGCACAATAGTCCATAACATAATCACTCACTCCTTTCTCAATTAATGTCGACAAATATTTTGCCACTTAATGGTATATGAATCTGAATTCAGTATACCATTTTTTGGAAGGAATTGTCAAGCAAGGCATCTGATAGTCCTGATAATCATCCCCAATTTATGGTTTTGTCTCACTGTGCCCATAGCTATTGTTGCTTGTTGAGTCCGCAAATCTGCATGCCAGGCCATAAAAATGCACCTCAGAATGTTGGCTATGTCCAACAATTCCAGGTGCACGGCATTTGAGCCATCAGCCCGCTACGAATGTGTTACTTCTCCTATTTTTCTTCTTTCTTTTTATCGATCATGTCATTTATCTTGCCTGCGATGCCTTCTTTTATTTCTTCCACCTTGTCCCCGAGGGCTGACTTAGAGGATTGAATTTTACCCTTCAATTCCAACTCCTCGTTGCCGGTTACTTTACCGACTGCCTCCTTGATTTCACCAACGACCTTATCTGTGGCCTTTTCGACTTTGTCTTTTAAATCTGTCATTATAGGATCCTCCCTTCGATATTTATTATTGTTCCTTTGGGGAAATACGCTCCTAGAATTATTACACTGAATGCCTGGCAATGATGGCTCTAACTGATGATTGCAGCAATAAAGAGTGATGTATGGATAAAATCCATATTATAAGAGACTAAGCCCAATTGGTTTGGGTGGTCTTGTCTCCCGCTCGTTCACCCAGTATCCATTCTCCCTCGTAAACCAGCGTGCCATCCATAAGATACGACTTGCCGTGACCATCCCTGAGGCCCTCCTTGTATTCGCCTTCGAATTCGAGGATCCCGTCTGGGTAAAACTCCTTCCCCTTGCCGTGCATTTTACCGTCTTTCCATTCTCCTAAGTAGATCTTCCCGCTCAGATAAACACCTTGACCCCATCCGTTAGGTTTTCCATCGTGGGTTTCACCTGCGTAATTAACCGTAGCACCTTTGGGAAGGGCCCATCCTTTTATTTCTTCGTATACCATAAGCTTATTCCCCCTTACCAGTGTTTAATTTCAATCTTTTCGGCAAAAGTTGCGGCCTCTGCTATGATGTTTCAGCAATCCCTCTATTTCACTATCATGACTGTGCACTTGCTATGAGTGGAAACTTTCTGGGAGACGCTGCCGAGCAAGAAACCAGCGGCAGCGGTTTTGCCGATGTGACCCATAACTATCAGATCGATGTTGTTTTCCTCGGCGTATTTGAGGATCTCTTCGGCGGGGGTGCCGCTCAGCATGGTCTCATAATGATCAATTCCAATTTCTCCGGCTAACTGCTTGAATTTATCCAGCGTCTCTTGAAATGAATTAGTCCAGTTGTAAATTTCATCAGTCGTTTCTGGACCAGAGGATACGTTGTCAATTTCGGTCAGAGCAGAATAATTGATTACTGATACTGCGAAGAGCTGCGCCTTATAAAATCTGGCTAGTTCCAAAGCCTGTAACATTACCTTGTTGGCCAGATCCGAATTGTCTAGTGCCGCTAATATTCTGCTGATCATCTGAGCAAACCTCCCCTAATTTATTAGCTGACCTAGAGTCAGACCGTATTTCGTGCTAGGGTGATAATTTAGTCAAACAGCTTTGGGGGCTAAGTGGGAGATTGAGTCTCTAGCAGGGGGTATTGCCCCGGCGGGATTGGGTTTTAAGCTTCTGTAGAGCTACGATTCACAGATCAATTTTATATTCTCTAAAGAGTCCGCATCTGCTTTGTCTACCATTTTGGTCAGGACTTCTGCATTTATGAACTTATTGCTGACCATCTTCATCCATTTTTCATCCATACTAAATCCATGTTCCAGGGTGAAATCTACACCATTAGGTTTAAATACGAAATTACACTGCAGGTACCCGGATGCATCCCCTTGAAAAGATATCCGCATACTGCAGCCGTCATTGTTAAACATATATGATTCCACTTTACCATTCATTGCTATAAACAATCCCATCAGCAAACGAATGGATTCGCGCACCGTTCCTGTTACTTCCGGTGTTTGCGCATATTTGGCGGTATTCATACCCACAAACCATAAATCCCAGTTGCCAAACACGGCCATTACTTTCGGCGGCGGCGCCTTGATCGATACGGTTTTGGTAAAAACATGCATAATTTTACCTCCCTGAATTGACTAATCATACAATCCAACTGCACGAGCAATATTGGATCAGGCCAGCCCGAATGGTTAACATCGCTGTTAGGAAGCCAGTCTGTTTTTTCACCTCCTTGAGAACCAAAAACCGACCTTGTATGGTCGGTTACGCTACTAGCTCTATACGGGGATAAGCGTCCAAATGCACCCCCGCATTCATCGCTCCCAGTTGGTAAATTATTCTTCTATTATTAGTATATTGTATAAGTGAGTATACCTCAACTTCCCCCCACAGGGGACGGTTCTGTTGTGTCAATGGCCAATGCATATTGACCTGTGGGCAAGACAACCAACCCTTGCCCGTGAATGACAACAATCACTCTAGCCAGCAGTAATGGTATCATTGAAGAAATGAATAAGGGGTAGGTTGTAGACGATGAGAAGAATTATTTTCCCAGCCTTGCTGTTGGTTTTAATAATCATTTTGATCGCAATGGGGGGCAATGCTCCCGTCAACGAAATAGCTGCGCCTGATCAGGGTTCACCGGTCATCCCAGGGATTACGGGATCGGCAACTGACAGTAAACTAATCAAACCAGAGATTCTCACCCATTATCCTCCAGAATCGCCGGCACCTGATAAACCGATTTTAAGGTGGACCATCCCCCAGGGTAGTGTATATTTTGAAATCGAGTTTTTAACCGCTTATCCGGAAAATCCCAATAACATCTATCCTTCGGCCCATCGCTTCTTTGCCTCCCGTGAAGTTTTTACAAATGGCTATAGCGTGAACCTTGCTCAATATAGGGAGAACCTCATTTACTGGCGGGTCCGGGCCCTGGACCTGGACGGGAATCCAGTGGGGGTCTTCTCCGATGCAACTCCAATATATATAGATCACAACTTGCCCTTCGTTTTAAAACCAGTCGCCAATACTGGTTACAATGCAGCCAAGATGCCGATGCCTCTTTACCCGGTATACTCTTGGATCCCGATATATGGGGCTGTAGCTTATGAATTGGAGTTGACCAATGCCCCTCCGGAAAATCCCAATGGCATATCTGCCTCCAAACACCAAAGCAGGAAGTATACCATAAATGGACCTTATGACTATTATTTCGCCTATTATGACCAAGTAGCGCTAAGTGCCCCTGGCACCTACTACTGGCGGGTAAGGGGGCTCGACGGAACTGGTGGGCCCGTCGGGGTCTTTTCGGATGCGGAACAATTTACGGTTTCACTTGCAGATGGAAGTTATGCGGCGACATTTGGTGACAGCACGACCCAGGGTGGTGGGGATATGATTTATTCGCCGGCCAATGTGGAAAGTGACTACCGGTACTATCTCAAATTCCCAACCATGAATTTGGGCAGAAGCGCCGACAACGCAGCAGGAATGCTGGCCCGATTTGAAACCGACGTGCTCCCTTTTCATCCGCAATATTTAATCATTTTGGGCGGAATCCCGGAGCTTACCGAAGATGTGCCCGCCGCTCAGGTCATCGATGAGCTGGCAGCCATCCGCGACAAGTGCAGGCTCCACGACATCAGGCCGATTTTCCTGACCCTTTACCCGGTGAATCCAGCGAATATCAAGAGGACGGCCAATCATGATACAGTAAGCGATTGGCAAGCGAAATTTACTCAGGTCAATGCTTTTCTGCGCAAACAAAAATACTGCATCGATATCGAACCCTATTTTCAGGATGCGGAACACAACCTGCCTTCATATTTGAGTGCCGATGGTATACATTTGGGCATTGAAGGTAAAAAAATAATGGGCCAGGTAATCAATGATAACTGGCAGCGGGTGATTCAATGATGAACGAGTCCACCGGATGGGGACTCGCCGCACGGGCGTGATAACGGAAAAATGGTTTTAATCAGGAAATTCCGGCCTGTATGGACCTTCCTGCTGCAACAACTGATTAGCGGTTTTCAAGTCTTCCTCGGCTTTTTTTCGTTGGGTTATGTCGATGCCGGCGGTCAGCATGCATTTGTCACCATCCACTTCAATAATGCTGCTGTAGATCAGGGCGAAAATGATCTTGCCTTGCTTGGTTCGCAGCTTACATTCGAAATTTCGCATGTAACCGTCTTTACTGATCTGATTCATGATTTTTTCCCGGTCAGTTAGATCTGCCCAGATATTGAGCTCGAGAGGGCTTCTGCCAATGACCTCAGACTTCTGGAAACCCAAAGATTCAAGTACAGTATCATTGACTTCAATGAAAGCGCTGTCTTTAAGCCTGGTTATGGCCAAAGAGGTCCGGTTGCCATAAAAAGCTTGGGAATACTTGTCGGCTACCAGCTGCACTTCCCTGAAATGTTGGTTAAGCTGGTTTATTTCATCACCGAGTCTGGCTGTTTCCAGTTCCAATTCCCGGATCCTTTTTTCAGCTGAATGATGGGTCATAAACTTGCTCCCTGTTTCTAACTGTTCCACATTTTTCATTATAACAGAGTGGGTGGGACGAAATGGAAGTCATTGCGACGGATATGACATATAATTGATATTAAGCGAGTCATTCTAGTTGCAGAGCTGATTTGACTGGGGTCTAATGCACGGTTAAGACGATTGAGCGCCCTGGAGCAAACCGCAAAGCGTGAAGATGAGCATATTGAATATGAATGATTAGGTGGCGTTTGAGAAAAATGTCGAGCTTTATAGTACGCTATTATTACTTCCTGAAAGATGATGCTGAGCAAGCCAATAATTTGACTGCGGTTCTGGAGCAGCAGCCCCTGCAACTGGCGGATAGCATTCAACCTGCCACTTTTTTGGCCAAAGAAGGATTCTATTTCAATCTCTCCGATCTTTCAGGAAAGATGGGCATACTGGGGATAAGCACACCTCCTGAATTGCCGGAATGGAACACGGCCTGGCTCATGTTGGAGAATTGGGAGAAGCAGGCCAACCTGGAGCAAGGTGATCTGATGGGTATGCTGACGGTACTGGTGGATACGGAGGGGGAATGGCCCGATTTACTGATTGGTATACGTACTAATCTGTCATGCCGTGATGCTGCTTGCGTGGATGCCGGCGCCTGTCCGCTTTTTCGCCTGCCCACCAGCAAGAAAGACAAGGACGCGGTTTATGTATATTCACCACCAGGAATGGAAAATGTCATGGTTCCGCTGTTGGGGCGCAGGCTGCCAATACTGCATGGCCAACTTATCTTTCTACACGAACTGGATTCGGTCTGGATCGACCGCAATTATACTATCTGCCGGGAAAAGGACGAACTGGAAAAGGAGCTGATCCGGATACTGCATACCAAACTGGTTATGCAGCAGCCCGCCCTGGCCATTAGCGAGGAATTGGAAAAGGATATAGAGATACTGGCTACCGCTTTTGCCAAGTTAGTCGCAGACAAAAAGTTGATAGGCGATGGCAGTAAACGCTTGGAATCCATGCTGGCAGCAGTAGAAAAGCAATTCTTGAATGAGCCTGCCTTGGGTCTGAACGAGGAAGCGGTCTCACAAATGCTCGCCACCTATCATAACCGAACCGAAACCTTGCGCCAAACCTACGACAACTTGGACCTGGTCGAAGACGAGTTCCAGGCGGCTATCCAAGTGGTGCAGAGCAAGATACAGGTAGTCAATAGCCGGACTAATATCGATACCCAGGTACAGATCAAAGAGCTCTTGAAAGTCAACACCGCCATACAGAAGAAGAGCCTGGTATTTCAGTATGCTGCTGGACTAATCGAATTCATTATCCTCGCCTATTACAGTCATGCTCTTTGGCTGCACCTATCCCATACAGCAGGAGATTTGATTCCAGCCTGGATTCAATTCGATTTTCTGGTCCTGTTTTCCGCCAACACGGTTCTCTTGACTCACTATCTGGCGGAATACATTCAAGGAGAGGTCCATGTGCGCAGGAGAGTCATCTATGCAGGCATATCCCTGCTTTTCATTTTCATCCTGATCGTGTTGGGGACGATGAGAGTCGTTCAACATTAGCCTGGCTTCAGCCCACAAGGTTTATAGCCTTTAGACGATCCTTTAATTTCTTGAGGTGTCCCGCTTCTTCTTTGGCTATCTGTTCCAACATCAATCTGGTCTCCGGATCCTCTACTTCCTGGGCTAATCGCGTATAGCGTTCCATGGCGGCTGCTTCCGCCTGAATGGCTAACTCCAAAGACTCCTTAAGATTCATGGCACCTTTTCTCCCTCCAATTATTCAAGCCCTTCCAGCCGGTTTAACATAGGATTTGTTTTTATGATATCCAAATAGTTGCCTTGCTGCAAACGGGAATGGAACCGCTACTCCGTGTACCCATTACTTGCCGCACACTGGGCATTTATTGTCTTGACATCTGGCCCGGAGCGGATAGGATGAAAGAAAGGGGGACTGTGGTTATGGAACGGCGCGACTTCATCAAATTGACCAGCTGGGGTTTTTTTTCACTGTACCTGACCGGCTGCAGTGGCCAGGACAAGATTGCTACAGAAATTCCCGTGGCTGAACAACCTGACAAATCGGTTGCGGCGCCAGCCTACGATAGCAAGAAGTTGATCATTGCAGAGGGAACCGATCCTACAGCTTTGATGAGCAAGGGCCTGGCTGCCTTGGGAGGCCTGGGCCAGATGGTTAAGCCGGGCGCTGTGGTTGTCATTAAGCCTAATTTCAGCGTGCCCCAGCCGCCTGAAGTGGCAGCAACTACCAAACCGGCGCTGGTAGCAGCCCTGGTCAAGCAATGCCTGGCTACAGGCGCCAAAGAAGTGAAAGTAATCGATCATCCCTTTACCAATGGTGCTTTATGCCTGCAGAGGACCGGCATCAAGAAAGAAGTGGAAGCCGCCGGGGGCAGGATATTTGTACTGGACAAGGCCAATGACACTTACTATCGCCAGGTGAACCTGGGTGGGAAAGTAATCACTGCAGCCTTGTATTCCCGGGATGTCCTGGAAGCCGATGTGTTCATAAATTTCCCGGTCCTCAAACACCATAATACGACCCAGATAACCATGGGGCTTAAGAACTTGATGGGGCTGGTCTGGGATAGGGGAATTTTCCACCGGACCGATTTATTGCAGGGGATTGCAGAATTGGCAGCTTTCCGCAAGCCTCACCTGACAATCCTGGATGCGACCCGGGGTATAGTCGAGAACGGTCCCATGGGCCCGGGCAAGATAAAGGAATGGAACCAGCTGGTTTTGGGCCCGGATCCCCTGGCCGTAGATGTATACGGGGCCGGATTATTTGGGCTCTCTCCTTCCGACCTGGGCTATTTGACAGTTGCTGCCCAGCTGGGGGTGGGGGAATTCGATCCCAATAAGATATCAGTGGTAAGAGTATGAAACAGCGCAGCAAGTTCGAGTATTATCGCTTAGGCGTGCAGACCGTTTCCCTGTCAATATTTGTGGTGATTATGCTCTACCTGGTCTATCCCCTGGAGTGGAGAGGGCCGGTTTTGGTTTGGTTTTCACGCCTTGATCCATGGTTTCTCTTCTCTCAGTTGCGCTGGCAGCATAACCTGCCTATGTGGGCCTGGCTCCCGCTCTTGACCCTCTTGGTCACTGCGCTGTGGGGTCGCCTTTTCTGCGGTTGGATTTGTCCTTTGGGCGGTCTCCTGGCTTGGACTGACAAGCTAGGAGGGATTGTCGGCAAGAAGGTGCGCCGGCAGAGAACCGGTGTTCAAAAAGTCCTGCACCCCTACCGCTATTATTGGCTGCTTCTTCTAGGAGTGGTTTTCGTCTTGGGTAGCAACTGGGTGCTATTTTTCACTCCCTTCAGTATCTTCAGTCATGAACTGAGCAGAGCGGCCCAGAGATCCATTCCCTGGATTCTCCTAATTATCTTGGCGGCTACTCTGTTTTGGTCCCGTTTGTGGTGCAGTATGTTTTGTCCTACTGGAGTTTTGTTATCACTGGTCGCCACTTGGCGACCGTATCGCTACACAACTGATGGTCAATGCATCAGGTGCGGAAAATGCTCGAAAACCTGCCCAGTGGATGCGGCCCCGGCTGAACCCGGCTTGGCCAAGGCATGGTGCCTGGTTTGTGACGATTGCAGGGAGATATGCCCGGTCAATGCCATCACCTACGAGCGGCAGCATGCCGGGGGAAAAACGGCTCAAGAATTGCCCCTTCCATCAAAAGGACCGGTTTTTTCCCGACGTCAGTTTACCCTGTTGGCTGTCACCTTAGCTGCAGCCGCGATATTATGGCGGAAAACGGCCGAAGCTTCCCGCAGATTCCTGCGTCCCCCGGGGGCCCTGGAAGAAGCGGAGTTCAACCAGGTATGCAGCCGTTGCGGGAGATGCATCCAGGTATGCCCCAATCGGGCTCTTTGGCCTCTGGACGCGAGGTATGGGGCAGCTGACCTGGAAACGCCCGTGTTAGTACCCAGAATAGGAAGATGTGATTTATGTATGGCCTGCCAGGAGATATGCCCTACCGGGGCCATAGCCCAGGTACCAGCTGAGAGGGTGCGGATTGGCCAGGCGGTGGTGGATAAGGAGCGCTGCCTGGCCTGGAGTGAACATAAACTCTGTTTTCTTTGCGGAGAACAATGTCCTTTCCAAGCCATTAGCGGAGACAGGAGGCTGAGGCCTACCGTAATAGCTGAGAAATGCGTTGGCTGCGGAGCATGTGAGAATGGCTGCCCGGTCATCGGTGTAGCCGCTATCCGGGTATATCCTCGCTAGGCCACAATCGAAGTGGCGACCGGTGACGATATAGACAAGACCAGACCGGGCGAAGGAGTATTGAAAAGATGGAGATAACAGAATCAATCCAGGTCAAAAGCCGGGAAGAATGGCGCGCATGGCTGCAAGAGCACTACCGATCCAAGCAGGAGATATGGTTGATTTTCAACAAGAAGAATTCTGGCAAGGCCCGTATTGCCTATAACGATGCGGTCGAAGAAGCCCTATGTTTTGGATGGATCGACAGTCAGACCAGGAGAATCGACCAGGTTAGATATGCTCAGCGTTTTAGCCGCCGCAAACCGGGGAGCGCATATTCCCAGGCCAATAAAGAGCGACTCAAGTGGCTGATTGGCCGGGGCATGGTTATGCCGGAGGTGCTTCAGGAAATATCCGGCTTGGTTTGGGACGAGGTAGTAATGCCAGAAGACATAATTGAGGCCATCAAGCAAAATCCTGAAGCCTGGACGAACTTCCAGACTATGTCCGATGCTTACAAACGCATCCGGATCGCCTACATAGAAGGAGCCAGGCAGCGTCCCGCAGAGTTTCAGAAAAGACTGGCCCATTTTATTGCCAAAACTTCACAAAACAGGGTGATCGGCTACGGGGGCATCCATAAGTACTATTGAACCGGTCAGAGGTGGCGGTTGATAATATGTAAAAAGCGGATTAAAGTGAAATTAGACCAGGCGATTTGTTGTCGCGGATGATCGAATATTAGGTATTGATTGGTGGTGGTGAAAATGCGCAGAAGTCTGTTGATTGTCATGCCAATCGCTGTGATAGTGATAGCATACTCAATATGGAGTGCCAGCGGACGCGATTATGAACCTGTAGCCCTGGAGCCCCAGATCATGTATGCCCAATCTGTGGGGAATTATGGCTGAGGAGGCAATCTGGTGGCTATTCAGCCATTTATGGTCGTTGATGACTACTCAAGCCAGGAGAGATTTGCCGCTAAATTGGATGCCTATTTCCAGGCTGCAAAGGGACAGGGCTGGTTTTGCTCCAAGACGGTGGTGGTGCTCCCGGAATACCTTGGATCCTGGTTGGTGGCGCAGGGTGAGAAGCGCCAGGTTTATGAAGCGCAAACAATCAATGATGCGATGCTTTGGATAGCCGGTTCCAATCTGGTTCCTTTTACCCGCTATGCCCTTGCAACTTCAGCACCCAACCGGGTCGAATACGCCCTTTTCAGGATGAAATCCCAGTCTATGGCCCAGACCTATGATCAGGTATTATCATCACTGGCGGGGAAATACGGGGTAACCATAGTGGGCGGATCGATCGTGCTGGCGTCTCCGGCCATCAGTGAAGGACACCTGGTCAGCGGTGATGGGCCGCTTTTCAGCGTAGCTCCCATTTACCAACCCGATGGGCGGGCCTATCCCGAGCTGGTTTTCAAAGCACGCCCTATGGACGTAGAGCAGGTATTCATGCAGTCCAAGCCGGTAGAGGAACTGCCTGTGATTGACAGCCCGGTGGGGAAGATGGGCATTTTGATATGCGCTGATTCGTGGTATCCGGAAGTCTATGAGGTGATGAAGCAAAAACAAGCCGAGGTGGTGGTGACAGTCTCCTATATTAATACCATGGAGGCTGCCTGGACCGGCTACAGCGGATATCCCAATCCCGATGACGTGACAGCCAGTGACTTGAACAGCCTGAACCTTCAGGAAGCATGGTCCAAGTATGCCTTCGCCGGTCGACTGCCGCCCAGCGGGATTCCTGATGGGGTGTTGGATTGCCTGCGGGGTAGACTGTGGGATCTGGGCTTTGCCGGTGGGACGGTCCTGGTCAAGGACGGTGAGGTAATCGAAATGCCCCAGGTTGATGGGGCCGCATTAGTCAACATGTGGCTCTAGTACTGGGATATTTTTACCAAGAGGTGATTCGTTTGCTATAATTAGATATAGCAACTATTATGATTTCCCAACCAGAAAGGAGAGGCTGAGATGAGCAAAGAATCCAAACCCGCACGCAGATTCTATCCTCTTGCTCCGTCAGATTTTTTCAACGCCATGCTGGGAGGATGGAAAATGGCAGATGAACGTTGGGATGAATTTTGGGATAAGGGCATTCTGCCCGAGGCGGTCCGAATGAAGGCTGATCTCCACGAAACCGACTCTGCCTACATCCTGGAAGCTGAAATGCCGGGCTTCAAAAAGGAAAATATTGCGGTAGAATACCGGGATGGCCGGCTCTATGTGGAGGCCAAAAAAGAAGAAGAGACCAAGGTGGAGAAGAAGAATTATATTAAACAGGAGAGGTATTTCGGTGAAGTTTCCCGTCGTTTCCGGGTAGAAGGGATCAAGGAACAGGAGATTACGGCAGAATACAAAGATGGAATCCTGAAGGTGACCATGCCCAAGGCCGAACCAAAGCCGGAAACCAAAAAGAGCATCGCCATCAAGTAGGCACAGTTTGGTTGCCAAGCACAGCCAGATCCCAGCGAAGCCAATCGCTGGGATTTTTTTAGCCGGTCAGTAAGAGGCGGATAATCTGCCTTGGTGGAGTGAGCGCAAGGGCCGGCTGTGATATGATGGATAAGTGCATATTGCAGGGAGGTGGAATACAATGTTGCCCGATAAAGCCAAAGAAATACTTCATAAGAATCACCAATGCTGCCTGGGGACCTTGGATGGGGAATCCCCTTACCTGTCACTGATGTTATATTCCTTCGTAACCGAGGAGGAAGTCATCGTGATGAGCAGCCGCCGGGACAGCAGCAAAGTGAAACAGCTTCTGAATAATTCCCGGGCAGCCATCCTGGTCCATGAGGCCGAAGAATTGGATAACCCAGTGAGCCTGACCCTGTTCGGTGATATTTCGGTCCAGGCAGGCCAGCCGGCAGAAACCTACCGTGATTTTCACAAGCACAGCCACCCCCAGCGAGCCCATTTTATTGAAGGCGCAGACATAGCCATCCTGCTCTTCACCCCAAGCGGGGGAATCCTGGCTGACCGGCAGGGTGGAGTCGAACACTTCGGAATAGCAGAGGAATGAACCCGAGGGATCCATTAATAGGGAGCAGGAGGAGGTATGCAGCGTGTCGATAGGTTACGCCTGTATTGCCCTTGGTTTGCCTGGCAGCAAAATGAGGGGCTGCACGCTGAAAAATGCCAGCCCCGAAAATCTGGACCGGCTAACCGGGATCAATCTCTTCAACCTATCCCGGCTTCTGGACTACAATATCAAGCGCCGAATAAGCCTGTTTCGCATAAGTTCCGACGTGATTCCGTTTGGATCGCATCCTGTCAATCGTAATCCCTGGTGGGCAACCCATGCTGAAGCGCTGGAGGTGTTGGGCAGTAAAATAAAACTGGCCGGGATGAGGGTATCCATGCATCCTGGACAGTATACGGTCTTGAATTCCCCCGACCAGGATATCGTTGCCAGGGCTGTTGACGACCTGGAATATCATACGCGTTTTTTGGATACGCTGGGTCTTTCCAGCCAGCATAAAGTCATTCTTCATGTGGGCGGCCATTACGGTGATCACGGCGAGGCGGCGGCCAGATTCATGAATAATTATGCCGAACTGCCTGAAGGGATTCGCCGTAGGTTGGTTATCGAAAACGACGAGAAATTCGATATAGCCCAGGTGATTGAACTGGCCCGGATGCTGCAAATGCCGGTGGTATTCGATGTTTTCCACCATAGTTGCCGACCGCCTCGGGATACGCGAAGTGTCTGGGAATGGATCGATCTTTGCCAATCGACCTGGAACGATGCGGACGGGGTGCAGAAGATTCACTATTCCCAACAGGAAGCCGGTTTGAGGGCTGGAGCGCATTCCTCTACTATCAGGCTGGAATCCTTCCTGGAGTTCTATCGAGAGCTGCCCTACCGACCTCTGGATATAATGCTGGAAGTCAAGGATAAAGACCTGTCTGCCATCAAGTGCATACTGGCGGTGGATCCGGATCCGCCCCGGAGGATGCTGGAAGAGGAATGGGCCCGCTACAAATACCTGGTCATGGAACACTCCCATATTCACTATCAGACTATCGGCAAGACCTTGAATCCACAGCTGCCGCTGGATGGCAGAGCTTTTTACCTACAGGTGGAAGAGGCCCTGGCCAAAATTCCCAGCAAAGGACAGGCCTGGAATGCCGCTCAACATGTATGGGGTTATTTCAAAGATATCGCCAGCGATAGAGAGAAAAAAAGCTGGCAAGAAAAATCGCAGCTCTACCAGCAGGACCAGGTCGGGCCCTGGCAGATCAAGGAATTTTTGAAGCGGCTGGCCATCAAATATGAACGGTCATATCTGCTCGATTCCTATTATTTCTTGTTGGATTAGACTGAGCCCACACCTGTTTGAACCATAACGCTATCAGGCAGGAATAAACTGGACGGCTCGGACTGGATTAAGGTCGCTTCTGGTAGCCAAGTCTTTTCACGGGGGATAGATTTCTATAATAAAGGATGGGTGATTCATGAACAAGACAAAGTGGCGACTACTTCTGCTGGGTATTTTGTTTGTGGTCATCGGATGTATGTTGGCATATTTCTACTGGAATTTCCGGGTCGAGGAAAAATTTACACCTGTACCCCTGGACTTTGATCCATATAATTCTTCTTCTACCTACCAGTGGGATCAGGATTCAATCACCGTTCAGGGTGGCTTTGTCAAAGGCAAGGTCCTGACGGGTGCCAGGGAGGAATTGCTGGTCCGGTCATTATGCCCTGAACCAAGCATCACCTTGCGGGGTGGCCTAGCCCAGTCGGGCAGCCGGGTGATCAGGCTGGAAAACATTGATCCGCTTAAAATCGGCACCAGGAACCAAGATCCATTGACCATCAAAGATTATCACACGATTACTATAACGCTAAATTATGGGGCCGGAGAAATCCAAAAAGTAGATTTCATGACCAGAGACGACAGAAAATACCTGGAATTCGTCATCATGGGTGACAACCGCGGAGGCTACTCGACTTTTACCAATATTATCGAGCAGATAAATGCCATCAGTCCGGTCTTCACCATCGACAACGGCGACCTGGTTTTTGGTGGTAAACCCAATCAATACAGGCTTTTTTACCAGACTGTATCCAAGCTGCAGGTACCCCTTTATACTACTCTGGGCAACCACGACATCCGCGCTAATGGGCGGGAGATATACACCGGGCTTTTCGGGCCTCCATACTATTCATTCGATTACCGCAACTCCCATATCATCATTTTGGATAGCTCCCGGGGATGGGCCGAGAAGACTGCTATACCTGAGGAACAGTATATTTGGCTGGAAAACGATCTCAAGAAAGCCCAGGGAAAACAGATAATGGTCATATCACATGTACCCCCGACCGATCCGCGCAGCAATTCCCTGCCCAACACCCTGCCGGATATACCGGGTGTACATGAAACCTCTTCTTTTGAAAAGTTGATGAATGACTATACCCTCTACAAAAACCTGAACCACTCCTTCCCCGATCCGCAGGAAGCAAAAAGATTCGAGGGCATGATGGCTAAATACCATGTGGATACGGTATTTTTATCGCATATTCACAGCTACTTCAGCTATTTGCAGGACGGGGTCCACTATATTATCAGCGGTGGTGCCGGGGCTGAATTATTGACCCAGAACAGCTATTATCACTATATCCGGGTCAAAGTGAACCCTGGAGAAAACTACCTGGAACTAATCCAACTGCCGTCACCGGCCAATAAAATTCAGGATAGATACGGTGCGGCGGTTGAGTTGTTTGCCACCTCCATATATAGAGAATATCGCACGATTATATGGGCAGTAGGATCATTGACGGGCATCTTCGCAGGTTGGCTCATATGGTCACTGCGGCAGCAATGGTTTCCCTGGCTGGTAATGGCCGGGGTCTGGTTGGTGGATGTATTTAAGTATGCCAGGCGGAGGTTCAAAGAATTGCGCCAAAAGTTCAAATCGCGTGAATAAAGGTATTAGGGTACGAGCGCCAGGAAAGAGGGAAGATTACTCCATGGAAACATCAGCGATGGCCCCTTTGCAGACCATCGAACGGGCCATAATAACCAAATACAGAAAGAAGCTGTGGACCAAGTTCACCAGCGCAATCAGGGATTTCGAGCTTATCCAGGATGGAGACAGGATTGCGGTGGCTATCTCCGGGGGCAAGGACAGCACCATGATGGCCAAGCTGTTCCAGGAACTGTATGCTCATGGACACCGCAACTTCGAGCTGCATTTTATCGCGATGGATCCAGGTTACCATGAAATAAACCGCCAAACTCTGCTCGCCAACTGCCAGCAACTCAATATACCCCTGAAATTATTCGAGTCCCAGATATTCAGGATAGTTGACAGCATAGCAGCCGATTATCCGTGTTACATGTGTGCCAAGATGAGGCGGGGAGCGCTTTATGCCCAAGCCCAGCAACTCGGCTGCAATAAACTGGCCCTGGGCCACCATTTCAATGACGTGATCGAGACCACAATGCTCAACATGTTCTATGCGGGCACTTTCAAGACCATGCTGCCTAAATTGAAATCGGCCAATTTTCCTGGACTCGAGCTGATTCGCCCCCTGTATTGTGTTGAGGAACAAGCTATAGAGAAGTTCATGGCCGAATACGGAATCAGAGCTTTGAATTGTGCCTGCCGGGTAGCAGCGGAAAGAACCGGCAATCAGCGCTATGCGGTCAAAGAGCTGATTGCCGAGCTTAAACATAAATTTCCCCATATAGACCGGATGATCATGAGGGCAGCCCGCAATGTGAACCTGGACTGCGTTTTAGGATGGCAGCAGGGAGGGACCAAATATTCTTACCTGGATTTTTACGATCACGAGCCTAATACTGGAGAGAAGTAGACCAACCATTTTATTGGGTTCATAGATTGGATATATTGCGCCCGGTATAGATCTCCGTCATCTCTCTTTTGATCTGTTTTTTTATCTTGACCTTCTCCCGGGGCTTGAGATCCTGTTTGGCGGTTCCAAACAGGTAATTGTCCAGGTCGAATTCCTTCAGCAGCATCTTGGTATGGAAAATATTGTCCTGGTAAACATTCACATCTATCATGTGGTAGAGCGCCCGTGTTTTAGCGGATATATAATTTTGGATGGAATTTATTTTATGGTCGATGAAATATTTTTTGCCTTCCATATCCCGGGTGAATCCCCGCACCCGATAGTCAATTATGCTGATATCGGGATTGAAACTGTGGATCAGGAAGTTGAGTGCTTTCAAAGGTGAGATTTCCCCGCAGGTCGAAATGTCTATATCCGCCCTGAAAGTACTGATGCCCCGGTCAGGATGATTTTCCGGGTAGGTGTGGACCGTGATATGGCTTTTGTCCAGGTGGCCCACTACTGCCTCGGGCAAAGGGCCGGGTGACTCTTTCTGGAGCTCACCACAGCTTTCGGTGCGGTTTTCGCTTTCAGAAATAAGTATGGTAACACTGGCTCCCTGGGGATCATAATCCTGCATGGCGATGTTCAATATGTTGGCTCCGATTATCTTGGAAACATGGAGCAGTATCTTGGTCAAGCGCTCCGCATTGTATTCTTCGTCGATATATTGAATATATTCCTGACTATGCTCCGGCTTAAGCGCGTAGCAGATATCATAGAGATTGAAACTTAAAGTCTTGGTCAGATTATTGAATCCATAGAGTTTAAGTTTCTTCTTGATCGGTTTTATCTCCATGCATATCTCCTTCCCATTCGGGCCTTTTATATCAGGCCTCCTGCATAGCATATTAACAAAGTATTGGGGAAAATCATAGCTGGGAAATCATTTACTTGCAATGCTTAACTCATATTCGCGGTCACATCGCCAAAAAAGGGGTGACGAAAGATGGTTAAATGGATCCATGGACTCTATGCAGTTACCAAACAGTATAATATTTGGGACTTTGGGATGCTAAAAGTTGCAGTGTTCTGCTCAGGATTGTTGGTAGGCGCCTATTTCCCCGGCCTCATCGTAGATCATACCCGCTTCATTTGGATGTTATTTTGCCTGGCATCAGCCTGGATAATATATACCACTGTGGTCAAGTACCGAGCCAGATAGATAGAGTATTGGGTTGCAGTGCATATATAGACGAAAAATGCCGCCAGTCAGGCGGCACTCGTTGTACTCAAGAAAGATTTGGCTTGAGGATTATTTTTTATTTAGTGCGTCTTTAACCTGCTCGGTTACTTTGCTTGCAGCACTGGTCATATCCTCGAAGGTTTTATTTATGGGCATCTCGGCAGAGTCGGGTTTTTCCAGTCTGATATTGTGGGCGGAGAACAGAGCCAACAGAAACAAAACCAGGACCAGAGGCGGCAGGATGATAGTAAGCAACAGAACAATTATCAGGGATAAATCGGTTACGACTCTACCGTCCTTGCTTACCACCAGCCGAGTTTCATTGCCGATTTTGATGTATTTGTTGAGGGTAGCCCAGAATCCTGCAGATGTCTGGGTTTCACGAGGAGGCGGTTTTATCTTTCCGTTTTTCTCCAAATAAATGACAGCTTCCACCAGGCTGCCATTGCACTTTTCCAAGGCATCCCGGGCTTCCTCGTAGGTTACATCCGCGCGCTCCCTAAGCAGTTCAATCTTTTCCAGGTCGATGGACATGTCGATCCCTCCTCAAGATTATTATGACATAATGGCAATCTATTTTTGAAGGTATATAATAAGGGACATGGCAGATATTGAGTATTGGTCGTGTTAAGGAGGCGGAAAGGGCTTTGGAGATCAAGACAGGCAATGCCCAGCCCCTGTCTCCGGCGGGTCTGGGCAGCCTATTTATCGTATATATCGTATGGAGCAGCACCTACCTGGCTATCCGAATCGGCGTTGAACCCGGCACTGGGTTTACGCCTCTTGGTATGGGCGCGGTTCGCTTGCTGGCTGCTGGAGTGCTGATGCTGGGATTTGCCTGGTGGCGGGGTTATCGGGTGCGGATCAACCGGTCCGAACTCTATGTTTTGACTGTAACCAGTGTTTTGCTCTGGATCCTGTGCAACGGCCTGGTGATGTGGGCAGAGCAATTCGCCAATTCCGGTTTTACAGCACTGGTACTGGCAACTAGTCCCCTCATGGTAACTGGCCTCAACTACGGCTTGCACCGCCAGAAACCGTCCCCGCTGCTGATGGGATCACTTCTGGTCAGCCTGGTAGGGCTAACGGTACTGTTAATGCCGTCGATGCTAGGCGAAAGATCGACCGAATTCGCAGCCGGACTTATACTGTGTTTCAGCGCTTTCAGTTGGTCGGCTGGCACCGTATTTCAGTCCTATCATCCCCTTGAACTCAGAGTGATCGTTGTCTCCGGATATCAGCATCTCTTGGCAGGCTTGATCTTCGCCGTGCTGATGTTAGCCAGGGGCGAATCCTGGCCTCATGCCAGCGGGAAGGCTTGGATAGCTATTGCCTACCTGATACTGTTTGGTTCCATCCTGGCTTTTTCGGCTTTTATTAATGCTTTGAACCTTCTGCCTATCAATATCGCCATGACCTATTCCTACGTTAATCCGGTCATGGCGCTTGTGTTGGGCTGGTGGCTTCTGGATGAAGCCATAAATGCCATGACCATAACGGGTGCGGTCCTGGTCTTAGTCGGGGTAGGGGGAGTATTCCGGGACCGCAGGACCGGCAGCAACAGCCTTTGAGCAGATAAGCGGGGGCCACCTCTATTTGCGATTGCAGTAGTTTCATCTCATAAATTATAATAGACACGATTGTTATATTGGGGTGAAAATTGGCCTTATCCAGGACACCCCGGATCAGTCTGGCTGATTACCAGCATAAAAAGAGGAAAAGGTGACTTCATGCATAAAACGGTTTTGATCACAGGTGCCAGTAAAGGAATCGGCAGGGCAACAGCGGAACTATTTGCCCAGAATAACTGCAATGTGGTTATCAACTATCTACACTCGGGGAGGGAAGCGGATTCTCTGGTAAATCGCCTCGGGGAAGAGGGTTATTCGGTCATGGCTTATCAAGCCGATATCTCCTGCCGGGATCAGGTTGAAGCCATGGTCGATACGGCCACGGAACGCTTTGGGATGATCGACATCCTGGTCAACAATGCCGGAATTGCCCAGCAAAAACTGTTTACCGAAATCACCGAAGCCGAATGGGACCGCATGCTGAACGTAAATGTCAAAGGGATATTCCATTGCTGCCAATGTGTTCTGCCCCACATGATAAGCAAGAAGAAGGGGAAGATCATCAATATTTCCTCTATTTGGGGCATCACTGGAGCTTCCTGTGAGGTTCACTATTCGACCGCCAAGGCGGCAGTAATTGGATTTACCAAGGCCCTGGCACGTGAAATGGGGCCTTCCAATATCCAGGTCAACTGTGTGGCGCCTGGCATTATCGCCACTGACATGAATGCCGGCCTGGAAGAGGCTGATATCCACCGGCTCCTGGAAGATACTCCTCTGATGCGTTTCGGCAACCCCTTTGAGATAGCTCATGCCGTTCTGTACCTGGCCTCGGATAAAGCTGATTTTCTGACCGGCCAGGTTTTGAGCCCTAATGGGGGATTCATCATCTAGGTGTTTATGGAGACACGGGAAACCGATGCGGTGTGATATGCTGAATGCCAGAAAGAATCGAGGGTGATAGGATGCGAATAGCCGTGATAGACGCCCAGGGTGGGGGGATCGGCAGAATTATCGTGGAGAGACTGCGCCAGGAGATGGGCAATAAGTGCTACATAATAGGCCTGGGTACCAATGCAATCGCTTCCTCCCTTATGTTGAAGGCCGGTGCCAATGAGGGAGCCAGCGGCGAAAACGCCATAGTCCGCACAGTTGCGCAAGTCGATATGGTGGTGGGATCGGTGGCGATTTTGGCCGCCCATGCATATTTGGGAGAGCTGACCCCGCCGATGGCCGTGGCCATTGCCTCTGCCGACGCGGTCAAGGTATTGTTGCCTCTCAATCGTAACAATATCCAGATCAGCGGGGTGGTTGACGAAACCCTGCCTTTGCAGGTTGGACACTTGGTGGATAAAGTGCAGCAGATATACGCAGAGCGTCAAGCTGCACATGATAAATAATATATTACCCAAGCAAGGAAAGGTGGCAGGTGAAAATGTGCAAGAATATGCCCCCGCTGGAACTGGCCATTCAATTCCACGGACATATCTGCCCGGGATTGCTTCTGGGGGTGCGGGCGGCCCAATTTGCCCAGCATTATTTGGGAGTGGATCCGGACAGCGACGAAGAACTGCTGGCGGTGGTGGAGACCAATTCCTGCGCCGTGGACGCTATCCAGGCCATATTGGGATGTACCTTCGGCAAGGGCAACCTTATCTTTAAGGATTATGGCAAGAATGTTTATACCATCGCCAGTCGTGACCAGAAACGGGCGGTGCGCATCGCCTGCAAGTATGAGGCTGTGCCCCACCCGCAATTGGAGCGTTATCGCCTGCTCAGCCGGCAGGAGATTCTAAATAATGCCGAGGCGGCTGAAAAAGAGGATCTTCTGGGAGATATATTTGAGAGGTTAATGACCCAGCCTTTTGAGGAGTTGTTCAATTGGCAGGAGGTGGACTTCGTGTTTCCGGACAAGGCCCAGATATTTCCCGCGGTGCTTTGCTCCGTATGCGGGGAAGGGGTCATGGAGCCCCGGGCCACCAGGACCGAAGCCGGCTTTGCATGCCCGACTTGCCGGTAGAGAAAGGAGATCAAGATATGTGTGAGGCTAATGTTTATATCAGCCGGGATGGCAAAGAAGAATTGTTGATGGAGAAAGTAGATCGTATCATCCCGGGGGAAGACAACAGCATCTTGATGGAAAACATTTTCGGGGAAAGACGAATCGTCAATGCTCGCATCCGGGAAATGGAACTGGTGCACCACAGGATCGTCCTGGAGGAACTGAAACCAGTTGTTACCCACCGCCACCAGGAGATATGGCTGGAACCGGATACCCAGCATGGGCATTTTCATGCAGGTGAAGAGGTATGCCTGAAAATCTTGAAGGGATACAACATGCGGCCTGACCAAGAAGCGGCCCTGTCCGAGCTTAGTGTTTTCCTGGTGAATGAGGGAGACAAACAACCGATAGCTCCCCATGATCATGATGGGGCTATCGAAATCAGCCTCCTGCAAAAATTAGATGGACTGGTGCAGATTTATGCCCTGGAAGCCGGGGAACATGACTGCTACGCGGTTAGCCTGGTGGAGGTCGGGCATCACCACCATCATGGGGTGAAACCTATTGGCCTGCCCCTGGAAATCATACCCCAGGATTACGGGCATGCCCGTTTAGGTGAGAATTATGAAATACAGGTCCTGAAGGAAGGGCAACCCCTGGCGGGAGTCACGGTGCTGGCCACCTACAGCAGCACCAAGAATCCCGACTACCCTCATCGGCTTGTCACTGATGCGGGGGGTAAAGCCAGGCTCTTTTTGACCGGGCGGGGAAACTACCTGTTTTCAGTAACTGACGGAAGCATTACCAGCACATTTACCCTGATCAAGAGTTTTTAACCTGGTTACCGCACAGGGGACATCTCTGGAGGGAAAGGGGCATTTCCAGCCCGCAGCTATCCAACAGCTGCGGGTTTTTCAATAGTTCCCCGGCCGGTCCATCAGCCGCTACTGAACCGTCTTTGATCACTATTACCCGCTGGCAGGTTTCCATAACCATGTCCAGATCATGGCTGGTGATTATCTTGGTATGCTCGAAGCTGTGCAAGAGATCTATCACCCTCCGCCTCGACTTGGGATCTAAGGAGGAAGTCGGTTCATCCATGATCAATACGTCAGGTTTCATGGACAGCACAGTAGCGATGGCGGCGGCTCGCTTTTCACCCCCTGACAATTTGAAAGGAGCCCTGTCGCCAAGATGCAATATGCCCACTTGATCCAGGGCTTCCCTTACCCGGCTTTCAACTTCCCGTTCCTCTAACTGGTAATTCCTGGGTCCAAAGGCAACATCTTCGCCCACGGTGGTCATGAACAGCTGATCGTCAGGATCCTGGAAAACCATACCTAGTCTCTCCCGGATCATGGGCAAGGTTTTCTTGGTGAGGTGTGTGTCACCCACCAGGATCTCGCCGCTATCGGGAAAGAGGATGCCCATAAGGAGCATCAATAAAGTAGATTTGCCCGCGCCGTTGGCGCCGATGACTCCCACGGCTTCTCCGTGCAAGATTACGAAGGAAATATCTCTTATCGCTGCCTGTCCATCAGGGTAGGAAAAATTAAGATTTCTGGCTTCAACTCGATGGTGACTCATTGACCAATCACTCCTGTCAAAAATGAGCCTAACAAAAATGGCAAATTGAAACTCCTAGCTATCAAGAAGAACCCAACCCACCCAATTATGAACCCCAGGTCTCTGCCTCCCACCTTGTCATTATCACCGGTGTTATACTCACCCGTAAAACCACGCAGGCACATGGACGAATATACCCGCTGGGCCCGGTCGAAGGACCGGAGTAAAAGACTGCCGGTAAATGAACCCCAGGCAGCCCGTTTTATCCCCCTCTGCCCTGGAGCCCGCAGTGAATATGCACGGAGCATCCTGGCCAGTTCATCCCCAAGCACCGAAATATATCGATAGGTCAGCAAGAGCTGGAGGACCATAATCTTGGGAACCCGGAGCATCCGCATAGCCGCACTCAATTTATCCATACCTGTGGTGGCCACCAGCAATATACCGGCTGTAACTGTCAATACGCATTTAATGACAATTGAAAGAAATGAGAGCCAGCCTCTGGAGACAGTGAAGCCCATAATCGAGAGGGTTTGATGATCAAAGAGCGGATTGAATATACCGATCCCTATCACCACGGGCATGACCCAGGCAATGCGCCGCAATATTGGCCCCGGCGGCAGGTCCGCCAGAGCCAATAAGACAACCGGATAAAATATCAAGGGCAGGAGAGCGCTGATTTCATAGCGCCCAAATGACACCACCACAGTCAGGTAAATAATGGTGGTCAGCAGCTTCACCAGAGGGTTCAGATCGTTTATGGAGTTAGGCCTCTGGGCCAGGGCATCCAGAAACCTTATGTTGTGTAAAGAATCCTTCATAAGCTATACTGCAGCCTTGCTCCCCTTCTTTTTGGACAAGTTCACCACATAGCCGATAAACGTAGCCAAAACCAGGGTCAGTGATCCCCCAACCAATCCCGCCAAACTGGTTCCGGCATCAACCGCAGGCCAGGAGCCTGCCGTTTCCGCAGACATGGCTTCTTCCTGACTCTCTCCTGCAGGGGCTTTGAAATTGTAATCAGGCATGAAGGCAGTCCTGCTCTGCAGATCTGCCAGCGTCTGATGAATGCCATCCGGAGTCTCTAGATCGGTGGTGCCGGCGGTCCCCTCCATAGACCACTCCAGACCATCGGGATTGGTCGAAGCAAACCAGGACAAAGTTCCTCCTATGATTGCTACGGCGATAGCCAATCCGGTCAAAACCTTTTTTATGGACAGGTTGCCCAGGGCTTCGCCAGTGGCTGCCTTGGCCAGTATTTCCGGTCTAGCTCTCCACACATAAGTTACTATGGCTGCAGTCACCAGCCCTTCCACCAATCCAATCCCCAGGTGAATGGGCTGCATCAGCATGACAAAGGTGGTAAAAGGAAGTTCTGTCTTTCCCGAAGCCAGGGTTTCCACAACTACGCTGAAGGCCCCGAGCTGCAATCCAACGATCCCTGAGATCATGGCTCCCCACCAGATGTTACTGGAGGTCAGTCCCTTGCGGGTCAACCATTTAAAGATAAAGGGATAAGCGACGAAACAGGTATAGAAACCCAGATTGAAGACATTGCAGCCATAAGCCAGCAAGCCTCCATCCCCAAAAAACAAGGCCTGGATCAATAGAATTGATGCCAGGGTCAGAAAGCCCGCATACGGGCCAAGAAGAATCGCAAGCAGCAAACCCCCTCCCAGGTGCCCGCTGGAACCAGTTGCGGGTATGGTGAAATTGATCATCTGGGCCGCAAAGACGAAGGCGCCCATCACTCCCATCAAGGGGATTTTCTTCTCATCCATTTCGTTGGTGATTTTCTTGGTAGAATAGGCAGCCAATCCAGCTGTGACAGCCAGCATGGCTCCTCCCACCGCTGGAGAGATCAAAGCATCAGCCATATGCATGTTACCGACTCCTTTCCAAATAAAAGACCCACGAAGGGTTGCATGGGATTAGCCCCTTCATGGGTTCATTGTCCTAAGGTCGGTTGCTTTATGAAGATAAATATTATGTAATCGTCGATGGATGAGAAGAAACCTTCATGGTCTCCAATTAAGAGCCTAGACTTTCATAGTCCAAAATTCAAAGAGATAATAACACAGCACATTAAAACTTGTCAAATTATGCTAGTAGAGTGGGTATTGTATCGGCCCGAAAAAAAGGGCCCTCTGCAGAGCAAAGGGCTGGGAAAGGATTGGGACGAACTCTAGAATTGGACTATGCCTTGGTCTTTTCCTGGCGCATCCTGCCAAAGCCAGTGCTGGCAGTAACTATTGTGACTAAGTTCACATGATATCGCGCAAAAGCATCGGGCAAAGTCGAATTCTAGTAATAAAATACTATCTGCGAATAGTAAAAAGTGCAAGAGCATTTTTTCACAATCATATGCTGGCGGTGTACACGATGAATGCCTGAATTATCCGATAATCAGTTAATAAATGGGACGCACCGGTGGTTTTGAGACGATAAAGAATACAGAATACATGACTTGAACCGTGGGAGTATGGAGAGGTTTTGTGAAAAGTTTATCGAATACCAATTAAAAATTAAAACAAGAACCTTACGAAGCGGGTTTGAAGCAGAAGACCTGAACAACTATAAATGATGGAGTGGAGAGCGTTAGTGCACGAATTGTCGATCATGGAGGGCGTTCTGGATATAATTAGGGCTAGCGCCCGGGAGAGAAATATAGGAAAAGTCAACAAGATTAAATTAGTAATCGGTAAGTTTACAATGATAATGCCAGACAGCCTGCAGTTCAGTTTTGATGTATTGAGCCAGGAGGAACTTTTCTTGAATGCGAATCTGGAGATTGAGGAGCGGGATACAGTAATCAGCTGTGAAGAATGCGGTCAGGAATCGGTGCTGCCTGATAGCTATTCATTCCTCTGCCCGGCATGTGGCACCACTCGCGTGACAATGATAAGCGGGCGGGAGATGTTTATAGAATTCTTTGAGGGAGACATCTGCTGATGGTTAAGGTTAACATCGAAGCCCACTTGCTAGGGGCCAATGAACTCCTGGCCAAGCGCAACCGGAGTTTATTCCAACGCCAGGGACTGCTGGTTATTAACCTTATGAGTTCGCCCGGTTCGGGCAAGACCACTATTCTGGAGAGGACCCTGGAAACCCTGGACAGCCGGCTGCAACTGGGTGTTATTGAAGGGGACCTTTACACCGATGAGGATGCCCTGCGTATTGAAAAAAAAGGCGCTGAGGTTATCCAGATAAATACCGAAGGCGCTTGCCATCTGGATGCGGGCATGGTCGGCAAGGCTTACCAGGAGCTTCCCCAGGACGGTTTGGATTTGGTTTTCATTGAAAATGTGGGCAATCTGGTTTGCCCGGCCGAGTTCGACCTTGGGGAAGACTTTACCGTAGTGGTTATCAGTACCACCGAAGGAAATGACAAATTACGGAAATATCCCCTTATATTCAGGCAGGCCCGGGTCATATTGCTGAACAAGATCGACCTGCTGCCTTATACTGACTTTAGTGTGGACAGGTTCAGAGATGACATTGCCCTGATTAATCACTCGGCTAAGGTATTCATGGTATCAGGGCGTACCGGCGAGGGTATAGAAGCTTGGAACCAATGGTTAATAAGGGAGGTGAAGCAGAAAAACCTCACAAAATAGATATAGAGATAGAAAGATTGATATTTATTATATTGTATGGGAAATAGATTGGCGGTTAGAGACAATTTTTGTTGGGGGGAATGTATGAAATGCCAACCAAATTAAGTCGTCGCGACTTTATGCGTGCATGTGCAGGCTCAGTAGCAGCGGTATCCCTGGCAGGGTACCTGTCTCCTTTCATTGCTGAAGCCGCTGCCGCAGGGGAATTGCCTCCAGTGATATGGTTAGCTGGAGGTGCCTGTACGGGTTGTTCGATTTCTTTGTTGAACAGCCAAAATCCTGACATTCAAGACGTATTGTTAAAAGTAATCAGCCTGCGTTTTCACGAAAACGTTTCGGCAGCCCAGGGTGAGCTTGCTATGAATGCCTTATATGATGTTGTAGAAAAGTACGCAGGCAAGTATGTCCTGGCAGTTGAGGGTTCGGTCCAGGTCAAGGAGAATGGCAACTGGTGCATTATCGGTGAGAGAGAAGGCAAACCTGTAACCATGCTGCAGGCGGTTAAAGACTTGGGCAGCAAGGCAGCAGCCATCTTGAGTATAGGGACATGTGCAGCGTTCGGCGGACTGCCGGCAGCTGATCCCAATCCTTCTGAGTCAAAACCTGTGACGGAGATCATCAAGGACAAACCGATCATAAATATCGGCGGATGTCCGCCCCATCCCGATTGGATAGTGGGTACCATCGCCCATTACCTGCTCTTCAAAGAGGTCCCCGAACTCGATTCACTCGGTCGACCCAAGATGTTCTACGGGAGAATGATTCACGACAACTGCCAGCGGCGGCAGTATTTCGACAACGGCATTTTCGCCAAGAACTTCGGCGAGATGGGTTGTATGCTGGAACTAGGCTGCAAAGGACCCATCGCTCACTGTGACTCTACCACCCGGCTGTGGAACGGTGGGGTTAACTGGTGCGTACAGTGTGGCGGCGTTTGCTTGGCTTGTACTGAACCTGCGTTCCCGAATTTTCCGATTTATGAGAGAATGGCGGAATTACCTACCAGTCCTGTAACCACTGCTACGGTTGACCAGATCGGTGGAATCCTGGGTGCCGCAACAGTCCTGGGAATAGGTGGACACCTGGCTGGCAATATCATGACTGGCCGTATCGGACCTCATAAAAAGGAAGAGAAGGAAGGTGACAATTAATGGCACAGACGATTAAGATCGATCCTATTACTCGCATCGAAGGTCACCTCGGCGTGGAGGTCGAAGTTGAAGGTGGGGTTGTAGTAAACGCCAAATCTATGGGCATGATGTTTAGAGGACTGGAGATCATCATGCAAAACCGCGATCCCCGCGATGCCCAGCAGATCATGCAAAGAATCTGCGGGGTCTGACCGATTGGTCATGCCACCGCGGGTACGTTGGCTTTAGACAATGCTTTTGGAATCGAACCACCCCCCAATGGGCGGATTATCAGAAATCTTATTCTGGGTTCAAACTATGTACAGTCCCATATCCTCCATTTCTTCCATCTGGCAGCCCTGGACTATGTCAAAGGCCCGGATGTTCCCCCCTTCATTCCCAGGTATGAAGGTGATTACCGGCTGCCTGCAGATGTGAACGGTCAGGTTGTAAATACTTACCTGGAAGCTCTGAAGATGCGGCGCAAAGCCCATGAGATGACCGCCCTCTGGGGCGGCAGGATGCCCCATAATCAGGCCATTGTTCCTGGTGGAGTAACCGAGGTTCCTGACAGCCGGAAGATCGTTGATTTCAAGTTCCGTCTGGCCGAATTGATCGATTTCATTGACAAGAAATATATACCCACGGTTAAAGCGGTTGCAGCCACCTATCCAGAATATTTCGATATAGGCGTGGGCTGCAAGAACATGCTCTCCTACGGGGCATTCCCGTTAGCCGAAGGTGCTCAGAAAGATTTCGTACATCAAGAGAAATTCTTCCCCTCCAAGGTTTTGCTCGGGGGCCAGCTCAAAGATCTCCAACCAGAATTAATCGGTGAAGATGTTAAATACAGCTGGTACAAAGACGAAATCGACAAAGATCCCACTAAGGCTGTAGTAGAACCCGATATGGCGAAGAAGGGTGCCTATTCCTGGGTTAAAGCGCCCCGTTACAACGGCAATGTAATGGAAGTAGGACCACTGGCCAGGCTTATCACCTCTCAGAACAAAGATGTTTTGGCTCTGGGAGACAAAGCCTACTCTGTATTAGGCCGCCATTATGCCCGCGCGGTGGAATGTTCCATGGTAGCCAAAGCAATGGATGAATGGGTGATGAAACTGGAAGCCGGCCAGCCGGTCTGCACTCCCCACAAGGTTCCGGTAACTGCTCAGGGAATGGGCCTGACTGAGGCCGCCCGTGGGGCCCTGGGACATTGGAACAAGATCGAACATGGAAGGACTGCGGTCTATAATGCCGTAGTGCCAAGTACCTGGAACATGTCACCCCGTGATGACAGGGGACAGATGGGTGCTATGGAACAGGCCCTGATGGGAACTCCAGTGAAAGACCCAGCCAATCCCTTTGAAATCGTCAGGATAGTTCGTTCTTTCGATCCCTGCTTGGCATGCGCCATTCATGTAATGACTCCGGATAAAAAGGTTGTCAGCCAGTTCGTGATCGGTTAGGGGGGGCTACCATGATTAAAAAGATGGAGTTAAGACACCCTTTATGGATTAGGTTGCTGCACTGGAGCAACATGATTTCCATTACCATGCTGTGCCTGACCGGATTTTATATCCATGCACCCCAGAGTTTCCGTTTGTTCGGGAGCATGGATAATGCACGCACTTTCCATTTCGCCTTTGCCATGGTACTGATAATGGGCGTAGTATGGAGAATATATCTGGGCTTGGCCACCGGAGACTGGAAAAATATTGTATATGCACCCATAAAAGATACCAAGAAGTTGCCCAGCATGATCAAGTATTATACTTTCCTGGCCAAAGATCATCCCTATTATGGGAAGTATAATCCCGGGCAGAAGGCCATGTATACCAGCGTATTTGCCCTGGCCATTGTAATGAGCATAACTGGCTTCATCCTCTACAAGCCTGTTACCTTAGCATCCTGGGCTTATTTCTTCGGCGGTTATCTAGTGGTAAGGATGATCCATTACATCATAACCTGGATATTTGTAATCATGGTTTTGGTGCATGTATACCTGGACGTTGCTGAAGGAATCCCGGTATTGATGTCCATATTCACCGGTAAGATCCCGGCTGATTTCCACCATGGTTACCATGTGGAAGGCGAAGAACCCTAGAAGACAATTAGCTAAATCTAAACAGAGCCCAGTCAAGGAGGCAAATCGTTGAGAAAGATAGTGGTTGTAGGTATAGGAAATTTACTCATGCATGATGATGGCGTGGGCGTGCATGCCATCCGGGCTCTGGAAGAATTGGGTTTCCCGGAAGATGTGGAACTGGTTGACGGTGGAACCCACAGTTATGATCTGGTGGAGGAATTCTGCCAGGCCGAAAATCTTATCATAGTTGATGCCATGCACACTGGGGGAGAGCCGGGTACCATATACCGGGCTCCCCTGGAGGAGCTGGGATTAGTGCCAGCTGAAAATATCACCTCGCTGCACGAAATGCATTTCGTAGAGGCCATGGAGATGGTCAAGATGCTAGGGTATAATCCGCCTACCATAGTGTTTGGCATCGAGCCTGCAGTAGTAGGCTTAAGTATGGACTTAAGCCCCCAGGTATCCGAAAAACTGCCGCGTTTGGTCGAACTGATCCAGCTGGAAATAAACAGAATTCTGGCACAATAGGGAGTTCGATTTGCAAGCGATTGTTGAAGAAGTATATTTAGCAGCGAAGTGGGAGTAAAATGCGACCAGGCACGATCGGTTACCAGATCCGGATTAAAGGAATTGTCCAAGGGGTCGGATTTAGGCCCCACGTTTACCGCCTGGCACAGGAGTTCAAGCTGAACGGATGGGTCTTGAACTCCTCTGCCGGGGTTTTTATTGAGGTGGAAGGTGAGACGGGCCAGGTCCAGGAATTTGCCCGCCGTCTGGTGGAATCTCCGCCTCCTCTGGCTTGGGTCCGCAGCTGCGAGATAACCGAGATTGAACTACAGGGATTTGCAAGCTTCCAGATCAAAGAAAGTGAAGACCAGGATGAAATGGTAGTCATGGTGTCGCCGGATATTGCCATCTGTGCGGACTGCCGGCAGGAGGTGACTGACCCCCATGATCGTCGCTATGGCTACCCTTTTATTAATTGTACCAACTGCGGCCCACGTTTTACCATTATCAAAGACCTGCCCTATGATAGGGCAAAAACAACCATGGCTGCTTTCCCTATGTGTCCTGTTTGTAAAGAGGAATATGAGAATCCGCTGCACCGGCGTTTCCACGCCCAGCCCAACGCCTGTCCAGCATGCGGTCCCCATACTACCTTAGTTGACCAGGATGGGCAGGAAGTTGAAGAAAGCCCGGTTGAACTGCTGAAACAGGGCAATGTCATCGCAGTTAAAGGATTAGGGGCTTTTCACCTGGCCGTAGACGCAGGGAATGAAGAGGCGGTATGTAAGCTGCGCCGGCGCAAACGCCGGGAGTCCAAAGCCTTCGCGGTGATGGCCAGAGATCTGGAGGTAGCCGAAAAATATTGCCGGATCAATGAGGTAGAGAAGGCCTGGCTGACTTCACCCCAGGCACCGATAGTGGTTATGACCAGGAACGAGGCAACCGAAATATCGGCTGAGGCCATCCATCCAGGGCTCAATACCTTAGGGGTTATGCTGCCCTACACCCCTTTGCATTACCTGCTTTTCGATACGCGGTTGGAATTGCTTATCATGACCAGTGCCAATATTAGCGATGAACCGCTTATTACTGATAACCAGGAGGCCCTGGATAAGCTCAACCACATTGCGGATTATTTCCTGTTGCATAACCGTGATATCTTCAATCCCTGTGATGATTCGGTTATGACCATTACTCCTTTTAATACCCCCCAGTTTTTCCGGCGGGCCCGTGGACTGGTCCCTAAGGGGATCCCTTTTCCTACCCAGTCAGGGCCGGTGCTAGCTCTGGGAGGGGAGATGAAAAATACCTTCTGCCTTACCCGGCAGGGTGAAGCATTTTTAAGCCAGCACTGGGGCGACCTTAATCATTATCAGAATTATGTGAAGTTCCAACAGGGAATCGAACTTTTTAAGCGTATGCTAGCCGTTGAACCGCAGATTATCGCCCATGATCTTCATCCCAATTACCAGACTACCCGCTGGGCCAAACAACAGGAACTGCCGCGAGTGGAGATACAACATCATTATGCCCACCTGGCTTCAGTAATGGCGGAATACGGCTTGGAAGGAGAGGTCCTGGGATTGATTTGTGATGGAACGGGGTGGGGTGCCGATGGAGCAGTGTGGGGCTGCGAGGTGCTCCGGGGAGATTACCGTCAATACCAACGTTTAGCCCATCTGCAATATCGAGACCTGCCGGGAGGAGATCTAACCGCACGCAAGCCATATCGTATGGCTTGGGTTTATTTACTAGCGGCTCTAGGCGAATCCGGAGCAGAAAAAGCTGCGCAGCTTTTGTCTGGATTAGAGGCGGAAGAAAAGGCACTGCTTTTACATCGCTGGCAAAAAGGGGTCCCGGAAATTCAAACCTCATCCTGTGGCCGTCTGTTCGATGCGGTTGCTGCCTTGCTGGGGATCTGCGATGTCAATAATTATGAGGGCCAAGCCGCCATGCAATTAGAAGCATGTGCTGACAGCGGCGAGAAGGGCCGCTATGGTTTTGATATTCACCCCGTGGACTCCATTCTGCAGATGGATGTTCTGCCTATGTGGAGGGAAATCGCCAGTGATCTGAATCAAGGCATGGAGGTCGGAACGATCTCCCAGAAGTTCCACTTGACCCTGGCCGAGCTTTTCCTGCAAACCCTGTGTCAACTGCGGGATAAAACCGGCTTGAACCGGGTGGTCTTAAGCGGAGGGGTCTTTCATAATCAGATAATCCTGTTACAATTAATAAAGCGTTTGCAGAGTAATGATTTTCTGGTCTTTCAGCACCAGTTGGTACCTCCCGGAGATGGGGGCATAGCGCTGGGGCAGGCGATAATAGCGAGTGAGGTGATTTCCTGATGTGTCTGGGCGTACCGGGTAAAATATTGCAAAAGATGGATAATGGCGTGGCTAGGGTAGATGTGCATGGAAACCAGGTGGATATAAGCATCCGCCTGACCCCGGAAGTTGAAGAAGGGCAATTTGTATTGATCCATGCCGGATTTGCCATGGAAATAGTCGATGAAGCAGTCGCGGCGGAAACCATATCCTATTTCGAGGAGCTAGGCTGGTATGAGTGAGAACCGGGAATACCGGCAACATTTGTTGGAAGAGATATGCAGTGAGACCCGCAATATTTACCTCATGGAGGTATGCGGCACTCACACCATGGCTATTGCCAAAAGCGGCATTCGTAACCTGGCTCCCCCCAACCTGAAATTGCTTTCGGGACCTGGATGCCCGGTGTGTGTAACCGCTCAGGGCGATATCGATGCCCTCATCGAACTGGTGAGAAGGCCGGAGATAACCCTCTTAACCTTCGGAGATATGATCAGGGTACCTGGTACCGAAAGTTCTTTGCAGGAGGAACGCAGCAGAGGCGCTGATATAAGAGTGGTTTATTCGCCGCTGGATGCACTGGCCCTGGCCAAAAGCATGCCGGACCGGGAAATAGTATTTCTGGGGATAGGTTTTGAGACCACCGCGCCTGCAGTGGGCATCACGATCGAAGAAGCAGCGGCAGCAGGCCTGGATAATTTCTCGGTTCTTTCTTTTCACAAAGTAGTGCCGCCGGCCCTGGAGGCGCTTTTCTCTGATCAGGATATCAAGGTTGATGGGTTAATCTGCCCGGGCCATGTGTCAGCGGTGATAGGTTCCCAGCCCTATCAGGTACTGGCAGAGAAATACCATAAACCCTGCGTGGTGACTGGTTTCGAAACCCAGGATGTGCTGGAAGGGATAGTTATGCTGCTGCGGCAGATCCACAGGGGTGAGAGTATAGTAGAGATACAATATCGCCGGATAGTGAAAGAAGGAGGGAATCCCCTGGCCAGGGCTACCATCGATAGGGTATTTCGGCCGGTTGGAGCCCGTTGGCGAGGCTTGGGCTTCATCCCTGGCAGCGGGCTGGAATTGGCACCTCCTTATGCCCATATGGACGCCCGCAAGAAATTCAATATGCGGGATATTGAGGATGTGCCCATTAAAGGCTGCGCCTGCGGAGAAGTTTTGGCGGGCAGGATTACACCCCATGACTGCACTCTGTTTGGCAAGGGATGCACGCCTCTGCGTCCTATCGGCCCATGTATGGTGTCCCAGGAGGGCGCCTGCGCAGCATATTACCGTTTTACACCGGTTAAAGCAAAGGGAGAGATTGGATGAAAATTGATGTAGTCTTGCTGGCTCATGGCAGTGGCGGGATGATGAGCCAGCAGTTGATCGAGCAGGTATTCAAGCAGAGCTATGACAATCCTCATCTGGAACTGATGTTGGACGGAGCCTTACTGGATCTGCCCACCGGCCGGTTGGCCATGTCCACCGACTCTTTCGTAATCACTCCGATATTTTTCCCGGGTGGAGATATCGGTAAACTGGCCATCTGTGGCACAGTCAATGATCTGGTGGCCTGTGGAGCACGCCCCCTGTATCTTTCTACTGCCTTTATAATTGAAGAGGGCTTGCCCTTGGACGACTTGAGGAGGCTGGCGGCCTCTATGGCTAAAACCGCCCGGGAAGCAGGAGTCATGTTGGTGACCGGAGATACCAAAGTAGTGGAAAAAGGGAGTGCAGACCGAATCTTTATCAACACCACCGGCATAGGGGTTATCCCCCCAGGAGTAGATTATCGCCCCAGCCGCATCAGCCCGGGGGACCAGATAATTGTGACTGGTTCGGTAGGGGACCACGGACTTTCAATTTTGGCCCAGCGGGAGGGATTGCGATTTGCCACCCCGGCGGTGAGTGATTGTGCCCCCCTGGTTGGAATCGGGTCAGTCCTGGAGCCCTATGCCGGCAAGGTCAGATGCATGCGGGACCCCACCCGGGGTGGTTTAGCCACGGTGCTGAACGAACTTGCTCAGCAATCGGGCCTGGGAATGCTGGTGGATGAGGCCAGTATCCCGGTTTCACCGGTAGTGCAAGGAGCCTGTGATATGTTGGGATTGGATCCTCTGTATATGGCTAATGAAGGCAAGATGGTGGTCATTGTGAGCCCTGAAGTGGTCGCCCAGGTTTTAACTGATCTGGACTCCCTGCCTGAGGCTGCAGGTTCGGCGCGCATCGGTGAGGTGTGGGCCGAACCTGCCGGAATGGTCCTATTGCAGACTGAACTGGGTGCCCAGCGGATCCTGGGTATGCTGGAAGGGGAGCACCTGCCACGCATTTGTTAGTCGAAATCGCACCCAACTAAATATTTGGACTGAAACAAGGAAAAGGCCCTTCGATTAAATACGAGAGGCCTTTTTTTATTGCCGGTCATTAGCGGCATTCTATCCCTTAACCTCAATCGAGGCGTCCGGATTGAAGGGATTGGTCCGTATAGCCAGTGAAAACAGGAAGGGATAATTGCTGTGCAGGTTTTCCATGTAATCCACCCATTGGTTGATCAAGTGCATATAGACCCTGGAGATGTCGCCCCTGATGTGGGCATAATCCGCCCTGGAAAGATTACTCAGATCCGACCTTCCAGCCATTTCTTCGGTTAAATGGAATATAGCCCACAGCAATTGCGAGAAGGATTCGTGCTCCAAGAGGTTGGGATTTTCCAGCAAGCGCAGTAAATGTTCCCTTTTGGCGGTCAGGAATGAATCGATTTCCAGCAGGTGAGCAGGGATATGGTCTTTATCCATGTTTATGTCCTTGATCTGTCGTTTAGCCAGCTGAAAATCTTCCTTGGCCCAATTGGTGTTCATCTGCAGTGACTGTCCGTAATTCCTGGCCTCAAGGTCAATGGAGGCCAGAGATCTGAGCAGGTCAGTGCCCACGTCTACGAAAAAGGCCCCGATGACCATATTGAGCTTCTGCAGCCGCGCCAATTTATCCCTTTTGCCCATCAAACGGTTGAGGACTACGGTCACCAGCAAGGTGGAAATTGGCAGGAATCCCATTTGGGCTACAAAATATTTGAAGATAAAAGTTGAATCCTTGAATATAAGGTAGTGGATGAAATAAGTCGTAACCGACAATAACACGAAGGATATTCCCAGGGCGGTCAACCAGTTGTTTTTTTTCATTACATATCCCCTCTTAAAGCTGCAAATTTAAGGATACCCCGTGCTCTCCCGGTCATTTGCCGATATCTATAACTGCTACGGTGCAGCGCGAAATGCAAACCAGTCTATCCGAATCGTCGTAAATCCTTATATCCCAAACCAGGGTAGTGCGTCCCACATGTACCGGGACACCTTCAGCCCTGACCACACCGGAGCTGACACCCCGTAAATGGTTGGCATTTATCTCCAGACCTACCGCCCGCTGTGTCTCACGATTGATAAAGAGATAGCTGCCCGCTGATGCTACCGTTTCAGCTAGAACTACCGAAACACCACCGTGCATCACCCCAAAGGGCTGATGTGTTTTAGGCGTCACCGGCATGGTGGCGATAACCTTGTCCCTATCCATTTGCGTCATTTCAATACCCAGAGTCCCCAAAACCGTCTGGCTGAAATCGAATTTCGGCAATTCCGACATATATGGCACCTACCCGTTTTTGGTAATTATATCACATTGATTAATATCATTAATATTGTGACCCAAGGCCTGATCGCGTCAAGATACGGGGCAAAAAATGGGGCCCCCTACGGGGCCCAGAGAGGAAATATGATTTTGGGTTTCGACTGCCAACACGATAATCGATGGTTTAGGATTGCATCTGATTAAAAGATCAGGGTGCCCCGAAATTAGCTATTTGGTAATAACTATCTTCCATTCATCAGATTTGTCTTCGGCAACTTCCACCTTGTATCCTTGGGAGGCGGCGAATTTGCTCACGTTTTCCTGGGATACTTTGCTGCTGCCGACAATCTCTAGTTCGGTGCTGCCCTTCTCCAGAGCCTTTTTAGTCTTCAAGACCGGAATAGGACAGCTCAAACCCCTTACATCCAGACTATCCATTTACGCATCCACCTCCCGGTAAGCCCAGCCGATGAGGCTGACGATGATAACTCCGACTATCAGAACCGCCTCTCCATAGAAAGTGGCTCCTTTGGCACTGGAAGCCAGGACAAAATTGTGGGCCACCGCGGCACCTGCGATCATGCCTACTACTGTAGCTCCGGCGTCCATATCGCCTTCGCTGCCCAGGATCATCTGCCGCAAAGGGCAACCGCCCAGCAGAACTGCACACAAACCTACCAGGAAAAGGCCCATGAAATTCCAGATATGCATGGTATGCGCTACGGGCTGGTTGGCGAATCCAAGGTTGAACTTACCCAGATATAGATTCAGAACTACCACCGCCAGCAGAATGCCACCGTAGGCCGATAGAAGACTAGTGTCCCGGATCAGGAAGAAATCCCGGAATCCTCCGCTCAGGCACAAACGGGCTCTCTGGGCAAGGACCCCCACGATCAGACCGGCACCCAGTGAATACCACAGCGGCGCACGGAGACTGCCAGGTGCAACCGTGCTGGAGAACAGGGGGCCGGCACCGGAAGGATTGAAGTTGACCAATAGCATCACGAAAAGCAAAATGGCCAGTAGAACGTAAACCAGACCTCCCGCTTGGGTGGGCTGCATTTTGGATGCTCCCAGGTTAAATCCTCTTTTAAGGAAGAATATCCCCCAAAGTATGCCGACGATGAAACCGGCTAGACCCACTACAGCGTTCAAGTCGCCGCCGCCGATCCTCAAAATATCGCGCAGGGGACAGCCCAGGAACACCAGGGCTCCAATCATCATGAATACACCCAGTATAAAACGAACGAAGGTGGAAGAACCACCGCGGCTCTTGAACTCTTTGGTGCTGAAGGCCGCTAGAAATGCACCAAAAACAAGTCCGATCAGCTCTGGTCTCACATACTGGACTGCTGCTGCACGATGAAAACCCAACGCACCTGCTATGTCCCGGAGAAAGCAGGCGATACAGAATCCCATGTTGCCCGGATTGCCCTTGGCCACCAGCAGCACTGCCAGACACCCGATGACGATACCGGTAGTTACCATGAACCATTTACTCTTGTACAACTCGACATCACTCCTTCTACATTTTTGTAGTCTCATCAACATCTAAATGGAGTATATTCGGGGTAGGGGAGGATAATCCTGCATAGTTATCATAAAAAATGGTTATATATGCCCGCTTTTTATAACCTATTATTATTTCTTTAATAAAAATTAATGTGCTAGATTATATCTAATCATCAACAGAGGGGAGTCAGCTAAATGTTGGAAGAATTCATGCAAGGATTTGCCGGTGCCCGGGAAGTCAACCTGATGCGCATCAAAGAAGCCAAGGACAACGGCCGCAAAGTGGTGGGGATATATTGTACCTATTGTCCCCAGGAGCTGATCCTGGCTGCGGGCGCGATTCCCGTCGGTCTGTGCGGGATGAGCGAAAAACCCATTGCCGCGGCGGAGGAAACCCTGCCCCGCAATCTCTGCCCCCTGATCAAGTCATCCTTTGGTTTTGCAGCCACTGATACCTGCCCGTTTTTTCACTTTTCCGACCTGATTATCGGTGAGACCACCTGTGACGGCAAGAAGAAGATGTTTGAAATCATGGAGAATCTCAAGCCAGTGCATGTGATGCAGCTGCCGCATTTGAGCGGTACTCGGGCTGCTTTCGATCTGTGGGTGGAGGAGATCCGCCTCCTCAAACAGCGCCTGGAAGAAGAACTGCAAGTAACCATCAGCGATGATTCGATCTGGCAGGCTATAGAGGTGATTAACCAGGAAAAAAGAGCCATCAAAGCCATGTTCGACCTTAACCAGGCTGACCCGCCTCCCTTGACCGGGATGGAAATGCTGACAGCCTCCTGGTCCCGCAGCTTCAGCAGCGACAAGGGTGAAATGATCGCCAATCTGAACAACTTGGTGGATGAAGTCGGTGCCCAGCCTGCCAATGACAAAGCCAAGGCGGCCCGGGTGTTGCTGACCGGATGCCCGGTTGGACTGGGGACCGAAAAGGTCATTCGTCTTACGGAAGAACTGGGAGCGCATATAGTGGCGATGGAGAACTGCTCAGGCTATAAGACCCTGGAACTGCAGGCTGACTCGACTGGGTCAGATCCTATCGTAGCCTTGGCGGAAAAATACTTGGCCATCCCCTGTTCCTGCATGAGCCCGAATCCTTATCGCCTGGAATTGCTGGAACGGATGATAACTGACTTCCGGGCCGATGCGGTCATTGACTTGACTTGGCAGGCCTGCCACACATATAATATTGAAGCCCACGATGTGGGTAAATTGGTTAGAGAAAAAGGGCTGCCTTACCTGCACCTGGAAAGCGACTACTCCAGTTCTGACCTGGAAAGCCTCCAAGTGCGGATTGAGGCAATGCTGGAGATGGTAGACCAATGATAGTTATCGGCATAGATATAGGTTCAGTTGCTGCTAAGGGGTATATCATAAGCAGCGGCAGCCATCATCGCACGATAGTCCCTACTGGATGGAGTCCCCGCGATGCGGGTCAGGCTATTATTACCCAGTTGCTAGATGTTTCCGGAATAGAACGGCAGCAGGTGGCCAGAATATATGTCACTGGTTACGGTCGGGTAGCTTTCGAACAGGCCGACAAAACCATCACCGAAATAAAATGTCATGCCCGAGGCATTGCCGAGCTCTATCCTGAGGTGCGCACCATAATCGACATTGGCGGACAGGATAGTAAAGTGATCCGCATAGGGGAAAAAGGCCAGGTCCTGGATTTCGCAATGAACGATAAATGCGCGGCTGGAACAGGGCGCTTCCTGCAGGTTATGGCAACAGCCCTGGGCTTGGATGTTAGCGATCTGGGGTCAGCGGAAGAACCGGACCAGATGCTGGCCATAAGCAGTATGTGTACAGTATTTGCTGAGTCTGAAATAATCGGCCTTTTAGCCCGGGGCAATTCCAAAGGGGGCATCATCGCCGGGCTGCACCAGTCGGTGGGCAAACGCGTGGCAGCCATGACCAGACGGTTGGGTATCAGAGAGCAAGTGGCTTTCACTGGTGGAGTGGCGATTAACCAAGGGGTCAAGCGGGCTCTGGAAGCTGAACTGGGCTTAAAGGTAATGGTGCCGGAAGCCTGCCAGTACACAGGGGCCCTGGGGGCTGCTTTGTTGGCGCTGGAAGAATAAACTACCATTTGGCTCAACCCGCCCCGGCAGTTGAATTAACAGGGTTTTTTCAGTAAATTAAGGTTAGATAACCATCTCTAAATCTGGACTGAAATGGGGTATTGGGACATGGAGCAATTTATCAGGGTGAAAGATCGGGATACAGTTCTCGAGATTTCTTATGAAGACATGATCAAGTACCACGGCCGCTTTAATATCGGTGGGGTAGCCCTGGCTTTCAAGGCTTTAGAACTGGGTTTCCAGAAGACGGTGCCCCCAGGTGAAATACCGGAACGCAATAAAATAAGCTTTGTATCCGCTTTGGGTGAGAGTGCCACCGGGGTGGTGGATGCAGTGGAGATGGCCACTAGGGCAGTGTCCCGGGGTGCTATGAGCACGGACATGGATTTTGGGCGTGACGTGGATGCCCCGGCCAATCCCGATGGCGGCAAATTCTATTTTGAGGTTTCCTATGACGGGAAAAAGATAGGCCTGTCTGTCAAGCCAGGTCTCATCCCCGAGGAATTTACCGGGCTATTGACGATAGCTATGTCCAGGCACCTAAACCTGGAAGAAATGCAGCGTTTGCAGGAGGTGAAAGAGGATATCGCGGCGTTGGTTATGTCCAAGGACGTCGAGGACCTGTTTGATATTCATCGATTATAACTGGTAGCAACATTACGAATTAATGATGATAATTTGTCAGGCGGCGAAGCGATTTGAGCCCATGGCCGCATTTCTATATAATATAGATAAGAAAGGGGTGGTGCATGTGAAAGCTGGAGTTCGTAACAGACTGATCGGGAAGATTGTCGAAATCAAGCAAGGTGACATTATGTCCGAAGTTGTCATTCAAATGGAAGACAACCTCCATATCCACATTACCTCAGTAATGACCACCGACTCCCTCAAAGAAGCTGGTTTTAAGGTGGGAGACAACGCCACCGCGCTGATCAAAGCCATAAATGTGGTGCTAGTTAAGTAACAGATTTTAAAAAAGTTGGGGAAGATTTGACGGATGCCTCCGGTTGCGACCGGAGGTGTTTGGTTTTTCTGCGGATTGATGTATTTTGAGGATAGACAATGTTTTAACATTTGCGGTAGACTAACATTGAAATAATGTTAATATAATTATAACAATAAGTTATAGAAATGGGAGGAATGTTTGTGGCCGATTATAAACAGATGTGGACCGACTTGAGAATGGACCTGGAGAAACATGATTTACTATGTGAGGTTTTGCCCGAGGCATTCGGGGGAGTATACCTCTCCCAGCAGAACCGCCCCCAGGGTATGAGTTTCTACGATTTCGTGGTCTCGGAGATCCACGGGGTAAGGCCTGCGGAGATGCTGGAACATCAGAAACAGGGCGGCAAGGTATTTGGGACTTTTTGTGTTTATGTCCCGGATGAAGTAGTGTTTGCGGCAGGCGGAATAGCTGCCGGACTATGTGGCGGCTCCCAGTTCTGGGTATCCGGAGGGGAGAAAGTATTGCCTGCCAACACCTGCCCGCTCATCAAGGCCTCGGTAGGGGCCAGATTGGACAAGACCTGCCCGTTTTTCCTGATCCCGGATATGTATGTGGGCGAGACCACCTGTGACGGGAAGAAGAAGGCCTGGGAGATCCTGGCCGGGGAGGTCCCATTTCACATCATCGATGTTCCCCAGATGAAGCGCGACAAGGATGTGGCCGCTTTCGAGGCAGAAATAATGGATTTCATTGCTGCGGTAGAAAAGGTGACCGGCAATAAGATTACTGCAGAGAAACTGGGGGAAAGCATCAAACTCATTAATAATAAGCGCAGGGCCCTGCAGCGCTTGTATAATGCTCGCAAAGCATCTCCGGTTCCGATCAGCGGCAAGGACGTGCTCCTGGTCACCCAGATCGCCTTCTATGATGATCCCGCCCGCTGTGCCCAGATGGCTAACCAATTAGCCGAAGAACTGGAAGAACGCATTGCTCGCCAGGAAGGAGTATTCCCTGCGAACGCCCTGCGCATAATGGTGAGCGGTACGCCTATGGCCATTCCTAACTGGAAACTGCACCACATCATCGAGACAGCTGGAGCAGCAGTAGTAGTGGAGGAATCTTGCACTGGCACCCGCTACTTCGAAAATCTGGTGGACGAGAGTGCCACTACTGTTGAGGGTCAGGTGCGAGCTCTGGCGGAACGTTATATGAAGACCAACTGTGCCTGTTTTACGCCCAATCCCGGTCGGGTTGAGGATATTGTCCGTTTAGCGGATGAGTACAATGTAGACGGCATAATCGATACTAACCTGCAATTCTGCAACCTGTACTCTACCGAAAGTTTCCTGGTCAAACAAGCCCTGGTGGACAAAGGCCTGCCGGTTATGCACATCGAGACAGATTACAGCGAACAGGATTACGAGCAATTGCGGACCCGCATCGAAGCCTTCCTGGAGATGCTGCGGAAGTAGGTAGTTGTTTTGGAGAACCACGAATATGATTGGTATATTCTTTTCCCCAACCACCACCAGGGACTTCGCTTGAACCGGGAATTGAAGGAACAGGGGATCAAGAACACGATTGCGCCTACGCCCCGGGAGGCCAGCACCAGTTGCGGCATGTCTCTGATTGTGGGAGAAGCTGATTTGGAATCAATTATGGCAGTCATTGAAGCGAAAAGCATCGTTGTCGAGAAAATTGTGAAGCTAGCCAGGAAGGAATGGCAATACCGAAGTTGTTAAGGGGACTTTAAAATGGCCTGTATTTGGCAGCCTGGGGCATATCCCAGGCTGCCTGACATTTTTGAGGTGATTAATTGGCTCCACTATTCTGTTTGGGTCTTCCGGCTGGAGTGAGTCCGGGTATTGTGTCCGTGCAATCTTTTCAAAAGATCCACGGTGATGACCTCTACAATTTATAATGATAAAATGGTTCAGTGCATTGAATCTGCGTAAGTAAGTTGGGGGAAAATGATAGCATTTCAAGTCCAAAATATTAGTATGAGCTTCGGTGATCGGGTTGTATTGAGCGGCGTAAACCTGGCAGTGGAGGAGCGGGATAGGGTTGGTTTAATCGGAGCCAATGGAAGCGGCAAGACCACTCTCTTGAAGTGCCTGACCGGGGAACTGATTCCGGACGAAGGCAGTGTGGCAATCTCTTCAGGTTTCACCCTGGGTTGCCTTGAGCAGCTGCCCCCTATAGGAACTGGGCTTACTGCCTGGGATGTCATAATGCAGAGCTACCTTGATCTAGTGGATATGCGCCAGCAACTGCATGAGTTGGAAGTGAAGATGGGAGCAGATGATGCAGACCTGGATCGGGTGATGGAGCAATATGCGCGGCTCAGTGAAGCCTATGAGCGAGCCAATGGATATGCCTGTGAAAACATGGCCCGGCGGATATTGGTCGGCTTGGGTTTCAGCAGTGAAGAATTCTCTCAGCCTCTGGAAAGCTTCAGTGGAGGTCAGAAGACCAGGCTCAACCTGGGCAGGCTATTAGCCCTGGCGCCGCAGATTTTGCTTCTGGACGAACCTACCAACCACTTGGATTTGGCTTCGCTGGAGTGGCTGGAGGATTTCGTGGCTGATTATCCCGGCACGGTGCTGGTTGTCTCTCATGATCGGATGTTTTTGGACCGAGTGGCGACCCGCATCGCGGAACTGCAGGGCGGGATTTTACGGGCCTATACCGGCAATTACAGTTCCTATTTGGATAAGAAATCCCAGGAGGATTTAAGCGAGCAGCGGGCTTTTGAGAAACAGCAGGAATACATTCGGCAAACGGAGTCATATATAAGACGCTTCCGGGCCGGCATCAAGTCCAAACAGGCCCGGGGGCGGGAATCCCAGTTGGAGCGATTGCAGCTTCTCAGCGGGCCGGAATCGGCACGGCAGATCAAGCCGCGCCGGATGAAGCAGGACAGGGAGAGCGGCCAGGATGTCATTAACGTATCCCATGTAAGCAAAGCCTACTCGGGGCGATCAGTCTTGACCGACATAAATTTGCAGGTCAAAAAAGGCGATAAGATTGCCATTATTGGGCCCAATGGGTGCGGGAAGACCACCCTTCTAAAGCTGATCAAGGGCCTGATCGCCCCGGATGAGGGTGAAATCCGTATAGGCAGCAGAGTGGACATGGCTTATTTCTCGCAGGAGCATTTCGACCTGGATCCTGACAACACATTGTTGCAGGAAATATACAATAGTTTTGACCTGACCCTGGAGGAAGCCCGCAGTGCTTTGGGCGGCATGCTTTTTGGGGAAGATGATGTTTTTAAAAAGGTGGGTGATCTGAGCGGCGGGGAGCTGGGTAGGTTGGCCTTGCTGAAAGTGATCCTCTCCGGGGCCAATTTCTTGCTCCTGGACGAGCCCACCAACCACTTGGACATACCTTCCTGCCAGGCGGTGGAACAACTGCTGCATGAATATGAGGGTACAGTGCTGGTGGTATCCCATGACCGCTATTTTATCGACCGGGTGGCGGAGCGCGTCGTGGAACTGGAGGGCGGGGAGGCACAGTTCTACTGGGGCAACTACAGCTACTATCATCAGAAGAAAATTGCCCGGAACAAGGCGATTGCAGGTGAGGCCAAAGTAAAACGCACATTACCTACTGATCAGCCAGCCATGCAGCACAGACAGGAACAGAAGGAGTGGCAGCGGGAAGAGCGGCGCAAAGAGCAGGAATTGGCTGGGCTGGAAAACCAAATCAACTCCTGGGAAAACCGAAAACGCGAACTTGAAAGCTGGCTGTCTGAACCCGATAATTACAAGGATGAATCCCAAGCCCGGCAATATTCGCTGGAATACAATCACCTCGACAAGCAGATCCTGGAAGCCTACGATCACTGGGAACTCCTCATGTTGTCAAGGGGACGGAGTTGTTGACACAACGTAGACATGGTAGTGGAGTTGTTGACAAGATCGGCACCTGACCTAAATGGTATTTATTGACATCCAACTCCTGATTCGTTATGCTGAACTGGGAGGTGGGAAATATTGCCAAGAAAAACGCGAATCAAGAGTGCTAGTGAAATATACCATATCATAATGCGGGGCATTAACCGGCAAACTATTTTCACAACCGAAGAGGAATATACCCGGTTCATATACACTTTGGGCAGATATAAAAAGAAGTGCGGCTTTGAAATATATGCTTACTGCCTCATGCCTAATCACCTTCATATATTGATGAAAGTTGGAAGCGAGCCGCTCGCTCAAATCATGCGCCGTATTTGTGGGAGTTACGTTTATTGGTATAACAAGAGACATGATAGGATTGGCAATCTTTTTCAAGATCGGTTCAGAAGTGAAGTAGTTGAGGACGACAACTATTTTCTGACTGTATTGAGGTATATTCACCAAAATCCTGTTAAAGCAGGTTTATGCAAAAATATAGAAGAATATCCCTGGTCCAGCGTGGAAGAATACATTGAACCAGGGATCATTGTTGATAGGGCTTTTGGACTCGGTTTCTTCAAACCAGACCCGGCGGAGGCAGGCTCTAATTTGCTCAAATTTTGCCAGCAAGCCGTCGATGATCAATGCCTTGATATCGATGCAGACGAAAAACATCGAGTTTCCGATCATGCTGCCGAATCGACAATCCTAAGGGTTTGTCAAATCGAAGCTCCTGCTCAGCTGATCCAAATGAACCGGGAAATCAGAGATACTTATGTGAGGATTCTGAAAAAGGAATATCAGTTGTCAGTCAGACAAATAGCCAGAATCACTGGTCTAAATCGGGGCATCGTCTTGAAAGCTTGAAAGTGTACGCTAATCCACTCCGCGAATAAAGTGTCAACAACTCCGTCCCAGTGACAAGGGTTATTTTTTCTGGGTGTAATAGATGCCGCCGCTGAAGTCCTTGTCGCCCTTGCTGAAGCTCACTACCAGACTTTGTTCTCCTTTGACGGCACTTACCATGTAGCCATCAGTCATAGTGGTGGTAGATTCTATTTTCCAGCCGGCCGATTCCAGCTCGCTGGTGTATTTAGTAAGGTCGGCCAATGCCGCCCCCTCTATGGCGATGAATTCAGCTACGCCTTTATCGGCGGTCGTGGTCTCGGATACGGCAGTTATCTTGCCATAGGCAAATTTAGGGACATCGGAAGGCATCTTACTGGGCCACTGGGTGGTTTCACCGACGGTGGTAGTGCCTTGGTCGGTTTTCACTGTTACCTGGTTTTTATCCAAATCAACCTTTGCGTCTCCGCCAGAGGATTGTTCTATAGCTTTTTCGGTAGCCTTTTCGGCTGCCTTCTCACACCCGCCCAAGAATGCCGAGAAAGTGAGCACGGAAATGATCATCAGGACCAGAGTCAACAACTTTTTGCTCATATTACCGCCTCCCAAATTTTGATTATTCCCTGAAGGTTTTTAAACCAAGTAAATGTACTCCATCACCACCTTCGCCCAAAATAGATGCGGGAATTCATTTCTTCTACTTCTTTAAATATAACTTTTCTGCACCCTAAAGGCATAGAGCATATTTACTGGAAATTTTGATCCATTGCCTTAATTATTTGTTAATAACCTTCTGCCGGTACTGGACCACATCGGCCAGGTAGAAGGGCAGGATGGATACTACCACATTACGTTTGCTGAATAAAGCGTTGGCAATGAATAGACTGGTATTGTTGTGCAGGATCATATGCCACCATTTGGCCACAAAGAATTGGGGCAGGAGCACGGTGATGATATCCCCCGGACGGGAAGCGTGTTCCTCAGAATCGATGTATTCCTTAAGGGGGCCTACTACCTCCCGGTAAGGGGACTGTTTGACAACCAAATGGATGTCGGTGTTCAGAGCTGCCCATTTTCTCTTCAGCTTGTCGGCTTCGCCTTCATAGGTCTCTATATGAAAAGCCTCTACATTGGGAGTCATGGTGCGGGCATAGCGGAGGGCCTTGACCACCATGGCGTTCAGGCTGTCGATGGGCACGATCACATGGTGGGAATAAGCGGCGTCCAGCTGGATCTGGCTCAGAGTCTCGTTGGGTATGTCCAGCTGTTCGGCTACCGATTGGTAATGCCGTTTTACCTTCAACATCATCCAGATCAGAATAGGCACGGCCAAAAATACGATCCAGGCTCCGGCGACGAACTTGGTCACACCGATTACGGTCGCAGCCGTAAAGGTAGTGATCGCGCCTAGACCGTTGATCACGGCTTTATACTGCCAGCCGGAAGGTTTTTGCCGCAGCCAACGGATCAGCAACCCGCTCTGGGCCAGGGTGAATGAGGTAAACACGCCTACTGCGTAAAGGTTGATAAGCAAATGGGTGCTGGCTTTAAATGCAATTACCAGGACAATGGCCAGCAACCCCAATATGATGATACCATTATTGTAATTCAGGCGATGTCCTCGCAAAGCCATTTGCCGCGGTGCGTAACCGTCCTGGGCGATGACTGACAGCAGGGTGGGGAATCCGGCAAAGGCAGTGTTAGCTGCCATGGCCAGGATTATGGCGGTGGTTGCCTGGATAAAATAGAACATACCACCCTGGCCGAAGACACCCAGAGTGATCTGGGCCATGACTGTTTGGCGCGGGTTGGGCATTATTTGATAGAGATGGGCCAGATAAGCCACCCCGCCAAAACATATCATAATGGAAAACGCCAACATAACATAGACTATTTTGGCGTTGTGGGGTGCGGGTTCCTTGAAATTGGGAACGGCATCACTGACTGCCTCAACCCCGGTCACGGCACTGCAGCCGGATGAAAAGGCGCGCAAGAGCAGTAGTAGGGTTACCGCCTGGGCCCCCATAGTGACCGGTTCCATCTCAGCAGCTACTATGGCGGAGTCTGCTCCGGTAGTATGTTTGAATATGCCTACAGCTACCAGGGTGATAACCGCAAGAATGAAGGCATAGGTTGGAAAACTGAAGACCCGGGAGGATTCCCTCAATCCGCGAACATTGGCGATTATCAGGAGGGCGATCAATGAAACTGCGATAGCTACTTGATGTGTCAAAAGAGAGGGGACGGCCGATGTAATAGCCGCCGAGGCCGCACAGATACTGACGGCTACCGTCAGGGTGTAATCGATAGATAAGGCGGCTCCGGCAGTCAGTCCAGCCAGGGGACTGAGGTTTTCCTTAGCTACGATATAAGCTCCGCCGCCATGTGGGTAGGCATCAACCACCTGGCTGTAAGAAACTGTGAGCACGATCAGCAAAAGGATTATCACCAGGGCGATCCGCGGCATCCAAATGAAGGACGCGAGGCCGACCACCGGTACAAGCACCAATAGCATCTCCTCCACCGCGTAAGCTACCGATGAGATCGCATCACTGGACAGAATGGGCATGCCCCAGAAGATGCTCAGCTTCTCCTCGTGGATGCGGCTGGATTCCATCTTTTGCCCGAAAATCCAGCGCAGAATCTGACTTATCAATCTGATCCCGACCCTTCAAAAAAGTAATAAACCGCTAACCAGCAGGCGTGATAACGGTTTAATCAATACTAATTATAGACCCCTTACACCAAATGTAAAGCAGCGGGATAATGTATACACGGGGGGAGATGAGGGTTGGTAGGAGGCCCATAGGATGGGGACGGCAGTTGTTTGGTGATTGTTCCTGTTTATGGGATAATGTCACATAGGCAGGAATGATTTTTGAAGATGAGGAGATAAGCCACGGATACTCAATTTTTACCGGTCAGCCGGGAAGACATGGCCCAAAGAGGCTGGGATGAGCTCGATATAATCATGGTCAGCGGGGATGCCTATGTGGATCACCCAGCTTGGGCTGCGGCCATCCTGGGCAGATTTCTCGAACACCAAGGTTTTCGGGTGGGTATTATCGCTCAACCTGATTGGCGCAACCTGGAAGCTATCAGCGGCCTGGGACCGCCACGACTGTTTTTTGCAGTCTCCGCTGGGAACATGGATAGCATGGTGAACCATTTCACAGCCGATAAGAAAAGGCGGCACACAGACGCCTACTCCCCAGGAGGACAGGCAGGGCTTCGGCCGGATCGGGCCACCCTGGTATATACCAACCTGATTCACCAGGCATACCCCGGAATTCCGGTAATAATTGGCGGGGTTGAGGCCAGCTTGAGACGCTTAGCCCACTACGATTACTGGAGTGATCAGGTGCGGAGGTCGATACTAGTCGACAGCCAGGCGGATCTGCTCGTTTATGGGATGGGGGAACACACTCTCTGGGAGATCGCCCGCCGAATCAAGGCTGGCCAAGACATCGCCTATCTGACCAATCTACGTGGCACCTGTTACCTCAGTAAAAGCCTGCCGACGGCAGCGCTTGAGATTCCGGCTTTTGAGCAGGTTGTTACGGACAAGCCGGCTTTTGTGCGGGCTACCAATATCATCCATAATGAAATCAATCCCTATTGTGCTCGTACCCTGGCTCAGAAACATGAGACGGGTTGGGTGATGCAGAATCCACCGGCCCTGCCGCTTACGACCGACAAGTTGGACGAGATCTATGCCTTACCCTTTACCCGCCAGTCCCACCCCAGCTATATAGAACGAGGAGGGGTGCCAGGACTTAAGCCGGTGCAATTTTCCCTGGTCACTCACCGGGGATGCTTCGGGGGATGTTCATTCTGCTCCCTGGGTCTGCACCAGGGCAAATACATCCAGAGCCGCAGCCAAAAATCATTGGTAGACGAAGCAAAGAAATTGACCAGCCACCCGGATTTTAAAGGGACCATTCCGGATGTAGGGGCCGCATCAGCGAATATGTACGGACTCAAAGGCCGAGATGCAGAAGTTTGTCAGCAATGCCGCCGTACAAGCTGTCTCTATCCAGCGGTATGCAAGAAACTGGTTACTGACCAGCGCCCCTCGACCAGACTGTGGAGCAAACTGCGCGAAATTGAGGGCTTGAAACATATATTCGTAGGTTCGGGTATACGCTATGACCTGGTTCTCCTGGACAAAAACAGTTATCTGCGGGATCTATGCCAATACCATGTGAGCGGGCAATTGAAAATCGCGCCCGAACATGTGGTCTCTAGGGTAACCCGTTTGATGCATAAACCCGGGCAAGAAGCATATATTAAATTTATCCGCCGTTTTAAACAGGTTAACCAGGAATTGGGCAAGGACCAATACTTGGTGCCTTACTTCATTTCCGCCCATCCAGGTTCTGACTTGAAGGCCACGGTGGAACTGGCCGAATTTGTTAGAGATCAACTGCAATACCATCCCGAACAGGTGCAAAATTTCACCCCTACCCCGATGACGGTTTCCACTTGTATGTTCTACACCGGCCTCGACCCGGAGTATGGGGAAGCGTTACACGTGCCCCGCCAAGAAAAGGAGCGTCAGTGGCAGCGGGCCCTGTTGCAGTATCGTAACCGCAACAATGCCAAGTTAGTAAGGCAAGCATTGCAGGCTGCGGGCAGGACAGATTTGATTGGAACTTCGAAGAAAGCCCTGGTGCGGGACGAGACCGCGCGCCAAGTAATCAGTAATCACAGGCGCAGCAAAAAGCCAAGAAAATAAAGATTAAATCCGCGACGGGAGGATAATGATTGAATAACCCTAAAATCGAAAAGGCCATCCTGGTAGGAGTGAAATTGAGAAAAGGGGCCGGAGTCGACTTTGCCTCATCCCTGGAAGAACTAAAAAGTCTGACTGAAGCCGCCGGAGGTGAGGTGATTGCCACCCTGGTGCAGGTCCAGGACCGGCCCAATGCAGCCACATATATTGGAAAGGGGAAGGTGGAGGAGCTGAATCACCTGGCGGCGGAACTGCAGCCCGATCTGGTCATATTCGACAGCGAACTTACTCCGGTTCAATTGCGGAACCTGGAGCAAGCCGTGGATGTGAGGGTAATCGACCGCACCATGCTGATCCTCGATATATTTGGCCAGAGAGCCCGCAGCCGGGAGGGCCTGCTGCAGGTCGAACTGGCCACTCTGGAATACCGCCTGCCCCGTTTGACCGGCAAAGGCGCCGAAATGAGCCGCCTGGGCGGAGGCATCGGCACCAGGGGAGCAGGAGAACAAAAGCTAGAACTGGACCGAAGGCGGATCCGCAGCCGGATTGGGGATTTGAAGAAACAGATGGAGAGACTCGAAACTACCCGCCGGCTCCACCGAAAGAGGCGGCAGCGGGTGGGGATCAAAACCGTATCCCTGGTTGGGTATACTAATGCGGGCAAATCATCACTCTTCAATATTATCTGCCAGGGCAGCCACCGCAGTGGCAATAAGCAGGTTGAAGCCGGTGAGCGCCTTTTTCAGACCCTGGACACCACCACCCGCAAGATCATACTGCCACTGGGGCAAGAAGTGCTTATCACTGACACGGTGGGATTTATCCAGAACCTGCCCCATCATCTGGTGGCGGCTTTTCGCTCTACTCTGGAAGAAGCAATTGATGCGGATTTGCTGCTGCACATCGTGGATGTCGCCGATGCCAATCATATGGATAAGATGAACGTGGTGGAGCATGTTCTGATGGATTTAGGGGCTGACCCGGAAAGGATAATGACGGTTTTTAACAAGGCTGATCTGATAGAAAGCTTGCCGGCAGGAGAAAAAACAGCCCTATTCGTCTCCGCGCATACCGGCATAGGAATGGACGAACTGCTTGAAAGAATTACGGATCGCCTGGATGAAAGTAAAAATAGGATGGACAGCGCCCCAGGCGAGGAGTAAAATAAACTCCGGTTGGAAAGATTTAATTATAGTGGGGGCGTATAGACATGTTATTTTTTCAAAGCCGCAAGGGTTTTGTCACTGCGGCCATAGCGATATTCCTGGTCATGATGGGCATCGGGGTGCTATTAGGCGGGAAGCTGAACACCCGGTTCTTCTCCTCTGTGCAGACCAAAGCCTTAACCGGGAAACCGATCAATATTCTCTTCATGGGCATCGATGCCCGTGACACCAAGTCCAATTCACGCAGTGACACCATGATACTGGCCAGTATTGATCCGAGCACCGACAAAGTGGTGATGGTATCTATTCCCCGTGATACCCGGATTAAAAACTCAGCCGGCAAATATGACAAGATAAACAGCATCAACCTGGTGGATGGGCCGGAAGCGGCTTGCGATAAGGTCGGGGAGCTTCTGAATGTGCCGGTTGATTATTATGTGATAACCAACTTTGCTGGTTTTGGAGATATCGTCGATGCCCTGGGGGGGGTGCACATAAACATAGAGAGCAATATGTACCATTATGACAATGAATATCCTGAACTGACCATCAACCTCAAAAAGGGTTACCAATACCTGAATGGCCAGCAGGCCCTGGCCTTTGTGCGCTACCGGGGCGGCCCTACTGCTGACATCGGCCGCACAGAGAACCAACAGAAGTTCATCAAAGCCCTGGCTGCAGAGATGTTGCAGAGTAAAACCATCTTGAGAATGCCCCAGCTGATCCCCGAGCTATACAAGAATGTGCGCACCAACCTGCCCCTCAAGGATATGGTATATCTGGCCAACATGGCCAATAAATTGGACCTGGACAACCTGAGCGCCCAAACCCTGCCAGGATATTTCTATCATGACAGCAGCACCGGGGCAAGCTACTGGGAAGCTGACCAAGAAATCGCCAGCATCCTGGTGGAGTCTCTGCTACAGGGGCAGACTTTCAAAGTGGTCAATGAAACCCCGGCCAACATGAAGACCACAACGGTGAAAACTACCCCTCCTGCCAGTATAGCGCCTGCGACCTCAACTGAAGTGCAAGCGGACGATAGCAATAAAAGCGAGGGCACAGCAGTTGATGCGGCAACAAAAGATCAGGATACGGATAGTACTGATGCAGATAAGACTGGTGACAGCAAGACTGATGACAGCAAATCCGGCGATACTGCCAGCAAGGCCAGCACTACCAGCAAGACCACAACTACCAGGACCACGAACTAGAACTCCACCAATTCGATGCGCTCCCCGTCAGGTCCATGGAAAAATGTGATTTTGCTGCCGTCGAAAGCCTGGCGGGGCTGGGCAGTCTCAAATTTTACTCCCTTAGCCTCCAACCCCGCCATCACCGCCGGCAGGTCCTGGACCCGGAAAGCCAGGTGATCGATCACGCCCTTGGCGCGCGGCCCAGTTTCCGGCTGCGTGTACTCCAGCAGTTCTATGACCAAGGAACCGGCTTTAAGAAACACTGCTTTGAAAGACGGGGTTACCGACTGCTTGCGGATGGAGAAATCCAGTACCTGATTATAATATTGCGCCGATTTCTCAGCATCTCGAACCACCATAGCTATGTGCGCCAAATCAAACACAAAGTAGCCCCCCTTACTGTATATACCTATCTGATTCCTTGGGCATAGTATAGACCATGTGACCACTTACTTAAACCTACCAGCACCAATAGATTATTGTGCCGCATAGAAAAAGTGAACATAACCTTTTTGATTACTATTGGAAACACCTAGCCTGTGACGCCAACTTATTGTATAAATATTAATAAATATATTAGTTAAACGCCATGGAAGCTGTAAGTACATTGTCAGGTGTGGGAGGGTATTAATGAGCCAGGGCTACTTCGTTATATCGCTGGATATGGAACTCATGTGGGGATCCCAGGATAAGAGATGGATCCATAACAAGAGGCGCAATGCTCAAGGCACTGTTAGTATGATCCCCAGAATCCTGGATTTGTTTACAGAACGCGATATTCATAGTACCTGGGCTATCGTTGGCCTCCTGTTCTGTGCCAACAAAAAACGGATTCTTTCAATCATGCCCGAGAATCGTCCTCGCTATATTGATATGAAGCTCTCCAGTTACACTCACCTTGAACAGATTGGTGAAGACGAACATGAAGATCCGAACCACTATGCAGGTACGTTAATTAACTTGATCCGGGAGACACCCCATCAGGAGATAGGTACCCACACCTTTTCAAATTATTACTGCTTAGCTGAGGGTCAGACCAAGGAGCAATTCCGACAGGATATTGCTGCTGCCATCGAAGCTGCTGAGCCATATGACATCGTATATCATAGCATTACTTTCCCCGGCAACCAATTGAATCCAGACTATCTGGAGATAATAGCCGAAAACAGCATACACGTGTACAGAGGGAATGAACAGAATTGGATTCGCAATGCTGCCCTTATGCGTCGTTTTAGATTTTTGCAGCGGGCTATCAATCCGCTCGATACATATCTCAATATTTGTGGACCTAACTGCCAGGCCTTAGCCGAGACTATTAAGACCAACAACTTTTGCGAAATTCAAACCAGCCGTGTGCTTGTACCGTATGCCCCAAAATCGGGTTGGTTAGAGTTGCTAAAAATTAGAAGAATCATGGGGCAAATGAGATATGCGGCGCAAAACGGTGGAATATTTCACCTGTGCTTGCATCCTCATCAATTTGGCTCATACTTGGAGCGGAATATAAAAAATCTGACTGACATTTTAAACTTTTACTCGACCTTGAAAAATGCCTATGGTTTTAAATCTATGACAATGAAAGAGGTGGCCGCAGAAGCCTATCGAATTGCCGAGAGCGAAAGCCAACCCATCAGTCCGACCACATATGTCATACGTCCTGCCAAACTAATGTAGGAAAGCAAAAACTTGGAAGGGATCTGGCAGACCATCGTGATAGGTCACCTTTAGAATAATGGTAAGGTGACCTATCAGCCCGATCGGGCTTTTGTGTGATGAATTAGAGTTGCGCTTTAATTTTGTATTACGTGACACGGTCGAGAAATTTCAATGATTACCTGCCTAAGGTATTGACAATAGCGATACGCTCTCTGTCTGGTCCCTTCAGAAACATGATTTGGCTTCCGTCATAAGACTGAAGTGGTGAAGAGGTTTCAAACTCGACTCCCCGCCTCTGTAGCTTATCCACAGTGTCCTTCAGGTCCTCGACCATTAATGTTAAGTGATCGATCACTCCTGCAGGGTGTGGACTTGATTCAGCCTTTGCGTATTGGATCAGCTCTAATACGATTTCTTCGTGCTTGAGATATGCTACAGTGTAGGCAAGGGTGCGCTTTTGCTTGCTGACGGTGAAATCAAGCATGTTTCTGTAGAATCGCACCGACTTTTCAATATCGCGGACAACCATTGAAATATTGGCCAATTTGAACATTGTGTTTATCACCTCACAGGTTATGAAATGCTTTACATAGGAGGATGGTTTTTTTCTCTCATGCCACTAGTATAGAGTAAATCCTGATTTTATCAAATCAACGCAATTGCACCGATAGGAGGATAAGGTATGAGTAAGAGTGCGGTTAAAAAAAGGGAAGAGATCGAAAACGGATATAAATGGAAGCTGGAAGATATCTATGCAGAAGAACAGCTGTGGGAAGACGATTTCCTGGAGGTAAAGGCCCTGGCTGCTGAATTGGCAGGCTTGCAGGGGACTTTGGGAGAATCAGCGCCATCGCTGCTCAAGGTATTCAAGCTGCATGAATCCCTGGGGCGCAAAAACGAAAAACTGTATGTGTATGCCCGGATGCGCCGGGACGAGAACAACGCCGATCCTCATTACCAGGCCCTATTCGACCGGATAGAGAGTTTGTCTGTTCAGATGGCAGGCATGACCGCTTTCATCGTGCCCGAAATCCTGGCCATTCCTGAGACCAGGTTGGAGGATTTCCTGGCCTCCGGCAGCGAGCTTCAAGTTTACAAACATTTCCTGGAGGAAATTTTGCGCCAAAAGGCCCACATCCTTTCGGCCAGTGAGGAGCGCTTGCTGGCTATGGCCGCGGATTTGTCAATGGCCGCGGGCAATATTTTCACCATGCTCAACAATGCCGATCTCAAGTTCCCGCATATTAAAGACGAAAAAGGCGAGGAAGTTGAGCTCACCAAGGGCCGCTACACCAGTTTCATGGAGAGCCCGGACCGGAGAGTGCGCCAGGAGGCCTTCTACGGTCTTTACGGATCATATCAGAAACTAATCAATACACTGGGAGCGAGCCTCTCTGCCAGCGTCAAAAAGGATATCTTTTACGCCCGGGCCCGCAATTACAGTTCGGCCCTGGAGGCTTCCCTGGACCAGGACAATGTGGCGGTGCAGGTCTATGACCGCCTGATCGAATCGGTGCATGCCCACCTGGAGCACATGTACCGCTATATGAGCATTCGCAAGCGCCTCCTCAACCTGGATGAACTTCACTTCTACGATATATATACACCCCTGGTGCCCGAATACCAATATGAGATATCCTACAACCAGTCCCAGGAGGTATTGCTCAAGGCTCTGAAACCCCTGGGAGCGCAATACACCCAACTTCTTGAGCAAGGCTTCAGCAGCGGCTGGATCGATGTATACGAGAATGAAGGCAAAACCGGAGGAGCCTATTCCTGGGGCGCTTATGACACCAATCCCTACATACTAATGAACTATGACAACAAGCTGGATGATTTGTTCACTCTGGCCCACGAGATGGGGCATTCCTTGCACAGCTGGTATTCGCACCAGAACCAGCCCTATGTCTACAGCCAGTATTCCATTTTTGTGGCGGAAGTTGCATCCACCGTCAACGAATCTCTGCTAATCGATTATCTTCTCCAGAACAGTAAGGAGAAACAGGAGAAGATATACCTGCTGAATCATTACCTGGAGCAGTTCCGGGGGACGGTATTCAGGCAGACCATGTTCGCCGAATTCGAAAAAATCGTCCACGCCCGGGCCGAAGCAGGTGAGGCCTTGACCCCGGATATTCTAAACCAGATTTACCAGGAACTGAACCGCCTCTATTACGGACCAGACATCGTCATTGATCCCGAGATCGAATGGGAGTGGGCCCGGATTCCACATTTCTACTCGTCTTTCTACGTCTACAAATATGCTACCGGGTTCTCGACTGCTACGGCTTTAAAGGAGCAGATCCTGCGGGAAGGGGCGCCGGCGGTAGAGCGGTACCTGGAATTCCTGAAGTCAGGCTCCACCGATTACCCAATCAACCTGCTGAAGAAGGCCGGGGTCGATCTGTTCACCCCCCAGCCGGTCGATGAGGCCTTGGCGTATTTCGGGAGGCTGCTGGATGAAATGGAAGCGTTGCTAGATCAGTAATAGACACCTCCAAAAACACTATTGGCTTGACATATGGCGGATTATGCCTACAATGTAATTAAACAATCGTTTAAAACATTTGTTTACTAGCTTGAAATGAAGGCCGGTGTGCATGGTGGCGGTGAATAACCAGACTTCCAAAAACAGAATCCTAATCGAAGCGGAAAAACTCTTCGCGGAAAAGGGATTTGACGGGGTTTCGGTCCGGGATATCGCGGAACGGGCTCAGGTCAATGCCGCCATGATAAACTACTATTTCCGCAACAAAGATGACCTTTACCTGAGCATCGTGGAAAATTACCTGGCGGAATTCAGTGAAGAGCTGGAAAAGGTTTTGGGCCCGGAAACAGATCCCCTCTGGCGGCTGGAGAAATTCATCGACTGCTATACTGACTTCATGTTTGCCAAAGTCATTTCCGCCCAGCTGGTCCTCCGGGCTGGGCTGCAGAACGATGCCCATATCGCCCACTTTACCGAGAAATATTTCAGTCAGATAATCTTCAAACTGGAGGACATCATCCGGGATGGGATAAAGTCGGCTCAATTCGCGCAATTGGATTCCAAGCTGACTGCGATCAGTATAATGGGGATGATCGTTTACTTTTTCGGTGCGGCCCCGATCCTGAGCCGCCTGCCTGGTATGGAGAACTATCAGGGGAATTACAAGCAACAGCTGGCCCGACATATCAAGGATCTGTGCATCGATGGTTTAAGCCGGCGGGAAGGGGTCATTTGATGGCCAAAATTGGCGTGCCGCGTTCCCTGGCTTACTATATATATTTCCCGTTCTGGAAGACGTTTTTTGAGTCCCTGGGGCATGAAGTAGTGGAGTCCCCGCCAACCACCCGGATGATCATGGACAAGGGTGTACAGGACACTGTCAGCGATGCCTGCATCCCCATCAAGATCTACCACGGCCATGTGGAAGAGCTCATCGATAAGGTAGACTATGTTTTTGTACCCCGGTTAGTCAGTATGAGAAAATACGGTGATTTCGGAACCGAAACGTTTTGTCCCAAGTTTTTGGGTTTACCGGATATGCTGACTGCTTCGATCACCCGTCCCTTCAATATGCTGGAGGCGCGTATCGACCTGAAAAAAGGGGCCTGGGAACTCCTCAAGGTATATAGGGACATCGGCGAAAAATTGGGAGCCAGCACCTTGGCTATTTACCGGGCCTATTGGCGGGCTGCATGGGTCCAGGGAGCTTACGACCACAGACTAAAGCAGGGTATGCTACCAGCCCAAGCCATGCAGCAGGTGCTGACCGGAAAAGGGGAAGCTTCCCCCCAGTATCCTTTAACTGCCGATAGTCTCAGGATTGCTGTGGTTGGCTATCCATATGCAATATATGACGCATATATAAATGTAGGTCTGCTCGACCTGCTGGGCAAGGAAGGCGTCAAGGTATATACCCAGGATATGTTGAGCCACCAGCAATTGGACAAGCAGTCTGCCAAGCTGGAGAAGGATATGTTCTGGTATTTCTCCAACCGTGCAGTGCAAGGGGGTCTCCATTTCATGGATGTGGAAGCCGTGGACGGCTTGATCCATGTCACCGCTTTCGCTTGCGGACCGGACTCCATGGTGGATAAATTCCTGGAGATAGAAGCCAAGAAGCGCAGGGTGCCGTATATGGCGATCACTATAGATGAGCATACCGGGGAAGCCGGTATAAGAACCCGCATGGAAGCATTTATAGACATGCTGGTATATAGGAGGGGACAAAGTGAAAGTTAGCTTTCCCCGCATGGGGAATTCCTACCTGGCCTTCCGCTGGTTGATGGATGCGCTGAATATCGAATGTATAGTGCCTCCCGAACCCAATCATGAAACTTTGGATTTGGGGGTACGCTACTCTCCGGAATTTGCGTGCATTCCATTCAAAGTCCTGATGGGCACCTATTTACAGGTAGCCGAGCAGGGTGCGGATGTGATCATCACCTCGGGTGGTTGCGGGCCCTGCCGGGCAGGCTATTACTGGGTGATGCACCAAAGGCTGCTGCAGGAAAACGGTTACAGCACCAGGGTCATTGGTTTTGAAGAGCCGCAGCACGGATACCTGGACTTTTTCCATAAACTCAACTTCGTTCGCAAAATGGGGGGAGCCAGCATCTCTAGCTTTTGGAGAGCGCTGAAGACCGGTTGGCAGAAGGTTATCGCCCTTGACGACCTGGAAATACTGTCTTTTCAGACCAGGCCTTATGAGTTAAAACGGGGTGACACCGGGAGAGCCTTGCAGGAAGCCCTGGATCTGCTGGATCAGGCCAATGACCTGTCCCAGGTAGAAAAAGCCCGCCAGGCGGGACTGCAGCTGCTGCGGGATGTGCCCCGGGACGAGGCGCGTAATCCTTTGAAAATAGGAATAATCGGCGAAATATATGTTTTGCTGGAACCTGCTATCAACCATTACATGCAGAAGATGCTGGGCGAGATGGGGGTCATCGCGGAACGCTCCATATATTTGAGTTCATACGCCCGGGAAAACATCTTAACCGAAGGAGAACAGGATATCCGGGCGGCTGCCCGTCCTTACCTCAACGAATCATGTATCGGCGGCCATGGCACCAATAGTATCGGGGAAACCGTACTATATGCCAAGCATGGATATGATGGAGTAATCCAGCTGGCGCCGTTTTCCTGTATCCCCGAAATCGTGGCCCGTTCCATTCTGCCACGGGTTTCCGCCGAGCATGACATACCGGTGCTGACTTTCTTCCTGGACGAACAGACCAGCAAGGCCGGCGTGGAAACCCGACTGGAAGCTTTCATCGATCTGATGGACAGGCGCAGGGCTTTAAGACAAGGGGGACGGGGTGCGGATCTCCTCAAACTGCCTACTCATCGGGATCTGCCGCAGCTGATACCTGAACTGGTAGTGGCTGCCAAGACCTGATCCTAGCGAAAATAATTCTTTAGTACTCGATACAGGAAGGCTGGTTATATGTTGCAAGGTTACCTGGGGATAGATGTGGGTTCAGTAAGTACCAAAGTCGTGGTTGTCGACCAGTGGGGCAAAGTCCTGGCAAGCCGCTATCTGCGGACCAACGGGCGGCCGATCGAAACCCTACAGTTAGGCATGAAGTTGGTCGGCGGAGAAATGGATGAGCGGGTTCAGATCAAAGGCAGTGGGGCGACCGGCAGTGCCCGCCACCTGGCCGGACTGATGGTCGGTGCCGACGTGGTAAAGAACGAGATCACGGCTCATGCGGTGGCCGCCTCCAAAGTGGTGGAGGGGGTCCAGACTATAATCGAGATTGGCGGTCAGGATTCCAAGATCATCATCTTGCGGGACGGGGTGGTGGTTGATTTCGGCATGAATACCGTCTGTGCGGCGGGGACCGGATCTTTTTTGGACCAGCAGGCGACCCGGCTGCAGATACCTATAGAAGAATTCGGGACTTATGCGGTGCAGGCCAAACACCCGGTGAGGATCGCCGGCCGCTGTGCGGTATTCGCCGAGTCAGATATGATCCATAAGCAACAACTGGGATACAGCTTGCCCGATATCGTAGCCGGGCTGTGCGAAGCCCTGGTGAGGAACTATCTCAACAATGTCGGCAAAGGCAAAGAGATCCTGGGGCCCATCATCTTCCAGGGCGGGGTAGCCGCTAACCAGGGCCTGGTCAAGGCTTTTGAGGAACACCTGAAAGCCCCGGTGATCGTGCCGGAAAACTATGACGTTATGGGCGCTATCGGCGTCGCGCTCCTGGCCCGGGATATGGTGGCCAAAAAAGGGTTTTCTGGCTTCAAAGGATTCATGGTGCAGGACCTGGAATACAAGACCACTTCTTTCGAGTGCAAAGGCTGTCCCAACGCCTGCGAGGTGGTGCAGTTCTTCCAGGAAGGCGAAATCCTGGCCCGCTGGGGAGACCGCTGCGGAACCTGGTCCGGTGCGTAGGGTTGAAGAAAAAACGGATCGCCGCCCTTGGGGGCGGCGATTTTCATTTCTGCGCTGGAATTATCTGCTGGAATCTGTTGATGACACAGCGAAGGGTCCCTGCAAGCGTTCTGGTTTGGGGCCAAAGAACTGATAATAATTACACTGGATCCGGCCATTATATAATTTGCGTTTCTTGTCCGCCCGCCGGCCGAAATGCTTTTCAAACTGGGGGTGGGAAGTCAGGACGTAGAATGACCAGGTGTCCAAGTTCTTGGCTACCAGCCCAAGTCCCCGGTATAATTTCTCTACCTGCTCCTTCTCAGACAAGCGCTCCCCGTAAGGGGGATTAGCGATCAGGTAACCATACTTGTATTGGGAGCGCAACTCACTCAGCGGTTGGCGATGGAATGAGATTACCTGGTTAAGACCGGCCTGCCGGGCATGAAAGCGGGCCATTTCCAAGGCTGCACCATCGATGTCATAGCCGGTGATACCCAGGGGTTGGTTGGGGATGATGGCATCCCGGGCTTCCTGCCGGGCTTGCTGCCACATCGGTTGCGGCAGCTGGGGCCATTTCTGGGCGGCGAATTCCCGGTTGATGCCGGGAGCGATATTTCTGCCGATAAGGGCTGCTTCGATGGGGATCGTGCCCGAGCCGCAGCAGGGGTCGATCAACGCCCGGTCTGGGCGCCAGCGGCTCAGGTATATGAGCGCCGCAGCCAGGGTTTCCTTCAAAGGGGCTTCCCCGGAAAGCTGGCGATAACCACGTTTGTGAAGCCCGGCACCGCTGGTGTCGATAGTCAAGGTAGCCTGGTTTTTGAGCAGAGATACCTCGATCCTATAGCGGGGACCATCCTCCGGGAACCACTTCAGCGGATACTTGCGCTTCAGGCTTTCCACCACGGCTTTTTTCACAATGGCCTGGCAATCCGAAACACTGAATAACTGGGAGCCGATGGATTTACCTTCTACCGGAAATTCTGCGTTGGCAGGCAACCAGTCACTCCAGTCCAGTTTTTTGGTCTTTTCGAAGAGCTCATCGAAGGTGCGGGCCTGGAAGTCACCAAATTTAACCAGCAGCCGGTCAGCCGAGCGCAGCCACAGGTTGCAGCGAGGTATCGCTTCCAACCCAGCTGAAAAAAACACCCGCCCGTTTTCCACCTGTAAATCCGAATAGCCTAGTTTCTTGAGTTCGTTTGCAACCACTGCCTCCAAGCCAAAGGCCGAAGTTGCGATCAAGTCAATATTTTTCAAGATAATTTTTGCCCTACCTCGGTTTTGTTTATTTATGATCGTATTGATGGATAGAGATAAAAATTGAGCCGGATGTTGCACATTGAATCCGTTTCCCAGTATAGAACATTTCAGGAGGCTTTGGTAGCTAAACAGAAGACCGGTTTGTAGGTTGTAAAAAAAATCAATTATTTTATATAAATTCCCAAAAAAACACTAGACAACTATATACCTTTGTGGTTTAATACTTAGTAAGTATCGTGATTAAAGGCAAAACCTCCGAAAGGGGGTGACGCAAAGCCGAGGGTCTAAGGCCGAAAGGTTATGACAGCCAGGTTGCCGCGAGCAGTTAGGTCAGGGGTATTTTAACCTGCTTAAGCAATCAGCTTGAGCAGGTTTTTTGTTTTCGGCGCAATTGACTTACCATAAATTACATAAAATAAGGAATGTATAGCGATGAATATACTGAGAGCTTTGTTCAAAAAGGAACTAGGAGTTGCTTTTACGGAATATGTCTTAATCATTGCGCTTATTGCGCTGGCAGCGGTGGTAGGATTGAGCTTCTATGGCAATGCGGTTGACAATCAATATGCTGCTACAGGGAATACGGTTAACCAAGTCCAGTGATGATTATGATGCCTGTGACTTTGGCCCATGCATCAGATTGAGACTGATGTTAGATAAATATTTAAGGGCAATACACGGAAAGAAGGTGGGGCTGAGTAGAGACGTGTTATACTTGGGGATAGTTTTCTCCATTTAGAATTCCAGTTTCATCAGTTCTTTCTTAAACCGAGTGGTTAAAGGCAAAACCTCCGAAAGGCGGCGACGCAAAGCTAAAGGGGCTAAAGCATTTTAGACTGCCAGGCCAGCCAGATGTCACTTGGGAGTCCGTGACCAAGGATCTTGCGAGATAGATCCGCAATATCGATTGTAGCTACAATATTGTGGTTGCAAATAAAGAAAGCAGAAGGGAGGCAGAACAATGGAATTAATGAAGAGACTGTTTGTGGAAGAAGAAGGACAAGGTATGACTGAATACGTGCTGATCGTTGCCCTGATAGCCTTGGCCGCTATTCTGGCAATGAGGTTCTTTGGCAACACTGTAAACAACGTGTTTAACAAGACCGGCAACATACTGAACAGCGAAACCGGTTCTTAAAATGATCCTAATTTAGTGATAATCAAAGAAAAATCTAATATGGATTAGAGGACGGCCCTGCCCGTTTCGGGGCGGGGCCGTATATCTTAAGGAGGCTGTCTATTGCCAGACTTTGTATTAGCGCTTGGATTGGTAGTCTGTTTGATTACTGATCTAAAAGAACGTAAAATATACAATATAGTGCTAATACCCCTGCTCATTTTTGGGTTGATTTATAATGTGCTGACTGGAGGATGGGCAGGATTTTCTCAGACAGTCTTCGGTATGTTGACGGGATTGGGTATACTGATTGTTCCTTTCGCCATGGGTGGGATTGGAGCTGGTGATGTTAAGCTCTTGGCGGTAATAGGAGCTGTTAAAGGGCCGCTATTCGTTTTTTATTCAGCTTTAGGCATGGGTTTGTCCGGGGGAGTGATTGCCCTGCTGGTGCTGATGTACCAAGGAAGGTTGTTAAGAACCCTAAAGAGTCTGTTCCGGGGGTTATGGCTTATGCTTATAACCGGTTTTAAAGTAATCAAATTTGACTTTGATAAAGATTTGACAATGTTGCCCTATGGGCTTGCAATAGTAGTTGGTGTGGCGGGCGCTTACTGGTGGATGAGGTGAAAGTGATGTGGCTAAAGAAATTTAACGATCAGAAGGGCCAGGCACTAGTCGAATTTGCCCTGGTAGTGCCATTGTTGTTAATGATTATGTTCGGAATCATCGAATTCGGCAGGATATACTATGACCAACTGATCGTATCCAATGCGTGTCGTGGAGCTGCCAGGCTGGTAGCTGTAAAAAATGTCCCGGATATACCCGCCAAGGTTAGAGAATTAACTACATTTTCCACCGTAGAACAAAATAAGATGATAATAACTTATCAATACAGACAGTCCAACGGTGCAATTCCGACCCCCGAAGATCGGGCCCACTCACCGCTCGGAACTATTAAAATCTCAGCAAAATACCCGGTACATATCATCGTTCCTTTTCTTTCACCCATGATCGGGACCCAGTATGATGCAGATGGAGACGGAAACTGGGACTACTATGCGATCTGGGTACAATCCCAGTGTACTATGCGTATCGAGTAACAGAGCAGAGGAGGATTGTGATGAACAGGCTGCTTAAAGAAGAGAGAGGCGCCGCGATTGTAATAGTCGCCCTTTGGCTGACTGTGCTGGTGGCAATGGCAGGTCTGGTTGTGGACGGGGGAATGCAGTATGCCACCAAATCCAAATTGCAGAATTCCACCGATGCCGCATCTCTGGCGGGAGCAACTGCATTGGCCAATGGTGGTGATTATGACTTAAAAGCCAAAGAAATAGCTCAGGCCAACGGTTTGGACCTGGTCAATGATCAGGTTGTAGTCACACCGGGGGGACTGACGGGCGGAAAATATACTACGGTAAACGTGTCTGCCAAGCGCAACGTGAAATTTGGTTTGATGAAAGTATTGGGATTCTCGCAGGGACAAATACCGGCAGATGCTACTGCGGCGGTTAAAGTTGTAACGGGTATGGGAGGCTTAATCCCAGTAGTAGTAATGCCGGGTGAAATCAATTTCCCCTCGGGCGATTCGGCTCCTTCAGATACGGTTCTGTTGAAAGGTGGTTCGCAGGAAAAGTTTGTTAGCAATGGGCCCTCCGGCTTTAGGGGCCTGTTAAGCCTGGACGGAAAGCACGGTTCCAGCCTAGGACCGATTTTCCAATATGGCTGCCAACAAGTGATCACCGTAGGCACCGAGGACGCTTTTATAGACGAGGAAACCGGTAATATCTCTTCCCTGGCTGATGCTGTTAATTGGCGGATTGCCAATGCTCCCTTGTGTTATGTGCCCGTTGTAAAGACGGAAATGATTACTGACAGCAAAACGGGTAAAACAGTAGAATCAGTCGTAGTAACCAATAAACAAGTCGAAGTTATCGGTTTTGCGGCTTTCCATCTCACCGGGACCGTGGGTACAGGAAAAGACATGCAAATACAGGGCTATTTCGACCATGTGCTGGCTCCCGAGGCAGGCGGCACAACTTCCGCCACTAGTTATGGCTTAAAAACGATTAATCTGGTTAAATAATTACCTAAGGAGAGATGATGATGCGTAATAAGGTTATCCTGATAGTGGCTTTAGTTTTTGGGTTATTGAGTGCATTTCTCGTATACAACTATATTACTGGAGCCAAAAAAGCCATTGAAAACCGTACATACACTCAAGTTATTACAGCTGTCCAGGATATACCTGCAAATTCGACCATAACCGATACTATGATAGCACTGAAACCATTCCCTAATGAACTCCTGAATGGCAAAGAAATTCTAAATGTCAGTGATGCCGTGGGTAAAATCGCTCCGGTTGCCTTAACCAAAGGAGAAGTGGTTTTACAGTCCCGACTGGTTAAACCCGGGGAGGGCTTGCAGAGACTGGCTTACAAAGTGCCAAACGGTATGCGCGCTATTGCCATACCGGTCAGTGAAGTAGTCAATGTAGGGAATATGGTCAAAATAGGTGATAGGGTAGACATAATCGCTACGCTTCAATCCCCTGGTCAAACTCAACCCCGAGCGGTGGTGGTGCTTCAGAACATTGAAGTCTTAGCGGTTGGCCCCAGATTTGACGAATTGGCTGCTAACTCTGGCGAAGCGGCAGCACCCAGTACTGTGTCTGTTGCGTTAGATCCGCAGAGCACATTGCGTTTGAAGATGGCGATGCAGAGCTCTAATTTTACTTTCACCCTTCGTTCTGCTGCAGACAAGAATTACGCCAACCTGACTCCGGTTGCGCTGGATCAACTCTAAAGGTTAGGATCTTCTCAGACCGGAAGAGTTAGTGACAGGTCTTTGACCCATTTCTCGAAAATGAAAGGGGATTATTATATCGATGGACAAAATTCGTATTCTGATTGCCAGTGACCTTCCCGAGTATCGCAAAGAACTGACTGATAGTCTTTCTGAAGAACAGGACTTTCTGATAATTGGTGAGGCGGTAAATGGGGCTAATGCAGTTAAGAAAGCTGAACACTTGCTGCCTGACATCGTTGTCATGGATATGCAGATGCCGGTCATGGACGGAATCGAAGCTACAGAGAAAATCACTTTGGCCCACCCCACCATAGGGATTGTCGTGATAGGGGATACGGCAGACAGCCAGGAGGTAAAGAGGGCGATGCTGGCGGGGGCTGGGGATTTCCTCTTCAAGGATGGATTGCGGGAGGGCGAGATTTCGCAAGCTATCCGCAGGCTGAATGTTGCCCAGAAAACCCGGGTAGCTAGCTTTGATTCGCTGAAATCCGGGGATAAAGATAGTCGGCTTAGAGCGCCACAGGTCATTACCCTATTCGGGGCAAAAGGCGGAGCAGGAAAAACGACTATGTCAGTAAATACAGCAGTGGCAATTGTCAGAGAGACAAAACGCAAGGTTGTGATGCTTGATTTAAACCTTCAGTTTGGTGACGTAGCATCCTACCTTAACATTCAACCCAGACGAACGATTGCCGAATTTGTTCAGGAAAGAAATAAATGGGATAGTCAATTATTGAACAGTTACCTTATCCCGCACAGTTCCGGAATTAAAATATTGGCTGCTCCCTTGAGACCTGAAGATGCAGAATTAGTGACCCCCGATCATGTGGAAAAGGTAATCACAATATTGAGGGAGTCTTTTGATTACATTGTTATAGATTCACCTCCGTACATCTCGGATGTTCTTCTTGCGGCTCTGGATATGTCCAATCAAATTATCCTGATAATGTCAATGGATCTGCCGGCGGTGAAGAATGTTAAACTTAGCCTGAACTTATTGGATACCCTACATCATAGCGGAAAAACGAAATTGGTGATTAACCGCGGAGGCCGTCAATTTGGGGTCGATATTCGCGATGTGGAGAAGACAATTGACTTTTTGGCAGCCCTGGAGATTCCTAGTGACGGCAACGTGGTTGTCAATGCCGCCAACAAAGGTATGCCGTTTGTACTAAGCCATCCTCAAGTACCGGTTAGCAAAGCTGTGCAAAATTTGGCTCAGTTAATCATTCGAGATACAGGCTATCAAAATGATCTGAAACAAGAGAGAGAGAAAGGTTCGAAAAATCCCATAATGAAAAAAATATTTAGATAGGAGTGCGCAGTATGGGACTGGCATCGCGTCTTGCAGGGAAACCCAGCAATGTAATCCAGGAGAGAGCCGTTAAGAGCAAGGCAACAACCAATGCTGACGAGGTTGTCGACAAGTATGGTGCGCTTAAGACGTCCATTCACAAAGAAGTAATCGACAACATTGAAAACGAAATGAAACAGAACATCCTTACGGGTGAGGATCTGGCTAAGAAAGCTAGGGAGATGGTTTTCAGCTTTCTTGAAAGGGATGCTGTGTTTCTGCCTTTCTCAGAAAGGCAAATTATCGCTGCAGAGATAATGGATGAAGTCATTGGTCTCGGGCCACTCGAACCTTTACTACATGATGAAGATGTGACTGAAATAATGGTAAATGGCCCGAAGCAGGTTTATATCGAACGTGGGGGCAAGCTGTACCTGACCAATGTGGTTTTTCGCGATGACGAGCATGTAATGCATATCATCGATAAAATAGTATCCCCTATCGGCAGGAGAATAGACGAAAGCCAACCCTATGTGGATGCGCGTTTGCTCGATGGATCACGCGTAAATGCGATAATTCCGCCGTTGGCCTTAAAAGGACCGGCCATAACGATTCGCAAGTTTGCCACCAATCCATATGATATCAATGATTTGATGCGCTTTGGGACCCTGACTCCTCAGATGGCTAAATTCCTTGAGGCAGCAGTCAAAGGCAGACTGAATGTGATTATTTCTGGAGGAACCGGCAGTGGTAAAACCACCCTGTTAAATGTGGCTGCTTCTTTCATTCCCCACAATGAACGTATCGTTACTGTGGAGGATGCTGCTGAATTGAAACTCGGCCAGGATCACGTTGTGAGTCTGGAATCAAGGGCCGTTAATATTGAAGGAAAAGGAGCCGTCACCATTCGGGATCTAGTACGCAACTGCCTGCGCATGCGGCCAGACCGGATAGTAGTCGGTGAGGTGCGCGGTGGCGAAGCTTTGGATATGCTCCAGGCTATGAATACTGGTCATGATGGTTCCTTGACCACAGGCCATGCCAATACACCGCGGGACATGCTGGCTCGCTTAGAGACCATGGTCATGATGGCGGGGATGGAACTGCCTGTTAAGGCAATCAGGCAGCAGGTTGCTTCCGCGGTGGATCTTATTGTCCATGTATCCCGGCTTCGTGATGGCAGCAGGGTTGTAACCCATATGACAGAAGTCCTGGGCATGGAGGGCGATACAATTCAGCTCCAGGATATATTCCTGTTCGAGCAACAAGGTGTGGATGACAACGGAAAGGTAATCGGATATCACTATGCCACAGGAATTACTCCCAAGTGCTTTACTCAAATCGAAGCTGAAGGAATAAGACTGGACAAAGCCATATTTCAACCCAGAACAGTATAGATTGGGGATTAAGCTATGGAAGCAATAATTAGTGTGATGACTTTTATGGCGATTGCGGGCGTGATTGTAGGTCTCAATCGCATAAATACCCAGGATCAGACCATATTAGATAAGCGCCTTGACAACATTGCCAAGGAATTCAAGGGTGAGGACGAAGAGGGCGATGGTCGCCAGACGTTCAATATTTCTTCCCTGTTGGCTATTATAGGAAAAAGCTTCAGCTCATTCTCGTTTAGCAAGAAGATCGAAGTAGAATTGAGCAAAGCAGATATGTTTTGGAGAGTTGAAGAGTTCATAGGGCTAAATATTGTTACTGCCATCCTAGGGGGTTTATTTGGCTATTTGATTTTTGGGATCACTGCTCCGACCTTTGTTTTTATTTTATTAGGCATTGTAACACCTGGATTGATTGTGTATTGGAACAAGCAGAGGAGAGCTGCTCTCTTAAATGAACAAGTCGGCGAATCTTTAACCGGCATGTCAAACTCACTTAGAGCAGGGTACAGTTTCCAGCAGGCGATGGATTTAGTGAGTAAAGAGAGTACTGGACCCTTGGCGACTGAGTATCGTAGAACTATGCGGGAAATAAACCTTGGTATCACTACCGAGCAGGCTCTCACGAATCTGGTTGAGAGGGCTAACAACGAGGATCTTGAACTCATGATATCGGCTGTTTTAATTCAAAGGTCGATAGGGGGGAATCTCGCCGAGGTTTTTGATAAAATTGCTGAGACTATCCGTCAGCGTATCAGGGTTAAAGGAGAGGTCAGAACTCTTACTGCCCAAGGCAGGATTTCAGGAATAATTATCGGACTATTGCCTGTCATTATGATCCTCCTCCTGTTATTTGTTGATCCACAATATATAAATGTATTGCTTAATAGCAAAACTGGCTGGCTTCTTCTTGGCGGGGCTGCTGTTTCAGAAATGATCGGGTTTTTCCTTATCAAGAGGATCACAGACATTGAGTTCTAAGAGGGGGAGCTTATGGACTATGTAATTTGGATTACGGTATTTGTCTTTGTTTCGGTTTTGGCTTGGACTGTACTGAGTAAAATATTTGAACAGCAGATTGCTATCAGGACTCGATTGGATGACATGGGGATTCTTACTGCTCCTGTAGGGCAAGCTGGGATCGAAGAGGAACTGTCCGCAGGATTTGGGGATAGGGTCTGGGCTCCATTGACCAAGAAAATAGCGGATTTGGTTCAAAGGTATACTCCGGTTAGAAAGAATGATTTCATTGAGAAGAAACTGGACTACGCAGGCAGACCTCATGGTTGGAATGCAAGTGCTTTTCTTTCATTTCAATATGCTGTGGCACTAATGGGAGCTCTTTTGGGCATAGCCTATGCGGCAACAGGTGGGGCTGAAGGTATGTCCGGTGTGCTACTATATGGGATTGGCGGGCTGGTAGTCGGCTATTTGGTAGCAGATACTTATCTAAACAATGCTGTTTCCAAGCACCAGAAGGGGATTGAGAAAGAGCTGCCGGATGCCCTGGATTTACTGACAATAAGCATTGAAGCGGGGCTCGGATTTGATGCTTCCATGCAAAGGGTCGTTCAGAAGGCAAAGGGACCATTAGCTATCGAATTCAATCAGACTATCCAGGAGATGAGAATCGGTAAGACCCGCCGGGAAGCTTTACGGGACATGTCGCTTAGAAATGGAGTCAGCGACCTGACAAAGTTCGTGGACGCGATAATGCAGGCAGACCAATTGGGGGTTTCCCTCGGAAATGTTTTACGCACACAATCTGATCAAATCAGAGTCCTTCGTCGACAGAGGGTTGAGGAACAGGCCATGAAAGCCCCGGTTAAGATGTTGATACCAATGATATTGTTCATATTTCCGGCCATCTTCCTAGTGATACTAGGACCGGCAATTATACAGGTGGCGGATCTGGTTAAAACCTTATAGGGTTAGATGGTAATCTCTTGCTAATTAATAGCTTATATCATAGAGGAGCCTTCATTCCATAAGGTTCCTCTTGAACATTTATGAATCTAAACAAGTCAAACAGCGGAGATATTAATTGTTTATGAAATACCTTGATTGCAAAGTGAGTGTAGGAGAAGACAAAATTTCCATAGGGTCGCGCATAAAGTTGGCCGATGGATTTCTTGTTAGATTGAAGGGTTTGCTAGGGCGCAGAGGATTGTCTGAAGGTGAAGGGATGCTCTTGTCCCCCTGTTCGTCAATTCATTGTTTCGGAATGAAATTTCCAATCGATGTTATATTTCTGGATCGCAACTACAACATAGTAGACCTCAAGCGAGATATGAGACCGGGATCACATGCATCGTGTAAAAAAGCTCGGTATGTTCTAGAATTGAAGGCGGGAGAGATTGAAAAACACAATCTGCAGATAGGGCAGCAGTTGGAATTTAAATAGAGAGAAAGTGAACCGGGCTCGATACCTTATGAAGCCCGGTTCTTATTTTTTTCTGCCTTCGCTCTATCGTCCTTATTGAGCAGCATTTTTCTGAGTCGCAGGGACTTGGGGGTAACTTCCAGGAGTTCATCATCATTTATGAATTCCATACATTTTTCCAGGGACATCTGCAAGGGAGGAGTCAAGCGCAGGGAATCATCGGCACCTGATGCACGCATATTCGTCAGCTGCTTTTTCTTGCAGACATTAACCACTATATCCATGCTGCGGGAGTTCTCACCCACAACCATCCCCTCATAAACCTCCACTCCCGGACCTATGAACAGGGTGCCTCTCTCCTGCACGCCATACAAACCGTAGGCTACCGCTACACCACCCTCCGTAGCCACCAGAGAGCCCCTGGTGCGGAATGCGATTTCACCCTTGAAGGGATGATAGGAGTCGAAAATATTGTTCATAACCCCGTTGCCGCGGGTATCAGTCAGGAATTCGGATCTATATCCAATCAGGCCCCGGGCTGGAATCAGGAACTCCAGCTCTACGGTATCACCGGAACCGTTGCCCATGTGGGCTAGCTCTCCACGGCGGGTACCAAGTTTTTCGATAACCGTACCCACATAATCATTGGGGACCTCAACAAAGAGCCGCTCGATAGGCTCGCAGACCACCCCGTCCACGGTTTTTAGGATTACTTCCGGGCGGGTTACGGCGAATTCATAGCCCTCCCGGCGCATAGTCTCGATGAGTATGGAGAGGTGCAGTTCACCTCGGCCCGAAACCTTGAAACAGTCCGGGGTTATTTCCTCCACCCGCAAAGATACATTTGAGAGCAGTTCCCGTTCCAATCGGTCCCGGAGGTGGCGGCTGGTCACATAACTGCCATCCAATCCAGCCATCGGGCTATTATTGACCACAAAGTTCATCGCTATCGTGGGTTCGTCAATGTGGATAAAAGGCACCGCTTCTACCGCATCGGGAGCACAGAGGGTTTCGCCGATATTCAATTCTTCGATCCCTGATATGGCTACAATTTCGCCCGCACTGGCTTGCAGGACTTCCTGGCGCTTCAAACCCTCAAAAGTGTAGAGGGTGTTGATTTTGACCCTTTTTTCCTTATTATCTGGATTGCAGAGGACCAACTCCTGACCTTTGGCGATGGAACCGCGATTAATCTTGCCGACCCCAATCCTTCCCACATAGCTGTCATAATCAATGGAGGAGATAACGAGTTGGAGAGGGCTATGCTGATCGCCAAGAGGAGCAGGTATAACTGATATAATCATATCTAATAGAGGCTTCATGTCAGAACCAGGCTCCAATAATCCGGTAAAGGCGTAACCAAGCTTGGCTGAGCAATAAATAACCGGGAAGTCCAACTGATCTTCATCAGCTCCCAGGTCGATAAAGAGGTCCAGGACTTCGTCCAGGACTTCTTCAGGTCTTGCATCCGGCCGGTCGATTTTGTTTATGACCACGATCGGCTGGAGTCCTGCTTCCAGGGCTTTGCGCAAGACAAAGCGGGTCTGGGGCATAGGGCCTTCGAAAGCATCCACCAAGAGCAATACCCCATCCACCATCCTGACGATGCGCTCGACTTCACCGCCGAAGTCAGCATGGCCAGGTGTGTCCACTATATTTATCTTGGTATCTTCATAATATATACTGGTATTTTTAGACAGTATAGTTATGCCCCTTTCCCGTTCCAGGTCATTACTATCCAGGACCCGGTCAGGCACATCCTGATTCTGGCGGTAGTATCCACTCTGTTTGAGCAGTTTATCCACCAGGGTGGTTTTACCGTGGTCTACGTGTGCGATAATGGCAATGTTTCTTATCTGTTCCGGTTTCATATGATTAGCCTCTCTTAATTAAGGAATGTCTTACAGTGCAACTCTTAAATTATAGCAGGGCTGCAGAGTAAATTCAAATATTTGAGCATATAGCCAGATAGTAGTCTGGTGAAAATAAAAACGGAATCTGGGTATTCTGGGTGTTGACAATTAGCACCCGGGATGATAATATTATTTTTGCCCGCTTGAGACAACAGCGAGCAAAGTTCTTGATAAAACAGAACAAAGAGAAAGACGAAGTGCGAAAACATGGTCTTCAGTTGAAGACCACAAGGTCCAGCGTAAACTTTTATTAGAGCCATCAAAAAGGCTCCGGTAAGATGATAAATTTT